>ERZ773260.8-NODE-8-length-218877-cov-25.337978_pt1 | contig 218877 bp, 176 predicted proteins | sample MGYA00511387_ERZ773260 | MGnify/ENA primary metagenome ERZ773260 (study PRJEB29015, sample SAMEA2737745) | human gut metagenome | biome: human gut; feature: human-associated habitat; material: faeces | place: China | collected 2012 ...
CCAACGTTTTCTTGCCGGAGAACTCTCCCTGGAAATGCGTGCTGGCGATTTCGGCACCCAGACCCGGAGTCTCACTGGCATGAGAGAAGTAAACACCATAAACGGTATCCTTGTCGCTGTTCAGCGCAACATATCCCCAGATAGCGCCCCAAAGACCGGCACCGTAAACGGGAAATACATATTTCTTCTCACCGTCAACCTCTGCCACGAATACGTGCAGACGGTTATTTTCTTTGGCTTCCTTCTCGTAAGCGGTAGCAAATGCACCGGTATTCTCTGTCAGAGTACCGTCAACGTTCATCAGCATATCGCCCTTTACATATTTATTATATTCAGCTTCGGCATCCTTCACGTCCTTGATGTTGAGTGCAGCAAGAATCTGCTTCTTCGTGTCAAGTTCCACATTCTTGTTCTGCGTCTCGCGCAAGGAAGAACTTACGAATGCCAGCAGGAATGCAACGATAACAACCATTACCGAAGCATAAATGATAGTATAACTATTACTATTGGTATTCATTTCTTTTTCCGGTATTTTAATTGTTAGACTTAGCGGTTGCACGTTTCTCGCGGCGGCTGATATTACCCTGTACCACACAGTAGTCAATCAGCGGAGCGAAGATATTCATCAGCAGGATGGCAAGCATCATACCTTCGGGGTAACCGGGATTGAGCACACGGATAATGATAGCCATGGCACCAATCAGGAATCCGAAGATGTACTTACCAGTCTCTGTACGTGCCGATGTAACGGGGTCGGTAGCCATGAACACGGCACCGAAGCAGAAACCGCCCAGCACGAGGTGTTCGTACCAAGGCATCTGTGCCATCGGAGTGTCGGGACCGATTGCATTGAACACCCATGCCATGAAGGCACCGCCTACGAATACGGAGAACATCGTTTTCCAGCTTGCAATGCCCGTCCACAACAGCAGAATGGCACCCAGAGCGATGGCGATAACGCTTGTCTCACCGATAGAACCCGGAATAAGGCCGGTCACCATGTCCCAGGAGAACTCCGGAACGGCGCCCGAGGTAGCGGCTGCACCCAACGGAGTAGCTACCGTCAGACCATCTACCGACTGTCCCAGACCGAAGATACTGTCGCCCGATACCCAAACGGCATCACCGGACATCTTCGTAGGATAGGCGAAGAATAAGAATGCACGGGTAATCAAAGCTACGTTGAACACGTTCATACCCGTACCACCGAATACTTCCTTAGCAAAAATTACAGAGAATGCAGTAGCCACCGCCAGAATCCACAACGGGCAGTCTACCGGAACAATCATCGGAATCAAGATACCGGAAACCAAGAAGCCTTCCTGAATCTCCTCCTTCTTCCACTGAGCCACTACGAACTCAATGCCGAGACCTACTACATAAGATACAATGATTTTTGGCAATACAGCCAGAAAACCGTAGATGAACATTTCCCAGAAGCCTCCGGCAGCACCGGTAGCGTGGAAATGCTGGTAACCTACGTTATACATACCGAACAGCAGCGCCGGTATCAACGCAATAACCACCATCGACATGATGCGTTTGCTATCGATGGAGTCGTGAATATGCGTTCCCGATTTCGCAGTGGCGTTGGGCACGAACAGGAATGTCTCGAAGCCGTCGAACACCGAACGAAATGCGTGGAATTTGCCGCCCTCTTCAAAGTTCGGCTTTATCTTGTCGAGATAATTTCTTAACGCTTTCATTAATATATTTACGATTTTACGATTTACAATTTACGATTTGCCATACGCCCCGATTATGCCATTTCGGCACGAAGCATATCGAGCCCTGCACGTACGATGCGCTGCACTTCCACTTTGGAAGAACATACGAATTCGCAGAGAGCGAAGTCTTCGGGAGCTACTTCGTAGATGCCCAGAGCCTCCATACGGTCGATGTCACCTGCAATGATTGCTTTCACCAAGTATTCGGGGAAGATGTCCATCGGAAATACGCGGTCGTATTCGTTGGACATAATCATGTGACGTTCACCACCCTTGATACGGGCATCTATCACATATTCCTTCTTGCCCATCAACCAGCTGAAGTAAGAGCGGTTGACGCTGAACTGATTGAAACGCGGCATAATCCAACCCAACATTTCATGGATTTCATCTCCTTCGGGAATAACGGTCAATTGGCTGTCGAAAGAGCCGAGGAAGCCGTTCGGAGAAACTTTCTTACCGGTCAGCACGTTGCCGCTGATGTAGCGGAGGTCTTTGTCGGTAGTCACGTTACCTTTGAAAACGTTCGTCAACAGAGCGCCGACTTTCAGCTTGCAATAAGCGGGTTTCAACACTTCGGAACCCGTTACAGCCACCGTACGGGTCATGTCCACACGACCGGTATTCATCAGACGTCCGATGAAGAGTACGGCTTCGGCACTGATGGTCCAGACCGTTTCACTCTTCACTACCGGAGAGATGTGGTTAATCTGTACACCCACGTTGCCTGCCGGATGTGGTCCGTCAAAAGCTGTTACGGTAACGTTCTTTGCCTGCACAAGAGCAGCAGACTTTTGTTTTACACTAATACCCAGATACGTCTTTGCCATCTTTGACAAAGCGTCGAGTCCCGTCTGGAAGTTTGCTTCTTCTCCCTTCAGCGCGAATTCAAAATCGGGAGCCAGCGGATTGCTGTCGAAAGCCGAAATGAAGATAGCTTTCGGAGTTACCGTCGGATCAGCGATAACGTCGTACGGACGTTGGCGGATGAAAGCGAACATACCTGCTTGCAAAAGAGCTTCTTTTACTTGCTGGCCGCTCATCTTGGACGGGTCCATCTTGCCGAATTCCTCATAGTCTTGCTCAGTGGCAGCCTCTACGACGATGTTCAGCACCTTGCGGCGTGCACCACGCTCCACGCTTGTCACTACGCCGCTAACGGGCGAAACAAATTTCAATTCAGGATGATTCTTGTCGATAAACAAGGGTCCCCCGGCCATCACATATTCCTGCTCTTTGACCACCACTTTCGGAGTGATGCCTGTATAGTCATCGGGAACCAGCGAATAGAATCCCGGTTCCTTAACAGACACAAGTTCCTGGGCAGCAGCGCCTTTCAGGTTGATGTCAAGGCCTTTACGTAACTTAATTACATTTGCCATGCGTTTATTTAAAATAATGGTTTCATTAATTTGCCGCAAAAGTAGCAAAAAAGAACGTGAATAAAGAGTAAAAAAGAAAGGAATTACGGAGAAATTTCCGTAATCCCTTTCGTTAACGAACACGAGAACAAGGATTAGGGGTTAAGAATTAGGGATTAATACCCTGCGGAATCATAGTGCAGCCCACTAATCCTTAATCCCTAACCCCTAATCCTTATCATCACTTTTCTTCAGCGAACATCGGGTCCCATGCCGGCAGGCAGACGGGCTTTTGTTTAAACAGTTCCATCACTTTGGCGGGAACATACTTTGTCTCCACTACCAGACGGAACATGTATTCATTGAACCACTCGTCGGTCATGATGAGATGTCCCTGATAACCGGAAGCGGCTCCCCAACTGTTCTCTACCATCCATTTTACGGGCTTTCCGTCTTTGTTCAAGTCAACGGCCATCAAGGTCATGGCGTGGGAAGAGCCACTGGAGAAAGTCTGGATACGTTGCTTCTTGTCCATCCCGAAGGTGGTGCCCATCAGTGATTCGTAGTCATAGTTTTTCACATCGAGCAGACCGCGTTCGGAGTTCAGGAACTTGCCCACATCGCAAGAGAAGTACATCATGGTGCTGTCCTTCAAGGAGGCAATGGCCATCTCTTTGATCTCCTCTACGGGCAGGTTGACATAAGTCCAGTTCTTGCCGTCGTAACGGTGGCGGTCATAGTCTATTTCATAGCACTTGTAATACTCGCGACTGGGGTCGTTCATCAGCATTACGTAGTTGGTCAGCAGTTGTTTGTCTCCATATTTCTCAAGGAAAGACATGGGAGTGTGATGCTCTGTCTCCACAGGATTACCCTTGGCATCGTGGCGGACATAGTCGAACTCCGTGGGAGGTACACCGAGGTTCAGCACCAGCATGCGGTAGATGGTTCCGAGCATCGTAGTTTTCTCCTTCTCCAGAGCTTCGGGCTTGGCACCGGCGGCAGCCATGTCACGCAGTTGCAGACCATACTCTTTCAGCTTCAGAGAGATGAGGTTGGCCATGCGGGAGGTATTTTCACTGCTGTTTGTTTCGGGCATGGCATCTTTGGGAACAAGGCCGTATTTGGAAACAATGTCGGCCACACCGGTAAAGGTACCCCCATCGCTCAGCGGATGCTGGAAGAGCCATTCTACGGTCTTATCAGTCAGGGGACTCTTGGAGGTGTCGATGATGCCTTGCAAGAAGAGGTTTGCCTTCTCCAACTGGTCCCAGAAGAAGGGATAGACTTCGGAGAACTCGAAAGACTGGAAACCGTATTCGGCAAGAGTCTTGGCACGCATCACATTCAGCCCCGTAAACAGCCAGCAGCGGCCAGACGACTTCTGGTCGGTGATGCCTTTGGATTCTACCTTGATGGAGAAGTGGGTATCCATGCCCTGCATATTCTCCTGGTTGAGTGCCAGTTTACGGATGTCATTATTGCCTATGGCATTGCGGAGCGCCTTGTCGGCAGCCGTGCCTTGATAACTTTGCTTGATTTGTCCAAGCATTTCGGGGCTGATACCCCCTTTTCCCTCTTGTGCCTGCACAGAGAACAGTGCGGCACTCAGAACAATTACAGATAAAAATCGTTTCTTCATTCAGATTATGTGTTTTTAGTTATTGATGTCTTGCTTCGTGAAGCAGACAAAAGTAATGTCTTTTTTGATAATTTTAGTGACATCTTTAGATTTATTATCTATTACAGTGAAAACTATTCGGGATAAAATAGTTTCCTTTGCACCCACATTTCGTACGACATGAAAAGATATATACTAAGCATTATCGCACTGGTGCTGTTCGCCACCACCTTTTATGCCCAGGAACAGACTGCGGCCGCCACAAACGACAGCGTTCCTGCACTGACCAAAAAAGAACTACGCAAGCAAAAGGTAGCGCGTCGGAATCTGCATTACAATATTCTGGGCGGACCCAGCTACACCCCCGACTTCGGTGCCGTGCTGGGAGGAAGCGCCCTAATGACCTTCCGTATGAACCCCAGCGACACCACGCAGCTGCGCTCCGTAGTGCCCATGGCCATCGCCTTCATGTTCAACGGTGGCATCAATCTCTTCTCCAAACCGCAACTCTTCTTTAAGGGCGACCGTTTCCGTATCTTCGGAAAGTTCAGCTATAAAAATACGGAAGAAAACTTTTACGGCATCGGCTATAATACCAATAAAGATTATGTACGAAGCGACAGTACCAGCAAATACCGGTACAGCGGCGTGCAAATCAACCCCTGGTTCCTTTTCCGACTGGGCAACAGCAATATCTTTGCCGGACCTCAAATCGACATCAATTACGACCACTTGACGGAGCCCGGCAAGTTCTTGGTGGACGAACCCTCGTACAAAGAGGCAGGCGGTACGGCTAATGGCTATAACAACTTCAACTCCGGCCTCGGTTTCCTGCTGACATACGACAGCCGTGACGTCCCTGCCAACGCCTACCGTGGTATGTATCTGGATTTCCGCGGCATGATGTACGCCAAGTTCATCGGCAGCGACCAGACCTTCTACCGCCTAGAGATAGACTACCGCCAATACAAGTCACTGGGCAAGCGCAGGGTGCTCGCGTGGACGGCACAGACCAAGAACGTGTTCGGTGACGTCCCTCTGACGCAATATGCCCTCACCGGAACGCCTTTCGACCTGCGCGGCTACTACATGGGGCAATATCGCGACAAGTCCTCGCATGTGGTCATGGCAGAGTACAGACAGATGCTCAATACCGACCGCAGCACTTGGGTGAAGCGGATGCTCAACCACATAGGTTTTGTAGCCTGGACCGGCTGCGGCTTCATGGGCCCCACTCCCGGCAAGATAGAGGGTGTACTGCCCAACTATGGTGTAGGTCTACGCATTGAGGTACAGCCACGCATGAACGTCCGCCTGGATTTAGGCAAAAACACGGTAAACAACCAGATGTTGTTTTACTTCAATATGACAGAAGCGTTTTGAGTAACGCCCTGCCTACCTGCCCATCCCTTTCCTATGGAGAATGATGTTTGAAAGCCTTTAATCGCCTCTCACTCACAAGGTTATTCAAGCTCACCTCTATAGGAAGCTCACTTCCTTATAACATCGGAACACCTTGAGAAACAAACATTTTATTTTTCTTTTATTTTTCTTGCATCGGTAAAAGATTATCCATACTTTTGGCAATCACATTTCTTTTTATCAAAAAAGAAAGCAAACGAGCGGATACATGAAAGCCCTTGAAGTACTCTTCTGGATAAGTTTATTCATAGTGTTCTATACTTATATAGGATATGGTATACTATTATATATCCTGGTCAAGATAAAAGAATGTTTCCGTAAGCCTGCGCCCCGTCCGATGCCTGCCGACGATGCTTTACCCCCATTGACGCTATTTATCGCCGCCTACAACGAAGAAGATGTAGTGGATGAAAAAATGCGCAACTGCCTGGAGCTGGATTATCCCGCCGACAAGCTACGCATCCTCTGGGTGACCGACGGCAGCAACGACCATACCAACGAACGCCTCTCCCACTGGCCGCAAGCCATCGTCCTCCACCAACCCCAACGCCAAGGCAAGACAGCCGCCCTGAACCGCGGTATACATTTCGTAGAAACGCCCCTTGTCGTGTTCACCGATGCCAATACTCACCTCAACCGCGAAGCCCTGCGGGAGATAGTGCACGCCTTCACCGACCCTAAAGTGGGATGCGTGGCAGGCGAAAAACGTATCGCCGTGCAAAGCAAGGACAATGCTGCCTCGGGGGGAGAAGGGCTATACTGGAAATACGAATCCACCCTCAAAGCGCTCGACGCACGCCTCTATTCGGCAGTAGGCGCAGCGGGTGAACTGTTTGCCGTGCGCCGCGAGCTGTTCGAGGAAATGCAGACAGATACGCTGCTCGACGACTTCATACTCTCCCTGCGCATCGTCATGCAGGGACACACCATTGCCTATTGTGCCAATGCCTATGCCGTAGAAAGCGGCTCGGCAGACATGCGCGAGGAAGAAAAGCGCAAGGTGCGCATCGCTGCCGGGGGCTTGCAGTCCATCTGGCGGCTGCGTCCGCTGCTCAACCCATTCCGTTACGGTACATTCTGTTTCCAATATATTTCCCACCGGGTGCTGCGCTGGTCGCTCACTCCTATCCTATTGTTCCTATTGCTTCCCCTCAACACAATTCTCATCTTTACGACAAGCACGCCATTACTGTATGCCATCATCTGGCTGTTACAAGCTCTTTTCTACCTCATGGGAAGTTGGGGGTACTACCTTTCAATGAAGCATATAAAAAACAAGATACTTTTCATCCCCTACTATTTCCTCTTCATGAACGTCAACGTCATACGAGGATTCAACTACCTGCACAAGCGCAAAGGCAATGCAAGCGGCGCATGGGAGAAGGCCAGAAGGGCATGAAACTAATACTGTAAGAATGAAAAACATTTTGAAACAAGCTGAAAACGCCGAGAGACTGTTGAAGCTGACGTCAGATACCATGCTCCTTCTGAACCGGGACGGCATTTGCATGGACATCGCAGTGTACAATGTAAACCTTTGGTTCATGAAGGAAGAAAAGCTGCTGGGCAAGAATCTGCTCCAACTGATACCGCCGTCCACTTACTACCAAGTATATCCGGAGTTCAAGAAGGTACTGACGCAAAAGGTACGTTCAGTCCATAATTACGAAATGACACTGGGTCACACTACCTATTACTTTAAATGCATCATGTACCCGTACGACGGCATGGTCCTCTGCCAGTACCGCGACATCACAGAACGCAGCCAGCGCAAACTGGAACTCGAAAAGAAAAACCACGAGCTCAACGAAATACAAAAGGCCGCCCTCATCGGAAACTGGCAATACGATACCCAGACCCGCATATTCTGTTATGCAGGCCATACGGGCATCATGTGTTCGGAAGAGGTGCAGCACATCAATATGGACAATTATCTGGAACTCATCCTTCCTGAAGACCGGAAAAGCTTTACCGGCTGGATGAAAGAGAATCTGAAAGGCAAGATGGAAAACAGCGTGGACTACCGCATCTTCCTCCAAGGAAACATTTTCTATATCCGCCTCAAAGCGTTTGCCCGCGAACGGCAGAAAGACGGGAATGTCACTATAGAAGGATACATACAGAACATTACCGACATACAGAAACGGCGCAACGACATCAATCTGCTGACACATGCCATCAACAACTCCACCGAGGACATTTATTCGGCACACGAAGACGGCACGCTGATATTCTGCAACCGTTGCTTCAAGGAACGGCATGGCATCGGTAATGGCCAAGACATCACCCGGATGAAGATATACGACCTGCCCTCATACGGCAGGGATGAAACATCCTGGAAAGAGTTTGCCAACCGTGTCAAACGTGGAGAGACGAACCACGGATACATCGTCTACCATCCGCTGCCCAAGCGTCCGGAAGTACTCGCCATTGAAGGAAACGCTTATTGGGTGACAAGCGACAAAGGGGAAGGAACCATCTGGACATTCGGAAGAGACGTATCGACACGCATCCGGCATGAGCAGCAAATCAAACAGTTCAACCAGATTTTGGACAAAATCATCGAAAACCTCCCGGCAGGCATTGTTGTGAAGGACATCAACAACAACTTCAAGTACCTCTACCGCAACCGCGAATCATATAACCGCGAAATCCCCATACAAGAGGCATTGGAAAAGGATGACTTTGACTTTTATCCCCTGGATACTGCCCAGGAAAAGAGGGCGCAAGACATCGAAATAGCCAGAACCGGCAAAGAGATGCACTGGATTGCGGAAGAACGCGACGGAAACGGAAATCCCATCTATCTGGACAAACGGAAGATGAAGATTGAAAGCAACGACTTCTCCCCCATCCTGCTGAACATCGAATGGGACATCACGGAAATGGAACAGATGAAACGGGAACTGCTCGTAGCCAAGGAGAAAGCCGAGACCTCCGACCGGCTCAAATCTGCCTTTCTCGCCAACATGAGCCACGAGATACGCACACCGCTCAATGCCATTGTAGGCTTCTCACGAATTATTGCCGAAAGTACCGACGAGGAAGAACGGCTAGGCTATTACGAAATAGTGGAATCGAACAACGAACGCCTGCTCCAGCTCATTAACGAAATCCTCGACTTATCAAAAATAGAATCGGGCATCGTGGAGTTCACCATCACGCCCGTACGCCTCCATCCACTCTGCAAGGAGATACACGACGCACATATTTTCCGCTGTCCCGAAGGAGTGGAACTGATATACGAACCCTCTGACGAGAATATCGTGATTGACGGAGACAAGAACCGGATTTTCCAGGTCATTTCCAATCTGATAGGCAATGCCTTCAAGTTCACCACCACCGGGCACATCAGTTACGGGTATCGCCAGGAAGGCAAGTATGTAGCATTCCACGTCACCGATACGGGTATGGGCATTGCACCGGACAAGGTGGACCGGGTATTCGAACGTTTCGTCAAGGTGAACAACTTTGCCCAGGGCACCGGATTGGGACTTTCTATCTGCAAAACCATCATCGAACGTCTGGGTGGCAACATATCCGTCACTTCAGAGGTGGGTAAAGGCACCACATTTACTTTTGTTCTCCCGCTGGAATCCACCAGCAAAACAGAGGCGGAAAAGAAAGAAGAGGACAACCAGGAAACGACAGCAGAGACACACTCCACAGAGCAGAGGGGCAAAAATGCAGCCCCCGGAGATTCCCCGAAGAATGAAGAGGTCGGAGCACTCCCTACCCCTCCTTCCAAGACCATCCTGATTGCCGAAGATACAGAAAGCAACTTCATCCTAATTAACGCCATTTTAGGCCGACTCTATCGGCTGAAACATGCCAAAGACGGCATGGAAGCCGTAACGATGTTCGAGGAAGTCCACCCCGACCTCATCTTGATGGACATGAAAATGCCCAACCTTGGCGGAATCGACGCCACTCGCATCATCCGTGAACTGGTACCGGACATCCCCATCATCGCCCTTACGGCCTATGCCTACGAGCACGACAAGCAAGCTGCCCTGGAAGCAGGTTGCAACGACTTCCTTACCAAACCCTTCACTCAAGAAGTGCTGAAGGAAACCATCAAGAAATGGCTGGATGATAAAGGATGACTGAAAAACAGTCATCCTCCACTTTATGCAAAAATATCACTTCGCTGGATATAAGCAATCACATCCCCTTTATTGACCACATCCCCTTGCTTGGCACAGACTTCCACCACACGTCCGGTAAATCCGGTCCATATCTTCTCGTATTCGCCCCACGGCGTAGAGATGTAGCAGAACACCTCATCATGCTGGTACTTGCGTCCGATGAAAGGAGCAGAAGAAGGACCTTCGACGGAAACCTCCCAAAGCACTTGCCCCTTGGAAGGCGCGATTATCGGGTCTGCCTTGGCACGCTTCAGCTTCTTGATTTCTTCTTCCGAGTATCCGTTTTTGGCCATCGCCGCATCCTTGGCACGCTGCAGGTCATCCTCAAAACGTTTCTTGGCAACGCCGGATTTATAGTCGCGATACTGCCGGTCGTGCATGGCAAGCTCGAAGAGTTCCTCGTCATCATCGCCATATTCCCAACCGTTTTCGTCCATCTCTTTCCGGTATGTATCCAGAGCATCCGGGTAGTTCAGCTGCGGGTCCGTATCCACGAACTCAAAGCCTTTGGACTTAGCCAGTTCCACTATCTCGGGCGCTAAAGTACCGGGGAGGCGTCCACTCTTGCCCAGAATCATGTCCCACGTATGGTTGTCTATCATCGTCCAACGCTCCTCTCCCTTTACCTGCTGCATGAGGTTCATCAAAGCCACATTCTTCACATACTGGCTGAAAGGAGTCACCAAAGGAGGATAACCCAGCTTGGGCCATACATATTCCACTTCGTCGAACAGCATGACGAGCAGGTCGTCCAGACTGAGTTCCGGCTCGTTCTTACCGCGCAGTATCATGTTGATGCCGGAATGCACTCCCTTCAAGTCGGCCATCATGGAGCCCATCATGCCACCCGGCAAACCGCACTTCAGCAAGAGTGAGGACATATGTTTATTGGTGGGGTCCATGAAATAACCCAAGAACTCGTCAATGAACTCCTGCGTCATGGCACGGGCTTTCATGTAGGCTTTCATGTTTATGTCGGGCACTTGGAAACCCAGGTCTTTCAGCATGGCCTGCACGGAGATGATGTCCGGATGAACCTTGCCCCACGACATGGGTTCCATCGCCACATCGATGATGTCGGCACCGTTCTCACAGACTTCGAGAATGGAAGCCATGGAAAGTCCGGGACCGCTATGCCCGTGGTATTGTATCAGCACATCGGGGTGCTTCTCCTTAATGGTTCTGACAAGCTGTCCCAGCATACCCGGACGTCCGATGCCCGCCATATCCTTCAAGCAGATTTCAGGTGCCCCGGCTTCAATCAACCGGTCGGCAATACTGGCATAGTATTCCACCGTATGGACGGGAGAATACGTGATGCAGAGCGTAGCCTGCGGTATCATGCCCGCTTCCAGAGCATATTTGATAGAAGGAATTATATTCCGCGTCTCGTTCAATCCGCAGAAGATACGGGTAATGTCCACACCCTGGGCATGCTTCACCTTGTACATCAGCCGGCGCACATCTGCCGGAACGGGATACATGCGCAGTGCATTTAGCCCGCGGTCGAGCATATGCGTCTGTATGCCTGCTTCCCTAAAAGGTGCGGTAAAGGCGCGTACAGCCTTGTTGGGATTTTCACCATACAGAAGGTTTACCTGCTCAAAAGCTCCTCCGTTTGTTTCAACGCGTGCAAAACAACCCATTTCAACTATCAACGGAGCAATACGTACCAACTGGTCTACCCGGGGTTGATACTTACCGGACGACTGCCACATGTCCCGGTAAACAAGACTGAATTTAATTTCCTTTTTCATCATAGTCAATAATAAGAGATTTTCCTTCGGTTAACTTAACATATACAAATATAAAGGATTATTCTGACATATAGTCAAGAATAACCCTTAAAAATTCATCAGAAGCAATATGTTATATATCATATTGCTACTATCAAATTATTATCAGATGAAATCTTTCAATTCATCCTGCAACTTCTGGCGCGTAAAGAAGATGCGGCTTTTCACCGTTCCGAGCGGAAGGCCGAGGCGTTCGGCAATCTCGCGGTACTTGAAACCGGACACATGCATGGAGAAAGGGACTTTATAGTCGCGTGGAAGGGCATTGACGATGCGATGCATTTCTTTCAGGTCGTAGGCACCCTCGGTACTGGCAAAACCAGAGTCCTGGGGCATGCTGAGGTGATACTGATTGTCCGTCTGGTCCACAAAAGTCTGTTCGCGAACTATTTTCCGGTAATTATTGATAAAGATGTTGCGCATAATGGTATACATCCAACCTCTGAAATTGGTGTCGGGTTCAAATTTGTCTTCGTTATCCAAAGCCTTGAGAGATGTCTCTTGCAACAAATCATTCGCTTCTTCCCGGTCGGCTGTCAACTTGTATGCAAAGCGAAGCAGTTCTTCTTGCACTGCAAGCAAATCTTTTCTAAAACTGTAAGTATTCATACTTTGCTCAATTTTTAAATAGTTAATAATGGTTTAGGTTTTACGATTGCAAGTATAAGGAAGATTTGAAGCCCCGGGGGACGGAATACGGTTTTTATTAGGGGTGAAAACTATCATTTGACAGTTTACACCCCCTCTCTGATAGTTTACGGGTGATATTATATACTGAAAACCATCATTTTTCCGAAGATTTCGTAAATGTTACGTGATTTTTTTATAGCTTTGCCTACATATAGGAAAACACTTTTATTACATAAAAACACTTTATTTTATGAAATCATTTCAATTTAAGTCACTTCTTCTGCTGGCTGCCCTCATCATTTCCCTGCCCTCCTTCGGACAAGGACTGAAGGCGTTCAAGCTGAAGAACGGTCTTTCCGTATATATATGGGAAGATGAATCCAAATCGGACGTGTTCGGACTGGTAGGCGTACGTGCCGGTTCCATCAACGACCCCGAAGAGTACACGGGACTTGCACACTACCTGGAGCACGTCATGTTTAAAGGAACAGACAAGATAGGCGCGCTGAACTGGACGGAAGAAGAACCGATCTACAAGGAAATCATCGCCAAGTACGACCAGATGGCCGAAGAAGCCGACCCGGCAAAAAAAGAAGCCATCAGCAAGGAAATCAATGAGCTGACCGTCAAAGCTGGAAAATTGGGACTTCCCAACGAATACTCCAACCTGATGGAAAGCATGGGTGCCAAAGGGGTGAATGCAGGCACCTACTATGACTGGACCTTCTATCACAGCTCCTTCCCTGCCTATCAGATAAACAAATGGCTGGAAATCTCCTCACAACGTTTCCTGCATCCCGTATTCCGTTCCTTCCAGTCGGAGCTGGAAAACGTGTACGAAGAATATAACCGTTCACAAGATGACCAGGGACGTGCACAGAACCAGTTCGTGATGGAGAAAGCTTTTGAGGGACATCCTTACTCCCGTTCCATCATCGGCCTGCCCGAACATTTGAAGAATCCCCGCCTGAGCAAGCTGATTGAATTTTACGAACAATGGTATGTCCCCGAAAACATGGTACTGGTACTCGTAGGAAACATCAAAGCCCAACAAATCAGCGGACGCATCAATGCCGCCTTCGGACGTCTGGCTGCCAAGCCCGCACCCGAGCGCAAGGTCTACCAGAACCTCGAAATAAAGGGCCGCAAACAGTATTCGGCTAAAGTAGGATTCTACCCGCAAGTGGCAATGGTATTCAATGGAGTACCTGCCGGACATCCCGACGAAGACGCTCTGGACATCGCCCTGGCACTGCTGAACAACAACAGTCAGACCGGAACTATGGACAAGCTGGTACTGGACGGTGAACTGACCAGCGCCGGAGCCTACACCCGTACTTTCCGCGAACAAGGACGCGCCATCGTAGCGGCCATTCCCCTCTACGACGAAAACCAGCGCCGTTTCGAGTCGACCAAGAGCGCCGAAAAGAAAGCCTTGAAAGCCATCCAGCAAATCGCCAACGGAGAATTCGAGGACTGGAAAATTGATGCCATCAAAGCCGAGAAATGCCGCCAGTTCGACCTGGAAATGGAGTCGAACGAGGACAAGGCCATGATACTGATGAACGCCTTCTACAACGAGCAGGACTTGGGCGACATACTCAATTACAAGGACAAGATTATGGCCATCACCACTGACGACATCAAGCGAGTAGCCAAGAAATATCTGTCAGACAATTACCTGGCCCTATATATCGAAAAAGGAAAGCCTGACAAGAACGCCAAGATTGAGAAGCCGGGTTACAAACCCGTAGAACCTCCGATAGGAAAAGAATCGCTCTATGCAACACAATTCAAAAACCTGCCCATCGGACAGATGGAGGAGAAATTCGCAGACTACGGCGAAGTGCAAATCAAGCAACTGAACGACCGTTCAAAGATGTACTACACACCCAACAAGGAGAATAACGTATTCCAGTTGGTTGTACAATACGGAGCCGGTGAACGCGAATTCCCAAAACTTGGCTATGCCGCCCAGTTGATGAACAACGCAGGCATCATGGGGGCCTACGAACCGCAAGAGTTGAAAGAAGAACTCAGCAAGCTGAACGCAACCTGCCACGTGACAGCCGATGATGACAACCTCTACATCATCATGGAGGGCTACGAAGCCACCCTGCCGCAAGCCTGCCAGCTACTTTCACGCCAGATTTTGATGCCAAAACTGGACGAAAAGCAACTGGCACGTCTGAAAGGTTCGGCAATGGGTATGCGCCAGCAGCGCAAAGACAACGTCAGCATCCTGAACGAAGCACTGCGGCAGTACATGCTCTACGGAGAGAAATCAGACTACATCAAGGAACTGACCGACAAGGAGATTTACGAATTACAGATTTCAGAACTGACGGGCGACATCAACCGCGCCTCCAACTACGAGGCAAAGGTGTTCTTCACCGGAACACTCCCCTTCGACCAAGTATACGATATCCTGAGCAAGAACCTCCCATTGGTGGCCAACGAACGCCCGTCCAACTCCCCACAGGCAAAGGACATGATGCCGGTGACCGAAAACACCGTCTACTTCCTGCCTAACAACGATGCAGAACAAGCCCAAATCCACCTCTACATCCCGATGCAGAAGGCTGACAAAAAGGACGACGTGCTGCGTAGCGCATTCAACCAATACTTCGGTCTTGACTTCACCGGCATCGTTCTGAACGAAATCCGCGAAAAACGCTCCATGGCCTATACAGCCTACGCATTCGTCGGCACGCAAGGCATAGCCGGAAAAGCAAGCTATCTGCGCGGCTACATCGGTACCCAGAACGACAAGGCAAACGATGCATTGGACGTACTGATGGGTCTCGTCAACGACATGCCGAAAAATCCGGAACGTATCGACAACATCAAGAGCTACCTCCGCCAAGCCATGCTGACCAGTCACCCCAGCTTCCGCAACAAAGCCATGGAACTGGTAGACTTGGGCTACAGAGGCTACACAGACGACCCAGCAAAGGAAAACCTGCCGAAAGTAGATGCACTGACCTTTGACGACATCGTGAAATTCTACGAAGAGAACATCAAAGACAAACCTTACTGCATTTCCATCATGGGCAACCCAAAGAACATTGACCTGAAGCGACTGGAAAAATTCGGCAAGGTAGTGAAACTGAACGAACGCAAACTTTTCAACACGAAGGATGCATTGTTCTAACCTTGTTTTATCCCCTTAGCAATCCCATCCTCTTTCCCCCTTATCAGGGGAACGAGGAATATGAAAGATTCCCCGACATTTCGGTTCCAAATGCCGGGGAATCTTATTTTTAACACCTGAAGTTCTTTTGCACATTGCCCGGAATTTCACCGGAAAATCCCTGAGATTCTCAGACAGCAGATAACGGACTACCCTTCCTGCTCCTCTTCATTGCCCGAAAGGATAGGCAGGCAAATCCTATACTTCACCGCCAGTATGCGGGTAACGAACACCGTCACACCGCCCACAATCTGACACACGAAAGACTCCATCCCCAGAAGATGGCACATCCAGTAGAAGGTTCCTCCCACCACACAAGCCATCGCATAAATCTCCTTCCGGAATATCAGCGGAATTTCGTTAATGAATACGTCACGTATCACACCTCCCGCAGCCCCGGTGATGCTGCCCATAATGATGGCCACCCAGAAGGGATAGCCCAGCGCGATGCTCTTGCCCACGCCGACCACCGTGAACAGTGCCAGGCCGATACTGTCGAATATGAAGAACGTATTGTGCAGATGGATGAGATGTTTACCGAAGAGGATGACCCACAACAAGGCCAGTCCGGTACAAATCAAGTAAATGGGATCCGTCATCCAGCCCGGGGTGACGTCCAGCAACAGGTCGCGTATCGTACCGCCGCCAATGGCCGTCACAAAACCCACCACATACGCTCCAAACCAGTCGAACCGCTTGGCCGAGGCCAGGCGTATGCCACTGATGGCAAAGGCAAATGTGCCAATGAAATCGAGTATCTGAACAAATGTTGGCATTGTCATACTGAAATTAAGAATGAATAATTAAAACACTGCTATTTTCAAGAAGTACTCAAAATAATAGGCAAAGTAACAAATAATTTCCCTAAGAAAACGTATTTTTGTCGTATCATTTTTCACCAACTACGACAATGAGAATAACAATCGTATCGGGCGCACGCCCCAACTTCATGAAAATAGCCCCCATCTGCCGCGCCATCGACGCCGCCAGAGAGGCAGGAAAGAACATCTCCTACCGCATCGTCTACACCGGTCCGCAGGATGACACCAGCCTGGATGCCTCGCTCTTCTCCGACCTTTCCATGAGGAAACCGGATGCCTACCTCGGTGTCACCGGACACAACCACTCGCAGGTGGCAGCCTCCATCATGCTCGCCTTCGAGCGGGAGTTGGACGGGCATCCGGCACAAGTCGTACTGGTGGTAGATGACATGACCGCCACTATGAGCTGCTCCATCGTCGCCAAGAAGCGCGGACTGAAGGTGGCGCACGTCATAGCCGGCACACGCTCTTTCGACATGAACATGCCCCGCGAGGTGAACCGCACCATCGTGGACGCCATTTCCGACTATCTCTTCACCGCCGGCATGGTGGCCAACCGCAACCTCAACCAGGAGGGCATGATACCCGAATATATCCACTACGTGGGCAACATACTGATTGACACCATCCGTTTCAACCGCCACCGCCTGGTGCAGCCCATGTGGTTCTCCAGCCTCGGCCTGCGGAAAGGGAACTACCTGCTGCTCACCCTCAACCGCCGCGACCTGCTGGAGAAGAAAGCCGTACTGCACTCCCTGCTCCAGACCGTCATCGAGAAGGCCGGCGGCATGCCTATCGTCGCCCCGCTACACCCCTACGTGCAAAAGGCGGTGAAGTCGCTGGAAGTGAATGCTCCCAACCTGCACATCCTGCCTCCGCAGAGTTACCTGCACTTCGGATTCCTCATCAACCAGGCACGGGGCATCGTCACCGACTCGGGAAACATCGCCGAAGAAGCTACCTTCCTCGACGTCCCCTGCATCACCCTCAATACCTATGCCGAGCATCCCGAAACCTGGCGCATCGGTACCAACGAGCTGGTAGGCGAAAATTCCTTCGCTCTCTCCGCCTCGCTCGACAAGCTGCTGCACGGAGAATGGAAGCACACCACCCTGCCCGACCGCTGGGACGGACGAACGGCGGAACGCATCGTACAGACACTACTGAACGGCAACAATTCATAATCCTCCATAAACTCTATCCCAAGCTTGCAAACGTCTATCCCAAACCTACGGACGCTTATCCCAAGCTTGGGTCTTTCTATCCCAAGGCTTGGGATAGAACTTTATCCATACGTTGTGCAACTTTATCCTTTATATCCGGCAACTTTTCTATAAGGCTTCTGTACGTTTTTTATCTGTATCCGGTAAACAAGACATACGACTTTCACGTTCATTTAACCATATCTCCCGTTTCTTTAGTCTATATTTGCTTCTTGATTAACCTTAATTTGTTAACTTTGCGCCCGAATTATCTGTAACTTATGAAGCAAAGATATACAATTTACGCCCTTTTCCTGCTGTCACTGTTCGTCTCCATCAGCGCATCCGCCCAGATAAAGGGTGTCATCACAGACTCCCTCACGAACGAACCGCTGATGTACATCACCGTACAGTATGAAGGGAAAGGTGTAGGCGGCATCTCCAACGCAAACGGTGAATACCAGGTGGAAACCCGCAAAGGCTGGGATGAGCTGACGTTCTCCGCCGTAGGCTATATCACCAAGAAAGTAAAACTGAAACCCGGCACCCGGGTGCTGAACGTCAAACTGCAATCGGATGACATCATGCTCTCCGAGGTCGTGGTGAAGCCCCAAAAGGAGAAATATTCCCGCAAGAACAACCCCGCCGTGGAGTTCATGAAGAAGGTCATCGAGAACAAGAAGGCGCTGAAACTGGAAGAGAACGACTACTACCAGTACCAGAAGTACGAAAAGATGAAGATGTCGCTCAACGACGTCACCCCTGACAAAATGGAGAAAGGCATCTACAAGAAATTCTCCTTCTTCAAAGACCAGGTGGAGGTATCACCCAAGACCAACAAAATGATTCTACCCATCTCCATCAAGGAGACGGCCAGCAAGACCATTTTCCGTAAAAGCCCCAAAAGCGAAAAGACCATCATCGAAGGTATGAACTCCACCGGTATCGAAGAGTTCTTCAACACCGGAGACATGCTGGGGACCATCCTTACGGACGTATTTTCCGACATCAACATCTATGACGACGACATCCGCCTGCTGCAACGCCGCTTCGTCAGCCCCATCGGCCGCGGAGCCATCAGCTTCTACAAATACTACTTGATGGACACGCTCATGGTGGATAGGCAGGAGTGCGTGCACCTCACCTTCGTTCCCCAGAACCCACAGGACTTCGGTTTCACGGGGCACCTCTACGTGGTGAAGGACTCCACCTATGCCGTGAAGAAATGTACCATGAACCTGCCCAAGAAGACGGGTGTCAACTTCGTGGAAAACCTCGACATCGTGCAGCAGTTCGAACAACTGCCCGACGGAAACTGGGTGCTGACCGATGACGACATGACCGTGGAACTGCACTTTGTGAAAGGCATCCAAGGCCTGGAAGTACAGCGGACCACCAAGTACAGCGACTATCAGTTCACAGAGATAGAACCCCGCCTCTTCCGCCTGAAAGGAAATGTCATCAAGGAGGCGAACATGCTTGCCAAGAGCGACGAGTATTGGGCGAAAGTGCGCCAAGTGCCTCTCACCAAGAAGGAGAGCACGATGGACGTATTCATGAACCGTATCGAACAGATTCCCGGCTTCAAGTACGTCATCTTCGGAGCGAAAGCCTTGATTGAGAACTTCGTGGAAACGGGCAGCAAGAAACATCCCAGTAAGTTCGACTTCGGTCCTATCAATACAATGATAACCAGCAACTACGTCAACGGCACCCGTTTCCGTCTGAGCGGTATGACAACCGGTAACCTCGACCCGCATTGGAGCCTGAGCGGTTACGGCGCCTACGGAACCAAGGACAAGAAATGGTTCTACTCCGGGCAGGTGGCCTACTCCTTCAACAAACGCGAATACGTATTGTGGGAGTTCCCGAAGCACTACATCGCCTTCAAGTACACCTACGACGTGATGTCTCCCATGGACAAGTACCTCGCCACGGACAAGGACAACTTATTTGTCGGCTGGAAATGGACCACGGTAGACCAGATGTCCTACATGCGCGATGCCACGCTGACCTACGAGCTGGAAACCAATACCGGCTTCTCCGTACAGGCCATGGCACGCCACCGCAACGACCAGCCTGCGGGGCAACTGCAATACTGGAAGAACAACGGAGAAACACCCGGACAGTGGGATGAAAAGAATACGCTGGTGCACGACATCACCACTACCGAGCTGGGTGTGACCCTGCGTTACGCTCCCGGCGAAACCTTCGTCAACACCAAACAGCGCCGCGTGCCCGTATCGTTGGATGCGCCCACCTTCACCCTCTCCCACACCGCCGGATTCAAGGGCGTGCTGGGTGGAGAGTACAACTTCAACCTGACGGAAGCCAGCATCCGGAAGCGCTTCTGGCTCGGCTCGTGGGGCAAGCTGGACGTAACGGCACGTGCCGGTGCGCAATGGAACACCGTTCCCTTCCCCCTGCTGAACCTACCGATGGCAAACCTCTCGTACATCACGCAGAACAACGAGTCCTTCAACCTCATCAACAACATGGAGTTCCTGAACGACCGTTACGCCTCCCTCAACCTAAGCTACGACATGAACGGAAAACTCTTCAACCGCATCCCGCTCATCAAGAAGCTGAAGTGGCGTGAGATGTTCCGCATCCGTGGTCTGTGGGGCACGCTGACGGACAAGAACAACCCATACAAGAGCAACAATCCCGACTTGTTCCTCTTCCCCATGCGCGACGGTGTACCCACCAGCCACGTCATGGGCAAGACTCCCTATGTGGAAGCCAGTGTAGGTATCTACAATATCTTCAAGCTGCTCCACATAGAATATGTACGCCGACTGACCTATACGGATATACCGGGAGTGAAGAAGGGCGGTATACGCTTCATGATATTAATGATTTTTTAAGAGTTACATACTATGCAACCATTAGCAGAACGGCTTAGACCAAGAACATTAGATGAATATATCGGTCAGAAACATTTAGTGGGACCGGGTGCAGTGCTGCGTAAGATGATTGATGCAGGACGTATCTCTTCGTTTATCTTATGGGGCCCTCCGGGAGTGGGAAAGACAACCCTGGCACAGATTATCGCCAACAAGCTGGAAACCCCTTTCTATACACTTAGTGCCGTGACCAGCGGTGTGAAGGATGTACGCGACGTGATAGAGCGTGCCAAGAGCAACCGCTTCTTCTCGCAAGCCAGTCCCATCCTCTTCATCGACGAGATACACCGTTTCAGCAAGTCGCAGCAAGACTCGCTGTTGGGAGCCGTGGAGCAAGGCACCGTGACGCTGATAGGCGCCACCACGGAGAACCCTTCGTTCGAGGTCATCCGCCCGCTACTATCCCGCTGCCAGCTCTATACCCTGAAGTCACTGGAGAAGGACGACCTGCTGGAACTGCTGCAACGCGCCATCACCACGGACACCGTGCTGAAGGAACGGAAAATAGAACTGAAAGAAACCACTGCCATGCTCCGCTTCAGCGGAGGAGACGCCCGCAAGCTGCTCAACATCCTCGAACTGGTGATAGATTCCGAAGCCACCGACCCTGTCCTCATCACGGATGACATGGTGACCGAACGCCTTCAACAGAACCCTCTTGCTTACGACAAGGACGGCGAGATGCACTACGACATCATCTCCGCTTTCATCAAATCCATTCGCGGCAGCGACCCGGATGGCGCCATCTACTGGCTGGCACGCATGGTAGAAGGCGGTGAGGATCCTGCCTTCATAGCCCGCCGCCTCGTCATCTCTGCCTCCGAAGACATCGGACTGGCCAACCCCAACGCGCTGCTGCTTGCCAACGCCTGCTTCGACACGCTGATGAAAGTGGGATGGCCCGAAGGACGTATCCCCCTGGCAGAAGCCACCATATACCTCGCCACCAGTCCTAAGAGCAATTCAGCCTATATGGCCATCAACAATGCCCTGGAACTGGTACGCGAAACGGGCAACCTCCCCGTCCCCCTGCACCTACGCAATGCGCCCACCAAGCTGATGAAGCAGTTGGGCTACGGCGAGAAGTATAAGTACGCCCACGACTACCCCGGCAACTTCGTCAAGCAGCAATTCCTGCCCGACGAACTGAAAGACCGCCGCATCTGGGAACCACAACTCAACCCTGCCGAGCAAAAGCATAAGGAACGGATGCAGCAACTCTGGGGAGAGGAAAAGAAATGGTAAACTATCAATTCAAATTAAAAATTGAAAATTAGAGATTAAAAGTCGGATACAGAAAATCCCCACAACAAATAACTCATAACTCATAACTCCATGAATATAGTAGTATTAGACGGCTATGCCGCCAACCCCGGCGACCTCTGCTGGGACGAATTGCAAGCCTTGGGCGAGTGCACCATCTACGACCGCACCGCCCCTGCGGAAGTATTGGAACGCGCTGCTGGTGCAGAAATCCTGCTGACCAACAAAACTGTACTCACCGCTGAACACATGGCGGCACTGCCCGAACTGAAGTATATCGGTGTGCTGGCCACCGGATATAACATCGTAGACACCGCTGCCGCCAAAGAACGCGGAATCATCGTCACCAATATTCCCGCCTACAGCACCGACTCCGTAGCCCAAATGGTCTTTGCCCACATCCTAAACATCACCCAGCAAGTGCAACACCACTCCGAAGAGGTACACCGGGGCCGCTGGACAGCAAGCAAGGACTTCTGCTTCTGGGACACGCCTCTCATCGAACTGCGCGAAAAGAAGCTTGGAATCGTAGGCCTGGGCCACACCGGCTTCACCACCGCCCGCATCGCCATCGGCTTCGGTATGAAGGTATGTGCCTACACCTCCAAGACCAACTTCCAGCTTCCTCCCGAAATCCGCAAGATGGAGCTGGACGAGTTGTTTCGCGAATGTGACATCATCAGTCTGCACTGTCCCCTCACCGACTCCACCCGCGAGATGGTAAATGCAGAACGACTCCGACTGATGAAGCCCACCGCCATCCTCATCAATACCGGACGCGGCCCGCTCATCAACGAACAAGACCTTGCCAATGCACTTAACAACGGCACCATCTATGCCGCCGGCGTAGACGTACTCTCGCAGGAGCCTCCCCGTGCCGACAATCCATTGCTCTCTGCCCGTAACTGCTACATCACTCCGCACATTGCCTGGGCAAGCACGGCCGCGCGCGAACGCCTCATGCAGATTATGCTCGAAAACATCAAAGCCTACCAAGACGGCAAGCCGGTGAACGTAGTGAATAAATAACAGACATTACAGCATCTCTTCGCTGTATATCCCGGTGGAAGAGATACTGTAACAAGCTCTGCATGGCAGGGTACCATAACAAAACAAACAAGCAAACAACATGGGAAAGTCTGCCGTAAAAGGTCTGTTCTACATCTGCCTGATAGCAGCGACATTTATCTTGGGCGCCATCACCATAGTGGCAGCCTTCTCAGGAAACATGGCTCCGGTCGATTCCGTCATCATGCCATTACTGGGGCTGGCAGTGCCCGTACTCCTGATTGTCAATCTGATAACGGCACTCTGCTGGGCATTGGCCCGTAAGCGCTGGGCACTGATTCCGCTGGTGGCATTCTTCTGCAACTGGGGATATCTGACGTCTGTCTTCCAGCTCCACCTGCCGAAAGACAAAACCCCGGCAGGCAAGTATCTGAAGATAGCCACCTACAACATACACAACTTCGGAGGTGAGATTACCGGTTATTCCTGCAAGGAGATAGCCCGGTACATGCAGCAGGAAGGCGTGGATGTGCTGTGCTTCCAGGAGTTCGGAGACAACAGCGACTTCCCCACGGACAGCATACGGCGCGTACTCTCGCATTGGTCACACGCGCTCATCCCTTCTGAAGACTCCGTCAAGGGCGTACTGCCTATCGCCGTATTCAGCCGCTATCCATTGGCGAACCACCGTTTCATCACTTACCAGCACAGCTCCAACTGTAGCATGATGTGCGATGTAGTGATGGGTACGGATACCATACGTCTGATAAACAACCACCTGCAGACCACCAGCGTTAGCCAGAAGCGCAGGAAGTGGGAACGCGAGCTGGCCACCGACGACACCCGCCGCGAAGTCCAGGCAGCCAAAGATGCCGCAGGCACCCTGCACGAAAACTTCATGAAGCGGGCCACGCAGACTTACGTCATCAGCCACTACGCCAAGACCAGCCCCTATCCCGTGCTGCTATGCGGCGACTTCAACTCAATACCTTCCTCCTACACCTACCATCATTTGAGGAAAACCCTCAAAGACGGATTCCGCACTGCCGGAAACGGATACATGTACACCTACCGCTATGCCAAACGCATGTTGCGTATTGACTACATCTTCCACTCCCCCAGCCTGAAGGGTATTGCATACTACTCTCCAGACCTGGATTTGTGCAGCGACCACAATCCAGTGATTATGGAGGTTGAAATACAATAAAGTAAAGAAAGCCAAAAACAATAAGGGCTGTCCCGGAAATCCCGGAACAGCCCTTGCCTTATCATATTCCGCCATTCAGCGGAGGTTATCTGCACCCGATTAATTGAACACGTAACGGATACCGACTTGCAACTTCCAGCATTCGCTGTAGTTCTGATAGGTGTCGTAAGTCTTGGTAGGATATTCACCGTTCACCTTATACATGGAGAATACCGGAGTCAGGTCAGTGGCGCTCTTCACCCCTTCATACTTCAGGATTCGGTTGCTGTTGGAAACGGTGTTGGTCTTGGAGATACCCCATTTGGAGTTGATGAGGTTACCCACGTTCATGATGTCGAAACTCAACTGGAAGCAATGCCTGGTCTTGCCAATCTTGAATTCGAAATCCTCCAGCAGACGGAAGTCAAAGCGGTGCACCCACGGAGCGCGGGCAGCATAAGCCTCGGCATACTGTCCTTTGTGATTCTTCAAGTACGAATCCTGCTCTACGAATTTCCAGAAGGCAACGCGGTCTTCCTCTGTCTTGAAGTTGATTTCACTATCGTCCTTCGGAATGTACATCAAGTCGTTGTTGATACCGTCGCCGTTCATGTCGTTGGTGTAGCAGAAGCTGTAACCGCCGGAAGAATAGCCGGAATAGAACAGATTCAGGTGTGTGCCGCGAAGCAGGCCTTTGTGTCTGAAGGGGATGTAGTAGCCCACAGAAGCAATCACCTTATCGGGAACCACATACTGTGACCGTTGTGCATCCACATAATTGGAACCATCAATCGTGTTCAATCCCTGCCAAGTGGAGATAGGGTCGCTGCCCGGAAGACCGGAAACTTCTTTGGACTCCGTGTGCGTATAGGCCAGCATCAGCATCAGGTCGTCCACCGGCTGGGCATTCACCGTGATGTTTGCCGTATAACCGTAACCTTTGGAAGTATTGTCGAGCACCACGGCATTCTTGCCATTGTAATGCACGAAGTCGCCTGCATATTTCACATTCTTGTCGGGGTTGTCATAAAGAGAATAAGAGTACACCATACGGTTATCCGCACCATTGAAACGTTGCATACCCGTATGCAGCAGTTCCGTAGTTGTCACCTCTTTTCCATCAGCGCCCTTGACGGTGGTCAGCTTATTGTACTTCCATTCGTCGGGGTTCTTGATGTTGATATTGTTGATGGTAACGGCATTCACATTCTTTGTAAACATGAACTCTCCCGTCACGGTCAAGGGGAAAGATACGGGTACCTGATAATCCACCGCGATAGACGACTTCCACACCTGTGGCATCTTGAAGTCCTTGGCCACACCCGAAATCTTGCTTCCCGCCACGTGTTTCTCAATCGTGGTGGGGAGGTTGAACTTGTCGATTATCTGGTTCATGTCCGTAATCATGCCGCCTGCCAACTGGTCCAGACGGGAATCGTGGCCCACCACTTTTCCATTGTCATATTGGGTCTTAAAGGTAACGGAGTTCTGTACCATAGAAGCATTGGTCGGCATATTGGTGAAGAAAACCAACGGCAGACGTCCCGTAAACACACCCGTACCTCCACGTACTTTCAGCGACTTGTCCTTGAACACATCCCAAACGAAACCTACACGGGGAGAAATCTGCCATCTGGAATCCGGCCACTTGCCGGTGTCGATGTGCTGCCCGTCGAAGTCGAGCTCATAGATGGCATCGTTTCTCTGGAGATCGTCGTTGTCGAACATCAAGTTGTCGAAACGGATACCGTAGGTCAGTTTCAGACTGTTGCCGAGATTCCATTCATCTTGGGCATAGAAGCCAAGCTGGTTAAAGGTAACCTGGGCATTGGGGTTGGCCACACCGTTGAAACCATAAGTCAAAGCGAATGATTCGGGAGCTGCGCCACTCAGGAAATCTTCCAGACTGTTGTAGCGATAGTATCCCGTACCGTTACGCATATAGGCGTTGTTGGCAAACTGGTGCTCGTAGCTAAGACCTGCCGTCAGCTTGTGGTTACCGGTGAAGAAGGTGAAGTTATCGGTAATGTTCGTAATCTTGTTCTTCACACCGTTGTTGTAGGTGAACAACTCGTAACCGGCGCTCATATACGGTTCCAGAATCTGGTTTCCGTTCTCGTCCTTGCCTGCCATGATGTCGATAAAAGGGAAAGGAGAAGAGTTGGTGCCGCGCATGTCCTCTATATTGGTGTAGGTGAACAGCAGCTGGTTGGAAATCTTATCGGTGAAGCGGCTGTTCAAATCTGCCGCCCAAGACTGCACTTTATTGTCCATGGAATACATGCTGTTGGCAAACGCCATAGACTGTGTACCTACGCGGTAAGTGTTGTTCAAACGGTATCCCGTATCGGAAGAGTTACCGTTCGGGGCATTCCAAGCTGTATTCTTCGTATTGTTGTAGCGGAGGCTCAAGCGATGGCGGTCCGTGATGTTCCAGTCGATGCGGGCCAGAATCTTGGTGTTCTCCTCGTCAGCAGGAAAACTTGTGTAAGAACCTGCGTCGTAGCCGTACTTGTCCTTCAGATGGTTGTACACCTTCTCCATATCCGACTTCAGCGTACGGGACACCATACCTTTTGCCTCTTCACCGTCCTCACGCGCGCGATACTTTATAACCTCTCCCGGAGTCTTCTCTTTTTCGTAGTTCACAAAGAAGAACAACTTGTTCTTGATGATGGGACCACCCAGCGTGAAGCCGTAGGTAGTCTTGGACTCATCGGAACGTGCTCCCAGGTCCTCGCCGTTGATGCGGTTACCGCGCATGTCCTGGTTGCGGTAATAGGTATAGGCAGTACCTCTGAATGTGTTCGTACCACTCTTGGTGATGGCATTGATGCCGCCGCCGATGAAGTTCGTCTGGCGTACGTCGAACGGGGCGACAACTACCTGCACTTCTTCGATGGCATCCATCGAGATGGGATTTCCGCCACCGGGAAGGTTGGAACTCAGTCCGAAGTTGTTGTTGAAGTTGGCACCGTCGATGGTGAAGTTCGTGGAACGTCCGTCACCTCCGGCAAAGCTCATGCCGTTGGCGTAGGGAGAAAGGCGGGCGATGTCGCTGATACTGCGGTTCACGGTAGGGAGCTGCGTTATCTGTGCAGAAGAGATGTTGGTAGTGGCACCCGTCTTTTCGGCGGTAAACTTGGTCTTGGCAGCCGTCACAATCACTTCGTTCAGCAGCTCGGAAGATTCGCTCATCTCTACGTTCAGGTTATACACCTCGCCCAGTTGGAGAGTGATGTCCTTATAAATAACTGTCTGATAGCCGATGTAGGAAATCTCTACCCGATAGGGACCACCGGTGCGCATACCCTGGATGGAATAGCGTCCGTCGACATTGGTCACGGTTCCGTAGCGCGAACCGGAAGGCTGGTGCACCGCCTGGACAGTGGCACCAATAATGGGCTCATTACTTGCATCCGTCACCTTACCCGCCATAGAAGCTGTGGTGACCTGCGCATCTACACCCACGGTGGCCAGTAACAGCAGCACCGTCAGTATAATTCTTACTCTCTTTAACATAATGTCTTTTAAATTAGTTTCTTAAAACGTTATATTTCTTAAAACATTGGCAAAGATACGCAAAATTATATATAAAGGCATTACAACGCGATTACATTTTTTAAGGATTTATTCAATACAAGGCAGTACCACTGTGAAACGGCTTCCACGGCCTTCCTCGGACTGGAGTTCGATGCGTCCTCCCATCTTTTCGACAATGAGCACACAGATGGACAAGCCCAGCCCGACGCCTTGGGAAAACTCGCTGCGCTTGTAGAAACGCTCGAAAATCATCTTCTGCTCGCTGTGCGGAATGCCTATGCCGGTGTCTTCCACATAAAGATGTACCTCGCTCATGCCGGACGGACAGCAATACCCCAGCCGGATGCTGCCTCCTTTCGTAAACTTGTTGGCATTGTTCAGGAAGTTGGTGAGTACCTGTGTCAGTCGCATGGGGTCTACATTCACCTGCACATCTTCGGGAGGGAAATCCTTGAGGAACTGCAACGGCGGCCGGATAAGCAGGCTATGCGTCTGATAGACGTCATCGAGCAACCGGCACACGCTCTCCCGCTGAAAGGTGAACGAGAGGTTACCCGACTCGATGCGCGACAGTTCCAGCACATCGCCCACCAGCTTCAGCAGCAGTTTGGTATTGGTGTTGATAATGTCCACAAACTCCTGCCGCTCTTCGTTTGAAAACTCCGGCTCATTGGCCAGCATGTCCGAGAAGCCGACAATGGCATTGAGCGGAGTGCGGATCTCGTGGCTCATGTTGTTGAGGAACGACTGTTTCAGCTCGGCCTGCTCTGCCAGCTCGCGAGCTTGGATAAGCTCTTGTTCGTGGTCCTTCACCTCCTGGATATTCCGTAGCAGTCCGGTTATGACAGTCCCGTGTCCGGGAGCGTGAATGGTATTGTAGCTGAACTCCCACCACTGGAACTCGCCGCTAAAACTGCAACGGTATTGCCCCTTATGACGGCTCTGCACGTGCCTTGCCCCTACGTTCTTATGGAAAGCGGGCAAATCGTCGGGATGGATATAGGGAATGATTTCATCCAAGCGGAAGTGTCCGTGGGGGCGGTGGATAAGTTCGCAGAACTGCAAGTCGCAGGAAACGGAATCGCCTTCCAGCCGCCAGGCATATGCCGAACTCCCTTCGATGGCAAGGCAAAGGGTTTCGTGTTCGTAGAGCAGGGTTTGCAGTGCCTCACGCTTGTGCCTGCGTTCGCGCAACAAGCTGAAAGCCAGCAGGGCTATTACCATCAGGATGAGGATAGCGCCCAGAAAAGAACTGAAAATGATAGGATAGTGATATCGTTCCGAAAAGGGGATATACATCACTGTGTATGCTGCCGGGATGTTCTCAAGCGGAATCCCGTACTTCTGCAACGCATGCCAGTTCAGCACATACTGCTTGGCACACTCCGTCACCGGTCTCTGGGGCGTCTTCCCTTCAAGGCGTTCCTTGATGCCGTCTGCCATATACCTTATCTGGCTTTCCAGCGGAGTGAAATATCCGCCTATCATGTAGTCCACAAAGCCAAAGCCCTCATTGACGGTCTGAAAGGTGGGCCCCTCGAAGAGCGTGGCAACCCGCTTGGTGGTATAGTCGCGTTTGGTATAAAGCAACATCGTGTTTTCGCCGCGTCCCAACCACATCAGGCGGCGCATATCCACAGAGTCGCTCACCATGCGCACAATCATCGTGGAATCCAGCAATACGTTTATGTTCTGCCGCTTCAGGATGGGACTGACAGTTTCCCCTTCACGCACGCGGTGATAAGAAAAACCGGCAAAGTGGGCGCCTTCGTTGGAGGTCACGATGTTGAAACCCTGCCCCTCGCACTGTTCCTTCAGTGCCTGCCATATCTTGCGGTCCAAAAAGGTCAGACCGTTCATCAGGCAGATGCGCGACTTACCCATGATGCTCTCTACCATGCGGATGGTACGTAGATAGTCGGGCATGTCGGCATAGCCCGTGACGTTGGGGTATTGCCGCAGCAAGGGGAAGTTGGGATAGTTCACGCCGCTGAACACTACGGGTATCTTATGTGCCACGGGATGCCCGCAGGCCATCAGTGCATAGGTTGCCTGGTCGTCAAGCACCGCCACCAGTTCGGCGCCCCAGACAGAGAGGTCATCAAGGAAAGCAGACATCCGGCGATTCTCCGACTGCTCCATGTAGCGGTCGCAATCCAGATAATACTCACGGATGTCACACTTCATACCGAGACGGCGGAACTCTTTCTGTAACAGTTCCAAAGCTTTGTGGGCGGGAGGATAGCCCGGCTCGAAGGAATGTATCAGCGCGACGCGACGCGTCTCCGCATGGGCGGGGCAGGCACACCACACGAGGCAAAGGGAAAGCGTCAATATATATACGGCAACTACCGTTGTTTGCTTCATATCCGGAAGGTCCTTTTCGACTTGTACCAGCAAAGATACGAATGTTTTTTAAGAATAATGGACTATTTCTTCTGTTTCTGTAACAAAGAATACGTTTTCTTAAATCATTGACACATCCCAACTTATCTTTCAGAGGATTTACCGAATATCCCTAAAGAACCGATTCTTCGTCCAGTATTCCAAAGTGGAGGTCTATTTGTCCTTGACCTTCGGCAACACCGCATTCAGTACCATATATCCCAACATACCGGCAACAATCGTTCCCAGCAATACACCAAACTTCGCCTGGTTCAGCAGATCCGGATATTCTCCTGCAAAAGAAAGGTTGGCAATAAATAAAGATACCGTAAAGCCAATACCCCCCAACAAGGATACTCCGGCAACACTTCTCCAATTCATTCCCGGAGGCATTGAGGACAAACCACTCTTGACCGCCAGCCAGGTAAACAGAAAAATACCGATAAACTTGCCAAGAAGCAATCCTGCAGCCACCGCTATACTAACAGCTCCAACAACGCCACCGCCTCCACTGAACACCACACCGGCATTGGCAAAGGCAAAGAGCGGCAGTATCACAAAGTTTACCGCACCATGCAAATTGTCTTCCAGGGATTGCAAAGGACTAATTACATGATCAGAAGCGCGCTCCACTTGTTTTAGAGTGGCAATCTGCTCATTGGTCAATATAATATTATCTGATTTGGTAACCGGAAAATCACCGATAATGTCGCGGATGCGTTTAATGTATTTCCCGGCATCCAAACGGGGACGGGCCGGTATTACAAAGGCCAGTATCACTCCGGAAATAGTGCTGTGAATGCCCGACTGAAGGAACAAATACCAAATAATTACCCCGATAAGCAGGAAGAATATCTTCTGTGTCATACCGAATTTCCCCATATAGTAAAGGAAGAAATAAAGGACAGCAGCTACAATAAGATATCCGTATGCCACTTCGGAACTATAGAAAATGGCAATAACCAGAATGCCGCCAATATCATCGACCACTGCAAATGCCGTCAGGAAAATTTTCAGACTCAAAGGCACCCGTTTACCCAGCAGACTGAGTACACCCAATGAAAAAGCAATATCCGTAGCCATCGGTATAGCCATACCGCGCGTTTCCGGAGTACCCTGAACGACCAAAAGTGAATAGACAATGACCGGCACCAGCATACCGCCACATGCCGCTACAAAGGGTAAAGAGGCCTTACGAAAGGAAGAAAGTTCACCCACCAGCAGTTCCCGCTTTATCTCCAACCCCACAGCCAGAAAGAAAACAGTCATCAAGCAGTCGTTTATAAACTCAATCATTTTCAACGGATGACCGCCATGGGAGAACAAATTAAAGTCTCCGATGCGCAGATGTAGTTCCTGCAAAAGAAAGCCCTGATACAACGGAGCCATCGGCGAATTAGCAATAACGGCCGCCAAAATAGCCATCAAAAACAGCAAGATGCTCGCCGCTATATTCAGCGACGAGAAGTTTTTCACAGTACGTAAAATAATCATAAAGAAGTATATTTGATTTAAGATTTCATCCTTTCGACATCAATCCAGCTTCAAGACTGCCAGGAACGCTTTCTGAGGTACCTCCACATTACCAATCTGTTTCATACGCTTCTTACCTCTCTTCTGTTTCTCAAGTAATTTTCGTTTACGGCTCACGTCACCTCCATAACATTTGGCCGTTACGTCCTTACGCACAGCCTTAATCGTTTCCCGGGAAATAATCTTGGCACCGATAGCAGCCTGAATGGCGATATCGAACTGCTGTCTCGGAATCAGGTCTTTCAACTTCTCGCACATCCGGCGTCCCAATTCGTAGGCATTGTCAAAGTGTGTCAAGGTAGAAAGAGCATCCACCGGCTCACCGTTCAGCAAAATATCCAGCTTCACCAGTTTGGAAGGACGAAAACCGTTGGGATGATAGTCAAAAGAGGCATATCCCTTAGAGATACTCTTCAATTTATCATAGAAATCGATAACTATTTCGCCAAGAGGCATATCATAGTATATTTCTACACGGTTACCTGAAATATATTCCTGCTTCACCAGCTCGCCACGCTTGCCCAGACAAAGAGTCATGATAGGGCCGATGTAATCAGTGGTGGTAATCACCGAGGCACGGATATAGGGCTCCTCAATACGGTCTATCATAGTAGGGTCGGGCATGCTGCCGGGGTTATGCACCTCAGTCATATTTCCCTGCTTGTCATAGATATTGTAGGAAACGTTGGGCACGGTGGTGATAACGTTCATGTCAAATTCACGGTCAAGGCGTTCCTGCACAATCTCCATATGGAGCAGCCCAAGGAAACCGCAACGGAAACCAAAGCCCAAAGCTAATGAAGACTCAGGCTGGAAAGTCAGCGAAGCATCATTCAACTGCAACTTCTCCAAAGAAGAACGCAAGTCCTCGAAATCTTCTGCCTCGATGGGGTACACACCGGCAAAAACCATCGGCTTCACCTCCTCAAAACCGGCGATGGCCTCTTCGCAAGGACGGGCAATATGCGTAATCGTATCACCTACTTTCACTTCCTTAGAGGTTTTGATACCCGAGATGATATAGCCCACATCCCCCGTACGCAACTCCGGACGTGGCATCATTTCCATTTTGAGCACTCCGATTTCATCCGCATCATATTCCTTGCCTGTATTGAAGAATTTCACTTTATCCCCTTTACGAATCACACCGTTCACTATCTTGAAATATGCAATGATACCACGGAAAGAATTGAAGACAGAATCGAAAATCAACGCCTGCAACGGAGCTTCCTCGTCACCCTCCGGATGAGGGATACGCTCAATGACCGCAGCCAGAATCTCTTCCACTCCCATGCCTGTTTTGCCGGAAGCACGGATAATCTCATCACGCTTGCAGCCCAACAGTTCAACGATTTCGTCCTCCACTTCCTCGGGCATGGCGCTTGCCATGTCACATTTGTTGATGACGGGGATAATCTCCAAATCATGCTCAATCGCCATATAGAGGTTTGAAATGGTCTGCGCCTGCACTCCTTGCGAAGCATCTACAATAAGCAAGGCTCCTTCACAAGCGGCGATGGAACGTGACACCTCGTACGAGAAGTCCACGTGTCCCGGAGTGTCTATCAAGTTCAGAATATACTTTTCACCTTTATAGGTATACTCCATTTGTATGGCATGGCTCTTGATGGTGATACCTCTTTCCTTCTCAAGGTCCATGTCATCCAGCATCTGTCCGTTAGTTACTTGTATAGTATTGGTAAATTCCAGCAGACGGTCTGCCAAGGTTGATTTACCGTGGTCGATATGGGCAATAATGCAAAAATTTCGTATATTCTTCATTGTCAATAACTATCTATTAATGGGTGCGCAAAGATAGTGAAAACAGAGCAAATAAAAAAAATGCGTTGATAACATATTCATGTACCAACGCATCTTTTTATAACATTCCAATCAATTCCTCGCTTAGTTCAGCTTTACAAACAATTCGCCTTCCACTTCAGAAGTAGAAACCTTGTCTTCTCTTAACAACCAGCCCAATCCCAGGAAGAAGTCCTTGTCGATCAGTTTAGTTGCTTTCTTGATTTGCTTGTGAGTCAAGCCATCTGTGCCATTCAGTGCAGTCCAAATCTGTCCTGCAACATTACCAGCTTTTTCTTTTAACATTTCTATTTGCTTTTAGTTAAACGTTATCCTCATCTCCAAAGATAGAGATGTCGGTGTTTTTATATCGCTGCAAAGATAGGTATATTTATGTTATACAACACGTTATTAGGCACTTTTTTTCTTACTAAGGGGTAAAAAAGTTCTTTTTTCTTACTTTGAGGACGTTTTTTCCAGGTATTCGGTCCAAATTTGGGCAGCTACCTCTACCATCCTGGCACACGGGCGTTTAGCATAATACTGCTCGGTACGGGCTTCCGGAACGGACGAACCTTCCGGTTTTCTCAACCCCAACAATTCAGCACATATCAAAGAGCCATTTCGTTTCTTGAATTCAGCAGCCAGCTCCTGCACCAACGCATAGTTTGCCGCCTTACCTTCACGGTCCTTGCCTTCCACAGCTCCTTTTTCCAATCCGGCCAATAGGAACATGCCGCATGCAGCACCGCATGTCTGCCTCATACGACCTATGCCACCACCAAAAGAGGCGGACATCCGGAAAGCCTGCTCTTCTGTAAAACCATACATATCTGCAAAAGCTCCCACTACCGATTGCGAACAGTTATAGCCACTCTTGAAAAGCTCCACAGCTTTTTCGATTCTGTCTTTTGTTTCCATCATCATTATTCTGTAATTTCCAACAACATCGGACAATGGTCCGAATGAACAACGTCACCCAATATTCTCGCCTCCTTCAACATCGGGCGCACCGGTTCACTCACCATGCAATAATCAATGCGCCACCCTTTGTTCTTGGCACGTGAATTAAAGCGATAGCTCCACCACGTATATTCCTGCTTGTCGGGATGAAGCCAACGGAAGGAATCTATGAATCCCGCATTGAGAAAGCGCGTCATCCACTCCCGCTCTTCAGGCAGGAAGCCACTGTTGGTGGCATTCCTGATAGGGTCGTGAATGTCTATTGCCTCATGGCAGATATTATAATCGCCGCAAAGAATGAGTTTAGGACGCGTACGTTCCAGCTCTAATACATATTCCTGGAATTTCTCCAACCAGACCATCTTGAAGGCCTGGCGTTCGTCACCGCTGGTACCGGAAGGATGATAAACACTCACAACGGACACATCACCGAAGTCGGCACGGATAAAGCGCCCTTCGTTATCGTATTCTTCGATACCCATACCATATTCCACATGGTCCGGTTCTTGCTTGCTCAGAATAGCGACTCCACTATACCCCTTCTTCTGTGCAGAATATAGATAATGCTTATACCCCAAAGCATCCAGCGCTTCTGCCGGATACTGTTCCGGTTGCAGCTTCGTTTCCTGCAAACAAAGCACATCCGGCTGCTCTTGTGCCAGCCACTCGGGAAAACCTTTTGTCACGGCAGCCCGTAGCCCATTTACGTTATATGTAATAATCTTCATACTTATTTGATTTCTTAGAAATGAATTATTCAAGATGTCAACTCGGATACCAGCAGCATGATATTCAGCACAGTGACCACCGCAGCAATGGCATAAAGTACAAATGTACTCCATTTACTGTTTACATACTGCCCCATCACTTTGCGTGAAGAAGTCAGTCCCACTTGCAGGAAAACCGTAAACGGCAGCTGGATGCTCAGTATCATCTGTGAAATCAGCAGTCCTTTGAACGGGTCTCCGATAAAGAAAATCAGCAGCAGTGCAATGCCCAGCGACAGAATCACACCCACCTGCGAGTGACTGTCTTTGATATGATAGGATTCTCCGAAAATACCGGCAAAGATAGAACCTGCCGCCATACCGCTGGTTATCGTGGAAGATATACCCGCCATCAGTAATGCCAATGCAAAAACCACGGCAGCACTGTTCCCCAGCAACGGCTCCAGCAAGGATTTGGCCTGCTGCAACTCTTCCACCTGAATACCGCTTTTAAAGAAAGTTGCCGCAGCCAGCAGTATCATGGCACTGTTGATAGCCCATCCCACAATCATAGAGAACAGCGTGTCGAACAATTCATATTTCAACACCTTACGGATGGATGCATCATCTTTCTTATTATATTCATGGCTCTGTATCACTTCCGAGTGCAGAAACAGATTATGCGGCATCACCACCGCACCGAGTACACTCATGATAATCAGCATGCTCCCATGCGGAAACGAAGGTGTCACCCACCCTTGTGCAGCCAGCGGCCAATCTATCTTCACCAGAAACAGCTCATAGATAAAGGAGAGCCCGATGACCGAAACAAAAGCAATGATGGAACGTTCTATCTTCTTGTAGGAATTAGTGAAAAGCATGACGACTACAAATACGGTAGTCAAGATAGAGCCCCATATGATGGGAATGTCAAACAGCATCTGCAAAGCGATGGCACCTCCCAATATCTCTGCCAGCGAAGTCGAGATGGAAGCCAGCACTGCTGTACCCAATATGGGACGCGACACCCAGGAAGGAGTATATTTGGTAGCGGCTTCGGACAAGCACAAGCCGGTTACAATGCCAAGATGCGCCACATTATGCTGCAATACAATCAGCATGATAGTGGATAAAGTCACGACCCACAGCAATGAATAGCCAAATTCAGACCCTGCCGCAAAATTAGATGCCCAGTTCCCCGGGTCAATAAAGCCCACAGTCACCAGCAGTCCGGGACCTATATATTTAAAAACGTCCAGACCGCCCAGATAGCGTTTGTGGTCTCTCCGTTTCAAGTCTTTAAAAATATTCTTCATTGTGTCTGTTCAATTAAGAGCGTAAAAATACTCAAATAATAACAAATACCTCCATGTTAGGTTCAAAAAAAGCCCCTGGCATCTTTCAATGTCAGGGGCTCTCATCCATTCTTTCAGGCAGGAGGCTCAATACCCCATCTCGTGCAATGCCTTGCACAATTGGTCGGGGCAGGAAGTGGAACGTCTTCCGCAGCGAATTCCTTCCAAACGAGCAATCACCGCATCTACCGGCATGCCTTTCACCAAACGTGAAAGTCCTTGCAGGTTTCCATTACATCCACCCCAAAATGCCACTTCTTTCACAATACCATCTTCCACATCCAGTTCGATGTTACTGCTACACGTACCTTGCGTCTTGTATGTATATGTCATTATTCTCCGCCTTCTTCCGGTTTCATGTTAGTATAAACCGTCTGTACATCATCAAACTCTTCGAGACGCTCTATCATTTTGTCGATGGTTTCGCGTTGCTCGGGAGTCACATCCTTCATATCGTTCGGGATATAGGTAAACTCACCGCCGACATCTTCAAAACCGCACTCTTCCAAATGTTTCTGGATAGCTGCATAGCTTTTCGGATCACCATAAATAGTGATAGTACCTTCTTCTTCATCCTCTTCGTAGTCTTCCTCTACGTCATAGTCTATCAAGTCAAGAATGAGTTCCTCCATATCGATACCGTCTTTCTTCTTGAAAGTGAACACACACTTGTGGTCAAACAAGAAAGCCAGTGAACCCATTGTTCCCAAGTTACCGCCGAACTTGTTGAATACGGAACGCACATCGGCTACTGTACGGGTAGTGTTATCGGTCAGCGTATCCACAAAAACAGCTACACCGTGAGGACCGTATCCTTCATAAGTCATCCCCTTATAGTCGCTCTGGTCCTTACCCATCGCATTCTTGATAGCACGTTCAATATTATCCTTCGGCATGTTTTCACGCTTACAAGTAGCGATTACCGAACGCAGTGTCGGGTTGTTTTCCGGCTCCGGACCACCGGCCTTCACCGCAATAGCAATTTGTTTACCCAGTCTTGTAAAGGTCTTTGCCATGTGACCCCATCTTTTCAATTTGGCAGCTTTTCTATATTCAAACGCTCTTCCCATTGGAACTGTATTTTAAATTATGAATTATAAATTCTGAATAATGAATCAACGCAGCTTGGCATTCAACTTGTCCTCCAGGTTCTTCACCAGTTTGGACATAATCTTGTCAATCTGCTTATCGTTCAACGTGGCATTCTCATCCTGCAGCAAGAAGCTCACCGCGTAACTCTTCTTACCGGCTTCCAGATTCTTACCCTCATAAACGTCGAAGAGAGAAACCTCCTTCAGCAGCTTTTTCTCCGTCTCGTAGGCAATCTTCTCAATTTCCGCAAACTGCACTTTCTTGTCAAGCAGTAACGCCAAGTCGCGTTTCACGGCAGGGAACTTGGAGATTTCCGTATAGCTCACCTTCACATTGCGGATGGCCTTCAACAATTCTTTCCAGTTGAAATCGGCATAGTAAACCTCGTTGTCAATATCGAATGCCTTCAGCAGCTTCTTTGTTACAATACCGAAAGTAGCCAACCGCTTTCCACCCCTTGTCTGTACGGATAAACCGGCAGCATAGATATCATCAGTCAGATTGCCGACAACCAAATCATGCATGTGCAGCCCCAATCTGGCAAAGACATTCTCAACGTATGCCTTCAGCTCATATACCGAGCTGTTCTCATCCGGATGAGCCCATGAGTTGGCCACCCTCTTGCCAGTCACCCACAAACCAAGATGATAGTCTTCGGAATAAGCGGCAAGCACTTTCTCCGGATTCTTCTTTTCCTCATTGAAGTGATAACAATTACCGAATTCAAAGAATTTCAGGTCTGCATTCTTACGGTTGGCGTTGTGCGAGATGCTTTCCAATCCACCGAAAAGCAGTGTCTGACGCATGGCATTCAAGTCTGCACTCAACGGATTCAGCAACATTACCAGATTCTTCGACGGATAAGACTCCAAGTTGTCATAGTAAGCGGCACGCGTCAACGAGTTGTTCAGAATCTCATTGAAACCACAGCCCACCAGCTGCTCGGCAACCAGGTTCTGCAGTTTGTTGGATTTATCATATTCACCCTTGGTAGTCAGACAAGACTTCAAGGTAGTCGGAATCTCCACATTATTATATCCGTAGATACGCAGGATATCCTCTATTACATCGCAATCGCGCTGCACGTCCACACGGTAAGGAGGAACATCCAGTGTAAGCCCTTCGGCTGTCTCGTCTACAATCTTCATTTCCAGACTTGTCACGATGCTCTTGATGGTATCCACCGGAATAACTTTACCAATCAGTGAGTTCACTTTCTCATAGGCAAGTTCCACACGGAAATCCTTGGCAGGAGCGGCGCACACATCTTTTATTTCAGAAGAAATGGTACCTCCGGCAAGTTCCTTTACCATCAAAGCTGCCAGCTTCAAGCAGTAAATAGCGGCATTCGGGTCAATACCTCTTTCAAAACGGAAAGAAGCATCTGTGTTCAACGCATGGCGACGGGCTGTCTTGCGCACCCATGTGGGATGGAAGTAAGCACTTTCAAGGAACACATCCTTGGTGGTTTCCGTAGAACCGGAATCCAGACCGCCGAACACACCGGCAATACACATCGCCTCTTCCTTGTTGCAAATCATCAGGTCGCGTTCGTTCAATTTACGCTCCACGCCATCAAGAGTTACAAACGGAGTACCTTCCGGCATGGTCTTTACAATCACCTCACCGCCTTTAATCTTATCTGCATCGAAGCAGTGCAGCGGCTGGCCGAAAGCATGGACGATATAGTTGGTAATATCCACCACATTATTGATAGGACGCAGGCCGATAATACGCAACTTGTTCTGCAACCATTCGGGGCTTTCTTTCACTGTAACCCCTTTCACCGTAACGCCGGCATATCGGGGACATGCCTCGCTGTTCTCTACAGTTACTTTAATATCCAAATCGTGATTTTCTACCGCAAAAGCGTCTACCGAAGGTTTCTTCAAGGTAGCCTGCTTACCGTTCTGTATCAAGTAGGCATACAAGTCGCGTGCCACCCCATAATGTGAGCAAGCATCGGCACGGTTGGGAGTGATGTCCACTTCCAGCACGTAATCGCTCTTGATGTTATAGTAGTCCTTGGCAAGCGTACCCGGAACAGCTGTTTCCGGCAGTACGATGATGCCTGCGTGGTCCGTACCGATACCGATTTCATCTTCAGCACAAATCATGCCGACAGATTCCACGCCACGAAGTTTTGATTTCTTGATGGTAAAGCATTCGTCACCGTCATACAGTTTTGTACCCAACGTGGCTACTACCACTTTCTGTCCGGCAGCTACATTCGGAGCGCCGCATACAATCTGCACGGGTTCACCTTGTCCCAGGTTCACCGTAGTGACGTGCATATGGTCTGAGTTAGGATGAGCTTCGCATGTCAGCACTTCGCCGATGACCAGTCCTTCCAGTCCGCCTTTAATAGTTTGCACCTCTTCCACACTTCCCGTTTCCAGTCCGATGGAGGTCAGTGCCGCAGCAACTTCATCCGGTGTCAAATCGAAATCGACATACTCTTTCAACCAATTATAAGAGATATTCATATCATTATATTTTTATTGTTTCCAAAAGTGACCTGCAAAGGTAATAAGATTTTTTGGTTGGCAGGGAATTATAAATGAAGAAAATAACAAAAAGGCGATGAAGTGCTTTCCCTTCACCGCCTTTCTCCTAATATTCTATATAAATCTACAATTTATACATTCATTGCATTGGCGCCTAAAGCTCCCAATATGGCGGAAGCAACAGCTATCACTACCTTCAAAATTTTGTCCCAAACGTTCTTTTTCATAGTTTTAATCTTTCAAAATTAGTAAATACATCTTATCCTAACGGGTTCTCTCCCTGGTCACCGTCGGAACCGCCACCGGAATTACCACCATCACCGGCATCATCCTTACCGTCCGTAACCACTCCCGTCCATTTCTCAAACTCCACCCCTTGGAGCAGGGCACGCGTAGTGCCGATGGCAGCCGGGCGCGTGTATTCCGGAGTAAACTGGCAACGTAAAGCAGTCACCTGATTGGGATTCACGTCTTCAGATTTGGCCACTCCCTTACCTCGCGTACGGGCCTTCATGGTGAATGTGCCCAAGCCATCCAGACGCACCGTACGGCTGTTCAGCAACTGGCTCCTCATTACCGTCATCAGGTTACGGATTACATTATGTACGTCACCCGGAGTCAGGGAAGACTTCTCGGCAATCACCTCAGCCAATTGTTGTGCATCCACGGCTCTTCCCACTTTCTTCAAACTCAGATGCCAAAGTTTGGCACCCTCTTTTGTCGCCAGAGACGACTGTCTTGCATAATAAAATAAAGGCATACTTTCTTTCTCCTTTTTACATTTTTAATTCAACATGGTTTTTAATCTCGTTTTGTTGATCAACAATGCAAAGGTGAGGATATATTTGCCTGCAAACAAAGAAAACAGCCTCGCTGAAGCTGTTTTCTGAGATAAGTTTATAAAGTATTGATTTACAAGTCGACAGATTAGGCAAGCCAACTTAATCAAGAAAAGGAAAGCCTATTTCAAATTGATTGATGTAATCCAAAATACCTCTTCATGAAACAGACATAAATAAGACTTAACAAGAGGATGGTACATAGCAGATACCAGTAGCCTGAATCCAAACACATTATATATCCTACGATGATGATTGCCTGTACTGCCATGTAAATAGAAGAAACCATTACATGAGGAATCTTCAGCTCATTCGCCATAATCTGATACAGATGCTTGCGATGCGGCAAACCGATATTCTCATGAAGCATCAGGCGGTGAATGATAGTCAGCACACTATCCACACCATAAACGGATAAAAGAACTATCCAGCTGAAACCTTCTGTTTCAATGATAAGCCTGCCTATCAGGAAAAGAAGAATAAAGGCAATGCTCACCGAACCCACATCACCGGCAAAGCATTTGGCATGCTTGCGGAAATTGAAGAAACAGAAAACGAGAACGGAACAGATAACGGTATAGATGAAATCCGCTTCCACAAAAGTAACCACCTCCTTATTGATATAGGCCAACGCAGCAAGAATAACCAGAGAATAACCACCGGTTATACCGTTAATCCCATCCATAAAATTGTAGGCATTGATGATGCCCGTACAGACTATCAAGGCTATGACTATCCACCACCAAGACAAGGAGAACAGTCCCCACTGGTAAAACATCAGGGCCATGGCAGAGAAATGAAAAAGCAGCCTTGTCATCTGTCCGGTGGATTTTATGTCATCCACAAAGCTGATGAACGTCACCAGCGTCAAGGCAAGCAGGAACCAGGGATATTCAAAGCTACTTGTTAAGAAACAGGCCAACGCCCCGAAATAGAAGACAATCCCACCACCGCGTAAAGTCACTTTCGTATGGGAACTACGCTCATTGGGCTTGTCGATGATATTGCATTTATCAGCTATCCTAAAATAAAAAAGTTCTGCCAAAAACAGCAGAACCAGTATAATCAGATAATACATAACAGTATTTCCCTCTTTAATTCTTAATCATCAATTTTTAATTTGAGAACGATTCTATCGTTCTCACTATCCCCTCCTCTGCCCTCACCGGCATTCTGTCAATTCCCAATGCTGCTTTTATCTTCGCATTGCTCACCACATAATTCTCGGTCAACTTGCGCAGACGCTCTTCATTCAAAGGCAAATGGAGCAAAGTCCCAACACGGGCACAGAATTCCATCATACCTCTGTTCATTTTCCAGATATGAGGTTTACGACCCAAGGCCCGGCACATCAAAGCTATCAGCTCATTTGTGGACAAGGCCTCGTCATCTCCCATGTGATAGATACCACTCGCCACCTCCTTGGTCAACAGCCCTTCCACCACGTAGCAGAGATTGTCTATTGAAGTAAAAGACCTTCTGTTCTCAAAGGCCCCCAAAGGCCAGGGGATGCCTTTCCTCATCACATTATAAAGAAGATTCAGATTGCCTTTGTTGCCGGGACCATGAATCATGCAGGGACGCAGGATATAGACCTGCTTGTCATCATACAAATTAGCTTTCAATTTCCCTTTTCCAACCTTCAACTTATCAAGGATGTAATTCTCGGCAGCGATCTTACTTTCCCCATAAGGTCCTATCGGAGCAGGTATCACATCTTCAGTCAGCATATCACCCACCACACTGTCTGCAGCGGCTTTTACAGAACTGAAGAAAACGAACTTCCTTGCAGACGATTCCATAAAGTAGTCGAATACCCTCTGTGTCAGTCCCGTATTGACATCAAAATAAGTTTGGGCAGCTGCCTGATTCTTCGTATCATGCGCCTTGCCTGCCAAATGAATGATGGCATCAAACCTCGGAAGATTCTGCGTCGGAAAAGAAGCCGACTCAATATCTTTCCAAGAAAAAGTCTTTACCACTCCCTCCTTTTCAGGTGCGACAATATCCAGCCCATAAAGGTTATGGAGCTCCTTCAAGGCAACAACAAGATTGGAACCCACAAAGCCGTGCATTCCGGTAATAAGTATGTTCATGAGAAAATCAATCTATAGGATAAAGATTACTCTTAACTAAATGATGAGGGGTATCTATTTCCTGCTCTATGTAAAAGTATAAACATCATTGAAAGCCGAATGATAAATAGAAAAATCTATAAACTAAGCATGGCAAACAATACCATGCTTAGTTATAAAGGAATAGTTCCATTCACTTTCTTCTGTAACTTCATAAGAGAGTTGAGAACTTAATTCCACGTTCTTTGGCTAATTTTTTAACATCACCTCCCTCTTGAACACATTTGCGTATAGCTCTCTTATCTTCCAATATTCGTAGGAAGACAGACCTCTTCTTATGTTCCATACTTTTACTCATAAAAGACATGATTAGTAAACTTGCTGCAAAGATAACATACAAACAAAAACAGGGAAAGAGACATACAATAAGTGCTTACAAATGTTATCAAGGAAAGGCAACTTATGCTATTTTAAGCTATATCGAACTCACGTTATTTAGGGAGAAGCAATAGAACTGTTAAAATAAGGAAGAGTCCAACTTTTCAGGGTCACTTCAAACCAGTTCTAATTTTATTTCTTCAAGATAGTGTTGTATGATTACTTCTTCACGAAAATATGCCTCCACCTTCTTTCTACCATTAAGCCCCATATTAATCAGTTCTTCTTCAGGCAATGACATTACATATTCCATTTTATTCGCAAGATCTTCCACGCTCCGTGAACGACATATAATGCCATTATACATATTTTCAATGATATCTCGACATCCGACATTATTAGAAGTTAAAACTACACGTTCCATAGCACAAGCTTCCATCAGTGAACGGGGTACTCCTTCTCCATAAAACGATGGTAAAAGGATACAATCAGCACTTTCTATATGTTGTCGTACATCAGAAACAGATCCTAAAAATGACACAAGATTATCTTTCTCCCATTTTCTGATTTCATCCATTGAAATGACGTCTTTACTTAATCCATCGACCAAACCCAATAAACGAATTTCAAAGTTAAGCACCCCTCTCTCTCTCAATAAATGAGAAGCTTTCGCAATATTCTCTACACCTTTCTCACGCAACATACGCCCCATATATAAAAAGATAAATGGAGAATGGCGCTTATATTTTGTCAAAGACTTGAAATAAGAAATATCAATCCCTTCTCCGGGTAAGATTGCAATTCTTTGTTTATCAATTATTCGATTCCTTAAAAACGCATCATAATCATCTTTATTCAACACCCACACTTTCTTTGGATAATGAAATGCAAACTTATATAAACCTATAACTATTTTTGAAACTATATTTTTTTGCTGAAATACAGAACCGGTGCCAGGTACTAAAGAAAGAGAGGGGATAGAATTCAGCTTAGCTGCTAATGAACCATATATATTAGGCTTTATTGTATAATGGATTATATAATCTGGACCTATTTTTTTATACGTTGAATAAAACTTGTATAACAACTTCAAATCCCCCAAAGGGGAAAACTTTCCCTCCATTTTATAAGGTATATGAGCAGCTCCTATTTCTACTATTTTGTTTACATAATACTCATAAGGAGCCGGTGACATAACATAAACATTATACCCATTTGCAATTAGGGTCTTAGCAACAGCTAAACGAAAAATACAAAAACAGCGTGTAGAGTTATCCACAAAAAGAATTGTCTTTTTTTTCATACAAGAAGTTTAGTTAATACTCAAATTAGAGCATATCCTTTTTATAAGAGACCAGAATAGATGCCTTAAAAAATATTATCAAATTCGATAGATTTTTAACTATTGGCATACAGCCAAGTTCATATTTTGCAGTGCCAGACTCAAAAAATCTCTGCAACCGTTAAAAATTCTGGTAAAAAATCTGCCAAGATAATCCCATGCGGACCTGCCTTGCAGTTTCACCATGCTGATTATACTATGATATACGGCAGCAATCTCCGCTTTCCCGTCACTTCCGAAGTGCAGGGAGTTCTTGCGCTTGGTCGTAAAGGGACGGACCGCCCTCTCCGCCAGATTGTTCTAGACCGGATAACGCCCATCCTTTATATAAGTGAATGCCTCCTTCCAAAACTTGTGAAGATAATTCAGGGCCCCCACATATAACAATTTTTCTGCTCCTCCTCACTTTTTCACCTCCTGCAGCAGGTTTGTCCTCAGGTTTATCATCGCCTCCATGGTCGGTAATCCCTACCGTCGTCGGGTACGCTCCTCATCGGTAATCATCTCCCTATCATACTCCCCTTTCAACAAAGACATAGATAGAATTTTGAGCCCTAATTTGAGAACTTACAGCCCTAATTTAAGCGCTTACGATAGAGTGATTATATAACCCTGATAGTTTATTTTCTTTGACCATAATCTTTGTTTTTAGGCTATGTCGCAAAGTTATATTAGGGGGGCAATGTAAGTCAAGGCGGAAAAGACTAGGGTGACGTTGCTCCAAAACACATTAATTTAAAGAATTGAAGAAATATATTAGAGAATCTCTTTCCATTTTTTATAAATTTTATCAACAGAATAATTCTCAGAATCTATTTTTGCTTGTTTACCAAGGCTTAATCGTAAAACATCGTTGTTTAGCAGGAGATTGATGGCCGTTGTCATTTTCTCTTTATCACCAACTGGTACTAGTATACCATTTTTTCCATCGCTGATAAGTTCATCCGAACCTGCACAAGTTGTGGAAATACAAGGCAAACCCATCATCATCGCTTCCATCAATGCATTTGACAAACCTTCATAGTCGGAAGACAAAACAAACAGTCCAGCATCTGCAATAGCTTCATGCACATTAAGAATATTACCTTTGAAAATAACATTATTTGAAACTCCCAATGTTTTTATTATATATTTTAACTCTTCTCGTTTCTCACCATCACCATAAATTTCAAGAATGATATTTGGATATTTTTTTAAAACTTCTGAAAAAGACTCTATTAAAAGTTTTTGATTCTTCTGAACTGTAAGCCTACCAACGGTTACAATTTTTTTTAAATTGGTATTTTTTGAAACACTTGATACTGAAATCGGATTGAAGATGATGGTAGCATTACTCAAATAAGGGAAGTAAGAAGACACTCTCTTGGTCTGGAATACCACCTTGTCTGCCAAAGGGTAAAGAACCCTTGTTGCTACATTTACCATGAAACCTCTACCATCATGCTGGGGGTCATTTCTCTCAGAAATAATCAGTTTTTTCTTTAACCCCAAGCAAGCCAGTATTGTGAGAATATTAATTCGTGCGAAAAAAGCGACTATTGAATCTGGATTTGACTCTTTCACATGTTTTCTGATGTTTTTTATCCAAAAGAAAGTGTGCAGAAGACGCGACTTATCATTTCCAGACAAATCAATAATTCGAATATCTTTATGCATTTCATAATCAACTTTGTATTGAAGTAACAAGAGTATGGTAACCCCATACCCTTCTTCAGCAAGTTGTCTGGAAATGACAGAGATAACTCTTTCTGCACCTCCTCTATTCAAACTGCCAAGAATGAATAAAACATTTTTTTTCATAAGTCCTCAAATCGCATAATAATATATAAATGTTAACTATTTTAATACATAAAACATTAAAACCAGATCAATCTTTTTAAGATTCTTCTAATGAGCTCGATTGTCAAGAATAAAGGGAAGGATGGCATTTTGAAGCCAAACTTGATGTTATTATTTGCCTTGTATGTGACTAAATCAGGGAAATCTGTACATAAATGATTCAAAATATTTCTAATAGAAAAATTTGCCTTCAATTCATTTTGTGCGTTAATTACACATTCCTTTCTTAGATCTGGCGTGTCTATCAATTTACATATAGCTTCATACCAGAACTCAGGAGAATTTTCTGCCAATATTCCGTTAACACCATTCTTCACGGCAGAAGAATAAGGCAAATTATTTGAATATATGCCACAGATTCCTTGTATAGTATATTCCAAGTACTTATTGAAATACTTGGATCTAGTCATTTCTGTATCTATTAGGGGAGCAAAGCCAATATCGAAAGAACGGGTCTTCATAAACTCACGGTATTCATGGAGTTGCATCTGAGGCACAAACTCCATAGGGATACTTTTATCTGTCAAATCAGGTTTTACTCCAATAATAGTCAGTGAGATTTTATCTCCGTACTTCTCAAAGACTTTTTTTAGAATAGGCATAATCAATTGCTGAAAATGGTACATGTGACCAGATGCATAGACTAACCTAACCTTAGAATCATCAATATGGTTTGTTTTAAAATCTTCTGGTTCAACGACAGTATTTATCAAAACATACCCCCTACTAAATTGTTTTTTGTATTTCTCACCCAGGTATATACTTGGTGTTAATATCACATCTGACAAACTTATTACAGAGCGTAGCGATTGCTTCCTTATTTTTTCATACAAACGATGTTCATTGGAGGTATATTCCAGCAAATCATCATCCAAGACTAGAATTACCTTCCTATTGTTTTTTTTAGCATATCGGCATAAATATTCGCTCAGAGGATTGCTTCCTCTAACACTCAAAAAAATATCGCACCATTTAATGTCTTCCCGTGTTATGTGCCTTGTTAATATAGGTCTGACATCAATGGGAATATGTTTTGAATACCTTTCGAAAGCTATTACTGTCAAATCATAGCTAGAGATATGCTCTCCCTCAATAAGTATATTAGTCACTTGATAATAGTTCGTTATAAATAATTGTTTGAATACTATTTTCCAATGAATATTTTTGTAAGATATCTTCGCTTATAAAAATGTACGGAGTTTTAAAAAAATGAGGAATTAAATCAATATTATCTTTATCAACAATAAAAATATTGTTTGGATGATAAAAAGTATATTCTTTAAGTCTTGCATTATTTGAAATCAGCTTCTTTCCACTAAAAATGGCCTCCATCGTTCTCATCGTAGTGCCGACTTGCCCTTTTTGTACAAAATCAATAATACATTTTGATGATGCAACTACTTCGAGATACTGTTTGTAAGGAATCTTATCTTTATAATCCTTATGTAGGATTTTAGTAAAACCATAATCTGGCGTAATATGTATGTACGTTTTAAAACCGCTATTTATCAACCTTGATTCGATTGCTTTTACAAGTTTATATCTTCCTTTGTCTGCTCCAATGAAACATGCATCATAACAGATGTCTGAATTTATTTTATTTGAGAAAACGCTCAAATCAAAACCCGGAGTTTGATATATCAAATTATATTTGGCACAATCGTCTTTATCCCAACTAAATCCTTTTACATTATATTTTTCAAGTATTGCTGGGTTAATCGAAGCAAAATTACTTACTATATTAGAAAAAGAATATGCAACCAAAATATTAGGATAACGTGTTCTTAATTGCCTTAAAAACGGTTCATAAATCAAGGAGCCTATTATGATTATTAATTGGGGGCGATATTTTTTTATCATTGCATCATTCAAAGCAAAAAAAGTATCAAACCAACTGGTCTTGTCCAAACGTAACAAATGTACGATAGCTCTCAGACGATAATATAAACGGGTTCTTTTTTTATAAGGCTCATCAATGCAGTATCCAATATTGCTAAAAGAATTATGCAAAGGTGACCCTGACATATCCAAAATTAAAATTTCTTTTTTGTTTATCATATTTTTATGCTATTAAAAAAAATCATAAACTCTCCTTGCCATTGCATATAAAATGCTGTTACTAAAATGTAAAAACAGAAATATGTCATTCTAAAAACAGAACCTTGATATTTTCCCCTAGAGAAATATACATTCGACGCGTTTGCTACAGAAATAGCCGTAAAAACAAAAATAATTTGATATATTCTATATATACTTCCGTTTACCAATAATAATGGCGAGAAACTCATTAATATAAGATAGAAGCGGTTCGTGAACCGTGTAAACTCCAAACTGGTTTCTGAAAAATAATTTTTATTGCGTTGAATAATTTTTTCTGACCACAGAGAAAACTTATAGTTTATAGTAATGCCTATCAATAGAAAAACAAAAAGGGACCAATTATATTCCAAACTTGAGCCATATTGAGAGTAATAATCACTATTAATAACATTAGTGAAGAATGAACCTCCATTATAAAGGACAAATATCACAGCACTTGCAGATATAACGCATTTCTCCAGTTTTCCTTTCTCAATAGGCAAAAGAGCCAGTAACCCTAATAAATAAATAAAGCCAAGAATATGAAATAAACCAGCTATTATTACAAATAACACATACACAATTATGCCATATTTCCGTTTTTTAAAGATAAACAAGCATGTTACAGCTAAATAAAGAAGAGCTGCCGCCAAACCATTTCGCATCTGAGAAGCAAATGTTAGCAACGGCAACAAGAAATAACAAGAAACCACATAATTAGGATGTTTAGAGAAATTTAAAACAAGTGTATAAAATGCTAATCCCCATATTGCAAAATCAATGCATCTAAAATGATAAAACGATAAACCTAAACCATTCAAATATATTAAGCATGAATAGAAAAGTAGTGACCTCTGTACTAATTCATCATTTAGTGATGTTAGTGAGTATGATTCTTCCAAGTTCAATAGATCATTACCAACCTGAAAATGGGTACTTATAATATATAAAAGAAAAAAACTCAAAGTATACACTAACTTAGATTTAGTGACAAACAAACCTAAAGCAATAATTGCAATTGTGTATATTAAATAATTCATTTCCTATTCAGTCTTTCTTTTAATAACTTAAATATTAGATTTTCGAATTCATCGTTTTTTAACAACTTAGACAACAAGAAATATATAGTCACTCCTAATGTTATCTGCAAAATTAATATAATCAAATTTCCAATAGGTAGAAAAGTCAATGGATATATGACACACGCCATAATAGCAGATGCAATAATTGGCTTTGATACATCAAAAAGAAATTCAAATAATCCATAATTCATAATTCCCTTAGTAACAACTAAGGTAAATGCAATCATTAAACATCCGACCATTACTCTGGAAACTGCGACACCTATTATTCCATATCGAATCATAAAGAATAACAAAGCAAACGTAAACACCATTTTAACAACTTCTCCAAACATACGTATTCTTACTGAACCAACAGCCAGCATTACCTGGGAACACATCTGTAAAAATGGAATTGCCATGAAATAACAACATATAATTTGTATGATTGGTACACACCTTTCCCATTTATCTGTCAACAATACATAAACCATAGGCGAAGCACAAGCTATGAGTCCAAACAAAACAGGACATGCAAAAGAGTAAACGGCACGAATAGACTTTCGGCATTTATCCTTTAACAATTTTATATCATGACCATAAGAGGCAAATGCAGGAAAGAAAACATTTGAGATTACATTATTTACACTGATAAATATAGAATTAGGGAAATGATTCCCTCTGCTATATATGCCCAATTGGCTGGCGTTTATCTTTTTACCAATTACAAGATCACCTATGCTGTCGCTTATGAAACCTATAATTGTAGATAAAAGAGTAAAGACACCATAAGCCCACATCTTTTTTAATCTTTGAAAATCAAAACGCCAATCACCATCCACATTAACCTTTATGGTGAAAATCATTATGATAGTCAGTAAAACATTGTAAGAAATCTGCTGCCAAATAAGTGACCAAACACCATACTCCAAGTTCGCTAAAACTAATGCCAAAATGCCAGATAGTGGACCTGAAATTATATTCCGCCAAAACAGAGTTTTAAACATAGACATCTTCATAGCATAAGCATTATACACCGAAGCGATTGAACAGAACGGTATAATAGCAGCCATTGCAGATATCATGGGCGACAATGTCAGAGCAGAATAGAATTCAGCAATATAATCTGACGACAAGATAATAATAGTGACTAAGACAAAAGAAAGCAATAGGTTACAAACAAGAGCTGTTAAGAAATCCTGTTTCTTAATATCCTCTACATAAATCAAGTAGCTGGAGATACTAGAACTTACAAAAAGTGAAAGGAAATTTGCAGCGATTACAATTATCGCCATTAAACCATAGTCATGAGGAGATAATATCCGAGCAAGTACAACCGTTATAATAAGCATCAGTAATTGAAGACCAATACTTTCACAGAATTTCCAGAATGAATTACGGATAACTTGTTCGCCAGATAAGTTTTTGACCTGCATAAATGATGATAGTCAATTATTGTTTTTATGCCCTGCTCGTATTAAATATTGCTGCTTCATTTTCCTCAATCTCTCTCCACTCTCTTTCGCCAGTTTCTTGTCGCTCTTCGGCCAAATTGCCACGACCTTTATTCCTGGAATATAGCTGTCACCCGTAAAGAGATTGTCTCCAATTATATAGGAAAGGCAGGAAGTATCGTGCCCAGGAGTTGCTAGCACCTTCACTTCAAGACCACAAACTAAGAGTGTTTCCGAGTCAAAGCATATTTGCACAGATTCATCCGAACCACTGAACACAAAGTCTTCACAATCTGCGTGGTAGTGAGAGAGGTTCAGTTTCGGACTGCGCAGACCTTCCAAGCCGAACTCGTTGGTGATAATTTTTACCGAAGGGAACTTCTGAATAATCACATTCAGACCATAGATATGGTCAAAATGTGAATGAGTGAGAAGAATGTGACTCAACACTAATCCGTGTTCGGTCAGATAGTCTGTAATCGGTTCAACATCACCACAATCCACAATTATGGCTTGCCGTGACTCCTCCCCATGTATAACGTAAGTGCAAGAGTTGAAGACCAAGTTGACTATCCTATGGATTACCATTAGCACAATGGACCGAAAAGGCTACTCCACTTGACCAAACGGTCAATGAGGAACATGCCATCCCAAGGCATTTCAAAGTTTAACATTCTACCGAGCAGAGGAAATCGGGCAACTCCCTTTGCTGAAGCAGCATTGGCAAACGCAATAGCCTTGTCTTCTGGTGCAGCGATACCGATGGTCTGAATGAAATCTTCAATATGAGCAAGTGCTTCATCAATGTGGTTGACCTCATGAACCATCAGGACCCGAGAGTAAATAGGCTTGCACCACTCGCTCGGTCTTTCATTAGAAAGCAGGATAGACCATGACATTGCGTCGCTTCCCCAAATCTTACCTTTGAAATCATAGACTCCACGAGCTGAATGGATGGCAGAAATCTGTTCTGGAGAAATAGCTGGTTTCGGAATCTGAATTTCAGTCTTCGGGAAATTCTCTGCAAGAATCTCACAAAAATGCTCTGGAGAAATCTCTCCACCACACTCTATATAGAGATTGTGAGGTGAAGCACAACCGGCTTGGTCGAATACAGCAACATCGACAGATACACGTCGAGCCAGCTTTTTAGCTTCCAGTTCAGAGCTCAATTCCTCTTTGGCAATCACTGCATAAGAGAGTTTCGGACCGAAAATCACTGTCTGGCAGTCAGTCATCGAAGGATAAGCAGCAACAGCTTCCACTGCATCCTTACCTCCCCAAGCAATACGAACCTTTGCAGCAAGAGACATCTGTTCACCAAGCTTCTGAGCATTACGAGAGAAGTAAACCACAGCTATAGTCTTTACCAAGTCGTCACCATTGATGGTATAACCATCAATGGTTGTATATGTCAGTCCTTCAAAAACACTCACAAGAGCTGAGAACACTCCTCCATCCTTGGCTGCAACCTTCAAAATGTTGACGTTCTTCGTAACGATACACTGAACGAGTGCAAACATGCCAAGAATCTGCACGTTGCCAGCCATCCAATGACAGCACAGTCCACGACCAACAGCATGAAGCAGATGCTTGCCGCTATCCGGGAATGGATGATAGCTGTCCATATAATGAATGTTGCCGCGCAGACCTTCCTGAGCAACCTGTTTCAAATGCCTTGTGTCACACCACTGAGAGAGGAAGAGCAACCCCTTATCTTTCAAGAAAGCAAACTGTGGGTCATGCAACCATTTCTGGCTAGCAGCTCCAACCAGACCAATTAGAGCATCGATTGGTTGCTGCTTCAACCACTCGTTCTGAGCATTGAGTTGAGCGATAATCTCCTTCAATTGACCTTCTCCATCCGTAGCAGTCAAATCGCCTTTAAAAAACTGAACATCGAGATTAGCATCATTGATTGAAGACTGGGCAGCTTTCTGGCTAAATGTAAGTTTTGCAGAAAGGATGTCACCGCAACCACGTACCTCTGCCTTCTTCAAACGACCAACAACACGGAACCTCTGTCCTGGCCTGCCATAAGGACAAGACTCATTCTCCAATATACCAACATCGTCTGTCAAGACAACATTACCTGGATAAGAGTGAGGAATAGGAGTGATGAACTCCAACATACCTTCCTTGCCTGCTTCGACTGGCTGACGTGTCACAGTGTCACGAACAATGACACGCACATAACTTGAAGCATGCTTGCAACCACAAGGGCAATCAGGATAGTTCAATCCCATTTGCTCTGTGAAGCCATAAATATCAATGACATCAGCAGGTTCTATACCGAAGCATTCTGAAAGCTGCTGATTGAACAGTTCTTTGCTGATCTTCTCGCTCTCCAGTTTCTTCCAACCACCGATGTGAATAACCTTTGAACCTTTAGGCAACTGAATCTTGACGTCACTACCAACAATTGACTTCAACACATTCTGATAAAGAATGTATGTAAAACCAAATACCACAACAGGCTGGTCTGTAGGTAGTGAAGTCACATATTCCTGAATACCTTCCACATCAAAGTAAGATATACCATCCTTTGCTTTGAGGAAATATCCAACCTTACTTGCAAACTTCAAGTAACCGGTCACAGCAGCAAAACGCGCTCCAAGCAATCTGCGATCTACACCTCTAGGGTCAATATCCATAATCAGGAACGGAATGCGCTTTGCTCCGATAAATTCACTGATTACTTTCACCATTGCCTTACTTTGACGTTTAGCAGTTATCTTGTCTAGTACAACTGTGCTTGGTATTCCAGATGTTGCCGAAGACTGTAATGCCATTGTCAAATCTTCTTTCGGAACAGAATTCAGCTTGAAGCCAAGTTCCTTGAATACACTCACTGCCACAGCAGGGATGTCCTCCAATGAAGTGATTTGCAAGTATGGGTCAAATCCCTTGCGGTCGCAGAACTGGCGATACATCTGGTTATTTTTGTAATGAAACACCAATTCTTCCTGCAATGACTTAATGAAAAGTTCTTCTGCTTCTACACTGCTATCATAAGGAGGGATAGAAAGCAGTGCATCGGTTATATATTCTTTTTCTTCCATATACATCAATTTATTTTAATAGCAAACGTTGCAGTTTACCAGATGTAGTCTTTGGCAATTCGGCAATATGCTCTATATAAACAGGCACTTTGTAGTTCTCCAGTCGTGCTGTCACATATTGCTTTATCATATCATCGTCGTTGGCTGTGAGAGTTCCTACCACGAACGCTTTTACCACCTCACCCATCACATCGTCTTTCACACCGACGCAGGCTGATTCTTCGCATCCTCCTATCTGGTTGATGACTTCCTCAACCTCAATAGGGCTCACCTTCTTACCACCAACATTAATTATCTCTTTTATTCTGCTTTTCAGATAGATATATCCCTCAGTATCCTTATATCCCCAGTCACCTGTACGGAAATAATCTCCATAGAAATCCTGACGAAAGTCCTCTTCGCTCATTCCCCAATAAAAAGAGCATACGTGGTCTCCTTTAACACAGATTTCTCCTTCTGTGCCTTCAGCAACTATCTCGCCATTGTTTATCACAGCAATCTCTCTGCCAGGAGAAGGTTTGCCTATCGACATTAGGTGAGTTGTGTCATCATGGAAAGACAAGAACGAGCTGCGTGAAGCTTCTGTCAGTCCATAGTGCATGCAAATCTTTGTATTCGGCAATATTGACATGAGTTTTCTCTTGTCAACTTCCGACATGAATGCGCTACCAATCTCTATGTATTTCAATTGGCCAGCATAGTCAGCGAGTTTCTCTCCACTCATCTTTTGAATGTAGTTCCAACTTGACGGAACCATACCAAACCCAGTGCAATGGCAACGTTCCATCTCTGCATAGAACTTCTTCATGCTGGCAAAGCTACCAAGCAAAACAAGTGTTGCACCTTTTGAGAAGACACAGCGCAAACGACCGAGACCAAACGAGTGACTGATTGGCAAAGCCAACAATTCAACATCATCAGTTGTGTTACCAATGAATGTATTGATTTGTTCAGCCGCAGCCTTCTGGTTAAGGAAAGAAAGTGCAACCCCCTTTGGCAGGCCAGTAGTGCCTGTCGTAAACATTAGATCGGCAATGTCTGCCAGCTGAGGAAACTGAAGTTCGGCAGGCTGTTTGGCAGTGACATCAGCAAACGGAATTACGTTCAACTTTCCCTTGCTGCGCAGTTCACCAACAATCAACTTTGGCTGTGAACAGTCCAAGATTCTCCACAAACGTATAGGGTTTGTCTCCAAATCAATAGGCACACACACTAGTCCTGCCATGTGAGCACCAAAGTAAGAATAAACAAACTCCACTTTCTTGTTTGCCGATATCACAACCCTGTCACCATGCTGTAAACCACACTGCTTGAAATAAGTGGCTGCCAACATGACTTTCTGCACCAGTTCCTCATAACTGACCTTCACAGAACCTGCCACGATAGCAAGTTTCTGTGGAGTCAGTTTCGCAGTTTCAAATATTCTTTCCTCGACAGTCATAGTTTAAAGCTTCTCTTCTACAGCCTTGACAATGTCGCTAGCAGCTTCAAGTTCCATCATCTCTTCTGGTTCAAAGTTAATTTCAAACGCTTCCTCAACAGATGAGAGGATGGTCAGGTGACCCATTGAATCCCAAGCCGGGAAATCACCGATTGTACTATCAAGAGTTACTTCACTTGTAGAGACCTCGCAAACACCGGCAATAATCTCAAATACTTTTTCTTTTACGTCCATTGTTATTTCTGTATTAATTCTATTATACAATTGTTTTTATGAAAAAGGAATATAACCATACGACCATCAAATATAGACTGTGTCTTTTTAGAAATAGGCATATATCCATACTTTCTTAGCAACAGCAATGTTTCATCAATATTTTCTGTCTCATAACAAATATGGTATGTTGACACACCCATCTTTGCAATAGTTTTTTGTATAGGTGAAGTTTCATTCAACGGAGCAACAAGTTCCACTGTATTATTTCCTAAAGTACAGACTTTGACATAGACCTTCTGAAATTCGTCTTTGAATGTCTCAGATATAGAGAAACCAAGCTGAGAATAAAGACTACCAGTCTGATCTATATCTTTACAACAAACACCTACGTGATGAACTTTGAGATTCAGATTATCCATCATTTCAAACCTCCGTCAATACGAATTATCTGACCATTGATAAACGAAGCTTCATCAGATGCGAGGAACACGATCGTGTTTGCTATCTCCTGTGGATTGCCAAGTCTTCCCATCGTTGAAATCTGCTCCATCGACTCAATGGCTTTCTGTCCCATCATCGTTGCGAAGTTGGTATTGGTCAGACCTGGAGCAACGGCGTTGACACGAATGTGAGAAGATGTCAACTCCTTGGACAGAACTTTAGTAAACAATGCCATAGAAGCTTTTGTTGCACCATAAACACTATTGCCAATGTCGCCATCTATACCAGCGATTGAAGAGAGATTTATTATCGAACTGTTCTCGTTCTTCTTAATGATACCGAGCAGCGATTGTGTAATCTGCAACTGTGCAAAATAGTTCACTTGGAACACCTTCTTCACGTCGCTCATCTTTGTAAACGGAAGGATGGCAAGATGTGGCATACCTGCATTATTGACAAGAATGTCAATCTTGATTTTCAACACCTTAATAGCTTTTAAGCCTTCCTTTATACTCTCTTCGTCTTCGAGGTTAAAGTAAAACGGATAAACTTGAACGCCATATTCAGCCTTCAGTCCTTCAATGAACACCGTGAAGTTCTCAGACTCCTGCAAGTCGCAGAGAATCAAATCTGCATGGCGCTTTGCTAACTCAGTGGCAACAGCTCTACCCATACCACCAGCTGCACCCGTGATACATGCTACTTTATTTGAAAAATCACTCATATCAATACTCTATTACAGGTAAAACTTTTATGCTATCAGTCTCTACATACACCGAAGACCATGCTAAACCTGCACCGAAACCACACATCAGCAACTTGCAAGGCTTAGCAAGTAGAACATCAGCAAGCTGACTTACCATTGTCATTGGTATAGTACCACTACTTGTATTACCATAATGTTCTATGCTATAAGGCGTCTGCTCTGCAGTAAACTTCAGCCTCTTGCGAATCTTCTCATCGATATACTTGTTTGCCTGATGCAAAAGGAGATAATCGCATGAATTCATTTCTATATTAAAGTGTTCGCAGAACTCCACGATACTCTTTGGAACAGTTGAGATGGCAAAACTAAATACAGACATGCCATCCATCGCCATATGAGTACGATTTCTGATTACGCCAGCATCTATCTCTATATCCTCGAGAGAAGCAGAAGTAGTCGGCTCACGAACACCACTCGACGGAGCTATGATTGCTTCGTATCTCTTGCCATCACCTGCCATATGGAAATACATTGGCTTTGCACCTTCTTTGTACTCCAAAGCAGTAACTGTGCCAGCATCACCTGTAAGTGGCCATAACGTCTTGTCTAAAGGAGAAACAAGTTTCGATTGTGTGTCACCAACCATCAGAAGTACCCGTTTCAGACTGCCTGTTGTAAGCAACGATGCTGCCAATGACAGACCGTAGCAGTAGCCAGTACAAGCCATCGGAACGTCGATAGCGTAACAAGACTGAGGAAGGCCTAATCTTCCTTGAATTACGTTTGCTGTGTTAGGTTCAATATAGTCGCGTGATACAGAAACATAGATGAGACCATCAACTGTTTCTTTCTCCCAACCAAGAGACTCAATAAGTTTCTCGGCTGCAACAACACAATAATCTGAGCAAACCTTACCTTCGGGAGCAATGTGTCTTTCTATAATGCCAGTAAGGGCAGAAACTTTTTCAGCCTCACCAGGCACAAAGGACCTGCATTCTCCCAATGCCTGTATCTCCTTAGGCACAGCAACTGCCATGCCTGAAATGTTAACATTTGGAATTGTTAGAAATGCCATAGTAATTTATTAAATTGTATATCCTCCGTCAATGACCAGAGAATGGCCTGTAACCCAAGAGGCTGCATCTGATAAAAGATAAATTATGCCATGAGCTATATCCATAGGCTCACCATAACGTTTTAAAGGATAAGCCGATTTTTCTACTTCAAATTGTTCTGCCGTCAATGCCTCAAGATTAATTAAAGGAGTGTTCACCATACCCGGACAAACCGAATTCACTCGAATCTTTTTAGGCGCAAGTTCTCTTGCAGCAGATTTCATGATAGAGTTTATTGCAGCCTTTGTTGCATCGTAAACGCAATTGCCAGAAACGTGAGTATAAACTCCACCAATAGAAGATACGATAACTACTGAAGCAGAGTCAATAAGTTGTTTTTTCTTTGCGAACAATCTAAGAAGTTCCATTGGAACAAAGAAATTCACTTCAAATATTTTATCGACACTTTCGCGTTTACAAAAATTGAAAGGAAGGGTTTTAATAGTACCTGCGCACAAGACAAGTCCGTTTATCTTTTCTGCTACTGTAACTACTTTTTCCAGTTCTTCTGGGACGGAAAGGTCGGCAACAATCGCTTTGTGTTCTTTTCCGACATTGTCCAGACTTGCCAAAGTCTCATGCAGCCGTTCTTCATTACGACCTGTTACTATAACCGTAGCACCCATCTTTGCACACTCTATTGCAGTTACTTTACCTATACCAGATGAAGCACCTGTCACCAGAATCGTTCTCCCTTCAAGAGAATATGGATTGTACATATAATTAAATTTCAATTAAATCAGAGATTACTATATTATCAATTTCTAAAGCAACGGTACCCCAAGATAATCCAACACCAAAACCACAGCACAGAAGTTTCTTTGAAGAAGCATTAACTTCGTTTCTAATTTCTGTAACAACAGTCAATGGGATTGAAGCTGACGACGTATTGCCATATCGTGTCATAGAATATGGCACTTTATTCTCTGGCAATTTAAGTTTTTTGGTTATAAACTTATTCATTTTCAGGTTAGCTTGATGAAACAAGTAGTAATCAAACTCAGATATATCTATGTCATCCATGAATTTCAAGAGTTTTTTAATTGATTTTGGAGCAGTTGTTATTCCGAATGAGAAAACATCCATCCCTTTCATTCTTGTTTCAAGACGAGATACATATTGACCATCTACTTCTTCCATCTTCAACGAATCTTCGCAGAATTGGTTACGAGCTGCACCATCTGGTATGATGATTGAACCAGCACCACTGCCGTCTGTACCGAAATCGAAATACATCGGCTTGGTATTTTCGTCGTATTCAAGAGCTGTCACTGTACCAGCATGACCAAAAAGTGTTTCGTGAAGGCTGAAATGCTCTGTTGTTCTTTTGCCATCACCTGCAAGAAGTAAAGCTTTCCTAATATTACCAGTCTGCATCAAAGACGCCAATGAACATAAGCCATAAACCCAACCAGAGCAACCTAAGGATATATCCATTGCATAACAATCTCTGGATAAACCAAGTTTATTCTGTAAAATACAAGAAGTTGCAGGTATAATATAATCTGGGAATTGGGTAATAAAGAACAATGCTTGGATTTCACTTTTATCCCAACCAAGGTCTGCAATCAACTTCTCTGCAGCTCCATAACAAAGGTCAGAAGTAGTTAGTTCATTTGTAACTCTGCGTTCAGCGACACCTGTTGTCTCAACGAAGTCCGAAGCATCGTACTCCTTTGATTCAATTTCGTTGCCTGTATTTTTGACAATATTTTTAGGAACGCCAGCAGAAATGCCAGCGATCCTAACATTGTTTACTTTCAATAATGCCATGCTTATGCCTTAGCCTTTACAGTGTTGAACAAGTCTTCAATTGTTGTTGCATTGCGAATGTCATCACCCTTGATGGTGATATCATACTCTTCATCCACCATTGCAATGAGAGACAGAGCGATAAGAGAAGACCACTCGTCAAGAGTTTTAAACTCAGTTCCTGCAGTAAACACTTCAGCGTCTGTTTCATCAAACTGTGCTGCAAAATTCTCGATAAATTCTTTGATTTCCATATTAATACGCTTTTACTATTGAAATATTCTTTCTGATTTTTAATGTTTTTTTTTCATAATCCTCCTTAGTCATTTTCCCAAAAAGGAATAATTCCCCGGAGTCACCGACATTCTCTCCATACCACTTGCATCCAAAACCTTGATTTAAACTAATGATAGGCTTGTTCTCCTTATACACCCAGATTTCTAAATAAGATAAGCCCAAAGTATAAAAGATAAAATCATCACAAAGAAGTGCTGCTTCCATATTTTGTACGGAATCGCCAAAAGAACAGAAACGACCAACCTCTGCGTGTTCATTGTCAATATTATAAACACTTATAGTTCCAAGACTTTCACCTTTATTGTTTGTAAAGATAAAATAATAGCTATCACTATCATTTCTTTGTTTGCTGATCCAACTCTTTTGTTGCTCAATAGTAATATCTAAAGGTGGCAAATATTTAGATATTTCCTTGTCGTTTCGTATTTTGAGAATAAATTCTGCATCCTCAAGCTGGACAGCCCGAAGATGCACAAATTTTCCTTCAATTGCTTTGTAGTAAACCATAACTTATTTTACAGTATCATTCACAATTGCAACAATCTTCTCTACTTCTTCGTTAGTCAGCCACATGTGCAAAGGAAGTGTAATGATATGGTCGCTGACTTCACGAGCTTTAGGACAAGTGCCCTCAGCATAACGATACATGCTATACTCAATATTGTCGCGATAATGAACTCCTGCATAAATGTCATTCTCTGCGAGTTTGCCAAGAAGAACTTCTCTGTCTGGAACTATAAGTTCATAGATATGATATGAACATTCATCAGCATAAGGTGCAGGCACAACCTTGATGTTAGGATTGCTCCTGAAAGCCTTGTCATACATTGCAACTATCTCGCGGCGACGAGCATTGTCTCGGTCAAGATATTTAAGCTGAATGAGTGCAATAGCAGCCATAATAGCATTGCCATTGTACTTGTAACCAACGTAGTCAACATCATACATCCAAGAATAAGTACCCTTGTTAGAGCGAGCGTATGTATCCTTGTTGATACCGAGCCATGCTAACTGATGTGCAAGTTTGTCTTGCCTCTCTGTCTGGAAGCAAATCATACCGCTATCACCAGTAGGGAGGTTCTTAACTGCCTGATAAGAGTAAACAGCAACATCAACTCCGTCCCAAGTACCAGGACAAACACCATTAACACGAGTGCCTGACATGTGAGCTGCATCGAGAATGAGTTTGAGGTTATGCTTCTTGCAAATCTCAATTATCTTGTCGAGCTGACCTACACGACCACCATAACCAACGAAGATTATAGCTCGAGTTTTTTCGTTGATTTTCTTTTCAACATCTACTGGATCAAGACAGAGGTATTCATCAATATCAGCAAATGTTACATGCAAGTTTTCATACAGCGGAGCATGGTTTGTAGAGACAAATGTGATAGGAGTTGAAATAACTTCGTCACCATCTTGCCAGCCATTCTCCATTTTGAGAATTTTAACAGCGAGATGAAGACCAACCGTATTTGAGCTGATGTAGTAGGCATACTTATGACCTGTATATTTCTTCCATGCTTCTTCAAACTGTACAGTCTTAAAGCCCATACCCGTCCAACCTTTTTCAAGGCATTCACGAACCGCATCGATACATTCTTCGATTTCAAACTTTGGTTTTAGAACTTGAATACTCATAATTATCTTAAATTATTTTTATTGTTTATTATAAACACAGTATCTGATTACATCTTTTCGTGTACCATCTTCAAAGACTATCTCATTCTTCAACACAGCCTCTTCTTCGAACCCTGCTTTAGCAAGTAACTCTTGTTCGTTCTTAAAACAGCTAAATACATAAGAATATACCTTATGCATACCGTATTCATTGAACGCCTTATCTAAAAGTAGTTGAACTGCTAGTGATTGGCTGTCATTTTGCCACTCTTCATCGTTACTTGTAAATATACATAATTCACAACGTTTGTTAGTGTAATCCATATCTTTCAGATAAACAGTGGCAATTGGATAGGTAACTACACCGTAGTCTTCTTCGAGTCTTTCGACAATAAACTGCTTATATTTGCCTGTAGCAACATAGGCTTCGAAAAACAGACGATTGGATTCTATACTTATTGCATTTCTATTCATGCAATGATTACTTACATCTTTGTGGTTTCGCCATTTTACAATTTGCGGTCCATCATCTAAAGTAACTGGGCGGAGAAAAATTTTCATATTCTTATGTAATATTTACATCCATATTCACTTAATAATTTCATCCATATTAGACAAATAGTTCTTCAAATATTCCGTCTAATATAAAACTTTAATATTAAATATTTTTTATCTTGTCAAGCACTGGATATGTGAGTCTCTTAACCGGAAAAGGAAACTTCCATCACTATCCATCATTTTAATCTTGTTTGAAAATAAACTTTATACCATTCCACAGTCTCCCTCACACCTTTCACAATATCTTTGCAAGGTTTATACCCCATTTCACTTTGCAACAGCGTAGTGTCTGCATTGGTCTGATACACATCCCCTGGCTGCATAGGCAGGAAGATTTTCTCAGCTTCGTGACCGCAAGCCAATTCGATAGCCTTGATAAAATCCATCAGCTTCACCGGAGAGGAATTACCAATGTTGTAAATACGATAGGGAGCAATGGAAGTGGCGGGGTCGGGAGTAATGGGGGACCAATCGGGATTTGGAGTTGCCGTATGGTCGAGTACACGGATAACTCCCTCCACAATATCGTCAACGTACGTAAAGTCGCGTAGCATATCGCCGTTGTTAAACACCTTGATGGGACGGTTGTTCAGGATGGCATCCGTGAAAAGAAACGGCGACATGTCCGGTCTGCCCCACGGTCCGTAAACGGTGAAGAAACGCAAGCCGGTGGTGGGTATGCCATACAAGCTGCTATAGGTATGTGCCATCAACTCATTGCTTTTCTTTGTGGCAGCATAGAGGCTCATGGGATGGGCAATGCTATCGTGTTCACTGAAAGGCACTTTACCATTAAGTCCATACACGCTACTCGAAGAGGCATACACCAGATGACTGATGCGATGATGGCGACAACCTTCCAACAGATGTAGAAAACCATTCACATTGCTGCTCACATAGGCATGAGGATTCTGGATGGAATAGCGTACGCCTGCCTGTGCAGCAAGGCTGATTACCTTGTCAAAACTTTCATTGGCAAAAAGCATCTGAACAGCCTGCCTATCTTCCAGATTCATACGGATAAAACGGTAGTTGGCATACTTGTCACTTTGTACGAACTTGTACCAATCTATCTGTTTCCGCTCTATGCCCGTTTCTGCCAGACGATCATACTTCAGATTCACATCGTAATAGTCGTTGATGTTGTCCACCCCCACAACTTCATCGCCACGCTCCAACAGACGTTTTACAGTATAAAAACCTATAAAACCGGCTGTTCCGGTCACCAAGATCTTCATTATCCTATTTTATAATAAGTGAAACCTTTCTCCGTCAGTTCTTCACTGTCATAGATATTGCGACCGTCAATTACTACTCTCTCATTCATGGTCTTTGCTAATACCCCCAGACTAGGCATACGGAACTCTTTCCATTCCGTTACGAGCAACAATGCATCAGCCTCCAAGGCAGCTTCATACATATCCTTGCAATAAACTACCTTGCCGCCAATACGGCGATGACATTCGTCCATCGCAACGGGATCGTACACCTTGACCGTACAACCGGCCTGTGTGAGCTTATCTATCAAAACCAAGGCAGGCGCCTCACGCATATCATCGGTCTCGGGCTTGAATGCAAGTCCCCACAAGGTAATAGTCTTGCCTTGTATATTGCCATCATAGTGCTTTATCAATTTGTCAAAGAGAATGCATTTCTGCCTTTCATTCACCTCCTCGACTGCTTTCAGCACCTTCATGTCATAACCGTTCTTCTCGGCAGTTTTGATAAGGGCTTTCACATCTTTGGGAAAACAGCTTCCACCATATCCACAGCCGGCATAGAGAAATTTCCTGCCGATGCGAGTGTCGGAGCCGATACCCTTGCGCACCATATTCACATCCGCGCCCACGAGTTCGCAAAGGTTAGCAATATCGTTCATAAAACTGATACGGGTAGCAAGCATAGAATTTGCCGCATATTTAATCATTTCCGCACTGGATATATCAGTAAATATCATGCGTTCGCCACTCAACATGAACGGTTTGTAAAGACGGGACATGATTTTCCTTGCCTGATCGCTGGCGGTACCCACCACCACACGATCGGGGGTCATGAAATCCTTGATGGCAGCCCCTTCTTTCAGAAATTCAGGATTGGAGGCCACGTCAAACCCAATCTGTTCTCCACGATTATCCAATTCGGCTTGGATGGTTTCTTTCACTTTTTGAGCTGTTCCCACAGGAACGGTAGACTTGGTTACGAGGATGGTATATTTCTTGATATGCTGCCCAAAAGTCTTTGCTACCGCCAATACATATTTCAAGTCGGCGCTTCCGTCTTCATCGGGAGGTGTACCTACAGCACAGAACACAACGTCTACGTTATCCAGACAAGTGGTTAAATCGGTAGTGAAGTGTAGACGACCTACCCCTACATTACGTTTTATTAATTCTTCCAATCCCGGCTCATAGATGGGAATTTCTCCATTAAGAAGAGATTGAATTTTCTCTTTGTTCACATCAACACAAGTCACATCGATACCCATTTCGGCAAAACAAGTACCTGATACCAAGCCTACATAGCCGGTACCTACGATTGCAATATTCATTATTAAAGGTAAATTACCTACACAGCGCACCTACTAGTTATTAAGCAGTTACGCTACATAGTTCTATCTGAAAATATTATCACATTATAAAAGTGTCTATAAATAGTCAATACTTAATTTAGAGCATATCCTTTTTATAAGGCACCAAAATAGGTGCTCCACAAAAAATATTATCAAATTCGATTGACTTTTAACTATTGGCATACAGCCAAGTTCATATTTTGCGGCGTCAGACTCAAAAAATCTCTGCAACCGTTAAAAATTCCAGTAAAACGGTGCAACTGTTCACGGATGACGGACAGGACACGTGAATGCTTACAACGCATATCCGTAAAGTCATGCAAGTAATAGAAGCGGTTTATACCCGTCACACTCAACATAGACCCTCCAGTTTTTGGAGCAGACAGTACAGACCCGGATAATCCAGACCTTTTTGGAGGATATGCAAGCCATTGCCCAGGATCAGCTCCACGCATATACGCACGAGAAGCCCCCGAGTCTTTGCACCGCTTCCGCTGTCTGTGTCCTGCATGAGGAGAAGGACTGTCCTTCTTGACCGATTTTTCCCCCTGAAGGAGAAGACAGCACGGATTCCAGTTTTGGACCCGACGGAACACCGTCCGCCTGAACTTCCACTATTTTTCTGCGAGTATCCTTGTACCATTTATGAAAATGTTGTAAGGAACGTTATTCGTTAAACAGAATGACTAAAGAGACACTCCATGAGGAACGGTCTCTGTCTAACACTGAAAATAAAATCTTTCAAGATCTTCACTACTATACATAATTGTGGAATTTAATTTCCAACAAAGATATAGATAGCATTTTTGAACCCTAATTTAAGTGCTTACGTATAGTCATACGTCCTATTTTATCTTTTATCCTACCAAATATCTCTCTACATTCCTTGTTTCCTTACTGAAATTTACCTCAACTTTCACCAAACGTTTCCCGTTCAGCGTATAAGTAATCAAATACCCTTTTTCATCAATTTGCTGCAACGCCTCCTCAGCACTTCCATTCAACTTAAACTCAAAAACATAAATAGTATCTTTTGTTTTCAACACGGCATCGGCACAACTACGGGCGCTACGGACTTCCGTCTCAACAAATTGTCCCATCAAGGTGAAAACCACATAAAAAACAGCCTAATAATAACGTTCGGTATCATCACTCAAATCGTATGGCATGCCAGCAAAGAACACCCGGAGACGTTCCAGAAAGGCATCTACATCACCGGAACAGAGTTCACGCATAAACCGGGCTATGTGGAAACCGGTTTCATCATCGGTCACTCTCGTATAATAAGGTACCAGAAAATTCAAAAACCATAGCGTACCTCATCATTGGGAAAACCCAAAGTGTACAATAAAACATCCCGGTCGTAATCTTTGATGGTCAAATAGCCGCTCTAGTAAATCATAGGAAGTGGATTCCTTACTTCCGCACAATACTCAAAAAAAGCAGAAGCCGTCACTTCACCCCCTCAATCAGAAGGCGCAAATCATAATCACTTTCTTTCAACAAATTCACCAGATAGGTAGGAGTGCCGGTCTGAAACCAAAAACTGTCCAAAATCTTCGACTTGCATGCATTCAACACACTGAAAGGATTCCCCCCCTTCGCAATGAAGGTAAAAATGATAACCGTCGTATAACCGGGTCATCCGTTCCAAGATTGTATCGAAATCCAGACCATTAGAGACACCCAAACACTCTATCTCCGGAGTTAATTCTTAACCAACTCCTCCTTTGTAATGCCACATAAAGAGGAATAATCAGGTCATGTACTGATATCTTGCAACTGATTCAAGTCACTGAACACGCTAATCTGCGCAAACTTCGTCACACCCGTCAAAAAACAAAGCGGAGATAACGGCCGGCACTTTTCAATACCCCATAAAAGGCTTTCAATATCCGACGATATTCTTCCGTTAGCTTTTCATCCGAAAGAGCTTGAAGCAAAGGCTTATCGTATTCATCAATCAACACTACCACTTGCTTACCCGTCTGAGCATACGCCTGCTCTATCACATAGGCAAAGCGCTCTTCGGGACTACGCTCCTGCTTTTCCACACCATATTGCAATTCCCACTTTTCCAGATATTGATTAAGCATGGCTACCAAATCTCCGGCTGTTTCATATTTACGGGCATTCAAGTCCAGATGTAATACAGGGTATCCTCCCACTGGGTTTCCAATTTTTCGATAGCAAGTCCGTGAAACAAATCTTTACGTCCTTGAAAGTAAGCTTCGAAGGTAGATATAAGCAAACTCTTACCGAAACGGCGAGGACGGCTCAAAAAATAGGGAGTGGAATTGGATGCAATCTGATAGACCATTGCAGTTTTATCCACATAAAGATAATTTTCTTCACACAGCTTTGCAAAAGTCTGTATCCCAATCGGCAGTTTACGCATCTGTTCCATATCCTTTCCCTTTTATAGAAGCTATATGCAAATATACGTTTTTTATTCAAGAGGAAATACTATTTACACATTTTTATTCCACTTCCTCCCACGGATAAGGATTGTCCATCACATTCCGAAACTCATCAACGGCTTCCTGCTGCTCTGCAGTAAGTGATGTAGAATCCCAAGAAGCTATGATGGAACGTCCCTCTTCTGCCAAAGGCTCATCGAAAACCTCTCCATAACAAGCAGTGAGCAGACGGAGCCTCAGCAAAGATGCGGGAAGAGTATCCAGAATATCCCAACAACAGTTCAGAACCTCCTGCACATGCTGCTGTTTCTCACCGTGGTCAACAAACGAAGCGCTGTAACCCATCAAAAGAGCGAGACACACATTGGCCTGTTCCTCCATTGTAGTGCCCCAAGTGCCGGAATTATACAAAGTTGTGGTCAAGCGATAGACTTCACCGTTACGACGCGACAAATCATCACTATAGATAGGACTCCCGTCCATACCCAAATACATCAGATCGTGCGCGGCACGCTGAAGGAGGAGTGCTTCTTCTAAAAGAGACATGAGTAGTAATTAAAAATTATAAATTAAAAATTAAAGATTAGCGGATTACTTCGATAAGGTCCGGATGGATAGTGGCCATGGCAACGGCAATGACACCTTGTATCTCTATAACCACACGGCGGTCACGTGCGCCCTTCACTTTCAGAAAAACGCCCTCCTGACCTGTAAAGTCACCACCCGTAATACGGACTCTAGTTCCCTTCGACAGATTCAATTCTTCGGGCTGGAAATAAAGCAAATGGTCGTTATAGGTTCCGGCAACGGCGATGAAGCGCTGCATCTCATGATCGGGAATAATTATCTTCTGACCACTGCGGGTATCGGTTATATATTGCAAATAAGTAATTTGAGACTTGACACGCTGTACGTCGGAAGGACGTGCATGGACAAAAACCAGATTACGGATGACGGGAACCAAAGTACGGACTTTCTTACCCTTACGGATACTTACCTTATATTGCATGGGGACAAAACAGCCGAGGTTCTCCTTCTCGAGAAGATGCACCGCATCAAGCTCTCTGCGGTATGTGGCACGCATGGCATGCCAGACTTCAACCTCGTTATCCGTTTCCATTTTCGTTGTTTTGTTCACAAAAGAGTGTTCCTCTGGGGCTTTGAACACTTGGTATATACCTGGTATCCAATCATTTGCGAGCACCTTATGTAAAATACAGCAAGCATTGTGCCCTTCTTGCCAACAGTTTTTTTGCAGTTCGTCATTACCTTTTGGTAAGAGACTATAAACGAACGGATTACAAACAAAAAGCGTTTTTTAAACGTTCGTTTTTTGAACGTCAAATTTCAGGAAATGAAATAGGGAATAAGTTAATAAAAGGGAATGGAAATTTTAAATATTAAATAAGATACTTAATACACTGAATTACTGTATATTAAACTGGGATATGATGGGTTTTCCAAAATATTTTTATTAAACATTTTGAGGATATAAAAAACAGTCTTATCTTTGCGTCCATTAAACGAACGTTTAAAAAACGCTTCCAAGTCAAAGTCATTTCCATTTATATATCAACACATTAACCCATCATAAAGATAAAACCCAGTTTTTTATCTCCATCCTTACTCCACAAAAACAAAAAACTTGATATACCTTTGCATTTATTTTACAAACTACAGTAATTTTAATTATTAACCCAAAAACATTAGAAAATGAAGGCAAAAAAGACACTCCAAAGTAAGGAAAAAAAACAAAAAGAGACACCCTTAAAACGGATGTAAAGCACGGCATATCAGCTCCTAAAGCGGGAGTAGGACGTCCCTCAAGTGGGGAGGTTATAGGAATACTGCCACAATATAGGAAAGAAGTCATTAAAGACATCATCCTATGGAAAAAATCAAGATACTTTATAGAAGAAAAACCGACAAGCAACAAGGCATTGGCACAATGGGCATACTCACATTTCGACTTCAGAACGCCAGACTATAAAAGACTGTCAGAAAACACTATAATACAAGAGTTCGGTGAAGTGTGGCGGGAAATGAAGGTAGCAGGAGAGATATAGGGAATAAAACAAAAAAGGGCAGAAACCACAAAACTTATTGACAATAATTAAATATAAACAACTTAAGGAATAAACCACTTATCTTTGCCGCCACTTTGGTAAGGATGAAGCCACACCGCCTATAGATGCCGCTTTCTCAACGAATGCGGCATTTTTTTATATACAAGCGTACCTCCTGCCAAACTAATACAATTATTAATTTTAAAGACAACAAGATGAGAAAGTCGAAAAAGAACGCCCCACTTCACGAGGCACTGAGAAACCTATGGAAAATACGTATCATGCTGGAAAAGAACTACACGGAAACATGCGCCACATGGATGGCCCAACGGATAGAAAGCTTGATAGACCACATGCAATACGGACACGCACTCATAGCCTACCACAAGCAGGACGGGACATTCAGGCTGACGAAAGCCACCCTACTGCCCTACAAGGCAGACTTCAGAAAAGATTATGACATCACAAGAGTCACAAGCACCATAGCCTTCTGGGACGTGGAACTGCAGGCATGGAAAACCTTCCAGCTGGAAAACTTCCTCGAATGGAGTCCCGTATGCTAACCATTAATCATTAATCACTAATCATTAAACACTAAAAACAATGGCCATGATGTATGGGGGAATGCTATATTTCCCCCTCAAAGTAAATCTATTCGAAGAGATAGCAGTGGAACTGGTGGAAGCCAAGTTCGGACTGAAAGGAACCGCAGCGGTAATGAAACTGCTGTGCAAGATACATAAGGAAAACGGATATTACCTGAAATGGAACGCGGAGCAATGCACACTGTTCACCAACAAGGCAGGAAGGGACATCAATGAACAGGAGATGCAGGGAGTCGTGGACATCCTGGTGGAGAAAGTCTTTTTCGACCCCAAAACCTATAGGGAACAAGGGGTGCTGACCTCTACCGAAATACAGAAGGTATGGCTGGAAGCCACCAAACGGAGGAAAAGAGACCTCACCACCTTGCCCTATCTGCTGGTAGAGACGGAAGAGGACAAGCCGGACAAGGACAAGACTTGTACGCAAAAACGGGAAAATTGCACGCAGGATGCAGACATTTTCCCCGAAAATGCATGCAATTCCAAACAAAGCAAAGAAAGCAAAGTAAAAGAAAGCAAAGCAAAAGAAAGTAGAGCACTTCCCCCTCTTACTCCCCCCGGGGAAAGCGGAGGAGCGCAGGGAAATCCTGATTTAGACATTCCCGGATATGCCTACAACAGGAATACGCACAACCTGGAATGCCTCATGCTGAATCTGGAAAAGCTCTACATCACCGACCGGGAGGAAATCAGGAAGATTCTGAAGTTATCGGACTACGGCAGGCTGGGAAACTACGTCTGGAAAATATTCAATGGAACAAACTGGAACAAGGTGAACAGCAAGGGAGGGTACATCATCTCGGTACTGGCAAGGGAGAAGCGGAGTACGGGAAGCTGATTCCACAGGGCACAAGCTATCAATAACATGTCATGCAGGAAATCAACAACGTGTGATACAAAAAACAAATATCGTGTCGGCAGGATATTAACTCCTTGCCGACACGATATTCATTCCTTCTTCGTCCTTAAAATTGTGACTTATAATTATGCTGATATTCAGCGCAAAACCTCTGCAATTCAATAAAAAATGGCTGGAACACAGCAAACAGTTCCTCATCGTGCTTTTCAAGGTATCGAATTGCCTTATCTACGGATATATCAATATGATGATATTCCACCATGATGTTCAAAGATTCTCTTATTCCGTTCAGAGTGGCGTATTTCCGCAAACGGTCGGTCAGGATAAAATGCCAGATAAAACGTTTGAACCGTAGCGGAAGATAGCGGTAATTGATGAGGAGGGAAAGATAGAAAGTCCGGGTATACCTCCTCAAGGAAACTCCGAAGAACGACTCGAAACGGGAAGCCAGCAAATAATCGAAATAAATATCCAGCAATACCCCCGAATACCGTCCGAATTCTGGTTGAAGCCTATGCACCACCTCGCAGACTGCCGGATGACGGTCGGTATAGTCGTCAATAGCGCGGTGAAGCTGAATACCCTTGGCTATATCCGGCGGATAATTCTTATAGGAGCTTCCCTTTACGGCATCGCCTACAAAATTACCCAACTGTACTTTTCTGTTCGGACCGGAAAGGAATATATGTGCCAGGTAGTTCATGACAAAAGACTTACCAGTTCCTTGCAAAGACGCTCCTTCACCTCTTCCATCGGCACTTCATGTCCCAGTTCTTTCTGCAAAGAAGTGACCCCCTTGTCGATGAATCCGCAGGGATTGATATAGCTGAAATAACGTAAATCGGTATTCACATTCAGTGCCAGCCCATGCATGGTAACAAAATGGCTGCTGCGCACGCCGATGGCACAAATCTTACGGGCACGGGGAGTATCGCCCTCCAGCCATACGCCCGTTGCCTTCTCCAAGCGTCCGGCAGCGATGCCAAACGAAGCACATACGCGGATTACCGCCTCTTCCAGCAGATGCACATACTCCTTCAACCCCAAAGAAAAGTCCTCAAGGTTCAGAATAGGATAACAGACCAACTGTCCCGGACCATGATACGTAATGTCTCCGCCACGGTCAATATGATAGAGCGTAGCCCCTATCCTGCGCAGTTGTTCTTCTCCCAGCAGCATATTCCCTTCTTTCCCGCTACGCCCCAATGTATAGACATGGGGATGCTCGCAGAGCACAATATGATTGACATAGCACTCTCCTGCCTGCTTGGCATGTACAAGTGCGTCAAACCATTCCGTCTGCCGGCTCCATGCCCCGGCATAAGGAATCATGTCCCAATCTGATATTTCCAGTTTCATGCAAGCAAATATAGCACTTTTTTGAATTCACTCCCCGAATTTATCTTAAATATGTAGCATCTATTCATAAAAATACACCTTGATAATCTGATAATATCTCACGTACTTTGCAAACATTCTGATATAACTATTCACAAAAAGACAGACTTATGAAAAAAAGAATTCTAATAACGCTATTCGCAGCGTTACTGTTCAGCTTTTCCATATCTGCACAGATATTGAAGGGGCACGTATATGATGCAACGACCAATGAACCGCTTGCAGGGGCATCGGTCACCTACAAGCTGAAAGACACGCAAGGCGTAGTGACCGACATAAACGGTGCATACGAAGTACACCTGCCGGCGGGAGGTGTAGATTTGGTATTCAGCTACGTGGGATATGAGGATGTGCCAATGCCCATCGTCATCAGCAAAGGAGACATTATGCAGAAAGACGTGTACATGAAGGAAAGCACCAACCTGCTGGAAGATGTCGTGGTCTCGGCCGGACGGTTTGAACAGAAGCTGAGCGATGTGACGGTCTCCATGGATTTGATAAAGGCCAGTGACATTGCCCGCCAGGCTCCCACAGACATCACCTCGACACTGCAGACCATTCCGGGGGTGGATATCATCGACAAGCAACCCAGCATTCGAGGCGGTGGCGGCTGGACTTACAGCGTAGGTGCCCGCAGCCTGGTACTGGTAGACGGGATGAGCGTGCTCAGCCCCCAAAACGGAGTCATCAACTGGAACAGCGTACCTCTGGAAAATGTGCAGCAGGTAGAGGTCATCAAAGGAGCCTCCAGCGTGCTCTATGGTTCGTCGGCCCTGAACGGCATCATCAACATACGCACTGCACGGCCGGGACTGACCCCTCAGACCCGTTTCAGTGCCTATGTAGGAATCTATGGCGACCCCGACAACAGCGATTACCAATGGAGCGACAAATCTTTCTGGAAAGAGGACAAATATCCGGTAAAGCCCTTGTTGCGCAACAGCCTTTTCAGCGGTGTACGCAATCCGCTCTACGAAGGTTTCGACCTCACCCACTCCCGCCGCATCGGTAACTTTGACGTCAGTGGCGGACTGAATCTCTTTACCGACGAGGGCTACCGCCAACAAGGTTACAACAAACGTTTCCACATCAACGGAAACCTCACCTACTATCAGCCGGATATGGGTATGAAACTGATGAACTACGGTTTCAACGTGGATTTCCTTTCCAACAAGTACGGGGATTTCTTCATCTGGCGCTCGCCCGGCGAGGCCTACCGCCCCTCTCCCTTTACTAATATGGGACGTGAGTCCAACAACTTCCGCATTGACCCTTTCTTCAACTTCACCAATCCTGAAAGAGGTACTTCACACAAAGTAAAGGGCCGTTTCTACTACAGTGCGGACAATGTGGTACGCCCTACACAATCCGCCTCCATTACGGATATTCTGGGCAATATGGGCACCGACGCACAAGTCATCCAGAACATTGCCAATGGAGACTACACAGCCCTCCAGCCACTGATGACCGGAGTTATCAAATGGCTGGGAAGCGACAAGCTGAGTGATTTGATGGACGGTGTCTTCGGCTCTCTGGACAACATATTCCCCAATGCCACCACTGCCGACTATTGCGACCTCATCTCCTGGGTAATGAGCAACGGCCTGCCGTCTGACATGGGCGGACTGCTTGAAGGGAAACTGCCCAGCGACCTGGTTCCCTGGCTATCCGGTGTACTCAATCCGGAGCGCAATCAATCACCGACACGGACGGACAAGAATTACGACTATTATCTGGACTATCAGTTCAACAAGAAATGGGACGGCGGCGCACAAATCACCACGGGCCTGACTTACGAACATATCCGCACCTTCTCCGGCGAAACGGAAGAAGTACATCAAAGTGACAATGTTGCCGCCTATATGCAATACGACCAGCGCTTCTGGGACCGCCTCAGCGTATCGGCCGGTGTACGTGCCGAATACTACCGGATAGACAAGTACTATCGGGAAGCCGACACAAAGGTTTTCGGGAGCAAGATCCCTTTCCGCCCCGTGTTCCGTGCCGGGCTGAACTACCAGCTGGCCGATTACAGCTTCCTGCGTGCCAGTTTCGGCCAGGGTTACCGTAATCCCTCCATCACCGAGAAATACCTTCGCAAAGACATCGGAGGTGTAGGTGTATATCCCAACTACAACGTACAGCCGGAAAAAGGATTCAATGCCGAGCTGGGATTCAAGCAAGGGTACAAGGCAGGCAATTTACAAGGATTTGCAGATGTCGCCGCTTTCTATACCCAATACAAGGATATGGTGGAATTCCAGTTCGGCCTATTCAACAATGCGGACCTGAGCATGATAAACAGCGTTACAGACGCCATACAAATGCTGAAGAACGGCAAGGGTTTCGGCATCGGGGCACAGTTCCACAACGTGTCCAAAGCACAGATTTATGGAATGGAAATCAGCACCAACGGCATGTACACCTTCAACAAAAACGCCAAGCTGCTCTATAACCTGGGATATGTATATACCGAACCGAGGGATGCCGACTACAAGAAACGCAATGCCCTGGAGAACACCTATACCGACCCGCTTCAGATGAAGGAGAAAAGCAATGACGGCAAGTACTTGAAATATCGTCCGAAACACAGTTTCAAGGCCACGCTGGACTTTCAGTGGAAACGCATCAACATAGGTGCCAACGTAAACTGGAAAAGCAAGATACTTGCCGTGGACTATATTATGCTGGACGAACGCAGCAAAAGTGAACCTGACCTGCTGGACTACGTGCGCGGCATCCTCTTCGGCTCGTCCAACGGGGAAACCCTGGCATCCTATTGGAAAAAGCATAATACGGACTATGCCACAGTGGACATGCGCTTCGGGGTGAAAGCCACCAAGGAAGTAGCTTTCCAGTTCATGATAAACAACCTGCTGAACAAGGAGTACAGCTATCGTCCCATGGCAGTGGGCGCGCCACGTACTTTCGTCGTAAAGATGGACGTTACATTTTAAAAAAAGAACATTTCATTTTAAAAACAGAATGTCTTCCGTTACTTTTTCCCGGAAAAGAATTACCTTTGTGCGAACTCTAAACGACAAAGCGTATGGAATTTCCTCAAGTCGACCTGCCAGTAGACATGATTGCATGGACTGAAGTAACGGAAGACATTCTAAACATATACAAACAGTCGTGCCGCCTGAAAGCATGCATCTTTGCACTATGCATAGAAGGTTCCATCACGGTATCCATCAACTTGATGGATACGGAAATCAAGCAAGGGGATTTTATCACCCTGCTTCCCGGAACCATCATACAGTTTTACGAACAAAAGGAAAAAGTGTGCCTGGGATTCGTGGGGTTTTCTTCCCATTGCCTCAATGGAGTCAACCTCATCCAGTCTACATTAAGCTCCTTCTCCAACATACTGGAGTATCCGGTACTGGCTATCAACCCTACCGTCGCCTCCTATTTCAAGGACTATTTTGCCTTATGGGCACGCATCACGACCGGTCCCTATCCTCCTGACACCAAAATGGCACAGAGCACTCTGAGCATGCTCCTCAGCGGCATAGACAGAATGTATTGCCACCGTCCGCAGATGCAAAAAGGGAACAAGAGCCGGAAAGAGGAAATATGCCGCGAACTGGTGCAGCTCGTCATCGAAAACTATACCCGCGAACGCCGCGCGCAATTCTATGCCGACAAACTGGGCATCTCCCTGCAACACCTCAGCACCACCGTGAGGCAAGTGACCGGCAGAAATGTATTGGACATCATCGCCCACGTCGTCATCGTAGACGTGAAAGCCAAGCTGAAATCAACCAACATGACCATTCAGGAGATTGCCTATTCCTTGAACTTCCCCAGTGCTTCTTTCTTTGGAAAATACTTCAAGAGGCACATGGGCATGAGTCCGCTGGAGTATAGGAACAGCTGAGAATACAGCCATCAGAACCTGGAACTCAGACGAAGGCTGCTCAAAGCCACGGATACACAGGAAAGAGCCATGGCAGCACCTGCCAGCGCAGGACTCAGCAGGATGTCATAGACGGGATAGAGTACTCCGGCCGCGACAAAGATACCCACTGTATTATAGATGAAAGCCCAGAACAGATTCCGGTACATGAGGCTCACAGTCTGGCGAGACAACCGGAAAACTTTGGGCAACAGCAGCAGGTTTGAAGTCCTGAGAGTAATCATGGCGGTGTCCATCAACGTATCGGTCCCCTTTCCCATGGCAATGCTTACATCAGCACAGCTCAAGGCTTGCGCATCGTTCACGCCGTCACCTACCATGGCGACCGTTTTACCCTGAAGCTGCAGCTTATGGATGAAATCCTCTTTGTCGTCGGGCATGGCATCAGCCACAAAACGCATGATACCCAAACTGCCGGCCACGGAAGAAGCTGTACGCTCACCGTCTCCCGTAAGCATGCATATCTCGATGTCCTGGATACGCAGTTCCCGGATAGCTTCCATAGAAGTCACCCGCAACTGGTCCTTGATGGCAATAACGGCAAGTAAATCGTTCTCACGCCCAAAGTAGACAATACTGTTTCCGTCCGATTCATATTGTGTCAGCATATCGGCCAGGATATCCGACAAATTGGCTTGATAATCTTTCAGCAGTTTATGGCTTCCTACCCAATATTCCGCACCCTGATAGGCCACTCTGACACCTTTTCCGGTAATGTTTTCAAAACCGTCCAGGTGGGCAGGGATAACCTGCTCCTCCCCTTCCAGGGCCGTAACGATTGCTTCTGCCAGAGGATGGTCCGAAGTAGACTCGGCAGCAAGCAGTACATCTTTATAATGCTCCTCCTGCCCTTGCGCCCACAGCCAGCCTATTACCGTAGGATGTCCTTCTGTCAAGGTCCCGGTCTTGTCGAATACCACCACATCCACATTGCGCATCTGCTCTAAAGCGGAAGTGTCCCTGATAAGGATATGATTGCGGGCAGCTTTATTAAGGCCCGCCGCCAAAGCTACTGGAGTGGCCAGCCCTACCGCACACGGACAAGCCACCACCAATACGGACAAAGCGGCAAACAGACCGTGTGACACTACATCTATGCCTCCGAAGAACACCCATATAAAAAAGGTCAGCAGGGAAATGATGAGAATGACCGGGACAAAAAGCTCGGCAACGCGGTCGTCAATGCGTTGCTTCTCCGGCAGTACGCGGGCTGCGTTATGCTGCCAGCCTCCCAACCGGCAGATAGCCGCCGACACATTTCGCCGGGCACGTTCCTCCATAAACTCGCCGGTCAGGGAAAAGGCGATGATGACGGCGGCAACCCCATAATAGACATGCGGTTCCAGCCCGATGCCCAGCCAATAATCCGGGAAGAAAGTGTTGAACACACTGAACAGAAAAGCCACAGAGGTGGTAAGCGCCACCAGACGGTCTATATTGTTGCGGCCCGACCGGGTTCCCTTCCAGGCACCGGCATAAAAAGGAGCGCCGAAAAACAGCAGTACCGGAATTGCCAGTACCATCTGTATTTCACGGGTATAGGGTACATGCACAAAGACTGTAGAAAACAGTATCAGTACGATGGCAAAAAGCCATGCACCGACGACGCGCAATCCCGTGCTGTGCATATCCGGCACGGGATGTGCCTTAGTAATTATATTGCTCATTCGATTTATTTTTTAGATGGTTGTTGTTCCGCTTTAATAAAGCAACAACCGGAATGAGCAGTTTGTTCAATTACTTCTTATCGTCCTGCTTGGTTTCCTTGACAAACTCCGCTTCATAATGGAACTTTTGGAAACCTTCTTTCAACTTTTCCACATTGGTCTTGTCGGCATCATACGTGATGGTTACCGTCTTTGTCTTCAGGTCTGTGTGGAAGTCCTTCAGTCCCTTCTCAAAACGGATGTTATTGTTTATCTTCCTTACACAGTTCTCACACTTCATCTGTGCTACCTTGAACACGGCTGTACGGATGTCTTTCGCCATTGCGGCAGATGCACAGAAGAGTACAACTGCCAAAGTCATTAAAAATCTTCTTGTTTTCATTGTTTCGCTATTGATTTAATAAATAATATTATATTCTCGGCAAGTTAAAACGGACACCTACATAGGCTTTTGCCCCATGCATCGGTCCCCACACCATCGTAGCGTCAAAGTTGCTTCCCCAGGGGTTGGAAGCGTCGATGATGGGGTTCTTCTGCTTGAAGTTCGTCAGATTCTCGCCACCGACGTATATAGACCAGCGGCGAAAATAACGTGTCACCTGGGCACTCAACTGCTCGAAGCCGCCATAACGCCTTTCCCACGACCAGCCGCCATTTTCCAGTTCATACGGAGCCGGCATGCGCCCGCCACCGTTCAGTTGCAAAGTTACATCAAATTGCCACAACCCCAAAGGTGTCTGATAGGAAGCCGTCAGCAAACCTTTATATTTGCTGGTAAGGGGTTTCTCCATCAGCTCTCCGTTGTAATTCGTCTTGGCATCCGTCCAACGGTAAGCCGCGGTAAAGGTGAAACCCGGGAAGAACGGATAGCTTGCCTCCACCTGCACTACCTGCGAATAGGAACGGCCGTGAAGGTTGTAAAACAGAACGGCATGCGGGTCCGTATCCATGTCTACCACCACCTGCTTACTGAAATCCGTGTAATAGTATTCCGCATTCAGGTTCAAGGTTTTGCCGAACAAGGGAATATAGGCGGAAGTGCTTGCGCCATAGTTCCAGGCCTCATCCTGGTCAAGACGTTTGGCGATGTCTATCCGGCGGCTGCTTGCCAGCAGGTAGTTATTCTCGGCCAGCACATGGTTCGTGCGGTATCCCTTTCCTGCCGAAAGACGGAAATGTACATACTCGTTGGGATTGTACTTCACATGGAAACGCGGAGTGACGAAATAGCCGTACTCACTGCTATGGTCGCCGCGGATACCGCCCATCAGCACCAGTTTATCGTCCCAGTTGTAGGTGTACTGCACGTAGGCGCCGGGGACGGCTTCTTTGGTGAATTTCTTCGTCAAAGGCTGTGCGGCGTCATTGTCCAGGCGATAGTGCTGGTCGTAGGAGTCATAGTTGAAGCTCAGTCCGGCAGAAAGGCTTTGACGCTTGGTCAGTTCCGTCTCGAACAGCAAGGAGGCATAAGCGTTGTGCTGGTCCACATCGTAGATTTTCCGTCCGTACAAGGCATCCTGCTTGTGCAGGGAGCCGGAGAGAATCAATGCCAGGTTGGTGTTCTTCTCCTTGTTGAATATATAGGCGTTCTTGGTGAAAGCTTCGTAGCGGTCGGTACCTATACTTATCTTATAAGGGTCTGTCAGAGGCATTTTGCCATGACCGACTTGTCCGCTGTTGCGGTCTTCCGTAAGCACTTTGATGCCTGCTTGGAAAACGTAGCGGTCGCCCATGTATGCCCAGCGGTTCCAGAGGTTGTACTGCTCCACGCGGGGGATGTCGGCAAAGCCGTCGTCGTTGTTGTCGTGAGCTTTGGTCTCATTCTCGTAATGCGCCAGCAAAGAGGTGCTCCAGCGTTTGGAGAGTTTCACCGTGGCATCGGCATTGGCTTCATAACGGTTGGTACTGCTGGCAAAGAGATTGGCGGAGAACCAGTCGGCTTCGGGCAACTGGGGTTTCTTGAATTCCACATTGATTTGTCCCGTGATGGACTCATAGCCGTTCTTCACGGACGAACTGCCCTTGCTCACCTGAATGCTCTGCATCCACGGCCCAGGGACATAGCCCAAGCCGTAGGGGGCGGCAGAGCCGCGGTAGTTGGGGATATTTTCCGTCATCATCTGCACATACGTACCGGACAAGCCGAGAAGCTTGATTTGCTTGGCACCGGTGGCGGCGTCAGAGTAAGTGACGTCCACCGAAGGATTGGTCACAAAACTTTCTCCCAGGTTACAGCAGGCGGCACGGCTCAACTCGGCGCTGCTTATCATATCTTCGTTCATCACACTGTTACGCAGCTTCATGGTGCCCAACTTACGGCTGACCACATTCACCTCGCTCAGTTCCACCCCTTCGCGCAAGACAATGTCGAGCGTCTCATTGCGGTTACTGACGTGTATCGTATCGTTCTCAAAACCGATAAAGCTGACTACAAGCATATGCTTGTCATTGGGTTTGGACAAGGAGAAGGTACCGTCCGCCGAAGTGGTGGTTCCTTGAGTGGTTCCCTGCCAGAAGAGGTTGGCACCTGCAATCGGGTCGCCCAAATTATCCCTTACCGTTCCCTTTACCTGCGCCTGCAAGGCGGTGAAAGAGAACAGAAGGATGGCTATCAAACTATATTTCATTTCTGTTTTATACTTAAAGAAGTGATTAAAAAACAAACAGTTCCCTCCGGACAATTCATGTCATTGCCCCGTATAAAACAACACTAAATGAGAAGCGTGGAATAGAGCGCCAGATAATGACGCGAACCGACGACATATGGCGGTGCCCCGAAATGCACTTCCGGAGTACAGGCCACTTGCGGCAAGGAGTAATCAAACAACGGCAGTTGCTCACAAAACAATGTAAGGGATGGCACGAACGAAGCAGACTCGTGTGCATGCTTCACGAAATCCACCTTGTAGTAGACGGCTGTACAACCGGTATCCTTGCACGTTTTTTGTGAACCACGATGTGCATGATGGCATTTGGAACAGCCGGAGGTGCAGCAACTTTGTGTCGTCTCGCATCCGGCACAGCAATACTGAACTACAGAAATCCCCACTCCGCTTATAATGATAAGGGAGGAAAAGAGTACAGCCAGTATGTAACGGAGTTCCTTCATAAGCGCTGCAAAGATAGAAAGTTTTAACCGTTTGCCGGAATTAATTTTTCCTTTTTTATGTGTGCAGTTCGTTAATAAGTTCTATATTTGTCGATAAAGATTTTTGAATGAAATGTTGATTTATAAACGAAATTCAATATGAAAAAGCAAACTGTCAGCCTACTTGTCCTTCTGCTTGCGGCAAGCGGCTTTTTCTTTTCTTGCGGTAACACCGTGAACAAAAACGCATACGCGTTGGAGTTCGACAGTATACAAGTAAACGAAACCGCACATCTCTTCGGAGACACAGCCAAGCCGGCCTGCAACCTCATCCTCAACTTTGCCTACGCCAGCCAGTCATCCGACGTAAGGCTGAAAGACAGTCTGAACACCTTCTTCCTCTCTGCCTGCTTCGGCGACAAGTACATGGCGATGACACCCGAAGAAGCTGTCAAGAAATATACGGAGAAATATGTCGGCGACTACCGCAATGACCTGGAGCCGATGTACAAGAAAGACGAGGAGGACAAGCAGGACGAGCAGAGCATAGGAGCCTGGTATTCCTATTATAAAGGAATCGAAAGCCATGTGCAGTTGTGCAATACCTTGATGCTGACCTACCGTATAGATTACAATGAATATACCGGCGGCGCACACGGCATCTACATGTCCACTTTCCTCAACCTCGACCTAAAGACCCTAAGCCCCATCCGCCTGGACGACCTCTTTGAAGGCGACTATAAGGAAGCGCTGACCGACTTGCTTTGGAAACAGCTGATGGCAGACAACAACGTCAGCACCCGCCAAGAGCTGGAGGACATGGGCTACGCCACCACCGGCGATCTGGAGCCCATCGAGAATTTCTATCTGGACCCAACGGGAATCACCTTCTATTATAATGTATATGAAATTGCCCCATACGTAATGGGAGCAACCAAAATCACGTTGTCTTATGAGGACATAGCCCATCTGATGAACGGTGAATTCATCACATTGAGCAGTGCTATAAAGGCAGACGGTGAATAGGAACTGTAATCAATTGTCTATCAACATAAAATTCACAATGGATTTAATACTCAAATATTTCCCGGACCTGACGGAAGAACAGAAACGGCAGTTTGCCGCACTCTACGACCTCTATCTGGACTGGAACTCTAAGATTAATGTCATTTCACGCAAAGATATAGAGAACTTGTACGAACACCATGTGCTGCATTCTCTGGGCATAGCCAAGGTAATCAGGTTCAGACCGGGGACACAAATTATGGACCTCGGCACGGGAGGAGGCTTTCCGGGAATCCCGCTTGCCATCCTTTTCCCCGAAGTACAATTCCATCTGGTGGACAGCATCGGAAAGAAAGTACGCGTAGCCTCCGAAATAGCCAACAGCATCGGGCTGAAAAACGTCACCTTCCGCCATGCCCGCGCAGAAGAGGAAAAAGGGAAGTTCGACTTTGTGGTGAGCCGTGCCGTGATGCCACTGACAGACCTACTGAAGATTATCCGCAAGAACATCTCCTCCAAACAGCAGAATGCATTGCCCAACGGACTGATTTGCCTCAAGGGGGGCGAATTGGGAAACGAAACCATGCCCGTCAAGAACAAGACTACGCTGTGGGACCTGAAGGAGTTCTTTGAAGAGGAGTTCTTCGAGACAAAGAAAGTAGTATATGTAGGGGGATAAATCTAAATACATAATATGAAAATAAAGAGATTTGAGTTTAATATGTTCCCGGAGAACTGTTATGTGCTTTGGGACGAAACCAATGAAGCGGTCGTCATTGACCCGGGCTGTTTTTATGAAGAAGAAAAGCAGGCCTTGAAAAACTTCATCACCAAGAATGGGCTGAATGTGAAACATCTGCTGAATACCCATCTGCATCTGGACCATATCTTCGGCAATCCTTTCATGCTGAAAGAGTTCGGATTGAAGGCTGAAGCCAACCAGGCCGATGAGTTCTGGATTGACGAAGCGCCGAAACAAAGCCGCATGTTCGGCTTCCAACTGCAGGAAGCCCCCGTGCCTCTGGGCACTTATCTGCACGATGGAGACATCATCACCTTCGGCAATACGAAACTGGAAGCCATCCATGTGCCGGGACACTCGCCGGGCAGCCTGGTGTACTATTGCGCGGCAGACCACTGCATGTTTTCGGGGGATGTGCTGTTTCAAGGCAGCATCGGCCGTGCCGACCTTGCCGGCGGCAACTTCGACGAACTGATAGAGCATATTTGCAGCCGTCTGTTCATCCTGCCCAACGACACGATTGTCTATCCCGGACACGGAGCACCGACTACCATAGGAATAGAAAAAGCGGAGAATCCGTTCTTCCGGTAAATATACAGCAAACTTTTAAATCATTACAGCCATGAAAAACGACCTATTGGCCTACCGCCACATCGGCATCAGCGAAAAAGACGAGGAGAAGATGCTCCAAAAAATAGGAGTGAAAAGCCTGGACGAGCTGATTGATAAAACCATTCCTGCCAACATCCGCCTGAAAGAACCGCTGGCTCTGCCCAAGACAATGACGGAGTACGAATTCGGACAGCACATTGCAGGACTGGCTGCCAAAAACAAACTTTACACAACCTATATCGGTATGGGATGGTACAATACCATCACTCCTGCCGTTATCCAACGGAATGTATTCGAGAACCCCGTTTGGTACACTTCCTATACCCCCTATCAGACCGAAGTCTCACAAGGACGCCTGGAAGCCCTAATGAACTTCCAGACTGCCGTATGTGACCTCACCGGCATGCCCCTTGCCAACTGCTCCCTGCTGGACGAAGCGACTGCCGCAGCCGAAGCCGTGACGATGATGTACGCCCTGCGTCCGCGCGACATGCAGAAATCGGGTGCCAACGTGGTATTTGTAGACGAAGCCGTCTTCCCGCAGACACTGGCGGTAATGACTACTCGCGCCATTCCGCAAGGTATCGAGCTGCGTATAGGAAAATACCATGAAATGGAATTCACGCCGGACATCTTCGCCTGCGTACTGCAATATCCCAACGCCGCCGGCAACGTGGAAGATTATCGCGCCTTCGTGGAAAAAGCCCATGCGGCCAACTGCAAAGTGGCCGTTGCCGCCGACATTCTGAGCCTCGCCCTGCTCACCCCTCCGGGAGAATGGGGAGCTGACATCGTCTTCGGAACCACACAACGGCTCGGTACACCGATGTTCTACGGCGGGCCGTCGGCAGCCTACTTTGCCACCCGCGACGAGTACAAGCGCAATATGCCGGGACGCATCATCGGCTGGTCGAAAGACAAATACGGCAAGCTGTGCTACCGCATGGCGCTGCAAACCCGCGAGCAACATATCAAGCGTGAAAAGGCGACTTCCAACATCTGTACCGCGCAGGCACTGCTGGCTACAATGGCAGGATTCTATGCCGTATATCATGGTCCGGAAGGCATCCGCACCATTGCAGAACGCATCCACAGCATTGCCGTATTCCTGGAAGAAAGTATCAACAGACTGGGGTACAAGCAGGTCAATGCACAATATTTCGACACGCTCCGCTTTGCACTGCCCGACACCATTTCGGCACAGCAGATACGTACCATCGCTCTAAGCAAGGAAGTGAACCTGCGTTATTTCAAGAATGGAGATGTAGGCATGAGCATTGACGAAACTACGGATATAGCTGCCGTCAATGTACTGCTCTCCATCTTTGCCATTGCCGCCGGAAGGGATTGGGAAAAGACAAGCGACGTACCCATGGCAAGTAGCATCAGCGCGGAGATGAAGCGCCAAAGCGCCTATCTGACACACGAAGTATTCAACAAATACCATACGGAAACGGAGATGATGCGCTACATCAAGCGCCTCGATCGCAAGGACATCTCACTGGCACACTCCATGATTTCCCTCGGCTCGTGCACCATGAAACTGAATGCCGCCGCAGAGATGCTGCCGCTCAGCCGTCCGGAATTCATGAACATGCATCCCCTGGTGCCCGAAGACCAGGCCGAAGGTTACCGCGAACTGATAAGCAACCTCAGTGAAGAGCTGAAAATCATTACCGGCTTTGCCGGCGTCAGCCTGCAACCCAACTCCGGTGCGGCAGGCGAATATGCCGGACTCCGCGTCATCCGCGCCTATCTGGAAAGCATCGGGCAAGGACACCGCAACAAGGTGCTGATACCGGCATCCGCACACGGCACCAACCCGGCATCCGCCATCCAAGCTGGCTTCACCACCGTGACCTGCGCCTGCGACGCACAAGGCAACGTGGATATGGCCGACCTGCGCGCCAAAGCGGAAGAAAACAAGGATGACCTCGCCGCCCTGATGATTACCTACCCTTCCACACACGGTATCTTTGAAACGGAAATTGTGGAAATCTGCCACATCATACACGCCTGCGGTGCGCAGGTATATATGGACGGCGCCAATATGAATGCCCAAGTAGGCTTGACGAATCCCGGCTTTATCGGTGCGGACGTCTGCCACTTGAATCTGCACAAAACGTTCGCCTCTCCTCACGGCGGCGGCGGACCGGGCGTAGGCCCCATCTGCGTGGCAGAGCATCTGGTTCCGTTCCTTCCGGGACACAAATTGTTCGGCAATGCAGCCAACCAGGTGTCCGGAGCCCCCTTCGGCAGTGCAGGTATCCTGCCCATCACCTACGGCTACATCCGCATGATGGGAACAGAAGGGCTGACGCGTGCCACGAAGATAGCTATCCTCAGCGCCAACTACCTGGCCGCCTGCCTCAAGGATACGTATGGCATTGTTTATCGGGGTGCTACCGGCTTCGTGGGACACGAAATGATATTGGAATGCCGCAAGGTGCACGAAGAGACGGGCATCAGTGAAAACGACATCGCCAAACGTCTGATGGACTACGGCTATCATGCCCCCACCCTCTCCTTCCCGGTACACGGCACACTGATGATTGAACCGACGGAGAGCGAAAGCCTTGCCGAACTGGATAACTTCGTGCAGGTGATGCTGACCATCTGGGACGAGATTCAAGAAGTGAAGAACGGCGAAGCCGACAAGACGGACAACGTGCTGGTGAATGCCCCCCATCCCGAATACGAAGTGGTAGCCGACACGTGGGAGCACAGCTATACCCGCCAAAAGGCAGCCTACCCGATAGAAAGCGTGCGCGAAAACAAGTTCTGGGTGAACGTGGCACGTGTAGACAACACGTTGGGAGACCGTAAACTGTTGCCCACATGCTATGGATGCTTCGACTGATGAAAAGAAAGCGTAACGGACTATTTTATAGTAAAAAAGAAGAAACCATCAATTCCATCTCCCATGGCATCGGCATTGCCATGGGAGTAATTGTAAGTACACTATTCCTGATAAAATGCTACCAAGTACAGAATCTTTGGGCAGCATTCGGTGTATGGCTCTATCTGTTCGGCATGGGCGGTTCATATCTTGCCTCCACACTCTACCACTCCCTGAAACATCATAATCCGTGGAAACGACGCTTGCGGCATTGGGACCATGCGGCCATCTATTGGCACATTGCAGGCAGTTACTCCCCCATCACGCTCATTGCATTGAGAGAGGACGGCGGTTGGGGCTGGGGACTGTTCGGCTTCGTCTGGCTATGCGCCATTATCGGCACTGTTGTCAGCTTCCGCAAGATGGAGGAGCACAGTTACGTGGAAACAGTGTGTTACATCCTGATGGGGCTGTCCGTACTGGTAGTATTCAAGCAGCTTTTCGCCCTCTCCCCCACAGCCTGCTACTGGATTATTGCCGAAGGAGTATGCTACATCACGGGAGCCGCCTTCTACTCCTTGCGCAAGGCACGGTACATGCACTCGGTTTTCCATTTCTTTGTATTGGGCGGTTCAGCCTGCCACATGGTGGCTGTATGGGACATACTGGTGAAGATGCTGTAAGCAAACGACAAGCGCACAACTGCTAAAAGAAGTTAATAAGCATCTCTCCCCCTTGCTTTTCTCCATAACTTACCCTACGTTTGCAGTGTTGTACATCAGTACAACACCAATAAAGTTATGATAACGATAGAGAACACAAGCTACGGTTACAAGTCCAATCCACTTATTTTCAACAATATATCTTTGGAAATAGGAAACGGTATATATGGACTTCTGGGGGAAAACGGTGTAGGCAAAACGACGCTGATGCATCTCATCTGCGGACTACTCTTTCCCAAAAACGGAAAGTGCAGTATAGACGGAAGAAACACGGCAGAGAGACAGTCCGAAGGGTTGGCCCGTTACTTCTTCCTGCCCGAAGAATTGCAGATGCCTACCGAAAGCATCGCCAGCTTCGCTGCACGCCATTCCGTATTCTATCCACATTTCAATCAGGAAGAATTCAAGCTGAACCTGGAAGAGCTGAAAATCAACCGGAAACAAAAACTCTCTTCCGTCTCCTACGGACAACAGAAGAAGGCAATGCTGGCATACGCCTTTGCCCTGCATACTCCATACATCCTGCTCGACGAACCGACAAACGGGCTGGACATCACCTCCCGCCAAGCCTTGAAACGTATCATCAGCCGCAGCATGGACGATGAAAGCACGCTGCTCATCTCCACCCATCAGGCGCACGACTTCGAGAATCTGCTGGACCATCTCGTCATCCTTGGCAAAGGCGAAATATTACTGAACCGTTCGCTGGACGAAATCAGTAACCGGCTTCTCTTTGCCCGTACGGACATCCTGCCGGCAGAAAGCATCTACAGCGAACAAGACTTGTCGGGCCATTTCTCCATTCTCCCCAACGAGGACGGAGAAGAGAACACACCGGACATCGAACTGCTGTATAAAGCGGTGCTGCAACAACCGGAAAAGATACAGAGCATGTTTCAATGAAAATCCATCATACAAACAGAACTATGAACGCAACTTTTAATCTGAAACGCTTCCTGCTACTGGAACAATATAAAAGGAATGAGACCGGCAGGCACCTGCTTTGGTCGGCAGCCGTCGTATCGTTCATCTGCATCCTGTGCATTCTCTACGACATAAACCGCGGTGGAAGTTATTACGGCAAACATACCTCTGCCACCGAATTCTCCCGCTACGTACTATGGTTTATCCTCATGGCCCCCTGCCTGCTGGAAACAAATTTCAGCAAACGCAGCTCTACTCTCGATATACTGCTGCCGGCATCGGCATTCGAGAAGTTCCTGCATATCTGGATAAAATACCTGCTGCTGCTTCCCCTATTCTGCAGCCTGCTGATAGCCTGCCTCAAAGGTCTGCTGTCCTTAAGCGGCAGCGAGTTCCTGCAATATTTCGCAACGCACATCACGATGTTCCGGATACACAACACCCAGATACTGACCAATGCAATCCTGCATGCTTCCGCCTTCATCGGCTACTTCGCCTTCAGTCGGCAAGTCCTGCTGAAAAGCTTCACCATCTTTGTAGGCTCCATTGCCGTCTGCATAGGAATTGTAACTTTTGTGGCCTCCCTCATGCCCGAAGCCAGAGCGGACGGATATTGGATGGATAACATTGCCACATGGCCCCACACCAACTATCCGTTGTCGGCCGGTGCACAAGCCATCGTGACTTTCTGCAATTATGCGGCTCCCATCAGTGTGCTGCTCGGTTCATGGGTATCGAGCTACTTCCTGCTCAAAGAAAAACAACTGTAGCCTATGGACTTCAAGACCAACAAGCCGATATACCAGCAGATTGTAGACTTCTGTTTCAGCAAGATTCTCACCCGCGAATGGCGGGCAGAAGAGCGGGTGGTATCCGTGAGGGAGCTCTCCACACAACTGGCAGTGAACTCGCGCACCGTGCTGAAGGCCTATGAATACCTCCAGACGGAGGACATCATCTACCCGGAACGGGGAATGGGGTTCTACCTCTCCAAAGATGCGGTGAAGAAAGTGATGCGAATACAGAAGAAAGAGTTTTTTGACAACCAGCTTGCCGACATGTTCCGCAGCATGGAGCTACTCGGCATCAGTATAGAAGAAATAACAGAACGATATAACAAACTTAAAAAAGACGGTTCATGAAGAGATACGCAAAGACTGCATTATGGATTACCTTCGGACTCCTCTTCGGACTTACGATTGTCAAAGTTTCGACACTGATGTACGAGATTTATTCCTTCATGCATTCCTAACTTTCATCGGACAGACGAGGAAAGTATAAACAACTGATATACAAGCTTCAGCATCTTCCCTTAGCGGGAAGAGTGACTTTTACATCCCTATCCAACAGTAACAGACTAATACAAACGATTATGAAAACCAAACTTTTTTTACTATTGCTTGCCCTCTCCGTACTCCGTACGCAGGCACAGAGCCTCTCCATCAAAGGACGCGTCACGGACGCCTCGCAAGAAGCAGTTATAGCCGCCAATGTGTCATTATGGACCATAGACTCTACTTTGGTGACCGGAGTAACCTCGGATGCACAAGGCAAGTTCGCCCTCCCTAAAATCAAGGCAGGCGACTACCGCCTTTCCATCTCCTTCATCGGCCTCCAAAGTGAAAACATACTGCTGAAACTGAATAAAAGCCTCGACCTGGGCGATGTACAGTTGCAGGAAGATGCCGTGAGCCTCGGTGAAGTGACGGTATCTGCCAGCAATGTGCTGCAGCGGGTAGACCGGCAAATCATCCTACCTTCCGAAAGCCAGCTCAAACGCTCGTTCGGTGCCTACGACCTGCTGAACAATCTCGGCATTGCCCGTCTGCAAGTGGACAATCTGAGCAACAGCATGAGCGTCAGCGGTGGCGGGGCCGTACAAACCCGTATCAACGGCATTAAAGTGACAGACAAGGAGATAGCGGCCGTCAGAGCCAAAGACGTACTGCGTGTGGAGTTCATCGAAGACCCCGGCAAGCAGTACGGAGACGATGAGCTGGGCGCCGTAGTCAACATTATCCTGCGCCGCCGCGAAACGGGCGGTGTCGTGAACTTCCAGCTCTCCGATTCGCCCCACACCCTATGGGGAGAGAATTTTCTGAGCGCGAAGTTCAATTACAAGAACTCCGAATGGGGCATCGACTACTTCAACAAGAACGGCAAGTATCACAGCCGCCTCGAATCCCACGAAACCTTCTGTCTGGGCGACCGCACCATCGACCGCATCAAGGAAGGCATCGAAGACGAGTCGCCCTCTCTGAGCTTCATCAACAACCTGAATCTGACGTACAATCTGACGAAAGCGGACAAATATGTATTCAATGCCATCTTCCGTAACAACCTCAGCAATGCCCCCTACCAGAATGAACTGAACAAGATGTGGGCAGTGGGCAGCACGGAGTCCATCTATTCGTACGTCAACAACCACACATCCAGCTACTCTCCGGCGCTCGACCTTTACTTCCAGCATACCCTGCCCCATCAGCAGAGCATCCAGATGAATGTGACGGGAACGCTCATCCATACCAAGAACAACCGGAAATACAAGGAGTACAAGGACGAGAACGCACCGCTGGCAGACATCCAGACATTAGTGGACGGCGACAAGCGCTCCGTCATCGGCGAAGCCATTTATGAAAAGAGCTTCAAGGAGGTGAAGCTGAGCGGCGGTGCCCGCCACTATCAGATGCGGACAGAGAATGAGTATAAAGGTTCCAATCCCACCACCTCGAAGATGGACCAGTCGCAAACATCCGCTTTCTTCGAGGTGCAAGGCAAGGTAAAGGACTTCAGCTATGCGGGCAGTGTAGGAATGACACGTGCCTGGTTCAAGGAAAGTGAGGAAGACCATGCTTACTATACCTTCACGCCCACCGTGCGGTTGAGCTATAATCTGAAGAAGGCGGGATTCCTGCGCTACCGGTTCAACATCAGTCCTGCCATACCGTCGCTCGGTTCGCTGACTGATGTGGAGCAGGCGATGGACACGATACAGATAGTCCGCGGAAACCCGTTGCTGAAAACGTATCAACAGTTCACGAACTCCTTGTCTTACAGCTATTCGAAGAAGCAGTTCAATGCCAATCTGAGCGTGCGCCACCAGTATTATGACAATCCCATCATGGAAAGCATCTTCGTGGAGGACGGCAAACTGATACTGAAGAATGAAAACCAGCGGTCGTTCCAAAGCCTGAATACGGAACTGATGGCCGGCATAAATGGCGCTACACTGTTCGGACTGAAAGATTTCTTGACGCTTTATGCTTCGGGAGGATATACGCGCAGTTGGTCGGAAGGCCTGAACTATAGCCATATGTACGATGAATTCTATTACAGCGTGATGGCGCAAGTGCAATATAAAGACTTCTCGCTGCTCGGGCAGTTCCGGAAAGTGCAGAACAATTTCTTCGGCGAAACCATCAAGAAGAACGAAAACCAGACGGCATTCATGGCAATGTACACCCGGCAGAACCTTCAAGCGGGAATCGGTATTATGTTTCCCTTCACCAATAACTATAAAGTGGGAAAAGAAAGAATCAGCAAAGTGGCTCCTTTCCGTTCCGAGACATTCGTCAGGGAGACGGGACAGATGGTCGTGCTGCGCGTGGGCTATACATTCGAGTTCGGACGCAAGCACAAGGCGGGCAACAAGGGGCTGAACAACAGTGATACGGACAGCGGCATCATCAATATGCAGCGATAACCCATTTCCTCTGTGAAGAGGAAGCCCAACGGAGAGTGGCGGAATTATACGTTATTTTGCTTCATGTATGATTAATTACCTGACCGCCACCTCTCCTGCGGGTATCTCTGTTTAGCGGATGATGGTCACCGTACCTTCCTTCACCTTTTTCTCCTTCACCGGAGCATCGGCGGGAGCATATCCCAGGGCTGCGCAGCCATATACCTTATGGCTCTCGGGTACACCCAGCTTTGTCAAGAAAGCGCGGACATCGGGGTCGTCGCAGGTCTGCCCCAACTGGTTAATCCAGCAGGAACCGATGCCGAGGGACTTGGCTGCAAGAAAAATATTCTCCAGAGCGCAAGCGCAATCCATAGCAGCCCACCATTGGGTAGGCTCGTTGGAGACAATGACCAACGTGGGGGCATGATAGTAGCAACAATAAGTCTGGCTGTGTCCACGCTCCCGTGTATGGAGGTCGTCACTCTTGGCAAAGGCACCTTTGATTTTATCGTTCAGCTCTTCCAGCACCTCCTTATTCTGGATGGCGGTAAAGTGCCACGTCTCCAAATGCATACCACTGGGAGCATAGGTAGCCGCCTCAAGGATAAGGTTCAAATCTTCTACGAAAACTTGCTGTTCCGTATAGGCACGGACGCTGCGGCGTGCCTTGATGGTTTGTAATGTCTCGTTCATTTGTTTATTTGAGAATTGATAGTTGATAATGCACATCAGTACGTGTTCAGTGGGGCTGTTTCACCGTTTCACCAGCCCAATCTTTACATTCAGCTTGAAGTACCAGACGCCGTTCTCGCGCTCCAAGAAGCCGTATTTATCTTTCTCTACGGCACCTTTCTCCAAACGTGTGTTCTGATAAAGGAAGTCTGCAAAGACCTGCGGACGGGATTTGTGGTAGCAAAGTACCTGCCCGCTGCCGTCCGTCAGGAAGAAGCCTTCGACGGCAGAGTCCGTACCGTTATAAATTTTGGCAGGGCGCATGCCGAGGGCAAGTGCCAGCAGGAACTGCTTCATCTTGAACTCGTAGAAGCGGTGCTTGTTTATCAACTCGTCCTTTATCTTCAACGGATTCATCTCCTTGATGCGCTCCGTCAATTCGCTGATGCGGGTGATGCCGTCCAAGTGCATCAAGCGCACCATCTCGGCAAGCATGCGGGGGAAGTGGAGGTCTATCATCAGCAAGTTGCAACGGAACACGCGGTCGGCAACGTCGGCATACTTCAGCACGCCGCCCAGTCGCTCAATCATCATCATGCGTTCTGCCACTTCCGTAGGAGATTCCGGCAGGGCATTCACCTTGTTCACCGTGGGCACGGCAAACTTGACACCGCTTTGCTCCAGCTTCAGATTCGCCGTGCGCCCTCCGTCCAGCAACGGATTCATCGGGGCGAGACGACAACGGACATTGAAGCCCGTCAGAGGTGCTTCGGGATGCCAGAAGGCAACGGAAAAGTCGGTACGGTCTTCCGTCTTTGCTTCCAGGTCGAAGATGTTGGCAGCATCCAGGAAGGCTTCCAAGCCTTCGGACACTTCCACTTCCTCGCCCGAAACGTTCTTCAGCAGATGCAGGATAAGTGTTGCCGCATCGCCAAAGTCCTCGCGGGGAAAGCGCAGCTCCTCTTTCTCGCCCGGAACAAACGAACCGTCCTTCCCGGTAGTTCCGCTGACAACGCGTACTTCCTGCGCTTCGATATAGTAACGGCGCGTACCGTCATGCTCTTCCCTCTGTATCAAGGCAACGGGCCAGCGCAGGGTTTCGTCTTTTTCAGCTTTCGGTGTGCCCAATGACACGGCTCCATCCGCCAGCAGGCGAAAGAAGGTGTAGAGCTCGCCCAGTTCTCTTTTTGTTGCACTAAATGCCATAAACTTTCTTTTGTTTAAAGGGGGGGAGTCAGCCTTTCATAAGAAGTGGTACCGTTTCCGCAAAGAAAACAGTCTGTTCCTCATAGGAAAACAACTTGTTCCGTTAAAGGAAACGAACAACTTCCCTATTAAAAGGGGCTCTTATCCCATTTGTTGTATTATTCAAACCTTAATGTTTCTACTTTCTCCAACCGTGCCCGCAACTTCGGCATCATGGACTGACGGATGCGGAGCGTCATACGGCAGTCCATATCATACGACTGTTCCAGAATTTCCGGCTCCTCCTCCTTCACCACCCGCATCACATCGTTCATGAAGGGGTATTCGAAGAGGAAAGTCACCTCCTCATCTACCGTCTTTTCAATGATGGTGGCAGCGGCAATGGCTTCGGCGGCAGCAGCCTTATAAGCTACAATCAGTCCACTCGTACCCAACTTGATACCGCCAAAGTAGCGCACTACGATGACGAGAATATCCGTCAGTTCGTTGGAATTGATTTGTCCCAGAATCGGCTTGCCTGCCGTACCCGATGGTTCGCCGTTGTCGTTGGCACGGAAGTCCTTCCGCTCATGGCCCAACATGTAGGCATAGCACACGTGGCGGGCGTCGTAGTATTTCTTCTGGTAAGTTTCCAGATGCGCCTTCACCTCCTCTACTGTACGCACCGGCAGGGCAATAGCAATGAACTTGCTGCGCTTTTCAGTGTAAATGCCCTCGGAAGGGGCAACGATGGTTTTATACGTATCTTCGCTCATGCTGCAAAGATAATGCAAACCGAAGAGAGAACTTTCATGCTTGCATGAAAAAGAAATGAAATTTTGTATATACCTTTGTAATTGTACAACTTGTCATCCGAAGCATGACGAAATTATAAAAGACCGCATTTATGAAAAAGATAGTGATTGCCCTTGATTCCTTTAAAGGATGTCTCACCTCGGCAGAAGCCGGAGAAGTTGCCGCCCAAGGGGTACATGCCGCATGTCCCGAATGCCGGACCATCGTGCTCCCTGTGGCCGACGGTGGAGAAGGCATGCTCGACGTCCTGCTTGCAGCCAGTAACGGAAAACGTATCACCGTCCGTGCCCACGACCCGTTGATGCAACCGTGCGATGCCAGTTACGGCATCTCCGGAGACGGCAATACCGCATTCATAGAGATGGCCGCCATCAGCGGACTGCCTCTGGTTCCTGCCGACAAAAGGAATCCGATGAAAACCACCACCTTCGGAACGGGCGAACTGATACGCGATGCCCTGGAACGGGGATGCCTCCGTTTCGTCATCGGACTTGGAGGGAGCGCCACGAACGATGCCGGTCTGGGAATGCTGCAAGCATTGGGATTCCGTTTCTTCGATAAAGAAGGACACGAAGTGGGAAGCATGAAAAAAGGCATCGCCCTATGCGGTGCCCTTCTATCGGCAATCAGCTCCATAGACAGCTCTTCTGCCCATCCCGCACTGAAAAAGGCATGTTTCACGGCGGCGTGTGATGTACGCAATCCTTTCTTCGGTCCCAATGGAGCAGCCCACGTATTCGCTCCCCAAAAAGGAGCAGACGCGGATATGGTGAAGGAACTGGATGTTGCTATGCAGCATCTTTCGGACGTCATATTCCGCACTACCGGCAAAGACGTATCCTTGCATCCCGGTGCCGGTGCGGCAGGCGGTATGGGGGGCGGTCTCCACGCATTTCTGGATGCACAGTTGAAACCCGGCATAGAGCTTTTTTTGGAAACTCTGGACTTTGCAGAAAAGATTAAGGATGCCGACCTCATCATCACTGGAGAAGGGAAATCGGACCGGCAGACTCTTATGGGGAAAGTGCCTTCGGGCATCTTGCAGGAAGCAAGAAGGCAACATATTCCCGTCATCCTGCTGGCAGGAGCGATAGAGGATGCCGGGATACTGAATGCAGCCGGATTCCGGGGCGTATTCTCCATTACCCCCTCTCCCGTCTCTTTGGAGCAGGCCATGCAGCCTGAATTTGCTCAAGAAAATATCCGAAGGACAGTGGAGCAAATTTGCCGGATTTTCTTTTAACTCCCTCTAACTCCTTTAACATACCGATAGCACCAGATACCGACTACATCGGCAATCAGCCAGCCGATGGGGATGGACCACCAGATGCCCGTCACCCCAATCTCAGGTATCGAAGCAAGCCAGTAAGAAAGAACTACACGGGTGCCCAGCGACAGCACGGTCAGCACAACAGACATGCCCGGCATACGGATGGCCCGATAGTATCCGTACAGCAAAAACAAGATGCCGATGCCACAGTAGAAAGCACCTTCGATGCGTAGGTACGCCACTCCCACCGCAATAATCTCCGTTTCGTCCGGACGGACAAAGATAAGCATCAACGGTTTGGCAAAGATGAAAACCAATACGGACACAAGGAGCGAAAAAACAACAGCCGTGACAAATGCACTGCGAACACCCCGGTGGATACGGTCGTAACGTCCGGCCCCGAAGTTCTGTGCAATAAAGGTGGAAAAGGCATTCCCAAATTCCTGCACGGGCATATAGGCGAAAGAGTCAATCTTCACAGCTGCCGCAAAAGCTGCCATTACCGCTGTTCCAAAGCTGTTGACAAGTCCCTGTATCATCAGGATTCCCAGATTCATCACCGACTGTTGGACGCAAGTCAGTGTAGAGAAGGAAGCTATTTCCTTCAAGCAAGTACGGTCAAAACACATATCTTCATGATGCCATCGCAGTTCCGGACGCCTTCTGTAAGTATAAATGATGATGCCCAGAGCAGCTACTCCTTGAGCGAAGACAGTGGCCGCAGCCGCACCCTGAATCCCCCAATCCAGTTGTAGGATAAAAAACAAGTCGAGCGCTATATTCAGAACGACAGAAACTGCCAGAAACCAAAGCGGAGTGACAGAATCCCCTACTGCACGCAGCAGAGATGCGTAGAAGTTATAGATAAAGGTGAAAACTATACCGCAGAAGATTATCCACAAGTAGCTGCGCATCATGCCGTATATGTCTTGCGGAACCTGCAACAGCCGGAGAATAGGATCGAGCCAGATAAAAACGGCTACATTCAGTATCAGTGTCACGATACCTATCAGTACAAACGAACTGAATATGCTACGACGCAGTGCTACATGGTTTCCGGCACCATAATGTAAAGAGAACACAGTGCCACTGCCCATCGCCAGTCCCAGCAAAACGGATATCAGGAAAACCATCAGTGTGTATGCCGAACCGACCGCCGCCAACGCCCCTGCACCAATGCATTGGCCTACAATGAGCGTATCTGCAATGTTGTAGCATTGCTGCAAAAAAGACCCTACCATCATGGGTAGGGTAAAACGTAATAAAGTACCGGTTATGCCTCCTTGAGTGAGGTCTCCTTTCCGTAGCATCCTGCTTTTGTTTTTAAGAGTTTCATTTCCGGGTACAAAGATACAAAACCCTCCAACAAATCATCTGGACTCGACGAAGAAAGAGGCATGTAATAAAAAAGCAGAGGGTTAACCTCTGCTCTCCATACTGTTTTTGTCAGGATTCAGAATCTTTACGACCTGACGAACATCTCTCTTGTCTGCATTACCGTAAAGGCCAATCTGTTGTCCGGGTACTGTTCCCTTTTCATGTTCTGCCTGGGACAATGCTACTTTCGGGTCAATATGCCCTGCTTTCTTATCTATATTCATACCTATTGAGTTTTTCTAAATTCTTATATGAGAACAAGATAAAAAAGCAAATTGTTCAGCAGTGTCACGAGATATTTAGTAATTCCACTTCAAATATCAGTGTGGAATACGCCGGAATGGGTCCACTGGTACGTGTACCGTATCCCATGGTGTAAGGGATATATACAATCCAACGACTTCCGGGATGCATTCGTAGCAAGGCAATCTGCCAGCCCTCAATCACTTCATTCAGACGAAAAGCCTCCGGACAATTCCGTTTCCACGAATTATCGAACTCACGCCCATTAATAAGCGTGCCTTTATAATGCACAGATACTACACTGTTGAGACGTGGTGTCGGACCGTCTCTGCCTTCCTCCAATACCCGATAAAGTATGCCGCAAGGCAATTCCTTGATTCCTTCTGCCGTACGCAACTGCTCCAGAAACTGTTCGTTTTGCAATTTATATTCTTCTTTTCTACTCATATTGACTTTTTCAATACTTTACAATAATTTGTGCACTGCTTTCTTGCAGTTCCGCATATCCTTTTCCGTCAGCTCAGGATGCTTCTTAGTACCTCCCCTCTCAATGGTTTTCACAATCTTGAAACCACTCCATTTCAGAATCTCCCTGAAAGCTTTCACCACACCGTGCGTCTGATTATAGAGAATATTGAAAGGATAAGGGGTAGTACAAGTGCTTACCACAATCGCTTTCTTGCCCTTATGAAGCGGAAGGGGCATTCCCCAGGAGTTCTCCCCCATCATACCGTAAACCATACGGTCGAAAAGCACTTTCACTTCTCCCGGCATGTTTCCCCAATAGCAAGGGGCACCGATTATCACTGCATCGGCTTCTTTCATAGACTGCAACACTCTCTGTGCCCCATCCTCGGGCAGACAACACTTCAATGAACTGCGGCACTTCATGCAACCGATGCAGGGATGTACCTGCAACCGCGGAACGTCTATATAAACAGTCTCAGCTCCACAACCTTCAAGTTCCTGCTTCATCAGCTCCAACATTTTCGACATGTTGCCATGACGGCGGGGACTACCGTTAAGAATCAATACCTTCATTGTATACTCTCAATTTTTCGGCAAAGGTCGGCATTTTCTACATAATAACCTTATTATTCTGTTTTAATCCGAAAAAAACGGGGATGTCTTTTAGTGGAAGACATCCCCGTTTCAGTTTATATCAATTCATTTAGTCCAGTTTATGAATCACCAGTCCCGAACGCAACTTCGGCTCAAACCAAGTTGTCTTGGGAGGCATGATGTTGCCCGTATCGGCGATGTCCATCAGCTGCTTCATGGAAACGGGATAGAGGGCCAATGCCACTTTCATCTCACCACTGTCCACCCGCTTCTTCAACTCTCCCAGACCACGGATGCCGCCTACAAAGTCAATACGCTTGTCGGAACGGAGGTCTTTGATGCCGAGCACTTCATCCAGTATCAGATTGGAGGAGATGGTTACATCCAGTACTCCAATGGGGTCGTTATCATTATAAGTACCCGGTTTGGCAGTAAGGCTGTACCACTTTCCGTTCAAATAGAGGGAGAAGTTATGCAGTTCGGACGGCTTATAGATGTCCTCACCTTTCTCCTCCACGATGAAATTCTTGCCCACAGCAGCCAGAAACTCTTCGGGAGTCATGCCGTTCAAGTCCTTCACCACCCGGTTATAGTCAATAATAGTCAACTGGTTGGCAGGGAAGCACACAGCCATGAAATAGTTGTACTCTTCGTCACCACGGTGATTGGGGTTTTGCTTGGCTTTCTCCGCACCCACCAAAGCGGCAGCGGCGCTGCGATGATGCCCATCGGCAATGTAGAGGGCGGGCATCTTGGCAAACTCCTGGGTTATGGCATCAATGTCCTCCTGCTTGTCTATAATCCAAAAGGTATGACCGAAACCATCACCCGGAGCGATAAAGTCGTATACCGGTTTCCCGACTGTATAACGGGAAATGACGGCATCCAGCGCAGCGTTATCGGGATAGGCAAAGAATACGGGCTCAATGTTGGCATTGTTCACGCGGACATGCTTCATACGGTCCTCCTCTTTATCACGACGAGTCAACTCGTGCTTCTTGATAACGCCGTTCATATAATCGGGAACATAGGCACCGACAACAAGACCGTACTGTGTCTTGCCGTTCATGGTCTGGGCATAGACGTAATAGTTTTCTTTATCGTCCTGCACCAGCCAGCCTTTCTCTTGGAACATACGGAAGTTCTCTGCAGCTTTCTGATAAACACGTTCGTCATGCTCATCCGTACCGACGGGAAAATCTATTTCCGGCTTGATAATATGATATAGGGATTTTTCATTACCTTCCGCTTCTATGCGGGCTTCCTCTGAATTGAGTACATCATACGGGCGGGAAGCTACTTGTTCTACTAAGTCTTGGGGAGGACGGACTCCTTTGAAAGGTTTAATGATTGCCATGGTAATTAGATGTTTTAATGGAATACTTAGGCGCAGATTACACGGAACTGTACGGAAAATAAAAACTCCGTGAAATCCGCGTAATCCGCGCCTACTAAAAATATTACTTGTTTACGCGGAACTTCTCGCAACCGTCTTTCAGGAAGCCTACAATCTGCTTGGCAGCGGCAATACCTGCGTTGATATTGGCTTCGGCAGTCTGGGCACCCATCTTTTTCGGTGTAGAGAAATAACGTCCGGCAAACTTGGCTGCAAATGTTTCATTGGCAGCAGGCATAATGTCGGTCATGTATTTCAAGTCGGTGCGCTCTTCCATCAGCTGGATAAGCTCTGCTTCATTGATGACTTCCTTACGGGCTGTGTTCACCAGCAGTCCGCCCTTCGGCATCTTGTTCACCAATGCATAATTGATGGAATTCTTCGTTTCGGCAGTTGCAGGAATATGCAGGGAAACGACGTCGCAAGTAGAGTAAAGCTCTTCAGCAGAACCCACAGCCTTCACTCCATCCTTCTCGATTACTTCTTTCGGGCAGAAAGCGTCGAACGCATAAATCTCCATACCGAAGCCTTTGGCAATACGGGCTACGTTGCGACCTACGTTACCATAAGCGTGGATACCCAGTTTCTTGCCCATCAGTTCCGTACCGGAAGTACCGTTATACATATTACGGACAGCCATCACCATCAAGCCGAAAGCCAACTCGGCCACAGCATTGGAGTTCTGTCCCGGAGTATTCATTACACATACATTGTGGGCAGTAGCTGCTTCCAGGTCCACATTGTCATAACCGGCACCGGCACGCACCACAATCTTCAGTTCCTTGGCGGCATCCAGCACTTCAGCATCAATGATGTCACTGCGGATAATGATAGCGTTTGCATCTTTCACAGCCTCCAGCAGCTTGGCTTTTTCACCATATTTCTCCAGCAGCACGAGTTCGTAACCTGCTGCTTCTATTTCTTTACGGATACCGTCTACTGCCACTTTGGCAAACGGTTTGTCTGTTGCAACTAATACTTTCATAATTTCATGATATTAAAAAGACTCACCACAGATGACACAGATTATCACAGAGTTTAATCATAAAAACAATCTGTGCAAATCTGCGTAATCTGTGGTGAAAAACAATATTATTAATGAAGTTTCTCAAATTCCTGCATGCAGTCAATCAGAGCCTGCACACTTTCCTTCGGCATGGCATTGTAGCAGGATGCACGGAATCCACCTACAGAACGGTGTCCCTTGATACCTACCATACCTCTTTCGGTAGCGAACTTCAGGAAGTCAGCTTCCAATTCCTTGTATTCAGGAGCCATCACAAAGCAGATGTTCATGCGCGAACGGTCTTCTTTGGCAGCCGTACCCACAAACATTTTGTTACGGTCAATTTCAGCATACAGCATATCGGCCTTTTCGATGGCACGGCGTTCCATTTCCTTCACGCCACCCTCTGCCTTAATCCAACGCAATGTCTGCAGGGCTGCATAGATAGGGACAACGGGAGGAGTATTGAACATGGAACCGCTATCCACATGCGTCTGATAGTTCAACATGGTCGGAATATAGCGAGATACCTTACCCAGCGCGTCATTCTTCACGATGACGAATGTAACACCGGAAGGAGCCAGATTCTTCTGCGCACCACCATAGATACAGATATATTTGGACACGTCGATGGGACGGGAGAAAATATCAGAAGACATATCGGCCACCATCGGAACGTTTACGTCCAAATCCTCTTTCAGTTCCGTACCGTAGATTGTATTGTTGGTAGTGATGTGGAAATAGTCTGCATCAGCAGGCACTGTATAGTCCTTCGGAATATAAGTATAAGTAGATTCAGCGGAAGAAGCGACTTCAACTACTTCACCGAATGCCTTAGCTTCTTTCATGGCTTTCTTGGCCCATACACCCGTATTCAGGTAAGCAGCTTTCTTTTCAAGGAAGTTGAAGGGTACCATGCAGAATTCCAAACTGGCACCACCGCCCAAGAACAGTACCGAATATCCTTCGGGGATATTGAGCAATTCTTTGAATAATGCCACAGCTTCGTCCACAACGGGTTGGAAGTCTTTGGCACGGTGGCTGATTTCCATCAGTGAGAGGCCTGAGCCATTGAAATCAAGAATAGCTTGTGCCGTATTCTCAATCACCTCACGAGGAAGGATAGAAGGTCCTGCATTGAAATTATGCTTTTTCATTTGAAGTTTGTTTTGGTTATACAATTTCGTTCATTAATGTCTTTCGACTTTGCGAAATTACGGAAATATTTCTTCAAAACAAACCTTTCCTGATGAAATTCTATTTTTAAGCCGCATTTAGCTTACTTTTTAATGGTTTATACAAGATATATGCACCATTTTGTTATCTTTACTTATCAAGGATAATACTTTTAGAGAAACTAAAAGCAAGGCGGTTTCATTACTTCATATTCAAAAGAATAAGCGCAAATAAAATGAATATTTATAAGATAAATCACTTTGCTTCCTCGATAACAGATTTCATTCCCTTGATTTTTTCACCGCGTACCAGCGTCAGCAATTGTTTCATTTTACTGCGGCGCACGGCTACAAAGGCATAGTGTTCCTTTACGTCCACCTGCCCGACATCTTCACGCGCCATTCCTCCTTTTTTATACAAGAAGCCGACAATATCTATCTTGTTCAACTTATCCTTTTTCCCTTTACCTATATATAAGGTAGCCCATCGGGGCTTGGCCGGTTTGGGAAGCGTCTCCGGAAACTCGTACGTTTCGATGTCTTCAGAAATGTACTCGGGTACCCGCTCCTCGGCATGCAGGACAAGATATACATTTCCCGATGCCTCCCAACGGGCGGTACGTCCATTACGGTGTGTATAGGCTTCCTCGTTTACGGGAGGATGGTAATGCACCACATTCTCAATACCCGGAATATCCAGTCCGCGGGCGGCAAGGTCTGTAGATATCAGCACGGCGCAACTGCCATTACGGAACTTGTAAAGCGCACGTTCGCGGTCGGGTTGCTCCATACCGCCATGAAACATGTCGCAAGGGAACTTCCTGGCTTTCAGGTACCCAACAACACGCTCCACGCTTTCACGATAATTGCAGAATACCAAGGTGGAATGATAGCCGAGGGTACAAAGCAGGTTATAGAGGGTCTCCAGTTTGTCCTTCTCCGGAGAAACAACCTTGTGCAGCCGCAGACGCGGAGCAAGGGCTTCCGGAGCAAGAAAATCAAGCTTCATGAACCGGGAGCCGGAAGAGGGGGTATCACCTCCTACTCCGGCAAATTGCGGTATTTCCTCTGCATCGGTGGCCGAAAGAAGCACACGCTTTTTCAGTGAAGGAAGCTGCCCGATAACCTCTGCCATCTCGTCATGGAAGCCGAACTCAAGACACTTGTCAAATTCATCTATCACCAGAGTGACGACAGTGGCGGCATTGAAATTTTCTTTCCTCAAATGGTCGCTCATACGTCCCGGAGTACCGATAATGACGGTGGGATGAATGCCTTTCATTGTCCGGTGTTCTTCCATGGCAGGGCGTCCGCCATAGCAGCTCATAGCTTTGAAAAGAGTTCCCATGGACTTGAACACAGTTTCTATCTGCAAAGCCAATTCGCGTGAAGGTACTAGTACAAGAGCCTGCACACCTTGTATATCCGCTTTCAAGGTCTGTACCAGCGGAAGGAGAAAAGCCAGTGTCTTACCCGAACCGGTGGGCGAAAGAAGTACTAAATCTTTAGCTGATTGATAGGCTTCCTTAGCAGCCTCCTGCATCGGAGTAAGTTCTTGTATCTTCAAATTATGAAGTATATCCGAAAGTTCCATGAATATCTCTTTTTTAATCAATATGCAAAGATACGGATAAGAAGTCAGTTTCCATCAAAACAAAAACAGCTTTTAAGAAAGCTACCTAAATCATGACATGCCCGTCATACTAAAAAGGGAGACTCTCCTTATAGTTTCTGAAGCTTTTACCAAGCCCAATCGTCAGCACTATAAGTAGCTTCTACAGTCTTCTCTATCTCATTAGGCAGGTTACAGAAGAAGTCGATACCGGTTTCGTACTCCAAATTTTTAATAGAAACGGCATAAACCATAAATTCATCTTTTCCAGGTTTTTCTGGCAATAATTCAGAATGAGGGACTAAAAAAGCGATAGTATGATAAACCCCTGCCTTCTCGCTCAACAGAGCCATGTAATAATAGCTGGGGCAAATGAGTCCGCCAAGTGTCAGCCCGTCGGCATTGGTGGTGGGATAAAGCCCGTCATTGGCTTTCTTCACACCTGTGAAATTGGTAAGCAAACGGTCAGTAGTACCACCTTTCACGACATAAAGTTTGTCGTATGTGCCATTGATGGTGGAACGTCCCCAAGTCTGCACCTGCTTCTCAAGAGCCGCCCAATACTTTTGATTGAAACTCCCTATCTGTGGCGAGATATTACTGTAGTAGAAGGTCTGCTTATTGGCACTTTTACTGTACACGCGGTCTTCGCTGGCACAAAGATGCCCCTTGTCGTACCCATCGCTCTTATGCATGGATTCAGTCACCTCCACGCTGTTGTCAATATTGGGGTCGTCTTGATTCCACTCGTTGGCACGCTTCACGTTGTCTTGCGCAGTAATCGGGTCGAAACTGAATGCCACCCAAGCCGAATGCTTCTTGGAAGCGATGTATTCCAAAGAGAAATTGAGTACCTGCCCGGCACCTTCCTCATCAGACACGCCTGCATAGTATTCAATATATTGATTGGTTGCATTGAGAGCTGGGATTTCAAGATTGTCTGCTTTATTGTTATCAGCAATATTGGCATTTTTCACATCTATATCCTCAGAAGCCACATACTCTATGCCCACTTCATTACCGTGAATATAGGCCACGCGGAGCTTGCCCATCTGATAATGATTGTAGCGGTTGAAACGCACCCAATAGCACGTAGAGGGTTTCACCTCAACGCTTTCGCTGAAAGCATCGGCAGACGGGACGGCAGTAAGCCCTTCCAGCGACTCACTATTAACAGGAGCAAATGCGTAATTACGCCCGGTAAAAGCTTTGGACTGGATATAGAAAGGGGTGCCGATAGCCTTGGGCTTATACACGTTGAAACCATTGTCGCTCGACTCATAGCCCTTCATCACGTAAGTATCCGAACCCTGCTCGGTAGGTATTATCTCGGGAATGAGCGAAGCCTCTGAAGAATCATCACATCCAGCCAGCCAAATTCCGACCAGCAAAAGAAATAAGTAAGACAGTTTTTTCATCTATGTTTCTAAATTTGATTTTACGATACTAAGAATGCAAATGTGGTAATGGACAGTAAAGTCCATTACCACATTGTCTATTGCACAACCTCAGGAATTATTCCTTCACCACAAAGTTACTCATGTAGAATGTAGGAGCAAATCCAGGATCAGTATTACTTGCATAACGGAATGCCACATATACTTTCTTGCCCACATAGTCAGCCATGGAAGTACGCATTTCGATCTCTTTAGAGCTTGTAGGCCACTCGAACGACAACGGATCACTCCAAGCCGCTCCCTGCAATGCTGCAATCTTCTCTTCCTCAGTAGCAGTAGAAGCCGCAGGGATATAATTTTCGGACACATGTACAGACACTGCGTTCTCAATTTTGCCTCCATACAAATAGTCTGCCGAAGCAGTGAATACCATCTGTGGGGCAATAGCTTCGGTAAGATCTACCTCACCGGTTACAAGCCATGCCTCCGTATCGCGGTTACGCTGATAATAACCGCTTGCCTTGATACGGGTATAACCTGCACCTGCACTCCATACATAATTCATGCCATCAAGCTTCACATTCACAATCTGGGCATCGTTATGAAGTTCACCAGCAAAGTCATTGCTATAATACTCTTTTGCTTCCATCCATTTGCCGTCAGTCTTCAGGAATGCCATTTCAGCAGTTTCCGTTTCGGTATTCTTCTTCACCCATGCAGTGCCATCGAAGCCATATTCATCGGCCATCACATCATACTCCTTATTTCCGAAATAAACTACTGCCTTGACATCCCCGCTCTGTGCGTAAGGGAATGCATTCTTCAGATAAACGGGCAATACGGCATCAGCATCGCTCAAATAGTCCGAACCGGTAGAAACATAATCGGCAGGTTGCATCACACGGATACCGATACTTGCGCTTTCTTCGTAGGCAATCCAAGCCGAACCGTCATACTGGTAGAGAGCAGAAGCATTTGGCTTCACGTCTGATGCACGGGTAACGGCACGAGCAGGCATTTCAGCTTCTGATTCAGGAATCTCCTTATAAATATCCACACCCTCATAATACCCTGATACGGTACTTGTAAGTGACATATTCTTAAACTCTACAGTAGGCGCACACTCTGTAGTACTCTTATAACGGAAAGCAATGGCTATCTTCTTGCCCTCGTAAGCACTCAGGTCAATATCACCGGAATTTACATAATTCCAATTCTTGCCTTCCGGCCATTGAGGTACATTCAGAGCCTTCCATTCAGCAGTAGCCACATCATCCACATAATCTTCCGAAGCCAGCAATTCAATAAAATCAGCACGATTGTTACCATTCAAGAAATTAATGGCAATATCTACCTTAAGAAGAGGAGCCTTCGCTTTTGCTAAATCTATAATAGGAGAAACCACCCATGCTTCCGATTCAAAATCGCTATCTCCTACATGAGCACTACCCTTCCAACCATATTTACCATCCACCTTCCATACATTAGTTAACGTGCCGGTAAGTTTCACATTTTGAGTAGTGAAACCGCCCTCGTTTCCATTGAACGACTCATTCATATAAATGCCCAACGTAGCATTCGGATAAGAACCGTATGAATAAGAGTTTCCTTTTTCATAGAAATTCAGCTTGATGATTTTGTCCTTTTCCACATTTTTTACATCAAATGCCTTACGGTCATAGTTGTAAGCAAAGCTCCAATCCCCACCCTCGGGTATGGAAGTACTGATGTTGAAACTGTTAAACGTACCACTCTGATAGATGAACTTGCCATCCGGACGTTGCATAGTGAAACCTTTTTCCGTAGGAGTAAGTGTCATGATATGATTGGACACATCGCTGGTGATGAAACCATCCGCAATCTCTACCGGTTCACCCTCCATATAACCATACGTCTTATCCGGGTCTTTGAACTGACCGAAAGGAATCCAAGTATTGTCCTTCGTCGGAGCCACAATGACATAATTACCTCCTTCGGCATCAATAGAAGTTACTTTCTGGTATACCATTTTCACTGCACCGCCGCCTGTACTGGGCTCGGTCTCCGACCAAGCGTAATTCACTTGGCACACATCTCCCGTCTTCGGGTTCTTGATACCTTCCTTCAACAAAGCAGGAAGCTTCTTCAACGTAGAAGGGGTGAGATATTTCACTACCATGCTTTCCCCCCATACTGTAGCGTAATTGTCAGAAGTAAGATCGAAAGTCTGAGCTTCGTTTATCTTCGAGAGATATTCAGGTTGCTCCTTGCCGATATTGTACTGCACCAGCACCTTGGAACCATCTGACAGATATGCGTAGAGCGAATCGACAAATGCAGGCAGATAATCTTCAGGAGCTACCATATCAGTAAACATCTTGGTTTTACCCAGCTGGTTCAATGCCGTAAGATAAGTCTGCCCCTCGGGATCCTTGGCGAGAGCTATCCCTTGGTTCTTCGGCATAGAAGCTATTTTGCCATAATGGGCATCAGCCAATACGAGGGTATCGGTACTGACATCCGTGATGGTTTCTTTTTCATCAAATCCGGGGAAATTATCCTCGTTATAATCGCAGGCCCCAAGTGCAAACAGCGAAGCCAATGCGGTTCCTAATAATATATGTTTTTTCATAAATATGTTCGCTTAGAAATTCAACTTCAATCTTACAGTATAAGTACGTCCCCAACCATAGATAACACGTGTGGCCGTCTCCCAGTCATGGTTACTTCCATCGCGTGCATCGGCTATGTACTCTTGGTTGAACAAGTTGTTCACATTGCCGCTCAGTGTAGCACGAATCTTACCGAAGTCAAAGGTATATCCTGCACTTACATCAAATGTGCTCCATGAAGGAATCTCCCAAGGTTTTTCCACCACGTAAGCCTCTTTTTGAGTGGCTTGGCTCGCATCAATGTCATAATCGGCATAATTGCGTGCAAAGAAGTTCCAGTCTGCATTAAGACGCAAGCCTTTCATTGGGCGGAATGTCACTCCCAAAGCAGCTGTAGTCTGAGCAGAACCGCCCACCTGTACATTATCCATTTCAATGGTATACTTGTACTGATCTACATTACTCATATCTGTCACCACTTCACCACGGCTATTCGCCATAATCTGGCCTTCAGTATTCATCATGAAGCCTTTCGCTGTCCCATTCCAGCGCCAGTCTCCCCAAGAGAACATACCGTTAACTTCCATCCAGCGGAAAGGCTTGGCAATAAAGTCAAGCTCTATACCCATGTGGTTAGCCTGCGCACCGGTCATGTTCATTGTCCAACGCTGGGAAGCCCCGTTTACGTCTTCATAGGATCCGGTATCATATAAAGCCTTGTCTTTCCACATAGTATAATAGGCGTTTACATTGGCTGAAAAATACTGGCTACGATATCCATAACCTAATTCGAAAGAGTAAACTTTCTCATTCTTAGCATCGGGATTACGCTCATGTGAACTCTGAGAATTGATGAAGGTATTATCAAAAATAGGAGCACGGCTGATAAATCCGGTATTGAAGAATACGTTATTGTAATCATCAAGGTTGTAATTCAAACCAGCTTTCACATTGCCTCCCAAATAATGCTTCTTCGAAGACAGCTGTTTGTCACCACTATAATAAAAACGGTCTTTACGCCAATAACTGGTATTTGTAAGACCACCTGAAACAAATGCACTCACTTTATCTTTATTATACTCCAATTGGGCAAAACCACCTTCGTACATCACAAAACCGTCGTAGTCACGACGAATCACATCTCCTACTCCCAACTTCTGGTTTACCCAGGAGGTGACTCCACCATTCACACTATTCTCAGCCAATACACTCTTACGGTTATAAGAGTCTACATAATACTGCCCTCCAAAAAGATCGGTAATGACATTCTTGTGCAAACCTTTATAATAGCGGAAGTCAATACCACCATAGAAATCAAAGTAATCACCAAACTTAGTGGTATAAGTAGAAATCAATCCTGTCCAGAAATGGTCGTTCGAGGCTTTGTTCATAATCATCAGCGAACCTTTATAACCGGGCATTCCACTCACATTCACCGGATTAGTATAGTTATCTGCATTAAGCTTATCCACAGCATCATAATCAAAAGTACCATCAGGACAACGGAACTGAGTGTTCACCGTACCATCACTGGCCGTACCGTACCAAGAGCTGGTGTACCCCGTTACCCCCGTACCACTATAGCCCGCACCAGTACCGATAGACATATAAGCTGCTGTACTGAGGCTTGACTTATGGTTGATTTGCCACAAATGATTAAGAGACATCTGGGGCTTATGGTATTCGTTACGTGAAGAGTTCATCACTTGTCCATTGCGATAACCGAAAGTAGAGTTGTAACGATAGGGACTTTCCTCACCCATCCATTGTTTTACACGCTGATACTCCTTGATATTCAAACCATTTGCCATATTACGCTGATTATGCCACTGAGGTGCTCCAAAAGCTGTAAATGAAAGTTGATGGTTGTCATTGATACGTTTTGCAATACTCATGAACCAAGTGTAGGCCTCGGATTCCGTACCTTGAATATAACCGTCGCGTTTATCTCTGGCACCCAATAAAGTAAAGGCCCAACCATCTTTTGTCAGACCGGAAGAGACACTGAACATCACTTTACTGTAGCCGTCATTACCCATGCCGTAAGAGATGAAGCCGCCTTTCTTGGCATCAGTAGTCTTGGTTATAATGTTTTGTGAGCCACCTACTGAAGGAGTTGACACCTTGCTGGCACCAAGTCCACGTTGTACCTGAATACTGCTGGCCACATCAATCAAACCACCCCAGTTACTCATGTATACTTTCTGGTTTTCCATTCCGTTCATGGGTACACCGTTAATCATCATAGCCACATATTCTGACTTAAAACCACGAATCTTTATGTTGGAATCACCAAAGCCACCTCCCTCATTAGAAGCATAAACACCCGGAGTAGATTTCAAGATTTGCGGTAACTCCTGAGAACCTATCTTATCTTCAATAAATACGGGGTCGACAGTAGATACTGCAACCGGAGTCTTGCGTGCCACAGCAATAGACGATGTAATCACTACGTCCTTCAGCATCACAGCATCCGGTTCCATTGGGATAGCACCCAAATCCACAGAAGCGCCCTTCTGCGTAATCTTCTTCTTCTGGTCTTTATAACCCACGTACTTGAATAGTAATGTCGCATTCGAAGCAACGCTTTGCTTGAAATAGCCATCAATGTCGGTCACCGATCCTTGTGTAGTACCTTCCACCATGACGGCGGCACCCACTAACGGTTCACCTGTTTCTGAATCAACAAGCTGACCTCTCACTGTAGTCTGAGCAAATGCAGCGGCACTAAATACCGACAACACTGCAACCAACAGGAATTGAATTAGATGTTTTCTCATAATTCTGTTTTTTGTTAATAGATAGTGTTAATTAAACATTAATTTATGTTTTAAGTCGCAAATATAACTAATAAAAACGAGATTAATGTTATATTTATGTTACATTTTTTGAAGGTAGAAAGGCTTTTTTGAGATATTTTTAAACAAAAAAAGCCCTGCATTCTACAGCAGGGCTTTCGTATTGTCAACAAGTAAAAGAATATACTTTCAAATTCGCACCGAAATCAATCATTCATGAGCTTTCTATAACGTACACGGGTGGGTTCTTCTTTCCCAAGACGTTTCTGTTTATTTTCCTCATATTCTGAATAAGAACCTTCAAAGAAGAACACATTGGAGTCTCCTTCGAAAGCGAGGATATGCGTACAGATACGGTCAAGGAACCAACGGTCGTGACTGATGACCACAGCACATCCGGCAAAGTCCTCCAAACCTTCTTCGAGGGCACGGAGCGTATTCACGTCGATGTCATTGGTGGGCTCGTCCAGCAACAGCACATTACCTTCCTCCTTCAGGCAGAGCGCCAGATGCAAGCGGTTGCGTTCACCACCGGAAAGCACCCCACAGAGCTTTTCCTGGTCGGCACCGGAGAAGTTAAAACGGGACAGATAGGCGCGTGCATTAATGTCGCGCCCTCCCATGCGAATCAGATCGTTTCCGCCGGAAATGACCTGATATACGCTCTTGTTGGGGTCGATATCCTTGTGCTGCTGGTCCACGTAGGCAACCTTTACGGTCTCCCCCACCTCGAATTCGCCTTTGTCTGCCTTTTCCAGTCCCATGATAAGACGGAAAAGCGTAGTCTTACCGGCACCGTTAGGGCCGATGATACCCACGATACCGTTGGGTGGAAGCATGAAGTTGAGGTCATCGAACAACAGTTTGTCACCGAACGCCTTTGCCACATGCTTGGCTTCAATCACCTTATTACCCAGACGGGGACCGTTCGGGATAAAGATTTCCAGCTTCTCTTCCTTCTCCTTCACATCCTCGTTCAGCAATTTGTCGTAGGAGTTCAGACGCGCCTTTCCCTTTGCCTGACGGGCCTTGGGAGCCATGCGCACCCACTCCAGCTCGCGTTCCAGCGTCTTGCGGCGCTTGCTGGCGGTCTTTTCCTCTTGCTCCATGCGCTTGGTCTTCTGTTCCAGCCAACTGGAGTAGTTACCTTTCCAGGGAATACCTTCGCCACGGTCCAGCTCAAGAATCCAGCCGGCAACGTGGTCGAGGAAGTAACGGTCGTGCGTTACGGCAATCACCGTACCCTCGTACTGCTGCAAGTGTTGTTCCAGCCAGTCGATGGATTCGGCATCAAGGTGGTTGGTGGGCTCGTCAAGAAGAAGCACGTCGGGCTTCTGCAACAATAGGCGGCAAAGGGCCACACGGCGGCGCTCACCACCGGAAAGATGTTCTACGGACTGGTCTTCGGGCGGACAACGGAGGGCGTCCATGGCGCGTTCCAGCTTGCTGTCAAGGTTCCAGGCATCGGTCGCGTCAATGATGTCCTGCAACTCGGCCTGGCGGGAGAAGAGCTTGTCCATCTTGTCCTGGTCCTCATAATATTCGGGCAAGCCAAACTTCTGATTGATTTCCTCGTATTCTGCCAGCGCGTCCACAATGGGCTGCACGCCTTCCATTACAATTTCCTTTACGGTCTTGGTGGGGTCGAGGTACGGTTCCTGGGCCAGATACCCCACAGAATATCCCGGCGAGAACACCACTTCGCCCTGATAGGACTTATCCAATCCGGCGATAATCTTCAGCAGGGTCGATTTACCCGAACCGTTCAGACCGATGATACCGATTTTTGCCCCGTAGAAGAACGAGAGGTAAATGTTCTTCAGTACCTGCTTGTTGTTCTGCTGAATGGTTTTATTCAGCCCAACCATAGAAAAGATAATCTTTTTATCGTCTACTGTTGCCATGTATTTAATGATTAATGTTCAGTGATAATGATTAATATCAAGGATTGATGGGGACAAAGATAAGAAAAAAGATGATATTATTTTGCAAATTTCAAAAAAGTATCTATCTTTGCACCCGCTTAACAGCAATGAAGGATTGAATCGCTAGCTCAGCAGGTAGAGCACAACACTTTTAATGTTGGGGTCTTGGGTTCGAGCCCCAAGCGGTTCACATAGAAACAAAGCCAGAAGGCGACAAAAAGAAAAAAGTCCTACAATATCAATGTATTGTGGGACTTTTTTTATGTTTCCATCTTACCTGAAAGTCCCAAAAGGGTACGAAAAGAAAAGTTGGACATCCAAACAGTGGTACAATTGGTACAGTGGGTACAGCGCCTCTTCTGCTTCACACACATGCGCTTATGTACATTACTTCATAACGCGTACATTATTTATATACATGCGTGTGTGAGATAGAAGAGACGCTGTACCCACTGTACCAACTGTACCCATAAACCTCACCTTTACGCCGCTCAAGTTCACCTTTACACGGCCCAACCTCACCTTTGCTTATGTCACTTCACCTCTTCCAGATAAAGCACACGGCTCGAATAGTCGTTCTGCTTGTGATAGTCCACCTTATGGTTGTAGGGAATCTCCAGCCCGTTTGCCATGAGGTAGGCACCACTGAAACTCTTTCCTTCGTAGTTCAAGGGAACATTATCTATACGGTTCAGTTCATGCACCCGGTATTGCTTGTCGGCACAGAGCCCTGCCATCTTCACACGCGGCAGGTGCTGGTTACAGAAATGTTCCGTCTTCCACCAATAGAAGACTGCCTTGTCCTTCTCCGGAGCCACGTACATCAGAGAAGCCACACCTTGCTTGTCATAAGGAGAGAGCAGGCGGTAAATGTCTCCCAACTGTACTACGGGACGAATGGTCTTGTACTCGGCAATGGCATTCTTGCAAAGAGCCTTTTCTTCTTCCGTCATATTTTTGGGCTGGATTTCCATACCCAAACGACCACTCATGGCAACGTCTATCCGATATTTCAGAGGGATGGTGCGGAACGTCTGATGATTGGGGGCAGCACTGATATGCGATGCCATAGCGATGGCGGGGAAGAAATAGGAAGTTCCCCACTGCATATAGACACGTTGCAGGGCATCGGTATTGTCGCTTACCCAGAACTCGTCGAAGTAAGGCAGCACTCCGTAGTTGGCACGACCGCCGCCACTGGCACATGCCTGGATGGTAAGGTCGGGATATTTGGCACGGATGCGCTGGCAGATTTTCTCGAAGCCGCGGTGGAATTCGATGTACATGTGGCTCTGATTATCCTTCGTCAGATATTGCGAACCGTGGTTCTGGACAGACATATTGGCGTCCCACTTGATGTAATCTATTTCAGGATAAGAGGTCATCAGGTTGTCTACCACACCGAAAACGAAGTCCTGCACGGCAGGATTGGCAAGGTCAAGCACTACCTGCGTGCCGCCGCGTCCCAACACAACGTCACGTTCGGAAGCTTTAAGTACCCAGTCGGGATGCTTCTCGTAGAGTTCGCTGGTAGTGTTCGCCATCTCCGGCTCAATCCAGATGCCAAACTTGACGCCATGTTTCTTGGCATCACTCAGCAAGCCTTCAATACCGTTCGGAAGCTTGTTCTTGTCCACCACCCAGTCGCCGAGTGATGAGCTGTCGTTCTTACGGGGATACTTGTCGCCAAACCAGCCATCGTCCATCACGAACAACTCGCCACCCATGGAGGCAATGTCCGCCATCATTTGGTCCATACCTTGCTGGTTGATGTCAAAGTACACGCCTTCCCAACTATTCAAAAGAATCTTGCGGGGGGTAGTGCCGTGCGCCAGTTTGTGCAGGCGTGCCCAGCGATGGAAGTTACGGCTGCCGCCACTCAAGCCTTCATTACTATAAGTCAGGGCAAGTTCGGGAGTGCGGAAAAGCTCGTCCTTCTTCAAGGAATAAGTAGAGTTCTCTTCGTTGATTCCGGCAAAGAAATGGTGGTATTCATCATCGTGTGTCTCAATGCGGAGTTTGTAGTTGCCGCTGTAACAGAGGGCTGCACCAATCACGTTGCCCGTGTTCTCCTGCGGACGGCCGTCAAGGGAGAACATCACTTCGGCATGGTCAGTATGGGAATTGCGCACACCGTCCTTATTCTTGATAACCTTCATGCCCGGAGTGAGAGGTTCCTGCGTCAAAACCCCTTCATTGGCCCAGGAACCGGAGAGATGGGACAGCCATACATCGCCACGGCGGATGGGCAGATAGCCGGAAGCAAACTGATTGAGCACCACCGGCTTCTTCTCCTGATGGGAGATTTCAGTCCAGGATTCTATCACGTCGGCATCCTGCCAGGCACGGTAACAGACGTTGACGAAGAAGGGATACACCTTATCCTTCAGTGCCACGACAGTCGTCACGGCATTCCCTTCCTTTTCGGTAGTCACGTTCAATACTTCGAGCTGGAGGGTCATGTTACCGTCGGCATGCTTCACAGCGAGGGCCGTCTCCACGGGAGCATTCAATCCATATTCGGGATAGGCTGCATGGTTCGCTTCTGCCGCAGAGATATTCTGCAAGTCGGCTTCAGAAAGTCTGTTACCATAATACAAGTGTCTCAGTGTACCGCCTTCAGGAGCCGAAAGCACCAAAGAGGTTTTCGGAGTGGATACACATACGTTTTGAGCCAACAAACTGCCGGTCAGCAGCAGTACTCCAAAGAGGAAATTTGTTCGTTTCTTGAAATTCATGCTTTTCTTGTTTAGATTCTATATTCATTTAGCTGTGCGCAAATGTAGGCGTTTCCCCGAAGATAAAATAGTATCATTTTATCATATCCTTATACAAATTCTATTTCCGGCTGACAATTGTCCCCGTGGCTTGGTTGGCAGGCATCACCAGCACTTCCGCAATCTGGATATGCTCGGGGACGGCAGCGGCGAAATAGACCACTTCGGCTATATCGTCGCCGGTCAGCGGGCGTATACCTTTATATACATTATCGGCCGCCTCCCGGTTACCACGGAAACGGACGACGGAGAAATTGGTTTCCACCAACCCCGGCTTGATATTCGTTACGCGTATCGGGGTATCCACCAGGTCGATGCGGAGTCCGTCGGAAAGGGCCTTGACGGCAGCCTTGCAGGCACAGTACACACTGCCTCCCGGATAAGCGTAATCTCCGGCAATGGACCCCATATTGATAACGTGACCACGGCCTCGCTCCACCATACCGGGAACCACGAGGCGGGTCATGGCAAGCAAGGCTTTCACGTTAGTGTCGATGACAATGTCCCATTCATCCAGGTTACCTTCATGTTCCTTGTCCACCCCAATGACGAGTCCGGCATTGTTCACCAGTATGTCTACCGCCTTCCATTCCTCCGGAAGGGATTCGAGGGCGGCACGGGCAGCCTGCCGGTCGCGGACATCGAAAGGAAGCAGATACACATCGGCTCCATATTTCTCCAACAATTCTTTCTTTACAGCATTCAGTTTCTCCACATTACGGCCATTGAGTATAAGCCGGTAACCGTTCATGGCAAATTTACGCGCGCAGCCTTCCCCTATTCCCGAGGAGGCTCCGGTGATGAGTACAATCTTCTTTTCCATCATGTTATTAAGTTTTAATATCAATACTGCCAACAAAGGTATTACTTATTATTTTAACTTCATAGGAATAATGAATTTTAGAGTAAGGCGAAAAATCCCGATAAATTATGTAACTTTGCACCCGCTTTTTGAAAGCCCGAGAAACTGTTTTGATTTTATTTCAGCTTTCTTCTGAGATTTGTTTAATTCGTTTGGATAAAGTAAAAGACGCTTATGCAAAAGTCCGATTGCATCATCGGTGTGGAGCACGTATCGAAATTTTTCGGAGATAAGGCCGTGCTGAATGATGTGAATTTGTCTGTCCGTAAGGGCGAGTTTGTAACAATACTGGGACCGTCCGGCTGCGGAAAGACAACTCTGTTGCGCCTCATTGCAGGCTTTCAGACAGCCTCGGAAGGAGTGATAACCATTGCCGGAAAGGACATCACACAGACACCGCCGCACAAGCGTCCGGTAAACACCGTGTTCCAGAAGTACGCCCTCTTCCCCCACCTCAACGTGTTCAACAACATTGCCTTCGGGCTGAAGCTGAAGAAGCTGCCCGGTGCCACCATCGAGAAGAAGGTAAAGCAAGCCCTGCGCATGGTGGGCATGACGGACTATGAGGACCGCGACGTAGACTCCCTCTCCGGCGGGCAGCAACAGCGCGTAGCCATTGCCCGAGCCATCGTCAACGAACCCGAAGTGCTGCTACTGGACGAACCCCTTGCCGCCCTGGACCTAAAAATGCGCAAGGACATGCAGATGGAGCTAAAGGAGATGCACCAGAAGCTGGGCATCACCTTCGTATATGTGACCCACGACCAGGAAGAGGCACTGACCTTGAGCGATACCATCGTCGTGATGAGCGAAGGACGCATCCAGCAAATAGGCGTGCCGACGGACATCTACAACGAACCCATCAACTCCTTCGTAGCAGACTTCATTGGTGAAAGCAACATCTTGAACGGAGTTATGATAAAGGATAAAGCCGTCACCTTCTGCGGACACGAATTTGAATGCGTGGACACGGGATTTGGCGAGCAGATGCAGGTAGACGTAGTGATTCGCCCCGAAGACATCTACATCTTCGATGTATCCGACGCCGCACAGCTGACGGGGACCGTAACCAGCTGCATCTTTAAAGGCGTACACTACGAAATGCTGGTGCAGACGCGCGAAGGCTACGAGCTGATGGTGCAGGACTACCATGCCTTCGAGGCAGGACGCGAAGTCGGCCTGCTGGTGAAACCCTTCGACATCCACGTGATGAAGAAGGAACGCACCTGCAACACCTTCGAGGGAAAGCTGGTGGACGAGACGCACGTAGACTTCCTGGGCTGTAACTTCGAGTGCCTCCCCGTGCAGGGCATCGAGCCGGGCAGCGCCGTGCAAGTGGAAGTAGACTTCCAGCACGTCATCCTCGAAGACAACGAAGAGGACGGCCGTCTGACGGGTGAAGTGAAATTCATCCTCTACAAAGGGAACCATTACCACCTGACCGTGTTTACGGACTGGGACGAAGACATCTTTGTCGACACCAACGACGTGTGGGACGACGGCGACCGCGTAGGTATCACCATCGCCCCTCAAAATATACGGATTGTTCAATCTCTTAATAAGGAAGGAAGTGCTCAATAAGTTATCCCATTTCTTCATGCGCCGGCGCAACTGGACGGTACCCTACGCGCTGTTTCTGCTTGTATTTGTCATAGTACCGCTGCTGCTCATCGTGCTCTATGCCTTTACGGACGACGGAGGGGCGTTTACGTTGGCCAACTTCCGCAAGTTCATGATGCACCCCGAAGCGATGAACACGTTTGTCTACTCCATCGGAATAGCCGTTATCACCACGCTGGTCTGCCTGCTGCTGGGCTATCCGGCAGCGTATATCCTGAGCCAGAAGCAATTCAACACCTCACGCACCATGGTGGTGCTGTTCATCCTCCCCATGTGGGTGAATATCTTGATACGTACGCTTGCCACAGTGGCGCTGTTCGACTTCCTGAACCTGCCGCTGGGCGAAGGTGCCCTTGTGTTCGGTATGGTCTACAACTTCCTGCCGTTCATGATATACCCCATTTACAACACCCTTCAGAAGATGGACCACAATCTGATTGAGGCTGCGCAGGACTTGGGAGCCTCTCCTACCCGCGTATTCGGCAAGGTGATTCTGCCGCTCTCCATGCCGGGAGTGATGAGCGGCATAGTGATGGTGTTTATGCCTACGGTTTCTACCTTTGCCATTGCCGAGTTGCTGACAATGAACAACATCAAACTGTTCGGCACCACAGTGCAAGAGAATATTTACAACGGAATGTGGAACTACGGTGCCGCCCTCTCGCTCATCATGCTGCTGCTGATAGGCATCACCATCCTCTTTACCAACGAGGAGGACGGGGCATCGAATGAAAGCGGAGGTGTGATATGATGACACGAATCTTAACCCGCGGCTACTTGTGGCTGCTGCTGGCGTTGCTCTACTCGCCCATCTTAATTATTATGATATTCTCCTTCACGGAGGCAAAGGTGCTGGGCAACTGGACGGGATTCTCCACCAAGCTGTACAGCTCTTTGTTTACGGGCGGGATGCACCACTCGCTGATGAATGCCATCTGGAACACATTCGCCATTGCCCTGCTTGCCGCCACCGCCAGTACGGCGCTGGGCAGCATTGCAGCCATCGGCATCTTCAATCTGCGCTCGCGCACACGGCAGGTAATGAACTTCGCCAATGCCATCCCGATGATGAATGCAGACATTATCACCGGTGTGTCGCTGTTCCTGCTGTTCGTCAGCTTCGGCATATCGCAAGGATTCACCACAGTGGTACTGGCACACATCACTTTCTGCACGCCCTACGTGGTGCTCAGCGTAATGCCCCGGCTCAAAAAGATGAACCAGAATGTCTACGAGGCGGCACTCGACCTGGGCGCCACACCGTTCCAAGCACTGCGCAAGGTTATTCTTCCGGAGATATTTCCGGGTATGATAAGCGGATTCATCCTTGCTTTCACGCTCTCCATCGACGACTTTGCCGTGACCATCTTCACCATCGGCAACCAGGGGCTGGAAACGCTCTCCACCTACATCTACGCCGATGCGCGCAAAGGTGGACTGACGCCGGAACTGCGGCCACTCTCCACCATCATCTTCGTGACGGTGCTGGTGCTGCTGATTGTAATCAACAAGCGGGCCGAACGGACGAAAAACGATTGATGTGAGTGATGAGTTATAAGTTATCAATTGTCAAGAACAAGATGATGAAAAGGATAATAAACATACTGATTCTACTGTGCTGTATCGCATCCCTCTCTTCTTGTGGAAACTCCACAGAAGAGCGTAGCCGTGTACTGAAGATATACAACTGGGCGGACTACATCGATGAAGATGTGCTTGCCGAATTTCCCGACTGGTACAAGCAGCAGACGGGCGAAGACCTCCGTATCATCTACCAGGTGTTCGATATCAACGAAATCATGCTCACCAAAATTGAGCGCGGGCACGAGGACTTCGACGTCGTATGCCCCTCGGAGTACATCATCGAACGCATGCTTCGCAAAGACCTCCTGCTACCCATCGACCGCAACTTCGGCCACACGCCGGACTACATCCCCAACGTGTCGCCCTACATTCGCCACGAGCTGAACAAGACCTCGCAACCGGAACGCCAGACCGAGGACTATGCCGTACCCTACATGTGGGGCACCGCTGGCATCCTCTTCAACAAAAAGTTTATTACCGCCGAAGAGGCCGGCACATGGGATATCCTCTGGGACTCCAAGAACCGAGGCAAAATACTGATGAAGGACAGCTACCGCGATGCCTACGGTACCGCCATCATCTACGCCCACGCCCGGGAGCTGGCCGACAGCACCGTCACAGTAGAGCAACTGATGAACGACAACTCCCCGCAGGCCATCGCCCTGGCCGAGCAACGCCTCAAGGAGATGAAACCCAACATCGCCGGCTGGGAAGCCGACTTCGGCAAAGAAATGATGACCAAGAACAAGGCGTGGATTAACTTCACCTGGAGCGGCGATGCCGTCTGGGCCATCGAGGAGGCCGATGCCGTGGGTGTGGAACTGGACTACACCGTCCCCCGCGAAGGCAGCAACATCTGGTACGACGGCTGGGTAATCCCCCGCTACGCCCGCAACGTGAAGGCGGCAAGCTATTTCATCAACTACCTCTGCCAGCCTTCCGTGGCACTGCGCAACATGGATGCTATCGGCTACGTCAGCGCCGTAGCCACACCGGAAATCATGGAGGCCAAGACCGATACCACGCTCGACGTGCACTCCGACCTCAGCTACTTCTTCGGCCCCCTGCCCGGAGCCGACAGCCTGCAGATAGACCCGGTACAATATCCTGACCGCCGAGTAGTGGAACGCTGCGCCATGATACGCGACTTCGGCGACCGCACGGAACTGGTGCTCGAGATGTGGAGCCGCGTGAAAGGTGACAATCTCAACACAGGCATCGTGCTGCTCATCTTCGCCGTTTTCGGTCTGCTCTTCATCTGGCTGGTATATGCCAAGATACGAAAGTACAAGCAGAAACGCCGCCACCGTCTCCGCAGAAAGCGGAAAAGGGGATGAGCAACACATTGTTTACCTAAAAACCCGTCAACGTGCAAGGAACAAAGAATCTGACACAAGGCCCCATCAACCGCCAGCTTTTCACGCTGGCAATGCCCATCATGGCCACCTCGTTCATCCAGATGGCCTACAGCTTGACGGACATGGCATGGGTAGGGCGTCTGGGCAGTGAGTCCATGGCTGCAGTAGGTGCGGTAGGCATACTGACGTGGATGTCCGGCTCCATCGCCTTGCTCAATAAAGTGGGCGCCGAAGTCAGCGTAGGCCAGTCCATCGGTGCACGCAGCGAAGAGGACGCACGCAGCTTTGCCTCGCACAACATTACGATTGCCCTGCTCATCTCCGTCTGCTGGGGAGGCCTGCTCTTCCTTTTCGCCCGCCCCATCCTGAACATCTTCGAACTGAAACAGCATATCACGGACGCCGCCGTGACTTATCTGCGCATCGTGTCGACGGGACTGCCTTTCATCTTTCTCTCCGCTGCCTTTACGGGCATCTACAACGCGGCAGGACGAAGCAAGATTCCGTTCTACATCAGCGGGACGGGACTGATAATGAACATCGTCCTCGACCCTCTGTTCATCTTCGGCTTCGGTTGGGGAACAGTGGGCGCGGCACTTGCCACATGGCTTTCCGAAGCTACAGTATTCGGCATCTTCGTCTACAAGCTCCGGGGGAAAAGCGCCGTGCTCGGAGGTTTCTCCTTTATCGTTCCGCTGAAAAAGAAGTACACCCGGCGCATCTTCAAGCTCGGGCTGCCCGTGGCTACGCTGAACACGCTATTTGCCTTCGTCAATATGTTCCTCTCGCGCACCGCCTCGGAGCAGGGAGGACACATCGGACTGATGGCATTCACCACCGGTGGACAAATCGAGGCCATCACCTGGAATACTTCGCAAGGATTCTCCACGGGGCTGAGCACGTTCATCGCCCAGAACTATGCCGCGGGGCAGAAGTCGCGCGTGAAGCAAGCATGGCGCACCACCATGTGGATGACGGGCGTATTCGGAAGCCTCTGCTCACTACTGTTCATCTTCTTCGGCAGCGAGGTGTTCTCTATCTTCGTACCCGAGGCCGAAGCCTACCGTGTGGGTGGAGATTTCCTCCGCATCGACGGCTATTCGCAAATGTTCATGATGATGGAAATTACCATGCAGGGCGTGTTCTACGGACTGGGACGGACAGTGCCGCCTGCCATTGTCAGCATCGGATGCAATTACATGCGTATTCCGGTGGCGTTATTGCTGGTGCACATGGGTATGGGAGTGGATGCCATCTGGTGGGCAGTAAGTGGAACGACCGTTGCCAAAGGTCTTATACTGACAGCCTGGTTCGTCCTCATCAAAAGGAAAATTCTCTAAAAAAGGACAGAACTGGCGAACTTTAGAAAGAAGAATATGGTTATTATATACATAAATTTGCAACATTAAAGATAAAGTCAACTTTTAAAGAAAAAGAGTTATGAAGAAGATGAAATTTACAGTATTACTTTTGTGCGGCGCATTGCTGCTGGGCAGTTGCGGCACAATGAACAACAAGGCCAAAGGTGGAATAATCGGCGGTGGCTCCGGTGCAGCAGCAGGTGCCATTATCGGCGGACTGATAGGTAAAGGCAAGGGGGCAGCCATTGGAGCTGCGGTAGGTGCTGCAGTAGGTACGGGTGCCGGCGTTGCCATCGGACACAAGATGGACAAGAAGGCTGCCGAAGCTGCCAAGATTGAAGGCGCCCAAGTGGAGCAGGTGACGGATGCAAACGGCTTGCCGGCTGTCAAAGTATCCTTTGCGGCAGGTATTCTTTTCGGCTTCAACTCCGCAGCACTGAGCAACGAGGCAAAGGCTTCCCTGCGCGAACTCGCACAGATTCTGAAGGAAGACCCGACAACCGATATCGCCATCATCGGCCATACCGACAAAGTGGGTACTTACGAAGCCAACATGAAAGTTTCCAAGAACCGCGCCTATGCCGTAGAGAACTATTTGCAGGATTGCGGCGTATCTCCGGCCCAGTTCAAGAAAGTGGAAGGCGTGGGATACAACGAATACGACGAAAGTCTGTCTGCCGACCAGAACCGACGCGTAGAGGTATATATGTATGCCAGCGAACAGATGATTAAGAATGCGGAGGCAGCTAATTAATATGGTAAAGTGATTAATGTGTTAATGTGCCAATATGCATATTGGCACATTAACACATTAATCACATTGGCACTCTCTCCATGAAACTCCCGAAGCCTTTGCGGTTCCTCCGCAACATCATATTATTCTTCTTTATTTCCACTATCCTAGCGGTAGTGGCTTATCGTTTTGTACCCGTCTACATCACGCCACTGATGGTTATTCGCAGCGTGCAACAGGTCTTTAAGGGTGAAAGTCCATGCTGGCACCACACTTGGGTATCTTCCGACAAGATATCCCCTCACCTGCCTATGGCCGTCATTGCCTCGGAAGACAACCGGTTTGCCACACACAACGGATTCGATTTCATCGAGATACAGAAAGCGATAAAGGAGAATGAAACAAGAAAACGGAAACGGGGCGCAAGCACCATCAGCCAGCAGACGGCAAAGAATGTATTCCTATGGCCCCAGTCTTCCTGGGTACGTAAAGGACTGGAAGTCTACTTCACCGTACTGATAGAATTCTTCTGGTCCAAAGAACGTATCATGGAGGTCTATCTCAACTCCATCGAAATGGGAAAAGGCATCTATGGCGCACAAGCTGCCGCCAAATACAAGTTCAAGACTACAGCAGCCAAGCTCTCTGCCGGACAGTGCGCACTAATAGCGGCAACATTGCCCAACCCCATACGCTTCGACTCAGCACACCCCTCCCCTTACATAAAGAAAAGGCAAGGACAGATTCTACGATTGATGAAACTGGTACCCAAATTCCAGCTAAATGAGAAGCGGACAAAAGAATAAGAAGAGGATGTATCAAAACAGTTAATAGCACACAGATGACACATCCTCCTTTAATTTTTAATTCTTAATTTTTAATTAATACGCGTGTCCTCCCTCTTCCATCTCCTTCGCATCAATCTTGCGATTGTCGATACTGCGCCAAGCGTAGAAGATGTAGGCAAGAACGAAAGGAACAAGGATAGAGACATAAGCCATAACCTTCAGTGTGAACTGGCTCGAGCAACTGTTTGCCAACGTGAGTGAGCTTTGCAGGTCGTGGGTAGAAGGATAATAGGCCGTATTGTTATAGCCTGCCACAAGCAGCAGTGCCAATACCGTAAGCACCGTCCCTGCACCGGCAAACCAGATACCCTTGTCGAATGCCGGCTTCCACAGCGTGCGGATAATGCCCCAGAGCACAGCCACCACACCAACCAGGAATACAAGCAGCACTACCGGCATCTGCAGGAAGTTCGTCAGATACTTGTAAGGTTCCATGAACACCTCTCCCGTTTCCGGGCGTACAGCATAGCCGTCGGCAAGCAGCGTGCGGATGACGAAGGCCAGGAAGAATACCAGGAACAACGCCGTATTTCCCCAAAGTGCCCGGCGGCAGCGTTTCACCAAATCATCCTCATTGATATTATTAATAAAATAAAGCGCTCCCAAGATACGTGCCAGGAAGAACACAGCCAGCCCCAGCACCACATTCCACGGATTAAGCAACGCATCCAACCCATGCCAGCCGTTAGCCCATTGACTGATAACCGGCATTGCCGCATCTGCGATATTCCCTTTATTGATATAGAAATTAGACCCCGTGAAGAACGTGGCCACTGCCCCACCCAGCAATACCGGACCTACCACTCCGTTTATCACCAAGAACGTGCGATACGTTGTCTTGCCCAGCAGATTTCCCGCCTTCGACTGAAACTCGTAGCTGACAGCCTGCAACACAAAGCTGAACAGAATAATCATCCACAACCAATAAGCTCCTCCGAAACTGGTACTATAGAACAACGGAAACGAAGCAAAGAACGCGCCTCCAAACGTGACAAGCGTTGTAAACGTGAACTCCCACTTCCGTCCCGTAGAATTAATCATCATCTTCTTCTGCTCCTCCGTCTTCCCCAGACAGAACAGAAGCGAATTACCTCCCTGCACGAACAGCAGGAATACCAGTAGTGCTCCCAGCAAGGAGACTACAAACCACCAATAGTGTTGAAGAAATATATAAGCATTCATTGTGAGTTATGAGTTATAAGTTATGAGTTATGTGACGGTGTGTGCGTTTCGGTTTCAGGACCTTTGCGAATAGCCTTCAGCATAATTCCCACCTCAGCAATCAGCATGACAGTGAAAAGTACCAGGAAAATAAAGAACGTGGTCTGCACGGAGCCTACATCCAGCTTAGAGATGGCGGCACTCGTGGGCAGCATATCTTGGATGGCCCACGGCTGACGACCACACTCGGCAACCACCCATCCGGCTTGTCCGGCCAGATAGCCCAGCGGAATGGTGAGCATAGCCACCCAATGCATCCATGGCATCCGCGACAAGTCTTTCTTATAGGCCAGGAACAGCACCACAATAAAGAAGAGGATGAAGTATCCACCCAACATCACCATCACACGAAACATGTAGAACGTAAGGGGCACATTGGGCACCAGCTCGTTCACGTCCTTGATATAACCGTAACCGAAATAGGCTACATTATCTTTCAACACTTTGGCAGCCACCTCTGCATCCGCCTCATTGCCCGCAGCCTTGGCTGCACGATAGGCGGCAAACGCACCGATAGCCGTTTTTCCTTTTTCTATTTTCTCCTCTGCTGAAAGCGCTACAGTACCGTCCTTCAACGGGTATCCGCCTTTCAGCAGGTCATTGATGCCGGGAACAAAAGCATCCATCTTGCGCTCGGCAAGCAACGACAGCATCTTAGGGATTTCCACACGGAAAAGGAATGGGTCTACTCCGTCCTGCGGCGTCTGCTTGGCAGGATTCAGCAGCCCGAACGCTACTAATCCGGCACCTTGCCGCCCTTCATAATAGCCTTCCATAGCAGCCAGCTTCATCGGCTGCTTTTGCGCCACCTGATAGCCTGAGCCATCGCCCGTCCAGGCAGACAGCACGGCGGCACACAGACCTACCCATGCAGCAATCTTTACACTTGCCAGCGCAAATTTCTTCTCGCGCTTCTTCCACAGATACCAGCAGCTTACACCTACTACAAACACGGCAGCCAGCACCCAGCCGGACAGCACGCTATGGAAGAACTTATTGACAGCCATCGGCGAAGTTGCCACAGCCCAGAAGTCCACCATCTCGTTGCGTGCCGTATCGGGATTGAACTCCATACCTACGGGATTCTGCATCCACGCATTGGCAACCAGAATCCACCAGGCAGAAATCGTGGCGCCCAGCCCCGTGAGCCAAGTAGATGCCAGATGGAAACGCTTGCTCACCTTATCCCAGCCGAAGAACATGACGGCGATAAACGTTGCTTCCATAAAGAAAGCCAAAATACCCTCGATGGCAAGCGGCGCACCGAAGATGTCGCCCACAAACCAACTGTAATTACTCCAATTCGTACCGAATTCAAATTCCAGAATGATACCGGTTGCCACACCAATAGCAAAGTTGATACCGAAAATCTTCATCCAGAATTTGGCAGTACGTTTCCAAAATTCGTCACCCGTACGGTAGTACGCTGTCTCCATGATGCCCATAATTACCGCCAGTCCAAGTGTCAGCGGCACAAAAATCCAGTGATAGATGGCGGTCAAGGCAAATTGGGCTCTCGACCAGTCAATCAGGGAAGTGTCAATGTGTCCAAGCATAAGAATCAAGTTATGAGTTATAAGTTATGAGTTATTAAGTTTTTAAGTTATCGGGTAAGAACAGAGAGACACGGAGAATTTATAAGGGCAAGGAAATAAACTCTGTGTCTCCGTGTTTAGTCGCCCAGACTCCGATGGATAAGCTCATTACTGACATAGCCTTCCTTGTCATCGCCCACCACGGGGGTATTCAGAAACCGTGGGAAGAAGAAAAGGCGGAGAATGAAAAACATGATGAACAACTTCACAAGAATGATAAGCCACAAAGTACGCCCTAACGTCATACTTCGAAAACCTTCCAAATAAAAACGCCAAATGTTTACCGCAGTCTGTTTCATGCCGATAAAATTATAATGATTACAAATATAAAATACTTTTATATAAAGAACAAATAAAAAGGTGAAAAGTTGAACAGAAAAAAGACTTCTCCCATTCATCGGTACAAAAAAGATTTTAGGCGAGGAAAATTCACTCAACGTCTATCACTTTTGCAATCCTTTCTCCACCCCACTACATTTGCAAATGTAAAACCATAGAATAACGAAGATATGACGAACGTAAAAAGATTGACAGTGATAGCGCTATGTATGGCAAGCTGCATGGGAGTGGCCGCCCAAAACGGCACTTCCACGCAGATACCCGGCAGTTCCGAGCAGCCAGCCGACAGCCTGCCCACCCAATGGGACTTGCAAGCGTGCATCGACTATGCCTTGCAGCAAAACATCACCATCCGCAAGAACCGCCTCAACGCGGAAAGTGCCCAGGTAGATGTAAAAACCGCCCGGGCCGCCCTCTTCCCCAGCCTTTCGGCCAATGTGAGCCAGCGTGTCGTGAATCGCCCGAAGAGCGAGACAAACACCATCATTGACGGCGACAACATCACCAGCAGCCAGAGCAAGACTTCCTATAACGGCAGCTACGGCATCGATGCCAACTGGACCCTCTACAACGGCGGGAAACGCCTCAACACCATCAAACAACAGCAACTGAACAACCGCATTGCCGAACTTAGCGTAGCACAGAGCGAGAACAGCATCGAAGAAAGTATCGCACAAACCTACGTACAGATACTCTACGCCGCCGAAGCCGTGAAAGTGAACGAATCGACCCTGGAAGTGAGCCAGGCCGAATGCGAACGCGCCCGCCAACTTCTCGAAGCAGGAAGCATAGCCAAAAGCGACCTGGCACAACTGGAAGCGCAAGTGAGTACCGACAAGTACCAGCTGGTGACAGCACAAGCCACCCTGCAAGACTACAAACTACAACTGAAACAACTCCTGGAACTGGACGGCGAATCCGAGATGAACCTCTACATCCCCACACTCGGCACGGAAAACGTACTGGCACCCCTGCCCACCAAAACGGACGTTTACCGTTCTGCCCTCGTGCTCCGTCCGGAAATAGAAGCCGGCAAACTGAATATACAAACATCCGACCTCGACATCAAAATTGCCCGCGCTGGCTATCTGCCTACGCTGAGCCTCAGCGCCGGCATCGGAACCAGCCATGCCAACGGCAATGACTTCACCTTCAGCGAGCAAGTCAAACAGAACTGGAACAACTCGCTGGGCTTCACCGTAAGCGTGCCTATCTTCAGCAACCGGCAGACCAAGAGTGCCGTAGAGAAAGCCAAGATTCAGAAGCAGACCAGCGAACTGGACCTGCTGGACGACCAAAAAACGCTGTACAAGACCATCGAAACCCTCTGGCTCGATGCCAACAGCGCCCAGCAGCGCTACGCCGCCGCCACAGAGAAACTGAAAAGTACGCAGACCAGCTATGAACTGATTCAAGAGCAGTTCAACCTGGGCATGAAGAATACCGTAGAACTGCTGACTGAGAAAAGCAATCTGCTCAGCGCACAGCAGGAGACACTGCAAGCCAAATACATGGCCATACTGAATATGCAGCTACTGAAGTTTTATCAAGGAGAAAAAATCGAATTATAATACCTTATATATATGAACAAAAAAAGAATTATCCTCATTGCCGTAGCTGCCGTAATCATAGTGGGCGGCGGCGTATGGCTCTTCGGTGGTGCCAAGGCCAAGCACAAGGTGACCTACGCCACAGCAACCATCCATAAAGGCGAGATTTCCGAATCCGTAACCGCCACGGGAACCATTGAACCGGTGACAGAAGTGGAAGTGGGTACCCAGGTGAGCGGTATCATTGACAAGATTCATGTAGACTACAATTCCGTAGTAACCAAAGGCCAGCTCATTGCCGAGATGGACCGCGTGACCCTGCAAAGTGAACTTGCCTCGCAACGCGCCGCCTACAACGGTGCAAAGGCCGAATACGAGTACCAGAAAAAACTCTACGAGCGCAACAAGACGCTGAACGAAAAGCAGCTCATCGCCGCCACGGACTATGAGCAGTCCGTCTATAACTACGAGAAGGCCCGCAGCAACTACGAAAGCAGCCAGGCATCACTGGCAAAGGCTGAACGCAACCTCTCCTACGCCACCATCACCTCGCCCATCGACGGTGTGGTCATCAGCCGTGACGTGGAAGCAGGACAGACCGTGGCTTCCGGCTTCGAGACACCGACACTGTTCACCATCGCTGCCGACCTGACGCAGATGCAGGTTGTGGCCGACGTGGACGAAGCGGACATAGGCGGTGTGGAAGAGGGACAGCGCGCCACGTTTACCGTAGACGCCTACCCGAATGACGTGTTCGAAGGAGTGGTCACACAAATTCGTCTGGGAGATGCCAGCTCAAGCAGCACGTCGAGCACCAGCACCAGCACGGTTGTGACCTACGAAGTAGTCATCTCCGCCCACAACCCGGACCTGAAACTGAAACCACGCCTGACAGCCAACGTCACCATCTTCACCCTCGACCGCAAAGACGTACTGTGCGCTCCTGCCCGTGCCCTGCGCTTCAACCCCGAAAAACCGCTTATCGGCGACAATGATATCGTGAAGGATTGCGAAGGGGAACATAAACTCTGGACCCGCGAAGGCAACACCTTTACCGCCCATCCGGTGAAGATAGGTATCTCCAACGGAGTCAACACGGAAATTATCAGCGGCATTAACGAAGGTACCGTAGTGGTGACCGAAGCCACCATCGGCAGCATGCCCGGCAGCGGCGCTCCGGACATGAGCCAGGAAGCTCCCGGAGGTGAGAAGAGTCCGTTCATGCCTGGCCCTCCGGGAAGTAAGAAGAAGAGCGGAAAATAATACAAAAAAAGAATTATGAATAAAGCAGTCATTGAACTTCAAAATATCAAACGCAACTTCCAGGTGGGGGACGAAACCGTGCATGCCCTGCGCGGCGTCTCGTTCACCATCCGTGAAGGCGAGTTTGTCACCATCATGGGTACATCGGGCTCCGGAAAGTCGACTTTGCTGAATACCCTCGGCTGCCTGGACACGCCCACCAGCGGCGAATACCTGCTGGACGGTATCTCCGTACGCACCATGAGCAAGCCTCAACGCGCCGTACTACGCAACCGTAAAATCGGCTTCGTATTCCAGAGTTACAACCTGCTGCCCAAAACCACTGCCGTGGAAAATGTGGAGCTACCGCTGATGTATAACTCCTCCGTCTCGGCTTCCGAAAGGCGGAGACGTGCCATCGAAGCCCTGCAAGCCGTGGGGCTGGGCGACCGACTGGAACATAAGTCCAATCAGATGTCCGGCGGTCAGATGCAACGCGTAGCCATCGCCCGCGCCTTGGTGAACAATCCCGCCGTTATCCTGGCAGACGAAGCTACGGGTAACCTGGACACCCGTACTTCTTTCGAGATTCTGGTACTGTTCCAAAAGCTGCATGCCGAAGGACGCACCATCATCTTCGTCACCCACAACCCCGAAATAGCCCAGTACAGCAGCCGCAACATCGTGCTGCGCGACGGACAAATCAAGGACGATACCATCAACACCCAAATCCAGAATGCAGCCGAAGCCCTGGCAGCATTGCCTAAGCAGGAGGAGGAATGAGGGATAAGGGATTAAGGATTAGGGATTAATTTTAAACTTTCCATTAAAACGATATGAACGGAACAAACCTTTTCAAAATAGCCTTGCGAGCCTTGAACAACAACAAGCTGCGCGCATTCCTCACCATGCTGGGCATCATCATCGGCGTGGCGTCCGTCATCACGATGCTTGCCATCGGACAAGGTTCGAAGAAAAGCATCCAGGCGCAAATCTCCGAGATGGGCTCCAACATGATTATGATTCACCCCGGTGCCGACATGCGCGGCGGTGTCCGCCAAGACCCCAGCGCCATGCAGACCTTGAAGCTGACCGACTACGAAGCCCTGCGCAACGAAACCAACTTCCTGGCTGCCGTCAGCCCCAATGTCTCCTCCAGCGGGCAGCTCATCGCGGGCAACAACAACTACCCCTCCTCCGTGAGCGGCGTGGGCACGGACTATCTCGAAATCCGGCAGCTCAGCGTGGAGAACGGCGAGATGTTTACCGAAGCCGACATACAGACCTCTGCCAAGGTGTGCGTCATCGGAAAGACCATCCAAGACAACCTCTTTCCCGGAGGAGAGGACCCCGTGGGACGTATCATCCGTTTCAACCAAGTGCCCTTCCGCGTGGTGGGCGTGCTGAAGTCCAAAGGCTACAACTCCATGGGCATGGACCAAGACGACGTAGTGCTTGCCCCCTACAGCACCGTGATGAAACGCCTGCTGGCACAGACCTACCTTAGCGGCATCTTCGCCTCCGCCCTCACCGAGGACATGACGGACAATGCCACCGACGAGATCACCGAGATACTGCGCCGCAACCACAAGCTGAAGGAGAGTGACGACGACGACTTCACCATTCGCAGCCAGCAGGAACTCAGCACCATGCTGAACTCCACCACCGACCTGATGACCACGCTGCTTGCCTGCATAGCCGGCATTTCGCTCGTAGTGGGCGGCATCGGCATTATGAACATCATGTACGTATCGGTGACGGAACGCACGCGCGAAATCGGCCTGCGCATGAGTGTAGGCGCCCGCGGTGTCGACATCTTGAGCCAGTTCCTCATCGAAGCCATCCTCATCAGCATCACCGGAGGTATCATCGGCGTCATCATAGGATGCGGAGCCAGCTGGATAGTGAAGAGCGTTGCCCACTGGCCCATCTTCATCCAGCCGTGGAGTGTATTCCTCTCCTTCGCCGTATGTACCGTCACCGGAGTGTTCTTCGGTTGGTATCCCGCCAAGAAAGCTGCGGACCTCGACCCGATAGAGGCCATACGCTACGAATAACCTTTTCTCCCTTGCCGGAAGTTAGCCAAATAGTTCTTAAGTATTAGGAAAAAAGTTTCCGGCAATAGGGAAAAAAGTTATGCGAAACTAAGAATAATCTCTATCCCAAGCCTTGGGATAGACATCCGCAAGCTTGGGATACATATCCGCAACCTGGAAACGCTTATCCGCAACCTGCGAACAGAAATTTGCTTCGCAGGCGGTGGATATTAACAATATTCATCTAAAATTCCTATCTTTGTATCATGATGAAACAACAGCTCCCTAACCCACGCCACCGCGGCATCGAAACCCTGATACACATCATTGTCTGGGGTATCGTCATCGGTTTCCCCTTTCTGATGATGACACGCAGCGGCTTCAATATCAGCCTCGCGGACTATCTGCGCCACGGTAGCAGCAGTACCCTCTCATTCTTCCTTGTATTCTACATCAACTACTGCCTCCTCATTCCCCGCTACTTGTTCGAGGGACGCATCCGGCAGTATCTCCTGCTGAACACACTGCTCATCATCTGCATTACCACCGGCGCCCACCTTTGGCAAGAATACACATTCCAAAACCATATGCGCGGCGATGATGACGGTCAGCACATGGGGCCTCCCAAATGGATATTCATCTTGCGCGACGTCTCGACCATGATTCTCACCGCCGGCCTCAGCGCTGCCATCAAGCTGAGCCGCCGCTGGGCGCAGATGGACGCCGCCCGCCGCGAAGCCGAGAAAAGCCGCACGGAAGCCGAGTTGAAGAACCTGCGCAACCAGCTCAACCCGCACTTCCTGCTCAATACGCTGAACAACATCTACGCCCTCATCGCCTTCGATGCCGACAAGGCACAGACTGCCGTGCAGGAACTGAGCCGACTGCTGCGCCATGTGCTGTATGACAATCAGCAGAACTTCGTCACCCTGGACAAGGAGATGGACTTCATCCGCAACTACATCGAACTGATGCGCATCCGTCTCTCCGCCAACGTCCATGTGGAAACAAAGATAGACGTCCGACCGGACAGCCGTACGGAAATAGCTCCGCTCATCTTTATTTCCCTCATAGAGAATGCCTTCAAGCATGGCATCTCCCCCACCGAGCCCAGCTTTATCCGTATCCACTTCAGTGAAAGCCCCGGAGAGATACATTGCGAAATAACCAACAGCTATCATCCCAAAAGCGTGGCAGACAAGAGTGGAAGCGGCATCGGGTTGGAACAAGTGCGCAAGCGTCTGGAGCTGACCTATCCCGGCCATTACGACTGGCAGCAAGGAGTGAGTGAGGACATGAAAGAGTATAAATCTATTTTAATTATAAAGATATGAATCTGAAGTGCGCCATTGTAGACGACGAGCCCCTCGCCCTGGGGTTGCTGGAAAGCTACGTCAACAAGACCCCGTTTCTAGAGTTGGTCGGTAAATACTCCAGTGCCGTACAAGCCATCAAGGAGTTGCCCGAGAAGCACATCGACCTGCTTTTCCTCGACATCCAGATGCCCGAACTGAACGGACTGGAATTTTCGAAGATGGTCGATTCCGGCACCCGCATTGTCTTTACCACCGCCTTCGACCAGTATGCCATAGACGGCTACAAAGTCAATGCGCTGGACTACCTGCTGAAACCCATCTCCTACGTCGACTTTCTGCAGGCTGCCAACAAGGCTGTGCAATGGTTCGAATTGCTGCAACAGTCCAAGGAAGAGATTCAGAGCATCTTCGTAAAGAGCGAGTATAAGCTGGTGCAAATCGAATTGAGTAAAATTCTGTACATAGAGGGGCTAAAAGACTATCTCAAAATCTACGAGGAGGATTCTCCCAAGCCTATCCTGTCTCTCATGAGCATGAAGGCAATGGAGGAACTTCTGCCTGCCTCGCGTTTCATGCGCGTCCACCGTTCCTACATTGTTCAGAAGAATAAAATACGTATTATAGACCGTGGCCGCATCGTGTTCGGAAAGAATTACATCCCGATAAGTGACAGCTATAAACAAGCTTTTCAAGAATTTTTAGACCAAAGAAGCTAAAAAAATCGACTAATCCGTCGATAAAATCGGAAAAAACGTCGATTTATTATAGAATCCTTTTGCATATTAAAATATGTTTTTTTATCTTTGCACCGAACAGATAGGAGTTGTGAAACTCCCCCAATAGAATAGTTTAGTTAAGTCTAGTTTAGTTTTTGTGTGAAGCACTTCCTCCGTAAGCGAACGTTGGAAGTGCTTTTTACATATCAACACTATTTAATCCACAAGCAGAAAAATTATCAAAGCAAATTTAAAAAACTATATATAACTACATATCAAACACCAACATAACATTCATTTTCTTATCTTTAATACAGAAACAAGTGGGCACGCATGTTTTATGATTTTACTAATCACATCTGTATAATGTTAGTTTCGCGACAACCATTATACGGTAATAATCTTGTAAATTATGGAAATCAAGAAAACATCCAAAGCAAGCCTGGAAAACAAGAAGTCAAGTTGGCTACTTGTAGGTTATGTAATTGTGCTGGTCTTCATGTTCGTTGCATTTGAATGGTCGAAGCGTGATGTTAGGATTGACATGAGCGGTGCTATTACCGAGAACGTATTTGAGCAGGAAATTGAAATTCCTATCACGGAGCAACCCGAATTAGTAGCTCCGCCACCCCCTCAAGCTCCTGCAATTGCCGAGGTATTGACAATTGTGGATGATAATGACAATGTGAAAGAAACAGCCATTGCCTCTTCCGAAGAAATCGGTGAAGCTGTAATCATCAAACCCATATCTCCAACCGTAGATGAAGAGATTCCGGTAGAGGATGAGATTTTTGAAGTTGTAGAGAAGAATCCCGAGTTTTCTTATAATGGCATGAGTCTGATGCAATATCTGGGTAAGAGTATAAAATACCCGACTATTGCACAAGAGACCGGAACCCAGGGGCGCGTAATAGTACAATTCGTTGTCAACAAAGACGGCAGCATCGTAGATGTAAAAGTAGTAAGAGGCGTAGATCCCTATCTGGACAAAGAAGCTATCCGTGTGATTTCCACCATGCCCAAATGGAAACCCGGTGAGCAACGAGGCAAACCGGTCCGTTGTAAATTCACAGTTCCCGTAATGTTTAAATTACAATAGCAGACATGCCAGTGTCCACTTTCCACTTGTCTTCATAAGGTAATCTCCAATATCCGAGGGTGTGTCGAAACTGGTATTCACCACAGATTACACAGATTTGCACAGATAAGTATCTTTGACTATCAGTAGATTAAGCTCATTCTGTGTTAATCCGTGTAATCTGTGGTGAATTTTGACACACCCCCATTTTTTTAAGTATCAACACAGCCATTTCCTTCTTCCATATTTTTCTTTCCGCAGAAAAACAAAAACATTCAGCCCTCTCAGACTGTTACATAGAAAAACAATATATCACTCCTGATAAAACCACACGATAATGAAATCACAACTCTTTGACATCAGAAGAGAATATAAGAAAGGCAGGCTGACACCAGATAACCTCAACGACAATCCCCTTGAGCAATTCGACCATTGGCTGAACGATGCTATCCATAGTGATGAGTACGAGCCCACCGCCATGACGGTAGCTACAGTCTCGTCAGACGGACATCCCTCTACACGCACAGTGTTGCTGAAAGGGGTGGAAAATGGCCGGTTCATCTTCTTCACCAACTACGAAAGCAGAAAAGGCCGGCAACTGACTGCAAATCCGTATATATCCTTATCTTTCGTATGGCACAAACTGGAAAGGCAAATACACATTGAAGGAAAAGCTGAAAGATGCGCTCCTGCCGATTCTGACGCCTATTTTGCAAGCAGGCCTTACAAAAGTAAAATCGGGGCGAGGATTTCACCCCAAAGTCACGTCATCGGCAGCCGTATGGAGATAATGCGCGCGTTCGTCCGCGAAGCGGCAACATGGATAGGGCAAAGTATCAAACGTCCCGACAACTGGGGAGGTTTTGCCGTCACCCCTTTCCGTTTTGAATTCTGGCAAGGACGGGAAAGCAGGCTACACGACCGTTTCCTCTATTCCCAACAAGCGGATGGCAGCTGGAAAAAGGAGAGGCTGGCTCCCTAAATACGGACAGGGAAACACTTCTCATCACAAATAAATCTTAAAAGGAGGAACAAAGCCACAGAAACGCTGTTTGAAGGGGAAACTCTAAAAACAACAGTTATGAATTACGGTATCAGTATTCTTTTCAGGGCTATACCCTTGTTGATGGCCCTTTTCTGTTTCGGCTACGGAGCCTTTGTGCTCCACGAAGGACTGGATTCGGCAAAATTTGTGGCCGGTCCGGTAGTATTTTCCTTAGGGATGATTTGCATTGCCTTGTTCGCCACAGCGGCAACAATCATTAGACAAATTATTCATACCTACAATCCGATAGCCAGATACGCACTTCCGGTTATTGGTTACCTGGCAGCCGTACTCACAGTAATCTATGGTTGGAATTATATGCACGAAGCTGCCACGGCAAGCAATTTCGTGGCAGGACACGTGATTTGCGGAGTCGGTTTCATCACAGCTTGTGTAGCTACCACAGCCACAGCCTCCACCCGCTTCACCCTCATTCCCGCCAACTCGGAACGTACCGACCAGCTACAACCTGCCGATGCATTCAATTCCTCCCAGGGATATATCCTGATAGCAGTTGCCACCCTTATGGCAGTAATGGCATGGATATGGGCCTTCTGGCTATTGTCAAAAAGCAGCGAGCACAATGCATATTATGTAGCAGGCCATGTCATGGCAGGACTTGCTTGTATCTGTTCCAGCTTGGTGGCGCTGGTTGCAACCATCGTCCGCCAGATACGCAACAACTATACAAAGTCTGAACGGAAACAATGGCCGGCCCTTGTTTTGATAATGGGCAGCATCAGCATTCTCTGGGGACTTCTGGTCTTGGCCAACAGCAATCCGGCACTCTCCTCCACAGGATATATTATGATAGGCCTGGGACTGGTATGCTACAGCATTTCCAGCAAAGTCATACTACTTGCCGCCATCTGGCGGAACACTTTCAAGCTGGCCAACCGCATCCCGCTGATTCCGGTCTTCACGGCCCTGGCTTGTCTGTTTCTCTCCGCCTTTCTGTTTGAGATGGCAAGCCTGCACAATGCCTATTTTGTCCCTGCACGCGTACTGGCAGGTTTGGGAGGCATCTGCTTTACATTATTCTCCATCGTAAGCATTCTGGAGAGCGGTACATCTAAGTAGACATTTTCCCGCCATTGGCCTGAGCATCGAGGAACAATTCCACACGCTCGGCATGGTGGGCCACATAAGCTGCCGGACCGGTATCCCCGGAATCAAGAATATCGCGGACCACATCCGCCTTATTCTTGCCGGTAACAAAGAAAATAAGATTCTTCGCAGCAAACAAAAGGCAGCCGGTCATGGCTATGCGTTTCTGCCCATTATAGGGATTGACACTCACCTCATAAGGATGAAAGGAAGAAAGCAGATATTCCTGCCCCGGAAAGATAGAGGAGGTATGCCCGTCGTCTCCAGCACCGAGCAAAACGACATCGAAGGCCGGGAAGCCACCCCAAAGCGGAACCGTGCGGCAAACCAGCGTCGAATAGTTCTTTGCTTCAATCTCCGGGCGGTTCACTCCATAAATAGGATAAACGTATTCATCGGGCATGCCTACTTCATCCAACAGCAAACGGCGCATGGTACCATAATTGCTCTCATAATCCTCTGCCGGCACACACCGTTCATCCACCCAATAAATCCGCATCCGCATCCAAGGAGTCACCTCCTTGTACTCGTTGGCCCAAATGTCAAACATCAGCGAAGGAGTACTTCCCCCACTGAATGCAAAATAAAAGGTCTTTTCCGGCTCACGCTCCATCATCGCAATCAAATGTTCAATCAACGCATGTGCCGTAGCTGTAGCCGAATGGTAAACATAACTTTTCATAACTCGCAATATTCATCTGTATTAGTCAAATTCTTACACGGATTAGTCCACTCAGCACCATGTTCGTGCATCATCGCTTCACTTTCCAAAGGTCCCCACGTACCTACGGGATACCCATATAAAGGAGCATCCGTATGCTCTTTCCAATAACGCAACACGGGATCGAAAAAGCGCCATGAAGCCTCTACCGCGTCGCTGCGGGTAAAGAGTGTAGGGTCACCTTGTATGCAGTCCTCTATCAGACGGGCATAGGCATCGCCGGTAGGCAACCCGCCCAACTGGTCATAACTGAAGTCCATCATCACCTGCTTCACGTCAAATCCGGGTCCGGGAGTCTTCATGCCGAATTTCAGCACAATACCTTCATTGGGTTGCAGGCGGAGAATCAGCTTATTCGCGCGGGGACAATGTCCACCCTCGCAACGGAACATCTGATGGGGCGTCTCACGGAAATGTACAACAATCTCAGTCACCTTTGTCGGCATTTGTTTGCCGGTACGGATATAGAAAGGAACACCCTTCCACCGCCAGTTGTTAATACCGATTTTCATGGCAATATACGTTTCGGTACGCGAATCAGGTGCCACGTTCTTCTCTTCCCTATACCCGGCTTTCGAGCCCGAAGCCGTATATTGTCCGCGGACAATGTGTTCCTCCAAATCCTCCTCTGTCAAGGGAGCCAATGACTCATAGACCTTCACCACCTCGTTGCGGAAATTATCGGCATTGAAAACGGCAGGCGGTTCCAATGCTGTGAGCGCCACAAGCTGTATGAGGTGGTTTTGTACCATATCGCGCAGGGCTCCGGCACCTTCATAGAATCCGCCACGTCCTTCGATACCCAGATTCTCTACGGCTGTAATCTCCACATAGTCTATATAATTACGGTTCCATAGCGGTTCGAAGATTCCGTTGGCAAAACGGAAGGCGAGAATGTTCTGCGCCGTTTCCTTACCCAGAAAATGGTCGATGCGGTAAATCTGATGCTCCTTGAAAACGGAAGCATAAATGCTATTCAGCTTTCTGGCTGACTCCAAATCGTAACCGAACGGCTTTTCAACGATGATACGCGTATCAGGACGGTTCAGACCGGCCGCCTTCAAGTGCAAGGGAATGACACCGTACAAGGAAGGTGGAGTAGCCAGATAGAACAGCAGGTTGTCCGGTTTCTGCTCACCGGTAAACTCTTGTAAACGTCCGTCCAGCAGATGATAGCCTTCAACCTCGGCGGGATCCAATGTCTGGTAATGCAGATGGCTGCAAAAATCCCTCATTTTATCTTCCACCTGCTCTCTGGAAGCTACGAACTTACTCAATTCACTCATTATATATTCTTGGTAACGGGCATCCGTATACTCGGTGCGTCCTATCCCCAGAATGGAGAATCCTTCCGGCAACCGCCCGCCACTATACAAAGTATAGAGCGCCGGCATCAGTTTGCGCTTCGTCAAGTCACCCGAAGCGCCGAATATAACAATCACTAATTTCTTCATCATCTTCTCCCCCTTTCTCACACATTGTACGTACCCGATTTCGTATCTCCTCCGTGTCCCGTCCAATTTTCATGGAAAAACTGTCCACGCAACTCGTCTGTCCTTTCAAAGGTATGCGCACCAAAATAGTCACGTTGCGCCTGAATCATATTGGCAGGCAACTTGGCAGACACCAGCGAATAGAAATAATTCAAGGCGGACGAGAATGCAGGCACCGGAAGTTCCTCTTTCATGGATTGTGCCACCAGATGTTTCCAGCCGGAAAGCAACAGCTGCATTTCATTTTTGAAATAAGGAGCCAACAGCAGATGTTTGGGCTTGTCTTTTGCCTCGAAAGCCGTAGCTATGTCGTTCAGGAAAATACTACGGATAATGCAGCCGCCCCGCCACATGCGTGCGATGGATGCCAAATCGAGGTTCCAGGCAAAAGCGTCGGATGCACGCTGCAACACGGCGAATCCCTGAGCATATGACACTAATTTGGAAGCATAGAGTGCGGAATAGATATCCTTCACCATCTCCGACTTGTTGTACACCGCCTGCGAGCGTCGGCATACAAATTGCTTGGAAGCCGTTTCACGCAAGCTCTTCTGTGCCGACAAACTACGTTCGAACACAGCCGTAGCAATCAGCCCCAACGGCATGCCCAGCTCCATCGCATTGATAACGGACCACTTGCCCGTACCTTTCTGTCCGGCGGTATCCAATATCTTATCTATCAGGTAACCTCCTGATTTGTCCTTATGACGTAGTATGTTGGCGGTAATTTCAATGAGATAGCTACGCAACTTGCCCTCATTCCAATCGGCAAAGATTTCCGCCATCTGTCCATTGTCCAGACCAAGCAGATTCTTCATCACCCAATAAGCTTCGGCAATAAGCTGCATATCTCCATATTCGATACCGTTATGTATCATCTTGACGAAATGACCGGAACCGGCAGGACCAATCCACTGGCAGCACGGGGTACCGTCAGATGCTTTTGCCGCAATACTCTGCAGGATAGGCTTCACCTCAGGCCAGGCACTTTCAGATCCTCCGGGCATGATAGACGCGCCGTTCAGCGCTCCTTCCTCTCCACCGGAAACTCCAGCTCCCACAAAACGGAAGCCTTTCTTTTCGGCCAATGCCACACGCCGGTTGGTGTCCTCATAATTGGAATTGCCACCGTCAATCAGGATATCCCCTTCGGACAAATGGGGAAACAGCTGTTCCATCAGTTCATCCACCGCACTGCCGGCACGAACCATCATCATTATTTTGCGGGGTATGGCAATGGAAGTTACAAATTCGGCTATATCTGTATAGCCTTCAATTTTTTTCCCTTTGGCGCGGCCGTTCACAAAACGTTCCACCACCCCTTCTTCCACTCCCGGAACCGTACGATTATATACCGAAACATTCCATCCCTTATCTGCCATATTGAGGGCCAAATTCTCGCCCATAACTGCCAGACCGATAAGTCCAATGTCTGTTTTATTTAAATTCTTCATATTCATGTAAATTTTGTCTTTATATGGAAACAAAATGCTAACAGCATTTGTTCGTATGAATTACGAAAATAAAATAGTACTTTTGTCAGCGAAAGCCTATTTTTCAACCAGACAGAAAACCAATGCTCATGAAGAACTTCCACATCGGACTATTGCCACGCATCATCATTGCCATTATCTTAGGTATACTTTTCGGAAATTTCCTACCGGCTTCGCTGGTACGGCTGTTCGTAACATTCAATGCCATTTTCAGTGAATTCCTGAACTTCTCCATCCCCCTCATCATTGTGGGACTGGTCACGATTGCCATTGCCGACATCGGCAAAGGAGCCGGACGGATGCTGGTCGTCACAGCGCTCATTGCTTACGGAGCTACCTTATTCTCCGGCTTTCTCTCCTACTTCACCGGTGTGGCGGTATTTCCTTCCCTCATAGAAACCGGGGTGCCGTTAGAAGAAGTCAGTGAGTCTCAAGGTATTCTTCCCTATTTTTCCGTGGGTATCCCGCCATTGATGAATGTTATGACCGCACTCGTACTTGCCTTCACACTGGGGCTGGGCCTGGCTCATCTGAAAAGTGAGGTACTGAAAAATGCGGCACGCGATTTTCAAGAGATTGTCATCCGCATGATCAGTGCAGTGATATTGCCGCTGCTTCCCATCTATATTTTCGGCATTTTCCTCAACATGACGCACAGTGGACAAGTATTCGGCATCCTGATGGTCTTTATTAAGATTATCGGTGTAATCTTCCTGCTTCACATCTTTCTCCTGGTATTCCAATACAGCATTGCGGCACTGTTTGTCCGCAAGAACCCTCTCAAACTACTGGGACGAATGATGCCTGCCTACTTCACGGCTCTAGGCACTCAATCCAGTGCCGCCACTATCCCCGTAACATTGGAGCAAAGTCGGAAGAACGGCGTCTCTGCCGATATTGCCGGATTCGTCATCCCACTTTGCGCCACCATCCATCTGTCGGGCAGCACATTGAAGATTGTGGCATGCGCCCTGGCACTGATGATAATGCAAGGCATGCCCCATGATTTCCCTCTATTTGCAGGATTCATCTTCATGCTGGGCATCACTATGGTAGCCGCTCCCGGGGTACCGGGAGGCGCCATCATGGCATCACTGGGCATCCTGCAATCCATGCTGGGCTTCGACGAGTCGGCACAAGCGCTGATGATTGCACTATACATAGCGATGGACAGCTTCGGTACTGCCTGCAATGTGACGGGCGACGGGGCAATCGCACTGATTATCGACAAAGTGATGGGAAAGAAATAGTTTATATTTTGCCATCTCGTGGAAAATAACGAATATTGCAGTCCGAAAAGACATAATAACAAGAAGCATACATTATGAAGAAAGCCCTTATCTCCGGCATTACCGGGCAGGACGGCTCGTTCCTTGCCGAATTCCTCCTGCAGAAAGGATATGAAGTGCACGGTATCCTGCGTCGCTCTTCCTCTTTCAACACCGGCCGCATCGAACACCTCTACTTCGATGAGTGGGTACGCGACATGAAACAGAAACGTACCATTAACCTGCACTATGGAGACATGACAGACTCCAGCTCTCTCATCCGTATCATCCAGAGTGTGCAGCCGGACGAAATATATAACCTTGCCGCCCAAAGCCATGTCAAAGTATCCTTCGACGTGCCCGAATATACCGCCGAAACCGATGCCGTAGGCACCCTACGCATGCTCGAAGCCGTACGCATTCTCGGTATGGAAAAGAAGACACGCATCTACCAGGCCTCCACTTCCGAGCTCTTCGGAAAAGTGCAGGAAGTGCCGCAAAGCGAAACGACCCCGTTCTATCCCCGCAGCCCCTATGGCGTAGCCAAACAGTATGGCTTTTGGATTACAAAGAACTACCGCGAAAGCTATGGCATGTTTGCTGTAAACGGCATACTCTTCAACCACGAGAGCGAACGCCGAGGTGAAACCTTCGTGACAAGAAAAATCACACTGGCGGCTGCCCGCATCGCCCAAGGCTTCCAGGACAAGCTGTATCTGGGCAATCTGGATGCCCGGCGCGACTGGGGATATGCCAAAGACTACATCGAGTGCATGTGGCTCATCCTGCAGCACGACACCCCCGAAGACTTCGTCATTGCCACCGGAGAAATGCATACCGTACGCGAATTTGCGACACTGGCATTCCGAGAGGTAGGCATCACTCTGTGCTGGGAAGGCCAGGGAGTGGATGAGAAGGGTATCGACACACAGACCGGAAAAGTCCTCGTGGAAGTCGACCCCAAATATTTCCGGCCTGCCGAAGTGGAACAATTGCTGGGCGACCCCACCAAAGCAAAAACACTGCTGGGATGGAATCCGAGGCAGACCAGTTTTGAAGAGTTGGTACGCATCATGGCAGAGCACGACATGAAATTTGTGAAGAAACTGTATTTAAGAAGCAAAGAGCTTTGAATGAACTATTAAACTTTCAGACAACAATGTTAGACAAAAATGCCAAAATATATGTAGCAGGCCACCGGGGACTGGTAGGTTCTGCCATCTGGAAAAATCTTGAGGAGAAAGGATACACCAATCTCATCGGCAAGACCCACACAGAACTCGATCTGCTCGACGGAGTTGCCGTACGCCGCTTCTTCGACGAGGAACAGCCCGAATATGTATTCCTTGCCGCCGCCTTTGTGGGTGGCATCATGGCCAACAGTATCTACCGTGCCGACTTCATCTACAAGAACTTGCAGATACAGCAGAACGTCATCGGCGAAAGCTTCCGCCACGGAGTGAAAAAACTTCTCTTTCTGGGCAGCACCTGCATCTATCCCCGTGATGCCGAACAGCCGATGAAAGAAGACGCACTCCTCACTTCTCCGCTGGAATACACGAACGAACCCTATGCCATCGCCAAAATAGCCGGACTGAAAATGTGCGAAAGCTTCAATCTTCAATACGGTACGAACTACATTGCCGTGATGCCCACCAACCTTTACGGTCCCAACGACAACTTCGACCTGGAACGCAGCCACGTGCTCCCTGCCATGATACGCAAGATACACCTCGCCCACTGCCTGAAACAAGGCGACTGGGATGCCGTACGCCACGACATGAACCTGCGTCCGGTGGAAGGCATCAACGGCGACAGCAGCAAAGAGGACATTCTGAATATCCTCCGGAAATACGGCATCAGCGAAGAAGAAGTGAGATTATGGGGTACCGGCACCCCCTTGCGCGAATTCCTCTGGAGCGAGGAGATGGCAGATGCCAGCGTCTTCGTCATGGAACACGTCGACTTCAAAGATACCTTCAAGCCGGGCGACAAGGAAATCCGCAACTGTCACATCAATATCGGTACGGGCAAGGAAATCACTATCCGCCAGTTGGCAGAGCTGATTGTCAACACCGTAGGCTATCAGGGCCGGTTGACCTTCGACACTTCCAAACCCGACGGCACCATGCGCAAACTGACCGATCCCGGTAAGTTACATGCATTGGGATGGCATCATAAGATTGATATCGAGGAAGGTGTGCAACGCATGTACCGATGGTACTTGGGAAAGTAATTAGTGACGTCTGATTAGCCATGAATGCCATACGGTACAAGGTGGGAACTGTATTGTTTATATTGCTGATACTTTTATCAGGTATCAGCCCAACCATGAATGCCATGATAGCTCCCGTGACCTATTCCGTTCGCGGCAAAGTCATCGACAGACAGTCCAGACAACCCGTGGCCTACGCCAACGTTTTCGTTGCCGGCATCCCCGGGAAAGGGGCATCCACCGATTCACTCGGCACATTCAAGATAGAGCAGGTACCTCCGGGCATCTATAGCCTTGAGGCATCCTGCATAGGATACCAGACTGTTTCCACCCCCGAATATATCGTTTCAGCCTCAACCCCGTTCATCGAGATAGAGATGGAAGAGGATGCCAATCTGCTGAACACAGTAGTGGTGGTGCCTTCCCCCTTCCGGCGAAATATCGAAAGCCCGGTCAGCATGCGTATCATCGGCTTGCAGGAAATAGAGAAAAGTCCCGGAGCCAACCGGGATGTTTCGCGCATCGTACGCTCCTATCCCGGCGTCTCTTTCTCTCCCATCGGCTATCGCAACGACTTGATTGTTCGGGGCGGTTCTCCTTCCGAAAACCGCTTTTATATGGATGGCATCGAAATCCCCAACATCAACCACTTTGCCACTCAGGGTGCATCCGGAGGACCGGTAAGTATTGTCAATGCCGACCTGATACGCGAGATTACATTTTATACGGGCGCCTTCCCCGCCAACCGCTCCGGAGCCTTGAGTTCCGTCCTCGACTTCCAACTCAAGGACGGAAATCCGGACAAGCAGGCGTTCAAAGCCACCATCGGCGCATCGGAAGTCTCGCTCAGCGGAGCAGGCCATCTGGGGCAGCGCACCACTTATCTGTTCTCCGCACGCCAGTCCTACCTGCAACTTTTGTTCAAGGCTTTGGGACTGCCCTTCCTGCCCAATTTCATTGACGGACAATTCAAAACAAAAACCCGTTTCAACGAGCACAGCGAGCTGACCCTGCTTGGTCTTGCAGGCATTGACAAGATGAAACTGAATACCGATGAAAAAGGAGAAGATGCCGAATATCTGCTCAGCTATCTCCCCACTATCCATCAGGAAACATTCACTCTCGGAGCCTCTTACAGACACTACAATGGAAGGCACGTACAATCCCTTATACTGAGCCATAACTACCTGAACAACCGCAATCTGAAATACCGCAACAACGATGACTCTTCCGAAGACAACCTGACCCTGCGCCTACGCTCCACAGAACAAAAGACCACCCTGCGTTTCGAAAACCAAACGCGCTTGGGAGCATGGACCCTAAAAGAAGGAGCAGAACTGAACAACTCCATCTATACAAACCACAGCAGGCAAAGACTATACGGCAGTCATTCGAGTACGCTTTCCATCTACGAAACCTCACTCAACATCTTCGGCTGGGGGGCTTTCTTCTCTTCCAACTATACCACCGCCGACAAGCGTCTGGCCCTTTCTGCCGGTATCCGTATGGATGGCAACACTTACAACCGAAAGATGCGGCAGCTATGGAAACAGTTCTCCCCACGCCTCTCTGCATCCTACAAACTCTCGGAACAATGGACCCTGAGCGGAAGTACCGGCCTCTACCACCAATTGCCTCCCTACACCGCTTTGGGATATAAAGACAATGAAGGGCAATATCTCAACAAAAACCTGAAGTACATGCAGGTCTTTGAAAGCAGCCTCGGTGTGGACTGGCACCTGCAAGACCGGTTCATGGTTTCTGCAGAAGGTTTCTTCAAGCGTTACAGCCGTATGCCACTTTCCCTCCAAGACAACATTCCGTTGGCATGCAAAGGAAACGATTACGGTGTCACCGGCAACGAAGCACTCGTCCCTACAGCCAGCGGCAGGGCCTACGGACTGGAAACCATGTTCCGCTGGCAGGCATCCGGCAAGTTCAATCTCGTATCCTCCTTCACCTTATACCGCAGCGAATACCGCAACCGTTCAAATGGAGACTTCATTCCATCTGCCTGGGACAACCGTTTCATACTCAACATGAGCGGTACATACAACCTGCCCCGGCGCTGGAGCATAGGAGGCAAGCTAAGCTATATAGGCGGCAGCCCCTACACTCCCTATGATGAAGACAAATCATCACTCGTAGAAGCATGGGATGCCAAAGGACAGCCCTACTACGACTATGCGTACTATAATACCGGGCGGCTTCCCAACTTTGCCCAGTTAGACTTGCGTGTGGACAAGTCCTTCTACTTCCATCACTGCATGATAGGAATCTATCTGGACATACAGAATATCACCGGCAACAAACTGAAGCAGCCGGATGTGATAATGAGTACGGGCATCATCGAAAATCCGTCTGCTCCTGTTGCCGAACAGCGCTATAAAATGAAATACCTCAAGCAGGAAAGCGGCACTATCCTGCCTACTTTAGGTATAACTGTCGAGTTTTAGCAAATAGCCGCCATAAAAACTATTTTCCCTATAAAAGTTTGCTTTCTATATATAAACCCTTATATTTGCACAATTTTCAACCAAATGTGCAATTAATATCATGGAACAAAGTTTTATCGCCTATATAGAGAATAGCATAAAGGAAAATTGGGATTTAGACGCTCTGACCGACTACAAGGGAGCAACTCTACAATATAAGGACGTAGCCCGCAAAATAGAAAAGCTGCATATCATTTTCGAGGCAAGCGGCATCAAGAAAGGCGATAAGATTGCCGTCTGTGGCCGCAACAGTTCCCACTGGGGCGTAACGTTCCTCGCAACATTGACCTACGGTGCGGTAATCGTCCCCATCCTTCACGAGTTCAAGGCAGACAATATACACAACATCGTGAACCATTCCGAAGCCAAACTGCTTTTCGTAGGCGACCAGGTTTGGGAAAACCTCAACGAAAGTGCCATGCCGCTGCTGGAGGGCATCATGATGATGGCAGACTTCTACATTCTTGTCTCCCGCAGCGAAAAGTTGGACTATGCCCGCGAACATCTCAACGAAATGTTCGGTAAAAAATACCCCAAGAACTTCCGCAAGGAGCATGTCAGTTATCACAAGGACCAGCCCGACGAACTGGCGGTCATCAACTATACATCCGGCACCACCAGTTACTCCAAAGGAGTGATGCTGCCCTACCGCAGCCTTTGGTCAAACACCACTTTTGCTTTCGAAGTATTGCCGCTGAAAGCCGGTGACAAGATTGTCTCCATGCTGCCAATGGCACATATGTACGGACTTGCATTCGAGTTTCTGTATGAATTCGCCGTAGGTTGCCACATATTCTTCCTCACTCGTATGCCCAGCCCCAAAATCATTTTCCAGGCTTTCACCGAAGTGAAGCCTAACCTGATTGTGGCTGTTCCGCTCATTATCGAAAAGATTATAAAGAAGAGCGTACTGCCCAAGCTGGAAACTCCCGCCATGAAGCTGTTGCTGAAAGTACCCATCATCAATGACAAGATAAAGGCGACCGTACGCGAACAAATGATTCAAGCCTTTGGCGGAAACTTTGCAGAAATCATTGTAGGAGGAGCTGCCTTCAACCAGGAAGTGGAGCAGTTCTTAAAGATGATAGATTTCCCCTATACGGTAGGCTATGGAATGACGGAATGCGGCCCCATCATCTGTTACGAGGATTGGACCCGCTTCAAACCCGGTTCTTGCGGAAAGGCCGCACCGCGTATGGAGGTGAAAATCCTATCATCCGATCCCGAAAACATTCCGGGAGAGATTGTCTGCCGTGGTCCCAATGTCATGCTGGGTTACTACAAGAACGACGAGGCCACCGTACAGGTACTCGACAAAGACGGCTGGCTGCACACCGGAGACCTTGCCCTGATGGATGCCGAAGGCAACGTAAGCATCAAGGGACGCAGCAAGAACATGCTCCTTGGTCCGAGCGGTCAGAATATCTACCCGGAAGAGATAGAAGACAAACTGAACAATATGCCGTATGTAGCCGAAAGCATCATCGTGCAGCAGAATGAGAAACTGGTAGGTCTGGTTTACCCCGACTTCGATGATGCCTTTGCCCATGGGCTGAACAATGACGACATCGAACGCGTCATGGAGGAAAACCGTGTGGCACTGAATGCAGAACTGCCCGCATACAGCCAGATATTCAAAATGAAAATCTATCCTGAAGAATTTGAAAAAACGCCGAAGAAATCTATCAAACGCTTCTTGTATCAGGAGGCCAAAGGATAATGTAAAAAAACAATTAAACTACAACCTATCTAACCCTTTCTAAATTATTATCTAAATGAGAAACGAATTATTATTATCCGCCATGCTTCCGATATGCGGAATGGCGGGAGAAGCGTATGGCATGCCGCCTGGGGATGCCGTACCTGCTCCAAAAGAGCAGCCAAACATCATTCTGTTCCTAGTGGATGACATGGGATGGCAAGACACGTCCCTCCCCTTTTGGACACAGCGTACCAAGTACAACGATACGTACCATACTCCCAACATGGAACGGATGGCTACACAAGGCAAAATGTTTACGCAGGCCTATGCATGCAGCATCAGTTCACCTACGCGTGTCAGCCTTTTTACGGGAATGAATGCTGCCAGGCATCGAGTCACCAGTTGGACCCTCCGCAAGAACACTACCCATGAACAACCCGACTCGGTCATGATTTATCCGGAATGGAACGTTAACGGCATTTGTCAAGAGCCTGGCGTGGAACGGACCACACAAGTCACCTCCCTGGCCGAAGTGCTCAAAGACCATGGCTATCACACCATTCATTGCGGAAAAGCCCACTTCGGTGCTGAAGGCACTCCCGGAGCCGACCCGTTGAAAATGGGGTTTGAAGTGAACATAGCCGGACATGCTGCCGGTTCACCTGCCAGCTACTATGGCAAGGAGAATTTCGGCAACAAAACAGACGGTAAAAGCCCGCTGGCTGCCGTACCCGGTCTGGAGAAATATCATGGAACCGACACTTTCCTAAGTGAAGCCCTTACCATAGAGGCCATGAAGGCCCTGGACGATGCACAGCAGACTGACAAGCCATTCTTTCTGTACATGGCACACTATGCCATCCATACCCCTATACAACCTGACATGCGTTTCTACCAGAAGTACCTGGACAAAGGCCTTCCTCCGGTAGAAGCTGCCTATGCTACTCTCATTGAGGGTATGGACAAAAGTCTGGGAGACATTATGGATTATCTGGACAAGAACAACCTGACGGAAAACACTATCCTCATCTTCATGTCCGACAATGGCGGTTTGGCGGCCCATACCCGCGCCGGACAACTGCATGTCCAGAACTATCCGCTCAACAGTGGTAAAGGTTCCGCCTACGAAGGAGGCATACGTGAACCGATGATTGTCCGCTGGCCGGGCATCGTAGCGCCCCAAACCCAATGCGACCATTACCTGATGATAGAGGACTTCTTCCCCACCATCCTTGAGATGGCAGGCGTAGACAACTATACAACCGTACAGCAACGCGACGGCATCAGTTTCATGCCATTGCTCACCGGAAAAGGTAAAATGAAAGACCGTGATATCTACTGGCATTATCCCAATAGCTGGGGTCCTTCCGGCCCGGGCATCGGAGCCACTTGCTCCATCCGTTCGGGCGAGTGGAAGCTGGTGTATTATTTCGGTGACGGTAGACGGGAACTTTTCAACATCCCCGCCGACATCAGTGAAAAACATGATATGGCCCGAGAGAAGCCTGAAGTTGTCAAAGAGTTGTCACGGAAATTAAGTAATTACCTCCGGTCTGTGGATGCGCAGCGCCCTCTGTTGCGTGCCACCCGCCAACCAGCTCCCTGGCCGGACGAAATATAGAAAAAAGTATGAAACGAAACCTTTCCCTCCTCCTTGTGTCCCTGCTTTTTGCAGGGACAGCTCTTGCCCAAGAACATAATCCGGGCAGCGTACAGCCGGATACGATTCAGAAATCCTCCGAGAAATCTTTCCGGAAACAACGCTCTCCACGAACAGACCATGGCCCGGTAGGTATCAATATCTCCTTATGGAAAAACATCTCCACACAGCGGACTGATACCATAGGAAGCACCTGCTTCAATCTGGGTGTGTTCTCCTCCATGAACCGTCTGAATGGCCTCGGCATGAATATTCTTGGCAGTGTAACCGGCAGGGATGTGAACGGTGTACAGATGGCAGGTCTGTCAAATATGGTGGGGGGAAGCATGCGAGGCATGCAGATAGCAGGAATTACCAACATCAATGGCAACAACCTTATCGGAGTATCCGTTTCGGGACTGGTAGGTATCACCGGAAACCATGCGCAAGGCGTCATCATTTCCGGTCTGGCAAACATCAGTGGGGACTATAATCGTGGCGCCTCCATAGGCGGCCTGTTGAATATCAGCGGAGAAGGTGCTTCCGGCATACACTTTGCCGGACTCGCCAATATTTCCGGTGGAAATTTCAAAGGATTTTCAGGGGCCGGCCTGCTAAGTGTAATCGGTGAAGACTTGAATGGCATGCAGATGTCCGCCCTTACCAACATCACCGCCGGAGATATGACCGGTGTTCAGGTTTCCGGCCTGGGCAATGTGGTGGGTGGTACAGCCCGAGGATTACAAATAGGCGCTGCCAATATGGCCATACGTGCCAAAGGGCTTCAAATAGGTCTATTCAACTACTACAAAGAAAAATTAGATGGTTTCCAGTTGGGATTAGTCAATGCCAATCCCCAAACAAAAGTTCAACTGATGTTTTTCGGTGGTAATGCCACCAAGCTGAATGTAGGTGCCCGTTTCAAGAACCGGCTCTTCTATACCATCCTCGGTGGCGGTACCCATTATCTGGATTTTGGCGATAAGTTTTCCGCTGCCCTCTTCTACCGTGCCGGTCTTGAATTACCGCTCTACAAACAGCTGTTCATCAGCGGAGATCTGGGATACCAACATATAGAAACCTTCAAGAACAAGGACTACGGCATTCCGGCACGTCTCTATGCCCTCCAGGCACGTGTCAATCTGGAATACCACCTGACCGAGCGCTTTGGCATATTCCTCACCGGCGGTTATGGCGGCAGCCGCTACTACACCCAAGGGAAAACCTATGACAAAGGCATCATTGTAGAGGGCGGGGTGACGATACTGAAATTATAAATTATTGTTTCTCCTTAATCAGCCCCGTCCTATACGCCACCAGCAGTTTCATCAAATCCTGAATCTGCGTAACGAGTTCACTTCCTTTATCCGTATCCTTCACCATCATACGCTGCGAATTGAATTCGACAACCAGGGTTGTAGACTTGATGTCTTGTCCTTCTTCAATGGCTTTCTGACGGCTCTGGAACGGCTCATGCTGCACCAACTGCAAGCCGTGGGAATGATATACCAGCGTATATCCCGCAATTCCCGTTTCCGGCTGATAGGCTTTTGAAAAACCACCGTCAATCACCAGCAGCTTACCATCCGCTTTGATGGGTTTCTCACCTTTAATGGTCTTTACCGGTACATGTCCGTTGATGATATGCGAATGTGGCCCCGGCTTCACGCCGAACTCTTCAAGAATGCGGTCACACACCTCAGCCTCGTTGCGCAAAGCATAGTAATGCCCTTTCGTCTCCTTATGCAATGTTTTGTCGGCCACAAAATAGCGTTCAAAGGTAGCCATCTTGTCTTTATCGAAGGAAGGGGCATCCGGTCCGCACCACATGTACCAGACATAATCCAGTGCAAACTGTTTCTCGTCCGAACCGTCCTCGTCAAAGTAAGCGGTACGTATCAGCTGGTCGGTCTTTTTCAGCAACTTACGTCCCCAGTATTCCTTTTGGCCGATGCGGACATGTTTAAAACTGCCGTCCGCATTCAGAGGCACGGAAGCATGATAAAGCAGGTTACTGTTGCACACCAGATACATGCCGCCATACGTAAACAAGCAGCGCATGTGCTTCTTCATCTTCTCGCTGTTCATGAAAGAAGAATGAATCCGGTGCATCAGTTCGCGCTCTTCGTCCGACAGACGATACGGGTCCGCCGGGTCTACGGTGGGGAAATTCACATCGCGCAACGGATATTCCTTGCCTTCGTATACAAACACACCACGCTCGAAATCCACCAGATGCAGCAGTTTCCGGTTCTCCATACCGAACTCAGGACGGCGGCTGATGATTTCCGCCTCCAGTTTCAACTGGATAACCGTAATCGCCTTGTGCATCTGTGTAATCAGCCGCAAGGTCTTCTCATTGTATTCCGCATCGGCAAAGTTCATTTTCGGCGCAAAGATGGTGCAAGGGTCATCCGCATAGGTATCCATGGCAAACGTTGCAAGCGGCAACAGATTGATGCCATAACCATCCTCCAGCGTTGCTAAATTGGCATAGCGCATCGACATACGGATTACGTTGGCTATACAAGCATCATTACCTGATGCGGCACCCATCCACAGAATATCGTGGTTACCCCATTGGATGTCGAAATTATGATAATCACAGAGAGTATCCATGATAATATGCGCACCCGGTCCGCGGTCGTATATATCGCCCACGATATGCAGCGAGTCGATGGTCAAGCGCTGGATAAGGTTGCACATCGCCACAATAAAATCATCCGCACGCTTCGTAGAGATAATGGTACTGATTATGACATTGATATAGGCATGCTTGTTAGGTTCGATGCTCGATTCGTGCAACAGCTCTTGAATGATATACGAGAACTCTGCTGGAAGTGCCTTGCGTACTTTCGAACGGGTATATTTGGACGAAACGTTCTGGCATACTTTTACCAACTGGTTCAGTGTTATCAAATACCAGTCATCCAGGTCCGTTTCCTGCTCCTTGATAAGTTGCAGCTTCTCTTCCGGATAATAAATTAACGTACAGATTTCCTTCTTCTCACTTTCGCGCAGTGTATGCCCGAATATTTCGTTCACCTTACGTTTCACTGCCCCCGATGCATTCTTCAGCACATGCTGAAAAGCCTCATACTCGCCATGAATATCCGTCAGAAAATGCTCTGTACCTTTCGGCAGATTCAGAATGGCCTCCAGATTGATGATTTCTGTACTGGCATCAGCAATGGTAGGAAAACTGCGTGATAATAATTGCAAATAACGCAAGTCATTGACAATACTTTCCGGAGTTATATTTCCCATAGTTATTTAATTGATAGTTGATAATTGACAGTTGATAATATCCCTCATTCTTCATTATCCATTAATGAAGAACATGAGCAGCACTTGGGCTATAATTACCCGTAGAAACATGCACAGCGGATAAACCGTAGCATAAGCTACAGACGGATTGTCTCCCGGAATGGTGTCGTTGGCGTAGTTCAGCGCCATGGGGTTTGCCATGCTTCCGCACAGCATACCCGCCATTGTTCCGAAATCTATCTTCAGCCACTTGAAGGTAACGATACCCATAATCAATACCGGAACCACAGTCAACGCAAAACCCGTAGCAATCCATAACAGCCCTTCCGGCCGGAATACCGTATCGAAGAAATGGGCACCTGCATCCAGTCCCAGGCAAGCCAGGTAAAGAGACAATCCCAATGCACGGAGCATCAGGTTCGCACTGCGCGTAGTATAAGTCACCATGTGCATCCTCGGACCGAATGTCCCGATAAGAATACCTACGATGATAGGGCCTCCTGCCAATCCGAGCCGCACGGGAGCGCTGATGCCGGGAATGGAAATAGGAATTGCTCCCAAAGCCAGACCGATGACAATGCCGATAAATACCGCCACCAAGTTCGGTTCCTTCAGGCTTTTCACAGCATTGCCCAGCACCTTCTCCACATTTTGTATAGCAGCGGCTTCGCCCACTACGGTCAGGCGGTCACCCAATTGCAAGGTCAGTTCCGCTGTGGCCAGCAGCTGCACGCCGCTACGATAAACCCGGCTGATATTGATACCGTAATGATTACGCAGATGGAGAGAACCCAGCTTCTTGCCGTTCAACTCCGGGCGCGTCACCACGATACGTTGCGAAATCAACTGGCTGTCTATGGCATTCCAGTCTATATCTTCCTTGTTCCAGTCGGTATGCTCCTGCTCGCCGAAAAGCACGGTCAGAGCCGGCGTATTTTTCTCCGAGGTAATCACCAGCAGGCGGTCACCTTCCTTTATAATCTTTTCCGAGGTAGGAATACTCACATTCCCATCCCGCCACAAGCGGGAAATCACGAACTTCGGATAGCTGTTCAGCCCGCCTATTTCCTTGATACTCTTGTTGAAGATGGCAGGATTGTGCACCTGGAACGCAACAATGTAAGGCTTGTTCACGTCATCCTTCTCTTTCAATTCCAGGTCTTCCTTATGCGCCAGCGTCTTACGGATGAACAGTACGGCCAGAATGACCCCTACCACCCCCAGCGGATATGCCACCGCACACCCCAAAGCAGGGGTACTGGACTCCAATCCCATCTGTTTCAATGTCTGCTGTGCCGCACCGAGTGCCGGTGTGTTTGTCGTGGCACCGCAAAGTATGCCCACCATATCCGGCAGGGATACTCCCAACCCATAGCTGCCCAGTACAGTCAGCAGGGTGCCGATAAGCACTACACCCGTGGCGAGCATATTCAGTTGTACCCCTCCTTTACGGAAAGAGCTGAAAAAACCCGGTCCCACCTGCAAACCCAAAGCATACACAAATATCACCAGCCCGAAGCTTTCCGCATAATTCAGCATCTGCGGGTCTATGGACAACCCGAAATGCCCGGCAATGATGCCGGCAAAGAATACAAACGTCACTCCCAATGAAATGCCGCAAACATGTATCTTCCCCAATCCCAATCCGATAGCAGAAATCAGTGAGAGTACCACAACCGCCTGCAAGGCGGAGTGCTCGACGAATAAACTATATAGCCAGTCCAATGTGCATTCTATTTTACAGTTTCAGGCTGCAAAGATAGTGCAAACCTCATGCAAAATAAAACGAACCCGTCTATTTTTTATGCGGCAGCACTTCTAAAAAAGGGATACGATACAATAAATCCCTGCTGCCAGCAAAGCACTGACGGGGATAGTCAGCACCCAAGCGGTCATCAGACTCTTCGTAACTCCCCAACGCACAGCCGAAAGCCGCTTCGTGGCCCCTACTCCGATAATAGCTCCCGTAATGGTGTGTGTCGTACTTACCGGAATCTTCAGATACTCCGTCAGATAAAGCGTAAACGCACCGGCAGTTTCCGCAATCACCCCTTCCAGTGGCGTCACCTTCGTAATCTTAGTCCCCATGGTCTTCACAATCTTCCACCCGCCGGACATGGTACCGAGTGAAATGGCCGTAAAACAAGAGAATGCCACCCAGTCCGGCAGGTCATCAATACTGTTTATCCCCATTCCCAGTCCTTCCGAATGTCCGGCTATCATAGCCGCAGCAATGATACCCATTACCTTCTGTGAATCATTCAGACCGTGCCCGATGCTGAACAAAGCCGAAGACACCAGCTGCAGTTTCTTGAACCACACCTCGGCCGTATGGGGATGCGCCCTGCGGCAAATGTACAAGACCAACAACGTAAAACCAAATGCCACCACCATACCAATCAAGGGAGCCAGAAAAATGAATGCCGCAATCTTCAGAATGATACTCAACTGGATGGCCTCAAAACCGTGTGCCATGATGGCAGCTCCGGCAAAACCTCCGATAAGCGTGTGCGAAGAAGAGGAAGGGATTCCCTTCCACCAAGTGAACAGATTCCAGGCAATAGCCGCAATCACGCCGGCCAGAATGATAGGCAAAGTAATGTAAGGCTCCATCACCGTTTTCGATACGGTGTTGGCAATGCCGAAACCGCCGATGACACACTTGGCGATGAAAAAGGCCACAAAATTGAAGAAAGCCGCCCATATCACCGCCTGAAACGGTGTAAGCACTTTGGTAGACACAATGGTGGCAATAGAATTGGCCGCATCATGAAAACCGTTGATATAATCGAATATCAGAGCCAGTACAATGATAATCACTAATAGTTCCATGCGTCCGTTCGTTTATGCGTATTTCACAATCAGGCTCCTCAAAATCTTGCCCACGTGTTCGGCTGCGTCCGTCGTTTTTTCCAACTCATACATAATCTCCTTGATTTTGATGAGTTCAATGCAGTCCTTCTCTTCTTCAAAAAGCCTGGTGATGAAAAATTCATAAATATCATCTGCCCGGTTTTCTATGTCATGCAGCTGGTTGCAATATGCGCGCAGCTTATCCGGACTCTTGCGGAATGCCTCCAGTTCATCCATGGCCTGGCCGATGAGGGCCGCTTCTTGTTGAACCATATGTCCCAGCTCTTTCCCCTTGTCCGAAATAGGATGCGGATTATAGATAGTGATACGCTTGGCACAGCTGTTTATTCCATCAATCACATCATCCATGCCCGAAGCCAGGTCATGGATATCCTCCCGGTCAAAAGGAGTAATGAAAGTAGTGCCCAGTTCATCCAGAATCAGATTGGTCAGCTTATCGCCCTCGCGCTCCAAATCTTTGATTCGTTTATAATCTTCCGCCCTCTTCTCAGGCGAGTCATGGCCCAATATTTCTATCAACAGAGCCGACGAGGACAATAAAATCTCAGACAATTGCTTCAGCAAAGGAAAGAATTTCGGTTCTTTCGGTGTGAACCGGCTAAAAAAAGAATTCTTCATAATGGATAAATGTACTAAGTATATTAATTTATTTTTGTTTTCGTTGTTTCAGTCTTGCACGCAGCACTTCTACCACGGCCGGCAGTATGGAAACCACAATAATGGCCACAATCAGCAGTTTGAGGTTCTCTTGTACAAACGGAAGGTCACCGAAGAAATAACCCGCATAACAGAAGATGGCAATCCAGCAGGCGCCCCCAATCAGGTTGTACAGCATGAAGTAATAGTAATGCATCTTACCCATCCCCGCCACGAATGGCGCAAACGTACGGACGATAGGCACAAAACGGGCTATGATAATTGTCTTGCCTCCATACTTCTTATAGAACTCATGGGTCTTGTCGAGATGGCTTTGCTTGAATATTCTGGAATCGGGATTATTGAAGAGCCTTTGCCCGAAGAAATGCCCTATCATGTAGTTGCAAGAGTCGCCCAATACCGCGGCAACAAACAATATCAAAGCCAGCACATTGACCTCGAGAGGCATGTCGGGCAGTGCGGCAATAGCTCCCGCCACAAAAAGCAGGGAATCGCCCGGCAGGAAAGGTGTGACCACCAGCCCCGTTTCGCAGAAAATAATCAGAAACAATATGGCATACGCCCACATATGATATTCCTGCACTATATCAATCATATACTGATCGATATGGAGAATAAAATCTAATAGAAAATCCATTATATATTGATTATCAGTACTTAAAAAATAGAGAAAAACTCGGCATGGGGAGACGGGCAATCTCTCTGGCTCCCGAAAGAGAGGAAGGGAAAGTACTAAATAAGAATACGCCTCAGCGTATATACATAATATCTATATGAAATCTTATGGGGATGGAAAGTAAAGGGGAAAGAAGTTGTCTTTTCTTCCGGGAGCAGAGTTTTCAGGGTTCTCGCAACCTTGGCGGCAATGAAGTCCGGATTAAGCCTCAACAATTTCGAGCAAGAGGCATGCCGTAATGAGAAGGTATTTCCTATGCAACCGGCATCTGCCAGGCAATTATAATTCGCGTCCTCCCCTTTTTCCTGGCATTGTCTGCCATCTGCCCCCGACAAGCTGTGCTGGGCTCCGGAGAAATAATGCACATCCGCAGTAGGGAGTGTCTTACATCCCTCCATATCATCAGAAACGGAAGTGAACTTCGATATGAGGAACAACCCTAACAAGATATAGAATATACATTTCGCCATAGCGGGTGCAAATATAGAAACTATTTTCGGATTACAACAGAAAAATGAAAAACAAAAAGCGGTTAACCGTTTCATCAGTCAACCGCTTTCTTGTTTTTGTAGTGGGTACGAGAATCGAACTCGTATACCATGCGTGAGAGGCATGTATCCTAACCGTTAGATGAACCCACCCTCGCATTTGTCTTGTACACCCTCAGGGATTCGAACCCTGGACCCACTGATTAAGAGTCAGTTGCTCTACCAACTGAGCTAAGAGTGCATCTGGCGGAAGCTGGGGGATTCGAACCCCCGGTACGGTTACCCGTACGTCAGTTTAGCAAACTGGTGGTTTCAGCCACTCACCCAAACTTCCTTTTTTATAACCAGCATTCTTTTCAAATGCGGTGCAAATGTAGGGCAAACTTTTGGACTGTGCAAATCTTTCCTACATATTTTTTTCACCGTTTTCATACAATTTGAGATAACACGTTAACACTCAAACCCTAAAACAAGAAAAAAAATTTGATACATATCAAACCGTCCTTTTCAACCTTTCCTTATCTTTGCGCGATTTTTAAAGTATAGTGCACATACACGGACAATGATACAACAAGAAAGCCTAAAAAAGCGGCTTGCCAAGCTGGCCGCCCCCATTTTTATAGAGACACTTCTCATCATGATGCTCGGTGCGGTGGACACCATCATGCTGAGCCGCCACTCGGACAACAGTGTTGCCGCCGTAGGGGTAGTCAACCAAATTATCATGCTCACTTTCCTCGTTTTCGAAGTCATCAACCTCGGAACGTCCGTTCTGTGTTCCCAGTATCTCGGTGCGAAACTACACAAGAAAGTAGTGCAAGTAGTCGGCGTATCCATCCTCGTCAACCTGGCGGTAGGTATCACGGTCAGCCTGGTACTGTTCTCCTGCGCCCATCCCATCCTCCGGCTGATGGGGCTCACCGCTGAACTGATGCAGGACGGCATGGACTATATGCGTATCGTAGGCGCTTTCGCCTTCTTCCAGGCACTATCCCTCACCCTCTCCGCCTCCCTGCGCAGTGCCAACAAGGCCATCTACCCGATGATGGTCACCGTCGTAGTCAATATCCTCAATATCATCGGCAACTACTCCCTCATCTTCGGCCGCTTCGGCTTTCCGGAACTGGGCGTGGAAGGCGCCGCCATCTCCACAGCCTTCAGCCGGGGTGTCTCCATGATTATACTGTTCGTCATACTGTTCCGCAAGCACATCCACCGTTTCCCACCGGCATACTTCCGCCCTTTTCCGTGGATAGAACTAAAGAACCTGATGAAGGTAGGCCTGCCCTCTGCCGGCGAACAATTGTCGTACAGCTCGTCGCAAGTCGTCATCACCTACTTCATCAACATGCTGGGAGTGGAAGCGCTCGCCACCCGTACCTATTGTGTCAACATCATCATGTTCGCTTATCTGTTCAGCATCTCCATGGCACAAGGCGGCGCCATCTGTATCGGGCATCTGATAGGCGAGAAGAAACCTCACGCAGCCTTCCTTATGGGAAAATACGTCATGAAGAAATCCGTCATGATTACCGTCATGCTGTCCTGCATCCTCGCCCTTTCGGGGCATGCCATCTTTGGCTGGCTCACGTCCAACCCCGACATCATACGTATGGGTGCCACCATCCTTATCATAGATGTACTCCTCGAAATAGGCCGCCCCATCAACATCTTCGCCACCAACGCCCTTCGTGCGGCAGGAGATGTCAACTACCCCTTCTACGTAGGGTTGGTGGTGCAGTGGAGTGTAGCTGTAGGTGTGGGATACCTTTTCGGCTTCCCCTTCGGCTGGGGTATCTGCGGCATGTGGGTAGCCTTCCTGTTGGACGAGAATATCCGCGGCTTCATTTTCGTCCGCCGCTGGTATGGCATGAAATGGGTAAACAAAAGTTTCATACGGAGCTGATTTTTTCTCGTAAAAACCTTATCTTTGCCCCTCGAACAAACAAATTATGGCTTTATGGATGCACTATTGAAAGAAACCGTAGATGCCGCTATCAACTCCCGCTATCCAGGCATGGCTCCCGAGGGAAGAAGGTTGATAGAGGAAATCCTCATTCGCAAGGAAGTAGAAAAGGGCGCATTATTACTCAATGAAGGGCAGATAAGCCATAATATCGTATTTGTAGGAAAAGGCATGTTGCGCCAATTCTATTATAAAAACGGTAAAGACGTCACCGAACACTTTTCCTATGAAGGCTGCATCATCATCTGCATAGAAAGTACCTTGAAGCAGGAACCCACCCACCTCATGATTGAGGCACTCGAACCGAGTGTCGTATACCTGCTGCCATACAACAAGCTGCTGACACTTACCGAAATCTCATGGGAAATAAACATGTTCTATCGGAAGATTCTGGAATATTCCCTGATTGTTTCACAGATAAAGGCTGACTCCTGGCGGTTTGAGACTGCACGCGAGCGCTATAACCAGCTCATGGAACATCAGCCCGAAGTCATCAAGCGGGCTCCTTTGTCGCACATTGCGTCCTATCTGCTGATGACCCCCGAAACACTGAGTCGGGTACGTTCGGGCATACTGTAACCCTCCTCCTGTCTGCCCGGAGAATACATATCTGAATTTATATAGAAATTTTACCATTTCTCCCCTAAGCGTGCATTGATTGCCATACAATCATTTCATGCTCAAGGTTGTTTTATATGTATTTAAAATATTAAAATTCAGATTATGAATACTATACATAATTTTTCCGCTTCCCTGATACAGCGGACAAAACAAGCCGGACGATACAGTACATCCGGTATATATACCAGTACAGTGAACAGCTTTTTCCGCTTCATCGGCCACCGTTCCATCACTTTTGCAGATCTCACCCCCAGCCTCATCAAGCAATACGAAGACCGGCTGCTCGGCGAAGGGCGGCGCCATAATACCATATCCACCTATATGCGTATGCTCCGTTCCATCTCTCACCAAGCTGCCGAACAAGGCATTCCATTCACACACAGTATAGACGATTTGTTCGCCTATGTATTCACTGGCTATGAGCCTACCGCCAAACGGGCCATCTCTCCTTTACTAATCCGGCGCTTGGTAAATCTTGATTTGGAGAAGAAACCCGCCTTGCGTTTCAGCCGCGACATGTTTCTGTTAAGTTTTTACTTACGAGGCATTCCGTTCGTAGACCTTGTACATCTCCGCAAAACGGATGTCAAGCACAATACCATTTATTATTACCGCCATAAGACCCGTCAGCAATTGTCCGTACATATAGAGTCGTATGCCGCACAGATTATAAATAGGTATAAAAACGAAGCCGCCTCTTCCCCCTATTTGCTACCGATATTATCACTAACCGGGGAAGATGGTTACAGACAATACAAAAGTGCTTTACGGCTCTACAACCAACATTTACACACACTTTCGAAGATGTTACGGTTAAGCATTCCATTAACATCTTATGTAGCCCGCCATAGCTGGGCCACCACTGCCAAAGACGAAGGAGTGGCCATTTCTGTGATTAGTGAAAGCTTAGGACATACTTCTGAAAAGGTAACTCACGTTTACCTTGCTTCTTTTGACAACAATGCGATGAGTAAAGCAAATAAAAAAGTGATTGCAACAATCCATCCAAACAAAAAGAAAAAACCCTAAAAACTAGAATTTGTAAAAGTATTCCTATTTGTATAGGAGTACTTTTATTATCCAATTTTATTCTCTTACTTACAAGGTAAGAGAATATGTTTTGTGGCTGCAAAGATATGAAAAAGATTACTACAATCGCAAAAAAAATAGATTTATTTTTTAATTCATATTTATCTCATATATAGATATAAGACACATTGCAGCCACTTGTATTTCAGTCTTATATATTTACATAAAAGCCCCCATTTTGAATTCAAAAATTAAATTTAATTATGAGATAAAATATCGTTTTACATTTTAATTACATATATAGTCTTTTAATGTAAAATACCTTTTAATGGCTGGTTTATAAGATTATTCTCCAAATAAAATACCACCTCTTACCTTGTAAGTAAGAGAGTATTGGTATCCATTACCTTGTAAGTAAGAGAATTATTAAACAAACAAGAATGAACAGTTTTTTCTCTTTCAATACCATTGAGAAAGAAAAAAGCTATTGAATTAGTGTGAATTATGAAACAAGTTCTCCATTTCAATAAAGTGATTAAGTTCGTCATTATCTTTGGTGACTTATGCTTACTGAACATCATTTTCATCTCGCTATATCACATTTTTGACTACCAAACACTGGGCAATGAATTTACACATTCATTGTCCCAGCTATTGGTATTATTGAATCTAGTCTATCTACTTTGCAATTACTCCAATGGCGTCGTACTGCATGAACGTATTGTACGTCCGGAACGCATTGTACGTCGGGCTCTCCGTAATACAACTTTTCACGCCACGCTGTTCATCAGCTTGGCTACTTTAGCAGATATAGGTACCAGTTCACTCCGTTTTTTTACATGCTTTTATAGTATTTTCTTTATCTGCCTCGCTATATATCGCCTTCTTTTCCGGTATTTACTGAAAAAATATCGAGAACATGGAGGTAACTCACGTACCGTCATTTTAATCGGCAGTAACAAAAACATGACAGAACTCTATCAAGAAATGACCGGAGATCCCACCACGGGCTTCCGCATTACCGGCTATTTCTGTGATGTACCTTCTGATGATTTTCCCGAAGATGTCCCCTATTTAGGGCAGCCTAAAGAAGTTGTCACTTATTTACAGCAACACCATATAGAACAAGTCTATTGCTGCTTGCCTTCTGCACGTAGCCATGAAATACTTCCAATCATCAATTATTGCGAAAATCACTTGATTCGTTTCTATAGTGTACCTAATATTCGCAATTACCTGCATCGTCGCATGCACTTCGAGATGTTTGGCAATATCCCCGTACTCACTATCCGCGAGGAACCTTTGGCACAAATGGAAAATCGCCTACTGAAAAGAGCCTTCGACCTCTTTTTCTCCCTCGTTTTTCTGTGTACAGTATTCCCCTTCGTCTACATCATCATAGGTACCGCTATCAAGCTATCCTCCCCCGGTCCTATCTTCTTCAAACAAAAACGAAGCGGAGAGAATGGAAATGAATTCTGGTGTTACAAATTCCGTTCGATGCGTGTCAACATAGACAGTGACGAACTACAAGCCACCGCCAATGACCCGCGCAAAACAAAAATCGGAGATTTCATCCGTAAAGCCAGCATTGACGAACTTCCCCAATTTTTCAATGTGTTACTGGGGCAAATGTCCGTTGTAGGGCCACGCCCCCATATGCTGAAACACACTGAAGAATATTCACGCCTTATCGACAAATATATGGTCAGACATCTGGTAAAGCCCGGCATCACCGGTTGGGCCCAAGTCACCGGCTACCGTGGTGAGACCAAAGAACTCTGGCAAATGGAAGGACGTGTACAGCGCGATGTATGGTATCTGGAACACTGGACTTTTCTATTGGATTTATACATTATATACAAGACAATCAGAAACGCCATTCAAGGCGAGAAAGAAGCGTATTGAGAATTAAAATTGAAAATCAAAAATTAAAAGGAGCAGTAATGAAAAACAAGAAAAGTATAGCCATCTTGATGGCGGCAATTACATTGGCAAGCTGCCAATCTTACAAAAAAGTACCTTATCTACAAAGTTACAAATCACTTACAGATAAGAGTTATAAGGAAATCGTCATCAATGAAGTCAACCAGCAGGATACCCTCTACGATGCGCATATCCAACCTAAAGACTTGCTGAATATCACCATAAACACCACTGATCCGCAAGCTGCCGCACCGTTCAACCTGACCATGCAGACCTATAATAATATAGCACAATCCAATGCCAGCACTACATCGCAACCAGCTCTGCAACAATATCTCGTAGACAATGCAGGTGAGATAGACTTCCCCGTGATAGGCAGACTGAAAGTAGGGGGCTTAACTAAAAATGCAGCCGAGAACCTTATCCGTGAACAGCTTCGTCCTTATCTCAAAGAAATACCTATTGTCACTGTACGTATGTCCAACTACAAAATTTCTGTCCTCGGTGAAGTGAACAGTCCCGGAACTTTCACTATCAATAATGAGAAAGTGAATATTTTCGAGGCGCTTGCCATGGCAGGCGACATGACCATTTACGGTATACGAAACAACGTCAAGCTCATCCGCGAAGACTGTAACGGCCAGCGAAATGTCATCAGCCTAAACTTGAACGAGCAGAATATTCTTCATTCTCCCTACTACTACATGCAGCAGAATGATATCCTTTATATAGCTCCAAATAAAACCAAGGCAAAGAGTGCAAGCGTCAGCAACAGTACCACTATCTGGGTTTCTGTGATTACTTCCCTTGTTTCACTCGCAAGTCTGATTGTCAACATTGTAAGATAATTTTAATCCTCAAAAAATGAAAGAAGATTTATACGATGACCTTTTAAACGAAAAAGAGGAAAAAACAGATTTCCAAGCCCTCTTTTTCAAATACATCATTCATTGGCCCTGGTTTGTGGCAAGCGTATTGATATGCACTGGCTTGGCCTTTGCTTATCTCCGTTACCAAATACCCGTCTACGAAGTGTCATCTTCTATCCTAATTAAAGAAGACGACAAGAAAAGTACCAACAATGCACTGTCTGCCATGCAGGATTTTGGTATGCTTTCCATGACCAGCAACTTTGACAATGAGCTGGAAATTCTGAAATCAAGGACACTCATCAAGAAAGTCGTGTCACGTCTGAACCTTTATACCAACATCGCCATCGAACAATCTTTCGGCTACGATGTTTCACTTTACAAAAACTCCCCTCTTGATGTGTTCATGACCGCCGAGGAAGCTGACAAACTGGAAGGGAACATTCGGCTGGAACTGATATACTCCCCTACCGGCCAACTGACTGTCACAGCCTTTTATATACAAAACGGAGACAAGCAAGAAACGACCAAATCTTTCGACGAACTACCTGCCATTCTACCACTCCCGGTAGGTGTCATCACCATTTCGCACAATGATTCATTGCCTGCTCCGCAAGAGCCCGTCAATCTGAAGGCTATCATCAGTACCCCCACTGCCGCAGCAGCAGGCTATAGGGCAGGTCTGACCGTAGCCCCCATATCCAATACCAGTACCATTGCCACCATCAGTGTACAAAACACCCATATACAACGAGCCTCCGATTTCACCCAAGAACTGATAATACTCTATAATCAGGACACCAACACCGAAAAGAATGAAGTGGCCCAGAAAAGCGCCGACTTCATCGAGGAACGTATCAGCATCATCAACCACGAACTGGGCACCACAGAAACCGAACTGGCGGAATTCAAGCAACGCGCCGGACTGACCGACATCAGCAGCGACGCGCAGCTTGCCCTTCAGGAAAGTTCCAAGTACGAACAGCAATATGCAGAGAACGCCACCCAAATCAACCTCGTGAACTATCTGCGCGACTACATCAACAATCCTGCAAACAACGACGAGATCATCCCTGCCAACGTAGGACTGAGCGACATGAACCTGACCTCCGCCATAGACAAGTACAACAATCTCATCGTGGAGCGTAAGCGCCTGCTACGTACCTCCTCCGAAAGCAATCCCGCCATCATCAATCTGAACACGGGGATCGAGGCCATGCGCCACAATGTGAAAACCACCGTAAACAGTGTTTTGAAAGGCCTGCAAATCACCCGGAGCAACATCGACCGACAGTCGCGCAAGTACGAAAGCCGCATCAGCAACGCCCCCAAGCAGGAGCAGGAGTTCATGAGTATCGCACGCCAGCAGGAAATCAAGGCCACCCTCTACATCATGCTGCTGCAGAAACGCGAGGAAAACGCCATCACACTGGCTGCAACCGCCAACAATGGACGCATTATCGAAGAACCCATGCCTGCCGGCATCGTTTCTCCCCAAGGCAAAAAAATCTATATGATTACCTTTGTCATCGGCATCGGCATTCCCTTGGGCATCATTTTCCTATTGAACCTGCTCCGTTTCCGCATTGAAGGGCATACCGATGTGGAAAAGCTCACAAAGGTTCCCATTATCGGTGACATCCCCCTTACCGGTTCAAACAAGCATGAAGAGTCTGCCATTGCCGTACGCGAAAACGACAACGACATCATGACGGAAACCTTCCGCAGCCTGCGCACCAACCTGCTCTTCATGATGGGCGATCCGGATAAGAAAGTCATCCTGGTTACCTCCACCATAAGCGGTGAAGGCAAGACTTTCATAGCTTCCAACCTCGCCCTCAGTCTGGCGCTGCTCGGCAAAAAGGTCATTCTGGTAGGATTGGATATACGCAAACCGGGATTGAACAAGTTGTTCCATCTTTCACACAAAGAAAAAGGAATCACCCAATACCTTGTCGCCCCCAAATCCACAGACCTTCATGCGCTGATACAGCCTTCCGGCATAACTTCCAACCTCGACCTGCTATTGGGCGGTCCCATCCCACCCAATCCTACGGAACTACTGGCACGCCAGTCACTGGAAGACACCATCAGTACATTACGCAAAGAATATGACTATATCGTACTGGATACAGCCCCTATCGGCATGGTGACCGACACGCTCATCCTTTCGCGCGTAGCGGACGCCAGCATCTACGTCTGTCGTGCAGATTATACGCATAAGACCGATTACCAGCTCATCAACGAGCTTCAGGAGCATCATCGTCTCCCCAACTTATGCACAGTAGTCAACGGAATCGATATGAAGAAGAAAAAATACGGTTATTACTACGGCTATGGTAAATACGGAAAGTATTACGGCTACGGTAAGAAATACGGATACAGTTGAGTTAGCGACTAGCTATTAAGAGTTGAGAGTAAATAATCGAGTGTCTAATTTTTAATTTCTAATTTCTAATTTCTAATTTTTAATTAACCCCGCCCCTCCAATGTGACAGGCGACCGCGTAGCGCGCCCGAACCTCAACTATTTATGAACCATAGAAATACACCTTTAAAGGATTTTACATGAACCATACTGATATCACCCCTCATATTATTCCTCGTCGCCAATGGCTGGTGGCATACGTGCAGTCTTGTCTGGAAAAGAAGACTGCCGAACGGCTGAAAGCTATGGGAGTGGAATATTACTTACCCATACAAAGCGAAATACGCCAATGGAGCGACCGGCGCAAGAAAGTGGACCGCCTGGTCATCCCGATGATGATTTTCGTGCATGTCACTCCGCAGGAACGCCCCCTGCCGCTTACCTTACAAGCTATCAGTCGGTACATGGTATTGCGCGGTGAAAGCCGTCCCGCCGTCATTCCCGAGGAACAGATGGAACGTTTCCGCTTTATGCTGGATTATAGCCCGGAGGCTGTAGAGATTTGCAGTACACCTCTGGCAGCAGGTGATGCCGTGAAAGTAATAAAAGGCCCCCTTGCCGGATTGGAGGGAGAACTGGTCATGATAGGAGGAAAAAGCAAAGTGGCAGTCCGGCTGGATATGCTGGGCTGCGCACATGTGGACATGCCGATAGGATACGTGGAGAGAATTAATTTTTAATTGTCTCGTATTCGCTTTTGGCGTCAAAACAAGGACAAGCCTTATGGATAGAGGAACTGAGTTGCCGATGCCCTGAAATACGGGCATTGGGATAGTCGGTCTTCAGCTGCCGAAGCAAGTCAAGCAAAGAGCATTTCTGCGCATAGGTACGTGTATCGGCAGGGACACCATTCTCGTCGAGCCCACCCTCATAGCAGATGCCGATACTCTTGTCGTTCCAGCCGGTGGCATGGGCTCCAATCTGATGAACCGGGCGACAAATATGCACCTCGCCGTCACGGGTGATGTAGAAATGATAACCGATATCGGCAAAGCCCCGTGCCAGATGACTGCGGCGAAGCGCCTCCACCGAGAAGTGACGGTCACAGCGCGTAGCGCTGCAATGAACTACCAGGAGGGTTACCTCCCGATAGTTCTGATAGAAACTGCCTGCTTTCATCCGGCTAACGGTTGATGCAGGAAGTCAAGCCAAACACTCCGGCCAATGTAGTGGCCACGGTAATAATCACTTTAAGGACAATGCCCCATACAGATTTTGATTTTGTTTTCTCACTCATAACAATTTGCAATTAAGGAATTAAACACTATGGTTAGCTGCATTTTTTAGACAGAAGAACATATTTATTTTCTCTCTTTTGTCTTTTCGTTTCATCCTAACGGATTTTCCCCCTGGTCTCCGTCCGAACCGCCTCCCGGGTTGCTGCCTCCACCGGCATCTTCACCCCCGCCAGTGGCTCCGGTCAGGTCCACGGTAGTCTTTCCGGCCTTCAGGGCTTTCACCACGGCACGGGCTGCACTTCGGGTTGCCACCAGATTGAATTCCGCCTCCTCCAGCAGCTCTCCAAAACGCTGGCCGCAGGTCCAGTTCACATTCAGCCTACGGATATGGATGGCAGGATTGAACTCCTTGGCAGAAGCCGCGCCGATACTGTTGATGCTGATGTAGAAACTCCCCAGGTCGCCCAACTGGATTTTTTGTCCGGCCAGCAACTGCTCCCGCATGCAATCCACGGACATGGTGAGGATGGCAACGATATCCGAACGCTTGTACACGCAGCCATGACTGGCTATATGCTCGGCAAAGCGGTTGATGTCCATCACTTCCGAATACTGCGCACTTGCGTACGCTTTTTTGGCAACCGTCTTATCGGTAGGATTGCCACGCATCACGATACTGTAGTTAATCATAAATTAAAAATTATAAGTTAAAAATTAAAAGATAGGGAGACGATACTAATCCCAGGGGCTTACGATTACTAATCTTCGCGCGTCACGATTACTAATCTTCACCCCTCATCGTCTGACAGAACAAAGATACGACGTACCTCCGGGCAGAATAAGAGATGCGGTGAAGTGATATGAAGGGATGTGGGAAAATGTGAGATTAGGTAAGATTATACCGGGTTCCGGCAATGGGTATACAGAAAAAATTCCGTACATTTACAGTGTAATAACCAGTTAAAGCATTGTTTATGAAGTACGTTGAAGACTACGAAAATATCCCCGGCAAAGAGTGGCCCGTCCGCCCCTATTACAAACGTGAACTGGCAGAGGCATACGCCCCCACCATTTCACCGGCATCCGCACTCAACCGCTTGTCCAAATGGATGAAGCTGAATTTGGAACTGGACGAAGCCCTGCGGCATACCGGCTACAAAGGCTCCCAGAAAATATTCACCTCCCTACAGGTGGAACTTATATTCAGGTATTTAGGAAAACCATGAAAGAATCAATCCCCCACATAGCGCGCCATGGCGCATTGGTTGCGGTAGATTTCATCCCCTTTCAGCTCGACCACCCGATAACCACGGCGGCCACCGGAACGGACAGCCTCATAGCCCTCCTGCTTCATCACCAGACCGAGGCGCGTGGGACTCAAGGGTTGCCGGATACCTATGTTGATATGTCCCAGTATCTGGGCATTGGTCAAGAACATACACTCCTCGCCCGGTATGGGGCGGCGATAGTACACCTGAACGAGCTCACGCTCCAGGCAGGGCACCTCAAAATAACGGTTATGAAGATTCACGGCATCAATCTCCTCCTGCTCAAACCAGTAGTGGAAGCCGCTCTTCCAGAGGGCATAGCCTTGCGCATACACTCCGGCATAATCTATGGGATAATCGAAAGGACTGTCTATGGAATCCACCTCGAAGGGAAGCCAACGGCGGTTGCCACTGAGGTCGTTGAGGAAGGTGACGTTGTTGCTCGTGCCACAGAAACTGGCAATATGCGGACGGCTCTCCTTGAAGTGTCCGTAGGCGGCACGCTCGTTCACGTCTGTCATGCCGGTGATGGCCTTCAACTGGCTGACCTGGGCAGAGGTCATCTCCTCCAGCTCTTCAAGGCATACCAGTGCAAACTCGGTCAGCGTAAAAAGGTCGTCCTTGCTGACGCGCCGGCTGTTGCTTTTCACGTAAAAATAACGCTGAAGTTCGACAGGAAGCAGACGCTGCATCCAGGTAGTCTTGTAGATGCCCTGCTTACCGATGAAGACCAGAATCTCATGATTCACCACCTTGGTATCGAGCAGCGAAGCAATGGTGGCCACCAGCCACTTCTTGAAGTAGATGCCGAAAAGCTTCTGGTCGTCCTTCACATGTACGCCGGCAGCCAGACGGGCAATAGGGTCAGTAGTACCGTCCCAAGTAGGCAGCCCCTCCAGATAGGCTACAAAGGGATTGAAAAGCGGCGTGTACTCCGAATCGAGCACGGAACGTATGTCAGCAATGCGGGCAAGCATCCCTGCCTTGTTCATGCGGCTCCACAACGTGTTGACGTAGCGGTCGGTCAGCTCCGCATACTCCTCTCCGCAGTCGGCCATCAGGACTTCGAACTTGCCGCTCACCGTATTTTTGCGGAACTTCGCCTGTTCGGAAAGGAACTGCTCGATATCTGCCACCGTGGCAAACTTTTCATCGTCCTCTCCCCTGCGGACAAGGGAACGGGTGCCATGCTCCCCGGTATTCGCGTAGCAGGAGCCGATGACAGCTGCCACATCCCCGTCATAGTCAGGAAAGTGCTCCGCTGCCCAAGCAGCGGCTGTCTTCCGAGCCACTCCGTACTGGTTGAGCAGATAACCCATGCGCATCACATATTCGTTATGATGATGTTCACAATAACTCACTCCCTCCTCTTCCAGCAGGCGTTCGGCAGCTTTCACCACCTTCTCCAAACGTTTGTTGCGCTTTGTCGGCACAGCTTCGGAAGCGCCATCCTGCGGTTGGGGAGCAATCGGACTATCTTGCAAAACAAAAGAAGCGGCACTGGGATTGTAATATACATGAGGGTCGGAAGCCAGTCCACTGATACGGGTAGCATTCTTGCACTGCCCGTCGCTTTCGAAGCCCACCAGGCAGGAATAGTAGTCGTTGACTTGATTGAAATACTTGGCGTATTGCCGGAAGGCTTTTCCCTTTTCCGCTCCGTTCAGGTCATCGATGCGGCAGATGATACGGATGCCATGACCACTGATGGTGGTGTAGGCCATCAATGTATACTTGTCGGCACAAATCAATGTCAGTGTGGCAGCCATCCGCTCGGGAGCGATGTGGTCCAGGTCGACCAAGGTATAGCCGGTCCAGGCACAGATATGTTCGCGGGTCTTCCCACCTTCAAAGCAGACGGCAACAGCGAAGCAGGGACAGCCGGACTTCTCGCGGTCGGCATCCCTACGCAGGTCTTGCTGCAAGTAGTAGCGATGTTTCTCGGTGCGGTCTCGCAGGGCAGCGTCGCATTTAATGATGTTGACTATTTCTTCAAGAGAAGTTTCTACTGATTCTGTGTCCGAATAGCCTCTGAAAAGGCTGATATTGCGGTGTTCCATAATTTACTGATTTTTGTTTATGTTTAAAATTACGACGCGAAGGAACGCATAAGTGCCCAGATACACAAGTCCGGTCGTTTCCACTACATGGAAATGATTTCGCTTGTTTTTATTATTGTTTAACAATTAAAAGAGTCAACATGACAAAGAAAGAGCCGGTGACACCGGCATTCGGAGCCTTTCTGAGCAAATGCCAGAAAGAACAGCTCGTTAACGGCAGACATCTGACCAACGAGACCATCGCCCAAGCAACGATGATGAGTACCAGAACCTACAACCTTTTAAAAAAGGGCTGAGTAACAACATCAACCAGATACATGCCATAACGCATTTCTGGAGGTCTTTTCAGAAAACAAATTCGGAAAGGGAAAGGTTCGAGCAAGAAGTAGCCGATTGCCTGGAAAGTGATTTGAGGCATTACAGAATCCATACGGGAGTCTTGAAACCTTAACTTCACCCGAAGCGATGACACTTGTGGCACCCTTTTTCCAATACTTTCTATAGGCTGATATTTATCACACACAAACAATACAAGTTTGTGCATATTGATAATTTGCCTCGCGCGCGTAACATGTATTTATGTTTAAGGGGTGACACAGGTGTCAACTTGACTTTGAAACAACGGTACGGAAATTAGGAAAATACGCAACGACGGCTATGTCTACATAGACAAGACGGCCCTTATTCACAAGTTAGTGAACAGTGGCAGTTACTACTTCCTGAGCCGCCCGCGCCGCTTCGGCAAGAGCCTGCTCATATCTACCCTGGAAGCCTACTTCCAAGGCAAGCGGGAGCTTTTCGAAGGACTGGCAATGGAAAAGCTGGAGAAAAACTGGGTGAAACGCCCCGTGCTGCACCTGGACCTGAACATTGGAAAATATGACACGCCGGACAGTCTGGACAAGATTCTGGACAATGCCCTCTCGCAATGGGAAGCAATCTACGGCACGGGGATAGCGGAAACCACCTTGGCGCTACGCTTCAAAGGCATCCTTGAACGCGCTTACAAGCAAACGAGCGAGCGAGCTGGAACGGCACTACCAGAACGTGCTCTTCATTGTCTTCAAACTGGTAGGTTTCTATACCCAGGCAGAATATCATACGTCCGAAGGACGGATTGACCTCGTGGTAAAAACTACGGACTACATCTACGTGATGGAGTTCAAACTGGAAGGCACTGCCGAAGAGGCCATCGCCCAGATAGAAGAAAAGCATTACGCCCACCCCTTCGAGACGGATTCACGGAAGTTGTTCAAGATTGGAATCAATTTCAGCAATAAGATGAGGAACATAGAGAGGTGGATCGTCAAAAACAACTAAATATTTACACAAAAACAATAATGTTTGCATATTCCAAAATATAATCACCATTTTTGTGAATATCATTATATAAATGTTGCAAACAAAAAAGTCATAATGTAACATTATGCTTTGCGCTATTTGCAAAAGTTCAAAGTATATGCAAAACATGTCGATTCAATCACAAAATAACAAACGATTAGCCAAAAACACATTGATTCTGTATGCCCGCATGCTGTTCACTGTAGGCATCAGTTTCTATTCTACCCGTTTGATACTCGCCAATTTGGGAGTATCAGATTATGGTGTCTATAATGTTATAGGAGGCTTTGTGTCCATGTTTTATATGGTGACAGCCACCATGACACAGGCAGTGAGCCGTTTCCTTACATTTGAATTAGGCAGGAATGATCCGAAAAAGTTGCAGCAAACATTCTCCACATCCCTAAATATTCTTCTTCTTCTTGCTCTGTTGGTAGTGCTGTTGAGCGAGACCATAGGCTTATGGTTTGTCAACGCAAAGCTGAATATCGAGCCAGACCGTATGACTGCTGCAAATTGGATTTATCAGTTCTCCCTTCTCTCTTTTGTTCTTGAGATGATCAGCGTGCCTTATAGTGCTTCGGTTATCTCACACGAGAAAATGGGAACATTTGCTTTCGTCACCATAACCAAGGTCTTCTTGACGTTTGGCATAGCCCTATCACTTGCTGCCAGCCCCATTGACAAACTGGTGTTCTATGGAATTCTTGTACTTGCTGTATCTGTTTCCATTCAATTGATGTACTGGATATATTGTAAGAAGAATTTCCCCGAATGCCAATACTCTACACATATTGACAAAGTCTTGTTTAAAGACATGTTCGGTTTTGCAGGATGGAACTTCCTGACCACTTGCACTTCCATGCTAAGCAGTCAAGGAGTGGGCATCATGCTTAACATGCACTTTGGTACGGCAATCAATGCAGCCCGCGGTGTAGCTTCTCAAATCAATGGAACAGTAGGTGCTTTCTCTCGAAATTTCACTACAGCATTGAATCCGCAGATAACAAAATCGTATGCAGCCGGAGATATAGCATATACAACAAAACTGGTTTGCAGAGGCGCAAAGTTCTCATACCTGCTATTTCTTTTCATCGCACTTCCATGCATGTTCGAAGTTGATTTTTTTCTTTCCAAATGGCTGACCGAAATGCCTCCTTACGCTGGTATTTTCGTCCAGTTGACATTTCTCAACACCTTAGTTGAAATACTACTGAACTCAAATGAGACGTTAAACAGAGCTTCCGGAAAAATCCGCAAATTCCAGATTATCATCAGTGTGGCCCAACTACTAATTCTCATTGTTTCCTACATAGTGCTTGAAATAACAGGCAATTCCATTTTGACTGTAGCAGTTACAAATGTCATTTATCTGTTGATTTTCATTCCACGCATTACAGTAAACAAACCTTATATCGGAATAACATTCGGATATTTTTTCAAACATACGTTAAGAGGAGTTATGATTGTAACCTGTATCTCAACTCTTGTATGCTTTGCATTCCTATCCGGTATGGAACAAGGTTGGATTCGTTTGTTCGGGACAAGTATCGTATCCACCCTAACAATAGCGATTACTTCATGGTTTTTCGCCTTAACGAAAGGTGAAAGAGAGAAGACAAGCTCTTTTATCAGAAAGAAAATTTACGCCATAAAACAAAACTAATGTTCAGAAACAGAACTACATTAATGTACCTCTCTATCCTGGGCGTCATTTGCTATCATCTGTGCCTACATGGCATACACATCGGTCGGTTGAATGTAGGATATGCTGGAGTAGATGTCTTCATGTTGCTGAGTGGATATGGCATTGCCAAGTCGCTTGCCCACAATTCCATAAAACAATTCTATATACATAGGCTCCGGCGAATCCTTCCATTGTGGATTGTCATGATAAGCTCTGTATGTATAATAAATTTAATATTAGGAGTGGGAAATCTTGGTTTAGATATATTCCTGCTCAATATCACATCACTTTCATTCTATTACAACCCTGACTTGCTGCCCGAATGGTATCTTTCCACCTTGCTCCTATTCTATGCTGTCAGCCCGTTACTAAAAATGCTTTTGGAAAAAGGTAGTTGGGGGTTAGTGATACTCATCAGTTTGGTTGTTGTCTTGGAAGAGGAATTTTTAGGAACCGGAAGATGGCAGTATGATAATGCGGTCGCCCGTTTCCCTCTTTATCTGCTGGGTATGCAGTGTGCCCTCAGTAACAAAGAGGATTTGCCTTATAAGGTCACCATTCCTTTGTTTCTATTAAGTGTTGCTTTCTTTTTTCAGGGACATCACTACCTATTTTCCGCATGTGCTGTGCTCCTCGCCATCCAAATAGCAAATATACTCATTGATAAATGGGGAGTCTTAAAGAACAAACTATTCAATTGGATTGGTACACACACTTTGGATATATATGTTGGCAATACTATAGCAGCGGTAATAGCCGAGCTGATTTTCTCTCCCGAAATGAATGTGTTTGACAAAATTTCCATCGACATAATGATGACTATAGGCCTGTCCCTATTGCTTTGGAAACTTAATTCACAACTACAAGATTTATGGTAAGAAAATATTTTCATTATCTCACAGACACTATTACATGTAGATTCAACCGGCAGTTTTCTCTAAAAAAAGCCAATATGAAATGGATAGCCTACAATATAGGAGATCCGCAAGACAACAACTGCATCAAAGTTGAAAACAGTACCGTCACTCACACATCTATTAATATTACGGGTAAAAACAACCGCATCATCGTGCGCAACGGGGCAAAGATGTTCTTCGGAGGGATAAAGATTATAGGAAATGACAATGAGGTAGTGTATGATGGTTGTAAAGCTATGATTAATGTATTTATGAAGGGAAATGGATGCAAAATTACAGTCGGAAGAGGCTCTCTGATAGACGAGAGCACAAGTATAGTACTAATGGGACAGGGCAACCGTGTGGAAATCGGTGAAGAGTGTATGTTTGCAGAGAAGGTTGAGATTTGGGCATCAGATACCCACCTTATCACAGACCTGCAAGGCAATCCATTAAACCCCTCGAAACCGGTCGTCATAGGCAAGCATGTATGGCTCGGCAAAGGGGTAAACGTGATGAAAGGCGTAACAATAGGAGAACATACAACCGTAGGCTTAGGAAGCATCGTAACAAAAGACCTCCCACCTCATTGCATCGCGGCAGGTAGTCCGGCAAAGGTGGTAAGGACCGGAACAGACTGGCATTTAGGACATACTAATATATAAAAAATGATACTACATCTGATACTTTCTTTGATACTAAGCATAGAAACCATCATCATCATTGATTTTGCCATGGTGTTAAAGGGCATACATTTCAAATTAAGCCTATATGGTATATCATTGCTATCACAATTCATACTATTAGCATTTTGTTCGGATACTCCCAACATATTACTTTTTACATTAGCTGCCACACTGTTCCTTATTCCTTGGGTAATGTATCTTCTGTGGCTTCCATTCGCAAAAACCTCACACGATTTTGAAGATGTTGATAATGGGAAAACAGCATGTTATGGCAACAAAAAAGTATTGCTGATAGTACCCCATCAAGACGATGAAATCAATGTGCTGGGCGGTATTTTTGAAGAGTTTATCAAATATGGTAGCACTGTACACATCGTATATGCCATAACAAACGGAACAATACAAGGTTTTAGATATACTGAAGCATTAAATTTGTGCAAACACATTGGCATTCCGGACTCTAATGTCACATTCCTTGGATATGGATTTATACATAGTAAAAAGGCGAACATACCTACCGTAACTAAAGGTACACAGAATGTTCCTGCATATAAAGAAGGTCAAGCCTTAACAAGAGAAAATATGGTGAACGACCTAAAAGAGATTATATTGCTGCAAAAACCAGATATTATTTTTGGTAGTGATTACGATTACCATGAAGAACATCATCTTGTAACTATTGCCATTGATGAGGCTTTGGGAAAAGTGCTAAAATCAAAGTCAAAGTATCGTCCTATGGTGATGAAGAGCTATGCTTACCGAACTACATGGGAATCTTATCCAGATTATTACAAAAATAATATCCGTTCTACACTTTACAAGAAAGCTACGGTGGAAACCTATCCGTGGGAAGAACGGTTGCGTCTGCCCATAGCAGCACACCTATTGAACAGAAGTCTACTCCGTTCAGATATTTTCCGGCAATATAAAACCTTCAAGTCACAGAGAGCTGCAATGCGAGCTATCAATTTCAATGCCGATAAAGTGGCATGGCAACGCCGTTCAGACTCTTTACTACTACAGGCTACCATTCAGGTTTCATCCGGCAAGGGAAGCAAATTGAACGACTTCTTACTCTATGATAAAAGTGAGACCTTTATGTTGAATCGTGACAGCTTCCCCACCGAGGGAGCATGGATACCGGAAGAAACGGATAAAGAAAAGAAAGTTACTTTTACCTTGGCAAATCCATCACGTATTGAATATCTTCTGCTTTATCAGAATACTTGGAACAGCAATGTGGTGGAGAAAGTATCTATCTCATTTAACAATGAGAAACCTACCCAATATTCTTTAAGGACAGACGGTTATCCAACACGCATACATGTAAGAAAAGAAGATGTGGATTTTTTCACCATACGCATTATAAACAGCAGGGGCGCAAATGCCGGCCTCACAGAAGTGGAAGCATTTGAATGTAAAGAAGAGCAACCATTCAGCCTGATTAAATTGATGAATACATCGGAAGATTTCGTTTACGATTATTGGATAAATACATCGGGAGAGGAATCTTTCTTACTTTATGCCAAGGGTGATGCCTTGCCTCTTTCCGCAGCAGATTATTCCATTAGTGTGGACAATCCCAAATGCAAAGCTTTTATTATAGGGGCTGAAATAAAAGTTTACTGTCCTAAAGGTGAACAGACTCGCTTGATAGTAACATCCGTAAACTCACTGTATTCAGACACCGTCATACTTTCCAATCCCAACAAGATGAAACGCCTCCGCTGTGCTATTGGACAAAAAACGGAAGCTATATATTACGGTATTTTCATCGGAGATACACACAGAAAAGCAACTTCTCTCTCCATCTTGTCGATGATAAAGAGTCACCTATGTTTTATTCAAAAATAGGTCAAGATTACACTCTATTAATCTACATTATGCACGTGTCAGTAATATTTTTCATCACACGATTGATAAAAGACAATACATTCATAAACCCAATTTATGACTATTGTGGAGCAATCATTGTGTTTATTATCACACTACTATCATATAGTATCAAAGAAGGAACTTTTCTGTTTACAAAAAGTAAAAAAATCAACGAATGAATAGCTACAAATTATACGCAGTAAACTACGCTGATCCAGCATACGAATTCCGTCGCAAAGTAAATACCGATTCACTCAAAAAATTTGGAAAAGTGGATGAAGTGTTTGAATATGGTTCAGCAAGCATCCCCGAATTCATTGAAGCTCATCCTGATTTGTTTAAATACAAATTCGGAGCAGGCATGCATTCTTGGAAGCCTTATATCATTTTAAAGGCACTTGACAATATCAAAGACGGTGATTGGCTGTTTTATTGTGACTGCGGTGCAGAGATTATAGACGATGTACATAAGTTGACAGACCATGCAATAACAGATGGTGAAGACTTTATGGTGTTCCAACTGCTTTGGGCTACCACACGAGAGTACACAAAAGCGGAAGTCATTAGGTGGCTTTATGTGGAGAATCCCGATTTGCCGCAGGTGTTAAGTGGATTCATCTTTATGAAAAAGAATACCAAAACCGTCGCCTTGATTCAAGAATGGCTTAACTTATGTATAGTGGAAAAGTACATTGCATGTGAACGTTTTGATGAGACAATACCTAATGACCCGATTTTTAAAGTGCATCGTGACGATCAGTCGTTACTTGACATCGTTGTTCGCAAACACGGCATACGCCCCTATCGCGACCCGTCGGACTACGGTCTGCGCAGCTATTTCTGGCAACCCTTGGGGAAAGACGAGCGGCGGAGCGATTATCCCGTAGTGGTGCTGTCGTTCCGGCGAGCCGATGCAGCAGAATACAAGAAGACATATTTCCAACGCTATCGCCTATGGCAATTATGCTTAGGACATTATGGTATCTACCGCAGGATCAAGAAACTCTTGATAAAAGCCGGAATATTGAGACGCGAACCTTCTGGTTTAGGTATATGACACCAGTACACTGCAACCTACGCTCACTTAACTTGCCGAAGAAGATCGGGTGTATACTACAGATTGTAGAATGGTAGGTTCACATCATACCTTTGTAGCATTTCGGATTAAATTATAAAAGGACATTTAAAATTCAAGGAATTCATGAAACTTAGACTTTTTGGACCAGGTGGTCGTGTATGGCGATTGGCTTTCCGAATAAAACATACCGCTAAATCATTAAAGTACAGACAATTATACAATATAAAGGGGGGGGGTAAAAACAAGAACCTGTATTTCTATGTAATCGGTATTACGATGAAAAACGAAGGCTTCTTCAGTATGGTAAACAAAACAAGAGCACATATAATATATGCACTTGACAATGGCCTGACACCAGTTGTCAATTGGAGGGATTTCCCGAATCCATACTTGCGCAACGATGGCACAAACCCATGGGAATACTTTTTTGAGCAACCCTGCGGGTATACGCTAAATGACGTGTACGGCTCAAAACATGCAAAATTCAGCATAGACAGTCCTTTCCCTAATCGCAAATATACGATATGGGACGTTTCATCTGCCGACAAAGCCACAAAAGAAAAACTAAAATCCGTTACAACGGAATATATCCGGCCCCAAAAAACATTAAAGGAGTATTTTTTGAAAGGGATGCCTGATGCTTTTAACGGAAACAACCACATTGTTGCATGTATATGCCGTGGAACGGACTATTTTGACACACCTTTGATTGGAATTGAGAAACAACCCACTCCACAAATGGCAATCGAGCAAGTAAGATGCATGATGAAGAAACATAACTGCAACATGGTTTATTGCGCTACGGAAGACGAACGCATATACCGGATGTTCGAAAAAGAGTTTGGCGAGAAACTGATACCCAATACCCAGGAAAAATACGGGGACAACCATGGCAAGCTGTTGATGCAAATAAATAGAGAAGAGAAACGTGACATCCTTGAAATCACAAAGCAATATTATCGCTCCATGTATATTGTTTCACAATGTGACTGTCTTGTCGCCGGAGTTGTGAGCGGCACAAACGCCGTGTTGTGTATGCCCAACAAGTTTAAAGACACTTATATCTTTAAACTCGGCTGTGTCACGGAAGAAGATGTAAAAGAATACAGAACATTATGGGATTAACATATATCAAAAGCAGATTTCTTCATCCGGTAAAAATGAAGTGGTATGACCTCCAGATAGAAATTATCGGAGCATGGAAGTTTTTCTTGAAACGGCAACGTAGCGGTGAGCGCAAACTGACGAAAATTCATTACCAATCAACGGACAAAATCTGCGGAAACAAGCGGTCTACTGTCATTTATATGGCCAACGGATACACTTGGCATGGCGGACTGGCTGACAGGTTAAAAGGCATTGTGTCGCTTTACGCCTGGTGTAGCGACCACTCCAAACCATTCAAGATAAATTTCTGCCATCCGTTCCGGTTACATAACTACCTGATACCCAACGAATACGATTGGCAGATTGCCGATGAGGATATTTCGTATAATCCTTGTGAGGTAGCTGTCAAACAATGCCTCATAGCTCCTGTCTTGGCAGTACCTACGGTACAGCCAAGATTACCGGAACTGCTTGGCGAGTGGCTGGATGAGCATTTAGTACAAACAAATGCCCAGTTGCACGTATATACCAATATGCGATATGGCAACAGCCGATTTGCAGAACTATTCGGCAAGTTGTTCAAACCAGCTCCTCGTTTACAGAATTTGATAGATTACCACAAGGAACAGATAGGAGGGAAATATATTTCCATCTCATTTCGTTTTACCACTTTATTGGGAGATTTTACTGATTGTACGGGAGCGGCACTTCCGGTAGCCGAGCGTCAGCCACTGATTGAAAAATGCCTGCATGCCATTTCACAAATAGCGAAAACCGCACCTTCGCATGACAGAATCTTGGTAACGGCGGACAGTTCCACTTTTTTAGCGCAAGCTGCCGCTTTGTCTCATGTATATGTGATTCCCGGTAAGGTGGGGCATATTGATTACGATAATGATGATGACGTCAATATGAAGACATTCCTCGACTTTCTGCTTATCGCGGATGCGGAAGCCGTGTATCTGTGTAAAAGCGGCAAGATGTATAAAAGCGCTTTCGCGCAAACTGCCGCCATGGTACACAATAAACCTTTTGAAGTGAAAGAATGCTGAAAAGATGAAGAAACATTTGTGTGCTGCCCCAGAATGTACAGGCTGTTTGGCATGTTTGAATGTTTGTCCCAAACATGCCATTGGTGTGACCGAAGGATTCTTGGGTGAGATTTTACCTACAATTGACGAAGACAAGTGTGTCGATTGCGGACTTTGTGACAAGATATGTCCATCGTTGAATCCGTCGCCGATGCATCTGCCTATGGATTGCTATGCCGCATGGACGAAAAATGAGGTGGATTATGTGTCTGCTACCAGTGGAGGGATGGCCACCGCCATAAGTAAATCCGTCATCAGTAAAGGTGGTGTTGTATATGGATGCGCAGCCCATGGACTTCAGGTGAAACATATGCGCTGTGCCACTATGAAGGACGTGGAGAAACTGAAAGGCTCCAAATATGTGCAAAGCGAGATGGGAGACCTTTATCAAGCGTTAAAGAAAGATGTTCTTGAAGGTCTGACAGTGCTCTTTATCGGGACTCCCTGCCAAGTAGCCGGCGTAAAAAATTATTTAAGGCAAGAATATGACAACTTGTTGACTGTTGATTTGATATGCCATGGCGTTCCCTCACAGCAAAGTTTGCACGCATCTCTGCGTCATGCCATACGTGATATAGAGCCTACCAAGGTAACTTATTTGTCTTTTCGTAATCATGCAAAAGGAGATTTTTGTTTAGAATGTCGAGGCTTTAAAAAAGATGGCAAGCCTTTCATCTTTGAACGAGGAATAGATTATTCCAATTCCTATTATCCAGCTTTCTTTTTTGGAAATTCTTATCGTAACAGTTGCTATCAATGCCGCTATGCCTATCGGCAGCGCATATCGGATATATCTATCGGCGACTTTTGGGGATTGAAAGATGAAAAAGTACATCGTGAGGCCGATAACGGCATTTCGGTCGTTTTGGTGAATACGGACAAAGGAACGGCATTTTATGCGTTGATGCAAGCAGACGTGCATAGCCATCGGCAACCAGTAGAAGATGCCATCGCGGGCAATGCGCAACTCAACGCGCCCACTCGCCGTACGGGACGAACCCGTTGCTTCAGGTTCTTAGCCCGGTATTGCTCTTTTGAAGCAGCCTTTCGCATCACATGGATGGACAGAATTCTGAAAAGTAAAATGAAGTATTGCATCAAAAAAATAATCAGAAAATAATGAAAGGTACAGTAGGAATAGTGGATTTTCATGCCGCGACCAATTACGGTTCCGCCCTATTGGCTTATGCCTTGCAACGGGTGGTAAGCGATATGGGATATGATTGCAGCATCATCAATTACCAGCCGCAAAAGCAGGTAGATGGCTATCGCTTGCCGATTTTGGTAAGCCGTCATCCGGTGAAACGTTGGATAGAATCACTTTGTTGGCTTCCATACAATAAACAGATGAAGCGAAAGGTGGACAAATTTAAGTCGTTTGCGCACGACTATATGCGCCTGACACCCTATTGTTGCGACCCATCTAAAATCAATGAAGAATGTGGCACTTTCGACTATTATATAGCCGGAGGCGACCAGATTTGGAATACCGGATGCTTTGAGTTTGAATGGTATTATTACCTCGATTTTGTACGGAACGGAAAGAAGATCGCTTATGCTCCCAGCATGGGACCGAACGGACGGAAAACCATACCGGCACATCTTGCCGAGCGTGTGCGAAGAGAAGTGAAAACCTATCAGGCTGTGGCAGTGAGAGACAGTGGAACGGCGGCTTTCTTTGATTCAAATCTGCCCGTGGTTCTCGACCCGACTATGCTGCTTGATGTAGAAGAATGGAATAAACTTGCGGGTGACTCGCCTTTGATCAAAGGCGAGTATGTATTCTATTACGATCCGTTTGACCATGAAGTTGGTAAGAATGCGGCTCGGGAATATGCCGTGGAGCATGGTTACCGTATCGTGTCGAGTAACATCTATATGATTTTCCAAAAAGATACCCGAACATTCGATTACCGTTTGGATGCAGGGCCTTTGGAATTTCTGAATTTTGTGAAATATGCTAAATATTGCATAGGCAGATCGTTCCATCTTTGCGTGTTTTCTTTATTATTCCGAAAGGAATTCCAAATGGCGGACGGTTTAATTGACGCACGTAACCGTGAATTGGCGGAATCCTTATGGGGAGATGTGGAACGTTTGAGCAAAGCAGGTGATAACGATATGATTGTGTCGGCTACCGATTATACGGCAGAGGTTGAGACACGTTTTCGTGATTTGCGTGAATCGTCGTTGTTGTTTTTAAATAAGGCTTTAAATTCATAGTAAATGATGAATACTCCTAAGATTTCCATATTGGTTCCCGTTTATAACGTGGAAAAATATCTCCAACGTTGCGTGGACTCCGTACTTGCGCAGGACTTCACGAATTGGGAAATGATACTTGTTGACGACGGCAGCCCTGACCGTTGTCCGCAGATGTGCGATGCGTTTACGGCAAAGGACACACGGATAAAAGTGATACATCAAGAAAATAGAGGGGCACATGCGGCACGAAAGGCCGGATTTGAACATGCCAAAGGGGAATATTTGGTGTTTTTGGATCCAGATGATTATCTCTTACCTAAAGCCTTAAGTTCATTATATGCCAAAGCTATAGAAAGTAAATACGATATAGTAAAAGGGGCTAACCTGAGAGTGCGGAATAATGGTACATCAAGTATTGAAACACCAATCTTGTCAGGAAAAGAAATCGTTGGGGAGGAGAACTATCTGTTTGCTCTGTTGTCTTATCACATATTGCCTTATTTATGGGGGGGCATTTACAGAAAGACATTATTTTCTGAAGAAATATTCAAGTCTGCGACAAACATATCCATCGGAGAAGACTGGATAACCAACCAGTCCATTTGGCGTGGCGTTAAAAGATACGCAGCTATAGACAATGTTGTATGCGCATACTATATTAATAGCAGTTCAATGATGCAGACACGAGTCCTTTCACATGAGTATCATGAATCTTTCGGAAAAATGATGCTGCAAATTGCAACGGGAGCATCTTCAAAAATCATGCAGACCATTGAACGTAACAGAATAATGGTGCATATAAAATGTTTCTTTACACCGGAAATAGGTTGGGATAACACTTGGTATAACGTCATTTATGAATATGTGAAGAATGACAATAATTTAAAAGCACTACTGCAAAACAATGATAAAAAATTCCTTGAATTCATAAGAAGCAGAACCATCTTCAGACTATACACTTTCGTTTATAGAATATTGTTTCAAGGTATAAAATTACACGGCCGCAAAAGAAGTGTGCTTTATAATTTTTCCACCACATAATAAGCAAAATACAAGAAGTAATCATTCATCATATTGGTAAATGAACAGTTTAAAGCAACTCTACAAAGACATTAAAACAAGCTGGGGGAAAAAGTTCCGTTGGATAACGGCTTTCTTCCTATTGTGGATATATAGGACCATATTTATGCCAGCAGGAGATGGAGGCTTTGCACAAGCCTTGCAAATAATATCCCTTTTCAGTATGTTATTTATTGTATATTCTCATTGGCAAAGGAAAGTTGTGGGAATATTCAGAATATCGAATCCACCGATACGCACATTGCTACTATTATATTTCTATGCGTTGTTGAGTGCCACATGGGCGTTCATGCCTGCATTCTCCGCATTCTTGAGCATACAGAATTTTATACTAATGGCTTTGACTTTTTGGCTGCTAAGCATGCCAAAAACATTTGACGGTGTGGAAAAGAGTTTGGTATATCTCATTATGGCAATGGCCTTTTTCAGTGCTATCGGTGGAAGATACAATGTAGGATGGCCTATCTTCATTCATTTGCTGCAAACGGGTACTTGTTCTGCCATGTGTTTTGCCTATTGCTTTGCAGAATGGATAAAGGAAAAAAAAGACAAGAAACGCCTGAGGTTTTTCAGAACGGTCATGCTGATAAGTTTCGTATTGCTTGTTACGAGTACATCAAGCGGTGCCAATGCATCTTGTGTCGCCGGCATAGGCACAGCCATGCTGTTCAGCGGTCATGCCATGTGGGGAGCTTTAATGGCATGTATTGGCATTTTTGCATTTATCTACCAAGACCAACTTATGGACTTATTGTTGCTCATCATGCCAGGTAAAACAAAAGCAACTATTGAAAGTGCCACTGGGCGCGACCGATTGTGGGAACAGATATTGTATTTTGCAGCCCAAAAACCCATGTTCGGATGGGGCTTTGCTTGTGCCGAACGCGTGGTATCGGTCAAAGGCACCGTGCTTTCACCCGATGCTCATAACAACTACATAGGTTTCTACGGCAGCTTAGGGTATGCGGGTTGCGTACTGGCAGCTCTGCATTTCGTGACCTCGCTTTTTTCATTTTTCAAAAACAGCTTGAAGCGCGGCTACTTGGGACTTATGTGTGCCATGGTGGTGGCTTTGGTCAACGGATATTCCTACGGTTTCCTTTCGGGCAAGGCATGCGTCATCACAATTGCTTACTTTGCCATAATAGTTGCCGGTTATCATTTTAAAAGAGCGCAACGTCTTGAACAATTGATACGAAGATGAATAAAGATTTAAGTGTAAAAATCAGCATTGCGGGTTTTATCTGTACTCTAATGGTAGTATATAGGCATTCACTCAACTACCTTGCATTCTTCCATTCGTGGAGTCCACAAGGATTGAACGGAATAGTGGAAGACTCTTGCATGCGTCTTACTCAAATAGCAGTTCCTTATTTTTTTATGGTATCCGGTTTTTTCTTTTTAGGAAAGAACTATTATGAACCGCAAAGCTATAGACAAATGATCATCAAAAAAATACATACGTTGTTCATTCCATTCGTAATTTGGAATGTAACAGGAGCCTTGTGCTTATTGCCTTTTGACAAAAAAGCCGTTGGCACGGATATATTCTCGGTGATTCAGAATCTGTTCAACAGCCATTGGTACGGTCCGTTGTGGTATGTCAGGGATTTGATGGTTGTGATGATGTTATATCCTATATATGGATGGCTGTTCCGCATAAAATCATCGTTGCCGATATGGATAACTGTGACCGTATTGTTCTATCTATGGAAACCTATAGATTGCTCAGTCTTGTCCTCTGAATGTTTAGTATTTTTTGTATTGGGAGGATTGATAGGCAAACACCCGGAAATGCTATCTGTCAGGATGCGCCTTGCACCAACTCTTGCCATCTCAGCCATCTGGTTTGCAGCCTGCTTTACCGGCTTTATGACTTTCAACGAATGGATACACAAGCTGACAGATATGACAGGCATAGTAGCGTTCTGGCAACTGCTGAACCATATACCGGAAACGTGGCGGCAGAAAATGCTGCATCTTTCGACTTTCTCATTTCTCATCTATGTGATGCATTTCTATCCTATGAAATTATTCAAACAAGGCATCGCACACATCTTCTATGGCAACGATATCATCGCAACGATCACATACATATTACTGCCAATTATGATTTCGTACTTAATAATACTTATAGGACAAGGCTGGATTAAATTGTCCCCAAAAACTTATTCTTTAGCAATAGGAAACAGGATATGAAAGAAACGATATATCTTACTCGCGATGAGAGCAATATAATAAAGGGGATTCTTATCCTGCTAATAGTATTGGGACATAATCACTTTCTTATGGATGGAGAATATGTGAGACTACAAATCCAATTATACAAATTCCACGTAATCGAATTCTTCATATTGCCATTCTTCTATAAAATGAAAGCTGACACGAGTTGGGAGCACCTGAGAGATATCATTGTCAGGAACTGGGTGCCTTATTTATGGATTTTGTCAGCTTGTTACCTTACAAGTTGCATTTATTTCCATAAAATCGGGCTGGAATGGGGACACATATCAGCCATTCTTTTGGGTACACAGACACATTTGAGCAAATACTACAATTTTGTATTCCCTTGGTTTCTGCCCACCTATTGTTCGTTCTTTATCTTGTACCTTCTGTCGTTGAAACACAAGTGGCTCTATGGGATAATGATAATATTGTCTGTTGTCACATGGGGATGTACTTGGGAAGAATTTTATTGGTTCAAGAATACAATGCCCTTAGGCATCGGACTGGCAATAGGATATTTTGCATACGGCTGGATGGCATCTGCTTTAAACAGCCTATCTGCCTATATGAAATATGCAGGAGCTGTTGTGTTTGTTGTAATAAACATATTACAGATTATGGATATACGTGTACCTATGGGAAGCACCTTGCTTGTGCCGACATTCTTTCTGCTTCTATTGGCATTGTTGCCACACCTTAATTTCAAGTGGTTAAAAACAATAGGAGAAAATTCCCTGGGAATATATTTGTTCAATATGTTCATCATAAACATCTTATGTGCGCTCTTACCCAACAACTTGATTACCGGTGTATTTATATTTATTGTATCTGTCTGTTTATCGCTATTTATTTCTATATGTATCAATAAAAGAATGTTCTTAAAACGAATTCTGTTTCCAAGTAGCATTAAGGATATAAAAAACTGCTTTAACACAAAATAGTATGAAAGTATTATATTGCAACCCGATATTTCTGGATTATAGACTACCCTTTTATAAAAGACTGAACGAATTGTTTGACGGCAATTTCTATGTCATGTATTCCACAACACGTTATAAAATGCGCCATAATGAACATTTGCTCAAACAAATTCCTGAAGTTTTGGGTAGAAATGCCTTGCCTTTTGAAAATGAAAAACTCTTCAATACTTATGAAATGTCTTTCAAAAGATATAATGGTGAAAAGGGAAAACGAATTCCTATCACAAAAGGATTGTACCGAAGCATTAAAAATATAAAACCGGATGTGTTGATAACAGAGGGATTTTTCCAATGGACACCATTACTAGTCCTATATTCTTTTATCCATCGAACTCCTATATTCATGGGCTATGAGCGCACTTGCCATACAGAGCGTAATACAAAGTGGATAATGAATCTATACCGAAAAATCATAAATCTGTTTGTAACCGGATATCTTGTAAATGGAAACGAAACAAAACGCTATTTACTGCAACTCGGCATCAAAGAAGAAAATATATTCATTACCGGCATGAGTGCCGACAGCACATTACTGAAAGCAGGTATCGCATCAATGACTGATGATGAAAAAGAATCATTGAACTGCAAATTCGGAAAATGTATAAAATATTTGTTTGTAGGCCAACTTGTAGAGAGAAAAGGAGCCAAATATCTGTTACAAGCATGGCGCCAACATATAAAGAAACACCCAGATGACTCCTTAATTTTATTAGGAGACGGTCCACTAGCTCCTGCCTTAAAAGATTCTTTCGGAGATATGAGGTCTGTTCATTTCTTAGGAAAGATTCCTTATCAAGAAGTATATAAATATTATGGTATCGCAGATGTTTTCGTATTACCGACTTTAGAAGACAACTGGAGCCTGGTTGTACCCGAAGCGATGTCTTGCGGATTACCCGTTGCAACCTCTATCTACAACGGATGCCATCCTGAACTCGTGAAGAGGGATGCTAACGGAATAACTTTCGACACGTATGACATCCAATCTATTGCAGATGCTTTGGAATATTTCCACCATCATGATTTAAAAACCATGGGACAAGCTTCTATTGAACTTGAAAAACCATTCAATACGGAAAATTGTGCACAACGCGAATACGATGCTATTATTCGTAGTTTAGATAAAAAAACTGGTAAATGAACAATATCAACAATGTACACAATTGTGTTGGATGTCTATCGTGCGTTGACAGATGCCCGAAACATTGCATTCATATATCCAATGATTCTTTGGGACATATACATACGCATGCAGAAGAGACACAGTGCATCAACTGTGGCTTGTGTGTAAAAAGTTGCCCCGCTATACAGAAACCCGATTATAGAAAACCAAATAAGGCGTATGCTTTGTGGAGAAAGGACGATACGCTAAGGCGGCAGAGTTCTTCAGGTGGATTGGCTGCGGTATTGTCCGAACGGATGATAGCAGAAGGAGGTATCGTTTACGGATGCGCTTTCGAGAAACCTTTTTCTATAAAGCATATCCGTTGCTCATCTGCGGATGAATTGGAAAAGCTGAAAAGCTCAAAATATGTACAGAGTAACTTGGCAGGTATCCACTCGCAAATAGCAAATGATTTGAAGAATGGGAAAAAAGTATTATTCATCGGTACACCATGTCAAGTAGCCACAGTGGCTCTGTATACTAAAAAGTTTGGAACCAATCTGTTTACTGTGGACGTAATTTGCCACGGAGTTCCATCCATACAACTGTTCAAATCAAGTTTGCCTACTGATATCGTAGAATGCAACATTGACAAATTAACTTTCCGTGACGACACTGCTTACAGATTAAAAATATATAAGTCTGGAAAAATAATTTATAAAAGAGAATTACATATCGACTTATACATGAAGGGATTTTTTAAAGCTATTTTTTGCAGAGACAGTTGCCACGAATGCAAATATACCCGAAGTGAGAGAGTCAGTGACCTGACCATCGGGGATTTCTGGGGAGTGGACAAATCCCAAATACATACGAATACTGACTACGGATTATCACTTGCGTTAGTCAACTCAGAGAAAGGTCATGCCATGCTCCGGAATATAGTTTCAGAGGTGAACATGGTGGAAAGACCGATGGAGGAAGCCATTGCCGGCAACAAGCAACTGAGATTCCCTATGAAGAAGACATGGCGATCTAAAATATTTAAGACATTGTATCCTATTTGTGGGTTCAAATGCTCAGCTGTTTGTTCTATGCCTGACATTGTTCTCAAGAATATGATTATAAGAAAATAACCTATATGAAAATACTTACCCTTACTACATACAATGTTTATAACTACGGTGCAGCACTACAGGCATACGCCTTGCAGACCTATCTACAATGTATGGGACACGATGCGGTGCTAATAAACTACCAACCGGAATATCTGACACGAAAGTATGACTACCGATGGGTGAACCCGGAATCGAAACTGAGCCGGTATGCCGTGACACGCATAGCATATCGCGTGATGAAGTACCTGCAACGGCAAACCACCATGGGCCGCAAACGGCAGTTCGACCGTTTCATCGACTCGTATCTGAAGCAGACACGAGAATACCGCACGCTCGAAAAGCTGTGCCAGAATCCACCGGAAGCCGACCTCTACGTGGTAGGGAGCGACCAAATATGGAACGTGTTTTACGAAGCGGGACGCGATCCGGCTTTCTATCTCGAATTCGTAACAAAGGGCAGAAAAGCATCATACGCTGCCAGCTTCTCTTACGTGGATATTCCCCAGAAGGAGAAAAAAAAAATTGCCGAATGCCTGCGGACATTTGATGCTGTGTCTGTAAGGGAGAGTCATGGATTGCAGTTGCTCAGGGAGATGAACATTCCGGGGGAATGGGTGCTCGACCCCGTATTCTTACTCCCTATAGAACAATGGAAACAATTGATGGTAACAAACATCTCCAAAGAAGATTATCTGTTGATTTACGACTTTGAAGGAAATAAAGAGTTGAAACGTTTTGCCAAGGAGTATGCACGCCGTCATCACTTGAAGATTTATGTCATAGCAGATACTTACCCGTTGCTTTATGCCGACAGAAACTTCATGAAAGCAGGTCCTCGTGAGTTTGTTTCGATGATTTATCACTGCAAAGCATTTATATCCAATTCGTTTCATGGCACGGCATTCTCCATTATGTTCAACAAACCTGTCTTCGTATTTAACAGACATCGACATAAAGTGAATTCACGTATGGAAAGCTTGATGACCCTCTTCGGAATAAACCAATGTATATTGGACAACCCCGAAAAATGGGAAAAAGCTTATTATTACCCTTTCAATTACGAACAGATCAATCACACCAAGCAACGCGAATTGATTAAGTCGAAAGCCTACTTGGATAATTTGTTAAACATATGTACACATCCATAAAATGCTATGATAGATTTATCTGTAATCATACCGGTTTATAATGCCGCCCCATCCATTAACCGCACATTAGATTCTATTTTCAACCAGCAAACATCTTACGCTATAGAGGTTATTCTCATTGATGATGGGAGCAAAGATAACTCCATAGAGATTATCAAAACCCGAAAAGAAGCCAACATCACATTATTACGACAAAAAAACGAAGGACCTTCTGCTGCCCGTAACAATGGGATTAAGACAGCACAAGGTCGCTATTGCGCTTATTTGGATGCAGACGATTATTGGGAACAAGGTTTTATCGAAAAAACTGTTTCATTTTTGGACAACCATCCTGATTGTGTGGCAGTAAATGTTGCGCAACGTCACCTCACTGTCTCCGGTTCATTTGAAATCCCCAGTTGCTACCAAGAGTATAAAGAAGCTTTCATCTTAGAAGATTTTTTCACTTTCTGGGCAAAGCACATGCATGTCTGTACAGGAAGTGTCTTAATCCGCAAAGAAGTGATTAATATAATTGGAGGACAACGTAAAGACCTTCGCATCACTGAAGATTTGGAGTTTTGGGCTATGGTATCTACCTATGGACAATGGGGATTTATCCCGGAAATTCTTTTTGTAAGCGATGGTGGAGACGTGACCCGTAGTCAAGGCTGGTTAAACAAAATGATGATACGCTGGAACAGCGCGCCCAGTATTGCTGATTGGGAAAAGCGCATTGTTACACGCCTGCCCAATGAACTACCTGCAGGTTATTTAAAAGCCCGTGGTCGTATTTCACGCAACCTCACTTATTGCCAACTTCTCTCCGGTCGTTTGACATTGAGCCGTCAAGAGGCTTTGAAATATGGCAGATATTTTGTGAAGGACTCCATTGGTAAACTCATGAATATGACGAAACATACTCCTATTACTTGGTGGATGTTGGCGAAGTTGCTGCAATACAGGGAGTATCACCGGAAGTAGTAAAGTTCACATAAACAATAGGTACATCATCAATATATGCCACGAGAAAGGTATCAAACTGATAATGGTAACCTCGCCATAGCACACTGGTTGAAGTCTATACTTTGAATTTGATTAAACGAAACATGAAACCAAGAGTTCTTTTTATAATGCACATGCCCCCACCCGTACACGGTGCATCCATGATGGGGGAATATATCCATGACAGCAAAGTGATAAACGAAGCTTTTGACTGCCATTATCTTAACTTAACTCTTGCCAAAGATATCAATGACATAGGAAAAGGAGGAATAAGGAAACTTATTGTTTACTTAAAAAAACAGATACAAATAGCAAAAACCGTTAAGAGAATAAAGTCACAATTATGCTATTTGACTCCCAATACCAAAGGTGGGGCTTTCTACAAAGATTTTTGTACCCTATTCCTGCTAAAATGTTTGGGACAGAAAATCATAATACATTTTCATAACAAAGGTGTGAAATCAAGAGAAGGACGATGGCCGGACAAATGGTTATACAAAGCCTTTTTCAAGAATATACAGATAATACTGCTGGCTCCCCCACTCTACAATGATATCCAAAAATTTGTAAAACCAGAACAGGTGGTATACTGTCCCAATGGCATTCCACAAAACGTAACCTATGATTTTTCCAAGAAAAGAAACAACCCTTTCAAATTATTATTCCTCAGCAACATGTTAAGGGAAAAGGGGGTATGGGATTTGATAGATGCACTAAATATCGTAAAGAACGATGGTTATTCATTTCATTGTGATTACATTGGAAAATGGAGTGACATTGCGGAAAGTGAATTCAACCAAAAGGTAAAACACAAAAATCTAGACAAGTATATACAGGCACACGGAGCCAAATATAGAGAAGAAAAAGAATTGTTTCTTAAACAAGCAGACTTATTTATATTTCCCACTTATTATCATAATGAATGTTTCCCATTAGTACTTCTTGAGGCTATGGAACAGGGACTACCCTGCATCAGTACGAATGAGGGAGGAATACCCGGTATCATAGAGGAAGGCAAAACTGGATTTATCGTGGAAAAACATAGTCCGCAACAGCTGGCAGAAAAGATAGAATATTTAATAGACCATCCCATGATATGTGCTAAAATGGGTAAAGCCGGTAAAGAAAAATTTCAAAGGGAATTCACTTTGGAAAAGTTTGAGAACCGGATGAAAGATATTTTAAAAGAATGTATAGCTTCATACAAGAAGTAAATAGAAAAAATTAATTTTATAACTAGGGTATTAGTCATGTTAGAAAAAAATGCAAAGATTTTTATAGCGGGGCATCGTGGTTTAGTAGGTTCCGCCATCTGGAACAACCTGCGACAAAGAGGTTATACAAACTTAGTAGGACGCTCACACAAAGAACTGGATTTGCTGGACGGAACCGCCGTAAAGAAATTTTTCGATGAAGAACGACCGGAAGCGGTGGTACTGGCTGCCGCCCATGTGGGTGGCATTATGGCAAACCTGCAATACCGGGCGGACTTTATCTATCAGAATCTGCAAATCCAGCAGAACGTAATCGGCGAGAGTTTCCGTCACGGAGTAAAGAAGCTGCTCTTCTTGGGAAGCACCTGCATCTACCCGCGTGAAGCTCCGCAGCCCATGAAGGAAGAAGTGCTGCTGACCTCTCCGCTGGAATACACCAACGAGCCGTATGCCATAGCCAAAATAGCTGGGCTGAAGATGTGTGAAAGCTTCAACCTGCAATACGGAACCAATTACATAGCCGTGATGCCTACCAACCTATATGGACCGAACGACAACTTCCACCTGGAAAACAGCCATGTACTGCCTGCCATGATCCGCAAGATTTACCTTGCCAAATGCCTCAACGAAGGGGATTGGGATGCTGTACGCAAAGACATCAACCTGCGTCCAGTGAAAGGGGTAAACGGCAGCTATAGCAACGAGGAGATTCTGGCAGAGCTTGCCAACTTCGGAATAACCCCGGAAGCGGTCACCTTGTGGGGAACCGGCAAACCGTTGCGTGAATTCCTATGGAGCGAAGAAATGGCAGATGCCAGTGTACATGTACTGCTGAATGTAGACTTTAAAGACACATATGCTCCGGACAGTAAAGAAATACGCAACTGCCACATCAATGTGGGCACAGGAAAGGAACTCAGCATAAAGGAAGTGGCTGAAAAGATTATAGCCGAAATAGGATTCAAAGGTGAGCTGCGATGGGATGCCTCGAAACCGGATGGCACACTGCGTAAACTGACGGATGTGACCAAACTGCATAACCTGGGATGGCATCATAAAATAGAAATAGACGAAGGAATACACCGTTTGTACGAATGGTATCTGAAAGGTATCTGCATCAATCATCAGACCAACTAAATTACATTTTTCACATTCCTCTTGTATATTACACACATAATCTTTACATTTGCGCAGTTTTCATACATGATTACATCGTTCTGTTCAAAATACCTTTCCATGTGACAGGCGATAGCGTAGCGTACTCTGCGGAAAATTATCATTCCTTTTATACATGTTGAAGTTAAAGACAATTTCGCTTCTGGGACACAGAAGTGAGCTTGACGCATTGCCCGAAGGCAAACTGCTGATTAACACCATCAATGCGCACTCGTATAACACAGCATTGAAAGATCCTGCCTTTGCAGAAGCTTTGCTGAGGGGAGACGCATTGATTCCGGACGGAGCAAGCATTGTACTGGCATTCAAACTCCTGAGACATGAGAAGATAGAGCGCACAGCGGGATGGGACTTGTTTCTGTACGAAATGGATAAGCTGAACCGGAAAGGAGGAACCTGCTTCTTTCTGGGAAGTAGCGAAGACACCTTGAGGAAAATAAAGGTAAAAGCTGTCCGGTTATATCCCAATATCCGGGTAGAAACCTATTCCCCACCCTACAAGCCGGAATTCACCCAAGAAGACAATCAAGCCATGATAGCCGCCGTAAACCGGGCACAGCCGGATTTGCTCTGGGTGGGCATGACCGCTCCCAAACAAGAGAAATGGACTTATACACACCTGAAAGAACTGGAGGTAAACGGTCCCATCGGTACTATTGGCGCTGTGTTCGACTTCTTTGCCGAAAACGTGCAACGTGCTCCCGTATGGTGGCAGGAACACGGGTTGGAATGGCTGTACCGGCTGATAAAGGAACCCAAAAGAATGTGGAGAAGATATATCATCGGGAACTGCTTATTCTTATGGAATATCACAAAAGAGAAATTTACATCATAACATAAATAAAAACTGATTTTAAAACCCGAATCATGGATAAGAAAATAGCATTGATTTCAGGCATCACCGGTCAGGATGGATCGTTCCTAGCCGAGTTCTTAATTGAAAAAGGATATGAAGTACACGGCATTCTGCGCCGTTCGTCATCGTTCAACACCGGACGCATAGAACATCTCTATCTGGATGAATGGGTACGGGACATGAAGAAGAACCGTCTCGTAAACCTGCACTACGGGGACATGACGGACAGCAGCTCGCTTATCCGCATCATACAGCAGGTACAGCCGGACGAAATCTACAATCTGGCGGCACAAAGCCATGTGAAAGTATCATTCGATGTGCCGGAGTATACTGCGGAAGCAGATGCCGTAGGCACCCTGCGTATGCTGGAAGCAGTACGTATCCTGGGACTGGAGAAAAAAACGAAAATCTATCAGGCTTCGACTTCCGAACTGTTCGGTCTGGTGCAGGAGGTACCACAGAAAGAGACAACCCCGTTCTACCCACGCAGTCCATATGGTGTGGCCAAGCAATATGGCTTCTGGATTACGAAGAATTACCGGGAAAGCTACGGCATGTTCGCCGTAAACGGCATTCTCTTCAACCACGAAAGCGAACGGCGCGGAGAAACCTTCGTGACACGCAAAATTACACTGGCAGCTGCACGTATAGCCCAAGGGTATCAGGACAAGTTATATCTGGGTAACTTGAATTCGCTGCGCGACTGGGGATATGCCAAAGATTACGTGGAGTGCATGTGGCTGATTCTGCAGCACGACACTCCGGAGGATTTTGTCATAGCTACCGGAGAATATCATACCGTACGTGATTTCACTACACTTGCCTTCAATGAAACCGGTGTGGAACTACGTTGGGAAGGAGAAGGCGTGAATGAAAAGGGCATTGATACCAAAACCGGTAAAGTGCTGGTGGAAGTGGATCCCAAATACTTCCGTCCTGCCGAAGTGGAACAACTGCTGGGTGACCCGACCAAAGCCAAGACACTGCTGGGTTGGAATCCACGCAAGACTTCTTTTGAAGAACTGGTGAAAATCATGGTGACACATGACATGGCATTTGTGAAGAAGCTCTATATGAGGGCACAAATGGATGGTGAAAACACTTCCCAGACATGCTGAAAACGAAAATGAGAAAATGGTGCCTGCTCCTACTACTGCTTGGTTGCAGCATGGGAGTGCAGGCCCAATATTCCATGGGCAACACCGGACTGCTGAACATCCCGACAGCAGATATGCAGGAGACCGGTACTTTTATGGGGGGCGGCAATTATCTTCCGAACGGCATGACACCGTTTAACTTCAACACTGGAAATTATTTCGTTAACATCACATTCTTATCCTTCCTGGAATTGAGTTATCGGTGTACGCTACAAAAAGCTAAACGTTACGATGGGAAAGAAGGATATTTCCATCAGGATCGATCTATGACTGCACGTGTACGTCCACTTAAAGAAGGTAAATTTCATCCAAGCTTATTACTTGGTGTAGATGATCCTTTCAAAAATACGGGAATAAACTATTTTGCTACTGTATATGGTGCATTAACTAAAGGGTTCTCTATTGCAAAAGGAGATAGGCTTGCACTGACTGCCGGTTACTATTTCCCACTGAACGACCATAGCATAAAGGATGGTCCCTTCGGAGGCATCAGCTACTCCCCTGCTTTCTGCCGGGAAATGACTGTCATGGCCGAATATGATTCGGAAGGTTTCAATGTGGGAGCCGCCGCCAGATTATGGAGGCATCTCTCCATCCATGTGTTTACCAGAGAATTCAACAGCATATCGGGAGGAATACGGTATGAATGCAGGTTGTTGCACTAAGAGAGAGATAAGGGATGAAGGATTAGGGATTGGAGAGTAGGATGAAAAACAAGAGAAAAAGCGGTTTGAAGTGGATACTGGCAGTATGGTTCTGTAGTATTTCTGCAACGGTGGATGCCCAAGTGACAGAGAGCTTGAAAGCTATCGGAATGGAAAACATCCGATGTGCACAGACACCGGGAATGACCACTGTAAGTTTTGAGAACAACGTATATAGAAGTACCTACACCGGAGTGGGCAAAGCCATAGATGCCTGCTTGGGAAGCAAGACGAAGGGCGATTTGCAATTGGTGGTACTGGAAAACCGGATTCCCAGGCTTTGCATCAATCTGCCGGATACATTGACGGAAGCATACAGAAACGGGGAAATCAACCTGACACAAGTATATCAGCAAATGGGGATTACAGTAGATACGGATCCTGCCATGAAGGCATTGAAAAATGCCGGTCAGGAAGAAGTGCCGTCTGCCTGGAAGATGGATTTGGTGATATACCCCGATTTGTTTTTGGAGAACAATACGTTTGACGAACTGTATACATATGCCATCAACCTGAATCCGGCAGTGGAAATGGCTCTATGGAAAGGTGGGAAAATGACCGCACAAGTGATACTGCCCGTAGCCACCAATCTGAGTGGAGAGATGAAACGGATAAGACCGGGAATCATAGCTCTATCGCAGGATGTACGCTTCAGGCACAACATCTTCGGGAAAATGACGGTGGGTAACTTCACCAACAACAGATATGGTGCACAACTGGAAATAAAATACCGCACCAACAACGGACGTTGGGAACTGGGCGGAACGGCAGGCTCCACCGGTTTCTCCGCCATCACCCGGGAAGACGGCTGGTATATAGGCAGAAAACAGCGTATCAATGCCTCACTGAATGCTTCGTACTACGAACCACGCCTCAACTTGCAGTTCGACTTGAAAGCAGGAAGATATATTTACGGTGATTATGGAGTGAGAGGAGACTGTACGCGGCACTTCGGAGAGTATGCCATCGGCTTGTATGCCCTTTGTACAGACGGAGAGATAAACGGAGGATTTCATTTTGCCATCCCCCTGCCGGGAAAAAAATGGAGTAGAAAAGGATTCTTCAGAGTAAAACCGGCTGACTACTTTGCATGGGCATACGGCATGGTGGCAGATGGAGAGTACATAGAAAAACAACTGGGAAAAAGTTACAGTACACGCCCTAACGAAAACCGAAGCAGCAACTTCTACCAGCCGGACTATATACGCTATTTCCTTATAAAGGAACTGCAAAAAGAAAAATCGAAATAAGTATAATTTAAACAGATTAGTTTTATCAAATGACGAAAATTATGAAAAAGAAAAGTTTATTTTTAGGAGGTGCATTGATGTTTGCAATGACCTTCAGCACAACAGTCCTTACATCTTGCCACGATGACGACAAGAAGTATGAAGAAGTGGAAGACCCGCTGAGAAGTCAAACAGCCTACTACATTGCAGGTACCATTACCGATGCCAACGGTCCATTGGCAGGAGCCACCGTAAAAAGCGGCGAATACTCTGCCACAACCGATGCAAAAGGCGTATACTCACTGACTGTGAACAAAACCGGCATCTACACGCTCACCGTAACAGCTGAAGGACATGATGACTACGAGGCCACAGCAGAATTTACAGACGGAACAGCCAACCACAGCCTGATGGTGGTAAATGTAAAAATGTCAACAACCATAGAATTCGGCGAAATGCAGGAGGCTGACGGAAGCACCATTGAGGCTCCGAAAATAGAAAATCCGGAAAAGGAGAATGCCGCCACCATCAACATACCCACCGGAGGTACGGAAGAAAACACCAAGATTGCAGCCGTCGTGTTTGAAGAGGCACGTGAGGCCAATCCGGCAACTTCCACACAACCGGAAGCATCAAAGGCTTCTGTAAATAACGTAGCCATCAAGACAGAGCCGGCTGACGCTGTTGCCAAGGAAGATATCATCATTGCCATTCCCAATCCGTCGACTGATGCCAACCTGGGCTATTTTGATCCGGAAAACATGGAAGTGGAATCCAGCGAGGCGCCTGCAACCAGAGCCGCTGCTAAAACCGTAGGATTCAACAATAACAATTACATCATTACCATTCCGCAAGGCGAGAAGATAGCCGGCAAATATTCACCTAGAGTGAAATTTACCAAACAAGCTGCCGCCAGTGTAGCAGACGGCTACAACGAAGTGAATGGAAAAGCCGAGGTAATCAAGATTGAGAACAGAGATTACGATGCACTGGAAAACATCATCCTGACCCTTAAAATCAAGAACGGATGGGACTATACCGTTTCTCCGGCTGAAGCGCTGAAAGCTGCAGGAGCATCCGATGCACTGGCCACATACATCAACAACTACATTGAAACTGAAGAGGGAGGTACGAACGGTTCTTATGAAATTGAACAAAAGCTGACTGCAAGTGTCAGTGGCAACCATGTACTGCTGTATGGCAGCAAGCGTATGGTACGCGTGAAAACATATACCTTTAAAGTAGTGGTAGGCAACCAGAGCAAAGACGTAAAAGTAGAGCTGAAAAGCTACACGGGACATCAGGAAGAATATTCAAACAATCCGGTCAGCCAGCACTCTGGCGGCACCACAGGCGGTCAAGGATAATTTTCTCCGCAGTCTGAAACCAATAAAAACTATTCATTTATGACCATAGCCGTTGATTTTGACGGTACCATTGTAGAACACCGCTATCCCCAGATAGGAGAAGAAATTCCCTTTGCCACCGCTACGCTGAAGATGCTGATAAACGAGCGTCACCGGCTGATTTTATGGTCGGTACGTGAAGGGAAGCTCCTGGAGGAAGCTGTGGAATGGTGCAGGGAACGGGGTGTGGAATTCTATGCCGTCAACCGGGACTATCCGGAAGAAGACATCGCACACACCGGTTTTTCACGCAAAGTAAAAGCCGATCTCTTTATCGATGACCGCAACCTAGGTGGACTGCCTGACTGGGGAAGCATCTACCGCATGATACATGACGGAGTGACCTACGAAGAACTGTTCCGCGAAAACAGTGAACCGGTCCGGCAGAAAAAGAAGGGCTTTTGGGCACGTTTGAAAAAATAATATCCGAATGAGATTTTTGACTTATGTCAATTCATAACCCGCAAAAACCTTCTAATTTTGTACTCGAAATAGAGAAAGATTAGTTTTTATAAGAGTAAAGAGATTAGTTTTTAGGGTGCACTAAAAAAATAGGCAATATCCACAATGGTTATTGCCTATTTTTATATATAGCCGGAAGCCAAGTACATCAATACAGACTTCCTTGACCGACTTCCGTAAAGAGCTTCGACAACTTCTCCACCACCGGTTTCATATAACGTTCTCCTTTCTCGGCAGAAGCTTTTTTGGGGTTCCCTACCCCGCTGTCGACTGTAGCCTTATTCCAATGGCGGGGAGCCCAGCCCACCTTTTCATTCAGGGAAGGAATAGCAAACGGTTGGGATTCTCCGTCACCGGCCTCAGCCAGATTCACCAGCTCGGGATGGTAATGCATCATGACGGAAGTCTCAGACTCGCCGGCATGGTCGTCGACAACAGCCTCAAAGTAGTCTTTGGGAGGGACGATGCTGAACCAGTCGGCAGCGATAATCAGAAAATCGGGATACACAAACGCCAGGTCACGAATCATTCCCTTGAAGTTGTTGCCGCCATGACCGCTGAGAATAATCAGCTTGCGCATGCCTTGTGCATAGAGGGAGGCAACTATGTCTTCCAGAATGGCCTGCTGGGTGGAATAGCGGGTATGGATGCAGAACGGAAGTTCGCGCTGCCCCGGATTGTGTGCACCGAAAGGTACGGGAGGCATCACCATGCAGCGTACACCGGAATTCTGTAAAGCCAATGCAGCCGCGTCTACGGCAATGTCATGCGGCAGAATACAATCAGTGAGATAAGGCAGATGCAGATTATGGGGCTCCGTAGCTCCCCAAGGCAGGATGACAACGTCATACTTCACTCCTTTCACCTTTCCATAGCAGGAAACAGTAAGGTCAATTTCTCTTTTTTCCATGATAGTTTATTTTGGGGGTAAATCTTTACCGCAAAAATAAACATTATTCCGTCACATTGAACCTATTGCCGGCGATATTCTTTAGGTGACATACCGGTGTGATGCTTGAAATACTTGCCAAAGAACGACTGGTTGGCAAAGTGCAGCTCGTCCGCAATTTCCTGAATGCTCAGCTCGGAAGACTTCAACAAGGCTTTGGCTTCCAAAACGACGAGACTGTCAATCCATTCGCCTGCCGTCTTTCCGCTGATTTCCTTCACTACGGTGGAAAGGTGCTTGGCGGTGAGGAACATCTTATCGGCATAATAGGACACACTTCGCTCTTCCTTATAGGACTCTGAAACGGCACGGATAAAGCGTTCGAACAAGTCTTCCTTCCTGCTTTTGGGTATGCGCTCCTGAACGGCATGCCCTTGATAGATGTTGTATATCTCATAGAACAGTGCCAGCAGCAATCCCTGGGTGATTTCCTTACGGAAAGGATTGTCCTTCAGCTTCACCTTGCTCCAGAGGAAAGAGTGATACTCCTGGAATGATTGGGATTCCTCCGGAGTGATGTGGACGAAAGGCCGTTCCTTAATCATGAAGAACATGGGGAAAAGCTGTTGCATGGTGGGTATCACCATATCCATAAAATCTTTTGAGACGGCAATGAAAAGTCCGGCAAAGTCATCGGAGCGTTCTCCTTGCAGAACAATCTGGTCGGGAAGGATAATACCCAACATACCTTCCCGCATTTCACATTGCTGCAAGTTGAGTTCCAGTTTGCACCACCCTTTCAGGCAGACAGTCAGGCAAGCAGCATTCAAACGGGTGGGATAAGAGCTCAAAGACATGTCCTTGATGTCATCAAAAATAGCAAAATCATTGCCGATGAAATCGATCATCGGCAAATGATGTATCTGGGAAATATCTACATTTCGTATTCTCTTAGTATCCATGGTTTTTGTGCTTTGGCGACAAATGTAGGACTATTTTGCGGAATTTAGCTCTAAAAATCCTTAAATGGAAACTTTTAGTTCATTATCTTGAAGCCGACAAAGAAGGTTCTCGGCTGCGTAGGTCCGTAGAAATAGCCCGCATCGCGGAATTCCCCTTTATCCAGGTCTTTCTGGAAACTGTTGAAGATATTCTGTACACCCGTATTCAACTGAAGCTTGATATGGTCGTGAAGCACAAAGGTGTAGTTCAGCTTCACATTCAGGTCCAGGAATTGGGGGGTATGCTCCATGCGGTCCGAGGTGATATTGCAGAAGGCACCCTCGGGAGCATCTTCCGGTGCGTAGTGCGGCACAATCATCTTTCCCGTATAAGTGCCGGAAAGGGAGAAATCGAAATTCTTCACCGGTGCCGAGGAGAAAGTGAAGTACCCGTAATAGTCCGGTGTACGGGGCATGCGCTTGGTGGTAAGGTCTTTGCCGTCCACCTTTGTCCAGACTTCTTCATGGGTGTAGCGGCTGCGCTGCGCCGTGAAGCCGAGCTGGAACTGCGCCTCCTTGCCGTGGGCAATCTTCGCATCCAGATTGGCACCGTATACGCGTGCGCCGTTTCCGTTGCGGCGCTCCTTGATGACATCCCCTACTTCGTTCTTGCCGATATCTTCGAGCACAAAGACGTGGCGCAGGTCTGTATAGAAACCCTCCACCAGGATGTTTGCCTGCCAGTGTCCCAGATGGGCAGTCCAGTCCACCGAACCGCTGTAACTGTTGGAGCGTTCTTCACTCAGGTTATCGGCGAGTTTGATTTGGACTCCCTTGCCGCCTACTGCCGTCACGTGCAAGTCCTCATCGTATGCCTGCGGAGCGCGGAAACCGGTAGAGTAAGTCAAGCGTGCCTGAAAATCATCTGCCGGCTTGTAGAGCAGGTTGACGCGGGGGCTGAAAATAAGCTTGTCTATCAGGTTGTGCTTGTCCAGGCGGGCGCCGACCAGCATGGTCAGTACGTTCATCTTCCACTCATTCTGCACGAAGGCGCTGGCAATGCGGACATCCTGCTCCATGTCACGATGATAGCCGGTCATGATGTCGTGCAGGGAGTTGTTCTGATATTCCAGTCCGCCGGTGAAGGTGGCGGGGGCAAAGAAGCAGTTGTCCATATTGCCCACATACATGCCGCCGGCAACCCAGGTCAGGTCTTTCGTCTTGCCGTAAGCATTCATGTTCTTTTGGGCACCATAGTAGCTGTTGCGGTCGGTGTGCTGTATGGAGGTGTAAGCCGAAATCTTATGCTTGTACTCCTTCCAGAACAAATCGTAGCTCACGCCTCCGCTATTGATGATATGCTTGGTCTGCTCGGTGATGTCCGTCTCGTGCGGCTGCAAATCGAATTTGTTGCCTCCGCGACGAAGTTCGTTGGTGGTATGGTATTCCAGATTGATGCGGCTGAAATGCGTAGGACGGTAATAGGCGCGGAAGCCGAAAGTATTCATGTTCAGCTTGCCCAGCTCGGAAAAGCCATCGCCATCGCGGTCGTAGGGGTTGCGGTTGCGGTAACTCTCATAAAAGGCAATGCCGTAAGAGTTATCTTTGGCAACCAGCGACACATTGCCACCCATATATTGCTCCCAGGACTTGCCGTCCATATTGGAGAACATGCTCGATACCTGAAAGGAATTGTTGATGGGGTCTTTGGTTATAATATTGATAGTTCCTCCCACAGCATTGGCGCCAAACAAGGCAGAGCCTCCGCCACGCACCACTTCTACCCGTTCAATCATGTTCACGGGGATTTGCTCCAATCCGTACACACCGCTCAATGCACTGATGATGGGACGGCTGTTTATCAATATCTGCGAATACGGACCTTCCAAGCCATTGATGCGCACCTGGGGGAAACCACAGTTCTGGCAGTTGTTCTCCACACGCAAGCCCGATTGGTAGTTCAGTGTCTTGGCAAGGTCGGTGGAGTTGACCATCTCGAACAATTTGGTACTCATCACATTTACAACTACCGGAGCTGCCTTGCGGCTTACCTCGTTGCGGTTGGCGGATACCACCACTTCATCGGTCATGAAACTCTCCTCTTCCATCGGGAAATGTATGACGGCAGTAAAGTCCTTGCTCACCGTCACCTCCTTCTCTTGGGTCTTGTAACCCACTGCCGACACACGGAGCTTGTATTTTCCCGCCGGAAGCTTGCGGAACTCAAATTGTCCTTCTTCATTGGAAACCGTTCCCTGACCACTGCCGATAATCAAAACCGTGGCATACGGTATATTTTCCTCCGTACCTTTCACTATCACATGGCCGGAAATCATATTGCCTTCTTTTATAGGATTTACGGCAAAAGCTACGCTGGCACTTACCACTGCAAGTACCAACGCCAAAATGTATTGTTTCATCAAATTAGCGCTCTAAATAAAAAAAATAATTCAAGTCTGAAAAAAGATAATCATCCGAGATGCCGCACTTCGTTCACTGAAATGCCGGACTTCGAGACTAAAATGCCTGGTATCTACATACAAAAAATCCAGGCGTTTTTAAACCTAATGACTATGAAAAAAGAGCGGGAGGAGCGCGAAGGGAAAGGGTACGTATCACTTCCCCCTTAACAGTAGGTGTTGCCGGTTTGGCTCTGAGCATGGCCAGCAAAGGACGCATCGGGTGCTGAACCTCATACACATCCACTCCGGAAGAGTAGAATGCCGACAAATGCCCGATAACCAAAAGGGAAGTCTGAGAGTGAGAGTGTGTGCCATGAAAAGGGTGCGAGTGCGTTATCATCACCCCATTCACATAATGGACGTGAGTGAACGCAGTGATACTTGCCTGGTACATGATAAACAGTACCAGCAAGCTCAATGCACCTATAATTTTTTTCTTCTGCTTCACGTCCAAAAACTTATACTATAGATTTTGAGCCGCAAAGATAGTGAATTATTCTTTAACTTTGCCAAACAAGAACTCATAATCACGCTTGGAAGCCGGAGCCGCCCACTCTTCGGGAATAAACTTCCACTGATTCAGCGTACGCGGTTCAATCACCTTCTTCTGCTCAATGTACTGCATCAGATAATAGCGTAAGTCCTTATCCGTAGAGTGGATGATGCGTTCCTTCAATTCATCCTGCGAGATGCCGGCCCCCTTTGTCAGCAATTCGCCGCCACCGTTTCCGCGATAAGAATTCACCGCTACCTTATACATTTTATCCATATCGAACGGAGTACCGTCTGCCATACTGAGAATGGCTACCTTCTCGCCATCCGGCTTGGTCACATCCACCGTGTAGATAATACCCGCCGCAGAATCGAAGTTGAAGCTGAAATTCTTGAATGAGGCCCTATCCGTAGCACCTTCGCGGCGCTTCTCACGGAAGAGAAGGATATGGTCGTCCGGAGACTTCATCCGATTGGTCCACAAATCATACGACATCTCCAAGGCATCGCGTATCTCCTTCCCCGTCAGACGCATGGTGTAAAGCATATTTTCGTACTTATACAGATTGAACATATCGTTCACAAAAATGTCTCCTTTACGGATTTCCGTATCATAGGACAAAGGAGCCGCAAAAGAAATATCCGCTCCGCTGATTGCCAACTGCAATTCGTGGATAAGGTCTATAAAAGCGGAAGAACCGAAATAGGCAGGACGTGTGGAGATAGTCTCGGTAAAGGAACCAATTTTCTTGGAAACAAAATTCTGCACAGCTTCATTTTCGGGGGCAAAGCGTTGCATGAACTCTTCGCTGACGCCGTAGTCTTGCGTATCGGACAGTATGCCGTCTATCTTCTTGTCTATAACTTTACCATCACGCAGTTTCAAGGTTATATCCACATTACTCACAACAACACCGTTGCTGGCAGGGTCCATCACCAGTACCGAGTCACCGGCTATGTTGCACACCCTCTTGCATTCGCGCGCATGGTCGTGCCCCATCAGGACAATATCGAATCCCGGCACGTTGCACGCCACTTCCACCGAAGCGTTTTCGCGATACTTGCCTCCCATCAGCTGGGCATCCTGGCCGGCATGGAACATACCGATAACCAAATCAGGCTTTTCCTGCTCACGGATAATCTTCATCCATTTGCGGGCAGTCTCCTCCATATCGTCGAAACGCAGCCCTTTCCACAGATTCTCTGAAAGCCATACGGGGATGGCAGGAGTTATCATACCGAGAACCACAATTTTCACTCCGTCACGTTCCAGCACCTCATAGGGTTTGAAATGGGTTTCTCCGGTAGCAGTATCCACAATATTGGCACCCAATATCGGAAAACGGCAGTCACCTGCCCAACGGTCGAAAACGGTACGGCCGGTCTCTACGTCATGGTTACCCATATTGCCGGCATTATACCCCATGAAATTCATCATCTCCGCTGCCAGATGAGGGGCAACGGTATCTATGTAATTATAATAATAGGCTGTGGGCTGTCCCTGCAGAATGTCACCATTGTCCAAGAGAATCAGATTTTTGCCATAAGCCTCACGTTCTTTTTGCACCAAAGCATGCACACGTGCCAGACTGCCGGTTGCCTCCCGGCGGCGTATAAAGTCGTAGGGATAGTAGTTGCCGTGTATATCACTGGTCTGTACGACTTTCAGTTTCACCTCTCTTTCCTGCGCAGGCAGTATGCTTGTCAGGACAAAAATCCAGATAAAAAAACAACTAAATCTTTTCATTATATTTCCTTATTTCTTGTCGGTTCTTATAAGTTCATAGGATGGGTAAACATAAACCGCGCTCCATCCGTATAGGCAGGATCTATCCAAATCTCGCCGCCCCACTTCTCAACGGTCAGCTTACAGATGGACAAGCCCAAGCCGGTTCCCTGCACATATTCGTTCAGCTTCTCGAAACGTTCGAACACCCGTTTCTGTTTGTCCAATGGAATGCCGCAACCAGTGTCAGTCACCGAGAATACTGCAACATTCCTCGCCGTATCCGGCTCCAGCTTCAAGGTTATCGTACCTTCTTTTGTAAACTTGTCCGCATTGGAAAGCAGATTTATCACAACCTGCTGTAAACGCTGCACATCCGTCCGCATCTCCACTACCTCACGTTCACACTCAAATAAGAATTGATTGGTCGACCTGCGTGCCTGGGCCACGGAAGCTACTACCTGCTGGCATATCTGCACTACATTGCAGCTCTCCAAAGAAAGGATGACGCGGTCGGCCTCCAAACGGGACACATCCAATATGTCATTAATCAACCGAAGCAGCAAATCAGAGTTGGTCCTAATAATCTCGAAATAGCCACGCTGTTCTTCTTCCGAGGCTCCTCCGGCAGACAGCACGTCCGAGAAGCCCACAATCGCATTCAATGGAGTACGGATTTCGTGGCTCATATTGGCAAGGAAAGCACTCTTCAGACGGCTGGATTCTTCGGCACGGTCTTTTGCTTCGCGCAAGGCACCCTCGGATACCTCCAGTTCATCCTTCAACTTCTTTGTATGATAATAAAAGTAAAGGGAAACGAACAAACCGCCCAACAGCACCAACAGAACAGCACCGACAGACCAGATATGATACTTGTACTGTTCGTAGAAAGAAGGGGTTACGTTCAGCATCTTTACCGGCTGCGGAAGGCCGGTGATATTCAGTTTCTTTTCCTTCACAAGTTTACCGTCCAGTATGGTCTCATTCGGAATGATTTCCATATGGGTCTCACTATCCTGGGAGGTGGTCAGCAGGCGGTAAGACTGTCTTGCCATCTCCTTGCCCAAAGCACGGTAGGCAGGAACGACACCTGCCACAGCCCAATATCCCAAGCCTACGGAACTGAGCGAGAAAGTGGGCAAAGTGGGAGCTGCTTCCATCATGGCGTAGGTTGCATTCCGCATGAAGTAACCATCGTTCATGTCCACACGCCATGTCCCCATCAATATAGCTGTATTTTCCGGTAACTCATGCAATCTGTCACAAATGGTATATATGGTATTGACGCGTCCGTCCAGCAGAATCAGGTTTAGTTCCGGGAACTTCTGCATCTCCTTCACTACATAGGCCTGCATGGCAACGCCGCCATAACTGTTGTCTGAGACAAAAGCGATATTCTTGGTGCCGGGATACATCTGCTTTATCATATTGATGTTGGCCTCCACATCATACTCATAAACGAAGCCAGCCTTGATAGGCGAACTGGGGAAATCCGTGAAGAAGTCGACGGATTCGGGCATCCAGGTCTTCAGGTCAACGGTATCACCCGGCAGCAATATGGCGTTCCGGCTGGACAGTGCACTCACTACCGGAGTATTGCCGCATATGGAGTCTTCCAGAGAAAGATAGGCAGCCCAGGCTTCCTGCCCTATAAGTACAATCAGCGCCGGACTTTTATCACCTTGATATTTAGCCAACAGCTCAGCCATTCTCCTCTCCCAAAGAGGGGATTCGGAAAAACTCTTGCAGTTCATGTTCTCCAATGCGATGGTGTTTGTCCCGCCCAGGCGTTGGAACTCCTCCATAAAGTCGGAGATGTTGCCGGAAGTACGGCCGGCATCCGGATTATAGGAACTGATAATCAGTACCGGATGCTCTCCCGTAATAGAAAAAGCGGGCAAAAGGCAACAGAAAAGCGCTACCATGCATGGTAATATTGTACGATATATGTGTTTCAATTGATTGATTCGTTTAATTGCTCCATAGCTTTGACAAATATAGATAAAAGTTGGAACCTAAAGAAAAAACAACAATTGTTTTTTTGTACTTTTGGCACCTATTATAAAATGAGATACAAAATGATACAAGATTTTCATCGAATGATATCTGCCGCTCTCGGCATATCAGAAAGACAAATAAGCCAGACCCTCGGCCTGCTGGAAGACGGAGCGACAATCCCTTTCATCAGCCGTTACCGCAAGGAAGCAACGGGAGGACTGGACGAAGTGCAGATTGAAGCTATCCAGACGCAATATGAGAAACTGAGCGAAACCGCCAAACGTAAAGAAACCATCCTGAACACCATACAGGAACAAGGTAAACTGACCGCCGAACTTCAGAAGCGCATCGAGGAGACTTGGGACAATACCCTACTGGAGGACATCTACCTCCCCTACAAGCCCAAACGGAAAACACGTGCCGAAGCAGCCCGTCAAAAAGGACTGGAACCCCTCGCCACCCTGCTGATGCTGCAACGTGATCCTCATCCGGAGGAACGCGCCGCCAATTACGTGAAAGGAGACGTGAAGAACGTGGAAGATGCACTGAAAGGTGCCCGTGACATCATAGCCGAGCATGTTAGCGAAGACGAACGTGCCCGAAACAGCGTGCGCAACGCATTTGCCCGCCAAGGCATACTGACCGCCAAAGTAGTGAAAGGCAAAGAAGAGGAAGCGACCAAATACCGTGACTACTTCGACTGCTCCGAATCGTTGAAGCGATGCAACTCCCACCGCCTGCTCGCCATCCGGCGTGCCGAAGCGGAAGGCCTGCTGAAAGTCAGCATCAGCCCGGACGATGAGGAGTGCGTGGAACGGCTGGAACGCCAATTCGTGCGGAGCAACAACCCCTGCGGACAGCAAGTGGCAGAAGCCGTGCAGGATTCCTACAAACGCCTATTGAAGCCATCCATAGAGACGGAATTTGCCACGCAAAGTAAGGAACGTGCTGATGAGGAAGCCATCAAGGTATTTGCCGAAAACCTCCGTCAGTTGTTGCTGGCTTCACCACTGGGGCAAAAGCGTGTGATGGGTATAGACCCCGGATTTCGTACGGGTTGTAAAGTTGTGTGCCTCGATGCACAAGGAAATCTGCTCCACAATGAGAACATCTACCCCCACCCTCCGGTCAGCAAGCAGAAAGAGGCATTTGCCAAGCTGCAAATGATGATAGAGTCTTATAAGATAGATGCCGTTGCCATAGGTAACGGAACTGCCAGCCGCGAGACGGAGGAGTTCTTGAAACATCAGCGCTTCAACCGCGACATACAGATATTCATCGTCAGCGAGCAGGGAGCTTCCATCTATTCGGCCTCTAAAATTGCACGGGACGAGTTTCCCGACTACGACATCACCGTACGCGGTGCTGTGTCCATAGGCAGACGACTGATGGACCCGCTGGCAGAGTTGGTAAAGATTGACCCGAAATCTATTGGTGTGGGGCAATACCAGCATGACGTGGACCAAACCAAGCTGAAAAAATCACTGGACCAGACCGTAGAAAACTGTGTAAACTTGGTAGGTGTCAACCTGAACACCGCAAGCAGCCATCTGCTGACCTATATCTCGGGATTGGGTCCGCAACTGGCACAGAACATTGTGAACTATCGCGCCGAAAACGGTGCCTTCACCTCGCGCAAGGAACTGATGAAAGTACCGCGCATGGGTGCCAAGGCATTTGAGCAATGTGCCGGCTTCCTACGTATTCCGCAGGCAAAAAATCCGCTGGACAATACTGCCGTACACCCGGAAAGCTATTGTATCGTAGAACAAATGGCAAAGGACTTGGGTTGCAGCGTAGCCGAGCTGATAGCCAGCCGGGAGCTGCGTCTGAAGATTAATCCCGAACGCTACCTCTCCCCCACCGTGGGCATGCCGACACTGAAAGACATCCTGCAAGAGCTGGACAAGCCCGGACGTGACCCACGCGGACCGATAAAGATATTTGAATTTGACAAGAACGTGCGCACCATCAACGACCTGCGCGAAGGCATGGAATTGCCCGGCATCGTAGGAAACATCACCAACTTCGGCGCATTTGTCGACATAGGCATCAAGGAAAACGGACTGGTACACCTCTCCCAACTCGCCGACAGATTCATATCAGACCCTAATGAAGTAGTGTCCATTCACCAGCATATACGCGTAAAGGTACTCAGCATAGATATGGACCGGAAACGCATACAGCTGACAATGAAAGGAGTGGAACAGAATTAGGGGTTAATGATTAGTGATTAATGACTAATACGGAAATCATTAATCACTAATCCCTTATAATAGTGTCTTAAGATAATTACTGTACCAAGCACTAAAAGTAGTGAACACAGAATAGAGCCTTCGAACCCGAAAGTTCCTCCATTTATCAGATTTTCTTCCGGAAAGTGAAGAATCAGCAGATTCTCATTGCTAAATTCATTTCCACTGACTTTATATCCCAAAACAGAACCTTGAATCCAGTTCCAGAACCAATGCAAGGCAATGGGAAAACAGAGGTTACGCGTGTATATATAGGAAGCTCCCAAGAAACAACCCGCCAGCATGATATTCAAAAACGGGACGAAGGCAAAGCTGGGATTGAAAAGATGCATCAACGAAAATAACACCGCAGAGATAAGCAATGCCACAAACTTATTGACGCCTCCATCCAGCATACGCCCTAAAATGAAACCGCGTCCAATAACTTCTTCCGTAACTGCCACTAAAAAATAAAGCAAAAGACTCGACAACAACGAAATGGGAGAAAACAAGACCCCTGCCACTTCCACAGCCCCCAACAATAAAGACAAGCCAAAACCAACTACATACAAGAACACGACAAACAAAGCTCCGTTCAGCAGGCTTCTGCCCCATCCCTTCAAAGACAAGCCCAAGCCCGAAAAAGGAAGCTTCCTGAAACCCAGCACCATACAAGCGGCAATAAGCCCACTGGCCAACATCAAGACTTCATTCAACATCATTAAATAGACGCTCATCCCACCAGCTTGTGTCTTCAACTCAGGGAAAGCAATCGCAAAAGGTATGGCAAACAAAAACAGAAAAATCATAAAAAGTACAGTAAACAGTACTATATCAACGAATGCCAGCCAAATACGTTTTGTTTTACTCATAGCAACACACTCTTCCTTCACCGTTTCTTCCGTCTCCATTTGTATCTCATTTTGATTAATATCCGACAAAAATAATAATAAAAAGAAAAAACTTCATGTATTCCTGCCGGTTTCTTCTTATATTTGAAAAATCAATCTGGAATCGACAAACATGAAACTAAGAAAAATACTTTTAGCCGTTGCCGGACTGGCGTTAATGCTGAATGCCTCGGCACAAAAATCCAAAAGATACTACGTGGCCAAACCTGGCACCCTGGTGGAACTGATGACAGAAGCGGAAGCCAATGAAATCACCCAACTGACCCTGCAGGGCAAGCTGAATGCCGTAGATTTCAGGCATCTACGGGATGAATTCAAAAACCTGCAACTGCTGGACATTTCAAATGCCTCCATCAGCATGTATGCAGGCAAGAACGGGACTTATCCAAACCGTTTTTATGTATATCCTGCCAATTGCATTCCGGCATATGCCTTCTGCAAGCAAATAGACGACAGTACATTTGTAGGTAAGGAGACGCTGACCAGGATTATCCTTTCCGACAAGACCAAGAACATCGAAGATGCTGCCTTTAAGGGATGCAAAAATCTCAAGATATGCCAGATACGGAAGAAAACGGCTCCCAATCTGTTGTCCGAAGCATTGGCCGATAGCGTTACAGCCATATTTGTTCCATTGGGATGCAGTGACTCCTATCGTACCAAAAAGAAATGGGAAACCTTTGCATTCATTGAAGGAGAACCACTGACAGTAAATGTGCAGATTGGTAAAATGGGCAGCCTTGCCAGCGAACTGTTAAGAGCCGGATTTCAGCCCAAAGACGTTAACTTTCTGACCGTTGAAGGAAAAATGGACGAAGCCGACTTCACATTGATACGCGACTATATGCCCAATCTGGTTTCCATCGACATGACCAACAGTAATGCCACTGCAATTCCCGACTATACTTTCACCCAAAAGAAGTATCTGCTGAACGTACGGCTCCCGCAAGAGCTTAGAAGCATCGGACAGCGTGCATTCAGTGGCTGCGGCCGTTTGTGCGGCACGCTGGTGCTTCCTGCCAGTGTAACCGCCATTGAGTACGGAGCATTTATGGGATGCGACAACCTGCGCTATGTGCTTGCCACGGGGAATAAGATTACCACGCTAGGCGACAACCTTTTCGGCGAAAGCCAAGGCAAAATTATATATAAGGAGAAACAATAACTCAGACTATTCCCCGCCTTAATAAGAACAAAGAGACTCTTTTAATAGCAAAAGAAGGTGTGTCAGAATGATAGCTAAAAATCATTCTAACACACCTTCTTCTTTTTTTCAATATCGCACAAGCCTTTATTAAACCAAAAAGATATGAAAGAAGAATCGTTCCATCATGGCAGAAATATTGTTCCACCGTGGTGAAAAAATCGTTCCACCATGGTGGAACGATTTTTTCCTCATGATGGAACGATTTAAAATATGCTTATTTAGTCCTTAGCTTCCGTTATCACTTTGTTGCGTACATACGTGCACGCAACTCCTTGATGTGGTCTGAAGTGATGTATTCGTCATACTCCATCATCTTGTCGATAATACCGTTCGGAGTCAATTCGATGATACGGTTGGCAACCGTCTGAATGAACTCGTGGTCGTGGGATGAGAAAAGGATATTGCCTTTATAGGTCTTTAGATTATTGTTGAATGCCTGGATAGACTCCAAGTCGAGGTGATTGGTAGGTGTATCCAGAATCAAGCAATTGGCATTGCGCAGCTGCATACGTGCAATCATGCAACGCATCTTCTCACCTCCCGACAATACGCTTGCTTTCTTCAGCACCTCCTCACCGGAGAACAGCATACGTCCCAGGAAGCTCTTCATATAGACTTCATTGCCTTCACCGAACTGGCTCAACCAGTCCACCAGATTCAGGTCTGTATTAAAGAATGCAGTATTGTCCAGCGGCAGGTAAGCGGTGGTGATAGTCACACCCCAGTTGAAAGTACCTGCATCCGGTTTCATATTCTCGTTGATAATCTCGAACAGGGCGGTCATGGCACGCGGGTCGTGCGAAAGGAATACAATCTTGTCTCCCTTCTCTACGTTGAAGTTGACGTCGCGGAACAGCACCGTACCATCTTCCAGCGTTTTCGTCAAACCGGAAACTTCCAGAATCTGATTACCCGGTTCGCGTTCGGGCGTAAAGATGATGCCCGGATACTTACGTGATGACGGCTTGATTTCTTCTACATTCAGTTTCTCCAACATCTTCTTGCGGCTGGTAGTCTGCTTGCTCTTTGCCACATTGGCACTGAATCGGCGGATAAACTCTTCCAGCTCTTTCTTCTTCTCCTCGGCCTTTGCCTTCTGGTTCTGCTGCTGACGGAGCGCCAGCTGGCTGGACTCGTACCAGAAGCTATAGTTACCGGCAAAGAGGTTAATCTTTCCGTAGTCGATGTCCACCGTATGCGTACAAACGGAGTCGAGGAAGTGACGGTCGTGGCTTACCACCAGCACCGTATGCTCAAAGTTGGAGAGGTACTCTTCCAGCCAAGTCACGGTCTCCATATCCAAGTCATTGGTAGGCTCGTCCAGCAGCAAGTTATCAGGATTTCCATAGAGAGCTTGCGCCAGCATGACACGCACCTTTTCTTTGTTGTTCAACTCACCCATCAACAGATAATGCTTGTCTTCCTTGATACCCAAACCACTCAACAAGGCGGCAGCATCGCTTTCGGCATTCCAGCCGTCCAACTCGGCAAATTTCTCTTCCAATTCGGAAACCTTCAGCCCATCCTCGTCTGTGAAATCCTCTTTGGCATACAGCACTTCACGCTGCTTCATGATATCCCACAACACCGTGTGTCCCATCATCACCGTGTCCATCACCGTAAAAGCATCCCACTTGAAGTGGTCCTGGCTCAAAACGGAAAGACGCTCTCCCGGAGCCAGCATGATGGAGCCCGTCGTAGGGTCCAGCTCCCCGGAAATCGTTTTCAGGAAAGTAGATTTTCCGGCGCCGTTGGCACCGATGATACCATAACAGTTACCACTTGTAAACTTCAGGTTTACGTCATTGAACAACACTCTTTTACCAAACTGTACTGAGACATTAGAGACTGTAATCATCTTTATATTTACGATTTATTTATTTACAATTTACTATTTAATACCTATTAGTCTGCGAATTGCGAGTGCAAAGATAGTTATTTTTCCATGAATAGACACAGAGAAGCGCTGTCAATCTGACATAAAAGTATTACCTTTGCAGCGTTTTCGGCAAAAATATCCGTTTTGGCAAAGTTTTTGCTGGAGCACTAATATCGTATTAACTTAAACCCTTAACAGCAATGAAAGCAAAATCATTTTACAAGAATAATAAGCATAACAATATGAATCCGAAAGAAAAAGAAAACAACCAGGAAGAGGAACTGAAAACTCAAGCTACTCCTAACGAATGTGACGAAGAAACTGTCGGACAAGAAACTTCACAAGAAAACGAAGCTCCCCTGACAGAAGAAGAAAAGCTCGCCCAGGAACTGGAAAAGGCCAATGAACAGATTGAAGAGCAGAAGGACAAATACCTGCGCTTGTCTGCCGAGTTTGACAATTACCGCAAACGTACCATGAAGGAGAAAGCAGAACTCATCCTGAACGGTGGTGAAAAGAGTATCAGCAGTATCCTACCCATTGTGGATGACTTTGAACGCGCCCTCAAAAACATGGAGACAGCCACCGACGTAGCCGCCGTAAAAGAAGGCGTTGAACTTATCTACAACAAGTTCATGTCTGTATTGGGACAAAACGGCGTTAAGGTAATAGAGACAAAGGAACAACCGCTCGATACAGACTATCACGAAGCCATCGCCGTGATTCCGGCACCCAATGAAGCACTGAAAGGCAAAATTCTGGACTGTGTACAAACCGGTTACATCCTAAATGACAAAGTGATCCGTCATGCCAAAGTGGTAGTCGGAGAATAACATAAAACTGTATGGAAAAAAGAGATTACTACGAAGTATTGGAAGTCGAAAAGACAGCAACGGTAGAAGAAATAAAGAAAGCCTATCGCAAGAAAGCCATCCAATATCATCCGGACAAGAATCCGGGCGACAAAACAGCCGAAGAGAAATTCAAGGAAGCGGCAGAAGCATACGACGTACTAAGCAATCCGGACAAGCGTGCCCGCTACGATCAGTTCGGTCATGCCGGACTGGGTGGTGCCGCCGGTAATGGTGGTCCGTTCGGCGGCTTCAGTGGAGGCATGTCCATGGACGACATCTTCTCCATGTTCGGTGACATCTTTGGCGGACACAGTGGAGGTTTCGGCGGTTTTGGAGGTTTCGGCGGAGGCGGTGGAGCACAACAACAACGCCGTTACCGTGGTTCGGACCTGCGTGTCAAGGTGAAACTGAACCTCAAGGAAATCTCTACCGGCGTGGAAAAGAAATTCAAACTGAAGAAATACGTGCCTTGTACCCACTGTCATGGTACGGGAGCCGAAGGTGACGGTGGTTCAGAGACCTGCCCGACTTGTAACGGCAGCGGCACGGTAATCCGTAACCAGCAAACCATACTCGGCACCATGCAGACAAGAACCACCTGCCCGACGTGTGGCGGTGAGGGCAAAATCATCAAGAACAAGTGTAAGGAGTGTGCCGGTGAAGGCATTGTATACGGTGAAGAAGTAGTAACCGTAAAAATTCCGAAAGGCGTTGCAGAAGGTATGCAACTCTCTATGGGAGGAAAAGGAAACGCAGGCAAGCACAACGGCGTGCCGGGAGACTTGCTGATTCTTGTAGAGGAAGAACAAGACCCGAACTTGATACGCGATGAAAACGACTTGATTTACAATCTGCTCCTCAGCTTCCCGACAGCAGCCTTGGGTGGTGCGGTAGAAATTCCCACGATTGATGGAAAGGTGAAAGTAAAAATTGACTCAGGTACGCAACCGGGAAAAGTGCTCCGCCTGCGCGGCAAAGGTTTACCCAACGTGAACGGATACGGCACGGGAGATTTGCTGGTAAATGTCAGCGTATACGTACCCGAAACGCTGAACAAGGATGAGAAGAAGGCGCTGGAGGAGATGGAAGAATCGGATAACTTCAAGCCAAATACTTCGATTAAGGAGAAAATATTCAAGAAGTTCAAGAGTCTGTTCGACTGAAAATATGGTGCATAAAGAAGCCTCCCGGTATACAATAAAAAATATCGGGAGGCTTTCCTATGTTTTTTTATCGGGAAAATGTTAAAGTTCCAACATCCGCTTCATAAAAGCCTTTATTCCTTCCGTATCAGAAGTCTGAGGAGCCCACGAAGCCAAATCCTCTGAGGGTAGAGGCTGATATGGGCCTTTTTTAATTTCAAAAATAACGGTACCTGACTCCAAGGCAATAATACTATGCCATGTATTAGAAGGAATTTCCAGACCATATTTACCTTCCGAAGGATTGAGGCATACCTTATCTGTTACATTACCGGCATCATCATAAAAAAATGCCAGCAGACTTCCACGCAAAACCAGATAAGTTTCTTCCTTACCTGTATGACGGTGAGGAGGAAGATAAGTTCCCGGTTCCAAAGCATTCAGCAACCGATGAATAGGAGCATCCATAGACGCATGAAAATTATAATTCATACGTAAACGGGAGTTCTCCTTAGCTCGTGAAGTAACGGTATCCAGCAGCTCTTCTGTTATCAGCTTCATCATAACTTCAGCAATTGGGCAAACTTGGCAGGAAGTTCTGCTTTGCCCGCCTCAATAGACAAACTTTTTCCTTCATTATCTACTAATATAGCAGCCTTCTGCGAGGAAGCCAATGAGGTAACTTCCGACACATTACCGGCAACAAACAAACATCCGGAAAAAAGAGGAGTAATCACCTTTCGGGTATGCCCTTTCCATTTTACAAACACAGCCTGCATCGGGCAATATGTAGTATATCCCGCAGCATTCAAACGCTGCATCAACTTATGTTCAGACTTGGGTGCTGTGTACAATGCATGCCAGCACATCATATCATTATCCGTCATCATATTGTTTGCTTTTTCCATCCCTTTAATAAATCTTTTACAAATAATATCCATCCCACACTGCCGACACCTGCCAAGAACATGAAGCCGATCAAAATCATCAATTTATTGGGCTTTGCAGGCTTCAAAGGTACCGTAGCCGGCTGGACAACCGTATATACCGGTGTAATCTCCTGCACCTTAGCTCTTGCCATCTGCAATTGTTGAGACACTTGTGTATATACTTGATAGGCTAAATTCATTTCATTCTGTAAACGCTCTTGCTCTGCGCGATAACTCAGTAATATTATATTCTGGTTTGCATCTACAAAATTTGCGTATTTCTTCTGGGCATCCTCATAACTGGCCTTTGCTTCTCCATAAAGTTTTTCGGTAAATGCCAAATCATGACGAGCCTTATTAGTCCGATAATCTGTGATGTAGTTCTGCAGGCAATGCATCACGGTATCCGTCAGCGAAGCAGATATCAAAGGATCCTGCATAGTAACAGACAAGGTTGTCACACCTGTCTTTTTGTCTACGGAAACAGAGATACGTTTACTTAAAGCATCTGCAATGGCAGACTCATCTCTAGTAAGACGAAAAGGATCCAGCTTTGCGTCCCCCTCTTCCGGTTCATCCTTAAACAAAGACAATGTCCATCCTAACACCTTAAAAGGAGCGGAGAAAATTGCACTCCACCAAGGAGAACGCTGTTCTTCTTTCAAATAAGCATATAAAGTCGTGTCTACTTTTGCTTTCTGATCCTTGACTTTAACATCGAACAGTTCAATCAGAAAAGGAGTAGAACTTACAATATCAGGATAAAGTTCGGGTGACAAAGCATCCTCACCAGAAGAAGTGCCCAAATTGATACCCGCCATGGCTGCAAGGGCTCCCATACTTCCACCACCAGATTTGCCACCACTCTCCGGAGCCAATGTCACACTTGTAGAGTACTCCTTAGGAATACTAAATGCAACAACCAGTCCTACAAGAGCAGCGATACCACACGCCTTAAAAACCAATTTGCGACTAGCCCATACTTTCTGGGCCAGTTCTATCAAATCTATTTCTTGTTCCTCAGGTTGTGGAGAGGTTATGTTTTGTATTCTTTCTTCGCTCATAATTCAAATTACTTAAAGAGATTAACCATAGTCGCAATCATCGCTGCAATAGAAGCTGTCGTACTTCCCATTCCCAGAATTTCAGCAGTAGTCATCTTCTTTTTCTGTTCTTTACTTGGAACAATTATTTCACAACCAGGTTCAATGGCTTTCTTGTTCCCTGCTTTTAAACGAGAAACTGTACCATTCATGTATATTACATAGACCTTACGTTTCTTGGCATCATTACCAAAACCACCAGCTTGATTGATGTAATATTTCAAGCTTTCACCCTTTTTATATAAAACTGTATTCGGATACATTACAGCACCGTTGATTTTCACTGTACTTACGTACTCCGGAACAAATAATACATCTCCCTCGCGAAGCACCATATCAGCATCTGAACCAGGATTTTTCAAGGCCTCTCCCAGATTTATACCTACAGAATAGGTATCGGACAAATCCAATCTTTTTACAGATATGGAATCTCCGCCTCCCGCTTGCGCCATACGCAGAGCATCTTCCTTACGGCGGAATTCTTCTT
>ERZ773260.17-NODE-17-length-184361-cov-21.063378_pt1 | contig 184361 bp, 160 predicted proteins | sample MGYA00511387_ERZ773260 | MGnify/ENA primary metagenome ERZ773260 (study PRJEB29015, sample SAMEA2737745) | human gut metagenome | biome: human gut; feature: human-associated habitat; material: faeces | place: China | collected 2012 ...
GGCAGAATCCAGTTTTTGGGAACGGATCTGCACCGGACGGATTTCCGGCCGCCTGAGATTACAGAAGCGATGAAGTGGCTCACTCATCACGTCAATCCGGAGCATCTGGAAGAGATGGTTCACAGAAATCCGGTTTACATATTAAACAACGAACGAGTATAGCGGCTGTAGACAGCGTCTCTTTCTGACAGAGAAAGAAGAGAGGGCGCAGTATGAGCCGGAGCAAAAATTTATAGTTAGGAAGAGCAGGAATGGGAAACGAAGGAAACGTAAAAGACAACGAAGAAATGGAAATTGATCTGCTGCAGCTGTTTGAAGCCCTGAAAAAGAAAATCTGGGTGATTCTGGCAGCGATGATCATTGGCGGAGGACTGGCAGGGGCATACAGCAAGTTTGTGATTACGCCTCAGTATTCCTCTACTGCCATGATGTATATTCTTTCTAAGGAGACAACCCTTACCTCACTGGCAGATTTGCAGATTGGCAGCCAGCTGACAAAAGATTACAAGATTTTAGTAACAAGCCGTCCGGTTCTGGAGGGTGTGATTGAAACCCTGGGACTGGATATGAAGTATGAGGGACTGAAGGGAAAAATTTCCATTGGAAATCCCACAGATACAAGAATTCTGTCTGTGACAGTAACGGATCCGGATCCTTATCAGGCCCGGGCTATTGCAGACTGTGTGGCAGAGACTTCTTCCGAATATATCGGAGATATTATGGAAATGATACCGCCCAAGATCATTGAGAATGCGGTGGTAGCTACACACAAAACAAGCCCCAGCAATGGGAAAAATGCCATGATGGGTGCTTTGGCCGGTATGGTTTTAATCTGCGGCCTGGTGGTGGTGAAGGAATTGATGGATGACACCATTCAGACAGAGGAGGATGTAGAGCATTATCTGGGTCTGACCGTGCTTGCTTCCGTGCCCTTACGGGAAGGGGAAGAAAAGCGAAATGAAAAAAGCAAAAGCGGAAAGCGGGGGAAGAAGAAATGAGCAGACGGATTGTGGAATTAAGCCGTGACATGAAGGATGACTACAACTACAACGAGTCGATTAAAACCCTGCGTACCAACATCCTGTTTTGCGGCAGCAAGGTGAGAACCATTATGTTTACCAGCTCTGTGCCGGATGAGGGAAAAAGTGATATTACCTTCGCAGCGGCCCAGTCCATGGCTCAGCTGGGAAAAAAGGTGCTGGTGATTGATGCGGATATCCGCCGTTCCGTACTGGTAAGCCGGTATCAGCTTGGAGAAAGAGTAAATGGTCTGTCCCAGTATCTCAGCGGACAGAAGCAGCTGGAGGAGGTTGTTTACGACACCAACGTAGAAAACCTGAGTGTGATTTTTGCAGGTCCTTATTCTCCCAATCCGGCAGAGCTTCTGGAGGAAAAACTGTTTACCAGACTTCTGGAGTACGGAAGAAATGAATTTGACTACATTATGATTGATACGCCTCCAATGGCAAACCTGATTGACGGCGCTATTGTGGCAAGGCAGTGTGACGGAGCTGTGCTGGTCATTGAAAGCGGAGCAATCAGCTACCGGATTGAGCAGCGGGTAAAAGCTCAGCTGGAGAAGTCCGGATGCCGGATTCTGGGTGTGGTATTAAATAAGGTAGATATTTACAGCCAGTCCTATTACGGAAAATACGGGAAGTATGGAAAGTACGGCAAGTACAAGAAATACGGAAAGTATGGAAAATACGGCTATGACCGGGAGTACGATCACCGGAATGATGAAGAGCGGGCAAGGCAGGATCAGGTTTATAAAGAGAATGTTCCTGCCGGTGTGTCTGGGAAAAAGAAGGAAGGATCCTGTGAGGAAGTCCGTTCATGAGCGGGAGAAAAAAACATCACAGCCATGAAAGAGAGGAAGCTTACAGCGGACTGTCCGGATGGCTGAGAAAGCATAAAAGGAAGCTGTGCAGTCTGGGAATTGGCCTGACAGCGATGGCGGCTGCTCTGGCCATTTGGTATACAGCTGGGATGTATCAGCAGCGAAAAGCTCAGGAGGCCATGATTGCAGAGCGTCACAGGCAGGAGATGGCTGCAGAGCTGGCGGATGGAAAAACCGGAGAGGCGAAGGCTGAGACTGGGGTAAAACCGGCAGGCTCAGAGCAGGCTTCATCCCAGCTTCTGGAAGAAAACACCATATCCTGGAATGGAAAGACTTACCGCCGGAATACCTATACAAAAGCAGTGCTCTGCATTGGTGTGGATCGGAACGGTCCTATGACAGAGACAACCCTTTCCGGAGACGGGGGACAGGCAGACGGCATTTTCCTGCTGGCTCACGATACAGCAAGAAATCATCTGAAAATTCTGCTGATTCCCCGTGACACCATGACAGAGATTACCAGAACAGATATTTCTCAGACAGAATCAAATGGAACAGAGCTGGGAACGGCAATGGATCATCTGAGTATCTCTTATGCTTATGGAGACGGAAGAGAGAAAAGCTGTGAATATACCAAAAAAGCAGTTTCTGATCTTCTGATGGGATTAAAAATCGATTCCTACATGGCGGCGGATTTGGAGATTATTGGATCTTTAAATGATGCCGTAGGAGGAGTTACTGTAACAATCCCTACCCTGGGCATGGAGCAGACGGATCCGGAGTTTGTATTTGGACAGACAGTACAGCTGGACGGAGAACAGGCAGAGCGGTTTGTACGGTTCCGTGATACAGGAAAAGACAATTCTGCCCTGTCGCGTATGGAACAGCAGAAGCTTTACATCAGCGGATTTTTTCAGGCCGTCAGAGAACGGTCAAAAATCGAAAGCGGCATTGTAGAAAGGCTGTTTGAAATGACTCAGGACTACATGGTAACAGATATGGCCAAGGAGCAGTATCTGAAGCTTGCCATGGATGCCCTGGAGGGAGAGGGACTGACCTCAGCCAGCTTTAAGATGGCGCCGGGCCGGGGAACAGCGACAGAAAGCTATGATGAGTACTATGTGGATCGGGAGGCGTTGATTCCCATTCTGCTGGAGCTGTTTTATCGGGAAGTATAGGAACTGGAGAAAATGGAATCGGAACTAATGCCTGTAAAAAAAGGATTAAGTTTTATAAAAACGCAATAACCGGTATCCTTCAGGACAGCCGTTTATTGAATATAGAGGGCAGAAACCAGATAGAAGGGGAACTGCCCAAACAGGAAAGGAGGAACAACTCATGAAAAAGTGGAAAGCACTTACTGTGTTTGGTATGGTGTGTGTTCTGGCAGCAATGCCGGTGCTGACCTTTGCAGGACCCAGTAAGGAGATCAGCAGCGGAAGCGATAAGGATGACGGAGGAAGCAGCTCCGGCGGTTCCGGCGGTGGAGTTTCATCCAATGGAACCATTGCTTTGGGAAGTGGAGCGGTAGGCCCGTCTCAGAGTCCGACTACCGTTACGGTAGATGCAAATGGTGTGCAGACAACAGTTGCAGGAACCATGGTGGATCCGGTAACAGGAATGATTATTGCAGTTCCGTCTAACGGAACGAACGCAGCCGGAGAGGCTGTAACCAGTGATGCCAACGGCAATACGGTTATCAGCAATCCCTCAACTGGAAGCTCTGTTACCGTTGCAGTAGGAAAAAATGCAGACGGAACTATCAGCACTGCCGGTTTGAGCCAGCAGACACTGGAGCAGTTCCAGGCAATTGCAGACAGCAAGTCCATGGCAGGTGTACTGCCCCAGTCCGCAGGCTATACCGTACAGGCAAATATTAACCTGAATGTATACGATACCGCAACCGGAGCAGCAACAGCAGGAAGCCAGGTGATTCCGATTAAATGGACTGGTCTGACCCAGGCCATGAATGCAGGAAATCTGATGGTCGGCTATTACGATAATGCAACAGGACAGTATGTTCTGGTACCGATTGTATCCATCGACTATGCAACCCAGACCATTAACATTCGTGTCAATGGCTCTGGTACAGTAAGAATTCTGACGAAGTAATCCTTACAGGGTTCGGAACGCAGAATAACTTTCAGGGGCCGGACAGCAGTTTTGCCGGCTCCTGAAAAATAAATAGAAATCTATAAAGCTTAATGAAAAGAAAAAATATGGAAATATAGATAATAATAAATTTTGAAAATAATCTTCGTTTTAAAATATCGGAGAATGAAATAAACAACAATAACTTTTAAAGAAAAATTAGAAAAAGGGGAGAACTTCAATATGAGCCGAAAAAGATACACCTTTGAGCATTGGCAGATAGTGGCTGTCTATCTTATGATCTATGACATTCTGGCGGTAAACCTGTCTTATCTGTTTGTACTGTGGATGCGGTTTGACTGCGCATTTTCACAGATACCTTCCGTTTATTTTCATGCCTTTTTGAAGATTGCGCCGTGGCATACGGCCTTCAGTCTCTTTGTATTCTGGAGGCTGCGACTTTACAAAAGCATCTGGCGGTATGCAGGCTACAGCGAGCTGCTGCGGGTAACGTCAGCAACGGCTTTAACAGGAATGTTCTACATACTGGCTCTGACGATTTTTAAAGAAAAAATGCCGGTTTCCTGCTACCTGTTTGGGCCGCTGGTACAGTTCTGCCTGACTGTGGGAATCCGTTTTTCTTATCGATTTGTAGTGCTGGAGCGGATTCGAAAAACAAAATCAGAAAACAGCTCTGATAAGCGGATTCTTCTGATTGGCGCAGGAAATGCGGGAAAGCTGATTCTCCGTGACATTATCCGGTCAAGAGAAGATGTGGGAACGGTGAAATGCATCATTGACGATGAACCTAACAAATGGGGACGCTATATGGAGGGAGTTCCCATTGTGGGAGGACGGGATGATATTTTAGTCAGCGTGGAGAAATATCATATCAATGAGATTCTTCTGGCGATTCCTTCGGCGTCTGCTGAGCAGAGGCGGGATATTCTGGATATCTGCAAGGAGACTGAATGTGAGATTAAGACCCTTCCGGGCGTTTATCAGATGGTAAGCGGAGAGGTGTCTATGTCCCAGATGAAGCAGGTAGCCATTGAGGATCTGCTGGGGCGGGAAACGATAAAAGTAAATATGGATGAGATTTTCCGTTATCTGAAAGGGAAAACCATTTTAGTAACAGGGGGAGGCGGCTCCATCGGAAGTGAGCTGTGCCGCCAGATTGCAGGCCATGAGCCAAAGCAGCTGATTATCTTTGATATTTATGAAAACAATGCCTACGAAATTGAGCAGGAGCTGAAGCGAAAGCATCCCAACCTGAATCTGGTGGTGCTGATTGGTTCTGTCCGGGACAGCAGAAGAGTTGAGTATGTGTTCCAGACCTATCATCCGGACATTGTATACCATGCAGCGGCTCATAAGCATGTGCCCCTGATGGAGACAAGCCCCTGTGAGGCTATTAAAAATAACGTGATTGGTACTTATAAAACAGCTTACTTTGCCTTGAAAAATGGATGTCAGCGGTTTGTACTGATCAGTACGGATAAGGCAGTGAATCCCACCAACATTATGGGCGCCAGCAAGCGTCTCTGTGAGATGGTGATTCAGAGCATGGATATGATCAGCAAAACGGGAAAATTTGATTTGCTGCTTCCGCTCCATGCCCATGCAGCTCGACCCGAAGAAGGAAAAACAGAATTCCACGACGGAACGGAAGGCGAAAATCAGATACGGACAGAATTTGTGGCAGTGCGGTTTGGAAACGTGCTGGGAAGCAATGGTTCTGTGATTCCGCTTTTCAAAAAGCAGATTGAAAACGGCGGTCCGGTGACCGTAACCCATCCGGATATTATCCGGTATTTTATGACGATACCAGAGGCAGTGAGCCTGGTGCTGCAGGCAGGAACCTATGCAAATGGCGGAGAAATCTTTGTGCTGGATATGGGAGCTCCGGTAAAGATTGATACTCTGGCAAGGAATCTGATTAAGCTGTCAGGCTACAAGCCGGACGAGGATATCAAGGTTGTATATACAGGACTGCGTCCGGGAGAAAAGCTGTATGAAGAAAAGCTGATGGCAGAGGAAGGAATGACCACTACGCCTAACCAGCTGATTCACATTGGAAAGCCGATTCCTTTTGATATGGAACAGTTTATGAAGCAGCTGGATGTGCTGGCAGCGGCCAGCTTTATGAACAGTCCGGATATTGTCCGTCTGGTAGCGGGAGTGGTACCCACCTTCCATACGGCAGAATCGGATTTGCAGCTTCATCAGGATACCTATGACGCCCTGATGCAGGAGACTCTGGCAGCCAGCGAGGCTGCTGCTGCAGAGAACGGCGCAGAACCATCGAAAGAACAGCAGTATGTAAGAAAAACAGGATTTATCTAAGTACAAACGATGCAGAAGCCGAATTGTCGCCCTGTCGCATTCGGAGTTTGTATCTGTCATCAAGGGGAGGAAAAGCCCTGCGGGTGAAGGAAAACCGGCAGGATGGCGAAGCCTGCCCTTTTGGCAGATTTGAAATTTGCAGTATTGATACAGGATGAAGAATATTTTTTAACGATTTAGGACGGCGGGAAATTTGGCGAAAAAAGCTGTGTCAAATTTAATTGTAAGCAGATTTTTCTGCCAAATTTCACATTGGAGGAATTTCTGATGCTTCCTGTTCGGCAGAGCCGGACAGGAAGATGCCGTCCTAAACAGTTACAATATTTTATAGTATGAGACAGGGGATAAGAGAGGGAGCGAAACAATGTCTAACTGGTATGCAGTTCAGGTGACAACAGGAAAAGAGGAGGAAACCTCTCTGGCATGCAGAAAGTTGGTATCAGCGGAAATCCTGCAGGAATGCTTTATTCCCAGAGGAGAGCGGATGCGCCGTTATGAGGGCGCATGGCATAAGGAGATGAAGCCGTTATTTCCCGGCTATCTTTTCTTTATTACTGATCAGGTGGAGGAGCTTTATTATGAATTAAAGGATGTTCCGGAGCTGACGAAGATTCTGGGAGACGGAAGTTCGTTCATACCTCTGGAAGAGGAAGAGGTGTCTCTGCTGATTCAGATGGGAGGAACGGAGCATGTGGCAGCTATGTCCTCCGGCTACATCGAAGGAGATCAGGTGATCATTACCAGCGGGCCTCTGCAGACCTTAAAAGGAATCATACGGAAAATCGACCGCCATAAGCGGACGGCAGTGGTTCAGATGAAGATGATGGGACGGCTGCAGGATGTGACGATGGGGCTGGAGATAGTGAGGAAGGTTTAGTAAGAGCCGAAAGGCTCTTATTTTTGTGAAAAAAATAGTAACTATTCAGGACAGGGAATCTTCTTGTTCGGCTTTGTCGAACAAGAAGATTCGGAGATTCCTCCGATATGAAATCTGGTGGAAAAAGTCGCTTACAAGCAAGTTTGACAGGGCTTTTTCCGCCAGACTTCCCGCCGTCCTGAATACTTACAAAAAATAAATGGGAAGAGGGAACAGGAGAATGGAACAAAAAAAAACAAACGAGAGATTCAAGTCTTTTGAGTCCAAGGTATGGCTGAGTACACCTACTATGCATGGGCCGGAATTGGAATATGTCAAGAAAGCATACGAAACAAACTGGATGTCTACAGTAGGAGAAAATATTGATGAAGTGGAACGTCTGGCTTGTGAAAAAATTGGTTGTCGGTATGCAGTTGGTCTGTCAGCAGGGACAGCAGCTCTCCATATGGCAGTGAAGCTGGCTGGTGTAAAGCCGGGAGATCGGGTGTTTTGTTCCGATATGACCTTTGATGCAACGGTAAATCCGGTTGTATACGAAGGTGGAATTCCTGTTTTTATTGATACAGAATACGATACTTGGAATATGGATCCGGTTGCTCTGGAAAAGGCATTTGAATTGTATCCGGAGGTGAAGGTTGTTGTTGTGGCTCATCTCTACGGAACACCGGGGAAAGTAGAAGAGATCCGAGAAATTTGTAAGTGTCACGGCGCAGTTATTATTGAAGATGCAGCGGAGTCTCTGGGGGCAACTTATAAAGGAATACAGACAGGAACCTTTGGTGATTATAATGCAATTTCCTTTAACGGAAACAAGATTATTACTGGTTCTTCCGGTGGAATGCTTCTAACCGATGATTTGGAGGCTGCAAATAAAGTAAGAAAATGGTCTACCCAGTCCAGAGAAAATGCTCCCTGGTATCAGCATGAGGAGCTTGGCTACAATTATCGGATGAGCAATGTCATTGCAGGAGTCGTGCGGGGACAGTTCCCTTATCTGGAAGAGCATATTGCGCAGAAAAAGGCCATTTATGAACGGTATGAGGAAGGTTTTCAGGGACTTCCGGTCAGCATGAATCCTTATGATAAAGATAGCAGCAAGCCCAACTTCTGGCTGTCCTGTCTTCTGATTGAACCGGAGGCTATGTGTAAGCAGGTGCGAGGTGAGCAGGAAGCCTTGTACCTGTCAGAAGCAGGAAAAACCTGTCCGACAGAAATTCTGGAAACTCTGGCCAGGTATAACGCAGAGGGACGTCCCATCTGGAAACCGATGCATATGCAGCCCATTTACCGGATGAACGGATTTGTTACAAGAGAAGGAAATGGACGGGCAAAAACCAATGCATACATTTCAGGGGGAGCGGTAGGAAAAGATGGAAGACCGTTGGATGTGGGAATGGATCTATTCCACAGAGGCCTGTGCCTGCCCAGTGATAATAAGATGACAGAAGAAGAGCAGAAGAAGGTAATTAAGATCATCAGAAGCTGCTTTGAATAAGTCTGATTAAAGAAAATAAATGTGAAAAAGGGGATTTACAGTAGAAATGAAAAAACATAAAAAAGGTTTCTACGAAAAATATATCAAACGTCCACAGGACTTTTGCTGTGCGTTGGCAGCCATTATTGTTCTTTCGCCGATTATGGCAATTACCGCTGTGCTGGTACGCGTTAAATTGGGATCGCCTGTTATTTTTAAGCAGGAAAGGCCGGGGCTGCATGGGAAGATTTTTACACTGTATAAATTTCGAACCATGACAGATGCAAAGGATAAAAATGGAAATGTACTTCCTGATGATGTCCGTTTGACAAAATTTGGAAAAATGCTTCGCTCAACAAGTTTAGATGAGCTTCCAGAGCTGATTAACATGCTGAAAGGCGATATGGCTGTAGTGGGGCCAAGGCCGCTGCTGGTGAAATATCTGCCTCTTTATAATGAACATCAGGCAAGAAGACATGAAGTAAGACCGGGATTTACCGGGTATGCTCAGGTCAATGGACGCAATGCTATTACATGGGAAGACAAGTTTGAAAAAGATGTTTTTTACGTAGATCATATTACTTTTTTAGGAGATTGGAAAATCATTTTTCAGACCTTAAAAACAGTGATCAAGAGAGAAGGAATCAGTTCTGGATCTTCTGTTACTATAGAAGAATTTAAGGGAAGCAAAACGGTAAAATGAGATGGCACGAAAGGGTAAACATATGAAAAAATTAGGGATTATCGGTGCCAGTGGTCATGGAAAAGTGATTGCAGATATTGCAAAAAAGAATGGATATTCTGAGATATCTTTTTTCGATGATAACGAAAATATTCACGAATGCGGAAGCTATCCAGTAACAGGAAAAAGTGCCGAAGCCAGGATATTCGATGGAGACATTATTGTAGGGATAGGGAATGCAGCGATTCGGAAGAAGATACAGGAGATGCTTCCGGTGGAAAAGCTGGTTACACTCATTCATCCAGATGCAGTCATTGCGGAAGATGTGGTGATAGGAGTAGGTACTGTAGTTATGGCTGGGGCCGTGGTTAATTCAGGAGTGCAGATTGGAAATGGATGTATCATCAATACGTGTTCTTCGGTGGATCATGACTGCATATTAGGGGATTATGTACATATAGCAGTAGGAAGTCATCTATGTGGAACTGTATCGGTAGGAAGTGAAACATGGATAGGTGCAGGAGCAATAGTTAGTAACAATGTTGCAATTTGTTCAAATTGCATGATTGGTGCCGGCGCGGTGGTGGTGAAAAATCTTGTAAAAGTAGGAATATATATAGGAATTCCTGCAAAACGAATAGATCTATTGTAATGAAATAATTGTATTTTAAATATCAGAGAAAAGGATGGTAGATTATATGGCATTGACATTGATGTATATAACAAATAATCCGGTTACTGCTCAGATTGCCCAAAATGCAGGAGTGGACAGAATTTGGATTGATATGGAATATATTGGTAAAGATACACGGCAAGGTGGAATGGATACTGTCAAAAATCATCATACAATTGAAGATATTAAGAGATTGCGTCCTGTAGTTACAAAGGCAGAACTTATGGTTAGAGTAAATCCATTACATGTAGCCTCTTCTGATTACTGTAGTTCTGCGGATGAAATTAATCAGTCTATCAAAGCTGGTGCTGATGTAATTATGCTTCCTATGTTTAAAACCGCCGAGGAAGTTATAGAATTTGTAAATTATGTTAATCATAGGGCAAAGGTACAACTCCTCTTGGAAACAAAGGAAGCGGTAGCAAATATTGATTCTATTTTAGAAGTCCCAGGAATTGATGAGATTCATATTGGATTGAATGATTTACATCTTGCTTTGCATAAAACGTTTATGTTTGAATTGATTTGTGATCATACGATTGAGTGTCTTTGCAAAAAAATTAAATCAAAAGGGATAAAATATGGATTTGGTGGCATTGCACGCGTTGGATATGGAATGCTTCCTGCAGAAAATATTATAACAGAGCATTATCGTCTTGGGTCAACAGCAGCTATTCTTTCAAGAGGATTCTGCGATGCAAATATTGTGAAGGATCCTAGAGAAATAGAAAATATTTTTATGGATGGTGTAAAAAATATTAGATTAAAAGAAGTGGAAGTTGCTCAATATAGTAAAGAACAATATTTAAATAATTTGGAGTTGATTCGAGAAAAGGTTTCCATGATAGTAGAAAATAAAAGAGGAAAAGTTTAATTTATGAAAAAGGTTTGCATGATAACTACAGTGTCTTTGACACTCAAGGTTTTTGTCGTAGAAACAGCTAAATATTTGTATAAACAATGTGGTTATGATGTTACCCTGATTTGTGATAACGATGAAGAATTTAAAAACTCGTTGCCTGATTATATACACTATATTCCTGTACATATGGCAAGAGGCATTGATTTGTCAGCAATGAAATCCATTAGGCAATTTGTGAAGATTTTTAAGGAGCAGCACTTTGATATGGTTCAGTATTCTACTCCTAATGCAGCTTGTTATGCGAGTATTGCGGCCAAGATAGCAAAGGTTCCAGTGAGACTTTATTGTCAGTGGGGAATTCGATATGTTGGAATGAATGGGGTGTCAAGAAAGGTTTTTAAAACTATTGAAAAAATAGTGTGTAGAAATTCAACAAATATTCGGGCTGTTAGTCCAATGAATAAAGCATTTGCAATATCAGAAGGGCTTTATCCAGAAGAAAAAGCTGTCGTTGTCGGAAATGGTGGTACTATTGGTGTTGATATGAAGCGATATGATATTTCAAAAAAAGAAGAATATCGCATGTCAATTCGCAGTCAATATGGAATTTCTAATGATGCATTTGTATATGGATTTGTTGGTCGTGTTTCTGCAGATAAGGGCTGTACAGAATTGCTGACTGCTTTTCAGAACATTACAAAAGGGAATACTGATGCAAAATTGTTTATTGTAGGGCCCATGGAAGACAATTGTGGTGTTTCAAGTAAGCTTTTAGATTGGGCAAGAAAATCGGATCAGGTTGTTATGACTGGAATGGTTGAGGGAGCTAAGATGAATGAATACTATTCAGCAATGGATGTGTTGGTTCATCCAACATATAGGGAAGGATTTGGAATGGTACTTCAGGAAGCCGGGGCGCTAGGAGTGGCTATGATTACAACAAAGATTCCCGGGGCTTCTGAGGTAATGGAAAATGGCGTTTCTTGTCTGTTAGTAGAGCCTCAAAATGTGTTAGAGTTGGAAACAGTCATGAAGGAATTGATTATTGATAGAGAATACTCTTGGGAGATTGGTCAGGCAGCATATAAACGAACAAAGAAGTATTATGATCGTCCAATTATGTTGGAAAATCAGAGAAGAGATTATGAAAAACTTTTGGGCTGATAGGAAAGGAACTTAGGTATCATGAGAATTGTATTAACAGATAAGGATTTAAATAATACTGGTTTTCCATCTGATGTAGAAGTAGTGAAAATTAGTTCTAAAATTATGGATACCTATGACCATAACGCTAATGTTGTTGCTATTGTTGGCTCAAGAGCAATGGCAATTAAAGCTAACAAGATGGATTTCCCAGGTTTGAAATTATTTCAGCTGACAAGTGCTGGCTTTGATGGTGTACCTTTGAAAGAATACAGAAATAAAGGCGTAATGGTTGCTAATGCTGGAAGTACATATAGTGTTCCAATTGCAGAAACAGTTGTGCTTGGAATGCTTCTTATGGCGAAAAAACTTCATGCAAATCCCAATAATCGACACGCTAAGATTCAACGTCACTATATCGAAATTCAGGAGCTATATGCAAAAAAAGTTATAATTCTTGGAGCTGGGAGTATTGGGACAGAAATTGCGAAACGTCTTTCTGGATTTGATATGATTGTCGATGGGTATGCACAGAGAGAGGGAACAAGACCTTATTTTAATCGAGTTATTTGCGGGCGTAATGTATTGACTGAAGAAATTATAAACTATGATTATGTGATTTCTACTTTGCCAGACAGAGAAAGTACAAGAGGTTTCTTTAACAAAGAGTTACTTAATAGAATGAAACAAACTTCTGTGATTGTAAATGTTGGGCGAAAGGTAGTGTTTAATGAGGAAGATTTGTTCACAGCGTTAAAAAACAAATCTATCGGTGGTGCAGTTTTGGATATATTTGAGCGTATCCCAAATCCAGTTACAAATAGATTTAGAAGGCTTCGAAATGTTGTTGTATTGCCCGGAGTTTCTGCTATTTCACAGGAAGTGAATGGACGATTAAAAATGTATTGTGAAGCGAATTTATTATCAGCTATAGAAGGAAAAAAGGTAGTAGGCATAGTTAATGAGGGAGAATAAATGTTTTTCAGTATTATAATACCAATCCATAATTCAGAAAAATATCTTAAACAGTGTATAGATAGTATATTGGCACAGACTTGTAATGACTTTGAAGTTATTCTGGTCAATGATGGTTCGAAAGATAGTAGCCATCAAATTTGTGACCAATACTGCACTGAGGATACACGATTTCATGCGATTCATCGCAAACGAGGAGAAGGAGCTGCATCAGCCCGAAATGCAGGAACTAGCATGGCATCTGGAGAGTATATTGTTTACATTGATAGCGATGATTATATTGAAGATCCAATGTTTTTGGCTGATATAAAGGAACAGGCAGAAAAGGGATATGATGTTATTTGTTATAAATTCAGAAAATATTATGAAGATACAGACGAAATGACAGCTTGCACTTTTTCGATGCCAGCACCAATAGAGAGAGAAACGATAGGTGGTTATGTAAGCAGGCTCGTGGAATGTGATGCGTTTTATTGTGCACCTTGGACAAAAGCCATTCGTAGAAAAATTCTGGTGGACGGAGAAATCAAATTTAAAGAAGGGCTATTGAGCGAAGATCAAGAATGGTATTATCATGTTTTGATTGGCTCAAATTCTATTATTGGCATTGATAAAAGTTACATTATATACAGGCAACACAAGAGTTCCACCTCAGTCTCTTGGACAATGAAAAACCTAACAGATACCATTAGCATAATAACTTTTTGGAGAGAAGAGGTCGAAAAGCTCACTTTGCCAGATGACTATAAATGTGCAATTTTGAACTCGATAGCAAAGTTATATTGCAATTTGCTTATAGGATATACAAGGTATTCTAATTCTGATAAGAAAAGTGAGTATAATAATTTAAAAAAATTGGCTGGGCTGATGGAATACCACTCTAATCCGAGGGTTAATTCTTTCTATAAAATATATAAAGCGGGTGGATTTACTGCATTGATGATGGGACTGAAGATAATTTGTAAGTTGAGGTAATTTATAGATGGAGAAGAAAACTTTACCGAAGGTATTGGTTGTTTCAACGAATGCTTGGCGGGATAATACAGGAATCAATACATTAATAGAGTTTTTTAAATGCTGGCACCCGGATCGTATTGCACAGATTTATACAAAGTCAACGCTTCCCAAAACCACAGTTTGCAATAAGTTTTTCAGCATTTCAGAGAATGCTGTCATGAGAAGCGTGATTAACAGAAGTATCATGACTGGAAGGGAAGTATATAACGAGAATGTTAATTCAATAACGGACAATCCATTCGCAGAAGAAGAACAAAAAATCTACTCCTCCTATAAAGGTAAAGTTAGAGAATTATTGTCTTTCTGTAGGGAAATTGTTTGGAAATTCGGAAAATGGAAAACCGCAGAGCTGGATCATTTTATTGACGAATTTGATGCAGATGTGCTGTTTATTCCAATTTATCCAACAATCTATATGGGAAGGATCCAAAAGTATATTATTAATAGAACTCAGAAACCAGTGGTGTCTTACTTAGCTGATGATAATTATACTTATAAGTCTGTACATAAAAATCCGATTTCTTTGATGAATCGATATATTTTGCGGAAATATGTGAGGTATATTGTTAAACATAGCACGAAGTTAATGGTAATTGCACCAAAACAGAAAGAAGAATATGACAGAATCTTTGACGTGGATAGTATTGTCATGACAAAAGGAATTGATTTTGAACCTTTTGAACCATATAAAGTTGGAAATCCAATCAAGATGGTATATACGGGTAAGTTAATTATTGGTCGTTGGAACTCTCTTGCGGCAATTGCAGAGGCTTTTGAAAGAATCAATCAAAATGGCATTAAGATTGTGCTTGATATTTATACCACAGATTCTTTGACAGATGAGCAGAATAAATTATTGAATCGCAACGGATGCTCTGTGAAAGGGGCTTTGACACTTAAACAAGTGAAAATGGTTCAGAAAGAAGCAGATATTCTTGTTTTTGTGGAAAGTCTTGAGAAGAAGTTTCGGGATACGGCGAGACTTTCTTTTTCTACGAAGATTACGGATTATCTGAGAAGTGGTAAGTGTATTTTTGCAATCGGAGATAAGAATATCGCACCAATTGACTATTTTAATCGGTATGATTCCGCTGTAACGGCAACCAGCTATGAACAAATTTTGGAAAAATTGATTGAGTTGGTGGAGGATCCGGGGGTAGTTTCACAGTATGCAAAGAAAGCATACGACTGCGGAGTGGAACATCACGAGCGGGGGCGTATGGATAGTATTTTAATTCATACAATTGAACAGGCAAATCAGAGGTAGGGGAAAATTAGATGGAAAAGGAAATTAAAAAATCTGTATATCCGGGCATTGACATTGGAAAATTCGCATGTGCATTTTTGATTCTTTTTTATCATTTTTTTAGCGAACATGGTTCATTACCTGGTTTGTTGGAAGAAGCACTTTCATTGTATGCGGTAGCAGTGGCGCTCTTTATGACCATCAGTGGGTTTCTTCTCTATAATAAGCTTGAGGGGATTGATAGCAGAGAAGAACGCTGGAGTATCGTCAAGAAACAGGTTTTGAGAATTTACAGAATATACCTTTTGTGGAGTATTCCCTATCTGCTTTATACAATTTTTCGTTGGGATTGGAACTCCATTTCAGTTAGCTTCATTATTTGGGAAGTTCAGAGGTGGATTTTTAGCTCAACTTTTTATACGATTTGGTTTATGCCAATGTTGGCAATTGGTACGATGCTAACATTTTGGTTAACAGAAAAACTTCCTAATGTCATTGTAACTGCATTAGGTGTTTTGTGCTGGATGATTGGGTCACTTTCTCTCACATATCAATTTATAGGGAATCAGATTCCAGGCTTTGCACGTTTTGTTGAATTTGAGAATCTGTGGTTCGGTGGAGCAAGGGGCTGGCTATTCTATGCATTTCCGCTGATTCTGGTTGGAAAATATATGGTTTCCTATAAGGATAAAACAAAGCCTCTGCCTATGGCATGCTTATCATGTTGTTACATTTTTGTAATGATAGTAGAAGCTTTATTGATTCGAAAGATATCTGGAGGACATACAGGAATTGATTTAACATTTATGATGATTCCAACGGTATTCTGTATTTTGGGATTTCTGATTTCCATCCGTTTACCAGATGGAAAATATACAAGATGGATGAGAAACATGAGTACTCTCATTTTTATGAGTCAGAGATTATTTTTAACAGTATTACCTGGGATTTTTTCAGATATGTTTAATGCCTATATTGTTGTAAATTCTTTTGTGTGTTTTGTGATACTGTGTGGAGGAACGATTTTATTTTCTTTATTAATTTTACAAGTTTCAAAAACAAGAAGTTATATGAGGCTTTTATATTGATAGTTAAGAGGAATGTCATGAGAATTATTCAAATCAATGCCGTATATGGCGTGGGAAGTACAGGGCATATTGTACAGGATATTCACGAGATGCTGTGTGCTGAGGGATATGAATCGTATGTATTTTGGGCGACAGTAGGTGCGAATATTAATAATCCTGTACATTTTTACCAAATTGGTTCTAAATTGGATCATAAAGCACATGCTGTTCTAAGACGTATTGGGAAAGATCAAGGCTGGCATTCAAAACTTGCGACAAAAGCAGCCTGTGAAAAAATTAAATTGTTAAAACCTGATGTTGTTCATTTGCATAATTTACATAGTAATTATATTCACTTTCCTACGTTGATGAAATGTTTGGAAGAAGAAAAAGTAGGTGTATTACTTACACTTCATGATTGTTGGTTTTATACGGGATACTGCACGCATTATCGTAAATATGGAAATTGTGAACGATGGTATGATGGTTGCACAAACTGTCCAGCCGTTTTAAAAATGTACCAAAGTCGAATTGAAAAGATTTTTAAGCAAAAAAGAAAATTATTTTCCCAAATAGAATATTTATATTGTAATGGTGTATCTCAATGGACAGCAGAGGATGGAAAGAACTCATCTATGTTGAATATTAAAGATTGTTCCTGTATTTATAATTGGATTGATACAGAAATTTTTAAGCCATATTTTAATCGTTCTGAAGTATGCTTTAGATATAATATTCCAGATTCAAAAAAGATTATTTTAGGAGTAGCACAAGGATGGTCTGATGAAAAAGGTCTCAAGGAATTTAGAGAACTTAGTAATCGTCTGTCAGATAAAGCAGTAGTGGTGTTGGTCGGTAATAATAATGGATTTCAATCAAATGATAATTTAAAATTTGTAGGATATATGAAAAGTCAGAGAGAACTTGCTGAATTATATTCAACAGCAGATATTTTTGTGAATCCATCGTCTTTTGAGACATTTGGATTGGTTACAGCTGAAGCGATGGCTTGTGGAACACCTATTGTGGCATACCGTAATACAGGAACTGCAGAATTGGTGGCAGAAACATGCGGTGTGCTAGTTGAAAATCAAAATGTTGAGCAAATAGTACAGGCAGTGGAACATGTCCTTTCTCAACCGAAGTCAGAATATTCAGCAGAATGTATTGAAAATGTTATGCATAAGTTTGAGAAGCATATTCAGGTAGGTAAGTACCTTTCATTATATCAAAAAATTGCAGATAGGAATATATTTCGAGTAAGAGAAGGAGTGAAAGAAAATGACATATAGATACCAGAAGCTATCATTGATAGACTGGATGGTATTGGTCGGATTCGCATCTTATTATATATTGCCATCTATTTCTGTTAAGGTTGCAATCTTGGAAATTATTCTTATAGGTATCACATATATTTTAATTAGTAGTAAATTAAAGATATCTAAAGAGGTATTAAAGTATTTTGTTATTTTTACGACTATAGGTTTACTATATGCTTTATTCGTGGATGCAAGTGATATTAGTAGTACTGCATCAAATCTTTTCTTAAAAAAATTTTATAGTAAGTTTTACCAATTATTTATGATGTTTTTTCCTATATATCTTCTTAATATAGTGAGGATGAAAGGTACAAATTATCAGAAAAACATTCTGATTTTAGTGATTTTCATTTTGATATTGTATGTTGAGATGACAACAAGGACTGCGTTGGAGATTAATGCAAATGTCACTAGATCATGGGGAAATTATAGTGATGAATTAAGAGAATTAAATATAGGACATTATGGATTTGTATATAGTATTCCGATGGTAATTTCGTTGTTATTGATCGCTTTTTTCAAGAGTAGTTCTATATTTATAAAGATAATTATGGTAGCGTTAATGGTAACTCAGATGGGATTTTTGTTGATTGCGCAATACACACTGGCCATTTTTGCTGCGTTTATTGGAATGTTGCTTCTTTTGATGATTCATTATTCCGGTTCTAAAAAAATAGTAATCATTTCTATAATCATGATTAGTTTGTTACCATTAGTACCATCACTAATTAAGCTGGCAGCAAATACAGTTCCATCGGAGTCTATGTCTATTAGATTATACGAAGTATATTCTCTTTTTACATCAGGGGACGGTTCTGGATATAATTTATCAAGTCGAATGGAGTTATATAAAAAATCAATAATAGCATTTTTACATTCGCCGATTTGGGGAAACAAAAGTTTGGATTTTTATGGTCATGCAACTTTTTTAGTGATACCTGCAATGTTGGGTTTATTAGGAGCAATACCATTTTATTATGTATATTTTCATAGTTATAAAAAAATAAAAAAAAATCTTGGAAAAAATGCCAAGCAGTTTATGCCAATTTTTACTGTTTTACTTTTTGTTGGATTTACTAATCCGATAGATGCTGCACTCCCATTAATGTTTGTTACTTGGTTTTTAGCTCCGTTAGTAATTGAACAGTTATGTGGTAGTGATGAATATAAGGAATGGAGGTTAAAAAATGAAACCCTGGAAAATTGATGTGGCTGTAATGATTATCTTCTTTGTCAGAGATGATACTTTACAAAAAGTGTTTAATAGTGTGAAAAAAGCGCGTCCTAGAAAACTTCTACTATGGCAAGATGGTCCTAGAAAGGATAGACCTGATGATTTGCAGGGGATTTTGAAATGCCGAAAAATTGTGGAAGATATTGATTGGGAATGCGAGGTCATCACAAACTATCACGAAGAGAATATGGGCTGTGATCCATCTACATTCTACGCTGATAAGTGGGCTTTTTCGATAGTAGATAAATGTATTATTCTGGAAGATGATCAGGCCCCTACACAGTCGTTTTATTCATATTGTAAAGAATTATTGGACAAGTATGAGTTTGATGAAAGGATTAGTCATATTTGCGGGTATAATTATTTAGGTGAGTACAAAGATTACCAATACGATTATTTATTTTCATATACAGGGACAGGGGCATGGGCTAGTTGGAGAAGAACGGCGGAAACCTGGGATGAAACTTATACCTTTGTTGACGATATTGCGGTTTTGAATAATATAAGAAAGCTATACGGAACCCGGGCGGATAAGTGGATCGCTTATTCAAAAAGGCATAAAGAAAGCGGGATTGCACATTGGGAATCTATTATTGGAATGGGGGCACATGTGAATTCCAGAATGGCTATTGTTCCTAGAGTAAACCTCGTACAAAATCTTGGTGTTAGTGAGAATGCTACTCATAGTATTGTTTCTGATCCACTGTTGATTCCAAAGCGTGTAAAAAAATTCTATATTCCAGGGAAAGAACTTAATTTTCCAATTCGACATCCTAAATATGTAATTCCGGAGATGGACTATATTATACAGAATGAAAAAATAATGAAAACATCAGTTTGGTTACGCTTCTGTGATCGAATAGAAATATCTGTTAATATTCTTAGGCATTATGGGATGCGGAAATTTATCATGATGGTGAAAAAAAGATTCAAAAGATCGTGAGGTGCGCTATTTATGAAAATGGAACTTGGTGAAAGACTTATGATACCAGAACGAGTTAGGATTCCAGTTTTTGGCGGTATTTGGTATCGTTATCTTTGTAAAAAGAAACGGGAACAAATTCGTAATATTCCGATTTCTTCTCTGTCTTTAAATCAGGAAAAGAGAGATATAAAGCTGATTTTTACATTGACATCTTTTCCGGATCGAATTGATTCGGTGCAGTATACACTTAGAACACTCTTTATGCAGTCTATGAAACCTGATCGAGTGACTCTCTGGTTGGCAAAAGATGAATTTGAGAACTTTGAATTTCCAGAGAGTATTCTTGAATTTCAAAAAATTGGGTTGGAAATTCGTTATTGCGATAATCTGTTTGGGCATAAACGCTACTATAAATTGATTGAAGAACAGAAAGATGATGAATGTATTATCATGTTTGATGATGATATTCTGTTCCCTAAGTATATGGTAGAACGACTCTATGATGTTTGGAAAGAAAATAGACATTGTATCGTATGTGATCGAGGGCAATTGTTGACATTTGAAGGAGATAAGATTTTAAATCCTGGGAGATGGACAACCAACAGTAAAGTAGGATTAAGAGAACCATCTTTTCGTATTCTGGCATCTCCAGGTGGAGGATGTTTGATTCCACCTCATGCCTTATATATGGATGCTTGTAATCCAGAACTGATTCAGAAGTATGCGATTAAGACAGGAGATATTTGGTTGATGTTTATGGCAGTGCAGAACGATACACCTATTATGCGAACCTATCAATATCATAGAACATTTATCTTGGGTGAAGAACAACAGACCGTTCAGTTAGGACGTGAAGCAATATATCAGGGTAGATATATGAAGACTTTTGAAGAACTGGCGAAAGTGTACCCACATGCCTATGAAAATATGCTTCAGGAGGCTGAAAATGTTGCAAAGTAATAACTCACAGATAAAGTCTGGTGCAATTATTTCATACATGGGTATAATTATCAGTACAATCGCATCTTTATTATACACACCGTGGATGAAAAATCAGATTGGCGATGCAAATTATGGCTTATACACACTTGTTGGATCGCTCGTGGCCATTTTTATGATGGACTTTGGCTTGGGGACTTCTGTAACTCGTTTTATTTCAAAGTATAGAGCTGAAAAAAATGAAATACAGATAAATAATGTTATGGGGTATATTTTCAAATTATATATTACCATTGATGTTGTTATCTCCATGGTACTGTTTTGGGTATATATGTTAATTGATAATATATACGTTGGTTTAAGTGTTTCGGAACGTGATACGTTAAAGAAGATATTTCTAATCTTTGCTACATATAGTGTTTTAGCATTTCCGTTTACGCCTTTATCAGGTGTGTTAAATGCATATGAAAAATTTGTTTGGTTAAAAATTTGTGAATTATTTCAAAAATTGTTTGCAATTTTTTTGACGGTTTTAGCATTGGTAACAGATCATGGGGTAGTAGCGTTAGTATTAATGAATGCAGTATCTGGTATTTCTACAATTTTGATTAAATTATGGATTATCGGTAAAGGAAAAATGATTTGCCCCAATCTACAGGTTCATGATAAAACCTTGTTAAGAGAAATATTTGGTTTTTCAATTTGGGTGACAGTTTTAGCCTTAGCTCAGAGGCTGATTTTTAATATTGCTCCATCGATCTTAGGTGTTACATCTACAAGTATTGAAATTGCTAGATTTGCACCTGCTTCTCAATTAGAGGGATATTTTTTTACTTTTGCATATGCCATCAACGGTCTTTTTATGCCTATGGTAGCACGATTAGACTATAAGATGGATAATTGCGGTATAGAAAATATTATGATTAAAGTCGGAAAATATCAGATATGTGTACTTGGTTTGCTATTTGTAGGTATTTGCACTGTTGGTACTGAGTTTGTCGAGTTATGGATGGGAAAAGAATATCGAATTAGTGGTATTTGTACTATTTTACTCATAGCTCCGAGTATTTTTTTGTATCCACAGCAGATTGCGAATACATTGTTGTCTATACGGAACAAGGTAAAATACCAAGCAATGAGTGCGCTAATTATTGGGGCAATTAACGTGGTCTTGTCTTTTGTACTGACACCCCAGTTAGGTGCTCTTGGATCGTCCATTTCTATTTGTGTGGCGTTTCTTGTAAACCTGGTGTTATTGAATATTGTTTATCATAAGGTACTGCATTTGAGTCTAAAACAGTTCTACAAAGTAGTATATATTCGATATGTACCGCCGATATTACTGGCAATTATAATTACACAATTCATTCTTCGATATATCACGTATAGCAGTTGGTTATGGTTGATGGTAAAAATCGTTGTGTGTACGACGGTATATCTGATGTTACTTTTTATGAGTGGGTTCAGTAAAGAAGAAAAAGCTCAGATTACTAGTATTATTAAAAAGTGTTTAAAAAATAGAAGTCGGAAATGTTAGGCTCTATTATGTCAGTTATTCAGGTAAAATAACATATGCTACAGATAAGCATTATGCGATGATAACGCGAGAATATAGCGAAAGCGGATAACTTCTTGAGGAGCGAAATTTTAATGAATTTGGAGAACCAATGTCTCAACAGGCAGGATATTTTGGAATTTGATATTCTGATGCGGATGAAAAACAGTCACCGCTGGAAACAGGAGAGTATGGTATATATTATGACGACAATTCTGATGGAACAGAGGTAAAGCGGACATTCATAGATGAAACGGGGAAACCAATATTTAATGCGCTGGGGTATGCTTCTATTGTACAGTCATTTTATTTGGATGGGAAGATAATCCAACCGAATTTAATAAGGAGTAATATGGGATAAAGCATTTAGGGGATGGGACGATTATTTGGTATTTCATTGTGTTTACTTTGACGTGTGTGTATAAGGGGAAAAGAAGAAAGGAAAATTTAAGACTATGAATGGATCACAAATAGTACTCTGTAGTTTAGCAGATGAGGAATTATTTGCTGTTTTTAGAGATTACGGTTTTGAACCTTATAAAGACGTTACAGAAGTTCCAGTAAAAGAAATAAAGAATATTCGAGTTATTCTTGGGGGAGTAATAGAAAAGGACAATTTGAAAAGATTGCCAAACCTATCCTTTGTACAATTGAGTTCTGCAGGGACGAATGGATATGATGACCTTTCGTTGTATGCAAATCCGGATGTTATTCTGGCAACTGCAAGCGGTGTGTACGGAGAACCGATGGCAGAGTATGTGATAGGTGGAATGTTGTGTATGGGAAAGCGTTCATTGGCTAATTATCTCAGTTCCCGGGGATTCCTATTTAATCGGAGTTTGGCAATGGATTCCCGAATGGACATCGAATTGTCCCAAGCAAGTGTTGGAATCTGGGGATGTGGAGATATCGGAAAGAAGATAGCACAAAAAATAAGGGCGTTAGATTGCCACCATGTTTACGGAGTATCCAGAACAGGCAGAAATAAGGATGATATTTTTACAGAGACATATACGCTTGAAAACTGCGAAGAGATTCTTCCACGCTGTGATTTTATCGTATCTGCAATGCCAGAGAACCATGATTCGATACATTATTGGAATAGAAAACGATTTGAACGGATGAAAAATAGCTGTATATTTCTGAATGTTGGACGTGGTAGTGCTGTTATATTTAAAGACTTACAATATGCATTAAACCATCGGAAAATATCTGGTGCAGTCATTGATGTTTCTGAACCAGAACCAGTTCCTTTATGGCACCCGTACCGAGTTACAAGAAGATTGCTATTGACGAATCATTCAAGCTTTTATTCAAATAATAATAGAGAACGACTTATATCATTATATAAATCGCAGTTTCAAAAGTATGTTTTAGGACAAGAACTGAAAAATAAGGTTATTTTGAAAAAATAATGCAGAAGGAGTTGATGGTTACGATTTCAGATAGACAGACAGACAATAAGACTTTTTATTGGATGAGAACATTTGCTCTTCTTGCTGTTGTGATGGCACATGCAGATTATCTACATACTGATTCGCAGTTTCTAAATCGTCTGATTACTTCATTTTCGGATTGCGGCGTTGCAGTTTTTTTCTTTGCTTCGGGTGCATATTGGAGATGGAGACCGATAGACTCGACCTTGAAGCATACCACTAGATTATTGCCGCCTTGGATAATACTAGGATCGTTAGTGTATGCGATTAGTGCAGTAAAAAGTGGTTTTTCGCTGGTTAGCTGGCTTTGTTGGCTTGTCGGGAAAAATACATATCTTTGGTATCTGACGATTTATGTTATCATACAAATAGTTTTTTCAATTCTGAGAATAGAGAGAAAACGTTATTTGGTTGTATGTGTCCTGATTACTGCTGTATTTAGAGTGTTGACAGCTTGTTTCGGAATATCAGGGTATCGGGCATTTTTGAATCCGCTGAATTGGGTGGGTTTCTTTGCAGTCGGAGTGCTTTTTAGACAGAATACAAACGTGCAGCGAGGTAATCCAAAATATATGCGAACGGTTTATCCAACTGTTGCGGCTATTGCAATTGTTGTGTTTGCATATCTGGACACATTGATGCCTTCGACACGCTTAGACTATTGGACATATTTTGACTGCTTTTCCCAGTTTTCCTGGATAGTGGTACTGTTTTTCGTTTCTCGCACTTTGGTAGGTCTGCATGGCTATGAGATTGGGAAAGCAAGTTTACCAATTTATTTGTTGCATATCCCTGTGATCGGTTTTGCGACAAGCCAAATGACTGTAGGAGTTACTTTGACGATACTAATATCTATTGCGATTATTTGTGTGTTGTATCTATGCCTCTTGAGTGCAATGAAGATTGCTACTATGCTTCATCTGGATAAATTGTTTACTACAATAACTAGGTTTTGATGTGTAGGGCATATAGAAGCATTTAGGAATTTTGAAATAAGGAGATTGATTTATGCTCAATAATAAGGAGGAGAATGGTGCAACATTTGGTCTGTTTTTGAAACTCATCCCGTTTTTTTGTACGCTAATGGTTATTGGTATCCATTCGTACAATGCGGGGGGTGGATCAACTAAGTATTGCGGCGCTCATCAAGGGGATTGTCTTTTATAAATATATTTTCCCAATGTGGTTTATGTTTCAGTTGTTAGTATATATTGCGCTTGCGTCAGTTGTTTTTAAGGTGTTGGAGAATACAAAGCTATCTTTTGATTGGTTCCTATATTTCGACAGACATTATTGCTTTTTTGGTAATGATTATCTTAGCTTTTGCATTGAAGATATCAACAAGATTTTTTGATAAGACAGTGTTTCATAAAGTTAGTATTTAATTTTCTAAAAGCAAATTAATTGCAAAAATTCAGATGTAATAGAAGAGAGGTATGGAAAATGTCTTTATTTACAAACAAAACCTTATTAATCACCGGAGGTACCGGTTCTTTCGGAAATGCCGTTTTGAACGGTTTTTTAAATACTGATATTGGAGAAATCCGTATCTTTTCCAGAGATGAGAAGAAGCAGGACGATATGCGTCATGACTTCCAGGCCAGAATGCCGGAAGTAGCAGACAAAATTAAATTTTATATCGGAGATGTCCGTGACCTGGCATCGGTAAAGAATGCCATGCACGGTGTAGATTATATTTTCCACGCAGCAGCCTTAAAGCAGGTTCCGTCCTGCGAGTTCTTCCCCTTAGAGGCGGTAAAGACAAACGTTATCGGAACGGATAATGTACTGACAGCAGCCATTGATGAAGGTGTCAAAGCAGTTATCTGCCTGTCTACCGATAAGGCAGCATATCCGGTCAATGCCATGGGAACCTCCAAGGCTATGATGGAAAAGGTGATTGTGGCAAAGTCCAGAACCGTTTCTCCGGAAAAGACCAAAATCTGCTGCACACGTTATGGCAATGTTTTATGTTCAAGAGGTTCTGTTGTTCCGCTTTGGATTGAGCAGATCAAATCCGGAAAGCCCATTACCATTACAGAGCCGGAAATGACCAGATTTATCATGAGCCTGGAGGAGGCCGTGGATCTGGTCATTTTTGCATTTGAAAATGGGGAGAGCGGTGATATTATGGTTCAGAAGGCCCCTGCCTGCACCATTGGCGTTCTGGCACAGGCTGTAAAGGAGCTGTTTGAATCCGAGGATGAGATTAAGGTAATTGGTATCCGTCACGGTGAGAAGATGTATGAAACTCTCCTGACCAATGAAGAGTGTTCCAATGCCATTGATATGGGGAATTTCTACCGTGTTCCCTGCGATAAGCGCGGCCTGAATTATGATAAGTATTTTAAGGAAGGAAATATTGAGCGAAATAAGCTGACAGAGTTTAATTCTAATAATACAGAGCTTCTGAATGTGGAGCAGGTAAAGGAGAAGCTGCTGACGCTTCCGTATATCAGAGATGAGATTGCTGCCTGGAAGGAAAACAGATAAAAGGAAAAGATTATGAACATATTAGTAACCGGTGCAAAGGGAATGGTAGGAACGGCCCTTGTTGCAAATTTGAAAAATATCAAAGAAAATAAGAATCGTACTCGTCCCAATCTTCATATCGAAGACATTTATGAGTACGATCTGGATTCCACAGCCGGGGATCTGGAGTCTTATTGTCAGAAGGCAGATTTTGTATTTAACCTTGCAGGAGTCAACCGTCCGGAAAATCCAGAGGATTTTATGAAAGGAAATTTTGGATTTGCTTCCGAGCTGCTTGACAATTTAAAAAAATATAACAACAAAGCTTCCATTATGCTGAGCTCTTCGATTCAGGCTACACTGGCCGGACGTTTTGGAGACAGCGAATACGGCAGAAGCAAGAAGGCGGGAGAAGAATTGTTCTTTGATTATGCCAGGGAAACCGGGGCAAAGGTTGCAGTTTACCGTTTCCCAAACTTAATGGGACACAGCCGTCCGAAATACAATTCTGCCGTATCTACCTTTTGCTGGGCTGTTGCAAATGGGGAAGCGTTTACGGTAAATGACCGAAGTACAGAACTGGAGCTTCTCTACATTGATGATTTAGTGGAAGGCATGTATGATCTGTTAGAGGGGAAAGAGCAGCATTGTGAGTTTGATGGAGTAGAGACGGTTCTGGATGCGCATGGACGTTATTGCTGCGTTCCAACAACCCACAAGGTTACCTTAGGCGAAATCGTTGATTTATTAGAGCAGTTTCAGGCACAGCCGACAACTCTGATGATGCCCAAAATGCCGGAAGGTTCTTTTGCAAAGAAGCTCTACAGCTTATATCTGACTTATCTGCCGGTTACAAAATTCAAATATGAGTTAAAGATGAACTGCGATGATCGGGGCAGCTTTACCGAACTGGTGCATACTGCAGATTGTGGTCAGGTAAGTATTAATATCAGTCGTCCAGGCATTACCAAAGGTCAGCATTGGCATAATTCCAAGTGGGAATTATTTATTGTGGTTGCAGGTCATGGACTGATTCAGGAGCGGAATATTCATACAGGGGAAATGGTGGAGTTTGAAGTAAGCGGAGATAAAATCGAAGCCATTCATATGATTCCGGGTTGGACACACAATATTATTAATTTAAGTGAAACAGAGAACCTGGTAACAGTTATGACCTGCAATGAGATTTTTAATCCGGAGAGACCGGATACCTTTTTTGAGCCGGTATAAAGGATTGGAGAGGGAAAAGGATGAAGCTGATTATTTTAGGCGCTGGCGGTCATGGACAGGTTGTAGCAGATCTGGCAAGACAGACGGGACGTTATAAAGAAGTATTGTTTCTGGATGATAAGGCAGAGGGTTCGGATGTAGTGGGAACCTGCGCAGATTATGTCCGTTTTCAAAACCAGGACATTGAAATGTATCCGGCTTTTGGAAATAACGCAGGGCGTATCCAGTGGGAGAACAAAATCCTAGATGCAGGAATTTCCCTTGCTGCGATCATACACCCTCTTGCCTATGTAAGTCCAAAGGCAGAGATTGCAGCAGGATGTGTAATTATGCCCTATGCAGTGGTCAATACAGGAACGATTCTGAAGAAGGCCTGTATTGTAAATATCGGCGCGCTTGTGGATCATGACTGTATTTTGGAGGAAGGGTGTCATTTGGCGCCAGGAGCTGTTGTAAAGGGGGAAAATCATCTGCCAGAAGGAACAAAGGTAGATTCCGGTCAGGTGGTGCCCCTGCAATACTATAAATAGCAGGGAGAGAACGTAGAGAATGAAGCATTTTAAAGACAATGGGAAATTAAAGCTGCTGATTATTGTTGGTACCAGACCGGAGATTATCCGTCTTGCTGCTGTAATCAAAAAGTGCAGAAAATATTTTGACTGCCTTCTGGCTCACACAGGGCAGAATTATGATTATAACTTAAATGGTGTCTTTTTCCACGATTTAGAGCTGGATGATCCGGATATCTACATGGAGGCTGTAGGAAATGATCTGGGAGAGACCATGGGAAATATTATTGCAAAGAGCTATCAGTTAATGGCGGAAATCAAGCCGGATGCTGTGCTGGTTCTTGGGGATACCAATTCCTGCCTTTCTGTGATTGGGGCAAAGCGCCTTCACATTCCTATTTTCCATATGGAAGCTGGAAACCGCTGCAAGGATGAGTGTCTGCCAGAAGAGACCAACCGCCGTATTGTGGATATTATTTCTGATGTGAATATGGCGTATTCCGAACATGCCCGCCGCTATCTGGCAGACTGCGGTCTTCCAAAAGAGCGCACCTATGTAACCGGTTCTCCTATGGCGGAGGTGCTTCACGATAATCTGGAAAAGATTGAAGCCTCTGATGTTCATCAGAAATTGGGCCTGGAAAAAGGCAAATATATTCTGCTGTCTGCTCACAGAGAAGAGAATATTGATACAGAAAAGAACTTTTTATCTTTATTTCATGCAATCAATGCCATTGCAGAGAAGTATGATATGCCCATCCTTTATTCCTGCCATCCCAGAAGCAGAAAGCGGCTGGAGCAGAGTGGATTTGCGCTGGATTCCAGGGTGATTCAGCACGAGCCTTTAGGCTTCCACGATTATAACTGCCTGCAGATGAATGCCTTTGCTGTGATTTCTGATTCTGGTACTCTTCCAGAGGAATCCAGCTTCTTTACCAGTGTAGGCCACCCGTTCCCGGCTGTGTGCATCCGTACCTCTACTGAGAGACCGGAGGCGCTGGATAAGGCCTGCTTTATCTTAGCGGGAATCGAGGGCAATGGCCTGATTCAGGCTGTGGAGACGGCAGTGGAGATGAACCGAAACGGCGATTATGGAATCCCGGTGCCGGATTATGTGGAAGAGAATGTCAGCACCAAGGTGGTAAAGATTATTCAGAGCTATACTGGTGTTGTGAATAAGATGGTTTGGAGAAAAGATTCCTAAGGGTAATCGTTTTTTATAAAATTTCATATTCTTTTTCTTGTCCTTCCATCTGCTTTGTGCTAAACTTTTTTTAAGCATACCTTATTTCTATTTTTCTTGGGGCATTTGCCTATCGGTTCTTTCTTGGAATCAATGAAACGGTCTATGCTTGAAATTCATTATTTAGCAAAAGTAGAAGATCGGAAAAGACCTTCTGCCAATTTGATTCGTTTTTCCGGGAATCGGGAAAGGCTGAGAGATTTGATTGAGCAGGAGCCGGCTTATGGCAGTCTGGATGAGGATGCCTTTGATTTTGTATCATCCTATGTAGGGCTCAGGGAACTGTCAAAGTGGAAAGAAGCTGTACGGGAAGGAGAGAGATTCAATATGAAAACAGGATTCCAGATGTATGAGGATGAATTTTTGGAACGGGGAAGAGCTGAGGGCAAGTCTGAATTAACCCGCTCAGTGATTCAATCTGCTCTGTCACTGAATCTTCCGGTAGAGCAGATTGCTCAAATCTGTAGCTGCGGAGTAGAACGTGTAAAGCAGGTTCAGAAATCCATGGAAAACGTGACTGGAGAACAATAACAGAAAGTAAACGGAAAGAGGCTGTACAGACGGATTCTGTATGGCTTCTTTTTCCTTTACATGGAAACAATGGGAAATAGGGCTAGGCTGGTATTGTTAATAAGATGGTTTGGAGAAAGGGATAATACAGGATGAAAATGAACAGATTGTTGATTCTAGGCGCCGGTGGCTTTGGCCAGATGGCAAAGGAGACAGCTTTAGAGCTGGGCTATGAACAGGTGGTATTTCTGGATGATGCGGCAGTTGGGGAGGATGTCGTTGGCCGGTGCTGCGATTATATCCTTCACCATGAGGAATACCCGGTGGCTGTAGCTGCTTTTGGAAATAATAAAACAAGATTATACTGGACAGATAAGCTTTTGGCAGCAGGATATCAGGTGCCTGCCCTGGTGCATCCGTCTGCAGTGGTAAGTCCCAGTGCGGTTTTAGAGTCTGGCTGCTTTGTCATGCAGAGGGCAGTGGTCAATACCCATACGAGATTAGAGCGGGCGGCCCTGATTAACAGCGGAGCTGTGGTGGATCATGATTCTGTGGTATGCGCCGGGGCTCATGTGGGACTGGGAAGTATTGTGAAGGCAAACTGTACCATTGAATCTGGCAGAAAGGTGGAGGCCGGTGAGGTGATTTTTTCCACCAGACGGAAGATTGAGGGGGCAGACAGCCGTAGTCTGGAGGATGCAGTCTATGCCTTTGGCTTTGGCCCCAGCTGCAGCTATGTAAAGCCCTTTGGCGAGGGTCATATCAATGAAACCTATGCCGTTTATATGCCCGGATCAGAGGGAGTGGATGTGCCCCGCTATGTGCTGCAGCGGGTAAATATCCATGTGTTTAAGAATCCGGCTCAGGTGATGGAAAATATTTTCTCTGTCACAGAATATCTCCGGGAAGTGATTCGAAAAGAAGGAGGGGATCTGGATCGGGAAACCCTGTCTTACATTAAGACAAAAAGCGGAGATACCTATTTTGAGGATGCCGACGGTCAGCCCTGGCGCTGTCTTCATTATGTGCCAAATTCCATCTGCCATCAGATAGTGGAGGAGCCCCAGCAGTTTTATCAGTCTGCAAGAAGCTTTGGTCATTTCTTAAAGCAGCTGGGAGATTATCCGGCAGAGCATCTGTACGAGACCATTCCCCGGTTCCATGATACGGTGAAACGGTTTCAGGATTTTGCTGAGGCGGTGCGAAAGGATGTGAAGAACCGGGCCAGCCAGTGTCGGGAGGAGATTGATTTTGCTCTGGCAAGAGAGGTGGACTGTGGTGTTTTGATGAACCAGCTGCAGGAGGGGATTCTGCCTCTTCGGGTTACTCACAATGATACGAAATTAAACAATATTTTGTTTGATGCAGATACGGATCAGGGGCTGTGTATCATTGATCTCGATACCATTATGCCGGGGCTGGCTGCCAATGATTTCGGCGATTCCATTCGTTTTGGTGCTTCTACGGCAGAGGAGGACGAGCCGGATCTCAATAAGGTTCATTTTGACCTTCATCTGTATGAGCTTTATGTAAAGGGCTATCTGGAAATGGCAAGGGACGTGTTGACTTCGGCGGAAATTGACAGTCTTCCCTGGGGGGCAAGGCTGATGACCCTGGAGTGCGGGATGCGTTTCCTGGCAGATTATCTTCAGGGAGATGTATATTTTAAGACGGCTTATCCGGAGCACAATCTGGTGCGGGCCAGAACCCAGTTCCGTCTGGTGAAGGAGATGGAAGAGCAGTTTGAACAGATGTATGAGATTTTGAGGAAATATAGATAGGAGATAAAACATTGAAGAAAAAACAGATACTTACCATAGCAGCGTTCTCTCTGTTTCTGACCTTTGGGGTTTCGGGAACGGCCTTTGCCGCAGGAACCTGGAAAAATGGTACTTCAGGAGAACGCTACTATATAGACGAAAACGGGGTTCAGCTGGAGAATCAGTGGTTTTCCATAACCTCTACGCCTAAGGAGCCCCATGTAAAGCCGTCTACAGCCTGGTACTATGCCGGAGAAGACGGAAGCATTTATCGAAACGGCTGGTTTACCATAGGCGGCCATGAATATTACTTTTATTCCGGCGGCAATGCCGTTCGGGATGGTGTGGTTACGATTGATGGAAATAAATATTATATTGATGCAGAAACCGGCAAGCAGTCTAGTGGCTGGTTCAGCATTGAGCGGCTGAATGCAAAAAATGAGACTTATCTGACCTGGTATTATGCCAACGAGGATGGCACCCTTCTCTATGACGGCTGGAAGGAGCTGGACGGAAAGCTTTATTATTTTTATTCCGGAGCCAATTCTCCCAGAAAGGCTTGGCTGAATCTGGAGGGAAAACGCTACTATGTGGGGGAAGACGGCTCTATGGAGAAAAATGGCTGGTTTGCCATTACGGGAGTCAACAGCACCGGACAGGAGTATTCCAACTGGTATTTTGCTGCCGGGGACGGGGACATCATTCGGGATGGCTGGCGGGAGATGGATGGTCACTCCTATTATTTTGATAAAAATGGCCTGAATTATCGGAAACGGTGGCTGGTTGGAGAGCAGAAGGAGCGGTATTATTTTGATGAAAACGGCTGGCTGCAGACGGGCTGGTTTGATATCACCAATGTAAATGCCAATACGGGGGCTGTTTCGGTAACTACCTACTATGCGAAGGCAAATGGACAGGTGCTTGTGGACGGCTATCATGAGGTAGACGGAAAGACCTATAACTTTGGCACTGGCGGGAATGTGCTGAAAAAACGCTGGATGGTGGATGCAGGTAAGGGCCGCAAATATCTGGGTGATGACGGAGCCATGAAAGCCGGAGAGTGGTTTTCCATCAGCGGAGTGGATTCGAATAATTCTGAGTATACCTACTGGTATTATGCCGATGAGACAGGCCGTGTTCTCCGGGATGGCTGGCATACCATTGATGGAAAGCAGTATTATCTGGACGGCAGCGGAAGACGGCTGACCGGCTGGATAGATGACAGTAAGTTTTACTGCGGAGAGGACGGAGCCCGCCTGTATGGCTGGCAGTACCTGGAACTGAAGGACAGCTGGAAGGATGATGACGGCACGGTTCTTGACAACTACACAGGAAATTACGGCAAGCATGCCTGGTTTTATTTTACTCCGGAAACGGGACGTGTGAAATATTCTACCTCTGGAACCTTCCAGGAGTTTGAGGTTGACGGCGCTACCTACTGTGTGGACGAGCGGGGAATCATTCAGCTGGGCTGGATTAAACAGCGCGGAGGTTCTCCGGTAATTACTGGATATAAGTATTACGCTGAAAAAGACACGGATCAGTATAAGATGGGACAGCGTGTAGATAAAGGCTGGATTAAGACCGTAGGGCCGGATGAGGACTCTACTGGAAATGAGGAGTGGTTTTATATTCAGGATTCCGGTTATCCGGTTTGCGCGTCTCCGGGAACCAGAAAGATCGAGACCATTGACGGGAAGCGGTATCTTTTTGATTCCTATGGCAATGCTCAGAGCGGCCTCCAGGAGGTAAACGGACGGGTCTACTGTTTTGGAAAGGATGAAGGAGATTTTGCGGCTTTGACTGGAACCGTAAGAATCAATGACGGCTCCAATGCCGATGTTTCCCAGACTTCCGAATACTGCTTTGAGAATACAGGAGCCGGAGTCAATGGCGTCCGGGGAGGAAAATATTACTGTCAGGGCAAGCTTCAGAAGGCAGACTCTCAGTCCAAATACGAGGCATTTGATTTGCCGGGAGTAGGGATCCGCCTGTTAAATTCCAGCGGAAAGATTGTGAAAAACAAGACCGTAAAGGACGGCAATGACGATGAGTGGAAGACAGCGGCAAACGGCGAGATTGTCCAGTTCGGAAACAGCCATGTAGCAGAGGTGGTGGAGCCGGATGCGGAGACCGAGTAAATAGAAACTGCTTTTATATATGCTGGGGGGACTTAAAAACACAGTCGGAGGAAGTGACTTTATATGAAAGATTTAGAGCGGAAAAAATATCTGGGCTGGCTGAGAAAACAGAAAAATCAGCCGTTGGTTAAGGTGATAACCGGCGTTCGCGGATGCGGAAAGACGGCTCTGCTTCGCCGGTTTCAGGAAGAGCTGGCCGAGGAAAATGCCGGAAAAGCCAGAGTGCTTGCGGTTGACTTGGAAAGCCCGGAGTTTGAGGATTTAACAGACTGTGAAGCCCTGAACCGGTATCTGGAAACGCAGATAGAGGAGGGACAGAGCTGCTTTGTATTTCTGGATGAGATTCAGCATGTAGAAAACTGGGAGGCAACAGCGGCCTGGCTTCTGTCCCCGGGAACCTGTGATCTTTATGTCAGCAGCTCCTGTCTCTGGGAACCTGGGAAAAAAGCTTTCGGTCTTCTGGAAGAAAAGTGGGCAGTTCTGGAAATGCAGCCCCTTTCTTTTCGTGAGTATCAGGATGCCCGGGGAAAGGCGGAAAAAGAGGAAGCGAAGGAAGCTCTGCAGCAGTATACAGAGTCTGGTTCCTTTCCGTATCTGTCAGGACGCATCCTTGACAGGGAAGAAACGCGGGAGTATCTGCGGGGGCTTTACCATACGATTCTGTTAAATGATGTAGTGAAACGCCAGAAAATAGCAGATGCTGTTGTTTTGGAAGCAATTTCCCGGTTTCTCATGTATGAGATCGGAATACGGACTTCACCTGCAGCGATTGCCAATGCGATGGCTGCCTCAGGAAGAAAAGTGGATCAGAAAACCGTAGACCGGTACCTTCAGGGATTGACAGAGAGCCAGCTGTTTTATGAAGTGCGCCGGTATCATATTAAAACGCGAAAGCTTTTGACTACGATGAATAAATTTTATCTGTGTGACCCAGTTTTTGGAAGGATGATGGTAAGACAGGAAGAAAAAGACCGGGAACGCGTACTGGAAAATCTGGTATTTCTTGAACTGAAACGCAGATATTCGGAGGTTTACAATGGCCAGCTGGGAGCCAGTACCGAAATTGATTTTGTGGCAATTCGGGATGGCAGACCTGTCTATTTTCAGGTGGCGGAAAGCACAAAGGATCCGGCGACGCTTTCAGAAAAGCTGACCCCTCTTCAGCAGATTCGTGACAATTATCCAAAATACCTTTTGACAATGGATGATCAGGAAGCGGATTATGAGGGAATTTTACAATTGAATCTTGTGCAGTGGATGAAAGAAACAGTCTGAAGCTGCAGGATGGAAACAGGTATAACAATGAGCCGGTTTTTTCTAATCTGCGATTGACGCAGGCTGGGGAAAGCCGGCTTTTTGCGTCTTATGAAATAAAAACGCTCCGCAAGGATCGCCATGTGATGGGGCGCTTCTGCGTATTTTGGAGCGCTGTCTTGCTATTCATTCTTGGAAATGGTAGAATCGGAGTAAGAAAAAGGGAATGATGAACCGGAAAAGTACGGAGGAAAATACATTGGAGAAAAAGCAATGGTATTTTTTCAGGCAGAGGCTGACACAGTTTCGTGTGGTATGCATTCTGGCAGCAGTGGCAGTGCTTTGTGGTCTTGCTGTTTTGGGACAGGGAGTGGGAAAGAAAGCGGAACGTTTGGAGGAAGAAATTCCGGAGGAGAAAAAGCTGGTTCTTTTTACCTCACACAAGCCGGAGGTATATGATCCCATTGTCCGGGAATTTGAATCAAGAACGGGAATCTGGGTAGATGTGAGGGCCGGAGGAACGACGGAGCTTTTGGAGAAGATTGAAGAAAGCAGAAAAAAGGGAGATTTTTCCTGTGATCTGATGTTTGGCGGCGGAATTGAGAGCTACGAGGCAGCAAAGGAAAATTTTGAAGGATATCGGACTAAGAGGAAGGAGCAGATCATCCGTCGATACCAGTCTCAGGAGGATCTGTGGACCCCATTTACAAGGCTTCCCATTGTCTTTATTTATAACAACAAGCTGGTAGGAAAGGAGGATGCGCCTTGCAGTTGGAAAGAACTTTTTACAGAGATGTGGAGAGGGAGGATTGCATTTGCGGATCCTGCCAATTCAGGAAGTAGCTGTACCATGCTGGAAACGATGCTTCAGGTCCTGGACGGAGATGAGGATCAGATTCTGGAGGCATTTGCCAGGGCTCTGGATGGCAGCATTCTGGAAAGCTCTGGCGCAGTGTTGGAGGATGTGGCGGCTGGAAGAAAGATGGTGGGAGTCACTCTGGAGGAGACAGCCAGAAAATGGATTGACAGGGGCGCTGACCTGACGATTGTTTATCCGGAGGAGGGAACCAGTGCTCTGCCGGATGGATGCGCGGTGGTGAAGGGAGCCCGTCATCGAAAAAATGCAGAGCTTTTCCTGGAATTTATTGTCAGTGATGATACCCAGCGGTTTGCAGAGGAATATCTCTGCCGCAGAACGATTCGGGAGGACTTAGAATTGGAGGCCCGGGAACCGGAAAGAAAGCTGGTGCGGTTTGATCTGGAGCTGGCGGTGGGCCGTCAGAAACGGATTTTAGAGAAATGGGCGGTGCTGACAGATGAAGGAAAAAATTAAAATATCATTTAAGCGGGAGCTTCTTGCGGGATTTCTTACGGTTGCCGTTCTGCCTCTGGTGGTTTCCTGTCTGTTTCTGATTCAGATGTTCCAGGTTAAGGCAGACAGGGATTACAGGAAAGTAAATATGGAGCAGGTTCACATCGTGAATTCTGCGTTTTTGGAGTTTTGGAAGAAGATTGAGGACGCGGAAAACAGTCTTGCCTCCTCCTGGATGGTACAGATGGCTATGGCAGGAAAGGCAGAAGGAAGAAAAAGTGAGGTTTATCATATTTTATATGAGAAAACCTCTGAGTTAAGAGAACTGGCTCGTTTTGATCTGTATTCGAGGGATGGAGCTTGCCTGTATTCTACCGGGACTGGCATGTATCAGAAAAAACTTCCTGTGTACTGGGGAATTCTGAAGGTTTCCGGAGCTCATGGGGATGATTTGATTGTTCAGAAGGATCATGAGGATATGAGCCTGATGGCGGCCAGGGGGATTCCAGGGGAGGACGGAGTACCGATTGGCTTTGTTGTGGCAAATCTGACAGAGGAAAACCTGAATCAGGTATTTCAGGGGCTTTTGGGAAGTCAGGATGGGCTTTGTATTCTGAATGAATTTTATGAGCCGGTATACAGTGCCGGCACAGCTGCAGGAGGAGAAATCGCACAGACTTTGAGGGCTGGAAGAATGGAGGGAAAAGAAGCGCTTTCCTCCTGGAAGGACAGCGAGGTTTTTGTGGCGTCGCTGGGAGATACAGGGCTGACCAGTGTTCTTCTCCGCCCGGAGATATTTACGGGAGGGCTGACAGGCTCCATGTATTCTGTTCTCTTTCTTATGACGGCATTCAGCTTTCTCCTTTGTCTGTTTGTGGCTTCCCGGCTGAGCAGTCACCTGTCCCAGCCGATCCTTTTGCTGAACAGAGCCATGGAAAAGGTGAAAAAAGGAAATCTGGATACCCGTGTGCAAATGGAACGGGCCGATGAATTCGGACAGCTGGCAGCCAGCTTTGATGCTATGACTGCACAGCTGGATCAGTATATGAAGGAACAGGTGGCTCAGCAGAAAAAGCTGAATGAGGTGCAGATTGCCATGATGCAGGCTCAGCTGAATCCTCATTTTCTATATAATACTTTAGATACTATGAAGTGGGTGGCCAAGGCAAACCATATTCCGGAAATAGCCACGCTGTCGGCAAAGCTGGCAAAAATTCTCAGAACCAGTATTTCCAGTCCTCAGATGATTACTTTAAAGGAGGAAATGGAACTAGTGGACAGCTACGCAGAGATTCAGAAAATTCGCTTTGGAGGCCGATTTACCTTTACCTCTGAACTTCCGCAAGAGCTTTCCGGGACTTTCGTTCCCAAGCTGATGATTCAGCCTATTGTAGAAAATGCCATGATTCATGGGCTGGCAGACTGTGATAACGGAACCATTCATGTGAAGGTCCATCAGCTGGAGACGCATGGATTTTTGTGCATTGAGGTGACAGACAACGGCTGCGGCATCAGCGATGAGGTGTTAAAATGCCTGAACAGCCGGGAACGGGAAAAGCTGTCCGGCCATATTGGATTTTACAATGTAGACATGGTGATACGGCTTCATTATGGAGACGGATATGGCCTTCAGGCAGAACGGAGGCAGGAGGGCGGCACCTGTGTGCGGATTCTTCTGCCGGACGGGGAGCAGAACCGTGAGGGTTTGGAAAATAACAAAGAAACGAAAAAGGAATCAGGAACAGGCAGCAAAGAAGCAGTGGAGGGAGTGAACAGGAATGTATAAGCTTTTGGTGGCAGATGATGAGATGTTTGTGCGAAAAGGCATTGTTTGTGAGACAGACTGGAAGTCCCTGGGCTTCGGGGAAATTCTGGAGGCTTCAAATGGCAGGGAGGCTCTGGAAATGATTCGGTCAGAGAAACCGGATCTGATTATCAGTGATATTCGAATGCCGAAAATGAGCGGAATCGAGATGCTGAAGGCGATGCGGGAGGAAAAAAACGATACGCCTGTTATTTTTCTTACGGCCTACAGTGAATTTGAATATGCCAGGGAAGCGCTGAAGCTGTACGCCTTTGACTATATTTTAAAGCCCTTTGAAGATGGCGAGCTGGAGGCGGCAGTTCTTCGGGCCAAGGAAAAAATTCTTCGGTCCCATGACAAAAATGAAGAGAGAGAGAGCATCCTGCTTCCCTTTGACGAAAACTCTCCCGGCTTGTCCGGTTATGTAAGAGCGGCTGTCCGGTATATGGCAGTTCATTACGGAGAAAGTGAGATTACGGTAGCTCAGATAGCAGATGCTGTCGGAATCAGCGAGGGCCATTTAAGCCACTGTTTTAAAAAAGAAACCGGATATACGGTTATGGCCTGGCTGACCAGATATCGGATTCAGTCGGCTATGAAGCTGCTTTCTGACTGCCGGAACAGGGTATATGAGACAGCGGAGCAGGTTGGATATCGGGATATTGCCTATTTTTCCAGCACCTTTAAAAAGGTGACAGGAATCACTCCGTCAGAATACCAGAACCGGTGACGGGAACGGTTAATCCTCCTTAATATCATCAGTAAAAATGCAAGATAACAGAAAAACGAAAAGAATCGCAGTCCTGTCATCTGGCTGAGGCTGTCCTTCCACAGTATAATAGAACTATAGTTAAGGACGGCAATTCAAAAAAGGAGGAGATTCATATGAAAAAACGTTTCTTATCAGTAGTTCTTGCGTGTTCTCTGACGGCAGTGTCACTGGCAGGCTGCGGCGGAGGCGGCAATAAGGAAACCCAGCCGGCAGCAGCTCCCACAACAGCAGCAGAAGCTGGAGAAAAGGAAACAGCGGCGCCGGAAGCAAAGCCAGAGGCATCTGGAGATCTTTCTGAGGTAGAGAAGATTATCCAGGAGGCAGAGGGAATGTCTATGGAGGAGCTGGCTAAAAAAGCCATTGAAGAGTCCAATGGAAAGACCTTTTATGGCGTAGGAAATTCCAGCCGCGGAAAGAGCGCCCTGCCCTTATTTATTGAATATCTCCAGACCATTGATCCTTCTTATACAATGGAGTATGAGTGGCAGCAGCCAAAGAACAATAAGATTTTTGAGCAGCTGTCAGCGGATTCCCTGAAATCTACAGGAACCTTTGCCATGACGCTGATTCAGGACGGCAACCAGATTGAATCGAAAATGGTACAGACCGGTATTCTGAAAACCTATATTCCCAAGGAGTGGGCAGAGGCCAATAACACAACACCGGATGCTTATGAAGGTTTCCTTCCTCTTCAGACACTGAATAAGGTCTTTATGTACAATTCCACAGGAGATGCAGTGTATGACAACTGCTGGGACTTTGTAGCAGAGGGAAGCCATCCGCTGTTTATGGATATTGATTCTGAAATCGTAGGAAAGAACTTCCTGTATATGCTGACAGAGGATCAGTACGCAGGCTGGTTAAAGGATGCCTTTGATGCTCTTGATGACAGCGATAAGGCCTATTTCCAGTCGGTGATTGATGAGGTTTCTGCAGATGCAGAGGATTTGGGACTGGGTGAAAACGGTGCTTATGCACTGGCATGGATTAAGCTTTGGGTAGAAAATTATAACGCGCAGACCGATGACGGTCCTATCTGTAATACTCTGGTAACAGATTCTGCTACGGATCAGAGTGGCCTTCTGGTTTATTCCAAGCTGCGTTCTGTTGAGGAATCTGCTGGTGTATCCTTAAACAACATTAAGGTTGCAGCTTATGAGGACGGCTATCAGGGAATCGGCGGATATGGATACTGCCATTATCTGTTTTTGACCAACAACAGTCCTCTTCCCTGGACAGCCTGTGCATTTATCCAGTATATGACCTGTACAGAGGACGGCTTCTCAGCATGGGGCAAGGATATGGGCGGTTATTCTGCTAACCCGCAGGTTGCAGAGGCCATTGAGACAACCTATCAGCACAGCAAGGGCGGCTACAATGAGGCCGGTGAAAATGTGTATGAATGTAAGAATGATCGCGGCTATGACTGGTGGACAACAGACGGAGAACTGGTTCTTGAGGATCCGGAATACTGTGCTTCTGTTTCCTTTACTGTAGGAAGCTGGATCGAGATGCTGAGCAAGTATGCGGACAGCGCCCAGTAGAGTGTGAAACCATCCGTCTCTTGCAGCAGGCAGAGAGGTTTCATCACTGATTGATAGAATCGAAGGTGCTGTAAGTGATTCGCATATCTGTTTGCGGACCATCTGCGGCACCTTTTCCGATTACAGGAAAGGAGCGGACACAGTTGAAAGAGAATCAGAATACAGCAATTTACAAAAACCGAGTCCGGACGTACTTTTCCAAGCCGCAGAATGTGATCCTGCTGTTGTTTGGTATTATTTTGACCTTTACAACCATTGCGCCGATTGTTGCCATTGTAAAGGATACGCTGACCATTCACCCGGGCACCATTGATGCTCATTTGACGGGAAAGGCATCCGGCTATACGCTGATAAACTATGTGGATCTTTTTACAAGCAGACTGGCTAAGACGAATTTGTGGAAGCCGTTATGGAATACGCTTCTTCTGGCAGTCTTTACCTGTGTGATTTCCATTGTTTACGGCGGTACGTTCGCATTTTTGGTTACCAGAACCAATTTAAAATTCAGAAAATATTTAAGCTCGATTTTTATTTTTCCCTATATCATGCCTCAGTGGACACTGGCTGTGGTGTGGCAGAATGTGTTTAACAGCAATGCGGTTATGGGAACTGCCAATGGCCTTCTGGCTTCTCTGACCGGGTTTGAGGCAGCGAAATGGTGGTGTCAGGGACTGGTTCCCAGCTCCATTGTTCTGGGACTCCATTACGCGCCTTTTGCCTATATCCTGATTGGAGGAATTTTCCGGAACATGGATGCAAATCTGGAGGAGGCAGCGACAATTCTTGATACACCCAGATGGAAGATTATGTGCCGGATTACCCTGCCAATGATTAAACCGGCGATTTTGTCTACCGTTCTTCTTGTATTTGGAAGTGCAATGGGAAGCTATCCGGTTCCTCATTATCTGGGGCTGACAACGCTTTCCACCAAGTATATTTCCCTGAACTCCAAATATACAGGTGAGGCCAGTATTCTGGCTATTATTATGATGATTTTTGGCGTTCTGATTCTGACGATGAATCAGGTAAGCTTAAAGAGCCGGAAGAATTATACCACAGTAACAGGAAAATCAGGACAGCTGTCCAAAATTAATCTGGGCAGAATCGGAAAATATGGAATTGCCATTGTCATGATTATATTGACCTTTTTTACCAGTATTTTCCCGATTTTTTCCTTTGCACTGGAAACCTTCCTGCCGAACCCCGGAGATTACAGCTTCCTGTATACAGGCGATTTTTCCAATCTGACTACCAAGTGGTGGCTGACCAGTGAGAATGTGACGGAAAATGGCCTGTACGGTCAGCACGGCATTCTTTACAACAGTACCATCTGGCATGCCTTTGCAGGAACCCTTTTCGTAGCTGTCAGCTGTGCGCTGATAGCAGGAACCATAGGAACTCTGATTGGGTATGCGGTTGCGAAAAACAGGAGAAGCAAGTGGGCCAGCTATGTGAATGCTATGGCATTTCTTCCTTATTTGATGCCGTCCATTGCAGTAGGAGCAGCATTTTTTATCCTGTTTTCCAATGAAAAGATTAATCTTTTTAATACATATACCCTGTTGATTATTACAGGAACCATAAAATATATCCCCTTTGCCAGCAGAAGTGCTCTAAACTCCATGCTGCAGCTGAGCAATGAGATAGAGGAAGCGGCCATGATTCAGAATATTCCCTGGCACAAGCGGATGTTCCGGATTATTATTCCGATTCAGAAATCAGCGATTATCAGCGGATATATGCTTCCGTTTATGACGTGCCTGCGTGAGCTGTCACTGTTTTTGCTGCTTTGCACCCAGGGCTTTATTCTTTCCACAACCCTGGATTACTTTGATGAAATGGGACTGTATGCATTTTCCAGTGCCATTAACCTGATTCTGATTGTAACGATTCTGATTTTCAACACCCTGGTCAACAAGCTGACCGGAGCCAGTTTAGATGAGGGAATCGGCGGCTGATCAAAACAGAAAGGAAGGGAACTCTTATGCCGGAAATTGTTTTAAAAAACGTTACAAAGCGGTGGGGAAAATTTTATGCGGTGGATCACCTGAATCTTCATATTGACGATAATTCCTTTATCACCCTTCTGGGCCCCTCCGGCTGTGGAAAGACTACAATTCTGCGAATGATTGCAGGTCTGGAAACGCCGACAGAAGGGCAGATAACCATTGGTGATCGAGTTGTATTTGACAGTGCAGCAGGAATTAATGTGCCAGCTAATAAAAGAAAGGTAGGTTTTCTGTTCCAGAACTATGCTCTTTGGCCCAATATGACGGTTTATCAGAATATTGCATTTGGACTGAGCAATATTAAGGAGCAGCTGCCCAAATATGACTTTGAAGCCATGAAGGCCGGGGAACTGAAGAAGGCGCTTCAAAGCGGAAAGCGGATTCGTGACCTGGTGGAGGAGTGCCGGGACAAACGGGGAAAGCTGGATGAAGACAAAATCTATTTGAAATTTATGGATTCCTTTACCCTGTCCATTTATACAGCAAAGGAGCTTTACGGATTGAAGATTCATGAGGCGGCGGATCCGGATGCAGCGGCATCAAAAAAGTCTGAAGAATATTCGAAAAAGCTGGAGGAAATCCGGGCGTCTTATGAGGCAAAGGGACAGAGCCTCAGTGAACAATATGCAGTAACGGCAGACGGAAAGACATTGATGGAAGAGCGCAAGCTGACAAAGGAAGAGATTGATAAGGCAGTGCGCCGTGTGTCCCGGATTGTTAAAATCGGAATGTTTATGAATCGTTATCCGGCAGAGCTTTCTGGAGGACAGCAGCAGCGTGTGGCGATTGCCAGAACTCTGGCTCCGGAGCCAGATGTGCTTTTCATGGATGAGCCTCTTTCCAATCTGGATGCCAAGCTGAGGCTGGAAATGCGCTATGAGCTTCAGCGGCTTCACGTAGAGACAGGCAGCACCTTTGTATACGTTACCCATGATCAGATGGAGGCCATGACTCTGGCAACAAAAATCTGTCTGGTCAATAATGGAGTTCTCCAGCAGTACGATGCGCCGCTTGATGTTTACAGACGTCCAGCCAACCTGTTTGCTGCAGATTTTGTTGGAAATCCATCGATCAACTTCATTGAGGCTCATGGATGCCAGAAGGCGGACGGCAGCCTGGAACTGTCTCTGCTGGAAAACCAGAAAGCAGTTTTTCAGCCGGATGAGCCCCTCAATCTGGACGGCTGGTTCCAGGAGCGCGATCGGCTGGAGCAGGAAAAGGAAGCAGCCCGGGCAGAGCTTTTAAAAGATAAGCGGGCAGTAGAAAAAAGCAACAAGGACGAGGCATTCCGGTATCACATTGCAAAGGTAGATGAGTCTGACTATGCCATAGAGGATGAGCCGGTAATTACCAACGAAGATTTTGTCCTGGGTATCCGTCCGGAGTGTATCCGGCTGGAGGAAACCGGGGCGGTTCCGGCTGTCATTTACGGCGCCATGCCTACAGGCATGGAATCTACCCTGAAGCTGCGGATTGGAAAATTCTTGCTGACCGGGGTAGTATTTGGAAGTGTAACTTTCCGCCTGGGAGAAGAAACGGGGATTTCCATTACAGGCTCAGATATCCTTCTCTTTGACCGGAAATCAGGAAAGCTGATTTCATCGGGAAGACTGAGTTTTTGTTAGAATTTCGTCGGATGTAGTCTGGTATTTGAAGAAGCCTGAAAAATCAGGAGACAGCTGATTTTCCGGGCTTTTTCTTGTCCGATTTTTTAAAACATGATAAACTGATGTGGAACGATTTTATACGGCTACAAAAAGGAAAGGACAAAATACTGCATGGCTGTTGAAGAAAAAAGAATTTTGAAAATGATTTATCTGCTTTCTCGAACAGACAGTTATTTGAAAGCAGGAGAATTGGCGAGAGAATTGAATATATCGGAAAGAACGGTTAAAAATGATATTGATCATTTGCGGGAAGCCTGCAGAAACTGCGGATGTAACTTGAAATCAGTACGCGGAAAAGGATATATTCTGGAAATCAGAGATACAGAACGTTTTGCACAGACAAGGGAATGGATTAACATTCTCTTTAATAATGTGGAAAAAGATGTGAAACAAAATCAGTCCTATCAGTTAGCTAGGGCAATAATGTGCGGTCAGACAGCAGATGATGACGGCTTTTTTCAGCTGGAGGAGTTGGCAGTATCTTTATATGCTTCTTTAAGCACCATTAAAAAGAAAATGCCCTGGGTTCGGAATTTTCTTGAATCCTATGGGGTAGAATTGATTTCCCGTCCGGGTAGAGGGCTGCGGCTGCAGGGGGACGAATTAAGTCAGAGACTGTGCATGTTGGAATTGTACGAAAATCATTTTCGCACCCGTGTTGTCTCATTTGATAATTATACCTATGAAAGAGCGTTTGCAGATCTGAATGATAAGGATCAGATTAGAAAACTCGTTTTAAATGTGATCAGAAAGTCTGAAAACGAACTTTTTGATACGTACACAAACCGGTTTGTAGATTATATACTTCTGCAAAGAAATCGAGTAAAAGCCGGTTTGGTCATTGATGAAAAAGCGGAATGCTGGAGTCGATGGATTCCGGAGATAAAGCGGTTTCCTGAATGGAACACTGCATCAGAGATGCTGGAACAGCTTCAGTTTATGACAGGATTTTTCCCGTCAACAGAAGGAGAAATTGCTGCTGTTGTAGTACTTTTATTAATCTGGGGAGATTGGGAGCAATATCCAGGTTTGGAACAGCGTTTTCCTGAAATATATAAAAAAGCACAAGTTCTATCAGATAGAATTGCAAAAAAGACAGAGCATCTGTGGATGCTGCCTTCTTATTTCGAAGAAAATAATCTTGCCGGTATATTGATTCCTGAACTTGTCCGGTTAATGATTCAGCATAGTTTTGGATATGAATGTTGTCAGATGCTGGGAAATATGATATCGGAAAATCCAATAAAAAAGTCACCGCTCACTATGGCGCTGGCAGATACCATGACGGTTCTGTTAAAGGAAGAGGGGATGCATGTCAGTGAGTTTAATAGACAGTTTCTTGCCCTTACCATTTTTGGCATTATTGATGGAATTCCTTATTCTTATAAGAAGAGGCGTCTGCTTATCTGCGCAAGAAATGGAAAGAGGAGCGGGCAAATCATTGCCGAAAATATAAAAAGGCAACTGGGCACATGGTGGATAGAAACGATCGACATCAAACCGCTTTATGAAGCAAGAAAATATGAGCAGAGTCAGTTCGATTGCGTTATTGGAAGTTATGACTGCTATGCTTACCGTTATATATGGCCATACATAGTGGTACAGCCTCTCATGGAAAAAGCGGATTTTGAACGGGTCCGTACAGAAGTATTAACGGCCGGATATGATTTAGATGATCTGATGTCATCTCTTCGGTGGGATGTTATAGAAATTCATCGAAACTTTCCGGCATCAGGGCTGGACGGTTATGTTCAGCTTTTGGCATATCAGTGGGGGAAGGATACTCACGCAAAAGAACGTCTGGCGCTGTTTTATGCAGATTCAAAGCATTTTCATATTTTAAATCAGCTGATGGTTGTAACGGCTCCTTTTGCGGAAACAGGAAGGAATATTTTTGAGGTATATTATTTTGCAAAGCCGCTGATTATGGGAGAGGAAACGGTTCGGGCTGTATTGTTTTTCTCTGCAGATTTCAGTGGAAATCCAGCGCTTATTCGCTTTTGGGAACATGCAGTACGTATTTATTATGAAGAATTCGAATCGATAGATTGCGAAATGAAATTGGAAGAGCAGTTTCACTGGCTGTCGGAAAAAGTGCGAAAAGAATTATAATAAGAAGAAATTGCACGACAGCAAAGGCAATATGCGGTGTTTCCGCAGATATCATGAAAACATAGACGTGGAAGTTTCTTCTTTGTATATTATAATGTAATTATCATAAATACGGGATATTTAACAAAAGGAGGAATTTGTATGTTGCAAAGTGCTTTGTTGTGTGCAGCCGTTTGGGTTTTCACACAAGGTGTAGATCGACTGATGGGGTGGCAGACACTTCAGCGCCCGATTATTACAGCTACCCTGACTGGATTACTTTTGGGGGATCTTCAAACGGGCTTGCTGATGGCTGCATCACTGGAGGCAATTTTCATGGGAATTTCTGCTATTGGCGGTTCCGTTCCAGCAGATGCCTGTGCAAGCAGTATTATTGCTGTCGCTTATGCAATCCTGACAGGTGCTGATGTGGAGACCGGGTTGGCGCTTGCAATGCCGATTGGTACATTAATGGGAGCAGTGAATGAGATGTGGAAACCGGTTCTGGCAGCTCTTGCTCCTTATTGGGAACGTTTGGCTACCAGCGGAAAAGAGAAGTCCTTCCGGGCTCAGGTAATCGGATGTGGAATGTTTGTAGATCGGCTTCCTCAGACAATTATTTTGTTTGCGGCTATTGCTTTTGGTGTAACAGGTTTGGAGCAGGTGATGAGTGCTATGCCTCCATTTATTATGTCAGGTCTTTCTGCTGCAAGCTCAATGATGACAGGAATCGGATTTGCTATTCTTATTTCCATGATATGGAATCGTGAGATTGGATGTTTTTTCTTTGTCGGCTATGTATTTTCCAAATATATGGCACTTCCTACTATGGCAATTGCAATTCTTGCAGCTGCTATGGCACTGGTTTACTTCTTTGTGGAAAAGAAAATTAATGATGTAAAAAAACTGGTTGAGAATGGCGGTGCTGGCTCCGCAGAAGAGGAGGATTTATTTTAATGGCTAAGACAACATATACTCCGGAAGAAAAGAAAACTTTGAGAAGAATGTTTTGGAATTCAGGGCTGACCTTTTCAAGCTTCAACATGGTAAAAATGGAGGGAAATGCATTTGCTCTGACTATGGAACCGGCTCTAGATGAGTTATATAAAGATAAAGCAGAAAAAGCGGAAGCAATGCGCCGTCACAATGGATTTTTCAATACTCATGCAGTTTTTCTTGCATTGATTGCAGGTATTACCTATGCTTTGGAACGTCAGAAAAAGGAAACAGGCGGTGTAGATGAGAATGTAATCGAAAATATCAAAGTGGCGTTAATGGGACCTACAGCAGGTATTGGCGATGCATTTTTCTTTAACTGTCTGCGGGTTATTGCAGCAGGTATTGCAATGGGACTTTGTAGTCAGGGAAACATTTTGGGAGTTTTCCTGTTCCTGCTGATTTATGGAGGTTCTCAAGTGGCTGCCCGTTGGTATTTGCTCCATGCCGGTTACAAATATGGAACAACTTTCATTGATACGGTATTCAGTTCTGGTTTGATGGAGTCAGTCACAAAGGCTGCTGGTGTGATGGGTATTACGATGGTTGGAGCAATGGTTGCTTCTTCTGTTAATGTGAAGTTGGCCTGGACATTGAATATCGGAGAGACTTCCGTGGTTCTTCTTGATATTTTCAATTCTATTATGCCAGGAATCCTGTCGGTTGCTTTAGTGTTTGGAATGGTTCGGCTTATCAAAAAAGGATATAAGCCAATTACACTTGTGTTCGGAATTTTGATTATTTCTATTGTGCTTGCATTTTTCGGAATTTTCTAGTGAGGATAGGAATATGAATAGAAGAACGTGGAAATCAGAAAAAATTTTAACAGAAGCGGGCTTTATCAATGGATATATTACTGTAAAAGATGGACTAATAGAAGATATTGCGGAGGATTTTGATGGACCATATGAGGATGCAGGCAGCCTGATGATTGTTCCCGGAATCATTGATGTACATAATCATGGGTTTGGCGGATGGTCCATGACAGATCCCTGCACAGAACAGGATATTCTCGGATATGCAAAAGCATTAACATCTATCGGGGTAACAGGTGTTCTTCCTACAGCAAAGGAAGATGCGTTTGAAGCAATTGCATCGGTAATGGATCAAGATTATGAAGGTGCAGTAATCTATGGGATTCACAGTGAGGGACCTTTTTGGGCAAGAGGCGGTGAAAATACGGTAGGTGCATCCTGGCCATCTCCCAATGTGGAGGAAACAGAACGCCTGATTGAAAAAGCAGGGGGCAAAATGAAGGTCATGGCTATTGCACCGGAGCTGCCAAATGCTTACGATGTGATTCGTTGCCTGCACAGACATGGAATTAAAGTTGCCTGCTGTCATACAGCAGGACACGCACAGGATATCTATGATGCAGCAAAAAAGGTTGGATTTGATATTGCTACACATCTTGGAAACGGAATGCGGGGAATTCATCACAGAGACGTAGGCGTTTTGGGTGCACTGCTTCTTTTGGATAATATATATTATGAGATTATAACGGATCTGAATCATTTATGCCCGGATATGATTCGTTTGATATTCCGTATTCAGCCATATAGTAAGTTTTGCCTGATTTCAGATTCCAACTATATTTCCGGACTTCCGGCAGGTACTTATCTACGATATGGAAGAGAAAATTACGCGGATGAAAAAGGATTGATTTTAAATTCAGATGGCAGAATCTGCGGCAGCGGCAGCTGGGTATTGCGAAATATCCGTCAGCTAGTTCAGGTTGTAGGCATTCCGGTGGAGCAGGCTTTTTACATGGCCTCACTGTATCCAGCAAGGTATCTGGGGATTGATCAGGAAACCGGTTCTCTTCGAAATGGAAAAAGGGCAGATATGATTTTTGTAGATGAAGACTTTATCTGTCAGAGAACATTTGTGGGTGGGAAGCAGGTGTTTGACAGAAAAGAAGATATGACGGAAAAAATATTGAATGCAGAAGCAATGAAATTGAAAGTGAAATAACAGATAAGATTAAGGGAGAAAAAATTTATGATTAAATTGTTCCGTATTGATGAACGGTTAATTCATGGACAGATTGCGATTAAGTGGTCTCGTCATACAGGAGTGGACAGTATTGTAGTAGCAAACAACAATGCGGCTGCCAATGTGATGATTCAGAAGTCACTGAAAATGGCAGCACCACCAGGAATTAAGACTGTGATTAAGTCAATTGACGATGCAGTAAAGACGCTCAATGATCCTCGCTGTGAACCTTTAAAGGTATTGGTTCTGGTTAATAATCCAGATGATGCCATTGAGATGGCAAAACGCGTAAAGGGGATTCCCTTTGTAAATGTGGGTAACTATGGTCGTGTTGCGCCGAAAAAGCCGGGAAAAGAGAGAATGCGTCTGGATAACAATCTGTATTGCGATGAGGATGAGGTTGTATCATTTAAGAATTTAATGGCAGAGGGATTGGAGTGTATTTACCAGACAACACCGGAGGAATCAGCAATTCCATTAAAAAAATTGATTCCATAAAAAATGGGAGGAATAAGGCGATGAAGCTTATCATCCAGTCAGACGATTTGGGAATCACGGAGGCGGTCAGCTGTGGAATTGCCCGGGCTGCCCGGGAAGGCGCCATTACTTGTACAGGCCTTTTTTCTAATATGCCTGCTGCGCCATTTGCAGTAGAACTGATGCAGCAGTATCCGGAAATCTGCCTGGGCCAGGATATTAATCTGGTTGCAGGACGTCCCTGTGCAGATCCTGAAAAGATTCCGACACTGGTTCAGGAGGACGGTTCCTTTTTGACCTCAGGAATGCATCGAGCCATTGATCAAAAAGACGGCAATCAGGATCATATGCACTTGGAAGACTGTATAACAGAAATGGAGGCACAGGTTATTCGATTTTGTGAATTAACTGGGAAGCTTCCCGAATATCTTCACGGACATTCCTACAGCTCACCTGCATTCCGGGAAGCAATGGCACAGATTGGGAACAAATACGGGATTCCGTTGGTGCAGGATATGCTGAAAGAATTTGGAGCAGTTAAACTGAGAAAAAACTGGAATAAAAAGCCATTTTCTTTGGAAGAACAGATGTGTTCGGATCCGGCTTCCTATATTACAGAAGATCTGGAATTTTTAACGCATTCTCTTGGATTTATCGGAACCCACTGCGGATATGTCGATCGTGAATTATTTGAAGTATCTTCCTACACGTTAATCAGAAATCAGGATTTGGCTGCCGTTACAGGAGAGCGGATAAAAACCTGGATCAGAAAAAATAAAATTGAATTAATAAGTTATCGTGATTTATTGAACAGAAAATAACAAAGGAAAGACGGGGAATAGTTGAATGACAAAATTTTTTCTGTCCTCACATGGACGTTTGGCAAGTGGAATTGGAAGTTCACTGGATATTTTGCTGGGAGGACACGACCGGTTGACTTGCTTTGATTCTTATATAGATGAGCATTCATTAAATGATGCGCTGGATCAGTTCTTTCAATCAGTAGAGCCGGAGGAACAGGTGATTTTGCTGTCTGATATGTATGGCGGAAGTGTAAACAGCACCATGTATACATATCTGAATCATCCAAATACAACATTGGTTACAGGTGTTAATCTGGCGCTTGTTATCGGACTGATTATTCTGGAAACGCCTATTACTCGTGATGTTCTGGACCAGATAGTGACTCAGTCCCGTGAGGCAATCCGTATTGTGGAGTTAGAGGAAACGGATATACTCGAAGAAAATGAAGAATTGTTTTAAATTCAGCTGTTCAGCAGATTGGCAGCTTCACAGAATTCTATCCTTTGAAGGCGGATTTCTTGGCGCTTATGCTGTTGCTCCGCGCGCAGGGATTTTTGCATCGGCACAGACGGGGAATCTGATGAGTGCAATGGAGTGTCTTTATAAAGGAGAGGGAGAGGCGCTGCTTTTCCGGATTGGATTTGCAGTAGTATTTTCCGGGGCACTTGTTTTGTCATATATTTTAAAAGTATATGCAGGAAAAGATTTAAAAAGCTACTGTATGTTCATAGATGCAGCAGCTCTTTTTATCATGTCTTTGCTCCCTGAGACGTTAAATACCATTGTGGCTGTTTATCCTCTGGCTTTTGCAGCCAGCTTTCAATGGGGAACATTTTCTGGTTCTGATGGATACAACAGCTCTACTATTTTTATAACGAACAACTTGAAGCAGTGTGTTTGGGGCTTCACTGAATATATTCATTCAGGTAATGGGGCTGCCAGAGAAAAGGGGGTTTATTATGGAATAACACTTATTCTATTTTTAGCAGGCGCATGTCTGGGATATGTATCTGTTGGATTGGCCGGGATAAAAGGAGGTCTGATTGGATTAATACCATTAGGAGCAGCAGGGTATATATTGAAACGATAGAAAAAAGAATATGGATCTGCTCTATAATTTATTTAAAATTAAATGTCTGCAGATTTGAAGTATATAACGCTGTATAGGGGAAATCTTGTACAGCGTTTTTGCTGTTCTGCCATAAAACAAAGTCAAAGATTGCTCTGTGTTTCTTCTCCTCCGGATATAGACTTTGCATCTGGAATATGATACAATTTTTTCTTGATAGATAGAATCGCAGTATAATACCGGACGGCAGGGGGGAGAGTGATAACATGCGGATGCTTACCTGTAAGCAAGCAGAAAAAATGGTAATGCCCTATATAGACGGAAGATTGGATGAAGAGGAGCTGGAGGATTTTCTTTCCCATGTCAATGAATGTCCGGCATGCCGGGAAGAACTGGAAATTTACTTTACTGTGTATGTAGGTCTGAGACAGCTGGATACAGGGACAGGGGTTTATGACATTACCGGAGCCCTGGGGGAAAGCATGGATCTTTCCTGGATGAAGGTGCGGGCAGTCCGTCTCCGGAAGGTAGTCTGTTATGCAGTCAATACTCTGGTGACAGTTAGTATTCTGGTGATGCTGGCCATGCAGCTTCGAATCTGGATAGGATAGGAGAAAATATGGAAAAACTGGTGTTAATAGACGGTCACAGCATTTTGAACCGGGCCTTTTACGGGGTTCCGGAGCTGACAAATTCTGAGGGACTTCATACCAATGCAGTGTATGGGTTCCTCAATATTATGTTTAAGATTCTGGAAGAAGAAAAGGCAGATTATCTTGCAGTTGCCTTTGATTTGAAAGAGCCAACCTTCCGCCACAAAATGTTTGCGGATTATAAAGGAACGAGAAAGCCTATGCCGGAGGAGCTTCGGGAACAGGTTCCTCTTATGAAGGAGGTTCTGACCTCTATGGGGATTCCTATTCTGACAATGGCAGGTTATGAGGCAGACGATATTCTTGGAACGGTGGCAAAGCGCAGTCAGGCTAAGGGGCTGGAGGTTTCTGTTGTGTCCGGCGACAGAGATTTGCTGCAGCTGGCAGATGTGCATATTAAAATCAGAATTCCCAAGACAAACCGGAAAGGAACCGAGATTTACGATTATTATCCGGAGGATGTAAAGCGGGAATACCAGGTGACCCCTCAGGAATTTATCGATGTGAAGGCTCTGATGGGAGACTCCTCAGACAATATTCCAGGAGTGCCTTCCATTGGGGAAAAGACGGCAACCAGCCTGATCACAGCCTATGGTTCCATTGAAAATGTAAAGGCTCATCTGGAGGAGGTTAAGCCACCCAGAGCGAAAAAGGCCCTGGAGGAGCATTATGATATGGCAGTGATGAGTAAGGAGCTGGCAGCTATCTGTCTGGAATGCCCGATTGATTTTTCCTGGGATGAGGCAAGGCTTGATAATCTTTACACACCGGAGGCTTACCAGTATATGAAGCGTCTGGAGTTTAAATCCATCCTGACACGTTTTGATGTACAGAGCATGGGCGGAGCTTCTATTGAGGAAAAGTTCTGGACGGTTGAAGAACTGGCTGGGGCGGAAGAGGTGTTTGAACGGGCAGAAGCGGCGGAGAATGTTGGGTTTCAGCTGATTAAAGGAAAGGATGGAGCAGCAGGTCTGGCGATTTGCTTCGGAGAAGAAGAAATTTACGGGATTCCGGTATCTGGCTTTATGACAGCAGCCTATTTGTGTGATAAAATCCGCAGTCTGGCTGAAAAACGAAAAGGCACGGATTCTATGAATACCCTGAATTTAAAGGCGCAGCTTCCCGAGCTGGAGCTGGATTACGGCAGCCCGGTTATGGACGGGGCAGTTGCCGGATATCTGCTGAATCCTTTGAAAGATACGTATGACTATGATGATCTGGCAAGAGATTATCTGGGAATGACGGTTCCCTCTCAGGCAGATCTTCTGGGAAAGGCAGATTTTGGTGAGACATTTGCGCAGGGAAAACAGGAAGCAGTTACCTGCGCCTGCTATATGGCTTATATTGCGTGGAAATCGCTTCCTGTGCTGAAGAGCAGACTGGAGGAGGAGGGAATGCTGTCTTTGTTCCTCCAGATGGAAATGCCTCTGATATACAGCCTTTATCACATGGAGCAGGCAGGTGTCCGGGTGGACAGAGAACAGCTGAAGGTCTATGGAGAGCAGCTGGAGGTGAAGATCCAGAAGCTGGAGCAGGAGATTTACCAGCTGGCCGGGGAGACGTTTAACATTAACTCTCCCAAACAGCTGGGAGAGATCCTTTTTGAGCGGATGCAGCTTCCTCATGGAAAGAAGACAAAGACAGGGTATTCTACAGCGGCGGATGTGCTGGAAAAGCTGGCTCCGGAATATCCGGTTGTTCAGATGATTCTGGAATACCGTCAGCTGACCAAGCTGAATTCTACTTATGCTCAGGGTCTGGCTGGTTTTATCCGGGAGGATGGCAGAATTCATGGAAAATTCAACCAGACCATTACGGCAACGGGACGTATCAGCAGCACAGAGCCGAATCTGCAGAATATTCCGGTTCGCATGGAGCTGGGACGGGCTATTCGGAAGGTGTTTGTGCCAGAGGAGGGCTATGTATTTGTAGATGCGGATTATTCGCAGATTGAACTTAGAATTCTGGCCCACATGTCTCAGGATGAACGTCTGATTCATGCGTATAGAGACGCTCAGGACATTCATGCCATTACGGCTTCGGAGGTATTCCATACTCCTCTTGAACAGGTGACACCACTGCAGAGAAGAAATGCCAAGGCTGTGAATTTCGGAATTGTATATGGAATCAGTGCTTTTGGACTCAGTGAGGATTTAAGCATCAGCAGAAAAGAGGCTCTGGAATATATTAACAAGTATTTTGAAACCTATCCGGGAGTGAAAGCATTTTTGGATGAGCAGGTGCGTCTGGGAAAGGAACAGGGGTATGTGACTACGCTGTACGGCAGAAAACGTCCGATTCCAGAGCTGAGATCAGCCAACTTCATGCAGCGCTCTTTTGGTGAGCGGGTTGCCATGAATTCCCCGATTCAGGGAACTGCAGCCGACATTATGAAGCTGGCAATGATTGCGGTGGATCAGGAACTGAAGGAGAGAAGGCTGGATGCACGGATTGTTCTGCAGGTTCATGATGAGCTGCTGGTAGAGGTGAGGGCTGAGGAGGCAGAGACGGTAGCGGCGCTTCTTACAGAAAAAATGAAGCAGGCAGCGCAGCTGAAGGTTTCTCTGGAGGTAGAGGCCCATACAGGTTCTACCTGGCTGGATGCCAAATAAAACGAGATGAGCCAGGGCAGCACAGCTGCGCTTTAAACAAAGGCCACAGGAACCGGGCGGTCAATATCCAGAGAATTGGGCGTGACATGGCAGTCATAGGCAAGAATATGGACGCCATGGGCTGCGGCATGGGCCAGAGCATCCGCAAATTCTGGATGAGTAGCCCGGTTGGCTTCAAAGGAAGTGACTCCTTTCATGGCAATGACAAAGAGAAGGTAGGCCCGGCAACCCTCTGCGGCAGCCAGCTCCAGCTCTTTTAGATGCTTCAGCCCCCGTTCCGTCGGGGCATCTGGAAAGCGGGCAGTTTTGTTTTCTTCCAGGGTCACACCCTTGACCTCCATAAAGGCAGGAACGCCGTTTTCCTCAAAGGCCAGATCGAAACGGGAATTGCCGAAGCGGACTTCCCGCTTCGGGGAGATTCCCCGGCTGCACAGCCATTCGTACGCAGCCTGATTGGGAGCCTGGGAGTCCATATTGATCAGAATGGAACCATGATCGGTTTCCTTACGGACGCAGATTACAGAATACTCTGTTTTGCGTCCCAGGGCAGCGGCATTGGGATGGTGCTGAAGGAAAAGAGGGGCTCCGGGAACCAGAAGCTCCCGGCAACGGCCTGTATTTTTTACATGACAGGTAACCTGCAAGTTTCCGATTTTTGCATAAGCGATAAAACGGTTGGGGCGGGACTGGAAAACCGCAGGCATCATATGTTCATATTTCATGGAAATGACCTCGTATTTCGTATGATTTTCACAGGAATAAGCCATCCTGTACGATAGGAAAGCTTGCCAGTTTTTCTTTCGTTTGTCAAGTGAATTTGAACGGAAAATGGAAAAAAGAAGATGCAAGGCTGAACTGTTAGGAAAAAAGAGTAATAGGAGATGAGAGAATGGAGAAACCCTGTATTTTAGTGAGTGCCTGTCTGCTGGGGATGAACTGCCGGTACAACGGAAAAGGAGAATTGAACAGACAGGTTCTTGAACTTTCCCGGGACGCGGCTTTGATTCCCTTTTGCCCGGAAATATACGGAGGTCTTGCTACGCCGCGGGATCCGGCAGAGCGGCAGGGAGAACGGGTTATGACTGCAGCAGGAGCAGATGTGACGGAGCAGTACAAAAAAGGCGCTGAGGAGGCGCTTCGCCTGGCCAGAGTTTTTGAATGCAGGGCAGCTGTTCTAAAAGAAAGAAGCCCCTCCTGCGGACGGGGGCAGATTTATGATGGAACGTATACCAGAAGGCTGATTTCGGGAGACGGCGTTACAGCCCAGCTTCTGGAGCAGGAGAAGATTCCTGTTTTTGGAGAGACTTCCTGCGGCCAATGCCGGGAATTTCTGGAAACGTTTAAAACAGGGGAAGAACAAGAAAAATAAAAGTTCTTATAGAAGAGATGAAAAAACTGTGATATAGTATGTGCTAGAATCAAAGCAAGAAAAGAGAGGTTCAGACAATATGAATAATCAGTCATCAGAAGAAATAAAGAATCCCAAACTGGTTCAGGCGATGCAGGATATGTTAAAGCATGACAACGCCCATACCCGCAGCGTTATGGCAGAGGCTCTTATGGAATCCAGAATGCTTTCTCCGATTCTGAAAGAGACCGTTCTGACAGAGAAGGCTGGTCCCAGCACCAGAATCAAATTTGAAGACATTGCTAATACAGAGGGCGAGCATTATTATCTGGCATTTACCGATATGGACGAGTATGAAAAATGGAATGAAGACGGAACACACGATCAGGCACTGATTATGACGATGGAAGATTTTGGAAACATTCTGATTCGTCAGATCAATGATTTAAAGGGCTTTGTAATCAATCCCTATGGCGAAAATGTGAGCATTTCCAAGGGACTTCTGTTATCCCTGTTAAAGCAGCAGGAAGCAAAGCGGAACGCAGAAGGTATGAATTAATGGAGCTTGTGCTTGGCATAACAGGAGGAGTGGGAGCTGGAAAAAGCCGGATTCTTGAAATTCTGCGTCAGGAATATGGCGCCAGAATCATTCAGGCAGATCAGGTGGCGGCAGTCCTTGAGGAGCCTGGTGAGCCCGGTCTTCTGGCTCTGACAGAGCTGTTTGGAACAGGAATTCTTAATCAGGAGGGAAGCCTGGACAGAAAAGCCTTTGCACAGCGGATTTTTACAGATGAGAAGGCTTTGGAGATGGTAAATCAGGTGATTCATCCCATGACCTGGCAGAGAATTCGGGAAATGATTGCTCAGGAACCCTGCCCAGTTACAGCAGTAGAGGCAGCTCTTTTTAGTGAGCAGAGCCGCAGTCTGTGCCGCCATTTGGTGTTTGTGGATACCAGTGAGGAAAACAGGATTCACCGCCTGATGGAGAGACGGGGGTATTCCCGGGAAAAATGCCTGGATATTATGAAAAATCAGCCGGACAGAGAATATTTTCTGCAGCTGTCGGATTATGTGATTGACAACAACGGAAGTCTGGAGACAGTGCGCAGTCAGATTTGCCGGATGATGGAGGAAGTTACCAATGAGATTCGTTAGCATTGCCAGCGGCAGCAGCGGCAACTGTATTTATATCGGTTCAGAGCGTACTCACATTCTGGTGGATGCGGGAATCAGCAATAAAAGAATTGAGCAGGGACTCAACGCCATTGGTTTAAAGGGAAGCGACTTAAACGGAGTGGTGATTACCCATGAACACTCAGACCATATTAAGGGGATTGGAGTTCTGGCCAGAAAGCATGGTGTGCCTATTTATGCAACCAGGGAAACTCTGGACGAAATAGCGTCGAAGACTTCTCTTGGAGAATATCCCAAGGGGCTTTTTCATCCTATTTCTCCAGATGTGGAATTTTCTATTGGAGATTTGGAGATTTCTCCCTTTTCCATTGATCATGACGCGGCAAATCCGGTGGCTTATCGGGTGAAAAATGGGAGAAGATCGGTTGCTGTAGCTACAGATATGGGGCATTATGATCCCTATATTATTGAGCATCTGCAGGGGCTTGACGCTCTTCTTCTGGAATCAAACCATGATGTGAATATGCTGCAGACTGGACCCTACCCCTATTATCTGAAGCGGAGAATTCTGGGGGATCACGGTCATCTTTCCAATGAAAATGCAGGACGTTTGCTGAATTATATTTTACATGATCAGATGAAGCATATTCTTCTGGGACATTTAAGTAAGGAAAATAATTATGAAGAACTGGCTTATGAGACCGTTCGCCTGGAGATTGATCAGGGAGACTGTCCTTACCGGGCTGGAGATTTTCCGATTGATGTAGCCGGACGGGATCAGATGTCAGAGATTGTGAATTTGTAAGCAGGAAACCATACATAGAAATGAGCCTTCCTGGTACATGGGATTTTTCCGTGCAGAAGTGGGATGGATATCATAAATGAAAAATCAGAGAGGTGGAACAGATATGAGTAAGGTGATTATTACCGTAGTAGGAAAAGACACGGTGGGCATTATTGCAAAGGTATGTGCCTACCTGGCAGAAAAGCATGTTAATGTTCTGGATATTTCTCAGACAATTGTACAGGAATATTTTAACATGATGATGATTGTAGACATGGAGAAGGCTACCGGCTCTTTTGAAGAGGTTTCCATAGAACTGGAGAAGGTAGGCGAGGAAATCGGCGTAACCATTAAGTGCCAGAGAGAAGAAATCTTTACAAAAATGCATCGAATCTGATGGAAATCCGGTGCAGTTTAGGCTCTGTGCCGGACAGAAACGGTGTACGACAAGTAAAAGGAAAAGGTGGAACTGTCTATGTTAAATATGTTTGAGGTAAATGAAACAAATAATATGATTGAGCATGAGAAGCTGGATGTGCGCACCATTACAATGGGTATCAGCCTGCTGGACTGCTGCGACAGCAATCTGGACGCGCTCAATGAAAAAATTTACAGAAAAATCACCACCTATGCAAAGGATCTGGTGTCTACAGGAGAGGCCATTGCCCGTGATTTCGGTGTGCCGATTGTAAACAAGCGAATTTCTGTTACTCCGATTGCTCTGGTGGGCGGCTGCGCCTGCAAGTCTCCGGAGGATTTTGTGACTCTGGCCAGAACCCTGGATCGGGCAGCAAAGGAAGTGGGCGTAAACTTTATTGGCGGCTATTCTGCTCTGGTTTCCAAGGGAATGACACCTGCTGAGGAGAATCTGATTCGTTCGATTCCTCAGGCGCTGGCTGAGACAGAGCGTGTCTGCAGCTCTGTGAATGTAGGATCTACAAAAACAGGACTGAATATGGATGCTGTACGGCTTATGGGCGAGATTGTCAAGAAGACAGCCGAGGCAACAAAGGAAAATGATTCTCTGGGCTGTGCAAAACTGGTAGTATTCTGCAACGCGCCGGATGATAATCCTTTCATGGCAGGCGCTTTTCATGGTGTGACAGAGGCAGATGCCATTATCAATGTAGGCGTCAGCGGCCCTGGAGTAGTAAAGGTGGCTCTGGAAAAGGCAAGGGGAGAAAATTTTGAAGTGCTTTGCGAAACCATCAAAAAAACGGCCTTTAAGATTACCCGCGTCGGTCAGCTGGTTGCCCAGGAGGCTTCTAAGCGTCTGGGTGTTCCTTTCGGCATTATTGATCTGTCGCTGGCTCCGACTCCTGCAGTGGGAGACAGTGTTGCAGAGATTCTGGAGGAGATCGGCCTGGAACGGGTTGGTGCGCCGGGCACAACGGCAGCGCTTGCCATGTTAAATGATCAGGTGAAAAAGGGCGGCGTTATGGCATCCTCTTATGTGGGCGGATTAAGCGGCGCGTTTATTCCGGTCAGTGAGGATCAGGGAATGATTGATGCAGTATCTCTGGGGGCGCTGACTCTGGAGAAGCTGGAGGCCATGACCTGTGTCTGCTCTGTTGGTCTTGATATGATTGCTATTCCTGGAGACACTCCGGATACGACTATTGCCGGTATGATTGCTGATGAGGCGGCTATTGGTATGATCAATCAGAAAACAACAGCAGTTCGAGTGATTCCTGTGATTGGAAAGACAGTAGGCGATACCGTAGAGTTCGGAGGACTTTTGGGCTATGCTCCGGTTATGCCGGTGAACTCCTACTCCTGTGAGAAGTTTGTAAGCCGCGGAGGACGGATTCCTGCGCCGATTCACAGCTTTAAAAATTAAGAAACTATCTTAAAGGAGCGGTCATATGAAAAAAGAGACAGTGGAATCCATGGTGGAGCTGTTTGCCAATGAGCAGCTTCATCAGATGATTTTCAGTAATCCAGTCCAGAAGGACGGGATTTTGAAGGTACGAATCCGGCCAGTCAATTTGCGGGGCAGACTGTTGTTCCAGGCGGAGGAGCTGGTAGGAACCCAGGCTTTTCATAAGAATCTGCTTCCTGAGGAGATCTGCGGCTATGTAACAGGGCTTCTGTCCGGAGGTCTTCGCAACGGAGAGGTGATTTCCGGTCTGGGAAGCGCTGTTGTACTGGTCAGCAAAAAGGGTACTGTGACTGTCAAGATCAAACGGGCAGCTCAGACAAAGCAGAAGGAGAACCAGGAGGAAGATCGCCTGGCATCAGAAGTAATCCTGGCCCATAACCGGAAAAAACGCTATGTGCTGGAGGAAGGAAAACCGGTAGAATTTCTGGTGGATCTGGGTGTCATGACCAAAGAAGGGAAGATCGTCCGAACCAGGTATGATAAGTTCCGTCAGATCAACCGTTTTCTGGAGTTTATCGAAGACATTCTGCCGAATCTGGATCCGGGGCGGGAGACGACCATCATTGATTTTGGCTGTGGAAAGTCGTATCTGACCTTTGCCATGTATCATTACCTTCACTGCCTGAAGGGATATCCAGTGCGGATTATTGGCCTGGATTTGAAAAAAGATGTAATCAGCCGCTGCAATCTGCTGGCAGAGCAGTATGGATATGAAAAGCTCCGGTTTTACCACGGAGATATTGCCAGCTATGAGGGCGTGGATCGTGTGGATATGGTCGTGACTCTCCATGCCTGTGATACGGCAACGGATTATGCCCTTGCCAAGGCTGTTCGATGGGGCGCCCGAGTGATTCTTTCGGTTCCCTGCTGTCAGCATGAGCTGAACCGCCAGATGAAAAATGAACAGATGAAGCCGGTTTTTCAGTACGGTCTGATAAAGGAGCGAATGGCAGCGCTTTATACGGATGCACTGCGGGCTCAGCTGTTGGAGGGACAGGGCTACCGCACCCAGATTCTGGAGTTTATTGATATGGAGCATACACCGAAAAATATTCTGATCCGGGCAGTCTGGGACGGAAGAAAAAAGCACAACGAAAAGGAACTTCAGGAAATTATGGACTTCCTTTCTGTAAAACCTACTCTGGCCTCTTTGCTGGAAGACAGATAAAGAATAATCGTGAGATGCAAAAAGAGTATCGCTGGATTCTGATCGAACATGATGAATCTGCGATACTCATTTTTGATAGTTTACGTTTTTTCAGGGATACAGAATCACAGACCGGGTATATTCATTTTTCATTTTCCGGCCCTTCTGGTAAACAAGAGACTGGTAGAAATGGGAGGCGAAAAGATCCTGTTCAAACCAGTTCATGGCCTGGGGAGGAAGAATTTTTCCTGCGTTGGCTGTTTTTGTGATTATGGGAAGAGAGGCATGTTTCTTCATAGCATTTAAAAGCGGTCCGGCGGATTTGCGGAAGCCCAGAATGCGGATGAAAGCGGCATAATCTGCTTCCTTCTGTCTCTGCTGGGCTTCTTTGGTAAGATTTAAAAGCAGGTGAATCAGGGCACGGCTGATGCGGGTATAGGTGTACTGCTTTGTTTTCAGCTGTTCAATCCTCTGAGAAAATCCGGCGGGAGAAAGAGAAAGGCCCAAAAGCCGGTCAGCAAGCTCCGGGGAAAAATCGGCATAGCGGCTGAGATCCTCATGGCTTTGGACGGCCTGCAGCAGCCGATACTGAAGCTGGGCGGAAAGATCGTCCGGGAATACAGGGGCAGAAAGGGCCGCCTCCTGAATGCAGGCAGCCAGAGCCGATTCCGGAATCTGAGCGAGAACGTTCTTATGAGACGGAGCAAAAATGGCGTCATGGGAAGGCGACTCCCGGAAGCTTTTCCGAAGAAAGGAAGCGGAGGCAAAAGTGGCTTCTGCGGGAAGTGAGGTATCGTGGTAGCCCTGCCCCTTGCGCTGAATAGATGCCGGTGTGATGGAGCTTTTCCGCCGTTTCAGGGCTTTTAAATATTCTATGGCAAGAATATTGTTGGGAGTGGAGAGAAGGGAGGCATCGGCGCTGTCTCGCCCGGTATCGGCTGTCATGGAAGAGGTCTGAGGAGATTCCGTCTGTCTTTGCGCGGCAATGGTTTCTCTGAGAGCGGCTTCCCGGGCCGCAGGAAAAGAGATTCCCTGCTTTAACAGACCGCGGAGAATGTCCTGAAAGTCTGAAGATTCCTGACAGAGAAGTTCTGCTGTAGCCTGCAGAGATGACAGATCTCCGGATTCACTGCCAAAACACAGAGTGTCTACAACTCCCGTCTGATCCAAAAGAGAGACGCCGCAGGCGGCAAAGTCTTCTGCACTTCCTGTGGCAAAGGCGGAGGGCAGCTCGATAACCAGATCCACGCCGCAGCTTAAAGCCATGGCAGTACGGGTGTATTTGTCAAAAACAGCCGGTTCCCCCCGCTGTACAAAGTCTCCGCTGACAGCCGCCACAATCCAGTCGGCGCCCAGGGCTTCTCTGGCCTGCCGGATCTGGTATTCGTGCCCTCGATGAAAGGGATTGTATTCTGCAATGATTCCTACTGTTCTCATAAATTCCGGCTCCTTTGGTGTAAAAGTCTGATGATTTTCCATTATAATCACATTTGGGCTGTCCGTAAAGGGAGAAAAAAACCATTGTTTGATAAAAAATGCAAAAAAAAAGAGAAATACAGCTTGTTTCCTATTTTTACACCGTTTATAATAGAACTATATGCAACAAAATAATGAAAGGGGTATTATCATGGGATTTATTGATGTAATCAAAGCAAAAGCGAAAGCTGACAAAAAGACGATTGTACTGCCGGAGTCCATGGACCGCAGAACATGGGTTGCAGCTGAGAAGATCCTGAAAGAAGGACTGGCAAATCTGATCATTATCGGTACACCGGAGGATATTGGTGCACACAGCGAGGGACTGGATATTTCCGGCGCTACCATTATCAATCCGCAGACCTATGAGAAGACACAGGAGTACATTGACCTTTTCGTTGAACTGAGAAAAGCAAAAGGCATGACCCCTGAGAAAGCAAGAGAAACCATTTTAAGCGACTATGCATACTACGGCTGCCTGATGATCAAAAAAGGCGATGCTGACGGTATGGTATCCGGCGCATGCCACTCTACTGCAAACACCCTGCGTCCCTGCCTGCAGGTTATTAAGACCAAACCGGGCACAAAGCTGGTTTCTGCATTCTTCCTGATGGAAGTTCCGGATTGTCAGTTTGGCAACAACGGAACCTTCGTATTTGCAGACTGCGGCCTGAACCAGAACCCGAATCCAGAAGAACTGGCAGCAATCGCAGTTTCCTCTGCAGAGAGCTTCCGTATGCTGACCGGTGAGGAGCCGAAGGTAGCAATGCTGTCTCATTCCTCCAAGGGAAGTGCTGCTCATGCAGATGTAGATAAGGTTGTAGAGGCAACCAGAATTGCCAAGGAGATGGCTCCGGAGCTGGCATTAGACGGCGAACTGCAGCTTGACGCAGCAATCGTTCCGGAAATCGGCGCTTCCAAGGCTCCTGACAGCAAGGTTGCAGGACAGGCAAACGTTCTGGTATTCCCGGATCTGGATGCAGGAAACATTGGCTATAAGCTGGTTCAGAGACTGGGCAAGGCTGAGGCTTACGGCCCCATGTGCCAGGGTATTGCAAAGCCGGTAAACGATCTGTCCAGAGGCTGTTCTGCTGACGATATCGTAGGCGTTGTTGCAATTACTGCTGTTCAGTGTCAGAACGCTGAGTAAGAATATTCAGCAGGGGATACCCTGTGAGAAATTCTGAAACGGATTCATAGAAAAACGGATAGAATGTAGATATAGGAGAAATTCGGATTATGAAGATTTTAGTTATTAACTGCGGAAGCTCTTCCCTGAAATATCAGCTGATTGATATGGAAGATGAGAGCGTAATTGCAAAAGGTCTCTGTGAGAGAATTGGCATTGATGGTTCTAAGCTGACCCATCAGCCTTCTGGTAAGGACAAATATGTTGTTGAGAATCCTATGCCCAGCCACAAGGTAGCAATCGAAATGGTTATGGATGCTCTGCAGGATCCGGAGCATGGCGTAATCAAGAGCACCGACGAGATTTCCGCTATCGGACACCGGGTACTGCACGGCGGCAGAGTTTACAGCGATTCTATCGTAGTAGACGAGGATGTAAAGCGCGTAATCCGCGAGTGCTTCGATCTGGGACCGCTGCATAACCCGGCAAACCTGATGGGAATTGAAGCCTGTGAAGAGGCAATGCCTGGAAAGCCCAATGTAGCAGTATGGGATACCGGATTTGGTATGTCCATGCCGGAGAAGGCATATATGTATGCAATTCCTCACGAGTACTATGAGAAGTACAGCATCCGCCGCTATGGCTTCCATGGAACCAGCCACAAGTTCGTTTCCGGTGAAGCAATTAAGTTCGGCAACCTGGATCCGGAGAACGCAAAGGTTATTGTTTGCCACCTGGGCAACGGTGCCAGCGTATCTGCATCTATTGGCGGCAAGTGTGTAGACACCAGCATGGGTCTGACTCCTCTCGAGGGCTTGATTATGGGTACCAGAAGCGGTGATGTGGATCCGGCTGTGATTCAGTATATCTGCAACAAAGAGAATAAGGACGTGAACGAGGTTCTGAATATTCTCAACAAGAAGTCTGGTGTTCTGGGCATGAGCGGCGGCGTTTCCAGCGACTTCCGTGACATTGAGACAGCTAAGAAGGAAGGCAATCATCTGGCAGAGGTTGCGCTGGATGCATTTATCTACCGTGTTGCAAAATACATTGGCGCTTACACTGCAGCTATGAATGGTGTAGATGCCATCGCATTTACCGCAGGCGTTGGTGAGAATGACAAGGCTGGCAGAAAAGCTATCTGCGAGTATCTGGGCTATCTGGGCGTTAAGATCGATGACGAGGCTAATGATGTAAGAGGCAAGTATGCTGTGATTTCTGCTCCGGATTCCAAGGTAAAGGTTATGTTGATCCCCACCAATGAGGAGTTGGCTATCGCAAGAGAAACCAAGGCTCTGATCTAACGTTCCATAAGGATGGGTACTGTGCGCCAGAGGAAAAGGCTGATGACGCAGCCATGCTTCGGCGCGGGAATGTGCCAAGGCACATTCTTTATGTCATAGAAAATTGCGTCCTATGACACAAAAACGCTCCGCGAGGATCGCCATGCGACGGAAGAGAATTTTGTCGCAGAAGCGACCCGCCGCAGGCGGAGAAGCTCGTGAGCGAGCTTCTTTCTTGCAGAAAAGAATTGTCTCTGGTAATTTCTGAAAAAAACGGTTGACAAAAGAAAAGCGCCTGTGTATAATATCATAGGTGCGTATTAGGAGATTAATATGCTGATTAACCTGACAGAGCTGTTTTCCAGGGAAGGAAAAGAAAAAACCTACACATGCAGTATTGACATGGACACGCTTACTACAATGAAGGAGGCGTTCCCGATTGTGTCAAAAGGACCTGTATCCCTACAGATTCGGAATCTTGGCAACAGAAAGCTTCTCCTGACAGGAAGCGCAGAGATAACTCTGCAGATTCCCTGCAGCAGATGCCTTGAGCCGGTAGAGTGTCCGTTCTCCCTTGATTTGGAGGAGGAGCTGGATTTGGAGCGGACTGAGGAGGAGCGTGCGGAGGATTTGGACGAACAGCCCTACGTAAGCGGTTATACTCTGGATGTAGACCGGTTGCTCAGTAACGAGCTATTGCTGAATCTGCCTATGAAGGTATTGTGCAGGGAAGACTGCAAAGGGATATGCAATAGATGTGGTGCGAATCTCAATTACTCGACTTGTTCCTGTGATAGAAGTTCGCCTGACCCAAGAATGTCAGCAATCCAGGATTTATTTCAAAAGTTTAAGGAGGTGTAAACCATGTCTATCTGTCCTAAGAATAAATCTTCCAAAGCAAGACGTGACAAACGTAGAGCTAACTGGAAAATGAGCGCAATGAATTTAGTAAAGTGCAGCAAGTGCGGCGCCCTGATGATGCCTCACAGAGTCTGCAAATCTTGCGGTTCTTACAACAAGAGAGAAATCGTTAAGGTTGAAGACTAATATAGAGTAATTTTGCTCAATCAATATAACAAGCGAAATAAGGCCTTTGGAGTTGCTCCAAGGGTCTTGTTTTTTATGTCATAGGAAGGTGCGTCCTATGAAATAGATTGTAAGGTTGCATGGCTGAACGGATACAATGTGTTTTAGGATGGACAGGATTGGCACTTGTGAATAAAGGGGATGCTATGATATAATATTTCAGAGACAAAGGATAATCTGGGGGGATGATATGAAAGGGATGGTGGGGAAGAAAAATTCCAGCTGGACGGTTTTTATTATTGTTTCGGTATTATTAATTTCTACTGTAACAATGTATTTCTGCTTCCTTTATTATTCGAAAAATATCCGGGCAACTGTGGTAAAGCAGGAAATTAATCAGATCGAATTGACCTCCAATTATATAACAAAAATTTTTCACACGGAAATGGAGGACTGTGTCGATGTGCTTCGGGAAAATGCGAGAGCGTACTATCTGTCAGATGCGGAAAACACGCTGGAGGATACGGTGGAATTTCTGCAGAACATAAAGCAGCATACGGATTTTACTGTGGTGGGAGTGATTCGTCCAGATGGATGGAGTATGAATGACAGCGGAATCCAGAGGCGATTAAGAGATCGGGCAGTTCTGCAGGCAATTCTGAAGAACGAGATTTACGTATCGGATCTGCTCATAAGCGGGGAAAAGAAGCTGGGGAAAATTCTGATTGCAGTGCCGATTCATGAGAATGGCAGAGCAGTGGGAGCTATCTGGGGCAGATATCCCATTGATGTAATAGCGAAAAAGGTGGAAGAAACTGGAGATCGGGAACGGAATTTTTATATTATCGATGACAAAGGGGCATATATCAGCCGTTCATCCGATCTTTCCGCCTGGAATGGCTCGACGTCAATCTGGGATGAGCTTGGCAAGTGCAGCTTCCCTCAGGGAGATACCGTGGAATCAATCCGCAGCCGCGTGGAAAATCATGAGTCGGGGATTGTCTGTTTTCGGGTTAAGGATGGCAGCAGCCGCTATGCAACCTTCCGGCCCCTGGGAATCAATAACTGGTATATCTTTTCTGTTCTGGCGGGCAGTTCTCCAGACAGATACATTGGAAAGATTCGGGAATTTACCATACATATGCTTTCTTCTCTGACCTGCTTTCTGGGATTGTGGTTTTTCTTGATTTTGCTTCTCGTTTATCGAAATAAGAAAACAACAGAGCGGCAGAATAGCCAGCTGGAGGTAAAGACTGAGCTGTTTCGAATGGTAATGGGAAAAACGAAGAATATTCCTTTTGAGATCAATACCAGCAAAAAATGGCTGAAGCTGTATCATGGAGAGGATGGGCAGCCAGATTATGAGATGATGGATGATTTTTCGCCGGAATTTATGCTGAAAAACGGAAAAATTCGCAGCAGCGATCTGGCGGTATATCAGCGAATTTACGATACAGCCATTGAAGGAAGAGATTCTGAGCCTGTTATTCTTGAAATGGATATGGGAAAGGGAATGACCTGGATGAGGATTCATCTGGTTACAGTCAATTCTGACAGCGTCATTGGTTATCTGGAGGATTATGCAGAGCAGATGAGAAAGAGTCAGGAGCTGGAGGCTGTCAGCCAGAAAACAAAATACGATGTTTTGACCGGACTTTACAATCGGGAAACCTTTATTACATCGGTAGAGGAAGTACTGAAAAAGCCCCAGGCTATGATGTCAGCCCTGTTTTTGCTGGATCTGGATCATTTTAAAGACGTAAATGATATTCTCGGACATATGACAGGAGATCGGGTTCTTCAGGAAATGGCGCAGAATTTAAAGTCAGCAATCCGCAGCAGAGATCTGTCCGGCAGAGTAGGCGGAGATGAGTTTATGGTGTTCATTCAGGATGCGGCAGACACCAATGCGATTAAGAAGTGCGCGGAGAAGATGAATCGGATTTTGCAAAGACCTTATGAGAAGGACAGCAAAAGGGTTAAGGTAAGCGCATCCATTGGTATTGCTGTGGCAGAGGAGGGGGTAACCTTCCGAGAGCTGTATGAGCGGGCGGATAAGGCCCTTTACGATGTAAAAAAGAACGGACGCAACGGGTATTCTATATACGCAGGTTTTTAAAATACTCTGTGAAAGACACAAAAAGAAATACACAGACAGAAGCAGGATAGAAATAAAAAACACAGAAAAGAAAAATGCAGGAAACCGGTTTTCACGCCGGAAATCCTGCATTTTTTATATGTTACATTATTTGTGGAGACTGTCATAGTCTCTGGGAGACATGCCTGTTACTTTTTTAAAGACCTTACTGAAGTAATACGCATTGTCAAACCCTAGCTGTCCTGCGATTTCATAAATCAGATACTGTCCGGAATCAATCAGCTCCTTTGCATGCTCAATTTTAACCTGAGCGATATAATCGGAGATAGTCAGATTCATATACCGGCTGAAGGTGGTGCTCAGGTGGCCGGAACTGATCCGAAGATGATCGGCAATGTCAGACAGGGTCAGCTTTTCGGTATAATGCTCGTTGATATACCGTTTTGCCAGATAGACCAGCTTGTCGGAGCGGTTTTCTTTTCGCTCAGTCAGAAGACCGCACATTTTCTCACAGAAGCTGTCCAACCATAAGAGAATGTCCTCCAGACTGCCCAGCTGTGCCAGCTGCTCCGTAATGTCGCTGATATAAGGGAAATCCTCTGTATCAGCACTTTCTTCCTGAAACAGATCGTGGAAGAAGCTGTAGATATTAATGCAGGCGCTGACTGCCTGCGTTTTTCCTGGCTTATACTGACGGAACAAAGAAGAAAGCTCGTCAAAAATCTGGTGCAGCTCACTGCTTTCGTTGTGGAGCACAGCATCGTACATGGCCTTCTTCAGGAAGTTAATATTGAATTCCCGGTTGCTGGAACGGTGGCGTTCTTCAGTCTGCGGCCGATAGAAGGAGATGGAACGATTAGACTCATAATAACAGTCGTCAAGGGCCTTTTTCGCCTCCAGAAAAGCCTCTGGCAGTTCAGAGAGCTGTTCCTTTCTTTTACTTATACCAAACTGTGCTGTCAGGGCAAAATAGGTGCTGAGAGCCACTTTGATTTTATTGCAAAAATCAGAAAGAGCCTTTTCGTTGTCATTTTCCAACTTGGGACATACGGCAAGGGCAAGGGTGTCCTTTTCCTGAGGCAGTGTGGTGCAGCGGGCAAAATAACGGGATGAAATTCCGGAAATAATGTCCAGCAGCTGACTGCGGATGAATTGAAAATCATAAGCGTCAGTCTGTCCGAATTGGATCTGTTCCGGCATCATCTGGAACAGAATCATATAGACAAAGGGGTAATTTTTTTCAAGTTCGCTGTTGACCGGAAACTCGTCTTTTTGAGGATTCAAAAGCTGTGTAAAGTAGGATCGCTCCACTTGGGCCTGGCTGTCTTTTAACAGGAAAGAGTACAGCTCCTTCTTGTGATGGCTTTTCATGAGATTGCAGCAGTCCTTTGCCCGCTCCAGAGCGTCAATCAGAGCCTGGGGCTGGAGATCCAGCTTGACCAGGTAATCTGTGGCGCCAAGGCGGACTGCCTGCTGAGCCAGCTGGAAATCCTCCAGGTTGGTCAGAAGAAGGAATGCAAATTCGCAGCCCTGCTTCTGACAGGCTTCGATCAGCTCCAGGCCATTCATAACAGGCATTCGGATGTCTGTTATTACAATATCTGGATTTAGCTCCAGAATCAGCTCCATGGCGCTGTTGCCGTTGGTGGCCTTTCCCACAATCGTACACTCATACTCCTCCCATGGGATCAAAGAAGCAATTCCTGCTAAAACTAAAGGTTCATCATCAATCAATACAATTCTATACATAAGCAACTCCTGTTAATTAGATGATCATTTTATTATATTTCCTGCATTTCATCGCTGAATTCCAGCGGTAAAGAAACGGTAACACAGGTGTAGCTTCCGATTTCGCTTTCCATTTTCAGACCATATTCCTCTCCGTAAACCAGTTTGATCCGCCGGTCAACATTGGGAAGTCCGATGCCGCTCATATAATTTTTCGTGACTCTTCCTGTGTCTGTCAGAAGACGGCGGATATTTTCTTCAGAAATACCAATTCCGTTGTCGCGGATGCTGATGTAAAGCACCTGGTCTTCTGCATAAATATGAATTTGAATCAGCCCTGGCTTTCCGCTGGGTTCGATTCCGGAGAAGATACTGTTTTCTACAATGGGCTGCAGGGTCAGCTTGACAATGTGGGCGTTGTAAAGCGCCGGATCATCTACGGTAATCTCCACATCAAATAATTCAATATAACGGATCTTTTCAATTGTAATATAGTTTTCCAAAAAATCAAGCTCCTGACGGATTGTTACTTTTTCATTAAAGCCCTTTGCCATATTTTTCAGCAGGGAGGAGAGGGCAGAAACAACCTTTACAATTCCTGTGCTGTGCTGCATGGTGGCAATCCATTTGATGGAGTCCAGAGTGTTGTACAGGAAGTGAGGATTGATCTGGGCCTGAAGGATCTTGATTTCCATATTCATTTTTTCTTTTTCATCCTGGATTCGGCTGTCCATGAGTTCGGAAATCCGGGATGACATTTCATTGATCTGTTTTCCGATGAGACCAAATTCATCTTTTGTTTCAATATCTGGGTTTTTGGTGAACTCTCCAGTTGAAATAACCCTAATGTGCCTGGTCAGCCGATCGATAGGACGAATCAGGTTTCTGGAGAACAGCAGGGAAAGGGCAAGGCCGATTACCATGGCGGACATAAAAATCAGGAAAATCGTAGTATAAAGAACCTGCTTGTCCAGAGGCATTTCCTTAATCGGAAGAATCTCACAGAAAATCAGCCCGCTGACAGGCTGCCGTTCCCAGGCAATGACACAGTCATTTCCATTGACATGCTCGATAATATGTCCGGAAATTTCCGGATGCTCTGCTAAAATCAGTCTGGCAGAGTCAAGCTGGGGTTTTTCCATATTTATAGAGCTGATGGTGGTATAGTCCGCTGTCAGAATCGTAATGTTTTTATCCTGTGGCATGAAGGACAGGGACTGCTCAAACAGCATGGGAGAAATGGCCAGATAAACCCAGGCATCTCTGGGGGCCTCGGCGGAAACATGCTCCCAGGGGCGCAGCAGGGGGAGCACCTTAGGATCCCGTCTTGTGTAGGGGAAGAAAATATTGTCCTGAAGCGTCAGCTCGTAGGCCTGCAGCTCTCTTGTAAGGAGGGTATCAAACCAGGGCGTCTTCATCAGCGATTCCGGCGCTTGGAGACTTCCATAGGAGGTTCCGGCCTGGAGACATACAGAATCCTTTTCGTATACAATGATCTGATTAATATACTGATTGTAGCCGGAAACTGCGCAGAGATCCTTTAAAACATTTGCCGAATACAGCTGTATCTCATCGGAATGTGCGTAAGTGCTGCGGGTCGAATTGAGAAACAGCGTTTTTCTGCTGGCACAGTTCTGGACAATATTGATCATCTCTGTGTATGCAATATCCAGTCGGGCAGAAAGCGAGTGAAGTCTGTTGACAGAGTTTTCTGTTTCGTTGGCAATGACATCATTTTTATAAGAAAAAAAGGTATAAAAACTGATGGCAGAGGCAATACAGATAATGGTCAGAAAATTAAAAAAAATCAATTTTTTTTGAAAAGTTCGAGGTATTTTTTTGTTCATAATCATCCTTTCTTTTACAATTCCTATGTTATTATACACAAAAAAAACCATCCTTTCAATGCAAAATGTACATAAAATATAAAAATAGTAATAGAATAGGAAAATTGTATATGTTTTTCAAAAAGAAAGAAAAAACATGTCTAAAAAAAAGAAATCAAAATCCGAAAATTGTTGATTCAGAAAACGATATGTTCCTGTTACACTTATCTTAACAACGGCGGAGCGCTTCCGTCGAAAAAATGGAGGGTTATCATGAAAAAGAAACAGGTAGTCGTAATGACAATGGCAGCAGTCATGGCATGCGGTGCTATGACTGCCTGCGGCGGCAGCAAGTCTGACGCTGGAAACAATGCAGCAGCTGGAAGCGAGGCTTCAGGAGAGACCGGCAGTGCAGAAGGAAAGCAGGTCCTTTCTGTTACTACATGGGACAATGAATCCACTCCTCAGTTCCAGGCAGTGATCGATGCCTATGAGGAAAAGAATCCGGATGTAGAGATTAAGATTATCGATACCTCTGCAGATGAGTATAACAACTCCCTGGGTATCAGCCTTTCTGCAGCACAGCCGGATCCGGATGTTATCTGGGTTAAGGATATGGGTTCCATGCTTCAGATGGCAGACAAAGAGCAGCTGCTTCCAATTGATGAATTCATCAAGAAGGACAATCTGGATTTATCCATTTACAAGGGAGCTGCTGAGCAGCTGCAGTACAATGGTGTTTCCTATGCTCTGCCTTACAGAAATGACTGGTATGTTCTGTACTACAACAAGGATCTGTTTGATGCAGCAGGTGTTGAGTATCCGTCCAATGATATGACATGGCAGGAGTATTACGATCTGGCAGCAAAGCTGACCAGCGGCGAGGGAAGCAGCAAGGTATATGGCTCTCACAATCATACTTGGCAGGCACTGGTTACCAACTGGGCAGTACAGGACGGTGAGCATACTGTAGTTGAAAAGGATTACAGCTTTATGAAGCCTTGGTATGAAGAGGCTCTGGCTCTTCAGAAGAATGGCTACATTCAGGACTATGCAACCTTAAAGACTGCAAACATCCACTATACATCTGTATTTAAGAATCAGCAGTGTGCTATGATGCCGATGGGTACCTGGTTCATCGCAACCATGATGCAGTCCCATGCAGCAGGCGAGACAAGCTTCAACTGGGGAATTGCAACCATTCCGCATCCGGAGAACACAGAGGCAGGCTACACCGTTGGCGCTCTGACTCCTATTGCAATCAGCGCATTTACCGACCAGAAGGATCTGGCTTGGGATTTCGTGAAGTTTGCTTCTTCTGAGGAAGCAGCAACCATTCTGGCAGCACAGGGCGTATTTACTGGTATTCCGTCTGAGGAAGCACTGAAGACTATCGCAGCAGCTGAGAATTTCCCGGAGGGTGAAAGCAATGTAGAGGCTCTGGAATATACCCATTATTCCTTTGACCGTCCGCTGGATCCGAAGATCGAGGAAATCCGTACTGTGCTGAACGAAGTACATGAATTAATTATGATTGAATCCTACTCTGTAGACGATGGTCTTGCAGAGCTTCAGGAGAGAGTAGCAGAAATTAAGGGCTGGTGATAAACCAAATGAGCGGGCTGGTGCAATACCAGCCCCGCCTTTTAAACAGATAAAATCTGAGGAGGATGGATATGAGTAAGCTGACATCCAAACAGAAGAGAGCATTGCGGACCAATATGACAGGTTATGCCTTTATTTTACCGAACCTGATCGGATATTCCCTTTTCGTATTTGTTCCGGTTATTTTTTCTTTTGTTCTGAGTGTAATGAGTTGGGATGGTTCACAGAGACCGATGCAGTTTGTAGGACTGCAGAACTTTACAGAAGTTTTTGGCGACAGAGTTTTCCGCGGCGCACTGGTACATACCTTATCCTATGCGTTGATGACAGTTCTTCCCACGCTGGTTCTGGCACTTTTGCTGGCAGTTCTTCTGAACAACAAAATCAAAGGCGTGGCATTTTTCAGAACCGCATTTTACTTCCCATATATCGCTTCTATCGTTGCGGTAGGCGCTGTGTGGAACATGCTGTTCCAGCCTGATTTTGGACCGGTTAACGAATTCCTGAAATTTATCGGCATCAGTGAGCCTCCTAGGTGGGTAGTTGATAAGGATTGGGCTATGGTAGCGGTTTCCATCGTAAGCGTATGGAAGTATATGGGTTACTACATGATCGTGTATCTGGCTGCTCTGCAGGGTATTTCTAGTTCTCTGTATGAGGCTGCAAGCATTGACGGTGCAAATGGCTTCCAGAAGCTTTTGTACATTACTGTTCCCATGCTGACACCGACAACCTTCTTCGTATTAATTATGCTGACCATTCAGTGCTTCAAGGTATTTGACCTGGTATACGTTATGACCGGCGGCGGTCCTGGTAACGCAACCAAGACACTGGTTAACTTCATTTATGAAAAAGCATTTACAAGCTGGGAGTTTGGTCCGGCTAGTGCAGGCGCAATTGTACTGTTTGCAATTGTACTGCTTATCACTCTGATTCAGTTCAGCGGTGAGAAGAAGTGGTCTAAGGATTTATAAGGGGGGAAAGGTATGGAAGCCAAGAAAAAAATAACAAAGACAATACTTTACATCCTTCTGATCTGTCTGGCCCTGTTCATGCTGGTTCCGTTCTATTGGATGGTAATTTCTTCATTAAAGCTGAATAAAGACGTTTTCTCTATCCCCATGAGATGGTGGCCGGAGACAATGCATCCGGAAAACTATTCCACAATCTGGAAAAAGCTTCCGTTGCTTACTTTCTTTAAGAACACTGCAAAGCTGACCCTGTGTACAACAACAATTCAGCTGTGCACCAGCTGTTTCGCAGCATACGGTTTCACAAAATGTCACTTCAAAGGAAGAGATACTCTTTTCCTGATGTATGTTACTACCATTGCCGTTCCGTGGCAGGTATACATGGTTCCTCAGTTCATCCTGGTTTCTAAAATGGGACTGAACGATACTCATATCGGACTGATGCTGATGCAGGCTTTCTCCGCATTCGGCGTATTCTTGATGAGACAGTTCTACATCAGTATTCCGGACGAGCTGTGTGAGGCTGCAAGAATTGACGGACTGAATGAGTTTGGTATTTTCTCCAAAATCATTTTCCCGTTAGGTAAGCCGGGTATGGCTACCCTGACCATCTTCACATTCACCAATGTTTGGAACGACTTCATGGGACCGTTGATTTACTTAAAGACCCAGGAATTAAAGACCGTTCAGCTTGGTATCCGTATGTTTATTTCTCAGTACGGCGCCGACTATGCATGGATCATGGCAGCATCTGTATGTTCCCTGATTCCGGTTGTAATTGTATTCTTAAGCTGTCAGCGCTTCTTCGTTGAGGGTGTTGCTGCCAGCGGTATCAAGGGCTAAGATTTTACAGCTAATTGTTTTAGGCTAATATTAAGGAGAAGGAATTATTATGGCACAGACATTTGAGTCAATCATGAACTATCCTGTTATGGATGCAGAGGGTGCAAAAAAGGCACTGGAGGAAGCGGTAAAGATTGTAAAGGCAAATCTGCCGAAATATACCGATCATTTCCAGTCCTCCAACAGCTTTGATGGTTTTTACGAAGCAACGGAGAACGTAGAATGGACAACAGGCTTCTGGACAGGCGTTATCTGGCTGGCTTATGAATTTACCGGAGACGAGGCATTCCGTAAGGCAGCAGAAGTACAGGTAGAAAGCTTCCATGACAGAATTCTCAATAAGATTGATGTAAACCATCATGATATGGGCTTTCTGTTCAGCCTTTCCTGCGTAGCAGCTTACAAGCTTACAGGAAATGAGCGGGCAAAGGAAGCTGCTCTGATGGCAGCAGATCACCTGGCATCTCGTTACAGAGAGAAGGGTCAGTTTTTACAGGCATGGGGTAACGTAGGAGAAGCGAAAGAATATCGTATGATTATCGACTGTCTGCTGAATCTGCCGATTCTTTACTGGGCAAGTGAGGTGACTGGTGATGGACATTATGCTCAAATGGCTGAAAACCATATTAAGACAGCGATGAAATGTATCCTTCGCCCGGATAATTCTACCTATCATACTCATTTTATTGATATGGAAACCGGAGAGCCGACTTACGGTGTAACCCACCAGGGTAATAGAAACGGTTCTGCATGGGCGCGTGGACAGGCATGGGGAGTTTATGGAATCGCGCTGAGTTACCGTTATTTGAAGGATCCTTCTTATATTGATTTGTTCTGCAGAGTAACCGATTTCTTTGTAGAGCATCTGCCGGAGGATTTAATTCCTTACTGGGATTTCGATTTTGATACAGGAAGTGATGAGCCGAGAGATTCTTCAGCAGCTGCAATTGCATGCTGTGGTATCTTCGAGATGGCAAAATATCTTGAGCCGGAAAAAGCAAAGAAATATCTTGACGCAGCATACCGCATGATGTATGCTCTGGATGAAAAGTGCGGTAATAAGGATATTACCAAGTCCAACGGCATTCTGCTTCACGGAACCTATGCAAGAGATTCCAAAGAAAACACCTGTAAAAACAGGGGCGTAGATGAGTGTAACACATGGGGAGATTATTTCTATATGGAAGCACTGACCAGGATGATTACTGACTGGAAGCTTTACTGGTAATTTTAGCAAAGCGGCAAACGCCAGAAAACTGTGGTACCCTGAGATGGAGTTCTTCCGTCTCAGGGTGCCCTTTTAGTTCTTTTGAATCAAGAGAAAAGAAAGGGTTGCTTATGAAAACAAATTTAATTTATGTGTTTGCAGATCAGTGGCGGTATCATGCCATGGGCTGTGTAAATCAGGACCAGGTGCAGACGCCCAACATGGATCAGTTTGCTCAGGAAAGCCTGCAGTTTGACCATGCCTACAGCACTTTCCCCCTCTGTACGCCTCATCGGGGATGTCTGATGACGGGAAAATATCCGCTTTCTATTGGTCTGTGGACCAACTGCAAAATCGGTCTGGAAGAAAAGCTGATGTTAAAGCCTCAGGAAACCTGCATTGGAAATGTATTAAAAGACAGCGGATATCAGACTGCTTATATAGGAAAGTGGCATCTGGATGCTTCAGAGCAGAATTTCTGTGAACATCCGGAATCCGGCGCAGAGCACTGGGATGCCTATACGCCGCCGGGAGAGCGCAGACAGGGCTTTGATTACTGGCTGTCTTATGGTGCCTGTGATGATCATCTGAATCCTCATTACTGGCAGGATACGCCGGAACAAATTCGTCCAGGTAAGTGGTCGGCAGAATATGAGACAGATAAGGCGCTGGAATATATGGACAGTCATAGGGACAAGGACGAGCCTTTTGCGCTGTTCGTATCCTACAATCCACCGCATCTTCCCTATGAGCTGGTTCCTGACCGCTATTATGAGAAGTTTAAGGATATGCCTGTGAACTGGAGACCCAATGTACCTGAGGAAAAGAGAACTCCGGAGATGGAGGTTATTGCCCGTCAGTATTTTGCAGCAGTATACGGAATTGACGAGCAGTTTGGACGAATCACCCAGTATCTGAAGGAGCATGGAATGGAGGAAAACACTCTGGTGGTGCTTTCAGCCGATCATGGCGAGATGCTTGGTTCTCACGGAAGAATGAGCAAAAATGTGTGGTATGAGGAATCGATCCATATCCCGCTTCTGTTCCGTCAGAAGGGACGGATCCATCCTGGCAGCTGTGACAGAATGTTTGCCAGCCCGGATCATATGCCTACGCTTTTGGAACTTCTGGAGCTTTCCGTTCCGGATACCTGTGAGGGAATGAGCCACAAGGATGCAGTTCTGGGAGAAGAAAGCACAGACGCGCCGGATTATATGTTTTTATGTTCTTATCCAGGAATGCCGGAAAGCGTATCTGCCTATGCGGCGTTGGGGCTGACTCACAAGGCCCATGGATGGCGCGGAATCAAAACGCCGGAATATACATACGTGATTTATAATGGCTATATGCCGGATGAAAAGCAGAAGGAATATCTGTACGATGATAAGAAGGATCCCTTCCAGCTGAATCCGGAAGTGATTGACCGGGACAGCAGCGATCCGAGAATTTTAAAATTCCGCAGTCTGCTGAAGGAATATCTTGCGAAATTAAATGATCCATTTTTATGGGATTGGGAGCGATAGGCGATGATTGCGCCAGGGGATTGGAAAAAACTGCAAAAAGCAGTTTAATTAAAAATAAAGGAAGGTTGTTATCATGAAAAAGAAACCGGTTCTGGTAATTATGGCAGCAGGAATGGGAAGCCGTTATGGCGGACTCAAGCAGATTGACCCTGTAGATGAGTACGGAAATCTGATTATTGATTTTTCCATTTATGATGCAGTGGCAGCTGGATTTGAGAAGATTGTATTTATCATCAAGAAGGCAATCGAAGAGGACTTTAAGGAGCACATTGGAAAACGCATGGAGCAGCACGCAGAGGTTGCTTATGTATATCAGGAGCTGGATAAGCTGCCGGAAGGCTATACCTGTCCGGAAGAACGCGTAAAACCGTGGGGAACTGGCCATGCAATTCTCTGCTGTGCAGAGGAAATCGGAGATGCACCGTTTGCAGTGATTAATGCAGATGATTACTACGGAAAATCTGCATTCAAGACCATTTACGATCAGCTTTGCAGCATGGAGGATGATGACATCTGCCATTACACCATGGTAAGCTACGATCTGTATAAAACTCTGACCGACAATGGCCATGTTGCCAGAGGCGTATGCTCTGTTGATGAGAACAGAATGCTGACTGATATTGTAGAAAGAACAAAGATTGAAAAGCATGGAGAGCAGGCTGAATTTACAGAGGATGACGGAGCAACCTGGAATCCGCTTCCACAGGGAACAGAGGTTTCCATGAACCTGTGGGGCTTTACACCCAGCATTTTCCGTGAATTAAAGGGACGCTTCTCTGCATTCCTGGATAAGAATCTGCCGGTAAACCCGCTGAAGTGTGAGTATTTCCTTCCCTTCGTTGTAGACGAGATGTTAAAAGAGGGAATGGCTGACGTTAAGGTTTTAAGCTCTGCTGACAGCTGGTATGGCGTAACCTACAAAGAAGATAAAGAAAAAGTAATGAGTGCAATCCGTGGATTTAAGGAAGCCGGTCTGTATCCGGAGCGTTTGTGGGAGGAGAAATAATGGACTATCAGAAAGTTGCAGAAGGTGCCTGCGCAAAAATAGAAGAGGCAGTGGCAAAATTCGCTTTTAAAGGAACTCCGGTTGAGTGCAGACGGTATGGAAACGGACATATTAATGATACCTTCCTTCTGGTTACAAAGGACGGAGAAAAGGAGTACCGTTATATCTGGCAGCGTATGAATACAAATGTGTTTAAGGATCCCAAGGGTCTGATTCAGAACGTTTCCGGAGTAACCGGATTTTTAAGAGAGCAGATTATTGCCAATGGCGGAGATCCGGACAGAGAGACTCTGACTCTGGTAAAGACTCTGGACGGACAGGACGCCTACGAGGACAGCATTGGTTCCTGGTGGAGAATGTATCTGTTTATTGATGATGCAACCACCTATGACGTCGTTGAGACTGAAGAAGATTTTTATCAGAGCGCAAAGGCTTTCGGTCATTTCCAGCGTCTTCTGGAGAAGTACCCGGTTGAGAATCTGACAGAGACAATTCCGGACTTCCACAATACGCCAAAGCGTTTCGAGACCTTTAAAAAGGTTCTGGAGGCAGATGTATGCGGACGGGCAAAGGACGTTCAGGCTGAGATTGATTTTGTAATGGCTCATGAAGCAGATATGTCTGTTGTTATGGATAAGCTGAAAAGCGGGGAAATGCCGTACCGTGTTACCCACAATGATACAAAGCTCAACAACATCATGATTGACAACAAGACAAGACAGGCTCTGTGCGTGATCGATCTGGATACGATTATGCCGGGTGCTTCTGTATTTGACTACGGCGATTCTATCCGTTTCGGTGCGAATACAGCAGAAGAGGATGAGACTGATTTAAGTAAGGTTTCTCTGTCTCTTCCGTTGTTTGCAGCCTATACCAGAGGTTTTCTGGAGGGATGTGCAGGAAGTCTGACAAAAACTGAGCTGGAGATGCTTCCATGGGGTGCGAAGCTGATGACTCTGGAATGCGGTACCCGTTTCCTGACCGATTATCTGGATGGAGATCATTACTTCCGGATTCACAGACCGAACCACAATCTGGATCGTGCGCGGACACAGTTTGCACTGGTTGCAGATATGGAGAAAAAGTGGGATGAGATGAAGCGCATCGTAGAAGAGGCATCCAAATAAAAGGAGCAGATGTTAAAAATGAAACAGTGCTGTGTGGGAATTGATATTGGTGGAACAACGGTAAAATGCGGACTGTTTACTCTGGAGGGGGAGCTTCTCGATAAATGGGAGGTTCCCACCAGAAAGGAAGACAGCGGACAGCATATTTTACCGGATGTAGCAAAAAAATTAAAGGAAAAACTGGCAGATCACGGGTTGACTGCAGACGAGCTTAAGGGTATCGGAATGGGGGTTCCGGGACCGGTTATGCCTGATGGGTGTGTAGAGGTCTGTGTCAATCTGGGATGGCATGACTGCTGGCCTGCCAGAGAAATGCAGAAGCTGATGGGAGCAGAGATTCGCTGTGAAGCAGCAAATGATGCCAACGTTGCCGCACTGGGAGAGATGTGGCAGGGCGGCGGAAAAGGCTGTTCAAATGTAGTAGCAGTGACTCTGGGCACCGGTGTAGGCGGCGGCGTGGTAATTAATGGCCACGTGATTGCAGGCGTACACGGCCTCGGAGGCGAATTGGGGCATATTCATGTGCGTGATGAGGAGAAGGAATTTTGTAATTGCGGCGGCAGAGGTTGTCTTGAGCAGGTTGCAAGCGCAACGGGAATTGCAAGAGAAGCCAGACGGAATATGGCCGCAAGCACACAGCCGTCGGCTCTTCGGAAATTTGGCGATAAAGTAACAGCAAAAAATGTCTGTGACTGCGCAAATGACGGAGATTCCATGGCAATGGAAACACTGGACACAGCCTGCCGATATCTGGGGCTGGCTATGGCCTATGTTACTCATATTGTAGATCCGGAGGTTTTTGTAATCGGCGGTGGGGTAAGCCGGGCAGGAAAGATTTTAACGGATCTGACTATGAAGCATTACGAGGAGTTTACGCCTGTCTCCAAGAAAAAAGCAGGCATTGTCCTGGCATCGTTGGGGAACGATGCAGGTATATACGGGGCAGCTCGCATGGTACTTGACTAACAGGTACCTGCATAGGGGGTAGTGTTTTAAATAGAGGGACGCAGCAAACGTTGGGGGACGGTTGCTGCGTCTGTTTTTTTGTGTCATAGGAAAGTGCGTCCTATGACATAAAAACGCCTCCGCGAGGATCGCCATGGGTTGGAAGAGAATTGGGCCGATGAGACGACCCGCCGCAGGCGGAGAAGCTCGCGAGCGGGCTTCTTTTTTTCGTCCTCTCTTACAAGAGAAAAATTCATTGACAGTGTCCTCTTTATTTCCGTATAATGAAAATAGAATCCCTGTGGAGGGATGGCTGTATGCAGAGCATAGAAACGGAAACGAGTGTATTTTATCCGTAATAGATCCGGCTGGCAGGGCAGGATTTTCGGGGAAAGGAGTACGGATGCATCATTTGATTGGAAAGGAAGCGGAAGAATTTAAGGTTCAGGCCTTCTGCAGAGGAAAATTTGAAGAAGTGACGAAGGAAAGCCTTCTGGGGCACTGGTCTGTGCTGTTTTTTTATCCGGCTGATTTCACCTTTGTGTGTCCCACAGAGTTGGGAGATCTTCAGGATTATTATGAGGATTTCCAGGAAGAGGGATGTGAGATTTATTCTGTTTCAGAAGATACCCATTTTGTACACAAGGCATGGGCAGATGCTTCTGAGACTATTCGGAAAATTCAGTATCCCATGCTGGGGGATCCGGCAGGTGTTCTTGCCAGGCAGTTTGGCGTCCTGGAGGAGGAAGCAGGGCAAGCTCTTAGGGCAACCTTTATTCTGAATCCAGAGGGAAAGATCCGGGCTTACGAGATTCATGATATGGGAATCGGTCGAAATGCCCAGGAGCTTTTAAGAAAGGTACAGGCGGCAAAATATGTAGAGGAGCACGGAGATCAGGTGTGTCCGGCCAAATGGAAGCCGGGAGAGGAAACCCTGATGCCAAGTCTGGATCTGGTAGGACTTTTATAGGGAGGTGATGGGATGATAGACATTTCTCTGATTTCTGCAGAAACTCCCCTTCTGGATGAAAAAACTGCGGAAACTATGAGAGGAGTTTTTCAGAAGCTGGAAAAAGCTGTGGTTCTGAAAGCGGTGGTGGATCTTAAGGAGGAAAAATCTGCTCAGATGGCATCATTTCTGAAGGGAATTGCAGGACTTTCTCCAAAGCTTTCCCTGGAGCTTTATAGTCCGGAGGAATCCGGTATTCTTTCGGCTCAGACCAGAGAACAGGGGACAGAGATAGATGTTTCCCATTTGCCTGTAACCGGTATTTTTGTGGACGGGCTCTATCAGAGGGCAGCATTTCATGGAGTGCCGGGAGGAAAGGAAATCAACTCCTTTGTTATTGGAATCTACAATGCGGCAGGGCCTGGGCAGGAGATTTCCAGGGCTGCCATAAAAAAGATTGGAAAGCTGAAGCGGCCAGCCGATGTGAAGATTTGTGTTTCTCTGGCCTGTCATCACTGCCCTGGCGTGGTGATTGCCAGTCAGCGGATTGCCATGTTAAATCCCCTGGTTCAGGCTCAGATGTACGATGCCAATTTGTATCCGGATTTGGTGGAAGCCTATCAGATTGAGCGGGTTCCTCTGGTTATTATTAACGACAGTCAGGTTTATACAGGGCCCCGGAGTATTGAGGATCTGACCCAGCTTTTGCTGGATGCCAGGTAAAGGAAAAAGAAATTCAACAAAAAAGCAGATTATGTGCATTGTGATAAAAAAATAACGAATTATTTATGAAATATGCACAATTTAAGCAAAAAGAATCTAATAGAATTTTCAAATAATGCTGAAAAAATAAATTACTATTGAAAAGAATATGTACAGTGTGCTATATTAGAGATAGGAAAACAAATAACATGCTGAGAGAGTGAGAGCATAGCGTTACAACAGAAATGTTGTTTGAAGCTATGCTCTTTTTGTATTTTCTTGCAGGAAATTTTACAGCTTTATGCAGGAAACAGCAGAGGAATACTACGAAGAGAGAACAGCAGAAAGTAGAGGGTTCATACAGAAATGGAACAAAGATTTTATGACATGGTTGAGGCAAATCCAGTGATTGCGGCAATTAAGGACATGGATGGTCTGGAGCAGTGCTGTCGGGTGCCGGATATAAAAGTAGTATTTATTCTGTATGGAGATATCTGTAATATTTCAGATATCGTTAGAAAGATAAAAGAAGCAGGAAAAATTGCGATAGTCCATGTGGATTTGATTGCGGGACTCAGCTGTAAGGAGGTTGCTGTTGATTTTATCCGGCAGCATTCCGGGGCAGATGGAATTATTTCCACAAAGCCTTCTATGATACGGCGGGCAAAGGAGCTGGGGCTTTACACCGTTATGCGTTTCTTTGTATTGGACTCCCTGTCCTTTGAAAATATTGAAAAGCAGCTGGTTTCTGTAAAGCCGGATTTTATTGAAGTGCTTCCCGGCGTGATGCCTAAGATTATCCGGAGAGTCTGCAAAAGAGTCAGAACGCATCTCATTGCAGGCGGTCTGATTTCTGACAAGGAGGATGTGATGGCAGCGCTGGATGCAGGTGCTATTGCTGTCTCTTCCACCAATCAGAAGGTGTGGCTTATGTAGATACTTTCTGCCGAAGGGGGTTCGGCAGTGCGTATAGTTTCACTTTTATTATTATTTTTATAGGAGGTATTTTATGGCAAAGTATGTAATGGCTCTTGATGCAGGTACCACCAGCAACCGGTGTATCCTTTTTAATGAGAAGGGCGAGATGTGCAGCGTGGCACAAAAAGAGTTTACTCAGTATTTCCCGCATCCCGGCTGGGTGGAGCACGATGCCAACGAGATCTGGTCAACACAGCTTGGTGTTGCAGTTGAGGCTATGTCAAAAATCGGTGCAACTGCAGAGGATATTGCGGCAATTGGTATTACCAACCAGCGTGAAACCACTATTGTATGGGATAAGAACACAGGTGAGCCAGTTTATCATGCAATTGTATGGCAGTGCCGCCGGACATCCGAGCATTGCGATACTCTGAAGGAAAAGGGGCTGACAGAAACCTTCCGTCAGAAAACAGGACTGGTTATTGATGCTTACTTCTCTGGAACCAAATTAAAATGGATTCTGGACAACGTAGAAGGCGTGCGGGAACGGGCAGAGAACGGAGAGCTTCTTTTTGGTACCGTAGAAACATGGCTGATCTGGCGTCTGACAAAGGGCAAGGTTCATGTAACAGATTACAGTAATGCTTCCAGAACCTTGATGTTCAACATCAATACCCTGGAGTGGGATGATGAGATTCTGGCGGAGCTGAATATTCCGAAATGTATGCTTCCGGAAGCAAAGCCCTCCAGCTGCGTATACGGCGAGGCAGATCCTTCCTTCTTAGGCGGTCCTATCCCCATTGGAGGAGCAGCCGGAGATCAGCAGGCAGCTCTGTTTGGACAGACCTGCTTCCGTCCTGGTGAAGCAAAGAATACATACGGAACAGGATGCTTTATGCTGATGAACACAGGTGACAAGCCGGTATTCTCTAAAAACGGTCTGGTTACCACAATTGCATGGGGCCTGGACGGAAAAGTAAAATATGCTCTTGAGGGCTCCATCTTCGTAGCTGGTGCAGCAGTTCAGTGGCTTCGTGATGAGATGCGCCTGATTGATTCTTCACCGGATTCTGAATATATGGCAAGTAAGGTAAAGGATACGAATGGCTGCTACGTTGTTCCTGCATTTACCGGACTGGGCGCTCCCCATTGGGATCAGTATGCAAGAGGAACCATTGTAGGAATCACCCGAGGCGTGAACAAGTATCATATTATCCGTGCGACTTTGGAATCTCTGGCTTACCAGACAAACGATGTTCTGCAGGCAATGAAGGCAGACTCTGGAATTGAGCTGGCAGCTTTGAAGGTAGACGGCGGCGCCAGTGCAAATAATTTCCTGATGCAGACCCAGGCGGATATTATCAATGCTCCGGTTGAGCGTCCCAGATGCGTAGAAACAACCGCTATGGGTGCGGCTTATCTGGCAGGTCTTGCAGTTGGCTATTGGTCCAGCAAGGAAGATGTTATCAATAACTGGGCAATTGATAAGGTATTTATGCCGGAGATCTCCGAAGAGGATCGGGCCAAGAAGGTTGCCGGCTGGAATAAGGCAGTGAAGTATTCCTATGGCTGGGCAAAAGAAAATTAAGAAAACAGGAAAAAAGGGTAACAGCAAAATTCATACTGTATGAAAGGGGAAATTAATTATGTTGCCATATATCGCAGAATTTATTGGGACGATGCTTCTGATTCTTTTAGGTGATGGTGTAGTAGCAAACGTAACCCTGAACAAATCCGGAATGAAGGGCGCAGGCTCCATTCAGATTACTTTTGCCTGGGGTCTTGCTGTTATGGTTCCGGCATTTATTTTCGGCGCTGCATCCGGCGCACATTTTAACCCGGCTCTGACCATCGCTCTTGCAGTGGATGGCAGCTTTGCATGGTCCATGGTTCCCGGATATATTGTTGCTCAGTTTGCAGGTGCATTTTTAGGTGCGTGCCTTGTATACATTCTGTTTAAAGATCAGTTTGATGCAACCGACAATCCCGGAACAAAGCTGGGCGTTTTCTCTACTGGCCCGTCCGTTGCCAATATGCCTCTGAATATTTTAAGTGAAGCAATCGGAACCTTCGTTCTGGTATTTGCAATTAAGGGAATCCCTGCAACTGCAGCTGCAGGCGTTGAGAAATTTATGGTATTTGGCATTATTGTTTCCATTGGTATGTCCCTGGGCGGACTGACTGGATATGCAATCAACCCGGCCCGCGACCTGGGTCCCCGTCTGGCACATGCAATCCTTCCGATTAAAGGAAAAGGCGATTCCAACTGGGGTTATGCACCGGTTGTGCTGGTGGGCCCGCTGCTTGGCGCAGTAGCAGCTGTACTTCTGTATGGAGCAATTCCGTGGTAGGAAGCGCTGGACACAGGTGCAAAAAAAATTAGCAGGTTTCTGTAGAGACAAAACAGCCAGAGTACCTGACTCAAATTAAATAGTGAATTTTGAGAGCGGAGCCTGGCAAATGGATATCGAAAGATACGAAGATGCCGGGTTCTGTTTTTAAGGAGGAATAAGAAACATGTATGATGTAATTATTATCGGCGCAGGTGTTTCCGGAGCGGCCTCTGCAAGAGAGCTGTCCCGTTACCAGGTAAAGGCCTGCGTTTTGGAGAAGGAAGAGGATGTGTGCTGCGGAACCTCAAAAGCAAACAGCGCTATTGTCCATGCAGGATACGATGCTGCAAGCGGTTCTCTGATGGCTAAGCTGAATGTTCAGGGAAACAAAATGATGGCTAAGCTGGCAGAGGATCTGGATTTTGAGTTTATGCAAGCGGGTTCTCTGGTTGTCTGCACAGAGGAAGAAAACCGTCCGGGGCTGCAGATGCTTCTGGAGCGGGGCATCAAAAACGGAGTAGAAGGTCTCCGGATTATTGAGCGGGATGAGCTGGTGAAAATGGAGCCTAATATTTCTGATGAGGCAGTAGCAGCTCTTTATGCACCCACCGGCGGTATTGTATGTCCTTTTAATCTGAATATCGCTATGGCAGAAAATGCCTGTACCAATGGTGTGGAATTTAAGTTTAACACTCAGGTGGAAGGAATCGAAAAGAAAGAGGACGGATTCCTGATTCATACCAATAAGGGCGATTTTGAAGCACGATGCGTGGTAAACGCAGCAGGCGTTTATGCAGATCAGATTCACAATATGGTCAGTGACAGGAAGCTTACGATTACACCAAGACGGGGAGACTACTGTCTGCTGGATAAGACGGCAGGAAAGCATGTAAATCATACCATTTTTGCTTTGCCTGGAAAATATGGAAAAGGCGTTCTGGTATCTCCAACTGTACACGGAAATCTGATTGTGGGTCCGACGGCGATTGACATTGAGGATAAGGAAGGAACCAATACAACCAGAGCAGGACTTGACGAAGTAATTACCAAGTGTGCGAAAACAGTGAAAAATGTTCCCCTTCGTCAGGTGATTACCTCTTTTGCAGGACTTCGCGCCCACGAAGACGGACATGAGTTTATTATTGAAGAGCTCAAAGAGGCTCCTGGTTTTGTTGACTGTGCAGGCATCGAATCTCCGGGGCTGACCAGCAGTCCGGCGATTGGCTGCATGGTGGCAGATATTGTAAAGGGAATCCTGGATCTGAAAGAAAATCCAGACTTTGTAGGAACAAGAAAAGGTGTGCTGAATCCGGAGAAGCTCTCCATGGAGGAGCGCAATGAGCTGATTAAAAAGCAGCCGGCTTACGGAAATATTATATGCCGCTGTGAAATGGTGACAGAGGGAGAAATCCTGGATGCCATTCATCGCCCATTGGGAGCCCGTTCTCTGGACGGTGTAAAGCGCAGAACCAGAGCCGGAATGGGACGCTGCCAGGCAGGCTTTTGTTCGCCGAGGACTATGGAAATTCTTTCCAGAGAGCTTTCTATGGATATGGAAGAGATTACAAAATGCGGCGGCGATTCAAAAATCGTTGTTGGAACAAACAAGGATCGGATATAGAAGGAGGGGCGTCGAAACATGAAAGCATATGATATCGTAATCATTGGCGGCGGCCCTGCAGGGCTTGCAGCTGCCGCAGCAGCAAGAAAAAGCGGAGTGGAGAAAATCCTGATTCTGGAACGAGACAAGGAACTGGGCGGAATTTTAAACCAGTGCATTCACAATGGTTTCGGACTTCATACATTTAAGGAAGAACTGACGGGACCAGAATATGCTGCCCGGTTTATTGATCAGGTAAAGGAACTGGAAATTGAATACAAATTGCATACCATGGTTATGGACATCAGTCCAGATAAGGTAGTGACTGCTATGAACCGGGAAGAGGGGATGTTCCAGATTCAGGCAGGAGCCGTGATTCTGGCAATGGGATGCAGAGAGCGTTCCAGAGGAGCGCTGAACATTCCCGGATATCGTCCGGCCGGAATTTATTCTGCCGGAACAGCGCAGCGACTGGTAAACAGAGAGGGATTTCTGCCGGGTCGTGAGGTAGTAATACTGGGATCCGGAGATATCGGACTGATTATGGCAAGACGTATGACCTTTGAAGGCGCCAAGGTCAAGGTTGTGGCAGAGCTGATGCCATATTCCGGCGGCTTAAAGAGAAATATTGTTCAGTGTCTGGATGACTACGGAATTCCCTTAAAGCTGAGCCATACCGTTGTGGAAATTCGCGGAAAAGAGCGCCTGACCGGCGTTACTATTGCAAAGGTGGATGAGAAAGGAAAACCGATTCCAGGAACAGAGGAGGATTATGACTGCGATACTCTTCTTCTTTCGGTTGGACTAATCCCTGAAAATGAGCTTTCCAGAGGAGCCGGTGTGGATATGAGTCCTGTAACCTCGGGACCGATTGTAAATGAAAGTCTGGAAACCAATATCGAAGGCGTGTTTGCCTGCGGTAATGTGCTTCACGTTCATGATCTGGTGGATTTTGTTTCCGAGGAGGCAGCAGCAGCAGGAAGAAATGCGGCTCTGTATGTACAGGGCAGACGACAGTCTGAAGCAGGAAAAGCCATTTTGCTGAATCCGGTGGAGGGTGTCCGTTATACCGTACCTTCTGTGATTCATCCGGATCGGATGGACGACAAGCTGACGGTTCGTTTCCGTGTGGGCGGAGTTTATAAAAACTGTTATATCAGCGTATATTTTGATGATGAACGGGTGATTCATCGGAAACGTCCTGTAGTAGCACCGGGAGAAATGGAAGAGATTAAGCTGGAGAAGGAAAAGCTTCTGGCATATCCGGATTTAAAGACGATAACCGTAAAAATTGAGGAGGCATAGGCAATGGAAAAAAGAGAACTGATCTGCATAGGCTGTCCTCTGGGCTGCCCGGTAACGGTAACCATGGAAGCCGGCGAAGTAATTAAGGTGGAAGGAAATACCTGTAAACGGGGCGACGATTACGCCAGAAAAGAAGTGACCAACCCTACCAGAATTGTGACCAGTACCGTTATGGTGGAGGGCGGTAAGGATGTTACCGTTTCTGTGAAAACAAAGACAGATATTCCAAAGGAAAAGATCTTTGATTGTGTGAAATCCTTAAAGGGCGTGACGGTTCAGGCTCCGGTTCATATTGGAGATGTGATTCTGGCAAATACGGCAGATACCGGTGTGGACATCATTGCCACCAGCAATGTAGAAGCAAAATAAGACAAAATGGGCAGAACATCCCGGCATGGCAAAAAGACCATGGCGGGATACTGCTGATTCGTGGAAGACTGGTTTTCCCGGCAGAAGGAGCCCGGGAGCCATGCAATATGGCAGATATAGAAAGTGAGGAAGGAAAATGGAAGAAAAGAAAAAAGCTTCAGGATGGAGTAATTTAAACGGAATCAGTGATGACGACAAGACGTGCGGACTCAATGATATGAACTGTCTGGAGGATGAAAAAGACACCAGCTGCGGATTAAATGATATGAACTGCTTAAGCGGAGAGGATGACAGCACCTGCGGACTTAATGACATGAATTGTCTGGGAGAAGACAAGTAGACGAAAAAAGAAAATCTGCGGGGAACGAAAGACCTTTATAGAAGAGGGAAGCAGACAGAATGTACAGGAGAAAATAAGCGGAACGAAAGGAGATTTCAGAATGAAGAAATTTATCAATGGCGTTGACCAGGTAGAGGATCAGATGATTCAGGGTATGGTAAAGGCTTATCCAAAGCATCTTAGAAAGCTGGAGTGCGGAAATGTAGTCGTTCGTGCTGAGAAAAAGGAAGGAAAGGTTGCCCTGATCAGCGGAGGCGGAAGCGGTCATGAACCGGCACACGGGGGATTTGTGGGACGCGGTATGCTGGATGCGGCAGTTGCAGGCGCAGTATTTACTTCTCCGACCCCGGATCAGATTCTGGAAGGCATTAAGGCCATTGCTACTGACAAGGGTGTTCTGATGGTAGTAAAAAACTATACCGGTGATGTCATGAATTTTGAAATGGCAGCGGAAATGGCGGAGATGGAGGGCATTTCTGTAAAACATGTGGTAACCAACGATGATGTTGCTGTTGACGGAAGCTTATATACCATTGGCAGAAGAGGAGTGGCAGGAACTGTATTTGTTCACAAGATTGCAGGGGCCCTGGCAGAGACAGGAGCTGATTTGGATGAGGTTCAGACAGTCGCTCAGAGGGTAATTGACAATGTGCGGACGATGGGAGCGGCTATTGCTCCGTGTACGGTTCCGGCAGCAGGAAAACCAGGATTTGAGCTGTCTGAAAATGAGATGGAGGTTGGAATCGGTATTCACGGCGAACCGGGTACCCATAAGGAGGAAATGAGACCAGCAGATGAGATTGTGGATCTGCTTTTGGAAAAGATTCTTGCAGATCTGGATTATTCCGGCAGCGAGGTGGCTGTGATGATCAATGGTTCCGGAGCAACTCCTCTAATGGAGCTGTTTATTATCAACAATCATGTGGCAGACGTTCTTGCAGAAAAGGGAATCCGCATATATCGGACTTTAGTGGGAGAATATATGACCTCTATTGAGATGCAGGGCTTTTCTATTTCCCTGCTGAAGCTGGATGAGGAGATGAAGCAGCTTCTGGATGCAGAGGCAGATACACCGGCTTGGAAAGAATAGGAATCAGGAGGAGAAAACAATGGCAGATAACAAAATGGTGCTTTTGGTTTTAAAGAGAATTGGAGAAAAAATCGAAGCAGAAAAGGAATATCTTACAGAGCTGGATCAGCCTATCGGAGACAGTGATCATGGGATCAATCTGGCCAGAGGATTTCAGGAAGTGGAGAATAAACTGCCATCGATGGAAGATAAGGATATTGGAACGATTCTGAAAACAGCAGGAATGGCTCTAGTATCAAAAGTAGGAGGTGCTTCCGGGCCTCTTTATGGATCGGCATTTATGAAAATGGGCATGGCTTTAAATGGAAAAATGGATATGGATATGAATGATTTTCTCGGAGCTGTAGAGGCTGCTGTCGAAGCGGTGAAGCAGAGAGGAAAGGCAACCGTGGAGGAAGCTACCATGCTGGATGCTATGGTTCCGGCTTTAGATGCCATGAAACAGGCAGCAGCAGACGGAATGGACAGAAATGGCGTTCTGGAGGCTGGCTGCAAAGCATCCTGGGCTGGTGCAGAGCATACCAAGGATCTGGTGGCAACAAAGGGCCGCGCCAGCTATGTAGGAGAGCGGGGGCTGGGACACCAGGATCCGGGAGCCACGTCCTTTTCCTTTATGTTGGAAACGGTAAAAAATACTCTGAGCTAGGAAAGGGGAGAACAGGATGGTTGGATTTGTAATCGTTTCTCACAGCAGAAAGCTGGCTGAGGGTGTTGTGGAATTGGCAAAAATGATGGCTCCGGATGTCCCTCAGGTCGCCGCAGGCGGCCTGGAGGACGGAAGCTTTGGTACCAGCTTTGAGCGAATTCTGGAGGCTGTTAATGAGATATACTCAGAGGACGGAGTCATTGTGCTGATGGATCTGGGCAGCGCGGTGATGACCACGGAGATGGTACTGGAGGCTCTGGATGGACAGAAGCTGGCAATGGCAGACTGCCCTCTGGTAGAGGGCGCTGTTGTGGCAGCCGTGAATGCAGCCGGAGGAATGAGCTTTGAAGAGATTTTAAAGGATTTGGAAAAGGTTCGAGATATGAAAAAGCTCTCATAAAGATAATAATTATTTTGTTATCAGTTTAATCAAATACAGGTATTTTACATATTGCTTAAACTGGGGTATGATTTTCTTCGAAAGAAACACAGAAAAAGTGAAGCTTAAGGAGGAAAATACCAATGAATAAGCAAGTATGGAAAGAAACAAAGCCCGGAAAGCTGTGGACACTGTTCCGGGCTATGTTTGTGTTAAGCGCCTGTACCTTTGGAGGCGGGTTTGTGATTGTATCTCTGATGAAAAAGAAGTTTGTTGAGGAACTGGGGTGGCTGGATGAAGCAGAAATGCTGGATATTACAGCCATTACTCAATCCGCGCCAGGTCCGCTTCCGGTAAATGCCTCAGTGATTATTGGATACCGGATCTGTGGAGTGACAGGTGCTTTGGCTGCAGTTCTTGGAACAATTATTCCGCCGATGGCAATTATTTCCCTGATCTGTGTATTTTACACAGAATTTCGCACCAATGCCTACATTGCTTTGGCCCTTCAGGTGATGCGGGCCGGTGTGGCGGCAGTGATTGCAGATGTTGCCTGGAATCTGGCAAAGAATGTGTGGGATATGGGTTCTGTTTTTTATACGGGTCTTATGAGTGCAGCTTTTGTGGCAACCTGCTTTCTGAATATCAGCGCTATGACAGTGATTCTCATTTGTCTGGGTATGGGCATATTTCAGGCATGGTGGAATGCAGCGTCAGTGAAGGGAGGAAAAAAACGTGAATATGCTTGTTAAACTGTTTTTTGCCTTTATTCAGGTAGGTCTGTTTTCCGTTGGAGGAGGATATGCTGCGATTCCTCTGATTCAGGCTCAAATTGTAAATATTCACAGGTTGATGTCCATGGAAGAGTTTACGGATTTGATTACCATTGCAGAAATGACTCCCGGGCCAGTATCCATTAATTCTTCCACCTTTGTGGGAACAAGACTGGGCGGACTGGGCGGAGCAATTTTATGTACTCTGGGATGTATCCTTCCATCCTTTTTCATCTGCCTGACGCTGGCATATTTTTATTACAAATATCGTTCCTTTTCTGGCGTACAGACGGTTCTGGCCGCTATGCGGCCGGCTGTAGTGGCCCTGATTGGCTCTGCAGGTTTTTCCATTCTTTTACTGGCTTTGTTTGACTCTGGGCTATCTGGTCTTCAGGCAGAAAATCTGAAAATCGTGGAGCTGGTTCTTTTTGCAGGCGGTCTGTTTTTGCTTCGCCGGTTCCGGGAAAAGGTGGGAGCCATTCAGATTATCTTCGGTTCCGGAGTTGTGGGAACGGCGGCCTATCTGATAGGAGGCCTTTTCCTGTAAAGAGAGTACAGCTGTCAGGAGACAGGCTCTCCGATAACAGAGCAGAGTGAGAGGCGGCACAACTTGGCCAAACCTTCCATTTCCGGAGAAAGCAGCTTGTCTTTGTGATAGACCAGCCGGATATCCCGGAGGATATGAACCTGCTCCAGAGAAAGGGCAGTCAGTTTCTTCTCCTTCAGATACGGTTCAACCAGCATTCTGGAGAGAATAGCAAGCCCATGTCCGGCTAAAACAGCATTGATAATTGCCTGGGTGTTGGTGCAGGTCCAGCTTTTTGTCAAAGGAATATGGTGGCTTTGAAGAAACTGCTCAAACTGATTGCGATCGTTGCTTCCGGATTCCCGGGAAATAAAGGTTTCTCCGGCCAGTCGCTCTATGGGAATACAGGGCTGGCTGGCCAGAGGATGATTTGGCGGAGCAACAATTAAAAGTTCATCTTCGCATACCCTTGTGCAGAGCAGGTCTGGATTTACAATGGTGCCTTCAACAATACCTGCATCCAGCTGGCTTTCCAGAAGCATTTGCTCGATTCGGCTGGTATTGTTGACTGTAACCTGAAGATCTATGTCAGGGTGTCTGATTTTCAGCTGACTGGCGAGTTCCGGAATCAGGCAGGTACCTACCGATACGCTGGCTCCCAGCCGCAGACATTGGTAGGTTCCCTGGGAAATCAGAAGCTGTTCCATATCTTCGTAGGTTCTGAGCAAACGATAGGCATAGGCTAAAAGCTTTTCCCCGGCCGCAGTAATGTAAAGCCTCTGAGAAAGCCGCTCAAACAGCTGTACATGGTATTCTTTTTCCAGCTCGGAAATTGCCTGACTGACAGATGGCTGGGAGATATACAGTTTTTTTGCCGCTGCATGCATGGTCTTCTCTTCGGCAATTGTCACAAATATTCGGATAGTTCTTAGTGTCATAACGATTCCTTTCTGCTCCTTTCTGGCGCATGTCTTTTTTTATTTCTGTAATTCCTGGAAAATTGCTTCGTACTGAGCAGAAAAAATACTGTCTTTATTCCAGATAAATGAAAAATCGTGTGCGATTTTAAAATCAGATAAAGGAATTTCTATAAGGGTTTTGTCTTCCAGTTCTTTTTGGACAGCAGACTGGTACAAAAATGAAATTCCACAGTCCTCCCGTAGCAGAGAAACGATGGCATGAATATTTTCTATTTCGATAATATGGGAAAAATCTTCTGCAGACAGGTTGTTGAGGGCCAGGATTTTCGTAAGAATAGCCCGTGTTCCGGAACCGTGCTCTCTCAGAAGAAGACGTTCGCCTGTCAGATCCCGCAGGCAGGAAACAGGCTTTTGAAAAATATGTTTGCTGGAGGCAACGCCGATAAAGGGTTCCTTTTGGAGAATTCGTGTAGTGTAAAGATCTTCCCTAAAATACCCCTCAACAATAGCAAAATCAAGAGTTCCTTCCCGAAGGCGAGAAAGAAGTGTCTGAGTATTGCCGTAGCAGATATGGATCTTCCATTGTGGATGGGCTTTTAAAAAGCGGGCAAGGGAGGGAATGACAGCGTATTCTCCTATTGTCATAGTAACGCCAAAGGTCAGTCCCTTTTTTCCTGCCATACTTTGCTGCATCCTGATTTTCATCCGATGATCATCGCTTTGCAGAGTTTCTAGAGAGTCCTTCAGAATCTGCCCGGCGTCTGTCAGATAGAGTTTCTTTTTTTCACGGATAAATAAAGGTGTATCATATTGCTCCTCCAGATAGCGGATATGCTGGGAAACAGCAGGCTGTGTCAGATTCAATACCTGAGCCGCCCGAGTAAAGTTCATACATTCACATACAGTTAAAAATGTTTTCATACGAAAATCAATCATAGTTTGACACCTCCAAGAACAGGATATTTATATCATAATATAAATTTATTATATAATCAATATACATAATTTTACAAAATGATAAAACAGATCTATATTATAGAGGAAGGAAACAAGAGACAGGCCGGAGACGGCTAGGGAAGAGAACAAGAAGGTCAGGAGGAGCAAAGCTATGTATGATGTAATTATTATCGGAGCAGGTCCCGCAGGTATCAGTGCTGGAATTTATTCTGTAAGCAGAGGAAAGAAAACTCTGATACTGGAAAAGCAGGCCATTGGAGGGCTGATTGGAAAGGTTTCGACAGTAACCCATTATGCCGGAATTACAGAAGGAGAAACAGGAAAAACCTTTGCAGAAAGAATGAAAAAGCAGGCCATGGATGCAGGCGTGGAGTTTAAAATGGAAACAGTCACTGAGGTGGAGCTGAAAGGGAAAACAAAGACGGTTACTACGGAACGAGGCGTATATCAGGCGGAAAAGGTGATTATTGCCGCAGGCACATCTCCCAGAATGCTGGGAATCCCTGGAGAAAAGGAACTCAGCGGAAAAGGAATGACCATGAATGCAGCAAGGGATTGCGATACCTACGCAGGAAAGCATGTATATGTAGTGGGAGGCTCTGATGGTGCTGTAAAGGAGGCGCTGTATCTGTCAAAATCAGCCAGCCAGGTAACGATTATTCATTTTGAAGACGGGCTGGGATGTATTGCAGAATTTCGAGAAAAGGCAGAGAAGTGTCCGAACATGATTGTAAGATTGAATTCAAGACTTCATGGAGTTTATGGAACAGAACGGGTGGAAGCTTTGGAAATTGCCGATGAGAGAACTGGAGCAATTGAAACCATAGAAGATCCGGGCTGTGGAATTTTTGTATATGCGGGAACAGTTCCCAATACGGAATTATACGGACAGTTGAAGCTGGAAAATGGATTTATTCCAGTAAATGAACGAATGGAAACAGAGATTCCCGGGGTGTATGCAGCCGGTGATATTCGAGTAAAGGGTGTGCGCCAGGTATCTACGGCAGTGGCTGACGGCACAATAGCTGCTGTCTACGCAGCCATGAACTAAATTTTGAAAATAAAACTACAAAAAAGAGGAAATGCGGTTGGAGCTGCATTTCCTCTTTTTGGAATTACAAGATCCGGATGCCCAGATGGTAGCTTTTTTCCTCCTGTGGATTCAGAGACTGAACGTGGTGGCGGTGTGCAAACTCATCGTCCTCGTCAGAACGGATGGCAGAACCGTTCCAGGGCTCTACGCAGACGAAAGGAGCCTGAGACTCGTAAGGAGTCCAGAATGCCACAGTTTCAAAGCCGGCATAATCAACTTCGATTCCTTTTCCAGTAGATGGATTTACTACGGAAACCTTTCTGGAACGGATTTCGTCAAAATAAACAGCGTCATTATGGAATAACTCGTAGTCTAAGGGCAGAAAACGGGTGTTTTCCAGATGAAAGCGAGTGCTCTCTGCATTAAATTCCATTCGTTCTGGGTTGTAAGGCATGGAAGCGGTATTTTCTGTCTGTTCAAACTCTAACCGATAATCTTCAAAGGATTCTCCTTCCTCAAGCGGGCATACAAAGCCTGGATGAGCGCCGATACAGTATACCATGCGGCTGTCGCCGATATTTTTTACGGAATAATCCATGGAAAGTACTCCGTCATTCAGGCGGTAGGTCAGGGTAAGGATGAAGTAATATGGATAGAACCGTAGTGTATTTTCGTTGGCTGTAAGCTGGAATGTGGCATGAGTTTCGGACTGATCGGAAACAGAAAATTCAGAAGTTGCACAAAAACCATGTTTTGGCATCTCATACCACACACCATCAAAAAGCGTTTTTCCGTTACGGCAGTTTCCTACAGAAGGAAAGAGGAGGGGAGAACAGCGGGCCCAGACAGCAGGATCTCTCTGCCAGATATATTCCTTTCCGGAAGCGTCTTTCATAGAAATCAGCTGGGCTCCTAAGGTGTCGATAGATGCAGTTGTTTTGGAATCGCAGATAGTAATAATCATGTTTATTCTCCTTTTCATTTTATTTTTTTAATCCATATCGGTCAGCAGAGTGCAAAGCACCTGCTGGCTGTATTTGGACAACAGCAGGACCACAGCTCTCTCGATTGGCAATATAATAGGGGAGGCTGATTTTCATGGGAAGCGTGTGTCCCCCCTCGATTCGATCAATGAGAATTTTAGCAGTCATCTGTCCCATTTCATCGACAGGAATATGAATGGTAGTCAGCATTGGTGTTAAATACTGAGCTGTTTCAATATCATCAATACTGATGAGAGAAACATCCTCTGGGATGGAGAGATTGTGCTCTTTTAGGGCACGCATTACACCTATGGCAGTAATATCATTGGGGCAGAAGTAGGCAGTAGCTCCGCAATTTTTATCAAGAAGACTGCTGGCTCCGCGGTATCCACCTTCAGAAGACAAAGCAACGTTAGCAGTTAGTTCCTTGCGTAAGGGGATTTTTGCAGCTGCTAAAGCATCACAATAGCCCCGGTAGCGATCCTCGTGTTCTGTTTCTCCAATATAGGCAATCTGCCTATGTCCTAAAGAAAGAAGATGGTTGACAGCTGTTACAGCGGTGTCGTAACCACTGCAGATAATCTGATCATACTTGGCATCCAGGCTGTTAAGTCCCGTATAGGCTATACATTTAAAATATCGTTTGAGGAACTTCAGAAGCTGCTTGTCGCAGCGGCCTAAAACGGCAACTCCATCAACATGATTATCTGTAACCAGACGATAAGTGCCTGGATGGTTAATATCAAAGGCGGTAAAGGTATATTTTAAAATATAATTATACCGAAAGGCTTCTTTTTCAATACTTCTTGCAAGTGCTGCAAAAAAGCTGTCCGTTTCTTTTTCAGAAACACGGGCAAAAATGCAGGCAATGGAGCGGGAGCGGCTGCCGGTGCTTTCCTGGATTCCCATTTTTAGCTCACGTGCAGAGCTGTTGGGGACATAGCCGGTGCGGCGTACAATTTCCCAGATTCGATCCTGAACTTCTTGGCTGGCCGGGCATTTGCTGCTTTTGTTAATGACGCGGGATACAGTGGAAATCGATACGCCGGCCTCTGCTGCAATTTCCTTCAGTGTCATAAAGGGCCTCCTTTCTGAACGGTTGCTTTTATTCTATAAAAACACCTGGAAAAAAGCTATGGCAATATACACAAACGTTTGCGTAAAAATTGTGAAAATTGCACGGATTTTTCTTTTCGCAAATGACTTTGATCCCTTATAATAGAAATCATGTATAATAAAAGAAACAGAGCAGGATTTTCAGGCAGCCTTCAAAAGGGTATGATAATATTTCATACTGTTTTTTCTTCCCAAAACACGATACACTTAGGTCAGTGAAGAAAATATACGGCATGACCGAAAAATGGGAGGTTTTTTATGGATAACGTGAAAGACAAAAAAGCCTTTTGGACGCGAATTCCTAACAGCGCCTGGATGGCATTATCGCTTCTTCTGGCAATTCTTCTCTGGATTTTGATTGCATCTACAGAATCCGGCGGAGTAGTATTTGCAGAACCTTGGGAGGTTTTTTCCAAGCTGACTGCAAAGATTCAGGATGGAACTCTGTGGCCTCATATTTATTCCAGCCTGTTTCGTGTAATTGTAGGATTTTCTCTGGGCTTTATTGTTTCTATTCCGATTGCATTTCTGATGGGATGGTATGCTCCTTTTAGAAACTTGGTAGCGCCTTGGGTGCAGTTTGTTCGTAACATTCCGCCTTTGGCATATATTCCGTTGATTATTACAGGAGCAGGAGTAGGCGAAGAGGCAAAGGTAATAGTTATCTTTATTGCATCGTTTTTGGTTCTGGTAGTAACAATTTACCAGGGGGTATGTAATGTAGATGTGACACTGATTAAAGCAGCAAGGGTGTTGGGTGCTTCTGATAAAGATATTTTCTTTAAAGTAATTATTCCGGCCTCTACTCCATTTATTCTGGTAGGTGCCAGATTAGGACTTTCCGCTTCCTTGACAACACTGGTTGCGGCGGAGCTTACTGGTGCTTCAAAGGGCTTGGGCATGATGATTCAGAAAGCACAGGGATATTATGATATGGCAACCGTGCTTCTCGGAATTCTTATTATCGGTGTGATTGGTATGCTGATGGAACAGCTGGTTAAATTCTTAGAAAGGAAGCTAACGGGATGGCAGGAAACGGTACAGTAAAAGTAAAAATTGACAAGGTTGAGAAAATATATAGTGGGCGAAATGGCGATATGGTTGCCTTAAATGGTGTCAGCCTTGATATCATGGAAAATGAATTTGTCTGTGTAGTAGGGCCGTCTGGATGTGGAAAATCGACACTGCTAAATATTATTGCAGGTCTTTTGGAACCTACCTCAGGTGCAGTTTATGTAGATGGAAAAGAAGTACATGGACCTGGTCCGGAGCGTGGTGTAGTATTTCAGCAGTATGCATTGTTCCCCTGGTTGACTGTACTGAAAAACGTACAGTTTGGCCTGAAGCTGAAGGGAATGGGTGAGGCAGAGTCCAGGGAAATTGCCATGAAATATTTGAAAATGGTAGATTTGGAACAGTTTGCCGATTCTTATCCGAAAGAGTTGTCTGGTGGTATGAAGCAGAGAGTAGCGATCGCAAGAGCCTATGCCGTGGATCCTTCCGTTCTTCTGATGGATGAACCCTTTGGAGCTCTGGATGCTCAGACAAGAACGCAGCTTCAGTCAGAGCTGATTAAAACCTGGCAGGAGCAGAAAAAAACGTGCTTCTTTATTACTCACGATGTGGAAGAGGCAGTGATTCTGGCAACGAAAGTAATTATTATGAGTGCAAGACCAGGACGAATTAAAAAGATTGTTGATGTCAATCTTCCGTATCCACGAACACAGGAAATGAAGATGGAGCTTCCGTTCCTGGATTTGAAGACCTACATTTGGGGCGAGGTATATCAGGAGTATCTGGAGGTTCGCAAATAGAAACAAAGAGATTTGCTGAAAGTGGGAACGATACAGACAGAAATCAAGATGGCAGATAACACAAAATTAAGTAGAAACATACCCTGCGGGGAAGAAGGAGGATAAACTATGAAAAAACAGGTAAGCGTGATTCTGGCAGCAGCATTGGCGGCAGCGTCTCTTGCAGGCTGCGGTGGAGCTAAGAAGGAAGAAACACAGGCAGCAGCAACAGAGGCTCCCAAAACAGAAGCAGCAACAGAAGCTGCGACATCTGCTGAGGCAGAGCCAGAAACAGAGGCAGAAAGCTTTGAACCGGAAACAGTTCGAGTTGCCTATATGCCTAATATGGGAAGTGCTTCCCTGGCTGTAACGGCAAGAGAAAAGGGATATTTTGAAGAGATGGGGCTGACTGTTGAATTAGTTGAGTTCCAGGGCGGACCGGCTGAAATAGCAGCTATGGCGGCAGGTGATATCGCAATTTCTCAGATCGGTCATGGAGCACATGCTCTTTGTGCTGAGGGTGAGGCTGTTATTTTCCAGATTGACTGTACCAGCCTTGCGGATGCAGTTATCGGAAATGCAGACAAAGGAATCAGCTCTATCGCAGATTTAAAAGGAAAGAAGGTGGCTGCAACCAGTGGTACTTCTGCAGAAATTATTTTGAATCTGGCTTTGAAGTCTGCTGGACTGACTTCTGATGATCTTGAGATTGTAGAAATGGATGCTAACGGTATGGTAAGTGCTATGGTAAGCGGCAATGTAGATGCCTGCGCAACCTGGTCTCCGGGAACTGTAACCATCAGCGAAGCTCTGGGAGATAAGACCGTATGGCTTGCTACAAACCAGGATTATATCAATGAAGCAACCTTCCCGTCCAGCTTTATTACAACTCAGAAATATGCAGATGAGCATCATGATGTTCTGGTTCGCTTCAGCCGCGCACTTCAGAAGGCTGCAGATTACAGAAATGAGCATATCGAAGAAGTTGCAGAAATGGTTGCAAAACAGTGTGAGGTTGATGCATCTACTATGCTGGCTTGTGTTGGCGAAGGAAACTGGACTATTACCAGTGATTTCCAGAAAAAAGCTCTGGAAGATGGAACCATCCAGAAGTATTACGAGAACCAGCAGCAGGTATTTATTGATGGTGGACGTCTTACCGAGAAGGTAGATGTAAATGAATATGTTCTGTTTGATGTTATGAAAGAAGCTAACGAGGCAAATAACAAATAAAAATCAGGCAGGAAAAAGGGAAAAGGCAGAAATGTAATGTTTCAGCCTTTTCCCTGCACCTGTTTATGGAGTTAAAAATGCTGTTTATTATTCTACTGTTTCTTGCTGTTTCATCCATAATCCTGTTTTTCTTGAAACGTGACAGGGAAACCTTTTTTTTGCTGGGAATGTGCTTCAGCTTTATTGTTATGTTTATAGGTATTACTATTTACCTGGCAAAAACAGGAGGTCTTTCCCCGGAACAGAAAATGTTCCTTTTTTTTGATACCAGAATTCAGAGATGGCTGTCTTATCTCATTTTCCCTTTGAGAAATCTGGGATATACCATAGCGGTAGGAAGATATTTGTTCCCTTTCTTTTTGCTGACGTTTGCAGCAAATAAAAGTATGATTCCTTCTATCCAGAGGCTCAAACATAAGTTTTGGTTGTTTTTGCTTCTGCCTGCAGTCAGCCTTCTGATTTATTATCCCAATTTCTTTTTCGAACTGGTAAAGGGAAGGTTTGAGCTTCAGAAGCTCTTGATGAGAGGTACCTTCTGCTGGATTCATATTTATTTAGCGGTTTCTGTGTTTCTTCTGTGTTATGAGTATTACCGCATTACAATTCCTCATTGTAAACGCCAGTTCCGGTATATCTTAGTGTTTATCCTTAGTGTAACGGTACAGTATGCTATTTATTGTGTCCAGGATCCGATTCAGGTATATCAGATTTATTCTCAGGAATATATGCGGTTTAATGGGCGTTTATATACAGATTCGACGATGAGTGTCGCAGGCTGGTATCTGTTTGCTGTAATAACACTTTTGTTTGTCGTTCTTGGATTCTGGAGTCTGCGCACCTATACAGAGATCGACAGAAAAGAAAACAGAGATGAGATCCGCATTCAGCGTAAATTTGAAACAGCAAGTATGGGAGTGACGGTGTTTGTCCACAGCATAAAAAATCAGCTGCTTTCAAACCGTGTTCTGTGTAAAAAAATACGCCGGGAATTAGCTGCAGAGCAGCCGGATATGGAAAAACTGAGAGAATATGCCTGTATGTTGGAGCAGTTTAATGAAAATATGCTGGGAAGAATGGAAGAACTATATAAAAGCATTAAATCCAATGCTTTGATTTTATCACCAATTCCGGCAGGACAGGTGGTTACCCAGGCAATCCGGCAGTTTCAGCAGAAATATCGAGGAGTGTCCGTAGATGTTCTCGGAGATCAGGATGAGGTTATTCTGGCGGATGTGCAGCATTTGGGAGAAGCTGTGTATAATCTGCTGACCAATGCTCATGAGGCATTTTTAGTTTCTGGAAAAACAGAAAAAGAAATTCTTCAAATTATTCTTCACAGTGAACGTTTTTATATTGGATTTGAAATTCGGGATAATGGAAATGGGATCGCAGAAAAGGAACGGCAGAAAATTTTTTATCCATTTTATACGAGTAAAAATACCAATAATAACTGGGGAATGGGACTTTATTATGTACGAGAAATTGTAAAGGGGCATTTTGGTATGATGAAGATGGAAAGCGTTCCTGGAGAAGGAACCAGTTTTTGTATGATGATACCTCGATATGAATCCAGAAAGAGACTAAACTTGAAGTGGAAGAGAGGGGAAGTATGATAAAAGTAGCAATTGTAGAGGATTTTGAACTGATTCGGGAAGATCTAAAGGAGCTGATTGACAGCCAAGAAGATATGCAGGTTGTGTGGGCAGCAGAAACAGGTGTCCAGGCAGTAGAGCTGGCAGAAAAAGAAGCGACAGATATTATTTTGATGGATATTGAAATGGAAACCATCAACGCAGGGATTCTTGCGGCAGAAAAAATCAGGGATAAGAATTCGGAACAGAAGATTATTTTTATGACAGCTCATGAAACGAATGAGATGATCATTACTGCCATGGGAACAGGGGCTGTTGATTATTTGGTAAAAGGAGAGGATAGTGAAGAGATCCTGTCTCATATCAGAAATGCTTTTGCTGGGCGGGCGACAATGAATTCTCGCATTCAGGAAACGATTATGCGTGAATACTCCCGCTTGCAGCGTTCAGAACGGAGCCTTTTGTTTTTCATTCATAATGTTTCTCAGCTAACAGCAGCAGAGCGAGAACTGGTAAAGCTTTTGCTGGAAGGAATGAAAGTAAAAGAGATTGCGCAGGTTCGCTGTGTGGAAATGATCACCGTCAAAACTCAGATTAAAAGCTTGCTGCGGAAATTCGGATGCAGCAGAACAAAGGAAATTGTGTCTATGATCCGGGATTTAAATTTATCCCATCTCTTTGTGTAAAAATAAGGCAAACGATTGAGTAAAAATTTGAACCAAAAAGACTGGTTTATGTTACAATGAAAATAAGAAAAGGAGGTATGTCACAATGAGACACGAATACTACGGATACAGCAAAGAGGAACTTCTTGCAAATCCGAAGATTTCCCTTGTATGTATGGCGGATAATGAGCAGGTATTTCGTCATATGGCAGGGGAAATGGCTGAAACAATTGAAGCCCACAACGCAGAGGGAAAAACAACGGTATTTATCTGCCCTGTCGGCCCGGTTGGCCAGTATCCATTTTTCGTTGAAATGGTAAATGAAAGAAATATCAGTTTAAAAAACACATGGTTTATTAACATGGATGAATATCTTGACGACGAAAAGCAATGGGTTCCTATGGATCATCCTCTGAGCTTCCGCGGTTTTATGGAAAGAACGGTGTATTCGAAGGTGAAACCGGAGTTGGTAATGCCGCCAGAACAGAGAGTATTCCCGGATCCCAATAACATTTCCTATATTCCGGAGCTGATTGAACGTCTTGGAGGAGTTGATATTGCATTTGGAGGCATTGGAATCAATGGTCATGTAGCATTTAATGAAGCAGATCCTTCCCTGACAGGAGATGAATTCCTTGCACAGAAAACGAGAGTGCTGGAAATCAGTCCGGAAACGAGAGCAGCGAATGCGATTGGTGATTTTAATGGTGCCCTGGAAGATATGCCACACTATTGTGTAACCATTGGTATTTATGAGATTGCTCATGCAAGGAAAATTCGCCTGGGCTGTTTCCGTAACTGGCACAGAGCAGTTGTCCGCAGAGCAGCTTATGGTGAACCTACTGCTGAATTTCCGGTAACCTTGCTTCAGAGTCATCCGGATCTTACACTGACGTTTACAGATTTCGTGGCTGCATTGGAAGGCTAAACACGGATAGAAAGAAAGGGGAGGTTTTGCATGAAAACGTTGCTGAAAGGCGGCACTGTTTACAGAGATCATAGATTCGTGGCTGCTGACATCCTGACAGAAGATGGTGTGATTCGGCAGATTGGCAGTAATCTTGAAGCAGACGGTGCTGAGGTTTTTGATGTTTCTGGCTATCGGATTGTACCGGGCTTTCTTGATATTCATACCCATGGGGCAGTTGGTGTGGATGTAAATGCTGCAAAACCGGAAGATTTTGAGAAGGTTTGCCGTTTTCAGGCAAGCCAGGGCACTACCGGCTGGTTGGGCTCTGTGCTGACAGATACAAGAGAGCAGACCTTATGGTGCATTGAGCAGTTTAAACAGTGGGAGAACCTGGAGCATAAAGGAGCCGAACTGCTGGGAATTCATTTGGAAGGACCATTTTTGTGCCCGGCCTACAAAGGCGCAATGCCAGAGCATCTGCTTCAGATGCCTAATCTCGAACTTCTGAAGGAGTATCAGGAAGCAGCAGAGGGAAGAATTCGCTACATCACCGTATCACCGGAGCTGGATGGAATGGTTGAGTTCATTGCTGAGATTGGAAAGCTGGGGATTGTTACAGCAATCGGACATTCTGGAGCGGATTACGAGACTGCCCAGGCAGCGATTGCAAACGGTGCAGAAGCAGCAACTCATACAGGAAATGCTATGAAGCTTCTTCATCAGCATTTTCCGGCTATTTGGGGCGCTGTTTTAGAGGATGACAACGTTTACTGTGAGATTATTTGTGACGGACGTCATCTTCATCCAGGAACGGTACGCCTGATCATCAAGACGAAAGGTGTGGATCGGGTAGTTGCTATTACGGATTCTATTATGGCGGCTGGACTTCCTGATGGAAAATATAAGCTGGGCGTTAATGATGTTGTTGTTGTGGACGGGGATGCACAGCTGGCAAATGGAGGAAGCCGGGCGGGAAGCACGCTGACCTCTGGTCAGGCATTGAAGAATCTGCTGAAATTTACAGGACGTCCGCTGGAGGAAATCATTCCTATGCTGACAGAAAATCCGGCAAAGCTGATTCGGGTTTACGATCGGGTTGGTTCCATTGAAGAAGGAAAAGCGGCAAACCTAGTTGCTCTGGATGAAGAATGTAATGTCTGCAGAACTTATGTAAAGGGAATGCTGGTATACGAAAAATAAAACAGAAGGATTTCTGAAATGAAAGGAGAGGAAAAAGGGATGGCAGGAAATGTATTGGTAGTACACGGCGGTGGCCCTACGGCAGTGATTAACGCTTCTTTATATGGTGTTATTATGGAAGCAAAGGAAAGCGGCGTCATCGATCATGTGTATGGAGCCATCGGAGGAAGCGAGGCGGTGTTAAAGGAGCAGTTTCTTGATTTGATGAAATATCCCCAGGAAAAACTGGAGCTTCTTTTAACCACACCGGCTACGGCTATCGGCTCCTCCCGCTATGCGCTGGAGGAAGAGGATTATCAGGCCATGGGGGCGATTTTTAAAAAGCATGATATCCGGTATGTTCTGTTAAACGGAGGAAACGGAACCATGGATACCTGCGGAAAAATTTATCGGGCATGTAAGGATGCAGGTGTCTGTGTTGTGGGAATTCCCAAAACCATTGACAACGATATTGCTATTACCGATCATACCCCTGGATATGGAAGTGCTGCTCGCTATATTGCGGAAACAACGGCAGAGGTTGGCGTAGATGTAAAGGCGCTGCCGATTCATGTCTGCATTATTGAGGCTATGGGCCGTAATGCCGGATGGATTACCGCAGCCTCTGCTCTGGCAAGAAAAAAACCAGGCGATGCGCCGCATCTGATTTATCTTCCGGAGCGTCCATTTAAAGAAGAAGAGTTTCTGAAGGATGTAAAACGGCTGTATGATCAGCTGGGCGGTGTTGTCGTTGTTGCCAGTGAGGGACTGAAAAAAGAAAACGGGGAGCCGATTGTTCCTCCGATTTTCAAGAGCGGCCGTTCTGTATACTATGGTGATGTCAGCGCTTATCTGGCAGAGCTGGTAATTAAGAATCTGGGAATTAAAGCCAGAAGTGAAAAGCCGGGGCTTTGTGGCCGGGCATCTATCGCGCTTCAGTCCAGTCTGGATCGGGACGAGGCTGTTCTGGCTGGCCGGGAAGCTTTGAAAGCAGCCATGCGAGGCGAAGGCGGAACTATGGTGGGCTTTATCCGGGAAGAGACACCGGACGGCTCCTATAAAATGCATACCCGCATGATCCCCATCGAAGAGGTTATGCTGTATGAGCGTACCCTTCCAGGAGAATATATTAACGAGCGGGGCAACGATGTAACCCAGGCATTTACTGACTGGTGCAAACCGCTGATTGGAAGCGAAATCCGTGATTTCATTGATTTTCAGGAGCTTTACAGAGAAGAAAAGGGAGAACAGGCATGAAACATATTTTTTTAAATCTGAAACGGTTTGATATCCCCAAAGAACTTGGCGGAGTCAATGCCATTGCCCCCATCCATCAGTGGGGAAGCTATATTGTTGAGAATACACAGGAAGCGCTGAAGGCCTATGAGGGAGAGGACGTGGAGTTTGCCATGTATTTTCCAGAGGCTCATCTGATTCCGGCAGTCAATGCTCTCTGTGAAAACAGCCCCGTACAGGTAGGCTGTCAGAGCGTATACCGGGATGATACGGCAGTTGGCGGAAATTTCGGTGCCTTTACTTCAAACAGAACTGCTAATGCAGCAAAGGCAATTGGATGTGCAACAACCATCATTGGTCACTGTGAGGAGCGCCGCGACAAGGCTGGGGTTCTGGCAGAGGCAGGTGTTACCGATACAGCAGCAGTAAACCGTCTGCTGAATCAGGAGATTAAGGCTGCTGTAAAAGCAGGTCTTAAAGTACTTTACTGCATTGGAGAATCCTCTGAGGAGCAGTCCAGATGGCAGGAGGTGCTGAGAGAACAGCTGGAAACTGGTCTGGAGGGTGTAGACAAGTCTATGGTTACGATTGCCTATGAACCTATCTGGGCTATCGGACCTGGAAAAACTCCGCCGGATCAGGAATACATAACTATGATTGGTACCTTTGTAAAAGAAGTGACCGGAGGAATGGATGTGGTTTACGGCGGCGGTCTGAAAACAGACAATGCGAAAATGCTGGCATCGATTCCGGTAATGGACGGAGGTCTGATTGCTCTGACCCGTTTTTCCGGCGAGATCGGATATTATCCGGAGGAATATCTGGAAATCATCCGTACCTACATGGGTAAATAATTAAAACAGCTGTTTGTGCCGCGGCAAGCGGCACAGAAAATAAAAATGCGATCAAAATCAAGGAGGTAATATATGAAAGTATCATTTGAGTACGGACATGGCCTGATGACAGCAGAGCTTCCGGATTCTACAGACATTTTTATTCCAGGAGAAACTGTTCCGGATCCGCCTTATATTCCAGAGGATCAGATTGAGGCAAAAACCCTGGAATCTATCCGCAATCCAATGGGAATGGAGCCGCTTTCCAAGCTGGCTCATAAAGGCTCCAAGGTTACCATTATTTTTCCGGACCGTGTAAAGGGAGGCGAGCAGCCGACCTCTCACAGAAAGGTGTCTATTCGTCTGATTCTTCAGGAACTGTATGCAGCAGGTGTAGAAAAGAAGGATATTCTTCTGATTTGCTCAAACGGTCTTCACAGAAAGAATACAGAGCAGGAAATCCGCGGTGTTCTGGGTGATGAGCTGTTTAACGAATTCTGGTATACGCATCAGATTATTAACCATGACAGTGAGGATTACGATCATCTGGTTGATCTGGGAACTACCGATCGCGGTGACCCTGTACTGATGAATAAATATGTATATGAAAGTGACGTGGCAATTCTGATTGGCCATACACAGGGTAACCCGTACGGCGGTTATTCCGGAGGATACAAGCACTGTGCAACAGGTATTACCCACTGGAGATCCATTGCATCTCATCATGTTCCGCAGGTTATGCATCGCAAGGACTTTACACCGGTAAGCGGCAAGTCTCTGATGCGTACTAAATTTGATGAGATTGGACAGCACATGGAAAAATGCATGGGCAAGAAATTCTTCTGCTGCGATGCAGTTCTGGATACAAGATCACGCCAGATTGAGATTAACAGCGGCTATGCTAAGGTAATGCAGCCTCATTCCTGGATTATGGCAGATAAGCGTACCTATGTTCCGTGGGCAGAGAAAAAGTATGATGTTATGATCTTTGGTATGCCTCAGTTCTTCCATTACGGCGAAGGTATGGGAACGAACCCCATCATGCTGATGCAGGCGATTTCCGCTCAGGTAATCCGTCATAAGAGAATTATGAGCGATAATTGTGTCATTATCTGTGCTTCTCTGTGCAACGGCTATTTCCACGATGAGCTGTGGCCGTATTTAAGAGAAATGTATGATATGTTCCAGAAGGACTACATGAATACTCTTCCGGATATGAACCGGTATGGTGAGTATTTTGCAACCAATGAGGAATATATCCGCAAATACCGCTTCTGCAATGCCTTCCATCCGTTCCACGGCTTTTCTATGATTAGCTGTGCTCACATTGCAGAAATGAACACCTCTGCTATCTATCTGTGCGGCGCTCAGGAGCCGGGCTACGCAAGAGGAATGGGTCTTAAGACAAGAGCGACGATTGAAGAGGCTCTGGAGGATGCAAAGAAGAAATTTGTAGGACCGAACCCCAACATTCTGGCTCTGCCTCAGACCTTTAAGCTGGGCGCAGTTCATCTGATGATGAAGGATGATGTATATCAGGGCTAAGACACAGGGAATTGCTTATGCGTATTTTTGATGCATGCAGTCGTGAAAGGAGAAGCAACATGCCATTAATTCCATTACGGCCTCTTCTGGAGGCAACAGTGAAATACGGTTTTGGTCAGGGCGCATTTAATGTAAATGCTGTTGCTCAGGCTAAGGCAGCGATCGAGGTTCATGAGATGTTCCGTTCCGCAGCGATTCTTCAGGGCGCGGATCTGGCTAACGGATTCATGGGCGGAAGAACAGATTTTATGAATGCAACACTGGAAGATAAAAAAATCGGTGCTAGAAATATTGCGAATGCAGTGAAAAAGTACGGTGCTGATTCAGAGATTCCAATTGTACTCCACCTGGATCATGGAAGAGACTTTGATTCCTGTGTGGCGGCGATTGAGGGAGGATATACCTCTGTTATGATTGATGGTTCTTCCCTTCCGTTTAAGGAAAATATTGAGCTGACCCGGGAAGTTGTTAAGTATGCGCATGCCAGAGGCGTTAGTGTAGAAGGAGAACTGGGCGTTCTGGCAGGAGTAGAGGATCATGTTTTTTCTGCGTCTTCCACTTACACCAATCCCCTGGATGCAGTAGAATTTTTCCAGAAAACAGGTGTAGATGCTCTTGCAATTTCTTATGGAACCATGCATGGTGCATCAAAAGGAAAAGATGTTAAACTGAGAAAAGAGATTGCAATTGCAATCCGGGAATGCATGAATCATCTTGGAATATTCGGTGCCCTTGTTTCCCATGGCTCTTCTACCGTTCCGAAATATATTGTAGACGAGATTAATGGTCTGGGCGGCGAACTGACGAATACTTATGGTATTTCTATTGAAGAGCTCAAGAGTGCTATTCCCTGCGGCATCAGCAAAATCAACGTAGATACCGATATTCGTTTGGCAGTTACCCGCAATATGAAGGAACTTTTTGCCAAATATCCGGAGAAACGGAGCAGCAGCTCCATCGGTGCTATTTATGAATTGCTGGAAAGCAAGAAGAATCAGTTTGATCCTCGTGTGTTCCTTCCTCCGATTATGGATACCGTAATGTATGGAAACATTCCGGATGATGATGTTGCAGCAATTGTAGATTGCGTGGAACGCGGAGTTCGGGAAGTTGTTGGTACTTTGATTGTTCAGTTTGGCTCCTTCGGAAAGGCTCCTCTGGTTGAGCAGGTAAGCCTGGATGAGATGGCAGAACGTTACAAGAAAATGAAATAAAAGACCGAACAGCCCTGCTCCCTGATTGTGGGAGCGGGGTTGTTTAATTTCACAGAAAAGTTTGTTTCGTGAAATTAAATATTCTTCGAGAATCTGTCCTGATATAAGCTTTTCTGTTTTATGAGTTCCGTGTGAAGCTGTAAAAATATATATTGATTTATATACCATAATTTAGTATATTAGTTAAGGAACAGAGTTACCGGCAGACACCGGAAAGGAGATACGTAAATGATTAGGATAGCTGTGGACGCCATGGGAGGCGACAATGCCCCAGGCGAAATTGTAAAGGGTGCAGTGGATGCAGTGTCCAAAAGAAGCGATATTCAGGTGCTTTTAACAGGACAGGAGGAAGTGGTGAGAAAGGAGCTGGAGAAGTACAGCGTCTCCCAGGACCGGATTACGATAGTCCCTGCCTCAGAGATCATAGCTACGGATGAGCCTCCGGTGAACGCCATCCGCCGCAAGAAGGATTCTTCTATTGTTGTAGGAATGAACCTGGTGAAAAAGGGTGAGGCAGATGCCTTTGTTTCTGCCGGAAATTCCGGAGCGGTTTTAGTTGGCGGACAGATGATTGTCGGCAGGATCAAGGGTGTGGAGCGAGCTCCCTTTGGTGCGCTGATTCCCACAGAAAAGGGGGTATCCCTTCTTCTTGACAGCGGTGCCAATGTGGACGCCAGACCGTCCCATCTGGTTCAGTTTGCACGGATGGGTTCTATTTACATGGAACATGTAATAGGTATTACCAGACCCAGAGTGGGAATTGTGAATGTCGGCGCGGAAGAGGAAAAGGGCAATGCACTGGTGAAGGAAACCTTCCCTCTGTTAAAGGCATGTGAGGATCTGAATTTTACAGGAAGCATTGAGGCCAGAGAGATCCCTCATGGCGGAGCAGATGTAATTGTGTGTGAGGCGTTTACCGGAAATGTAATTTTAAAGCTGTATGAAGGAACCGGGGCTACGCTGATCAGCATGGTAAAAAAGGGAATGATGAGCTCCTTTAGGAGCAAGCTGGGTGCTTTGCTTGTTAAGCCTGCTTTGAAGGAAACCCTGAAGCGTTTTGATGCTTCCCAGTATGGCGGAGCGCCCCTTTTGGGACTGAAAGGCCTTGTGGTGAAAACCCATGGAAATGCAAAGGCTGGCGAGGTCTGCAATTCCATTATTCAGTGTGTGACCTTTAAAGAACAGGGGATTAGTGAAAAAATCAAGGAAAGCCTGGATGCCAAAGAACAGGCAGAAAAATAATAAGGACAGGAGAGGGATTTATGGAATTTGAAAAGTTACAGGAAATCATTGCAGAGGTTATGAACGTGGAGACGGATGATATTACTCTGGATACTTCCTTTGTGGAGGATCTGGGTGCAGATTCTCTGGATATTGCCCAGATTGTCATGGGAATTGAGGAAGCGTTTGACATTGAGATTCCGTCTGAGGCTTCCGAGCAGATCGCTACGGTAGGAGATGCTGTAGAGCAGATTAAGAACGCAATGAACTAAGGTTGCTAAAAGCGAAGGGGCTGACGCAGAATATCTGCGCGCCCCTTTTCTGAATACCTGAGAGAACACAAGACAGAGTTCCGGAAAAGCACCGGCACACTGTTTGTAATAGGAAGGAGCATGCAGGAAATTATGAATCGTGATTTAAACGAACTGCAGGAAATTACCGGCTATGAGTTCCGGGACAAAGAACTGTTTTGCCGTGCGCTGACTCACAGCTCTTATGCAAACGAACACAGAATGGCAAAAAAACAGTGCAATGAAAGACTGGAGTTTTTGGGAGACGCTGTGCTGGAACTGGTATCCAGCGATTTTTTATATCACAAGTATCCGGACAAGCCGGAGGGAGAACTGACGAAAATCCGTGCAAGTATTGTGTGCGAACCAACACTGGCATATTGTGCTGCGGACATTCATCTGGGCTCTTATTTGCTTTTGGGAAAAGGAGAAGAAGCGACGGGAGGAAGAGAGCGGAATTCTGTTGTTTCTGATGCCATGGAGGCGCTGATCGGCGCAATCTATCTGGATGGTGGTTTTGCTAGTGCAAAAGAGTTCATTCACCGTTTTATATTAAATGATATTGAGCACAAACAGCTCTTTTATGATAGCAAGACTATCCTGCAGGAAATCGTGCAGGCTTCCTACGAGGAACCTCTGGAGTATGAGATTTTAAAGGAGGAGGGGCCGGATCACAATAAAACCTTTGAGGTTCGTGCGCTTCTCGGCACAAAGGAAATCGGACGGGGCAGCGGCCGGACGAAAAAGTCTGCAGAGGCTGTTGCGGCTTATCGCGGAATTCTGAAGCTGAGGGAAGAGGTATGTATTTAAAAAGTATTGAAATACAGGGATTTAAGTCCTTTGCCAACAAGATCCTTTTTGAGTTTCACAATGGAATTACAGGAATTGTAGGGCCAAACGGAAGCGGAAAAAGCAATGTTGCAGATGCCGTCCGGTGGGTGCTGGGAGAGCAGCGCGTAAAACAGCTGCGGGGCGGCTCTATGCAGGATGTTATTTTTGCCGGTACAGAAATCAGAAAGCCTCAGGGCTTTGCCTATGTAGCAATTACTCTGGATAACTCGGATCATCAGCTTTCTATTGATTATGATGAGGTTACGGTTTCCAGGCGCCTTTATCGTTCCGGAGAAAGTGAATATCGGATTAACGGCAGTGCATGCAGGCTGAAGGATATTAACGAGCTGTTTTATGATACCGGAATCGGAAAAGAAGGTTATTCTATTATCGGGCAGGGTCAGATTGATAAGATTCTAAGCGGTAAGCCAGAGGAACGGCGGGAGCTGTTTGACGAGGCCGCCGGGATTGTGAAATTCAAACGGCGCAAGGCCATCGCCCAGAAAAAGCTGGAGGACGAGAAGCAGAATCTGGTCCGGGTGACAGATATTCTTACAGAGCTGGAAAAGCAGGTAGGCCCTCTTGCCCGCCAGTCAGAAACGGCAAGAAAATATTTAAGTCTGAAGGAGGAACTGAAGACTTATGATGTAAACCTGTTTCTGATGGAAGCGGAGGTTCTTCGCAGTCAGCTGAGAGAACTGGAGAAAAAAGAGGCAATTGTGTCCGGAGATCTGAAAGAAACGATGGAACAGTCAGAGGCACTAAAGAGTGAGTACCAGCAGCTAGAGCAGGAAATTGCCGGATTGGATACAGAGATTCTTGAGGAGCGGGGAAAATTAAGCCAGGCGGAAATGCGCAAAGGAAGTCTTGAGGGACAGATTAATGTGATCCGTGAGCAGATTAACAGTGAACGGATGCATGCAGAGCATATTCGTTCCCGGATTCAGGCGATTGCCCAGGATGCGGAGGAAAAAAGTAGCCAGATTGCCCTGTACCGGGAGGAACACGCAGGAATCGCTTCTGAGGAGGAGATAAGCCGGAAGCGTCAGGAGGAAGCTGAGGCCGGACTGATGCACAGGGATGAGCAGCTGATGCTTTTGGATCAGAAGCTGGAGGAGGCAAAAAGCAGTATTATTGCCGGGCTGAATGAAAAAGCGTCTCTCACTGCAAAGCAGCAGCGGTATGAAACTATGCTGGAGCAGGTTCAGGTAAGGCGCTCTGAGGTAGCTCAGAAAATTCTCAAGTTCAAAAGTGATGAGTCTGTTCAGGATGAACAGCTTCAGGAGGCATTAAAGAAGCTGGCAAAGGCTCAGGAGGAGCAGGAGGCGCTGGCATCTGCCCAGACAGAATGTGAGGAGCAGCTGGCTTTCTATGAACAGGAGCAGCGGCGCCTGACAAAAAATCTAAATGACCAGCAGCATGAATACCACACAGCTTCCACAAGGCTGGAGTCTCTGCGCAATCTGGCAGAGAGGTATGAAGGCTATGGAAACAGTATTCGACGAGTGATGGAGGTCCGGGATCGGATTCACGGAATTCGTGGTGTTGTGGCAGATCTGGTGACTACAGAGAAGGAATACGAAACAGCCATCGAAACTGCTTTGGGCGGAAGTATTCAGAATGTGGTAACCGATTCTGAGCAGACGGCCAAACAGCTGATTGAATATCTGAAAAAAAATCGTTATGGCCGGGTAACCTTTCTCCCGCTGACCAGCATCGGAGGCGGAAGTGGTTTTTCCAGGCCGGAGGCATTAAAGGAGCCGGGAGTAATCGGACTGGCCAGTGAGCTGGTTCATGTAAAACCGGAATATCAGGTTCTGGCAAAATACCTGTTAGGCAGGGTGGTCGTGGCAGATACCATTGATCACGCCATTTCCCTGGCAAAAAAGTATAAATATACGCTGCGGATTGTTACGCTGGAGGGAGAGCTTTTAAGTGCAGGCGGCTCCATGACCGGCGGTGCATTTAAAAATTCCAGCAATCTCCTGGGAAGAAAGAGGGAGATTGAAGAACTGGAGGCAGTCTGTAAGAAGGCACTGTCTGCAGCTGACAGTATTGAAAAAGAACAAAAGCTTAATGAGGGGCTGATGACAGAGAAGCAGGAGGAGCTGGAGGAATTGAAGAACCGGCGCCATCAGGTTTCTCTGGTACAGAATACCCATCAGATGAGCGTCAGCCAGCTGGAGGATAAAAAGGAGGAGATCCGGGAATCCTATCAGGATCTGAATCTGGAAAACAGACAGCTGGAAGCTCAGCTGCGGGAAATTGAGGAAACAAAAAAGAAGCTGGAGCAGGCTGCTACGCAGCTGACTGCCCAGAATGAGGAAACCAACAGCCAGATTGAACAGATGGCTGTCTGGATGGACGAGGATCGGAAAAACAGGGAAGAGGCCGCAAGGGGATTGGAGGAAATCCGCCTGGAAGCTGCCGCCCTGAAACAAAAGGTTGATTTTGTAAAGGAGAATATCCGCCGCGTTGAAACGGAACTTAAGAAGCTCAAGGAGGAGAAAGAAGAGCTGGAAGCTGGAAGCTCTGCCTCCGGAGAGGCGGTATCTGCAAGACAGAAGGAGATCGAACGCTTAAAGGAAGAAATCGTTCATGCAGAGGAAGAAAAAGAACAGCTGGAGAACAGCGTAAAAAGCCGCAGTTCATTAAAGGAAGAAAAGGCCAGCCGTCAGAAGGCATTTTTCAGCCGGAGAGAGGAGCTGTCTGAGCGGACAGGCCAGCTGGATAAGGAGCTGTACCGGATTCAGGGACAGAAGGAAAAGCTGGAGGAAAAACAGGAAAGTCAGATCAATTATATGTGGAATGAGTATGAGCTGACTTACAGTACAGCCCTTCCTCTGAAAAACCCGGAGCTTACAGTTCTGACGGATGTCAGAAAGGGTATTGAGCAGTTAAAAGCTTCCATTCGTGCATTGGGCAATGTGAACGTAAATGCCATTGAGGATTATCGTGAGATTTCTGAGCGGTATGAGTTTATGAAAAACCAGCACGAAGATCTGGTTCAGGCGGAGGCTGCGCTGCTGCAGATTATTGAGGAGCTGGATACAGGAATGCGCCGACAGTTTCAGGAAAAATTCCGGGAAATCCGACAGGAATTTGACCGGGTATTTCGGGAATTGTTTGGGGGCGGACACGGAACTCTGGATTTGCAGGAGGATGAAGATATTCTGGAAGCAGGGATTCAGATTATTGCCCAGCCGCCGGGCAAAAAGCTGCAGAATATGATGCAGCTTTCCGGTGGAGAAAAGGCTCTGACAGCAATTTCTCTGCTGTTTGCGATTCAGAATCTGAAGCCGTCACCCTTTTGTCTGTTGGACGAGATTGAAGCGGCTCTGGATGATTCCAATGTAGATCGGTATGCTGGATATCTTCACAAGCTGACAAAAAATACACAGTTTATCGTTATCACGCACCGAAGAGGCACTATGGTGGCTTCTGATCGGCTGTACGGAATTACCATGCAGGAAAAAGGAGTATCCACCCTGGTATCTGTTAATTTAATTGAGGATCAGTTGGACGAGTGAGAATAGGTAAGTAAAACAGAAAAAGCTGGATGAATCAAACTGCGGACAACGCAGAAAATACGCCGGTCAGCATGCCGGAGGGGAATAGGAAGGAGAACGACATGGAAGAGAAGAAGAAGGGGTTTTTCAGCCGGCTGGTAGAGGGACTGAATAAGACAAGAGAAAATATTGTATCAGGGATTGACTCTATTTTCAGCGGTTTTTCAGCCATTGACGATGATTTTTTTGAGGAATTGGAAGAAACTCTGATTATGGGAGATATCGGAATCCAGACAACGATGACGATTATGGAGGATCTGAGAAAAAAGGTAAAGGAGCAGCATATTAAGGATCCGTCCCAGTGCAAGCAGCTTCTGATTGATTCCATCCGAAGCCAGATGGATTTAGGAGAAAATGCCTATGAATTTGAAAACCGTCAGTCTGTTGTTCTGGTAATCGGCGTAAATGGAGTGGGAAAAACTACTTCTGTAGGAAAGTTGGCCGGACAGCTGAAGGACGAAGGCAAAAAGGTGGTTCTTGCAGCAGCCGATACCTTCCGTGCAGCAGCGATTGAACAGCTGACCGAGTGGGCAAACCGGGCTGGTGTGGAGATTATTGCACAGCAGGAGGGCTCTGATCCGGCGGCCGTTATCTATGATGCTGTGGCAGCAGCCAAATCCCGGAAAGCAGATGTTTTGATCTGCGATACAGCCGGACGGCTTCATAATAAGAAAAACCTGATGGAGGAGCTGCGCAAGATCAACCGGATTATTGAAAAGGAATATCCGGATGCCTACCGAGAAACCCTGGTGGTGCTGGATGGAACAACAGGACAGAATGCTCTGGTTCAGGCGAAGCAGTTTATGGAGGTTGCTGATATTACAGGCATTATTCTGACAAAGCTGGATGGAACGGCGAAGGGCGGAATTGCAGTTGCGATTCAGGCAGAGCTGGGGCTTCCGGTTAAATATGTCGGTGTGGGAGAAAAGATTGACGATCTGCAGAAATTCAATTCTACAGATTTTGTTAATGCCCTGTTTGATGTAAAGCAGGACTGATAGAAATAAAGGACAGAGGGAGAGAGGACAAAAGTTATGGAAAATACAGAGAATATGGAGCTTTTAGAGAACGGACAGGATGAAGAAAAAATGACTCTGGAGAAATTTGAGGATGCCACAGAAGAGGTAAAAAAGGTTACTCAGGAGACGAAGCTGGTTTTCAGTGAATATTATTCATCGATTACAGGAAATAAGGTTTATTTCAAACCGGAAAATATGCAGTATACCGGCGCATATAAGGTGCGGGGCGCTTATTACAAAATCAGTACGCTTTCAGAGGAGGAAAAGAAACGGGGACTGATCACTGCCTCTGCGGGAAATCATGCCCAGGGTGTGGCCTATGCCGCCAAGCTGGCCGGAATCCGCGCTGTTATCGTAATGCCCACAACCACGCCTTTAATTAAAGTAAACCGCACCAGAAACTATGGGGCAGAGGTAATTCTGCACGGCAATGTTTTTGACGAGGCCTGTGCCTATGCTTATCAGCTGGCAAGTGAAAATGGATATACCTTTGTGCATCCCTTTGATGATCTGGATGTGGCAACAGGTCAGGGAACCATTGCCATGGAAATCATTAAGGAGCTTCCCACAGTAGACTACATTCTGGTTCCTATTGGAGGAGGCGGACTTTGCACAGGTGTTTCCACCCTTGCCAAGCTCCTGAATCCGAAGATCCGGGTTATCGGCGTAGAGCCGGCAGAAGCCAACTGCATGCAGGAATCCTTAAAAGCCGGTCATGTAGTAGCGCTTTCTGACGTAAATACCATTGCAGATGGTACGGCGGTGAAACGCCCCGGTGAAAAGCTGTTCCCTTATATTCAGCAGAATGTGGACGAAATCATTACGGTAGAGGATTCCGAGCTGATTGTTGCATTCCTGGATATGGTTGAGAACCATAAAATGATCGTAGAGAATTCCGGACTTCTCACAGTGGCAGCACTGAAGCACCTGGATGTGAAAAAGAAAAAAATTGTATCTATTTTAAGCGGCGGCAATATGGATGTGATTACCATGTCCTCGGTTGTTCAGCATGGACTCATCCAGAGAGATCGTATCTTTACCGTATCCGTACTGCTTCCGGATAAGCCCGGTGAGCTGGCAAAGGTTTCCTCACTTCTGGCGGAGGAGAAAGGAAATGTGATTAAGCTGGAACACAATCAGTTTATCAGCATTAACAGAAATGCAGCTGTGGAGCTTCGGATTACTCTGGAGGCAGAGGGTACGGAACATAAAAACAGAATTGTTCAGGCCTTAAATGATGCGGGATACCGCCCCAAGCTTGTAAAATCCAAGGGCGTGTACAGTGACTGATTCTGCTGTAAGGAAAAATGGGGGTATCTGGGATGAGCGAGGATGCTAGGACTGCGCCGTTGGCGTTGAATATACATTATTTTATCAAATGGACCCTGATTTCCGTTGTGATTGGCCTTACTGTAGGCGCAATAGGAACGGTATTTGGACACGGCGTAGCCTGGGCAACCCGGGTGTGGAATCGTTACCATTGGACGGTTTTTCTCATGCCGGCAGCAGGTCTTCTGATTGTCTGGCTGTATCGTGCTTGCCGGGAAGAAAAAAATCGTGGAACGGACATGGTGATTGAAGCTGTTTCTGCCAATGAAGAGGTAACCTTTGCTACTGCGCCGCTGATTTTTATTTCTACGATACTGAGTCACTGTGTCAGTGCTTCTCTGGGGCGGGAAGGGGCAGCCCTTCAGCTGGGAGGAAGTCTGGGAAACCTGATCGGCAAAGTGATGAAGCTGGATGAAAAGGATAAAAAGGTAGCGGTTATGTGTGGAATGAGCGCAGGCTTTGCAGCTCTTTTTGGGACACCGCTGGCAGCTGCTGTCTTTGCCATGGAGGTAATCAGCATTGGTGTCATGTACTATGCGGCCCTGGTTCCCTGTGTATTTTCCGCTTTTCTCGGAGCGGCTCTGTCTTCTCGCTTCGGACTGAAGGCAGAGGCCTTTTCTGTGGGACAGATTCCGGAATTCGGTTTGTATGGAGCAGCCCTGTCCATATTTTTCGGTATTCTCTGTGCCTGCGTAGGAATTGTTCTTTGTATCAGCCTTCATAAAAGCGGCCATCTGTACCGGAAATATCTTCCAAATCCGTTTCTGCGGATTCTGGCTGGAAGCGGAATTTTTATTCTTCTGACATTGATATTTTCAGATAGGACATATAATGGAAGCGGTATGGCTCTGATTGAGCGCTGCTTTGAGGGGGAAGCTGTTCCCATGTATGCATTTCTTCTGAAAATTTTGTTTACAGCAGTAGCGCTGGGGGCCGGATTTAAGGGCGGGGAAATTGTTCCGACCCTTTGCGTAGGCGCGGTATTCGGCTGTACAGCCGGAACCATTCTTCATGCCCCGGCTGGTCTGTGCACGGCAATGGGCATGGCCTGTCTGTTTGTCAGTGTAACAAACTGCCCTGTAAGCACCATGTTTCTGGCTTTTGAAATGTTTGGATTTGAAGCCATGCCTTATTATGCCTTGGCAGTGGGAGTGTGTTTTACGCTTTCTGGATACTATGGGCTTTACAGCAGCCAGAAATTTATTTATTCCAAAACAAGGGCAGAATATATTAACAGAAAATCTCATTAAAAACATAATAAACGGAGGACTTGTATGCGAACCGTAATCAATCATGCAACTATTCTTACCATGGATTCGGAGAAACACATTTATAAAGACGGATATGTGGTAATGGAAGGGAATACGATCCTGGAAACGGGAGAAGGAGAGGGGCCGAAGGATGCGGACTGTGTTGTAGATGGCAAAGGCGGAATCCTGATGCCTGGTATGGTCAATGTACACAGCCATATTTCCATGATTCCGTTTCGCTCCATGGGAGATGACTGTCCTGATCGTCTGAGGCGGTTTCTGTTTCCTCTGGAGCTGGAGGCCATGACTCCGGAGCTTATTTATTTAAGCGCCCGGTATGCAGTCTGCGAGCTTTTGCTGTCTGGTGTGACTACGGTATTGGACATGTATTATTTTGAAGATCAGGTTGCCCAGGCATGTGAAAAAATGGGAATCCGCGCGTGGGTGGGAGAGACCGTTATTAATATGGAAACCTGTGACAGCAAAGAGCCCTACGGAGGACTTGCCCTCTGTGAGGAGCTTTTGAAAAAATGGTCCGGCCACGACAGGATTCACCCGATGGCTGCTCCCCATGCTACCAATACCAATTCTCCGGAAATGCTGAAGGCAGCCTATGATCTGGCATGCCGCTATGAGGCTCCCTATACTCTCCATGTAAGTGAAATGGATTATGAAATGGAGCTTTTCCGGGAGCAGTATCAGAAGACACCGATTGAATTCCTGGCGGATTTGGGCGTCCTTGGCCCCAGAACCATAGCTGCCCACTGTATCCACGCAACCGATCATGACATTGCTCTGTTTGCAGAAACGGGAACAAAGGTGGCTCACTGTGTAGGCGCCAATACAAAAGGAGGAAAGGGTGTCTGCCCTGTTCTGGATATGAGAAACCAGGGCGTTTGTGTGGGCGTGGGAACAGATGGGCCGTCTTCTGGTAATACGCTGGATCTGTTTACCCAGTTTAAGATGATTGCTTCTGCTCAAAAAACAAAATACCACAGCCGCGGCGTTTTTCCGGCAGTGGATATTGTGGAGATGGGAACGATGGGCGGCGCCAGGGTTCTGGGGGCAGAGCAGGAAATTGGCTCTATTGAGCCGGGAAAGAAGGCGGATCTGGTTCTTTTGGAAACAGAGTCTGTTAACATGTTCCCCATATACAATGTATACTCTGCTATTGTATACTCTGCAAATGCGTCAAATGTAGACAGTGTATGGGTGGATGGAAAACGCCTGGTGAAAAATCACAGACTTCTTTGCGCGGATCTGGCAGCTGAGAGAAAGAAGCTGTCAGATGCTATGGGCGAATTTGCCAGCCGGGCAGAAAAATATCCGGATGTGCTTTGATTGTTTTTCAGTCTTTGACAAAAAACAGACAAAGGTACGATTTTTGTCAAAGCTATGCAGAATTGCGATAAAAATATGCACATAATTTGACGAATCGGGTTGACATTTGTTCTTTTCAATGTTATGTTAATATCGTTATTAGAGGAATTGATAAAGACTCGGCTATTTATTAGAGGGACTGATTAATGAGTGGGTATTCGACTTATAAATGCAAGTCCCTTTTTTCTGTCACAGTTTTTATGTTGCAGAAAGGAGTGTTTTTGCCGTAATATCGCCTCTTGCAACAGCAAAAGATTGAGAAAGAAAGGTTGGTAGAACCGTGCTTGAGAAAAAAACAAAGATTTACTGGCTGTTTATTCTTCCCGGCTGCCTGTTTCTGGCTGTATTTATGCTGATTCCGCTGTTTTCGTTGATTTTGACGACATTTTTTGATGAAGCGGGCGGGTTTAGCCTGAGAGGATATTTCAGTCTTCTGGAAAGCACCTACTTTAAACAGGTTTTCTGGAGAAGTATCCGTCTGAGTCTTATCAGTACAGTGGCATGTGCGCTTCTGGGATTCCCTACAGCGTATTATATTTCCAAATATTCCAAGAACAAGGGAATGCTGATGGCTCTGGCCGTATTCCCCATGTTTACCAGTCCGGTTATCCGTTCCTTCAGCTGGATGGTTATCCTTGGAAAGAAGGGCTTTGTCAATAATCTTCTGGTCAGCAGCGGAATTGTAGACAAGCCAATTAGTCTTCTGTACAACGAATTTTCTATGGTGGTAGGCTTTATTCAGCTGTTCCTGCCTCTGATGATTCTCTCACTGATTGGAATTATGGACAATATTTCCGAGGATCTGAATCTGGCAGCCGGAAGTCTTGGGGCATCCAGAGCCAGTACATTCCGCCATGTAATTCTTCCGTTAAGTATTCCCGGTCTGGTAACGGGAAGCGTTCTGGTATTTACCGGCTGTCTGACAGCCTACACCACCCCGCAGCTTCTGGGTGGAACCGACACTCGTGTGCTTGCTACCATGATTTATCAGCAGGCCATGTCTCTGGGTGACTGGACTCAGGCTTCCGTAGTGGCTGTAGTTATGATTGTGGTGACCATGCTGGTTTCCAGCGGCATCACAGCAATCAGTAAAAAACTGAACCCGACGGTCTGACCGTTGTAGAGAGGATAAAGGAGAAAAGTATGGCACTGTTGGAATTGCAGAATATTACTGCAGGTTATGACAAAAACGTGATTCTGAAGGATTTAAACTTTCAGGTAGAAAAAGGAGAGCTGGTTTCTTTACTTGGTTCCAGCGGATGCGGAAAAACCACTACTCTGCGTCTGATTGCAGGTTTTTCCACTCCCATGGAGGGAAAATTTATCTTTGACGACAAGGATTATACCCAGGTTCCTCTGAACAAGCGGAATTTTGGCTTTGTATTTCAGAGTTATGCCCTGTTCCCCCACATGACTGTTTTTGATAATGTGGCATTTGGATTGAAGATGCGCAATCTTCCGCAGGAGCAGATTCGTAAGGAAGTGCTGGAGATGCTGGAGACTGTGGATCTGAAAGGCTTTGAAAACAGGTTTCCCAAGGAAATGTCAGGCGGACAGAGACAGCGAGTGGCTCTGGCGAGAGCTCTGGTGATTAAGCCGGATCTGCTTCTTCTTGACGAGCCCCTGTCTAATCTGGATGCCAAGCTCCGTGTAAAAATGAGAGTCGAGATCCGCCGCCTGCAGCAGAAATTCGGATTTACGGCAATCTATGTAACCCATGATCAGGAAGAATGCTTTGCTATTTCTGACAAGGTTGCAATTATGAACCACGGCGTGATTGAACAGATGGATACCCCATCTGCTATTTACAATCATCCAAAGACAGAATTTATTGCCCGTTTCGTAGGCTTTGAAAATTTCCTGAACCTGAAAAAAGACGGAGAAAATTATCTGGCTGAGGACGGAACCCGGATTCAGGTTACGGAGAAAAAGGATGGAGAGCAGTTTAAGGCATGTATCCGTCCGGAGGACATTCAGATTGTCCCGGAAGGAGAGAGCGCGGTGAATCCCCTGTCCGGTGAAATTGTAGTAAGCACCTTCCTCGGCAAACGCCATCAGTACAATGTACGGACGGCTATCGGCGAGCTGGAGGTCAGCACAGATCAGGAATGCGTTTACGGCGTTGGAGATCAGGTTACCCTGTCTCTGACTCCCAATAAAATTATTTTACTGTAATGGCAAAGGAGAGATATTATGAAAAAGAAAGTATTGAGTGTTGTACTGGCTGCGTCTATGGCAGCTGCACTGGCAGGCTGCGGAGGAGCTCCGGAAGAGACAAAGGCTCCAGAAACCACAGCTGCTAAGACTGAGACTACGGCTGCTGCAGAAGGCGCTGAGAGCGAGGCTGCAGAGGGTGAGGCTGCAGAGGGTGAGGCTGCCGCTCTTGGCAATTTTGAAGGACAGGAGCTGAGTGTTTCTACCTTTTCCTTTAATGCAGAGCTGCTTCAGAAGAATGTTTACGATCCCTTTATGGAAGCAACCGGCTGCAAGCTGATTGTAGAAGGCGGAAAGAATGCAGAGCGTGTAACCAAGATCAAAGAAACTCCGGAAAACTATGATGTTGTGATTATCGGTGATGCTTTCGTGGCAGACCTGATTGATGCGGATCTTCTGGAAAAGGCTGATTACAGCACCTTAACCAACAGAGATGCTCTGTATGACAATGCAAAAGCACCTTTTGGCGAGGAGTACGGTCCTGCTTACACCTTTAACCGTCTTGGTATTGTGTATGACAAGGCTACCTGCCCCATTGAGATTACCTCCTGGGCAGATCTGTGGAATCCGGAACTGGAGGATTCTATTGCAATCCCGGATATTACTACTACCTCTGGCCCGCTGTTTTACTACGCTGTAGCAAAGATGGAGGGACTTACTCCCGGAACAGACGATGACGCAATCTTTGCAAAGATGGAAGAGTTAAAGCCGAATGTTATGAAGACCTACACCAGCGCAAATGATACCATCACGATGCTGAATCAGGGCGAGATTTCCGTTGCTGTTCTTCTGGACTTCTCCTACACTGCAGCAAAGGCTGCTTCTGAGGATTATGTCTGGGTAGATCCTTCTGAAGGAAACTACAGCGGATACAATACTCTGAATATTGTTAAGGGCTGTGAGAATAAGGATCTGGCTATGGCATTTATCGATTTCTACATTTCCAAGGAAGTTCAGCTGGCTGAAGCATTAGACGGCGTTGATTCTCCTGTCCGCATGGATGTAGAGCTGACAGAAGAGCAGGCTGCAAACTTTACCTATGGAAAAGAAATGATCGACGGTCTGCTGCTTCCTGACTGGTCTGTTATCAATGCCAACAAGGCTGACTGGACCGCCAGATGGAATGAGCTGTTCTCTGTACAGTAATCCGGCATTCCGAATCTGAACCAATAAAAGGAGTCATTCATGAAAAAGAGTAAATCACTGTTTCTTGTTACTGTGCTGGTATATATTTTCCTGATTGGGCCTCTTCTTGTCATTATGGCGGCCTCCTTCAGTGATACCACATACCTGAAATTCCCGGGCGAGGGCTTTACCCTCAAGTGGTATGCGCAGATTCTGAAGGTAAAAACCTTCGGAAGCGCAGCAAAATACAGTATCATTATTGCATTTGCCGCTACCTTCCTTGCTCTGATTCTGGGACTTCCTGCGGCCTATGCTTTGAACCGCTACCGCTTTAGGGGAAAAGAGTTTATCAAAGGACTTTTCCTTTCTCCGGTGCTGATTCCGGTGATTGTACTTGGTTTTGTTATGCTCCGCTATGTAACCAACCGGTTTAAGCTTCCGGCTCTGCCCAGCCTGCTGATTGGACATACGATTCTGTCCATTCCCTATGTTATGCGGGTGGTAACCTCCAGTCTGGCTAACTTTGATTTTTCCATGGAGGAGGCTGCAAGAATTCTGGGAGCGGGAAATGTTTATACCTTTTTCCATATTTTACTGCCGAATATCAAGTCCGGTATTGTATCCGCATGCATCATGGCGATCATTAACTCTTTCAACAACGTATCTCTGTCAGCCTTCCTGACAAGCGCTGGAGTTACAGTACTGCCGATTGAGATGATGGCTTATGTAGAGTACCATTTTGATCCGACGATTGCCGCTCTGGCAAGTCTTTTGATGGTAATTACTCTGGGGGTTATGCTGGTTATTGAGAAAACGCTTGGACTGAAGAGTGTTGTATAGGCTTGAAAAGGAGTTCCTGTGACGTGGTCATAGAAAAGAAAGGCCGCTGCTTTCGATTTCATTTGAGAGCAGCGGCTTTTTGTGTATAAAAGTTGTATCAGAGCTTATTCCTGAGTTTCCTTTTTGAGAAGAGGAGGAAGCAGCTCGGGGGGAAGAGAAGAGCCTGTGATTCCTACAACAGCAGCAGAAACACGGTTTGCGTAGGCCACAGCGTCAGCCAGAGGCATATCGTTTGTCAGGCAGGCAAGAATGGTTCCAATATGGGCATCTCCTGCGCCAATGGTATCCTTTACCTCAGTGACCGGTACAGATGGTACCAGATATCCCTCTTTTCCAGGCTCCAGACAGTAGGCGCCTTTGCTTCCAAGGGTCAGAATAACCGTATTATTTGTCACAGCCTGAAGAGCAGCGGCAGCTTCCTGGTAATCGCTGCAGCCGCTTAGGGCAGCCGCTTCGCCTTCATTCACATGGAGCATGGGATGAAGCGCCATCATGCGGTTTGTTTTGTCCGGTTCAATCAGTACGCCGCGGGGGCCAGGAGCATAGCACACAGAAAGCTGGGGATGACTCTCCAGATATTCAATCAGATTGATTCCGGTTGATTCTTCAATTTCCAGGCCGCATACATAGGTCAGTCCATAGGAGTCAGCCTGATAGGGCTCCATCCAGGATTTCTGGAAGGTATATTCTACTCCGTGGTAGGACATGAAGGTACGTTCTCCGGAAGCCTCTACCAGGCAGTAGCAGCATCCGTTTTCCTCTTCTGGAATATGGACAGAGACAGGAATTCCCTGAAGTCTCATCTGCTTTGCCACATAATCGCCGTAGGTTCCTCCGCCTACTGGGCTGATAAAGGTGTGGGGAGCGTGAAGCAGCCGCATCATATGGGAAACATTGTAGGCACAGCCGCCGAGAGCCATAGTCTGAGAGGTGGGGCGGATATTTTCCTCGGTTTTTGGAAGATGATCAATATGAAGGATGACATCCAGACAGGTGGAGCCAATAATTAAAGCTGGTTTCATAGCAGATAATAATCTCCTTATTTAATATTATTTTATCATTATACGATCTTTTCTTGGCTTGTTCAATTTCTTTTTGTGTTTTCCCAAGGAATATGGTAAAATTGACTGTAACTGTTCAGAGCGGCAGGAAAACCGGATAAGAAGATGATCCGTCCTGAACCGTTATCATTGACTTTATGGAAACTGACAGAACATGGGAGGAAATACGATGTACCAGAAGATAATCGAATATGCAGAAGCCCTGGATAAAATCAGCAGAGAGCGTCGGAGAGATTTTCACAGGTATCCGGAGACGGCCTGGCTTGAGATGCGAACATCGGCAGTAATTGCAAAGGTTTTAACGGAGCTGGGGTATGAGGTTCTCACAGGAAAGGATGTATGCCTGGAGTCCAGCCGATTGGGAGTTCCTTCTTCAGAGGAATTGAAGGAGCATGCAGAAAGAGCTCTTTTGCAGGGGGCTCCGGCAGAATATCTGACAGAGGAGATGAGAGCGGGCTTTACCGGTGTGATTGGAATTCTCCGGTGCGGAGAAGGGCCTGTGACAGCTCTCCGTTTTGACATTGATGCTCTTGGTCTGACAGAGGATGAAAATGTAAATCACAGACCCTTTGCAGAGGGATTTGCTTCCAGGAATCCGGGAATGATGCACGGCTGCGGTCATGATGGACATGCGGCGATCGGCCTGGGTGTAGCAGAGGTTCTGATGAAAATTAAGGACGGGCTTCACGGAACGGTAAAGCTGATTTTTCAGCCAGGAGAGGAGGGAGCAAAAGGAGCCTGTGCGATTGTGGCTCATGGACACCTGGATGATGTTGATTATTTTGCAGGAACTCATATTGCTCCTACAGGCGGACCGGATGACGGAGATGTAACACCCGGTACCTGGGGCTCTCTGGCTACAAGCAAATATGATGTGTATTTTGAGGGACAGGCTGCTCATGCAGGAGGATTTCCGGAAAACGGACACAGCGCCATTGTAGCAGCAGCCAATGCTGTATTGAATCTGACAGCAATTCCCCGCCATTCCGGCGGAATCACAAGAGTAAACGTAGGGATGATTCAGGGCGGAACCGGCAGAAATGTGATTCCTGACTCTGCCATGATTCAGATCGAGGTTCGTGGGGAAACGACAGAGATTAACGAATACATGGACGAGCAGGCAAGACGTATCTGTCAGGCTTCTGCAGACATGCTCGGTTGTACCTGCCGCATGGTATCTCAGGGCTCCTCTGAATCTCAGCACAGTGACGAGGATTTCCTTTATGACATTGGCAATATGGTCAGAGAGCATCTTCCCAGACTGAAGGTCAGCAGCTGTGAAAATGCTCAGAATTGGGGAAGTGAGGATATTTCTCTGATGATGAACCGGGTACAGGCACATGGAGGAAAGGCAACTTATATGCGTTCTATGACAGATATGGCATCTGCCCAGCATACAACTGCCTTTGATTTTGATGAGAAAGTGCTTGTAGATGCGATTGAAACCTTTTCTGTGATTGTTTATGATTTGATGAAAAAATAAAAAGAGAAGAGCCTGACTGGCCTGTAGATAAACCGGACAGACAAAAGGATAACCGGTCCGCGAATGAATCGGGGAACAAAAGAAGCCTGGGAGGTAAAAGTCCCAGGCTCTTTGTATGTCTTTCTTACTGTGCTGTAACTTCAACAGCAGGAATCTCTTTTGCACTGATGGTACCGGTGTAAGTAATCTTGAGTGTCTGATCCTCCTCATATTCGGTAAAGTCAATACTGTCAGAGACAAAGGTAAAGAAATCACCGTCTGCTGATTCCAGAACAATTCCGGCGCCGTCTTCGTTAACCTGTGCAACCGTTCCGATAAAGGCGTTGATCTCAGACTCTGGAGTATCATAAGAGTCTTCCATAACAACCTTGAGAGCCATGGGGGCATCATCTAAAGCGCCAAGATAGGTAACAGTCGCATTCTTGTTGACTTCAATGCCGTTTTTACCAACCACATAGGCATTGGCAGTTTCCAGGGTGTACTGCTCGCCGTCTACTTCCAGAGTCAGGGTGCCTTCCGATGCATCGACAACCTTGCCTTCCGCAGAAGGATCGGTATTCTGCCCGATGACAGACTCCATAACATCAAAGATCATAACCGGAACCGGATCCTCCGTGCTTCCAGCCGGGAAGGTAATATCAACCCAGTCGCCTTCAGAAAGAGGGAACTCCTTATTGACCTCAGCATTGGAAATATCATAATTCTTTTCTGTTTCATCACTGTCATTTTTTACAGTAATGGTATTGCCGTCAATTTTTGTGATCAGTCCGCTGACATAATCTTCCTCCACTTCTTCCTCTGTTTCTGTTTCAGCTTCTGTGGTGGCTTCTGTTACTGCCTCAGATGAAATCTCAGCGGTAGTAGGCGCTGTTTCCTCCTTTTTGGAACAGGCTGCCGCACTGATGGAAAGGGCTGCAATAGTAACCAGTAATAATGTTTTCTTCATAATTGAATCACTCCTCTTTTTGTCTCCAAAGCAGCTTGTTCCTGGAAAAGGAGCTTCTTTGGATGATTTTGATTAATAACAGAAGTGTACTACAAAGCTTTGGAAAATACCATTGATTTTTTATTAAATTTTTGAACTATTTTTTCGTAAAAAACAAAAATTTTTCTAAAATTTCGGAACAGAATAGAAAACTGACATTTGACGGAGCCGCTGAATGGTATTACAATATACATATTTCGGCAGAACAGCAGAGGAGAGGGGAAGTAAGAGGTTATGGATTTTAAAGGTTTGTTTGAAATGCAGGGAATGCTTTTTTCTATTATGATACTGGGGCTTTTTCTCCGGAAAAAGAAAATTGTGGGAGCAGAGGGAAAAAAACTTCTGACAGATCTGGTTATTGATGTAACGCTTCCTGCCAGTATACTGAAATCCTTCCAGATTGAATTTAACGGAGAGATTCTGAAAAGCTGCATGGTGATTGGAGCGGCAGCTCTGATTATTCAGGTGGGAAGCTATATGCTGGGGATGGTTCTCTATCCTGGATTTGGCGATGAACGAAAACGGGTTCTTCAGTATGCAACAATTTGCTCCAATGCAGGCGTTCTTGGCAATCCGATTGCTGAAGGGATTTTCGGTGGTCTGGGACTTTTATATGCTTCTATTTATGTGATCCCGCAGCGAATTTTCATGTGGTCTGTCGGTCTTACTTATTTTACAGAGGCGCCGGATAAGAAGACTCTGATAAAAAAAGTAGCAACCCATCCCTGTATTGTAGCAGTGGTTATTGGATTTCTTTTGATGATTTTTCAGATTCCGCTTCCCGGATTTGTGAATCTGACGATCAAGCAGGTGGCAGGAGCCAATACCTTTCTGGCTATGATGCTGGTGGGAACCATTCTGGCAGAGGTGCCTCTTTCCTCGCTGGCAGATGGAGCAACACTGTATTATTCTTTTGTGCGTCTTGTGTTTGTACCGTTTCTTGTATTTTGCGGCTGCCGGATCTGGGGAATTGACGGACTTGTGACAGGGGTATCGGTAGTTCTTTCCGGAATGCCGGCTGCCAGTGTTACTGCTGTTATGGCTTCAAAGTATCACAAGGATGAGGTTTTTGCTGTGAGATGTGTGGTTCTTTCCACTCTGCTTTCTATGCTGACTGTGCCATGCTGGTGTATGATTTTAAATTTTTGAGAGACATGCTTTCATTTTGTAATAGAAAATTCATAATTTTTCATATTTTTTTCACATACCTGCCTCGTCAAGCCCGGTGATTTATGGTATACTGTAACGGAATTTAGGTAAAGTACAGCCATGCAAAGATTCGGACAGGAAGATGCATGGCTGAACTATTATGAATTTAAAGAAGGAGCCCCCAATATGGCAGAGGAAAAGAACTATATTGATATCTTAAACAAAGCAAGACGAAGAAGAAAACGGGATCAATATAAAAAATATGTGATGTTTGGCGTGGCCGCTGTGGTTGCGGCAGCGGGAATTGCCGTTGTTGTCGGACATTTCAGAGGAGATCCTGCAGGAAGCGGAGAGAAGCCGGCGGCTGTCCGAGCAGAAGGAGCAGATGGAAATACGCAGGAAAGTGAAGCTGTAATTTCCTCAGAGGAGCTGGAAGCTCAAAAGGAAGCCCAGGAAAAACAGGCAGTTGTAGACTCCTATACGAATCTTGGAATGGTACAGCTTCAGGACGGAGGTTATTTAAACATCAGAGAAACTCCGACAGATGAAAGCATGGCAAATATTATTGGCAAGATACCGGATAAGGGCGCCTGCGAGGTGCTGGGAGAAGAGGAGAATGGCTGGTATCATATTCAGACTGGCGGTGTAGACGGCTACATCAGCAGCCAGTATGTGCTGACTGGAGAGGAAGCCCGTCAGAAGGCATTGGAATATGCAGCAAAGATGGCCGTGGTGACCATGGGGGAGGAAAATGAGACACTCCGGATTCGACAGACTCCGGATGCTTCCTCTCTGGATAATGTAGTAGGACAGGCTGCAAACGGATCCCGCTATCCGGTTTTAGGAGAGCAGGACGGCTGGGTGCAGATTCGGGAAGGATATATTTCCAGTGAGTTTGTCACCATAGAAATGGGACTTTCCGAAGGAGAAAAGCTGGATTTAAAGACAATGGCCTTAAATCAATACGACAATCTCCTGATTTCCCGGGTAGACAACTACCTGAATATTCGAAGTGAGCCAAAGGTTGATGCCTATGATGAAAATGTAATCGGAAAGCTGCCCAGTGACGCGGCAGGAGAAATTCTGGAAACCCTGGATGGCTGGTATAAGATCAAATCCGGTCCTATCACCGGTTATGTCAGCGCGGATCATGTGGCAACAGGCCCTGAGGCAAGGGATCTGGCTTTGCGCACGGCACAGCTGACAGCGATTGTGAATACGGATATGCTCAATGTCCGCACGGAGCCCAGTACGGAGTCCAGCATCTGGACGCAGATTTCCAAGGAAGAGCGGTATCATGTACTGGATCAGCTGGATGGCTGGGTGCAGATTGAACTGGATGCAGGAGACGGCGAGGGAGAAGAGGTGGACAAGGCTTATATATCCACCCGGGACAACAATGTCGAGGTACGGTATGCTCTTCCGGAAGCAATCAAATTCTCTCCTTTAGAGGAACGGGCCAATCAGCAGGCATCTCTGCGGAGCAAGGTGGTAAACTATGGCTTGAAGTTTGTAGGCGGAAGATATGTATGGGGTGGAACCAATCCCAATACAGGCGCCGACTGTTCTGGCTTTGTACAGTACGTGATGCGCAATGCAGCCGGTGTAAGTCTGCCCCGTACCTCCAGAGAACAGGCAAAAGTAGGAAGGTCTATCAAATCCAGCGAGATGCTGCCAGGAGATCTGATTTTCTATGCCAACAGCGGCGGCACAGTCAATCACGTTGCCATGTATATTGGAAACGGTCAGATTGTTCATGCAGCCAGCAGAAAGAGCGGAATCAAGATTTCTACCTGGAATTACCGGAGTCCAAAGACAATCCGGCGCGTTTTAAACTGAGTAACGAATAAATAATTTTTAAATAGTAACAAAAAGGAGCTGCGCTCTGGCAGAGGATGAAAGAAAACCTCTGCCGGAGCACAGCTCCTTTGCTTTTGATATCATGCCTGTGGAAGAAGCGTGATCCGTCGCAGGCGGGGAAGCTATCTGAGCGTTTTTTATCAGTGAAGAAATGGTTTTTTCAGACCGGAAAGGATTTCGATAAAATCTCTCATATATTTCGTCAGATACAGCTCTTTCCTGTGGCAGACATAGAAGCTGCGCCGCTGTTCGATTCCCTTAATGGGGTAAACACAGCAGCCAGGATACAGCTCCGGCGTCATTTCTATATAGTTGATGGGACAAATCATAACGGCATCACAGGCAATGGCTGTGCGTTTTCCAACCTCAATGCTGGATGTTTCCATCAAAATTTCCGGTTGAATATCATAGGTGACAAAAAGTCGATCCTGAGTATCCCGGACACTGTGTCCAACCTTGCTGCTGATGAATTTTTCGTTTTTTGCTTCTGTAATGGAGATGGAAGTTCCGGATGGAATCCGTTTCGCAAGCTGAGAGTTGCGGCTGGTCAGAAGAACCAGCTCTTCCTCTTCAATCAGAATATAGTTCAGTTCCTCATGCTTGGGATAGGTGGTCAAGCAGGCCAGATCCACAGTGCCGTCCAGGACGGCTGCCTCTGTAGTGGCAGATCCGCTTTCCCGCACATCCAGCTTTACATGAGGATATCTGGCATGAAAACGGGGCAGTACATAAGGCATGACCTGCATAGCCCGCTGTACCGGAATTCCCAGCTTGATGGTGCCATGTTCTTCGTGGTTGATCTCGTCGATTTCTTTGATCAGATTGGCATTGATGGTGAGAATTTTTTTGGCTGCTTCTATGTATTTTTCTCCGGCATAGGTCAGGGTAATGGGATCTGTTGTGCGGTTAAAAATAGGTGTTCCAAGAGTGTTTTCCACCAGCTTGATCATCTGACTTAAGGATGGCTGGGAAATATAAAGCTTTTTTGCAGCAGCGGTAATGCTCCCTTCCTTCAGAACCGTGAGCATATATTGCGCATGTTTAATATTCATTGAAAATCCCTCACATAATAAAAAATTATAGATGGCATAAACAGAATCGTATTAGCTATGTGAATAAACGTATGATACCATAAAAATAGTATGAATTCAATGCGAAAAACAGGGAATCGTTTGTTTGCTAGTAACAGTTAGGCCGTACATCTTCTTGCCCGCTTACAGTGGACAAGAAGATGTAAATATCTGTCCTATGAAGATTCAGATAGGAAAACGATTCTTGATGTAGTGAGGAAAATAAAGCCTTATCGGTTTGAAGAAAGTGAAGAAATAAGTGGAAAATAACAAAAAAATCAGAAAGACATAATAAAATAATTATAATCAGCATAATAATATATGTATTTGCACAATTGTATTTGAAATGATACACTGAATTCAGTTGAAATGACGGAGATCATTCTTCTCCGCTGATTCAGGCATAACTTGTCTTTGGACAAAAGGAGGAAGAAAATGGAAGTTAAGAAAGCTGCTATGGCAGGCACGCTGGAGTCCAGTGATGCTCAGGTAACCGTAGAACCGGGTAATGGCATTGAGCTTTCCATCGAAAGCAGTGTGATTCACCAGTTCGGAAAGCAGATTAAAGCAACAATTCTGGAGACGCTGGATCGTCTGGATGTAAAAAATGCAAAAGTAACTGTGGTAGATAAGGGTGCTCTTGACTGTACCTTAAAAGCGCGTGTGGAATGCGCGGTATACCGTTCCAATGATATTACTGAAAATCTTCCGTGGGGAGGTGTAATCAGATGAGTCATCCCAATAAAAAAAGATTAAGACGTTCCATGATGTTTTTAAACTGTCAGAAGCCAGGTCTGATTAAAGACCCGTATATCTATCGTCCAGATTCCATTATGCTGGATCTGGAGGATGCAGTAGCAGAAAATCAGAAGGACGCTGCCCGCTATTCTCTGTATCACGCTTTGCAGGAAATTGATTACAGAGGAGTAGAACGTGTTGTCCGTATCAATGGTTTGGACACGCCTCACTGGAAAGAAGATATTCGTGTCTGCGTAGCAGGAGGAGCCGATGTTATTCGTATTGCAAAGACAGAGTCTGGTCAGGATGTGCGTACAGTAGAAGAGCATGTGCTGGCTGCAGAGAAGGAATTCGGCAGACCGGAAGGTTCTACCCTGCTGATGGCAGCTCTGGAATCCTGCCGCGGAGTTCTGAATGCCCTGGAGGTATGTGAGTCCTCCGATCGTCTGATTGGCATTGCTCTTTCCGGAGGAGATTACACCAAGGATCTGCAGACTGTGATTACTGGAACAGGAGTAGAGCTGCAGGGAGCAAGACAGCATATGATTATGGCAGCAAGAGCAGCCGGAGTACAGTGCTGGGATACTGTATTTACCAACCTGGATGCAATGGACGTCTTTGAGGAAGAAGTAAAAATGATTAAAATGATGGGCTTTGACGGAAAATCTCTGGTAAATCCCCGTCAGATTGATATTGTACATAAGGTATTTACTCCAACTCAGAAGGAAATCATTTTTGCGGAAAAGGTAGTAAAGGAAATCGAAGAAAAGAAAGCCCAGGGTATCGGCGTATTTACCGTAGACGGCAAGATGATTGACATTGCTTTCTATGACGGAGCAAAGAGAACCATTGCTTTGGCAAAAGCATCAGGCGTATATGAGGGGGATCTGTAAAATGATAAATGCAGTAGGTAGAGAAATCCCGGAAGAGGTCTTAAAGGCCACCGGAAAGGATATTTTTAAAGGCGCATACGTCAATGCAGGTGTTGAGTATCAGAAGGGCGCCCCGAAGGTAAGAGCTAACGGAGATCCCACCAGGGACAAGCAGGTTGCTTCTATTGCCGAGGTCTTGAAGCTGTGCGGAATCCGGGACGGCATGACCCTGGGCTTCCACCATCACTTCCGCGAGGGTGACTATGTGGTTACTATGGTAATGGAAGAAATTCACAAAATGGGAATTAAAGGACTGACCATCTGTGCCAGCTCTCTGGGAAAGGCCCACGATGCTCTGCTGCCCATGATTGAGGACGGTACTATTGTAGGAATTCAGTCTTCCGGTGTTCGCGGCAAAATCGGTGAAGCAATTTCTACTGGAAAGCTCCGCGATATTGCTATTATGCGTTCACACGGCGGCCGCGTCCGCGCTATTGAATCAGGCGAGGTACATCTTGATATTTCCTTCATTGGAGCGCCCACCTGTGACAAATGCGGCAATATGAGAGCCAACGGAGGTAAAAGCGACTGCGGCGTTCTTTCCTATGCAATGGTAGATGCCCAGTATGCAGATAAGGTTGTAGCAATTACAGACTGTCTGGTTCCCTTCCCGAATATTCCGGCCAGCATTTCCATGATTGATGTGGATTATGTGGTTGTTGTAGATGAAATTGGAAATCCGGCCAAGATTGCTTCTGGAGCAGCAAAGCCCACTACAGACTTACGGAAGCTGAAAATGGCAGATTACTGCACACAGGTTGTAGTGAATACTCCGTATTTTAAGGATGGTTTTTCCTATCAGACCGGTGTTGGCGGAGCTTCGATCGCATCTACCATTTCTCTTGGAAAAATTATGGAGGAGCGGGGCATTACTATGGGCCTGGCGCTTGGCGGAATTACAACTCCTATCTGCAATCTGCTGGAAAAGGGATTGATCCGCAAGGTAGTTGATACCCAGGATTTTGACCTTGGAGCGATTGAATCTATTAAAAAGAATCCGAACCATATTGAGATTTCCGGTTCTGAATATGCCAACCCCTTTAATAAGGGCGCATATGTAAATCAGCTGGATTTTGTAATTCTGGCCTCTCTTGAGGTAGATGTAAACTTTAACTGCAACGTAGTAGTAGGTTCAGACGGTATGATTACCGGCGCGCAGGGAGGACATCCGGATACGGCAGCAGGTGCAAAATGCACCATTGTCATTGCACCGCTTCTGCAGGGAAGAATTCCGGCTATCTGTACCAATGTAACAACGGTAACCACACCAGGTGAGACCGTTGATGTGGTAGTTACTGATTACGGTGTAGCCATTAACCCAAGAAGACAGGATTTAATTGACTGTCTGAAGGATACCAACCTGCCCTTAAAGACCATTGAAGAGCTGCGGGATATTGCGTATTCGATTGTGGGAGAGCCGGATCCGGTTCAGTTTGGCGACAGAGTTGTTGGTGTTATTGAAGCCCGTGACGGAAGCATTATTGATGTTGTACGGGAAATTAAGGAATATGAATTTGAAGATTAAGCTTTAAATTCACAGGCGAAATGTAACAGTTCAGGATGGGGCAAGCTTGACACGGCTTTTTTGCCAGCTTTCCCGCCTTCCTGAATCAATTACGGTAAAATAATTATCCCGGTGGATGGGGACCGCCGGGTGATTATACAGCAGACTCTGCTTGCAGAGCGAAGACAAACCAATATATGGAGGTATTATATTTATGGCTGAAAACAAAGGATTTAGTCTGAAAACATTTGGAATGCCCTGGTGGCTGGCTGGAGCAATTGCAGTAATTGTTATTGCAGCAGCAGCAACAGGAGCACTTTCCGCAGATTTGGCAGGCTGTTTTGCACTGATGCTTGCCATTGGTCTCATTTGTAACGAAATTGGTGAGCGAATTCCGTTCTGGAACAGCTACATTGGAGGCGGTCTTGTTCTGACCTTCCTGGTATCTGCTTTTCTGTTTACCTATAAACTGATTCCGCAGAAATACGCAGATGGAATGATTATGATTATGGATGATGCAGATTTCCTTTCTTTCTTTATCATCTTCCTGATCACCGGTTCCATTCTGGCTCTGGACAGAAAGCTTCTGGTTCGTTCCTTTGCAGGTTATATTCCGGCTATTTTCGGAGGACTCTTAGGCGCAGGTATTCTGGGTATTGCAGCAGGTCTGCTGTTTGGTATCAGTCCGGTTGACATTCTGCTGAAATATGTATGTCCGATTATGGGCGGCGGAAACGGCGCAGGCGCAGTTCCCTTAAGCCAGATTTATGAGACAGTTACCGGGGATGCAGCCGCTAACTACTATTCCTTTGCAATTACCATTTTAACCATTGCCAATATTTTTGCAATTCTGACTGCAGCAATCCTGAAAAAGATTGGTGAGAAGAAAACAAGCTGGACTGGTGACGGAACACAGCTGATCCGCAAGGGCGGAGATTTTGCTACGGAAGATAAAAAAGTAAAGGTAAGCATGAAAGACCTGGGCGGCGCATTCTTCCTGGCTATCGGTTTTTATGCTCTGGGACGCCTTTTTGCCAAGGCTCTGCTTCCTACTATTTTTGGCGTTGCAATCCACCAGTTTGCATATATGATCATTTTTGTTGCACTGGTAGCTGCATTAGGCATTGTACCCGAGAACATCCGTGCAGCAGCAAAAAAACTTCAGTCCTTCTTTACTGCAAACCTGATTCTGATTATTATGGTAGGCGTAGGCGTTGACACCAACATCATTGAGCTGGCTAAGGCAATTACCCCGGGTAACGTCGTGATTGCACTTGCGATTGTAATTGGAGCAATTATCGGTTCCGCTCTTGTGGGATACCTGGTTGGCTTCTTCCCCATCGACTCTGCAATTACTGCTGGTTTGTGTATGGCAAACCGCGGCGGTTCCGGAGACCTGGCAGTACTTGGTGCCTGTGATCGTATGGGTCTGATTGCATATGCACAGCTGTCTTCCCGTTTAGGCGGAGGTATCGTGCTGATTATTGCAAGTATTCTGTTTGGCGCTTTCCTGAAATAATGAACTAGGAAGCAATAACAAAACAAATATTACGCAGCAGGGGCTGTATACGCAAAAAGCGTGTACAGTTCCATTTGTTTGCGGCTGATGCATTTTCAAGACAGAAGGAACACTTACAAAAGGCGTTTTTTGTCGAACGATTTCCCTTGCATATTTTTCCTGCTCAGGCTATAGTAATAGTATCTTCATGAATCTGAGATTTTCGTACACTTCGTGTTTTTTCCAGTAAAAATATTCCTATGATTCCATAATAAGTAACAAGTGCTGCAAAGCTGCACAGCAGAATGTAGGTAAGGAGGGTTTTATTGTTCAGCAGAGTATACAGCGGCGGTCTGTCCGGAATGGAGGGCTATGTCGTGCAGGTGGAGGCAGATGTCAGTCCAGGGCTGCCTTCTTTTCACATGGTAGGATATCTGGCTTCTGAGGTAAAGGAGGCAGAAGAGAGGGTCAGAACCGGGATTCGCAATTCCGGATTTCGTCTTCCCTCTATGCGAGTAACTGTGAATCTTTCACCAGCCAATGTGCGAAAGGATGGAACTGGCTGCGATTTGCCGGTTGCAGTTGCAGTTCTGGCCTCTTATGGAGTGGTGGAGCCAACGCTTTTGAAAGACTCGGCATTCCTGGGTGAACTGGGCCTTGATGGAAGAATCAAGCCAGTGAGAGGCGTGCTGTCTATGGTTTTGGCTATGCGTCAGGCTGGTATGCGCAGATGCTTTCTGGCAGAGGAAAATATTTCAGAAGGATTGGCAGTAGAACAGATAGAAATTATAAAAGTAAGCAGTATCGGCAGCCTGGTGGAGCTTCTGAATTGCCCGGAGCAGATAAAAACATCCATCCGCGGAACAGAAGCGATTGAGGAGAGTGTCTATGCTGTGGATTTTTCAGAGGTCAATGGGCAGAAGCTGGTGAGACGGGCAACGGAGGTGGCAGTGGCTGGATTTCACAATATTTTGTATATTGGTCCTCCAGGAAGCGGAAAAAGCATGATTGCCCGAAGAATTCCGACGATTATGCCAGAACTTACACAGGCAGAGCAGCTGGAGGTATCTCAGGTATATAGTATCTGCGGGCTGCTTCCTCAGGGAAGAGCGCTGATGCGGGAGCGGCCGTTTCGTGCTCCCCACCATACGATCAGCGCACAGGCTCTGACAGGCGGCGGGATGATTCCACGTCCAGGTGAGATTTCCCTGGCTTCCCGAGGCGTCCTGTTTCTTGATGAGCTTCCGGAATTTGAAAAAAGGACACTGGAAATTCTTCGCCAGCCTATGGAGGACAGGAAGGTTACGGTAGCCAGAGTACAGGGAACCTATGAATTTCCGGCGCATTTTATGCTGGCAGCTGCGCTGAATCCATGCCCTTGCGGCTATTATCCGGATCGGCAGAGGTGTACCTGCTCAGAGCTTCAGGTGAGAAAATATCTTGGAAAAATATCACGGCCTCTTTTAGACAGGATTGATCTGTGTGTAGAGGCGGCGCCAGTTTCCTATCAGGAAATCCGCCAGCAGGAAATCAACGAATCCTCGGCCGCTATCCGAGAGAGGGTGGAAAACGCAAGAGGGATTCAGGAAAAACGGTTTGCAGGAATGGGAATTATTTTTAACAGCGAGATGGGGAATCGGGAAATCCGTCACTTCTGCCGTCTGGGAGATCAGGAAGAAGCATTTTTGCAGATGGTCTTTCAACGACTTGGCCTGAGTGCCAGAGGCTGCCAGAAGCTGCTTCGGGTAGCCCGTACTATTGCGGATCTGGATGGTCAGGAACAGATTCAGAAACATCATCTTATTGAGGCAGTCGGATATCGGGATCTGGAAGAACGGTATTGGGGGCGGGAAGAATCGTGATGAAAGAAAGAAACGCGGAAGAAAAACGGGCTTTATATTGGCTGTGCTGCTGTCCCTGTCTGGGCGCTGTCTCGATTCGAAAGCTGGGAAGTTATTTTGGCAGTTATCAGGAACTTATTAATATAGAAGAAACAGCGTTGGAGAAGACGCAGATTCTGACTCCTGCCCAGAAAAAGGGGATTTTGCAGTGGAAAAAAGAGTTTTCCAGATGCAGCAGTGCATATGATCGGATGGGAGATAAACGAATCCGGTTTGTGACTCCCCTGGATTTGGAATACCCTCAGCGGCTTTTGGAAATCAGCGATTATCCGATGGGGCTTTTTCTGTATGGAGCACTGCCGTCAGATGATAAGCCTTCTGTGGCTGTTGTAGGGGCCAGAGGCTGTTCTTCTTATGGAGAGCAGATTGCGGAAGCCTTTTCCAAAGCCCTGGCTGCAGAAGGTGTTCAGATTATCAGCGGTCTGGCTGCAGGAATTGACGGAGCAGCTCACAAAGGCGCTCTGAAGGCAGGGCAGCCGACCTTTGGAGTACTGGGATGCGGAATCAATCAGTGCTATCCGCCAGAGCACTACAGACTTTTTGAAAGAATGAAAGAACAGGGAGGAGTCCTTTCTGAGTTTCCTATAGGGGAGCCGCCGCGTCCCAGAAATTTTCCCATGAGAAACAGGCTGATCAGCGGTCTGGCTGATGCAGTATTAGTAGTGGAGGCCAGGGAAAAAAGCGGTTCTCTTATTACTGCAGAGCTGGGACTGAACCAGGGAAGGGAGATATTTGCTGTTCCAGGGCGGGTGACGGATCCGCTGAGTAAAGGATGCAATCAGCTGATTCAGCAAGGGGCTCATATGGCAATATTGCCCAATGATATTTTGGAGTATTTAGGATTAAAATACAAAAAAACATTAATTATGTATGAAAAAGATGTAAATGGACTTGCCAAGAAAGAAAAAATGGTGTATAGTTGCTTGGATTTCAAACCGAAGCACATAGATGAGATCCTGTCTGAAGCAGGACTTCCTCTCAGCGAATGTATGGCTGCTTTAATGGAGCTTGAACTGGGCGGTTATGCCTATCGGTCTGCAAATCACTATTATGGAAAACAATTATAATGTTTGTAACAGTTCAGCCTTGCGGGGATTCAGTCAGGAAAACTCGTTGAAAGTATGCTTTCATAAGAGTTTTGATGCTTGAATCCACATAAGGCGGACGCCTAAAGCTTTTTGTTCGCTGTAAGCGGGCAAGAAGATACAAGGCTGAACTGTTACTAATGTTTCACATTTAGGAGTGGCTATGGCAAACAATTTAGTTATTGTGGAATCACCTGCAAAAGTAAAGACAATTCGTAAGTTTCTTGGGTCTACTTATGTGGTAGATGCTTCAAATGGTCATGTTCGGGATCTTCCCAAAAGCACTATGGGCATTGATGCGGAAAATGATTACGAACCCAAATATATAACAATCCGTGGCAAAGGAGATATTCTTGCAAAGCTTCGCAAAGAAGTAAAGAAGGCTGATAAAATCTATCTGGCAACGGACCCTGACCGGGAAGGAGAGGCAATTTCCTGGCATTTAACAAAAGCTCTGAAGCTGGATGAGGCCAAGGATAAAAAGGTTTACCGAATCAGCTTTAATGAGATTACAAAAAATGCAGTGAAAGCATCTTTGAAGAATCCAAGAGAGCTGGATATGAATTTGGTTGATGCTCAGCAGACACGTAGAATTTTGGACCGGATGGTAGGATACAGCATTAGCCCGCTTTTGTGGGCTAAAGTAAAGAGAGGGTTAAGCGCCGGCCGTGTTCAGTCTGTGGCTCTGCGCATGATTTGCGATCGTGAGGATGAAATCAGTGCTTTTATCCCGGAGGAATACTGGAATCTGGAAGCACAGCTTCTCCAGAAGGGCGGAAAAAAAGCACTTCACGCAAAGTTCTACGGAACCAGAACAGAAAAAGCAGCGATTCACAGCAGACAGGAGCTGGACGAGATTTTAAAGGGCCTGGAAAGCTGTCAGTATCTGGTAGAAGATGTGAAAAACGGCCAGAGAACAAAGAAGCCGCCGATTCCCTTTACTACCAGTACCCTACAGCAGGAAGCATCAAAGGTTTTGAATTTTTCTACTCAGAAAACCATGCGTCTGGCTCAGCAGCTTTATGAAGGTGTAGATGTCAAGGGTCATGGAACCATTGGTCTGATTACGTATCTGCGTACAGACTCTACCAGAATTGCAGAAGAAGCGGATCTGGCAGCCAGACAGTATATTGAAGAACAGTATGGTCAGCAGTATGTACTGCAGACAGAGCAGTCCAGAAAAAACAGCGGCAAGATCCAGGATGCTCATGAGGCAATCCGTCCGACTGATATTTCTCTGACACCAACCCTGGTAAAAGAATCTCTGCAGAGGGATCAGTTCCGTCTTTACCAGCTGATCTGGAAACGGTTTACAGCCAGCAGAATGCAGCCTGCTGTTTATGATACCACCTCTGTAAAGGTAGGAGCAGGAGATTATCTGTTTACTCTTTCTGCTTCACGGCTGTCCTTTGACGGCTTTATGTCCGTTTACGTTCAGGATGATGAAAAAGAGGAGAGCAATATGCTGCTTGGCAAGCTGGAGCAGGGAGATGTCCTGGAGCTTCAGGAACTGGAACCCAGCCAGCATTTCACCCAGCCGCCAGCCCATTATACAGAAGCATCTCTTGTAAAGGCTCTGGAGGAGCAGGGAATCGGTCGACCCAGTACCTATGCGCCGACAATTACAACCATTCTGGCAAGACGTTATGTAACAAAGGAAAATAAAAATATTTATGTAACGGAACTGGGAGAGGCAGTCAACGGCATCATGAAGCATTGCTTCCCGAGTATTGTAGATATCAGCTTTACGGCTAATATGGAGCTTTTGCTGGATAAGGTAGCTGATGGAACGGTAAAATGGAAGACCATTGTCCGCAATTTCTATCCGGATCTGGATGAGGCGGTAAAAACTGCGGAAAAGACGCTGGAATCCATTAAAATTGCCGATGAGGTAACAGATGTTATCTGTGATGTCTGTGGACGGAATATGGTTGTAAAATATGGCCCCCATGGAAAATTCCTGGCCTGCCCTGGATTCCCGGACTGCAAGAACACAAAGCCTTATCTGGAAAAAATTGGTGTATCCTGTCCCAAATGCGGAAAAGATATCGTAATTAAAAAGACAAAAAAGGGCCGCCGATATTATGGCTGCGAAAACAACCCTGACTGTGATTTTATGTCCTGGCAGAAGCCGTCATCTGAAAAATGTCCTAAGTGTGGAAGCTATATGGTAGAAAAGGGAAATCGCCTTCTCTGTTCCGATGAGCAGTGCGGATATAGTATGAATTTAAAAGATAAATAATCTAATAATTAAAATAGTCAAAATAAATCGAAAAACTATTGTTATTATTGGCGAATCGTGTTAATATTTACTTAGTGTAGTACGATTGAACGAAGGCAGTCAAATAATTGAGGAGGTTTTTCGATATGAGTGTACAGCTTTTGGACAAAACTAGAAAAATAAACAAATTATTACACAATAATAATTCACACAAAGTTGTATTCAATGACATTTGTAAAGTGCTGAGCGATATTCTCTGTTCGAATATTCTGGTAATCAGCCGAAAAGGAAAGGTTCTTGGCGTAGGCCTGTGTCCCGGAGTGGATGAGATTGAAGAGCTGGTAGAGGATCAGGTAGGCGGATTTGTAGATCCAATGTTTAACGAACGTCTTTTAAGCATTCTTTCTACAAAGGAAAACGTCAACCTGGCGACTCTGGGCTTTGCAGAGGAATATGTGAAAAAATATCAGGCAATTATCACTCCGATTGATATTGCAGGAGAGCGGCTTGGCACCTTGTTTATTTATAAGTGTGACGAGCAGTATGATATTGATGATATTATTTTGAGTGAGTACGGAACTACTGTTGTTGGACTGGAAATGATGCGTTCCGTCAATGAAGAAAATGCCGAAGAGATTCGAAAGGTTCAGATTGTCAAGTCCGCAATCAGCACCCTGTCTTTCTCTGAGCTGGAAGCTATTACTCATATTTTTGAGGAGTTAGACGGCAATGAGGGCATTCTTGTCGCTTCTAAGATTGCAGACCGGGTGGGAATTACCCGTTCTGTTATTGTAAACGCCCTTAGAAAATTTGAAAGTGCCGGCGTGATTGAATCACGTTCCTCCGGCATGAAGGGAACCTATATTAAGGTACTAAATGATGTAGTATTCGATGAACTGAAAAATATCAAGGCAGATAAATAATGCTTAAACTCTGCGCCCGGGATCAGAATGTCTCCATTCGCTTTCTGATTTCGGGCGCAGTTTTTATAAGATCTCAACGCTCTTTCCTGTCTGAATCTTTACATAGCTGAAAGGACGCGGAAATCTAGAAAAATTCAAAATCCCCTCTTGTCAAACCATGGAAGATATGGTAGGATAAAAAGGCTGATAAAAATCACGTCTGCTGATTCTGACGGCGGTGCCTGAATCCAGGTCCCGAAGGAAGCACAAGAGGCAGGCGGAAGTAAAAACCAATTGGAGGTAAGAAACATGAGCGTTATTTCTATGAAGCAGCTGTTAGAAGCAGGTGTTCATTTCGGACACCAGACCAGAAGATGGAACCCCAAGATGGCTCCGTACATCTACACCGAGAGAAACGGCATCTACATCATTGACCTGCAGAAATCTGTTGGCAAGGTAGATGAGGCTTACAATGCAGTATCCGAGATCGCTGCCAACGGCGGCACCATCCTGTTTGTAGGTACCAAGAAGCAGGCTCAGGATGCTATTAAGACTGAGGCAGAGCGTTGCGGTATGTACTATGTAAACGAGAGATGGCTGGGCGGTATGCTGACCAACTTCAAGACCATTCAGAGCCGTATCAACAGACTGAAAGAGATCGAGGCTATGTCCGAGGACGGAACCTTTGACGTACTGCCGAAGAAGGAAGTTATCGCACTGAAGAAAGAGTGGGAGAAGCTGGAGAAGAACCTGGGCGGAATCAAAGAGATGAAGAAGCTTCCGGATGCTATTTTCATTGTAGATCCGAAGAAGGAAAGAATCTGTGTACAGGAAGCTCATACCCTGGGTATTCCGTTAATCGGTATCGCAGATACCAACTGTGATCCGGAAGAACTGGATTATGTAATTCCGGGTAACGATGATGCTATCAGAGCCGTTAAGCTGATCGTTGCTAAGATGGCAGACGCTGTTATTGAGGCAAATCAGGGTGAGGCTGGCGCTGACTTCGCTGAAGAGTTTGGTGCTGAAGAGGAAACCGAAGAGGCTTAATTAGAAAAATATTTCAGCCTGCGTATCATTGCGCAGGCTGAATAACAATCATGGAGGAAAAAACAATGGCAGTTACTGCAGCAATGGTAAAAGAATTAAGAGAAATGACCGGAGCCGGCATGATGGATTGTAAAAAGGCTCTTGCCGCTACCGATGGTGATATGGACAAGGCCGTAGAGTTCCTGAGAGAAAAGGGACTGGCTGGCGCAGCAAAGAAGGCTGGACGTATCGCTGCTGAGGGTATTGTTGATACCGCTATTACCGAAGACGGTAAGAAGGCTGTTGTCGTTGAAGTAAACGCAGAGACTGACTTCGTAGCTAAGAATGCAAAATTCCAGGCTTACGTTGCAGATGTAGCAGCACAGGCTCTGACCACTTCTGCAAAAGATATGGACGAGTTCTTCGCTGAGAAATGGGCAAAGGACGAGACTCTGACTGTAAAAGAGGCTCTGTCTTCTCAGATTTCCATTATTGGTGAGAACATGAACATCCGTCGTTTTGAGCAGGTTGAGGAGCAGAACGGTTTCGTTGCTTCCTACATTCATGCAGGCGGCAAGATCGGCGTTCTGGTAGACGTTGAGACTGACGTTGTAAACGATGCAATCAAAGATATGGCTAAGAATGTAGCTATGCAGGCTGCAGCATTAAAGCCCATGTACACCAGCCGTGATGAAGTAAGCGCTGATTTCATCGAGCATGAGAAGAGCATCCTGCTGGCTCAGATCCAGAACGATCCGAAGGAAGCTTCCAAGCCGGAGAAGGTTATTCAGGGCATGATTCAGGGTCGTATCAACAAAGAGATGAAGGAAATCTGCCTGCTGGATCAGGTTTATGTAAAGGCAGAGGACGGCAAGCAGTCCGTTGCTCAGTATGTTGCTGAGGTTGCTAAAGCAAACGGCGCTAAGGTTGCTGTTAAGAAATTCGTTCGTTTCGAGACCGGTGAAGGTATGGAGAAGAAGAACGAGGACTTCGCAGCTGAGGTTGCTGCTCAGATGGGTAAGTAATTCTGAACTGACCAAGCGAATATGAGGGATGCTTTCTGCCCGCGATGCAGGAAGATACACATAGAGAAAAAACGCTGGAAACCGATAGGTTTCTGGCGTTTTTTCGCGTTTTATGGTAAAATATTATTACCATATTATCATCGACTGGCTGTTTACTCAATTTGAATTGGAGGTATAAGATGAGAATCGAAAGGACTAAAAAAATAAAAGAAATTTTGTTCCCAAAAAAGGTCGCACCAATACGGCTCTTCGGTTTTCGTTTATTCCATATGGGAGGACGCGTAAGGTGGATTATGGACTTATTCAAATAGTAAATTTTGAGATGGGATAGACTTAAAAAATTATACGAGGAGGTTCTTTTATGAAAAACAGAAATATAAAAGTAAAACCTGGAAAGACACAGTCCCTGTTAGGATTTGTTGTTGGAATTTTGTTTGTAATATTAGGAATTACAATTGTGATTCCGATGTTTGGACTTTTTGGGATTTTATGGACTGTTATGGCTGGCTTCGGTGTGTTTTTTCACTATAAAAATGCATTTACAGAAAAAGGGATGGCAACACATGAAATTGTGGTTGAAGAAGATAGTGAAACATCTGCAGAGCCATCCCAGGAAAATATCGAAGACAAGCTTATAAAATTAGAATCCCTATATCACCAAGGCTTAATTACTCAAAAGGAATATGATTCCAAGAGAAAAGAAATTCTGGACAGGCTTTAGGATTTTATTCTAAATTCAGCAGAAGGTTCTCGATATTGATATGTTTTGCATCAGAATGTGAATATATGCATTCCTATTTTCTGTTAATTTCAGAAAATTTGGGCTATAATGAAATAGGGCTAAGATTTTTCCTGCGCAGGATGAACAGGCTTTGGAAATCTAAGATTTTGAGAGTCTGTTTTTTATGTCATAGGATTAGGGTGTCAAAAGGTCATTTTAAAAAGGAATGACACATGAGAAAAGTATGAATCCCAAAAAACTGTGCTTATTAAAACAGCAAGTGGGAGAAATACAGCAAAAAAATATCTATTTTCACCCTACATGCCCATGCACTTTATTGAGGGAAAGCATATTTTTATTAAAATTATCCTTTTGACACCCTAATCGTCATAGGAAAGTGCATCCTATGACATAAAAACGCTCCGCGAGGATCGCCATGGGTTGCAAGAGAATTGGGCTGATGAAACGACCCGCCGCAGGAGAAGCTCGCTTGCGAGCTTCTTTTTTATTCTCTGTATCAGCAACATTTCTTCTTTCAGGAATATTCTGAAAGTAAAGCAGTATCTTTGGAATAGCGGAGGTTCTGTCCGTGAGAAAAAACCTGTCTCATATGTCAGAGGAAGCCTATGTAATTCGAAAACTTTCTCTGGTAGGAATTATTGGAAATATTATTTTAAGCAGTTTTAAATTGGCGGCTGGAATCTGTGGCCACTCCGGAGCCATGGTTTCCGATGCGATTCATTCAGCCTCAGACGTATTTACCACAGTTGTTGCCTGTTTCGGTGTGCGGCTTGCCAAAAAAAATGCTGATAAGGAGCACCCCTACGGCCACGAGCGGATGGAGTGTATGGCTGCTCTGATTCTTGGCATGGTTCTGATGCTGACCGGACTTGGAATTGGAACAGAAGGACTCAAACATATCATGATGGCAACATCGGGGTCTGCCGTGATTCCGGGACCGATTGCCCTCTGGGCAGCAGTGATTTCTATTTTTTCAAAGGAGGCTATGTTCTGGTACACCCGCTACTATGCAAGATTGTTAAACTCTGCGGCTTTTCTTGCAGATGCATGGCATCACCGGTCCGATGCCCTTTCTTCTGTAGGCTCTCTTTTGGGAATTGGAGGCGCCATGCTGGGATTTCCTGTTCTGGATGCTGTGGCCAGCGTGGTGATCTGCCTGTTTATTTTAAAGGTTGCCTTTGATGTTTTAAAGGATTCCGTTAAAAAAATGCTGGATACCTCCTGCGGAGATTTTTATGAGAAAAAACTCTCGGATTTTATTCTTATGCAGCAGGAGGTTCTTGGAATTGATATGCTTCACACCAGAATGTTCGGAAACCGGGTTTATGCAGATCTGGAAATCCGGGTGGACGGAGACAAATCTCTGAGAGAGGCTCATGCCATTGCGGAAAACGTTCATAATCAGGTGATAAAAGACTTTCCGTCCATGAAAGATATTATGATTCATGTCCATCCGGAGGACAGATTTGGAGAAAAAGAAATTCAGGAAAAATCTTTTTAGTTTTTCACGAAATACCCTTGACAACCATTCATTTCTATTGTATTCTTTAACGAGTACACACGAGTGTATATCGAGAAAGAGGATGAAGCTTATGGAAACTTCCAGAGAGCGGGTGACAAGAGCTGATGTGGCCAAAGCAGCCGGTGTCAGCGAAACCATCGTATCCTATGTTGTCAATAACAACCGATACGTGGCGAAGGAAAAGCGGCAAAGAGTTGAGGAGGCTATCCGTGCTCTCAACTACCGGCCCAACAATATGGCCCGGGCGCTGAAGGGAAAGAAGAGCAATCAGATTCTGTTTATTGCCGACCACATTACCAATGAGTACTTCAGCAGCATTGTCAGCGCTATGGATCAGTATGCCTATGAAGCTGGATATCTGATTTCTCTGTGTGCCAACAGGAATACACCGGAGTTTGTCTCCCAGGTGATCAGCAGGCAGTATGACGGCATTATTGTCAGCTCTGCCAGCTTTCCGGAGGAGTATGTAAGCCAGCTTTCCCAGGCTGGAATTCCTGTAGTGGTATTCCGCAGACGGCTGCATTTAAAACCCATGGAGCATGCAGCTCTTATGGAAACAGGGCTGTATACAGGAGCCAGAAAGGCAGTACGCCATCTTATGGAAAAGGGCTGCAGAAATATTGTTTATGTAGACAGAATCAGCGCCAGAGGCCATGTAAGTCCGGCAGACGATATGCGGTTCAGCGGCTTTGTAGACGAGATGAAGGAAAGTGGCTTTTCGGTAGGACCGGACAATATTGTCTGCGGCTGCCGAAGTCAGGAAGAGCTGGAAGAGGAGCTGAGGGAGCGTTTTCGAAAGGGAAAGGCAGCAGATGGCATTTTCGGACGGAATGATACCCTGGCCTGCATTGCCATGACTACAGCTCAGCAGGTAGGACTTCGGGTTCCGGAGGATATCCGCATCATCGGTTTTGATGATTCCAGCATTAGCCGGCTTTGTTCGCCCAAGCTTTCTACCCTGGGATTTCAGCAGAGGGAGATTGCAAAAACGGCGATTGATATGCTGTCCCAGATGATGAACGGACAGCAGCCGGAGAATGTTGATTTTGATACAGTATTGATTGAAAGGGAAAGTACCTTATGAGCAAACCATTGCTCATTCCCTTTTGGTCTATATACATACGAGTGTACATGAGATAATGATTCTTTGCACAGATATATCTGTGTAAAAATAAAGGTTTCACAAAAAACTATATTATAATGTATGGAGGAAATAATTATGCTTACAACAAGTAAGGAAATGCTTCAGCAGGCAGCGGCAAATGGCTATGCAGTACCCGCCATCAACACCCAGGGCGGAAACTATGACATTATCTGGGCAGTCTGCAAGGCGGCTGAGGATCTGGGATCCCCGATTATGCTGGCTCATTATGTGAGCACAGGCGCATATTCCGGACATGACTGGTTTGTAAATGTCTGCAAGTGGTGCGCATCTAAGGTATCCGTTCCTGTGGCAATTCACCTGGATCACGGCGACGGCTTTGATATCTGCATGGAAGCATTAAAGCTGGGCTTCACTTCCTTAATGATTGACGGTTCCACGAAGCCGGTTGAAGAAAATGCTGCAATGACAAATGAGGTTTTAAAGGTTGCAAAATGTTTCGATGTACCGGTTGAGGCAGAGATCGGAGAGCTGCTTCGTCTGGATAACATGGGAACCGTAATGGAAAATAAAAATATTGTGGATCCGGAGGAGGTTCGCCGGTTCTTAAGCCTCTGTCAGCCGGATTCTCTTGCAATTGGAATTGGAAATGCACATGGCTACTACAAGGGCGAGCCGGATATTCATCTGGAGGTTCTGGAGGCTGTGCGTAAATTCACAGATATTCCGCTGGTTCTTCACGGCTGCACCGGAATGAAAGAAGAGATCATTAAGGATGCCATTAAGCTGGGCGTTGCCAAGATCAACTTCGGTACAGAAATCCGCTACAAATATGTAGAGCATTATGAAGAGGGCTTAAAGACCATGAATCATCAGGGTCATTCCTGGAAGCTGTCTCAGTTTGCCAATGAGAAGCTGCAGGAGGATGTAAGAAAGATCATCCGTCTGGCCGGCTCTGAGGGACGTGTAAAATAATTTCGGGTAACAACTCAGGACGGCGGGAGAACTGGTTGGAAAATCCAGACAAGAAGATGCCCGTCCTGAACCGTTACAATTTCAACATTATCATTCAGAATACAAAACAAAAAGAAAGGAAATGAAAGACTATGAAAAACAGCGAACTTACCTACAAAGAAATTTACGGACAGCCCCAGTCCTTCCAGGCAATCAACAATACCCTGGGAGATATTTACAAGGTTCTGGATCAGGTATTTGCAGAGGAGTATGACGAGCTGATCTTTACCGGCTGCGGAACCTCCCTGTATCTGGCACAGGCTGCTGCTCACGCATTTGCATCCTGCACCAAGATCCCGGCTAAAGGAATGTGCTGCTCTGAGCTGTACTACTTCCCGGAGACTTATGTAGGAAACGGCAAAAAGGTCCTGGTTCTTCCGATTACCCGTAAGAGCTATACAACCGAAGTACGTATGGCTATTGATAAGGTACGCAGCTTCCCAGGCGTAAAATCTCTGGCAATCACCTGCGATGCTGACAGCTCCAAGTACAACGATTATATGATTCTTTCTCCGGAAACTGCAGAAGACAGCGTAATTATGACCCGTTCCTTCACCAGCATGATTTATCTGTCTGTAGTTCTGGCCTTCTATGCAGGCGGAAAGAAAGAAAAAATCGAGGCTATGGCAGACTACGCTGCTCAGTCTGAGGAGTTCTTAAAGCTCAGCGATGAGATGGCAAAGAAAATTGTTGCAGAGCATCCGGAGCTGAATCTCTTTATTACTCTGGGACAGGGCATCAACTACGGAATTGCCAACGAGTGCATGAACAAGATGAAAGAAATGAGCCTGAGCAATTCTGAAGCATATTACAGCCTGGAGTATCGTCACGGACCGATGAGCCTGGTAGACGAAAATACCATGATCATTCTTCTCAGCAACGAAGAAACCGTTGATGGAGATGTAAAGCTGATGACCCAGATGAAGGAATACGGCGCAACCATTCTGGCTATCGGCAATAACGCTTCTGAGAACTTCAAGGATGTTGACTATACTCTGGATATGCCTTACGGCTACGACAGTCTGCAGAATGCAGCTATGATCGGCTTCATCGGTCAGACCATGGGATATTATCTGGCAGAAAAGAAGGGACTGAATGCAGATACTCCCCGTCATCTGTCTCAGGCAATTGTAATTAAATAATAAAAACATTTTAGCGAACAGGCCTGCTTTCCGGCAGGTCTGTTTTTCTATGCGCCTGGAATTGTACGTTTGAGATGTATGATTAGAAAAATTTCATTTTTCATTTAGAATATTATCATTTCCAGATCTAATAAACAGAAGGTTTCTATGTTACAATAGAAGTAATTTAAATGCCGGAAATCAGATTCTGGAAATCGAATACAAAGGAAACGGAGATGGCGTGTAAATGGTAAAACGGATCATCAAGTATGTGGGACTGGCTGTTTTTTTCTACCTGATTTATCTGGCTGTATGTCTGCTGGTTCCTCCGCTGTTTCACAAAACAACGGATGCGGCGGCAAGAGAAGCCTTTCATACAGTCAAAACCGATGAGGAAGGCTTTGCAAAGGAAAGAGCACGCAGTGTAGATACGAACCTGGATGCCCTTTTATGGCGGCTGCGCCTGGTAGAAGAGGCCCAGGAAAGCCTTGTGCTGACTACCTTTGATTTCCGGGATGAAAGCGGAGGCCAGGATATGATGGCTGCTCTCTGGAATGCAGCCAACCGGGGCGTGAAGGTGCAGATTCTGGTAGATGGCATCAATGCCGGTCTGTTTTTATCCGGCAGCGACAATTTCCGTCAGTTGGCCTCTCATGAAAATGTAGAGGCACGTTTTTATAATCCCATCAATTTTTTGACTCCATGGAAAATCAATTATCGGATGCACGACAAATATCTGATTGCTGATAACTGGGGCTACATATTGGGCGGAAGAAATACAGACAACCGTTTTCTTGGATGCTACGAGGAATTTTACAACGAGGACCGGGATATTCTTGTTTATGAAACAGTTCCCGGAAAAGGAGAGTCCTTATGCCAGCTGCAGAATTATTTTGAGCGCATATGGAACCTTCCAGACAGCAGGATTTTCAGGAAGAAGGGAAAAGGAGGCAATCTGGAGGCTCACTACCAGCAGTTAAAGCAGAGGTATCCGGAAGCCTTCACACCTACAGACTGGGAGCTGGAAACCACAGAGACAAACAGAATTGAGCTGTGTACCAATTCCATAGAGCCCAAAAACAAGGAGCCCTGGATTTGGGACAGAATGATTGAGGAGATGAAGCAGGCATCAGATGTCCAGGTACAAACTCCCTATATTATCTCCAGTAAAAAAATGTATCAGGATCTGAAAGCTGTAACTGATTCAGGAGTCTCCACAGAAATCCTGATTAATGCTGTGGAAAATGGAACCAATCCCTTTGGATGTACCGATTATCTGAACCAGAAAAAGAAAATTCGTGATGCAGGCGTTCATATTTATGAGTATCTGGGGAAACAGGCCCAGCATACAAAAACTGTCCTGGCAGATGATAGAATCAGTATTGTAGGTTCCTGCAATTTCGATATGAGAAGCGTTTATCTGGATACGGAACTGATGCTGGTGATTGACAGTCCCGAAATCAATGCCCAGCTTCGTAAGCAAATTGGACAGATGAAGGAAAGCTGCCGCCATATGCACCCGGACGGTGCTCTGCAGGACGGCTCCCAGTACCAGATTCCTCCTCAGGAGTGGCAGAAAAAGCTGATTTACAGCGTACTGCGGGTAATTATTATTCCGATACGTCATTTACTCTAGCCTCTGAAATCGGACTGCAGCAATTTCACTGGCTTTAGATGGTTTACTTTTGGGATTCTATATTGACAGAAAAAGGTTCCTTTTATATAATTCGTATCATACATATATGAATGATTGCTGACTTTCATAATAGGACATGTCTGTGTTGCGGACATGTCCCTTTTCTGCAAAAAATCAGCATGGAAAGAGAGGAAACAGGATATGAAGCATTCAGAACGTCCGTATTCGTCCAGAGATCCCTATGCCCGGCTGAAACGGCTTGAACGGGAACGGAAACGAAGAAAACGGATTCTCCTTTGCTGGGGCGCAGCCGCTCTGCTGCTTTTGGGCACCGGAACAGCAGCCATCGTGCATATGCGCAGTCAGGGGAAAAAGCAGTCCATAGAAACAGAGATCGCCGCAGAAAATATTGTCATTGAAGAAAAAACCGTAGTAGATGGTATTTCCGTAAAGGGTATGAATCGTCAGAAGGCACTGGAAACCATTCTGAATCATACCCCCTGGAGTATGTCAGTAACACTGGGAGAGAAAACCTATCCCGTTTCCAATCTTTATCAGATTCAGGCTGAAAAGCTGCTGGATACCATTTGTACCCAGGAAGAGCCGGGAGAATATACGGTTGATATGGAAAATCTGGAAGAACTGGCGGCAAAAGAGGCCTCAGCCTGCGCAGACCTGTGGGATACTGCACCGAAAAACAGCGGGCCGGAAAGCTTTGATATTCAAACAGGAAGCTTTGTATTTGGAGAAAGCCTTCCGGGAACAGCAGTCAACCAGGAAAAGCTGTCAGAAGACATTCTGGAAGCTGTGAAAAATCGTGATTATGATGCTGTCATTCCGGCTGAAACCTCCCAGGTTCCTGCTGAAGTAACGAAAGCAGAAGCAAAAGAAAAGTACAAAACACTGGCTTCCTTTACAACAGAAACCACCAGCAATGCAAAGCGCAACACCAATGTCCGTCTGGCTGCTCAGGCGCTTAATGGTACGATTCTTCAGCCAGGAGAAGAGTTTTCCTTTAATCAGGTAATTGGGCAGCGTACAGAGGAAAAGGGCTATCAGGCTGCCGCCGCTTATAACAGCGGTGCAGTGGTTCAGGAGGTGGGCGGCGGGGTATGCCAGATTTCCAGTACTCTTTATAAAGTGGTTTTCCAGTCCGGTATGAAAATCACCTTTCGCCGTTCCCATACCTTTGAGCCGAACTATGTGACTCCAGGGCAGGACGCAACGATCAGCTGGGAGGAACCGGATTTTCGCTTTGTCAATACTTCCAAAGGACCGATTGGAATCCGTGCCAGCTATTCCAACCAAAAGGCTTCTGTTTCGATTTACGGACTTCCTGTTTTGGAAGAGGGAATTACCTGGGATCTGGATTCGAAAAAAGTAGAAGAGATGGAGCTTTTGCCACCCGTATATGAGGAGGATCCAACGCTGGAGCCGGGACAGGAGATTGTAAAAAGCGCCGGAACAAAGGGAAGCCGGTGGGTTACTTATAAAGTGGTCTATCAGAATGGAAAAGAAATCGAGCGGACGGAGGATCACTCCAAAACCTACAAGGGACATGCTCCTGTGATTCGAAGAAATACCAGCGGAGCGGTATTAAAGCCGGAGGAAACCCAAATGGCGGAGACAACAAGCGCAGCGGCAATAGACGGTATGCCGGATGATTACATTCCCGGCTCCGGCATGGAGCTTGTTCCAGAGGAAAGCAAAGGTGACGCAGAGAGCAAAAAGGAAAACAGCTCACTTTCAGAAAGCAGCTCAGCCGCCAAAGCGGAGGCCTCTCAGGAAGAAGAATCATCCAGAGAGACGACGGCAGAGGAGAAGACCTCTGCGCCGGAAATGGCCGAAACCTCTGAAACCAATCAGCCGTCGGTACCGGAAACCATTGCTCCAAAGCCAGAGGATTAGGGAGTATATCCATGAAAAAGAAACCTTTGATTCTGGCTGTCTGCGGAGTGAAGAATTCCGGAAAGACCACCCTGATCCAGAAGCTGATTCCGCTTCTTCAAAATCAGGGACTGAAGGTCGCAGCAGTCAAGCATGACGGTCACGATTTTGAGCCGGATGTGCCCGGAACAGACTCCCACTCCTTCTGGAAAGCTGGAGCTGTGGGTACGGCAATTTTTTCTGACTCAAAATATATGATTATCCGGAAAAAGAAAATGTCCTACGAGCAGATAGGAGAGCTGTTTCCAGAGGCGGATTTGATTCTTGCAGAGGGACTCAAAAGCACTCCCTGTCCCAAGCTTGAAATCGTCCGCCAGGGAATTTCTCAAGAACTGTCGTGCTGCCAGGAGGGACTTTTAGGTATCCTGACGGATTTCTCTTTCGCGTATTTTGACTCTGAAAAAAATCCATCAGCAGTTCCAGTCCTTTCGCTCAATGATCTGGAAAAAATTGCAGATAAAATTCTTGATTTTTGTTTCGCAAGAAGGAGTCTTTCTATGGTAGTTTTAGCCGGCGGCCTCAGCCGGCGGATGGGACAGGAGAAGGCTGAGCTGAATTATGCAGAAACCTCGTTTTTAAATTATCAGTTAAAAAAGGGGCAGCTTCTTGGAATCGAAGAGCGTTTGATATCCGGATATCGCGGCGCCCTTGTAAAATCATTTCAAGAGGAAATCCTGATCCCGGATCGGATTCCAAATGCCGGTCCCTTGGGTGGCCTTGAAGCCTGTTTCCAGGCTTCTGCCAGACCCTATGCCCTTGTTCTTCCTGTGGATATGCCGACTGTAACCGTATCGCTTCTGGCATCTCTGATTTCTGGCTTTCGCAGATACATAAAAGAGGAATGCTCTGCTGGAAAACGACCGGATATTATGATTCTCTCTCATGGAGGAAAAGAAGAACCTCTGGCTGCTATTTATCCCACTGAACTGGCAGCTCTTGCAAGAGAGCAGATTTTAAGCAAGGATCGTTCTGTTATGGGATTTATGAAAGCAGCTGGATATCGAACCTTAGATGTTCCTGATTTGGAAGACGCATTTGTTAATATTAACGATCCAGGGCAGTATCAGAAACTAAAAAATATTCATGTATTCTAAAATATATTTATATTGCATAAAAAATTTTTAGTTCCATAAAAATGATTGTATTCTTTGCGAATTGTCTCTTTTTTTATCTATGCTATAATAGGATTATCAAAACAAGGGAGGCGCAAAATCCATGGCAGCAGTTGCAGTAATTCTGACAGTTGGTGCGTTCGGTCTGGAAGTATATCACACCGTTCACAATCAGTTTAAATTCTAAACAATATTACGTTTCAGTGAAATAAGAAATTCTTCACTGTTCGTCAATGATACAGAAATACCATACAGGAATCTTCCTGTACAAAAAAGGGCCTGTGAATCTTCACAAGTCCTTTTTCTTTCGGTTAGAAAATTATTCGTTTTTCTTGTCCGGATCAGGCAGTACAATATTCATAATAACAGCAATCAGTGTTGCGATTACAACCGGAGAACGGCCGAAAATGGTCGTTACCCATGTTGGAAATGCAGACAGAGATGCAGATGCCTGAGAAACACCCATACCGAGCGCTGCTGCCAATCCTACGATGGAAGTATTGCGGTAGTTCATGTGAGCAGTCATTACCAGCTTCATACCAGTCATGGCAATGGATGCAAATACAGAAACCGTCGCTCCGCCCAGTACGCACTGAGGAATGGTAGTCAGCAATGCAGAAAACTTGGGAACCAGGCCTGCAATCAAAATCATAGCGCCTGCGCCGCCCAGTACAAAACGGTTTACAACACGGGTTGTTGTTACAATACCTACATTCTGGCTGAAGGTAGCTGTCGGAAGTCCGCCAATCATAGCTCCCAGAAGGTTCATGATTCCATAACCAACAATACCGCCCTGGAGCTCATCATCCGTAGGCTGGCGATCCATACCGCCGGAGGTTGTGGCTGAGAAATCACCAATGGCCTGAATGGAGTTAATGGCAAATAAAATGCCGATAGCAACGCAGGATGAAATTTCAAACTTCACACCAAAGTGCATCACAGAAGGGAGCTGGAACATCCCTGCAGTACCTACGCTGCTTAAATCTACCATACCAAAGGGGAGACTGAACAAATAACCTGCAATAATACCAATCAGAATTGATGCTAGCTTCAAAATTCCTTTTCCAAAATGGTTTAAAATCGTAACTACAGCCAGGGTAAAGATTGCAACCAGCCAGTTCTGCCAGGAGCCATAATTCGGGCTGGAGGTTCCGCCGGCCATATAGTTAATGGCAGTAGGATACAGAGACAATCCGATGGTAAATACAACTGTACCGGCAATCAGCGGAGGGAAGAATTTGCGGATCTTTTTAATAAAGATACCTACAAATACCGCTACAATACCGCCAACAATCTGCGCACCGAAGATAGCAGGAAGTCCAAAATCACCGGCTATCGCCTGCATACTGGGAAGATAGGCAAAGCTGACACCCATAATCACAGGAAGTCCTGAGCCTAAATGAAAGCCTCCCTTTTTCCCGATAGGAAACAACTGTAAAAAGGTAGAGAGACCTGCAATAACCAGAGCGGACTGAATCAGAATGACACTGTCAGAATCAGAAAGCCCGGATACACCGGCAATAATAATAGCGGGGGTTACACAGCCCACAATCATAGCTACCACGTGCTGCAAAGACAGAGGGAATGCCTGCCCAAATGACGGCACACCATCCAGTTCAAAAAGTGACGCGCGTTTTTTCGTTGCTTTTTCGCTCATTTATTTATCCTCCTTGGAGATTTTACTGATGAATTCGTGTTCCGGTCTTACCCAGAATACCATCCTTTGCTTTCTCCAGCAGGGTGATGAGAGCAGTACGGCCCGGTTTGGACTCTGCAAATTCTACAGCTGCCTCTACTTTTGGAAGCATGGAACCGGGAGCAAAATGACCCTCAGAAATATACTGTTTTGCCTGAGCTGTGTTCAGCTCATCCAGCCATTTCTCTTCCGGCTTACCGAAGTTAATCGCTACTTTTTCTACTGCAGTCAAAATAATCAGGAAATCTGCGTCCAGCTCCTTTGCAAGAAGACAGCTTGCGAAATCCTTATCAATAACTGCGCTTGCGCCCTTTAAATGATTGCCCTGCAGGGTCACGGGAATTCCGCCGCCGCCGCAGGCAATGACCAGCTGACCGTCGTTTACCAGAGAGCGGATGGCGCCGATCTCAATGATTTCTGCCGGCTTGGGAGAAGCAACAACACGGCGGTAACCACGTCCTGCATCCTCCTTCATTACATAACCGTAGGCCTCCTCTGCATGAAGCGCCTGTTCCTTTGTCATAAAATGACCGATAGGCTTGGAAGGATTCTGGAAAGCAGGATCTGCTTCATTCACACGAATCTGAGTTACCATAGTTGCTACAGGTATATCTTTGATTCCGCGGTTTAACAGTTCTTCACGAAGTGCATTCTGTAAATCATACCCGATATAAGCTTGACTCATAGCCACACAGACGGAGAGTGGGGTATTGGGCTGATTGGGGTTTTCCCGGGAAAGAGCCGCCATTGCATTATTAATCATACCAACCTGGGGACCGTTTCCATGGGCAACCACAACCTCGCAGCCCTCTTCAATCAGATCCACAATCGCCTTTGCCGTAATTTTTACAGCCGCCATCTGCTCTGGAAGAGTATTGCCCAGCGCATTTCCCCCCAGCGCTATCACAATTCGTTTCTTCTTGTCCATAATATTCTCCTTAAAATTTCTCATAGGTTGTTCCGGGCCGCCGGTCATTAAAACCAGGCGGCCCGAACGCAAGAGGATTTATCAAAATTGGTCAATTAATCAAATTTACGGGAGATTCCGCGCTCTTCCAGTTTTTTCAGAACAGCTGCCGGATCCTGGAATTTAGCCAGGAAAATCATTGCTGCAATCACATACGGCTTGTAGCTTGCCTCTTTGTACAGAGGAGTACGATACCGGTCAAATACAGAAGCCTCAACCTCACCGTCCTTGCAGCTTACATCGTTGATGTCAGCCGGCAGGCAGTGGAGATACAGAGCCTTGCCGTCCTTGGTTGTCTTCATCAGCTCTTCGGTACAGCACCAGTCTTTATGCTCTGCGTTCTGGGCCAGCAGCTCCTTCTCCAGAGCCTTAATGCCCTCGGAATCACCCTCTGCATACAGATTGGTTCTCTTTTCCATTGCTGCAAACGGAGCCCAGCTCTTCGGATATACAATATCAGCATCCTTAAATGCGTCTGCCATGTCGTGAGATACGCGGAAGGAACCGCCGGACTTCTCAGCGTTCTTTCTTGCAACCTCCTCAACCTCAGGCATTACCTCGTAGCCTTCCGGATGAGCCAGAACAACTTCCATTCCCATACGGGTCATCAGACCGATTACACCCTGAGGAACAGACAGCGGCTTTCCGTAGGAAGGAGAGTAAGCCCAGGTCATAGCCAGCTTTTTGCCCTTCAGATTTTCAACACCGCCGAACTCGTGGATAATGTGCAGCATATCTGCCATACACTGAGTCGGATGATCGATATCACACTGTAAGTTTACCAGAGTTGGCTTCTGCTCCAGAACGCCGTCCTTGTGGCCCTGGGTTACAGAATCAACAACCTCATGCATATAAGCATTGCCCTTGCCGATGTACATATCGTCACGGATACCGATTACGTCAGCCATAAAGGAAATCATGTTTGCAGTTTCACGAACAGTCTCGCCGTGCGCAATCTGAGATTTTCCTTCATCCAGATCCTGAACCTCCAGACCCAGCAGGTTGCAGGCAGAAGCGAAGGAGAACCGGGTTCTGGTGGAATTGTCACGGAATAAGGAAATACCCAGTCCGCTTTCAAATACCTTTGTAGAGATATTGTTTTCTCTCATGTAGCGCAGAGCGTCTGCAACGGTCCATACTGCTTCCAGCTCGTCATCGGTTTTCTCCCAGGTCAGGAAGAAATCGCCCTCGTACATTTCCTTAAAGTTTAATTTGTTCAGTTTGTCAATATAGCCCTGTAAAGTTTTATCCATGATGGAACCTCCATATTATTTATCATTTTTATTTTTCGGGAATTTATCTTGTATTGCTTAATTTGTAAAAGCTGTGCCGGTATTATTTGCAGTAAACGGTCGGAAGAGCAGCATAAACAGCAGCGCAGGTTACCAGATCCTGTTTCCAGGTCTTTTCGTTGGGAGCATGTGCCTGAGCCTCAGCACCCGGTCCAAAGCCGATGCACGGAATGCCGTTACGTCCCATAATGGAAACGCCGTTGGTAGAGAAGGTCCACTTGTCTGTCAGCGGCCGTGCAGTTCTCATTTCCAGAGTTTCCTCAGCGCCGATACGCTCTTCGCCATACAGATTAATATAAGCTTCCTCGAGAGCCTTTGTTACGTCGTGATCTTTCGGAATAACCCAGGTGGGGAAGTAGCACTCAATCGGATAAACCAGTCCGGTATAGGACGGGCGCTCGTAGTTATACATAGAAACAACAACATCATCGCCGTATTTCTTTACGCTTGGCAGGTTGCGAATCTCTTCCAGACAGCTTTCCCAGGTCTCACCGGCAGTCATGCGGCGATCCAGAGAAACTGCACAGGAGTCTGCAACTGCACAGCGGCTGGGAGAGGTGTAGAAAATCTGGGAAGTAGTAACGGTACCGCGGCCCAGGAAGTTTGCTTCCTCCCACTCCGGATTGTATTTCTGATCCAGCATTTTTACAAGACCCTTGATCTCTGTATCATCAGCAGCATCGTTCTCGTTCAGAGCGCGAACGTCCTGAAGAATGTCAGCCATTTTGTAGATTGCGTTGTCACCGCGCTCCGGAGCAGAGCCGTGGCAGGAAACACCCTTTACATCAACACGGATTTCCATACGTCCACGCTGTCCTCTGTAGATACCGCCGTCAGTAGGCTCGGTGGAAACTACAAATTCCGGACGAACCTTGTCTTCGTTGATGATGTACTGCCAGCAAAGACCGTCGCAGTCTTCCTCCTGAACGGTTCCGACAACCAAAACGGTATATTTGTCGCTCAACAGACCCAGATCCTTCATAATCTTTGCACCGTATACAGCAGATACGATACCGCCGCACTGGTCGGATACACCGCGACCGCCGATTTCTGTATCTGTCTCATAGCCCTCATAAGGATCAAATTTCCAGTTTTCGATATTTCCGATACCAACCGTATCAATGTGAGCATCAAAGCCAATCAGAGTTTTACCGGTTCCCATATATCCAAGAACATTTCCCATGGGATCGATCTCAACCTTATCGAACTCCAGCTTTCTCATTTCTTCTGCAATGCGGTCAATGTGCGCCTTTTCATCGCAGCTTTCGCCGGGGTATTTTACGATTTCCCGTAAAAACTTGGTCATATCTCTTCCATAATTCTGTGCAGCTTCTTTGATTTTTCCGTAATCAAGGCTCATTTTAATTTCCTCCGTTTTTGATAAGCATATTTTGTCTGGTATCTTTAAAAGGAGATTAGCGCTCCTTGCCTTCCCATACAATATTTTTATAACGCTCCGGATCCGTATCGCCCTCTGTCGAGAAGAGCAGTACTTTGGAATTCTCATCCAGTCTCAGATGCTCTCTTAATTCTTTATATTCGTCCATGGTCATGATGCAGGCCAGCACACCGAAGGGAGCTGCTCCGGATTCACCGGAAACCACCTGAGGATCACCTTTTATCGGAGCGGACAGCATACGCATACCCTTTGCTGCAACCCAGTCAGGAGCAGATACAAAGGTATCTACATGGTTTTTCAGGATATCCCAGGAAATGGTATTGGGCTCGCCGCATGCAAGGCCTGCCATAATGGTCTGCATATCCCCGTCAACAATCTGAATGCTGCCGTCGCCAACCTTTGCGCCCTTGTACAGACATGCTGCCAGATCAGCCTCCACAACAACAACCTTCGGAGGATTCTCCGGGAAACGGTTGGCAAAATAACCCTGAACAGCACCTGCAAGGGAACCGACACCAGCCTGAATAAACACATGAGTGGGGCGGTCACAGCCATATGCAGCAAGCTGTTCGTCTGCCTCCATTGCCATGGTTCCGTATCCCTGCATAATCCATGCGGGAATCTCTTCGTAACCATCCCATGCAGTATCCTGAACAACAACGCCTCTTGGAGTTTCAGCTGCTTCCTTTGCTGCAAGGCGAACACAGTCATCATAGTTCATATCTGTAATATCTACCTGAGCGCCTTCCTTCTGGATATTCAGAAGACGGGTCTGGGTTGTTCCCTTCGGCATATGTACAACAGCTTTCTGGCGAAGCTTATTTGCTGCCCATGCAACTCCGCGCCCGTGGTTTCCATCGGTTGCAGTAAAGAAGGTAGCCTGACCGAATTCTTCCCGAAGAGCGTCTGAAGTCAATACGCTGTAAGGAAGCTCAGATACGTCTCTGCCGGTTTCCTTCGCAATATAACGAGCCATAGCAAAAGAACCGCCCAGTACTTTAAATGCGTTTAATCCGAACCGGTAGGATTCATCCTTTACATAAACCTGACCCAGTCCAAGATAGGAAGCCATCTGATCAAGCTTTGCCAGGGGAGTGGTAGTATACTGAGGGAAACTCTCGTGAAAGGCGCGGGCCTTTTTCACTTCCTCCAGCGCCATTACCGGCAGTTGTTTATCATCGGTTTTGGGCATTGTATTGTAAGCCCACTCAATTGCTTTCATGTTGAAAACCTCCTGCATTATATAAAAATCCATGTTACTGTTTGCTTAGGGTGCTTCTGAATTCTTTTTTGCGGCATCAATATAGCTGTAAAGCGTAAACTTGGAGATGCCGAAATAAGAAGAGACCTTATCGCCGGATTTTGTTACCAGAAATGCTCCTGAGTCGTTTAAAAACTGAATGGCGGAAATCTTTTCATCCTTTGTCATCAGAGCCACAGGCTTGCCGACAATGGCTACGGACTGCTCAATCAGTTCATCCAGAAGATCATTGACATTGTGGGTGATTTTTCTCGGCTCCTTGTTTTCCGTAGGACTGGTTTCAATCAGAGAGCGCAGTGCGTTGTCGATGCTGATAAGTCCTGTAATATCATAATTAATCGAAAAGATATACTGAATCTCATCATCTTCTCCACGGATGTACATGGTGCTGGATTTTAAAATCCTGCCGTCCTCTGTTCTGGTCAGATAAGCAAGCTTATCGGAAAGAGCTTTGGAATGCTTGTTTTTTGTCTCCAGCACAATGCCCGAAGGGCCGTCACCCTTGTGGCGGTTGCTGACATGACCGTTTTCTATATATACAATAGAAGACTCCATGTCCGCCCTTGTCAGGTCGTGAATCACAATCTCACAGGATGTTCCAAAATGTGTGGCAACTCCGTGAGCTATCTGGGTTAAAAAATCTAGGGTCTGTCTCATATGAAGTTCATCCTTTCGCGAAAGCATTTTCGGGCAGTGTTCCTTGGCCAAGACTGCCTGAAAATTTTTTTGATAAGTCCATCATACCATAAAAAAAACAAAATGCAATAGTTTTCTTAAAAAAATTCAGATGATCTCAAATATTTTTTATTTTACTATTGCAATTATGGAAATTGAATGGTAGTATGTAGATATCAAAGCATGGATGTTTGTGAATTACAACAAAATAAAAGGAGGTTCTTTCATGATTATTGTAGGAAATGGAAGATTAATCACCAGAAACCCGGATGCTCCGTTTTATGAATCCGGCGCTGTTGCCATAGAGGGGAACTCTATTGTAAAAGCAGGAGAACTAAAAACAATTCAGGCAGAATTCCCGAATGCAGAATTTATTGATGCAAAGGGCGGAGTGATTATGCCTGCCTTCATTAATGTACATGAGCACATTTACAGCGCTTTTGCCCGCGGTTTAAATATCAACGGCTATAATCCAAAGGGATTTTTAGATATTCTCGGTGGACAGTGGTGGACCATTGACCGCCATCTGACTCTGGAGCAGACCTATCTCAGCGCTATGGCTACTTATATTGACAGCATTAAAAATGGCGTAACCACTGTTTTTGACCATCACGCCAGCTTTGGCGCAATTACAGGTTCTCTGTTTGAGATTGAAAAAGCCGCAAAAGAAACCGGTATTCGCTCCTGTCTCTGCTATGAGATTTCTGACCGGGACGGAATGGACAAATCAAGAGAAGCCATTCAGGAAAATGTAGACTTTATCAAGCATGCTCTGGCTGACGACAGCGATATGATTACCGGTATGATGGGTATGCACGCATCCTTTACCATCTCAGATGAAACTATGGAACGGTGTGCTGCCATGAAGCCGGAGGGCGTCGGCTACCATATCCATGTGGCAGAGGGCATTGAGGATCTTCACGCCTGCTTAAAGGATCACGGCAAACGGATTATTGATCGTTTAATGGACTGGAATATTCTTGGTGAGAAAACCCTGACAGCTCACTGTATTTATGTGAACAAGCATGAGATGGAGCTTCTGAGAGATACCAACACTATGGTAGTACATAATCCGGAATCCAACATGGGCAATGCCTGCGGATGTCCGCCTACTATGGAAATCTTCCATACCGGAGTGCTGACTGGACTGGGAACAGACGGATATACCCATGATATGACAGAATCTTATAAGGTAGCCAATATTCTTCATAAGCATCATCTGTGTGATGCCAACGCAGCATGGGGAGAGGTTCCTGTGATGCTGTTTGAAAATAATGCAAAGATTGCTAATAGATATTTTAAAAAACCTTTAGGCGTTCTGAAGGAAGGCGCAGCAGCTGATGTTATTGTTACCGATTACAATCCGCTCACTCCCATGCATGCAGGAAATGTAAACGGTCACATTCTTTTTGGTATGACCGGGCGCAGTGTAGTGACAACCATTGCCAATGGTAAGGTTCTCATGAAGGATCGGGTTCTGACAACGATTGATGAAGAAAAAGTAATGGCTGACTGCCGTCAGGCAGCTGCCGCATTGGCAAAATCTATTAATGGATAAATTCCGGGGCACTTAGCGTCCCCCAATGATATTCAGTGATAAACAATACAAGGAGGAATACGTCATGAGCGACAGAATGACCCCAATGCCATTTAGTCAGATGATCAGATGGATTTTAAAAGAAAAGGAAGAACAGGGAACCGTATTTGGTGTTTATCATCCCTACCGCGCTGCAGACCAGTACAGCCGTCAGATTTTTGGACGGAAGCTGGAAACTCCTGTGGGATCGGCTGCAGGCCCCCACACACAGCTGGCTCAGAATATTGCAGCTTCCTACTACGGAGGCAGCCGTTTCTTTGAGCTGAAAACCGTACAGATTCTCGATGGTGAGGATTTGCCTGTCAACAAGCCCTGTATTAAGGCGGATGACGAATGCTACAACTGCGAGTGGTCTACGGAGCTTTATGTTCCCCAGGCTCAGGACGAGTACATCAAAGCATGGTTTTTATTAAGCGTAATGGCAAAGGAATTTGACCTGGGCGCTATGGATGGTTTCCAGTTCAACATGAGTGTGGGCTACGATCTGGAGGGAATCAAATCTGAAAAGGTAAATCGCTTCATCGATTCTATGATGAATGCAGCAGATACGGCAGCTTTCCAGGAGTGCAGACAGTATCTGTTAGATAACCTGTCTCTGTTCCAGAAGCTTACAAAAAAGGATGTTGAGGCAATTTCCCCCTGCATCTGCAATTCTGTAACTTTATCTACTCTGCACGGCTGCCCTCCTCAGGAAATTGAGCGGATTGCAACCTACCTGATTACAGAAAAAGGACTGAATACCTTTATTAAATGCAACCCGACTCTTCTGGGCTATGAATTTGCCAGAGAAACCATGGATAAAATGGGCTATGATTATGTGGCCTTTGGTGATTTCCACTTCAAGGACGATCTGCAGTATGAGGATGCTGTTCCCATGCTGAAACGGCTGATTGCTCTGAGTGCAGAAAAGGGACTGGAATTTGGTGTTAAGATTACTAACACCTTCCCGGTAGATGTTAAGCAGAACGAGCTCCCCAGCGAAGAGATGTATATGTCCGGAAAGTCCCTGTATCCGCTGTCTATTGCTCTTGCAGCAAAGCTCAGCAAAGAATTTGACGGAAAGCTTCGTATTTCCTATTCCGGCGGCGCAGATGCCTTTAATATTGACAAGATCGTAAAAGCAGGAATCTGGCCGGTTACTGTAGCAACCACCCTTTTAAAGCCCGGCGGATATCAGAGACTGGAGCAGCTTGCTCTGGCTACTCAGGAGGCAGGCGTTTCCTTCAACGGCATTTCCTATGAAGCTGTTCAGAAGCTTGCCGATGAGGCTGTTACTGACAAACACCATGTGAAGGCAGTAAAACCCCTTCCGTCCAGAAAACTGAACCGTCAGGTTCCGCTGACTGACTGCTTTGTTGCTCCCTGTAAAGAGGGATGTCCGATTCATCAGGATATTACGGCATACCTGCAGCTTGTAGGCGAAGGAAAAATGAAAGAAGCCATGGAAGTTATCACAGAAAAGAATCCGCTTCCGTTTATTACCGGTACCATCTGCGCACACAACTGCATGAGCAAATGTACCAGAAACTTCTATGAGCATCCGGTACATATCCGCAATGCAAAGCTGACTGCTGCTGAAGGCGGTTTTGCAGATTTAATGAAAAACTTAAAGGCCCGTGATCCGGAGACTGGAAAAACTGCAGCAATCGTAGGCGGCGGTCCGGCCGGTATGGCGGCAGCCTTCTTCCTCAGCAGAGCAGGTTTTGCCGTAACCCTGTATGAAAAAGAGGATTCCCTGGGCGGTGTGGTAAAACATGTGATTCCTGGATTCCGTATTTCTGATGAGGCGATTGCCCACGATGTGGCTCTTGTAACTGCCTACGGCGCCAAACTGCAGCTGAATACAAAAATCGAGAATCTGGACAGTCTGAAGGATGCCTATGATTATGTGGTGCTTGCTGCAGGTGCTTCCGAGCCAGGAGTCCTGAAGCTGGAAAAGGGCGAGCCAGTAAATGCCCTGGAATTTTTAGCAGACTTTAAGAAACATGACGGCAATCTGGATCTGGGCAAAAATGTTGTAGTAATCGGCGGCGGAAATACTGCTATGGATACTGCAAGAGCAGCAAAACGCACCAAAGGCGTAGAGCATGTATATCTGGTATACCGCAGAACCAAACGGTATATGCCGGCAGATGAGGAAGAGCTTGTTATGGCAGTAGAGGACGGCGTGGAATTCAAAGAGCTGCTGGCTCCGAAGGCCCAGGAAAATGGAATGCTTCTGTGTGATGTTATGAAGCTTGGGGAGATGGATGCCTCCGGAAGACGCGGCGTTGTTGCAACCGGAGAAACTGTTTCTGTTCCGGCCGACACCATCATCGCTGCAGTCGGAGAGAAGGTCCCCACTCATTTTTATGAAGCCTGCAGCCTGAATCTCAACGATCGCGGTAAGGTTCTGGTCAATCCGGATACTAAGGAATCCAGCGTGAAGAATGTATATGTAATCGGTGACGGTCTGGGCGGTCCGGCTACAGTTGTAGAAGCAATCCGTGATGCCCTGGCAGCCTCTGAAGCAATTGCAGGAAGAAAGCTGGTACAGGACTTTGATGAAAAGGTTACTTCTGAGGATGTTTATCCCAGACGTGGTTCCCTTCTGGAAACCCAGGAAGGCCGTGTAGAAAGCGGACGCTGCTTAAGCTGCTCCTCCATCTGTGAAAACTGTGCAGAGGTATGTCCGAACCGCGCAAACCTGGCAATCCGGGTTCCGGGTATGGCAAAACATCAGATTATCCATGTGGATTATATGTGTAATGAGTGCGGAAACTGCCGAAGCTTCTGCCCTTATGACAGTGCTCCTTATCTGGATAAATTCACCTTGTTTGCCAATGTGGGAAATATGGACAACAGTAAGAATGAGGGCTTTACGGTATTAAATAAGGCTGAGGTTTCCTGCCGCGTCCGTTATCTGGGCAATATCATAGAATGGAAGTCTGGCGAAAAGACAGAGATTCCGGAAGCTCTCTGCAAGGTTATGGAAACTGTATGCAGAGATTATGAGTATCTGATTCAGTAAAACCAGCTTTTGCGTCGGAAAACAGCTGCCTGCCAGCAAAGGGGGGGAAGCTGTTTTCCTGGCGCATGTATTTGTCATCTGGTTTGTGATTATTTTCACATAAGGTTTCATTCATATAAAAGAAAAGGAAGGCGATGAACCATGAAAACATTGCTGAAAGGCGGACGGGTCGTATCCGGCAAAGGATGGATAGAAGCTGATATTCTATTGGAGGATGATAAAATTTCCAAAGTAGAGGCTGATATTAGTGACAGCGATGCCAGAATTGTAGATGTGACCGGACGTTTTGTATTCCCCGGTTTTATTGATGCCCATACGCACTTTGATCTGGCTGTAGCCGGAACTGTAACTGCAGATGACTTTGAGACAGGAACCAGGGCGGCTGTCAGCGGAGGAACCACAACCATTGTGGATTTTGCCACCCAGTATCGGGGCGAAACCTTAAAAGAGGCTCTGGATAACTGGCACAGAAAGGCAGATCAAAAAAGCTCCTGTAACTATGGATTTCATCTGGCAATCTCAGAATTTTCGGAATCCATCAGCAATGAGCTGGAAGAAATTATTCGTGATGGGGTCACTTCTTTTAAGCTGTACATGATTTACGATGACAATATGCTGGATGACGGCAGCATCTACAAGGTTTTGAAACGTCTGACCGAGCTTGGGGGCATTGCCGGCGTTCACTGTGAAAACAGCGACCTGGTAAAAGCCATGGTTCAGGAACAGAAGGAGCTGGGAAATCTTACCACCAGCGCTCATCCTGCCAGTCGTCCGCCTCTGGTAGAAGCAGAAGCCATTGACCGGCTGCTGAAGATTGCTGCTTTGGCTGATTCTCCGGTTATTGTTGTGCATTTAAGCACCAAAGCCGGTCTTAAGGAGGTTCAAAGCGCCCGGAAGCAGGGGCAGGAGGTCTATCTGGAAACCTGTCCTCAGTATCTGCTTCTGGATGACAGCGTTTATGATCTGCCTGATTTTGAAGGCGGAAAATATATCATAGCGCCGCCGCTCAGAAAGAAAGAGGATCAGGAGGCTCTCTGGGAGGCTCTGGCTGACGATTCTATCCAGACCCTCTCAACCGATCACTGCAGCTTTACACTGAAACAAAAGTCTGCTGGAAAAGAGGATTTCACAAAAATTCCGGGAGGAATGGCAGGTGTGGAAACACGGCCAGTCCTGATGCATACCTATGGAGTGGAAGCTGGACGGATTACCATGGAGCAAATGTGCCGCCTGCTTTCAGAAAATCCCGCAAAGCTGTATGGATTGTATCCGCAAAAAGGGGTAATTGCACCAGGAAGCGATGCGGATCTTGTGGTATGGAATCCGGAGACAGAGTGGGTTTTGTCTGCTGGAAATCAGACAGCCAATGTGGATTATCAGGCCTACGAAGGCTATCCGGTAAAGGGAATTGCAGAGCAGGTTTATGTGAATGGACAGCTTGCTGCTGAAAACGGAAAAATTGTAAAGGAACATCTGGGACAGTATGTAAAACGGGAGCCTTATACAAAGCTTTTCTAAAGCATACCGTTCCTTTCCTATCAAAATTGTAACTGTTCAGGACGGGGCATCTTTTTGTGGATTTTTCTTCCTGTTCTCCCGCCGTCCTGAATAGTTACTCAGAATTGCAAAAAGAAAGGGGTTTACGCTGTGGCAACATTTAAAGTAAATGGAGCTGTTGTAACACCGTCTAAGAATCAGAAGCTGCTTCGCTTTTTAAGAGATGAGCTTCATCTGTATTCAGTAAAAGACGGATGCAGTGAGGGCGCATGCGGTACCTGTACCGTAATTATTGACGGAGAAACGGTAAAGGCATGTGTTCCTGACACAGACACTCTGGAAGGAAAAAATATCATTACTGTTGAGGGTCTGACTGCGTGGGAGAGCAAGGTGTTTACCTATTCCTACGGAGAAGCGGGCGCAGTACAGTGCGGTTTCTGTATTCCGGGAATGATTATGTGTACCAAGGCCCTTCTGGACAAAAATCTTGATCCAACAGAAGAAGAAATCCGTTACGCTCTGCGCAACAATTACTGCCGCTGTACCGGATATGTAAAAATCGTTGCAGCAGTTAAGCTGGCTGCAAAAATCATGAGAGAGGGAACGATTCCGAAAAATGGCACAGACAACTGGAAAATGGGTTCCAGTGTTCACCGGATTGACGTAGAGGAGAAGGTTCTGGGATATGGAAAATATCCGGATGACTACGATCTGGAAGGAATGCTTCATGTAGCGGTTCTGCGAAGCAAATACCCTCGTGCCAGGGTGCTTTCCATTGACACCTCTGCTGCAAAATCCCTGGATGGCGTTGCTGCTGTTTTTACAGCGGAGGACGTTCCCGGTGAAAATAAAATAGGACATTTAAAGCATGATCAGTATTCTCTGATTCCTGTAGGCGGGCTGACTCATTATCTTGGCGACGGCATTGCCCTGATTGCTGCTGAGACAGCAGAAATAGCAGAGAAGGCAAAAAAACTGGTCAAAGTCGAATACGAGGTTCTTACACCTGTAAGAAATATTCAGGAAGCTGCTGCCCCGGATGCGCCCAAGGTATTTGATGAAGAGGAAAATAATATCTGCTCCTACAAGCATATCAGTCGGGGAAATGCAGAGGAAGCCATTAAAAATTCCAAACATGTAATTTCTCACCATTTTGAAACTCCGTGGACTGAGCATGCTTTTCTGGAGCCGGAGTGTGCAGTGGCCTACATCGACGAAGATGATGATGTTTTTGTTTATTCTACGGATCAGTCTGCCCATCAGACCCTTCACGAATGCCAGATGATTCTTGGAACTGACAAGGTAAAGGTTCAGAATGCCCTGGTTGGCGGTGGATTTGGCGGCAAAGAGGATATGACAGTTCAGCATCTTGCAGCTATGGTTACCTATCTTACCAGACGTCCTGCAAAATTAAAGCTGTCCCGGGAAGAATCTCTTCTGGTTCATCCCAAACGCCATCATTTTGAAATGGACTTTACCATGGGCTGCGATGAAAATGGTAAAATTATGGGTGTACAGGCGAAGGTTTACTCTGATACTGGCGCATTCATGTCTCTGGGCGGTCCTGTTCTGGAGCGCGCCTGTACCCATGCGGCAGGTCCCTACAATTATCAGAATTTCGATATTGAAGGAACGGCTTATTACACCAACAATCCGCCGGCAGGAGCCTTCCGCGGATTCGGCGTAACCCAAACCTGCTTTGTAACAGAAACTCTGTTAAATATGATGGCTGACGAGGTGGGAATTACTCCGTGGGAAATCCGCTATCGCAACGCCATCCGTCCCGGCCAGGTTCTTCCCAACGGACAGATCGTAGATGAATCCACCGGTCTGGTAGAAACTCTGGAGGCCATTAAAGAGGATTATGACGCTGCCATGGCAGCCGGCAAGCCGGTTGGTATTGGATGCGCCATGAAGAATGCTGGTGTTGGCGTTGGAATTCCGGATACCGGACGCGTAAAGCTGATCGTAGAGGAAGATAACAAGCTTCACATCTATGCAGGCGCTTCCTGTATCGGACAGGGACTGGGAACTGTACTTGTCCAGATTGTAGTGGAGGAGACGGATCTTCCGGCAGACAGCATTGTGTATGAACGAAGCAATACCTGGATTGCCCTTGACTCTGGAACTACCTCCGGCTCCCGCCAGACTCTTATCACCGGTGAGGCCTGCATGAGAGCCTGCCGTGAGCTGATGAAGGAGCTGAATGCAGGAAAGACCCTGGCTGATGTAAAAGGGCAGGTATTTTACGGAGAATATCTTGCAAAAACAGATCCTCTTGGAGCAGATGTTCCCAACCCTGTGTCCCATGTTGCCTATGGATATGCAACTCAGATGTGTATCATTGTTCCGGAAACAGGAAAGATTGAAAAAATGGTTGCAGCCCATGATGTTGGAAAGGCAGTCAATCCACTGTCCTGCGAAGGTCAGATAGAAGGCGGAGTAGTTATGTCTATGGGTTACGCTCTGACTGAGCGCTATCCGATTGACGATAACTGTAAGCCGATTGATAAATATGGCTCTCTGGGTCTGTTTAGAGCCCACGAGCTTCCGGAAATCAAGGCCATTGTCATTGATAAGCCGGGACTGAAGGTTGCAGGCGGTGCTATCGGTATCGGTGAGATTACCTCTATCCCAACTGCACCGGCCATTGCCGATGCTTATTTCCGTTACGATCATGAGAGACGGTATGAGCTCCCACTGAAAAATACACCTTATGAAAGGAAGTGGTAACTATGGCAACAAAGAAAAAATTTCCCTATCACTCTGCATTTGTTGCCTGCAACGGCGGATGTCATGAAGGAAATGGTGATTCCTCCTGTTCCTATGGCTGTATAGCCTGCGGTCTGTGCGTCAACACCTGTCCCTACGGTGCCATTTCCATGAATGAATACGGCGTTGCCGAGGTAGACGAGAAAAAATGTACCAGCTGTGGACGATGTGCAGAAGCATGTCCCCAGCAGATCATCCATAGCCATGAGGATGCCAATTTTATTGCTGTAAAATGCTCCAACCATGACAAAGGCGCTGCATCCAGGAAACAATGCGACGTCAGCTGTATTGGATGCGGCATCTGTGAAAAAACATGTACCGCCTCTGCCATTCACGTAATCGACAACTGTGCAGTGATTGAAGAAAAATATTGTCTGAGCTGCGGAATGTGCGCTGTTAAATGTCCGCGCCACGCTATTTATGATTTAAGAGGAGTGCTGACTCCGACAAGATAAGGCAGAAAAAAGCAACGAATCAAAGGACCGCCGCTCCATGGAAGAGAAATCCTCTGTGGAGCGGCAGTTTTTATGTCATAGGACGCACTTTCCTATGACATAAAAACGCTCCGCGAGGATCGCCATGCGTCGGAAGAGAATTTTAAGATAAAATTCAAAAAAACAAAAAGCGCTTTTGCATTTGGTATGCTATACTATTATCATGGAGGATTTGTCAGATTACAGAGATTCACAATCTGTATCCCGTATTGACTCTTTCCAGTGGTTTTTATCTGTTTTATCTGATACTTTTCATTCATTTAAGGGTTGGAAAACGAAAACAAAACGAATAGTTACAAGGAATAAAGGAATAAAACTATGAAAACGGCAATCTATTTTCTGGATGCCTCCTCTGTTCCGGAAGAGGAGGCGCTTTTACGGGCAGCAGGAGAGCTTTCCCGGAGCCGACAGGAAAAGGCGGCAAAGCTTCGCTTTCCGGAAGACAGGATTTTATCTCTGGGCGCAGGACTGCTTCTGGACAGGGGACTGCAAAGGTATGGTCTTCGAGAGAGAGACTTAGAGCTGGAATACCGGCACAACGGAAAACCTTATCTAAAGCATTATCCGGAGCTTTATTTTAACCTGTCCCATTCCGGCACTATGGTAATGGCAGTATTTTCGGATCGGGAAATCGGCTGTGATATTGAAAAAATACGAAAAACAAAAATGGCTCTTGTACACCGGTATTTTACCAAAAATGAGCAGCTGTTTCTGGAACAGGAACGCCCGGAACAAGAAACCGATCGTCTGTTTTCCCGTTATTGGACTCTGAAGGAAAGTGTATTAAAGGCCACTGGAGAGGGGATGCGTCTTCCTTTAGACAGCTTTGAACTGCAGCTTGCAGAATTCCCTTCTGAGGCTCCTGTGAACCTGGTATGGCACACAGAAGCAGGAAAGAAGTTTTCTTCTTTTTCCTTCCAGGAATACGAATTTTCCGGATATCAGGCTGCTGTCTGCCGGGACGGGGCTGATGATGGCCTTTCCAATGTTTTTTTCTCTTTTCAAAACCTACAAGATGTGGTAAGATAACCACGTAAGCAATGAGTACAGAAACAGGATCCTGTGTTTTTGTACAGAGTTGCAGAGCAAAGGAGAAAGATTCCATGGATATGAAACGTGTATTTCTGAAATTAAGCGGCGAGGCTCTGGCCGGACCGAAAAAAACCGGATTTGATGAGGATACGGTAAAGGAAGTTGCCAGACAGGTTAAGCTGTCTGTAGATGCAGGCGTACAGGTAGGTATTGTAATTGGCGGCGGAAATTTCTGGCGCGGACGTACCAGCGATGCGATTGAGCGGACAAAAGCCGATCAGATTGGAATGCTGGCTACGATTATGAACTGTATTTATGTGTCTGAGATTTTCCGCAATGCCGGAATGAAGACCCATATTTTCACACCATTTGCCTGCGGCACCATGACGGAGCTGTTCTCTAAGGATCGGGCCAATGCGTGCTTCGAAAACCAGGAAGTAGTATTTTTTGCAGGCGGCACCGGACATCCTTACTTCTCCACAGACACAGGAATTACCCTGCGGGCGGTTGAGATGGATGCAGACTGTATTCTGCTGGCAAAATCGATTGACGGTGTATACGACAGCGATCCGGCAAAGAATCCGAATGCAAAAAAATACGATACCATCAGCATTCAGGAAGTGATTGATAAAAAACTGGCTGTAGTGGATCTCACTGCGTCTATTATGTGTCTGGAGCACAAGATGCCCATGGCAGTATTTGATTTAAATGAGAAAGACGGCATTGCCAATGCAATGCAGGGAAAAATAAACGGTACCATTGTGACCGTTGAATAACAGGAGGTTTTTATGCAGGACGAATTAAAGGTTTATGAAAGTAAGATGGAAAAAACACTGGACGTGCTTCTGGACGAGTTTGGTTCCATTCGCGCAGGCCGTGCCAATCCGCATGTGTTGGACAGAATCAAGGTAGATTATTACGGTACCCCTACTCCTATTCAGCAGGTTGGTAATATTAACGTACCTGAGGCACGGATGATCGTGATTCAGCCCTGGGAAAAATCTCTGTTGAAATCCATTGAGAAAGCTATTCTGACTTCTGATCTGGGTATCAATCCAACCAATGACGGCAGCGTGATCCGTCTGGTTTTCCCGGAGCTTACAGAGGAACGCCGTAAGGATCTGGCCAAGGACGTTAAGAAAAAAGGTGAGGCCGCCAAGGTTGCTGTCCGTAATATACGCCGCGATGCAAATGAATCTCTGAAAAAAATGGAGAAAAACGGCGACATTTCCGAGGATGATTTAAAAGACGGCAATGATAAAATTCAGAAGCTGACTGACAAGATGATCGACAAGATCGACAAAGCAGTAGAAACAAAAACCAAAGAGATTATGACTGTATAATCCCATGTAACTATTCAGGACGACGGGAAGGTTGGCGGAAAAATTCTTGTAAAGCTTGCTTGTAAAGGAATTTTCCTGCCAGCTCTCACATCGGAGATTTCTCCGATACTTCTTGTTCGGCTTTGCCGGACAAGAAGGTGCCCCGTCCTGAACAATTACAATCTAATTTGTATATGAGCAGTATGGCGGGGCAGGGAAGGATCCCTGTCCCGCTGCTGTGTCGTGCATTTATATTTGAGCAGGGAGGAATTTTATGAATCAGAATCTGGATGGCATGGTAATCCCCAGACATGTGGCGCTTATTCTGGACGGCAACGGACGCTGGGCCAAAAAACGGGGACTTCCCCGCACCATGGGACACAAGGAGGGCTGTGTTACGGTGGAGAAAACCGTAGAAGTTGCTGCCCGCATGGGAATTGAGTATCTGACCGTATATGGTTTTTCCACAGAAAACTGGAAGCGTTCTTCCGACGAGGTGGGCGCTCTGATGCAGCTTTTCCGTTTTTACATGGTCCGCCTGTTAAAAATTGCTTCCGCCAATAATGTGCGGGTAAAAATGATTGGTGACCGCACCCGTTTTGATCAGGACATTATTGACGGCATCAACCGGCTGGAACGGGAGACAAAGGACAATACCGGACTTACCTTTGTAATTGCCGTAAATTACGGCGGCCGGGACGAGCTTACCCGCGCAGTCAGAAAGCTGGCTGCTGACTGCTGTGCAGGAAAACTGGAGCCTTCAGCCATAACAGAACAGGTGGTGAATTCCTATCTGGATACTGCAGATATTCCGGATCCGGATCTTCTGATACGAACCAGCGGAGAGCTGCGGCTGTCCAATTATCTTCTGTGGCAGCTTGCCTATACAGAGCTTTATGTGACAGATTGTCTCTGGCCTGATTTCAACCAGGAAGAGCTGGAAAAAGCCATTCTTTCCTATAACCGGCGTGATCGGAGATTCGGCGGAGTCAAATAAACAGAAACAGCAGCTAAAAAGAAAAAGGAGGACCGTTGATGTTTGCAAAACGGTTGATAAGTGGTATTATTCTGGTTATTCTTGCTATCATAATAGTAGGGCAGGGCGGATTGCTTCTATACGGCACCATGACAGCCATTTCTCTGATTGGCATGTATGAGCTGTATCGTGTCCTGAATATGGAAAAAAGTCCGCTGGCAGCTGTCGGCTATCTGACTGCCGTAGCCTATTACGGGCTTGTATGGTTTGAGGGAACCAGTCATGTAACCCTTCTTGCCATCGGTACTCTGATGGTGATGATGAGCCTTTATGTGTTTCAGTTTCCCAAATATAAAACAGAGGAGGTTGCCTGCGCCTTTTTTGGGGTATTCTATGTGGCAGGCATGCTTTCCTATCTCTACCAGGTAAGGGCCATGGCTGATGGCAAATATCTGGTGTGGCTGATCTTTTTAAGCTCCTGGGGCTGTGACACCAGTGCCTATTGTGTGGGTATGCTTTTTGGAAAACACAAAATGGCGCCTGTGCTGAGTCCGAAAAAATCCATTGAGGGAGCCATAGGCGGAATCGCAGGCTCCGCACTTTTAGGCATTCTGTTTGCAGGGATCTTCGGTGCGAAGTTCTCCTCTGTAGCCAATCCCCAGGCTGCCTGCGCTATTGCCTGCGCCATTGCCGCAGCAATCTCCCAGATTGGAGATCTTGCTGCCTCTGCCATTAAGCGGAATCACAACATCAAGGACTATGGCAATCTGATTCCCGGTCACGGCGGTATTTTAGACCGGTTTGACAGTATGCTGTTTACTGCGCCGGCGATTTATTTTGCAGTAACATTTCTTGTATCCTAAAAAACTTCCTAGGATACAAAAGCGCTCTGTGAAGATGCGCACATTCTTTTTTGATAAATGCTGACAAGGAGGATACCAATGAAAAAAATAGCAATTCTCGGGTCTACCGGTTCTATCGGCACACAGACTTTGGAGGTTGTAGAGAATAATGGAGATATTCAGGTAACAGCCCTGGCCGCAGGGAGCAATATTGTCCTTTTAGAGCAGCAGATCCGGAAATTCCATCCGAAGCTGGCCTGCGTGTGGGACGAGAAAAAGGCTGCAGATCTTCGGGATAAGATCCGGGATCTGGATGTGCGGGTTGTCTCCGGTATGGATGGACTGTTAGAGGCAGCCACAGAACCCCAGGCAGAAATTGTAGTCACTGCTGTTGTGGGCATGATTGGAATTCGTCCTACCATTGCAGCTATGGAGGCCGGAAAGGATATTGCTCTTGCCAACAAGGAAACTCTGGTAACTGCAGGACATCTGATTATGCCTCTCGCGGAAAAAATGCATGTGCGGATTCTTCCAGTGGACAGTGAACACAGTGCCATTTTCCAGAGCTTAAACGGTGAAAATAAAAAAGAAATTCACAAAATTCTCCTGACTGCTTCTGGTGGTCCCTTCCGCGGATGGACCCGAAAACAGCTGGAAGGCGTTCGGGTAGAAGATGCCTTAAAGCATCCTAACTGGGCTATGGGACAGAAAATTACCATTGATTCTTCAACTATGGTGAACAAGGGACTGGAGGTTATGGAGGCCCGCTGGCTGTTCGGCGTGGAAATGGATCAGGTTCAGGTCGTAGTTCAGCCACAGAGTGTCATTCACTCCATGGTAGAATTTAAAGACGGAGCCATTATGGCTCAGCTTGGCACTCCAGACATGAAGCTTCCGATTCAGTATGCCCTTTACTACCCGGAGAGAAGATATCTTCCGGGAGAGCGTCTTGATTTTGCAAAACTGGGAAAGATCACCTTTGAGGCTCCGGATATGGAGGTCTTCCGCGGTCTTTCGCTGGCTTACCAGGCAGGCAGGAGAGGCGGTTCTCTTCCTACGGTTTATAATGCTGCCAACGAATATGCTGTCGGCAGATTTTTAAAGAAAGAAATTCCTTATCTGACCATCATTGATATGATTGAAGGCGCCATGGCGCATCACAAGGTGGTCGAAAATCCTGATGTAAGTCAGATTCTGGCTGCAGAGCAGGAAACTTATGATTATATAGAAAGCAGGTGGTAAATTGCTGAATATTCTGGCAGCAATTCTTTTATTCGGGCTGATTGTGCTTGTTCACGAATTCGGTCATTTTCTGCTGGCAAAGCTAAACGGCATTGGCGTAGTGGAATTTTCCATTGGCATGGGGCCGCGGCTGGCCAGCTTTGTACACGGAGAAACCAGGTATTCCCTGAAGGCGCTTCCTTTCGGCGGCTCCTGTATGATGGTGGGAGAGGACAGTGCGGATCCCAATCCCAAAGCATTTAACAACAAATCTGTATTTGCAAGAATTGCTGTGATTGCCGCGGGTCCTGTATTTAATTTTATTCTGGCCTTTTTTGCCGGAATCCTGATTGTATCCCAGGTAGGACATGACAATCCGGTGCTTATTGGTGTAGAGGACGGTTCTCCTGCTCAGGAGGCCGGTCTGATGCCGGGAGATAAGATTACCCGGATCAACAATCGAAAAATCAGCGCATACCGGGACATTCAGCTGTATACACTTTCCCATCCAGGCCAGGAGCTGACCATTTCCTATGAACGTCCGGCCGGTGGAAGCTGGGAAAATAAAGGTGCGGCAGAAAAACGAACTGCTGTCTTAACTCCCGCATTTAATGAAGAATATCAGGCCTACATGCTTGGTGTTCTTTTTGCCGGATATGAAAAAACAGACAGCTTTGCAGAGCTGATTCGCTGCAGTGCTTATGAAGTAAAATACTGTATCGTTTCTACCTTTGACAGCCTGCGCATGCTTTTCACCAAACAGCTTCCAGTAGAAGATGCAGTAACCGGCCCGGTGGGCATTGTCAGTATGGTTGGAGAAACGGTAGAGCAGGGACGGGAGGCCGGAGCTATGGTTCTCATAGTGATTCTGGCAAACTGGGTTCTTCTTTTAAGCTCCAGCCTTGGAATCATGAATCTGTTTCCCATTCCGGCTCTGGACGGAGGACGTCTGTTCTTCCTTTTTCTCGAACTGCTTCGTGGAAAGCCCATGGATCCGGAAAAAGAAGGAATGGTTCATCTGGCCGGCATGATGGTTTTGATGGCACTGATGCTCTTTGTTCTCTTTCATGACGTACAGAAGCTTTTGTAAGACAGAGAAAGGACAGGTGGATACGAATGAAAACGAAGGTAATTCAAATTGGTGACAGGGTCATTGGCGGCGGAAATCCCATACTGATCCAGTCCATGTGCAATACAAAAACAGAGGATGTAACAGCAACGGTTGCCCAGATTCTGAAGCTGGAGCAGGCGGGCTGTGATATTATCCGTGTAGCTGTTCCCACACTGGAGGCTGCAGCTGCCCTAAAGGAAATCAAAAAACAGATTCATATTCCGCTGGTGGCAGACATTCACTTTGATTATCGTCTGGCTATTGCAGCCATGGAAAATGGCGCTGACAAGATCCGCATCAACCCCGGCAATATCGGCAGCAAGGAACGGGTAAAAGCTGTGGTAGATAGGGCCAAGGAGCTTCACATTCCCATTCGAGTAGGTGTAAACAGCGGCTCTCTGGAAAAAGGTCTGATCGAAAAATACGGCGGCGTCACTGCAGAGGGGCTGGTAGAAAGCGCTCTGGAAAAAACTGCTCTGATTGAGCAGATGGGCTACGATAACCTGGTGATCAGCATCAAATCCTCCGACGTTATGATGTGCGTCAAGGCCCATGAGCTGATTCACAGCCAGACCTCCTATCCCCTTCATGTCGGAATTACAGAGGCCGGAACTTTAACCTCCGGTAATATCAAATCCGCAGTCGGACTGGGACTGATCCTCCATCAGGGCATCGGTGATACCATCCGGGTATCTCTTACTGGAGATCCGGTGGAAGAAATCAAATCTGCCAAGCTGATTTTAAGGACTCTGGGACTGCGCAAAGGTGGAATTGAGGTAGTTTCCTGTCCTACCTGCGGCCGTACCCGCATCGATCTGATCGGCCTGGCCAATCAGGTGGAAAACATGGTGACAGAGTTTGACCAGCTGAATGTAAAGGTGGCTGTTATGGGCTGTGTAGTAAATGGCCCTGGCGAAGCAAAAGAGGCTGATTTGGGAATTGCTGGAGGCATTGGCGAAGGCCTTCTCATCAAAAAAGGGGAGATTGTGAAAAAGCTGCCAGAGGCAGAGCTGCTTCCTGCTCTGCGTGCAGAGCTGAAAGCCCTGGCGGCAGCTCAGGAGAAAGGTGAATGAAGGATTTTTTAGACGTATTTCCCGGATTGCATATGACAGAACAAATGCAGGAGCTTTTATCTCTGGTAGGCGTGGAGCGTGTCTCCATGCCCAGAGACAGAAGCTCTCTTCGCATTTACCTGAACAGTCCGCGATTAATTCATAAAAAGAACATCTGGGATCTGGAACGGGGAATTCGAGAGCAGCTTTTTCCTGGAAAACAGATCCAGATCCGAATCTTTGAACGGTTCTGTCTGTCTGAGCAGTATACACCGGAAAAGCTTCTGAAGGTTTACCGGGACAGCCTGCTGATGGAACTGAAAAATTACAGCATTATCGAATATTCCATTTTTCGGAAAGCAGAATGTACATTTCCACGGCCGGACCTGCTGCATATGACTGTAGAAAACACCATGGTCAACCGGGAAAAAGCCGGGGAACTGAAGCGTGTCCTGGAAAAAGTTTTCCATGAACGGTGCGGCCTTCCTGTGGAGATAGAATACGAATATGTAGAGCCTGTACGCGCCAGAGGAACACTGGAAAGAGAACTGCAGGCAAAACACCAGGCAGAGGAGCTGGCTGCCCGCTATCTGGAGCACCACAGCACAGAAGAAGAAAATTCCCAGGAAGCAAAAAGCGGTGCATCTGCTTCTGCAGAAAAGGGAAAAACAAAAGCGGCAGGAAAAGGCAGTGAAAATGGCGGCAGTATTACCAGAGGTGAGTCACGCCCTGGCGCTCTGCGAAACGGGAAAAAGGAATTTCAGAAGAAAAACGACTGGAGTCATGGAGGATACCGGAAAAAATCGGAGAATCCCGATGTCCTTTATGGACGTGATTTTGAAGACGATTTTATTGAGCTGGAACGAATTGAGGGAGAAATCGGAGAAGTTACCATCCGTGGCAAAATCCTTGATAAGGACAGCCGGCTGCTCAGAAGCGGAAAAACCATTATTATTTTCCACATTACAGACTTTACTGATACCATTACAGTCAAGGTATTTGCAAATGAAGATACCCTGGAGGATTTAAATAATGCAATTAAAGAAAAAAACTTTATCCGCCTCCAGGGCATGACAACCATTGACCGGTTTGACGGAGAACTGACCATTGGTTCCATTCGGGGCATTAAAAAATATGAGGATTTTACCAGCAAGCGGACAGACAACAGCCCAGTCAAACGGGTAGAGCTTCACTGTCATACAAAAATGAGCGATATGGACGGTGTTTCTGAGGTCAAGGATATTGTGAAACGAGCCAAATCCTGGGGAATGCCAGCCATTGCCGTCACAGATCATGGCTGTGTCCAGGCATTCCCGGATGCCAGCCATGCTTTGGACAAGGGAGATTCCTTTAAGATTCTTTATGGCGTAGAGGGATATCTTGTGGATGATATGAAGGAGCTGGTTGAGCACTCCAGAGGGCAGAACTTTTCAGACTCCTATGTGGTCTTTGATATTGAGACTACCGGCTTCAGCCCGGAAAAAAACAAGATTATTGAAATCGGCGCTGTCAAGGTTGTCAACGGACAGATTACAGACAAATTCAGTACCTTTGTCAATCCAGATGTGCCGATTCCCTTTGAAATCGAGCAGCTGACCGGAATCAACGACAATATGGTGCTTTCCTCGCCGGGGATTGAAGTGATTCTTCCTCAGTTTTTGGAATTCTGCAAAGACTGTGCCCTGGTTGCCCACAATGCTTCCTTTGATGTCAGCTTTATCTCCTGGCAGGCCGCAAAGCAGGGATTGGAATTTGAACCCACTGTCCTTGATACAGTCGCCATAGCCAGACAGCTTCTTCCCAGCTTAAACCGTTTTAAGCTGGATACGGTAGCCAAGGCCTTAAATATTTCTCTGGAAAATCATCACCGGGCCGTAGATGATGCCGGAGCTACTGCAGAAATTTTTGTAAAATTTGTAGAAATGCTTCGGGCCAGAGGCGTGGAAAATCTGGACCAGCTGAATGAAATGAGCGAGCTCAGTCCGGACACCATCAAAAAACTGCCGACTCACCATGTAATTATTCTGGCCAAAAACGAGGTAGGACGAATCAATCTCTACCGGCTGGTATCCTGGTCCCATATTGACTATTTTGCAAAACGTCCCAGGATTCCCAAAAGTCTCCTGAACCAGTACAGAGAAGGGCTCATCATTGGTTCTGCCTGTGAGGCTGGGGAACTTTACCAGGCCCTTCTGCGGGGATTGCCCAGAGCGGAGCTGATGAAGGTGGCATCCTTTTATGACTTTCTGGAAATTCAGCCCCTGGGCAACAATGCCTTTATGCTGCGGGATGAAAAAAGCACCGTAAAAACCATGGAAGATCTGATGGATTTGAACAGGAGAATCGTTCAAATGGGGGAAGAGCTGGGAAAACCCGTATGCGCAACCTGCGACGTTCATTTTCTCAACCCTGAGGACGAGGTTTACCGCCGGATTCTTATGGCGGGTCAGGGATTTTCAGATGCGGATCAGCAGGCGCCTTTATATCTGCGAACGACAGAAGAGATGCTGAAGGAATTTGAATACCTGGGGCCGGATAAGGCAGAAGAGGTGGTCATTACCAATACCCGGATGATTGCTGATATGTGTGAGCGCATTGCACCAGTACGTCCGGATAAATGTCCTCCGGTTATTGAAGACTCTGATGAAACCCTTCGAAAAATCTGCTATGACAAGGCCCATGAAATGTACGGGGAAAACCTGCCTGAAATTGTAACTGCCCGACTGGAAAAGGAGCTTCATTCTATTATTTCCAATGGCTTTGCCGTGATGTATATTATTGCTCAGAAGCTGGTATGGAAATCCAATGAGGATGGCTACCTGGTAGGCTCCAGAGGCTCTGTAGGTTCCTCCTTTGTTGCCAACATGGCCGGAATCACAGAAGTAAATTCCCTGAGTCCCCATTATCTGTGCCCCCATTGCCATTACAATGATTTTGATTCGGAGGAGGTAAAGAAATTCTCCGGAATGGCAGGATGCGATATGCCAGATCGGAACTGTCCCAAATGCGGCACTCCCATGACAAAGCAGGGCTTTGATATTCCCTTTGAGACCTTCCTGGGCTTTAAGGGAGATAAGGAACCGGATATTGACCTGAACTTTTCCGGAGAATATCAGAGTAAGGCCCACGATTATACAGAGGTCATCTTTGGAAAGGGCCAGACCTTCCGTGCCGGAACGATCGGTACTCTGGCAGATAAAACAGCTTTCGGATTTGTCAAACGTTATTACGAGGAAAGGGGAATTCACAAGCGAAACTGCGAAATAGACCGGATTGTTCAGGGCTGCGTCGGTGTCCGGAGAACGACGGGACAGCACCCTGGCGGTATTGTTGTGCTTCCCATTGGTGAGGAAATCTATTCTTTTACCCCGGTTCAAAGACCGGCCAATGATATGACTACCTCTACCGTAACCACCCATTTTGATTACCATTCCATTGATCACAATCTGCTGAAGCTGGATATTTTAGGACATCAGGATCCGACCATGATTCGAATGCTTCAGGATTTAACCGGTCTGGATCCGGTAAATGATATTCCTCTGGATTCTCCGGAGGTAATGTCTCTGTTTCAGAATACCTCTGCTTTGGGAATTACTCCGGATGATATTGGCGGCTGTAAGCTGGGCGCTCTGGGAATTCCTGAGTTTGGAACTGATTTTGCCATGCAGATGCTTCTTGATGCCAAGCCCAAATATTTCTCTGACTTAGTCCGCATTGCCGGACTGGCTCACGGAACGGATGTATGGCTGGGCAATGCCAAGGATTTAATTCTCAGTGGTCAGGCAACCATTCAGACTGCCATCTGCTGCCGTGACGATATTATGGTTTATCTGATTCAGATGGGACTGGAAGAAGGGCTTTCCTTTACTATTATGGAAAGTGTGCGAAAGGGTAAGGGCTTAAAACCAGAGTGGATTGAAGAAATGAAGGCTCACAATGTGCCGCAGTGGTACATTGATTCTTGCCTGAAAATTAAATATATGTTCCCAAAGGCTCACGCGGCGGCGTATGTTATGATGGCCTGGCGCGTAGCTTTCTGCAAGGTATTTTATCCTCTGGCTTACTATGCCGCATTTTTCAGCATCCGTGCAAATGGCTTCTCCTATGAGCTGATGTGCCAGGGACGTGAAAAGCTGGAATACCATCTGGCTGATTTTAAAAAACGGTCTGATTCCTTGTCCAAGGCAGAGCAGGATACTCTTCGAGATATGCGAATTGTTCAGGAAATGTATGCCCGAGGGTATGATTTTATGCCGATTGATATTTACCGGGCCCAGGCAGATCGGTTCCAGATTATTGACGGAAAGCTGATGCCTTCTTTAAGCAGTATCGCCGGACTGGGACTTTCCGCTGCAGAAGGCGTGGTTTACGCAGCTATGGACGGCCCCTTCCTTTCAAAGGAGGACTTCAGAAATCGCTCCAAGGTCAGCAAAACCATCTGCGATTTAATGTCTGATATGGGAATTCTTGGAGATCTTCCGGAAAGCAACCAGCTCTCTCTGTTTGATTTCTAAACATTTTTCCCGAACAGGAAAGAAGCTCGCTCGCGAGCTTCTCCGCCTGCGGCGGGTCGCTTCTGCGACAAA